>QWCK01000002.1_pt1 | contig 404306 bp, 355 predicted proteins | sample 1972571 | NCBI WGS metagenome assembly QWCK01 (sample SAMN09866710, study PRJNA288562) | Human gut metagenome isolate term2_stool, whole genome shotgun sequencing... | isolation source: gut | host: Homo sapiens | place: USA: California
CCATGGAAAGTCTTTCTCCATCGTACGCGTGCTTCAGTTTCAATGGCACCTTGTATAGGCCGTCTGCTAAGCCGGCGGGTTGTGGCTTCTGCAAAGCAGAAACGGAATTCTTTAACGCATTTTCTGCGTTCTTACTCTCTGCTTTGTTCGCTTCCACTCCATTCTCTGTTGTAGACTCCTGATTTTCATTTTCCTTAGAGTCTCTCTTGAAGACGACAGATGTTCCCTCGGATGGCAAAGTTTGTTCCTCAGTTGCCGTCTGTGCCGTTTCCTCTCCCTCCGCGGCAAAACTTACCGTCGGCACGGAGAAGACCGTTGTTACGCAAAGAAGAAGGGCCATTAAAAAGCTCAGTCCCTTTGACATCCACGTTTGGATATTTGTGCCTTTGCGCTTATTATCCATCGAAGATCTCCTTTCAATACATTGAATCACTATCGACTCGCCCTGTCAGACCGTCTTTACCAGATCGACCTGACCTGTATGAACTATCTCAAGGTCTATGTCATAAACCTCACGTAAAATGCTAGGTTGTAAGAATTCTTGTACCGCATCGTTAAAGAGCAGTTCTCCCGCTTTCAAGGCTACGATGCGGTCACTGAAGGCAGTGGCCTGATTGATATCATGCAGCACCATGATGATGCTCATGTCCTGTTCGCGATTGAGCCAACGCACCAGTTTCAGAATTTCAATTTGAAAACGAATATCCAAAAAATTTGTCGGTTCATCTAAGAAGAGAATCTTCGTTTCCTGTGCCAAAGACATGGCTATCCAGACGCGTTGCAGTTGCCCATACGAAAGTGTGCCAATCGGGCGTTTTCTCAGATCCTCTACACCTGTCCATTGCAGGACGCGATCGATAACTTCCCAGTCCTTCGCGGACAGACGAGAAGTAAAGAGTGATTTATGGGGAGTTCGTCCATAGGAAACCAATTCCTCAACCAGCAAATCCGAAGGTGCATGGTTTTGTTGATGCACCATGCCCACCTGTTTCGCAAATTCTCGCTTGTTGAAGGTGTTCAATGAACGATTTTCCAATACTATGGTTCCGTTGCTCGGGTGCAGATTTTTCGCTAAAAGATTCAGTAAGCTGCTCTTACCGCATCCGTTTTGTCCAACTATGGCGATCACCTCACCTTTCGGCAGTGCCAAAGAAAAATCCTTGAAAAGCAGAGGCGCTTCCGGATAGGCAAAATCCATATGCTGCACTTTAAAAAGAAGATCCTTATTTCCCATAGCCAATGCGATCCCCCTTTCGAAAGAGCAGAATGAAAACCGGGCCGCCAATTACCATCATGAAGATGGATGCCGGCACTTCGACCGGGGCAAACACTGTTCTTCCCAGCGTATCGAAAAACAAAAAGATAAATGCCCCTAGCAGAGAAGCAAAGGGCAGCAATCTGCGATGTGCATTTCCTACGAGCGTCCGCGCCAAATGAGGCACAATCAGAGCCAAGAAGGAAATAATCCCGACAATAGAAGAAGCGATCGAAGCCAAAAATACGGCGATTATGGATACAATAAAACGTATTCTGCCAACACGTACTCCCAAGCCGGATACGGTTTTTTCCTCTAACAACAAGAGATCACACAAGCGCGCGCAAAGAAATGCCGCAACAAGGCCAGCCGGAATATAGGTCAACAGAAAGCCAACGTCCTGCCAGCCCTTCATATTGATATTCACAAGGCTTAACCCAGGTGCTGCCCCCATCAATTGCCCCGTAAAGTACTTCAGACCTGATACCAAGCCTAAAAACATTGCATTGATCGCTATGCCCGTTAAGATGATGCGAAGCGGTTTCAAACCATCTCTAACCGATAAAACGTAGACGAGTCCGAAGCCTAACGCACCGCCTAAAAACGAAAACAGCGGCTTGGCAAAGAATAGCTGCGGTAACAGCATGCCGACCAGCAAATCCATAAATTGAGCGCCACCCGAAACGCCGATAATGCCCGGGTCCGCCAACGGATTCTTAAGGCATGCCTGTAAAAGACATCCGGAGCAAGCTAAGGCCGCACCTGCCAAGGCAGAGATCAAAATACGCGGAAAGCGAAGATCGATGATGGCATTTACGAGATCGTCCTTGCCATTGAAAAGACCGGTAAGGAACTGCACGACTCCCACTTTCAGGCTTCCAAAAATGGCTGAAAACACCAAAAGGGCAACAAACGCAACCGACAATACCAGCAGTTTGATAAAAAAAGCGCTGCGTCTACCATCGTGTCGAGAAGTCGCATCAATGGCTGCTGTCGTTTTCATGCGAAACGCCTTTCTCGTTATATTGAGTATAAATTTTCCGCAATTGTTCCAGCCCCTTTGGATACTCAAAGTTCGCGCTCATACCAAAGCTCCCCGCGTCCAAGTCATAGACGTTGCCGTTTTTTACCGCACGAAAATTCTTCCAGATGGTATTTTCCGCAAACTCTTTGCGAAACATTTCATTCACGACTTCTGGCATGGCGTGAACGGTTCGCAAGATAATATCCGGGTCCCGCGCCAACATTTCTTCCGTGCTTAAATTCATGAATTCGGATTTACCATCGCCTTCAAAAATATTTTCGGCGCCGGACATTGCTAACAGGCTTCCCACGTAGGAACGTGGGGTTGCCACAACATACGATCCGGGTAATCCCATCAAAAGCAAAACGCGAGGCTTTTTCATGCCCTTTGTGGCTTCCTGGTACTTGGCTAAAAAATCATGGTATTCTTTCAGCAATTTCTGCACATTTTCGCTTTTTCCAAAGCGCTTACCGATTGTTTCCACGGAGCGATAGAGTCCTTCCACGCTGCGTAGATCCACAAAGGAGATGGGCAGATGGTGCTTTTCAAAGCCTTCCTTCAACCAGTCCTGCAATGTATCCGGGCAATAGACTACCGTGGGTTTTAGCGAATAGATGACTTCCATGTTCGGATTCATGGGCATGCCAATCTGCACAGTATTATCGTAGCGCGGCGGCATGCGATGCAATTTCGTTGACGGACGGCCGACTAAGTGAACGTCCAGGCGATTCATCATTTCGCATAAAGCAACCGAGGTGCAAACTACGCGTTCCTGCCCTTCGGGTTCTGATTTTTTATCTTTATTGACGGCATTCAGGTCGGTTTCGTCCTTTAAATACTCTTCCGGTACTTTAATGCCTTTTCCGATTTCCGGAAGCTGACGTTCCGAATAAACCGGACCTTTGCCGGCGCAGGCGCTAAGAGAAGTCGCCAGCAATAGAAGCAGAAAAGCGCTCAGGATCTGTTTTTTAGTTTTGTTTTTTTTTACGATCCAAACTGCCGCAATAATGGCAACTACGGCCACGCCCCCGCCAATCAAAAGCATCTTTTCTTGTTGCTTTTTCTTTAAATAATAGGTGTCATCTTGGACGAAGTAATCATTGAAGTCCTTATTGCCTTTCTGGAGTTCTCCCGTCGAAATAACAAAATACTTCACAGCGCGCCCCATGGGATTAACAAACATTTCAATGGAGCAGTTGAATTTCTCAGCCGGTACCTCAAAGCGGAAATCGCTATAATTGATCCCATCGACCCCTTGCATTTGACTTTTGGTGATTTGATATGGCGTTTTTTGGTATGTACCGTCCTTTTGTTGAACTTTGAAAAACGGGCCGTCCTTTTCGCTAAAGTTGATGAAGTTCATGAGATATAAGCGAATCGTCGCAAACATCTTGCCATCTAAGCGTTTTTCGATAAGAGCGTCGGCATATTTTTCTTCTCCCGGCGCCGGTTTATGAAACACGCTGTTAATACCGCCAGCAGGATCGGACGGTGTAACAACGCCATCCACCATTCCTTCGCCGATGGCCGCGTTTTGAGTGCCGCCATCCTCCGTCTTCCCCGTTTCAGGGTTGAGATAGGAGCCGAAAATTCGCGTAATATACGCTCCATTTTCAGGCGCTGCCGCAGCAGCATGACCGGTTACAGGTAGAAAGAGCAGTTGTGTGCTTAGTCCGACGATAAGTAACAGTGCAAGCGCAGCTACACTCTTTTTGCCTTCTTTTTTCTGTCGCATAATCAGTGCGATTACAACAAGTAAGAATACAATGGACGCTCCAAGAAATGCCCATGCCGGAATAGCAGCAGATTGCGGTGTAGCAACAGCGTAATAGCCGTCGGTTGCCGTAACAATTTCCATTTTTCCTTCTACATTCTTTGCTTGCAGAGGATTTGGCGTGCCGTCTTCCGCAAAATTTATAATTTGGCATTTTTCCGCTTTCGCATTCTTCGGCAGCGGGAACTGCATGCGAATCTGGCGCACTGGCTTCAACGGACTACCCTTCTCGTCTACTAAATCGATTTTGTACAGTTTTAAGCTGAGGCCCTGCTTTTTGCCAAAATCCGCCGCCTTTTGGAATACCGCACCGTCTTTTACTTCCTCTACTTTTAATACGACGCCGCTTGCCAACACACGCTCATCAGCCAAGAGACGGATGCCGGATGCTTTGTCCGTTTGATCCACCGACGGAGTGTAGACATCGCCATAAGAGGTTTCTGTGCTGCCTTCAAGAACGAATGTGTCGCTCACTTTCTTCAGCGTATCCCAATAGAAGCGAAACCGTGCATCCACCGGTTTATTTCCCATGGCGGCAACATTCGGATCAACCATGCAGTGCATGAATTCTTCACCCTTATAGAGAGGAAAGCTAAATTTGCTGGCCTTCCCACCCTCCAGTTTTTTCTCCACCGCCTCTGCAAAGGCTAACTTGCCCTGTTCATCCGGATATTGAAAGGTAATCAGAGAGGCAACAATCCCGCTGACACCCATGGGATGTACAGTGAATTGGCATTCGACTTTTCCGTTTTTGACTTTTAATAACGCCAGATGATTCATGGAGCCGTTCCCCATGGAGGGGCGATCCTCATGCATATGCCATAAATCGATCTTTACGGTGTAATTGCCATCTTTTAACTTGGAAAGATCATAGTTTTTGCCAATCGTTGTATGTTTTTCTTCCTGAGGCGCTTTCGCATCTGGTGCTGCTTGGGCGATCTTTGCTCCTGCCGGCACAGCCGGAGCCTTGGAATAATCAAAGACCAAACGGGCGTTTTGCTCTCCCTTGCCGTCACCACCGGCGATACTGTCCATAGCATCCACACGCACACGCACATAAAATTCTTTTTCTCGCAGCAATGAGCGATGAATTACAATCTTCGAGGGGAAAACCATCTGCTTCCCATCCAACCCTACGTCTTTTTCCTCTGTTATCACCTTGGTGTCCTTGCAAGTAGCGTTGCGTTCGGGAGCCGGTTCTCCATCCCAAGCATATAGCTTCAATAAATGGCCATGCATGTTCATAAAGTCTAAAGCCGTAAATTGCAGTTCAATATCTGCTCCATCTTTGGTTTCCGTAATAACAGCAGTTTGACGCATCGCCGGATTCCCCATGGATGGTTGACTCTTTTCATAGGCGTGCATCAATTTAACAGGTACTTCGAAAGTATTCTTTTCCTCCGCAGCAAAAGTTTTTTCCGTTCCTATAGAGACAATAAATAACGCTAAAGCCATCACCATTGCTACGGTTTTCCAAAAAATACGTGGCTTATGTTTTTCCAAAACCATATTCTCCTCCCTGCAAGAACACATCTTTTATGAATGTGTCCAAAAGTTATGTAATATTCTGACAGTTAGTTATGGCTAACTATAAAATAGGTTAGATATAACTAACTGTCAGAGAGGTGCCCCTCGAAAGGCGAAAGGGTGTCATCTTTTCTGTTAATGTTTGCTAACACATTGTGCCACGTCTAGGTAAAGACGTGCTAATAAATGGTAGCCCAAGAAAAAACGTTTGTCAAGATAAGGAGGAATCGACTTTCCTTACCACTGCTCGAGAAACTCGTTGCTTCCTTCCCCTTCATCCACCACGCGTAGCCAAGCCGGTTGCAGACGCTCGTAGAGAGGCTGTACCTCTCGTAAATTCAAATACCGCGGCGAAAGAAGCTCCGTGTAGCCGTAATGCCGCACCATAGAGCGTTTCCCGAAGGCATCGACAAGACACACGTTTTTTTGATAGGCGCAGTGCGCACATTCGCTATCATCATGGCAACCCTTGAGTAAGGAACACGGACAGTGCTTTAACAGCATCCCCGGTGCCGGTCCTTCGGCTAACATTTCAAGCGCCGGCCCATTCAGCGGGAAGATAACGCCTTCTTCTGATGTACACTCCAAAGAAAGCGCGACACGAGAGATGGGCCACTTTTCCGCCCAACGCCACACTTCGTAAAAGGCATCGGAGTTGCACAGATTAAAGCCCGGGCCCAGTGCCAGCGGTACCGATTTTGAAAAGCGTGACATGCCATGAAGCGCATGCCCCAACTCGTTTACTGTGCGTGCATAAATGCCGTCAAAGGGAAAGCCGAGCGCTTCCGCTTCCTTCCAGCGTTGATACGCCGCCTCCGTTTCCTGCAATTTCGGAAAATCCCATTCGACAAAAACGCCCGCTTCTCGCCAACGCTTTGCAAGACGCAAGTCTTTTAACAAGACACGGGAAATGCGGGAAAGGTGCGCCGTAAAAGCCTCCGGTCCCCGTGCTGTTTCCAATAACATACGTGGTTTTTCAGCAGACGGTTTTGTGGCAGAAGATGAAAGCTTTGGAAACGTAGCATTAAAAAAATCTTCGGAAAAAGGCGTATCCGCGTCTTCCTTCTCGGCTGTCAGTGCTTTACCCGTGAGAGAATGCCAGAGGGCCTCCAGTGCATCGCGGCGAGCGGCATTAAGCAAACTGACCGGCACAAAACAACCATCCTCTAAGTGAATTGTCAAACTATCCAGAGAAAAGTGCGTATCTCCCACCTTGCGAAATGAACGCTCCACCGTTTCCTGATCCAGACTCCGATTACGAGCCTGTTCGACGGCGGCTCCCTCCCACCGCATGACGCAATCGCCGCTTTTTGCCTGTACGCATAAGGGCTTACCGGGCATTAGGAATACAGTCATAGAAAGCGGAGCGGTTTTTAGATGTGCTTCGTCGGCAGCCAGCGCCGCTGTAAGATCGTTTCGCACCGATTCCGTATAGACGCGGTACACCGTTGATCCGATCGGCATATCATTTTGTGAGAAAAGAAGGCTTTCGCCTGCGTTCATGGTTTGTTGCACGGTATAAGGAAAAGCACCGCGTTTGCCCTGCAGACGCAGCATATCGCCGGAATAAAGCGCACGTGTCGGATGCAAAGCAAGTTTGCCGTTCTTCATCCGACAAATGTTACCTACGGCTTCCCCGGTAGGCTGATGTTGATCGAAAGTATAGTCCACGCCAAAATCATGAAAGATAAAGCCCTTAGTGAAAGGACGATTGGTCATGAGACGCAGGGCATCGGCATGCGTTTCTTCGCCGCAAAGCGCAGCACGATAGGCGCGTACCGCCGCAAATACATATTCCGGCTTTTTCATGCGTCCTTCAATTTTTAACGCATTAACGCCCATGGTGGCAAAGGTGGTTGCCTCGTCCAAGGTCATCAAATCCCGCGGACTGAGATACGTATTTTCCTTGCCGAGAACGGTGCCATCGGGACGCTCTAAGGTATAGCTCTTACGACAGGGTTGGGCGCAGCAGCCACGATTGCCGCTGCGGCCGCCGGAAAAGGCGCTGAGAAGGCATTGTCCGGAAACCGAGACACAAAGAGAACCATGCGCAAAGATTTCGACCTCAAGGCCTGTCTCATCGATGATACGCTGCGCCTCTTCATGGGATGTTTCCCTTCCCAACACAACGCGAGTAAAGCCGATAGCTTTTAAGACTTCTGCACCGGCTAGAGATGTAACGGATAATTGTGTTGAGGCATGGCGTTCCAAATGCGGCAGTTCTTTACGCAAACGAGCCGTCAGTCCCAAATCTTGAAGAATAACCGCATCCAGGCCGACAGCAGCCAAAGGACGCACCATAGCCAGTGCGTCCTCCATTTCCTCTTCCTTCAAAAGGGTATTGACGGTTAAAAATACTTTAACGCCGCGCCAATGGGCTTCTCCGATCAATGCAATGAGCTCATCTTGCTCGAAATTCTTAGAATAGGCGCGTGCGCCGAATTGCTTGGCGCCCACGTAAATAGCATCACATCCCGCTGCAAAGGCAGCTTGTGCCATTTCCCTATTCCCGGCAGGGGCCAAAATTTCCGGCATTTTCATCGATGCGTCCTCTGGAATTCCTGAAATTGTTTTGCCAGCTCCAGGCGCTTGTTTTCCGATTCCTCTAAATTCTTGCGTACCGCGTCCGCTTCCCCTTTTTGTGCTCTGCATTCCTTTTGCGCCTGCTCCAGCTTCTGTTGCAGATCGCGTATTTCCTTCTTCAACTCCGCTTCATGACTCTCGCGCGCTGAAATCTGTTTTTTTGCTTCGTCGGATTGTGTTTTCTCCTGAAAATACGCATCGGCTACATTGATACAGGCCAACGTCACCTGCATTGTCTTGTTATAGCGCGTCTGCGTAGAGGCCGCATCGTCAATCTGCTTTTTGACAAAATCCACCACAGCGCGCATCTCTTCGTCCGGACGCGAACTGTGCAGTACATAATCATTGCCAAAAATTTTCACTTCCAATCGATTCCGTTCTGCCATGTCGCCCCCTTCCTTATTGTGCACGCAGTGTGGCACCGGCATCGGCCAGAGCTTCGCGAATGTCCTTCATCTTCGCATTGATCTCTTCTGCGGTGAGCGTACCTTCTTCGGATGCCAATTCGACGCGCAAGGTAACCGATTTATGACCTTCCGGAATCTGCTTGCCGCGATATTCATCCACAAACGTGATGGAAACAGCGCGATCCCCAATGGTTTTTTCCATATCCTTCCAAGTGCTCTCCTCTTTGACGAGCAAGGAAAGGTCTTGGTACACATGCGGATACTGCGGCAGATGTTCAAAATGATTGGTGCGCGAATCGAAAGCTTTCAGTTCCTCCAGATTCAGGACAAAGAGGCAGGCGTCTTGGAACTTCAGATCAGCGCGAGCCTTCGTTTTAATGGACAGCAGTCCCATGACACCAATGGCTTTGTCACCAACTTTGATGGTAAGCCATGCATTTTTATCTGCCCACGCCGGTTTTTCTGCCTGTGCGAAAGAGAAGCTCGGCGTCTGAATGGCTTGACCAACCCCTTCCAAAACACCTTTCACGGTGTAGAAAAGTTCTTCCGGATCCGTTCCTACCACAGCGCCAGCCAACTCGCGATGCATGGCCGGTAACACCTCATCCAGCGAAGAGGGGCTCATCGCACCATGGGTATACACCTGTCCAACTTCAAAAATACGGAAGGCATCATAGAAACGAACATTTTTCACGATCGCTTCAATGATATTTGGAACATGCGTGGTGCGCAGGCCGGTCTGATCCGGCGCCGGTGCCTGTTCCAAGAGAACGGGCTCGTCCGGCTTCACCCCGGCGAGCAACGCATACTCTTCTTTCACCCACGGATAAGAAGTCAACTCCTGAAAACCGCAAGCAAAAGCCAGATATTCACGTAAGCGGCGATCCAAGCTGATTTGCGGCTGATGCAATGCCCCCGTTAAAGTAATCGTCGGAGAAATGCGCTCGAAATTCTCGTAACCGATCATGCGGGCCACTTCTTCCAAGATATCGTCGGGCAACGAAATATCGCCGGTGGAACGCCATGTTGGGGCCGTCACCTCAAGCAGATGTTCACCATTCTCCGCATTCGTGCCTTTTGCTTCCAAGACAAAGCCCAACGGCTCCAGCGTTTCGTGCAGTTCTTGTATCGTCAGAGAGCGTCCTAAACGGCGAATCAGCCATTCAAGAGACAGGGTAATCTTTGCTTTCTCGTTTTCCTTTTTTGCTACATTGGCATAGGCCACCAGCGCAGCATCCGGGAAAATTTGCTTCATCAGTTTTTGCCACAGACCATAGGTGGGATCAATACGCTCTGAATCGATGCCCTTCTCATTGCGAGAAGACGCCTCCGTGCGAATTGCAAACTTCTGCGCTGTTTTACGAATGGTTGCCGGATTAAAGTTCGCAATCTCAAGCACGGTTTCTTGTGTTTCATGCCCGATGGAGTCAAGCTTTCCCCCCATTGCTCCGGCAAGGCCGAGTGCCTTTTTATGATCGGCAATCACCAGATCCTCCGACGATAAAGAGAGTTCCTTACCATCCAACAGTTCCAAGGCTTCTCCATTGCCGGCACGACGCGCCACCAAGCCGCCTTCAATATGGTTGGCATCATAGGCATGGGTCGGTTGACCGTAGACGATCATTACGAAGTTGGTCATGTCAACCAGTGCCGTAATCGGACGAATATCGCATTTCATTAAGAGAGCGCGCATCCAAAGCGGTGCACGGCGTGTGTCCACTCCAGTATAGTGCGCGGCCATCATGCGACTGCACAGTTCTGGTGCTTCTATCTGCACAGGATAAGTCGGCACATCCGCCATCGCCGGTACATCCATTGGTTTTAAGGTCGTGTGATAAATTGCTGCCAATTCACGGGCAATGCCGTAATGGCCCCAAAGATCAGGACGATTCGTGATGGATTTGTTTTCAATCTCCAAGACTTCATCATTAAGACCCAAGACCTCCGCCAGCGGCATGCCCGGTTTCAGGGTTACTTCCTCTTCGATCCCTTCTTCTGTCAAGTCTAAAATATGGTGCGGCTCGTCGGTCGGGAACAACGTGTCAAGGCCGATTTCCGATGCTGCCGCAATCATGCCATAGGAATCCACGCCGCGAAGCTCGGCAGCCTCAATTAAGACAGGCTCGCCTTCGCCATGCCAAACGGCATGGGCACCGGGCAACGTGACTGCCACATAATGGCCTTCATATAAATTGCTGCCGCCGCAGACAATCTGCTGTTTCCCTTCAGGGCCGACATCCACCTGAACAATGCGCAACCGATCGGCATCCGGATGCGGAGCGACAGAGAGGATTTTACCGGCAACAATGTGCTCATATTGCTCGGCGAGATTGGTCGTTCCTTCCACTTCGACGGTACGCATGGTTAAATCATAGGCCAGCTGCTCCATGGTCAGATCGTCAGGCAGCGCCACATATTGCTTCAATAAGTTATAGGAAAGTTTCATGGTTCCTCCTTAGTGGAATTGTTTCAGGAAGCGCAGATCATTGCTATGGAACAGGCGTACATCATCCACTTCATAGCGCATCATCACCAAACGGTCCAAGCCGATATTGATATAAAAACCTGACCACACCGAAGGATCTAAGCCGGCAGCGCGCAACACATTGGGATGCGGTGAACCGCCCGGCATAACTTCAATCCAGCCGGCATTATGACAGGTGCGGCAGCCTGTTCCATGGCAAACTTGACATTCCATATCAATTTCAAAGCCCGGTTCCACAAAGGGAAAGAAGCCGGCGCGCATACGCGTACGAATCGGATGGCCAAAGACCTTCTCCAAAATTGTATCGATGAGCAATTTGCCGGAGGCAAAGGAAAAGTCTTTCTCAACCATCAACGCTTCATATTGCGTAAAGGCGCGTTCATGACGAGCATCCGTCGTCTCGTTACGATAGACGCTGCCCGGATAGATAAAGCGTGCCGGTGCACCGTGTTTCAGCAAATAGCGCACCGATGCCCCCGTCAGATGCGGGCGCAGAGCCAAGCGCTTCGCGCCATGTTCGTGCTCCGTACCCGCCAACCAGTACGTATCCATGGATTCGCGTGCCGGGTGATTCGGCGGGAAATTCAAATTATCAAAGGCATATTTTTCGCTGGAGATATCATCTTCACTAAAGATCTCAAAGCCCATGGACTGAAAAGCATCGTTTAAGTCGTACATCATCTGCGTAATCGGGTGTAAGGCACCACGCCCCACGGGCAGTCCCGGACGCGTTAAATCCAATGGATGCGACAAAACGCTGGCTTCTTCCATCAAATTTTCCTTGCGTTCCCGAATCGCTTCGTGAATCTCTTGCTTCACCTGATTCGCGCGCTGTCCCACGGCTTTGCGTTCTTCCGGATCTAAAGAGCGAATGTTCTTCAATACATCCGTTAACGGACTTTTTTTACCTAAATAGCTAACGCGCTCCTGTTCCAATGCTTCCTGTGAGGGGGCATTCTTGATGCGTTCGAGTGCCTCCGAACGGAGTATCTCCAGCTGCTCTAACATAATTTCCTCTCTTCCTCTATCTTCTTATTGCGGATTACTATGCCGTTTTTCTGATGGTTGAAGGGCCGCCCACGCCATCAAGATGGACCCGGAAACGGCCGCATTGAGCGATTCGCCGCCGCCCTGCATGGGAATGGTGACAAAGGCGTCCATGGCATCCGCTACTTCCGGCGATAATCCTCGGCCTTCGTTACCGATGACCAGCACAAAATCGTTCGGAAAGGCAAATGCATCGATGGCTTGTCCTTCAAGATCAGCGCCGATCCAAGGGATCGTGCCCCGTTTTTTCCAACCGTTAACGCTTCCCTCGTCTGCATGATACAGATGCAGACGTAACGCTGCACCCATGGAAGCGCGTAAGACCTTTTCGCTTGCAAAATCTGCTGACGCCAGCGATACGATATGCGTAAAGCCGAAGGCTTCAGCGCTTCTTAACAGAGTACCGACATTCCCCGGATCCTGCAAGTGATCCAGTAAAAGCCAGCGTCCGCTTTTCATGGACGGCATAGCATCCGGCTGATCCATGCATAACACAGCCAAAATGCCATCAGGTTGCTCCATTACGGATAATTTCCGAAATAGCGATGACGCCAAGACCACCTGTGGCGGCAGGTTGGCATTGCCATTGACAGTAAAAATGCGGCAATAAGCCAGCATCGATTCGAGTGCGTTTTCTTTACCCTCTTCCACGATCAAAACGTCCACGGTTTTTCCGACATCCAGGGCTTCCGCCACCAGTTTACGGCTTTCCAGCAAGACACGTCCCTCTTTTTTTCGACCATGTGCTGTTTTTAATTTCAGCCATTGCTTATAGCTCGCATTTTTGTCACTATCAATGCGTTTTATTACTCTCGTAGTTTCACCCATTTGTCCAACCCTTCAAACGCTTCATTCGGTCCCAAGGCATAGACGATATCTTCGGCATGAAATTGCTCATCCGGCCCCGGATTGATCACAAGACCTTCATCACGCATGATGGCAACAATACTGATATCCAGACTCTTACGGATATCCAAGTCACCAACGCTCTGGTCGATCCATGTGTTCGGTACCGGAAATTCTTCCATGGAAAAATCTTCGGACATGCGCAAATGTTCGTAGATCGAACTGTCTGTCAAGGTATGCGCTAGGCGTATACCTTGCTCGCGTTCCGGTAAAATCACTTTCATAGCTCCCATACGATGCAAAATGCGCCCATGACGGGTATCCTTGGCTTTCGCAATAATCTCGGGAATTTCCTTCTCGCGGCAAATTGTCGTTGCCATGACAGATGCTTCAAAATTACCACTCATCGCTATAATCGCCACATCAACGTTACTCAAACCGATACCGTCAAGCGCCCCTTCCTGTGTCACATCAGCTTGCACGGCCACGGTCACACCTTCTGCTAATTCATTGACTAGCTCGGGATTGGCATCCACTGCCAATACCTCTTTTCCTAACTTTGCAAGCTCCAGTGCAAGACTACGCCCGAAACGGCCACAGCCGATCACGGCATAAGATCTATTTTTCTTGTCCATACTTTTCTCCTTATATAGCAATGCTACAAATGCGGCTAGCCTATGATAATGCGCTCTTCCGCCAAGCGATTGTTTTGCAATCGCGCCTTTGGCACCAGCGCATGAAGCAGTGTCAAAGGACCAAGTTTTCCAAATAACATCGTTGCACTGATCAAGAGTTTCCCCACCGTGCTCAGTACGCCGGTGACATTGCGCGTCAACCCCACCGTACCAAAGGCGGAAATCGTCTCAAACAGCAAATCTCCTAAAGCGATATGCGAATCCGAAAACGTCAGCAGGAACAGAACCAAAAGGTTCCAAAAAATGGACAGAGCAAACAGAACAAGCGCACTGTACACAACATTTTTTGCAATAGTGCGATGGAAGATAGATGTGTCACGCGAGGACCTCAGCGACGCTACCATGCCCAGCAATAACGCGACCATGGTGGTTGTCTTCAAACCGCCGGCGGTACCGGTCGGTGAGCCGCCGATGAACATTAAAAAGATGGATGTGATACTTGCTGCCTGTGACATTTTTTCCTGGGCAAAACTATAAAAGCCGGCCGTACGCGTTGTCACCGATTGGAAAAAGGCATTCAGCACTTTTACCGGTTCCGACATGGCCCCGAGCGTTTCCGGATTGGATGCCTCCGCTATTAAGATGAGTACCGTCCCAGCAACAAGCAGAAACGCCGTCGTACTCAAGACGATTCTAGAATGCAGGTGCAGCCGACTACCCTTATGCGCATGCCAAAGATCCAGATACACCGTATAACCGATGCCAGAGACAATGACTAACATTGCCACCGTCATCATTACCAATGGATCACTTTGATAGGGCACCAAACTTGCTGCACCCAAAATATCAAAGCCAGCATTGCAAAAAGCGGAGATAGCGTGAAATACCGAAAACCAGATTCCTCTGCCCCATCCGTAGACCGGTACAAATCGAAACCCTAGTAGCAACGCTCCTACGCTTTCAATCAAAAATGTAGCAATAATGATGAATTTAATCAGGCGAACCATGCCCGTTAATTCATTCTGATTCTTCTCTTCCATGAAGCGTTTTCGGTCGGATATAGAAAAATGCTGATTCGTCAGCAATCCGAATATCGCCATAAACGTCATAATGCCCAAACCGCCGATTTGAATGAGAAGGATGAGCACCACCTGTCCGAATATACTCCAGTATTCGGCGGTCACCACCGGCGAAAGTCCCGTCACACAAACGGCCGAGGTAGCCGTAAAGAGCGCATTCACCGGCGCCGGAATGACGCCTTTCGCCGTCGATATTGGCAACAGTAACAACAACGTACCTACCAAAATGACGCCCACATACCCGATGAGAAAATACAAAGGGGTGTTCCCCTTCAACTGATCGAGCCAATTCTTTTTATGAAATCGTGCGCTAAACGGCATACGCTCCCCCTTTCTTCGGAAAGCAGCTAGTCTCCGTTTCTACAACGGATTGCGACATCTTTTATTATACCGCACTCTTTCCTTTATGTGGAAAGACCATTATAGCGCAAGCCGAGAAAAAGAAGAAAAATATTTGACGTCACCCCAATGATTCGTTATACTTCTAGGAGATCAAGAAGAGCCCCCACTCTCACCGACCGCCACAGGCGTTTCGGTTATTTCTGAAAAGGAATGCGCAGTTTGCGTTTTGGAGTGGGCTTTGCCCGCTTTTTTTTGTGTTCAACAGGAGGTGCACTATTAAGGAACTGGCTATCAACGAACAAATCCGCGCGAAAGAGGTGCGACTGATCGATGCTTTGGGCGAACAGCTTGGCATCATGTCCATCCAAGACGCCAATGCGCAAGCAGAGGAACAGCATCTGGATTTGGCTCTCATTTCGCCCAATGCTAACCCGCCCGTCTGTCGTCTGATGGACTACGGAAAGTATCGCTACGAAACGCTGAAGAAACAAAAAGAACAGCGCAAGAACCAAAAGAACAGTGAGACCAGAGAAATTCGTCTCAGTCCGCGCATTGACGACCACGATCTGGAAACAAAATCCAAAAAGATTTTGGAGATTCTGGAAAGCGGCGATAAGGTCAAGGTCAGTGTCCGCTTCCGCGGCCGTGAATTGGGTCATACCGAACAGGGGCGCGAAGTCCTGGAACGGATCTTTTCTTTCGTGCAAGAAGTTGGACAGATGGATCAAAAGCCAAAAATGGAAGGCCGCAGCATGGTAATGCTGGTGGAACCGAAAACTGAAAACTAAGGAGTCATCATGAAAGCAAAAATGAAAACCCATCGCGGTTCGGCTAAGCGTTTCAAACGCACCGGATCCGGTCAGCTGAAACGCTTCTTCTCCGGAAAAAGCCATATGACCGGCAAGTATACCGGCAAGCGCATTCGTCATTTGCGTCAGTCGACCGTCGTCAGCAAAAGTGATATGAAGCGCATCGACAAGATGCTGCCGCGGTAAAGGAGGACTGAGTAATGGCACGTGTAAAAGGTGGCGTAAACGCCAAGAAAACACATAAGGAAATTTTGCGCAAGGCAAAGGGCTATTTCGGCGCCAAGTCGAAGCTTTACCGCGTGGCTAAGCAGGCGGTTATCAAATCCCTGCAGTACGCCTATGTCGGACGTAAACAGCGCAAACGTCAATTCCGTCAATTGTGGATTGCTCGTATTAACGCAGCTTGCCGCGAAAACGGAACGAACTACTCCCGCTTCATGAACGGCCTGAAGAAGCAGAACATTACGATCAACCGTAAGATGCTCTCGGAAATGGCCATTCATAATCCGGAAGACTTCAAGGCTTTAATTAACCAGGTAAAATAAGGACTTTCCTAAATAAAAGAAGAGCGTCGCTGCCATGGTGTGAACTTTGGTGGCGATGCTTTTTTATGTGATGCAAAGAGAAACGTCGCCTCTGGAGACGTTCTGAGCCGCGCCGCATGGCGGCGCTCTTCCCTAGCGACCGTCGGCCGATGGCCGAGTCCGCTTGGCTCCGCATGAGCGGCGCTATCCTTGCCTGCCGTCGGCCGATGGCCGACTCCTTCTGATTTAACCCCGCTAAAGGCGTGATCGAAGAACGAGTTCAAGTGCGCTACGCGACCGTGCCTTTTGCTAAAAATCGCTAAAGGCACGGTCAAAAAGTGCGTTCTCGTGAGCTTGGCGACCGTGCCTTTTACAAAAAATCGACAAAGGCACGGTAGAAAAGTGCGTTATCGTGAGCTTGGCGACCGTGCCTTTTGCAAAAAATCGACAAAGGCACGGTCAAAAAGTGCGTTATCGTGTCGCGCGTGACCGTGCCTTTTACAAAAAAACGACAAAGGCACGGTCAAAATGTGCGTTATTGTGTCGCGCGTGACCGTGCCTTTTACAAAAAATCGGCAAAGGCACGGTCAAAAAGTGCGTTATCGTGTCGCGCGTGACCGTGCCTTTTGCAAAAAATCGGCAAAGGCACGGTCAAAATGTGCGTTCTCGTGAGCTTGGCGACCGTGCCTTTTGCTAAAAATCCCCAAAGGCACGGTCAGAAAGTGCGTTCTCGTGTCGGGCGTGACCGTGCCTTTTACAAAAAATCGGCAAAGGCACGGTCAAAAAGTGCTTTCTCGTGTCGGGCGCGACCGTGCCTTTTGCTAAAAATCGACAAAGGCACGGTCGAAAAGTGCGTTATTGTGTCGCGCGTGACCGTGCCTTTTGCTAAAAATCGGCAAAGGCACGGTCAAAAAGTGCGTTATCGTGTCGCGCGTGACCGTGCCTTTTGCTAAAAATCGACAAAGGCACGGTCGAAAAGTGCGTTCCGGTGTCGGGCGTGACCGTGCCTTTTGTAGAAAATAGCGAAAAGTCGAAATGACCTCGTCGACGCTTAAACCTCGTTAACGCCTAAGCCTCGTCGACGCCTAAAATGTGCCGTTCCCCGGCCGGTGAATGGAACAGAAGAAGGGGCAGCCCCAAAAGTTTACCTTTTGGGGCTGCCCCTTCCACTTTTGCGTCGTTGCCTTTTCCTTCTCACGGCGCAATTTTCTCCAGTTCTTCCGGGAAAATACTCAAATACTTTTCTTCTGCCGTCAGTTTTTCATCAAAGGTGCTTTCGACAATTTGCCCATCCTTCAGAAAAAGGATATTGCCCGTCATTTGATCAATCTCACTTAAGGTATGAGAAGAAATAAGAACAACGGAGCCCTCCGCCGCTAAGGATTTAAGCAAACGGCGAACCAAAATGACCGATGTCGGATCCAGACCATTTAACGGCTCGTCCAAAATCAAAAGCTTCGGCTTGTTAAGTAGTGCCATTGCGATAAGGAGATGCTGCTTCATGCCCAAGGAATAGGTGCCGACTTTCTTCTTCACATAGGTTTGGATATTCATTTTGGCAATAACTTCATCCACTCTGGATTTCGGCAGTTTCTGGGCGATGCGAATAAAATCCAAATGGTCCAGACCCGTCAGGTATTCGTAAAGCACCCGGTTATCCTTTAAAAAAGAGGCTTCTAAGAATATAGAGGGATCGGTGTTTTTCTTCCCCAACACTTCAATCGTGCCGGCGGTGGGCTTTAACAGATTAGAAATGATATTGAAGAGGGTGGACTTCCCTGCCCCGTTCGGCCCGACAAGAGCCACAATACCGGGCTTATCCAAAAGAAGGTTGACACCCTTTAATACTTCATGACGTCCATAATTTTTCGTCACGTTTTCGATTTTTAAAATGGACATAATTCCCTCCTATTTCACTTTCAAACGATTCACGAAGCTGCATGAAAAGAGTAACCAAACAAGCGACCAGCCGAAAAGAACGGCCAGGGCGATCGGATAGGAAAACAGATTCGTATGCGCAATAATGGCGATGGAATGGTCCGCAACGACATTGGATTTCAAGTAGATAAAGGGATTCAGGCTTTTGAGCGGACCGAAAGCTTCTGTGAACAATAGGCCAATCACCGTAAGTAAGCCAAAGGCGCCCAGAAGCTTTGCTTTATTGTCAATAACAAGCGATAACGCCATCTGCAAAGAAACGATAAACGTAATACTGCCGATCATTGCTATAAACCAGCGTAGGTAGTAATGCCACATAGGAATGGTTTTCGTTGCCATCTCTTGATAAACCGTCACGGGAAAGTTATAGTCGCCAATGCCGCCGGACACAAGGCCGATGAGCGTGACAAATAGAAAGCCAATCAGTAAAATGGCAACGCCAAGTCCCCATTGTGCAAAAAACTTCATCAACGTATACCGTCTGCGCGAGAGTCCGTTGGTGAAAAGAAAAGCGCATTGCGATCCGTGTTCCCGGTCATTGGCGTAACCGATGCCTGCAATCAGGAGCACAAGCGCGTCGATCCAAAGCGTTAGTTGATGACTGCGAATCAATCGAAACGGTAAGTAACTTGCACTATGCGAGGCATAGCCGGCATTTTCGGAATTCTTTTCGATAAAAGAAGGATCCTTATGTGTCTCTAAGGCAGAAACATGCGGTGCAAAGGAAAACATCGGCGGACAATTCTGATCCGATGCTTTTTGCAGCAATTGTTGTTTCATCGCCGTCGTAAAATCACTGGGAGAATCATTGGCTAAGCCGGGCACATATTCGATGTTGCCCTCAATCTGTTGCGTCCGTGCCGCAAGAGCGTAGAATTCTTTACCGTCTTTATTTTTGTAGGCAGTGATCATGGACTGATAAAAGCCCAGCCGGTCTCTGGCGTTTTCAAGTTCGGCCACGTAATTATCCCGGTCCCGCTTCACCTCTTCTTTGTCCTCTTCGGACCATTTGGACGAATCCATGGCTGCAATGTGGGCATCAAAGTCATCTAACGCTTGTTGCTGCTCCTTTATTCTGTCTTGATACTCTGCCAATCGACTATTGTGTTCCCCCAAATTTTCGAGTTCGGTGTAATGATCGATTCTTGACAAAATGAAAAAATTGGAGACGATCAAAATCACAAAAGCCAACACATAAATGAGGGCCCCTTGCGACAACAGACTTTTCTTTTGTTCAAAAGCAGGCAGTGAAGAAATACGCCACGTATGCCGCGAAAAACGCGAGGCGCTAACCTGCTCCTTAGGAAAGCAGCTCAAAAGGAAGAAAACCAGAGCCATCAAAACGTACAGACCGTATTTGTACCACGGAAAAGCGAGGACTTGTTTTAGTGTGGTAACGCCTGCTGCATCCGTCTGGAGGGCAAAATACCCTAAGAGCACATTAAAGGACTGTACCCCGTAAATCGGGTTAGCAATGTGTCTAAACCATGTTGTGTTTTTGGTGAACACATAAAGAATGGCAAAAGAAGCTAAGCTCACAGCCAATGCCTGTTCGCCGGATAGGCGTGTACTTAAGAACAAAGCAAACAGAGCAACCATGAAAGCGGTGACAAAAAAGACGCCCATGACTTGGAGAAGCAGAAGCCATCCGCGAATGACGGTGTATGCCTTTTCACCGGTGATAAAGCGATACATATCTTGAAAGCCGGTAAAGGGCATACCGCGGAGGGTACTGATTGCAACAAAAAACAGAAATGCCGCTATCGTGTACAGTAAAACGCCGAACGCAATCACAACCGCCTTAGCGCTTAGAATATGGCGTCGCGAATACGCTTGGGTATGCAAAAGCGATAAGGTTCCCTGCTCTCGTTCTCTGGAGTAAAAGGTGGAGAATAATACAAGGAAAAACAAGAGTTGCCAAACTCCAAAGATATTTTCCTGCTGAAACAAAAACGCTTGTACCAAATTGTCCCCGCCCGGATGCGTGGGGTAATAGGGATCTTGAAGACCCTCGGAAACGATTTTTTGATTTTTATAGTTTTCCCATCGCCCGATCTCCGCCAGTCTTTCGCTCTCCTCGGTCTTCAACTTGGGGTTCTTTGTCGTCATAGCATCATATAGCTTCAAATCCCCCGTGAATTCGTCCAAGGTATATTGAACCAGGCGATGATACTGTTCGAGATATGTCGGATCCGATAATGGCATATCTTTTAATGCCATTTCTAACATTACCGATTCCTGAGACGTCGGATTCAACTGAATTGCTTTTTCATACGCCGTTTTCTGTTCTTCGGTCACTTCGCTAGAATTCATGGCCAAAAACATGGGATAAGGAGCAAATTCATCTTCCGCCACGCGAAATTGAAATTTCGAAACATTGTCTTGTTTTTGCATCAGGATGCCGAAAGCGGCGGATAGGAGCGCAAAAAAGAGTATTATGAAAACGTTTTTCTTCTTGATGAACTTTTTACACTCAAAAAACACCATAACGGGCCTCCTCCATCGTTACCGTGCGATACGCAAAAGGTTGAATTGCTTTTCCATCATACATTGAGTGTTTAGCTATTCAGCGGTCAGCAATAGGGTGAACAACAAAAAAAGCTTTTTGACACGACGTGCTTTCATTGTTACCTCCTTTTAAAGGATTAAAAGCAATTCGACCTAAAGCGAATATACCCCGTTTACACTTCTAATGCTATAAAATAGCGAAAAATCGATTTCAGAAAAGAATTTCACTTGATTTAGAAAACGTTACGGACGTGAGACGCTACGATTTCGAATACGTTGCATCTGTTGTACCAAAAGAGACAGAAGAAAAATGCCGATCCCGATGAGCACAATGGCCCCACCCGGTTTTAGGCCCATATAAAAGGATACCGTAAGTCCGGAAAGGACGGATAGAGCACCACAAAGCATCGCAAAAAGTACCGCACGGCGATAGCTTTTCGCAAAAAGCATGGCTGTTGCCACCGGAAGAATCATCAGAGAGGACACCATGAGCGCCCCGATCGTACGCGCTGCCATCGCTATGGTGATAGCCAATAGGACGGTAAAAAGCGTATCCAACAAGCGCATCGGAAGGCCCGTCAGCCGCGCCCCGTTCGGATCAACGCTGATGTAGAGTAAAGGATAGTAAAGCGTAAAAAACAGCACCAGCACCGCGACACCGATCGCCAGGCTTAAGAACATTTCCTCCGGACGAATCGTTACGATGGAGCCGAAAAGATAGGTTTCAAACTTCATGGCAGTCGGTACGACATCGGATAAGATCGAAGCCAGCCCGACGCCGACGGACATCACCATGGCTGTTGCTAAGTCACCGCTTTTGGGAAAGCGACGACGCACGAGTTCAATGGAAAATGCGCCGAGTATTGTCATGATTACCGATCCGACCAGCGGAGAAAAACCAAAAAGGAGTCCGAAACCGATACCGGCAAGCGACGAATGGGACAACGCATCGCCAATGGTGGAGGTGCGACGATTCACGACAACGACGCCCATTAACGGAATAATAAGACCCAAGAGAATGCCTACTAAAAAGGCGCGTTGCATGAAAGCATATTTCAGCATACCTTCACCTCCCTGACGCGATGCTCTTGCACACAGAAAAGGCGATTCCAATGCCCTTCGCCGATATCTCGTTCATGGGTAACCACCAGAATCGTAATGCCGTGCACCTGATTCATATGATCGAGCGTTTTGACAAACTGCGCCTTGCTCTCTTCATCGATACCCACGGTCGGTTCATCAAAAAGCAAAACATCCGGTGCATCTACAAGCGCTTTTGCAATAAGAACGCGCTGCTTCTGTCCCCCGGAAAGGGCATGAAAGTTGCGATCGGCCAATGCCTCGACCCCCAGATGTGCCAAAGAATCATCCACTTTTTGTTTTTCACTGCGATTCAAAAAAAAGCGAGGCACAATGGAGCGCGTGAGCCCGAGCGATACTACCTCGCGGCAGCTGATCGGAAACGCCATGCCAGTCGTTGGATTCATCTGCGGCACATAGCCGATGCGGCGCATCGCTGGGCCACGCACCCCCTCTTGCCCGTAGAAAAAAAGTCTACCGGCCAGAGGTTTGCATTCTCCCGTGAGAAGACGCAGGAGGGTTGTTTTTCCTCCCCCGTTCTCACCGACGATGCCGACAAAGTCCGCCGGATGCACACAAAACGTGGCATCCTCCAGAACAACATCCGCATCGTATTGAAATTGCACATGCTCCAGCCGATAGACTTCCTGCATTATTTTCCTCCGAACGATGCCACAATGGCATCCAGGTTTTTCATCATAAAGGTGAAGTAATTCTCACCCTTTTCACGATCTTCTTTGGATTCTGCTTCCAAGGTGTAGATGGGGGCCGTCTTTGCTCCAATTTCTTTCGCAATCGCGTCCGCTTCTTTATCATCGCCATAAGCTTCGTAGAAGATGGTCTTAATTCCCTCTTTTTTGGCCAGATCTACAATTTGCGCCAATTTTTTCGCATCCGGCTGTCCTTCTGCGAGCATTCCTTCCAAACCGACCTGTTTTAACTGATATTCATCAAAGAGATACCCAAAAGCCTCGTGCGGTACAATTACCGATCTGCCCGCAAAGGGTTTTAGCTTCTCCTCATAGGCCTTATTCAATGTATCAAATTCTGCCTGTACTTTTTTATAGTTGGCATCATACGTTTCTTTGCCGGCCGGATCTGCCGCTACCATCGCCTTATATACGTTTTCAGCCTGCTTAGCTGCTTCTTTCGGGCTCAGCCAATAATGCGGATCGTAGATACCGTGATGATGGTGATGTTCATGTTCTTCGTGTTCGTCATGGGAGGCGTCGGCATCTTCATGCTCATGCTCTTCTTCATGTTCTTCCGCCTTGACAAGCTTCACCCCTTCTGACATATCCAACACTTTGACTTTATCCGTCAAGGAGGCTTTCACATCATCCAACCAGTTCTCCAATCCGGCACCGCTCACCAGAAACAGCTCGGAATCATTGATCTGCGTTAACAGCTGTGGCGATGGTTCCCAATGATGTTCATCGGCTTCGCCTTCAATGAGATCCGTCACTGCCACGCGGTCGCCGCCGATGGCTTTGGCAAAGTCATAGATCGGATCCGTTGCTGCCATAATGTGTAAAGAAGCTTCTTTTGTATTTTCTTTTATCTCTGTCGATGAAGTCGCAACCGATTCTTCCTGTGAAGTCATTTGCGAAGTAGCGGGTTTCCCTTTTTGACCACATCCGGCAAAAAGAAGGGCCATGCCCAGTGAAAGAGCTAAAATACGTCCTGCGGGGACAAGCCCCTTGTTTCTTTTTTGTTGCATAGTTTCTCCTCTGTTAATGTTACGATCGCATCAAACGACCGTTTCTTGCGACCAAATGATTTCGAAAAATAGTCGCCATGATTTTTCCCGTGCACAGGTTAAGGTTCATTAACAGTATACAAAACGGTGCAATACCCATAAGGGGTAGGGGTCGGGTATTTTAGAGAAGACGCTCGTCTTATTGGCAAGTCGGTGCATCATCGGGACCGGTGGATAATCCCACTTCTTCCGGGTCCAGGGTTACCGTCCCATCCTCTCGAACAAAGCAAGGAATGCCGACCAGCCCCTTAAGGCGCACATCGATAAAGGCATCCTTATGATCGCGCAGCTGCAAAAATTCTTTTAACACCCGCACGTCCTCCCCGATATCTTTACGTAAAAATTTGTCATTGTGTTCCAGTTGAGCGGATAAAGACGCACAATCGCCACAACTTTTCATAACATAGACCGTAATCATTGCTTCTCCTTTAAACGAAAGAAGGCGACCCGACGGGCCGCCTTCCCTAATATCAAACTGTGCCATGCAAGCGGCGCCATCTTTATGCGCGCGTTGCAATCTGCTCCGTAATCCAGTTCTTGAAGTCTTCCCAAGCGTAACTCTTGGCTTCTTTTTCGCCATGGATGCGGACGCTGACGGTATGCTCGGACATTTCGTTGTCGCCAACCACGATTTGCAGGAAGGATTTTTTAATCTGGGCATCACGAATCTTTTTGCCCAGTGTTTCTTCGCGCAGATCCACGTCGACATGAACACCGAGATCTTCGAGTTCCTTTGCCATCTGTTGCGCATATTCACCATGCGCCGCATTGTTCACCGGTATGAGTTCGACCTGTACCGGGGCCAACCACAGCGGGAAGTTACCCGCAAACTGTTCGATAAGAATACCGATGAAGCGCTCAATGGATCCGTAAATCACGCGGTGAATCAGAACCGGCTGGTGCTTTTCGCCATCCTTACCGATGTATTCCGCGCCGAATCGCTGCGGCAGCTGGAAGTCCAGCTGAATGGTCGCGCATTGCCAGGTACGACCCAGCACGTCTTCAATCTTAAAGTCAATCTTCGGGCCATAGAAGGCGCCGTCGCCTTCGTTGATTTCATAGGGCTTGCCCAAGGAATCCAAGGCATTCTTAAGACCGGCAGTAGCTACTTCCCAATCCTCATCCGAGCCCATGGAATCCTCCGGGCGCGTCGAGATTTCCATCGAATACGTAAAGCCCAATTTCGAATAGACACGGTCGATCAATGCCACAATTTTACGAATCTCGTCCTCGATCATTTCCGGCGTTAAGAAAATATGCGCATCGTCTTGCGTAAAGTTGCGCACACGGAAAAGGCCGTGAAGAGCACCTGAAAGCTCATGGCGATGGACATTGCCCAGTTCCGCCAAACGCAGCGGCAGATCACGATAGGAATGCGGCTTCGAATTGTACACGAGCATAGCGCCCGGGCAGTTCATCGGCTTAATCGCATAATCTTCCCCGTCGATCTTCGTGGTATACATGTTTTCACGATAGTGATCCCAGTGACCCGAGGTTTCCCACAGCTGGCGATTCAAAATCGTCGGTGTAGAGATTTCCAGATACCCTGCCTCTTTGTGCAATTCACGCCAGTAATCCAGCAAGGCATTCTTCAGGCGCATGCCGTTAGGCAGGAAGAACGGGAAACCGGGTCCTTCTTCCATGAGGGCAAAGAGCTCCATGTCTTTACCGATCTTACGGTGATCACGTTTTTTAGCCTCTTCAATGCGTGCGAGATAGTCATCCAGCATGGATTGCTTTGGAAAACTGGTACCGTAAATGCGGGTGAGCATCTTATTATGCTCATCGCCACGCCAATACGCGCCGGCAAGGCTGGTCAGCTTAATCGCCTTAATGCCGTGGAAATTCATCAGATGCGGGCCGGCACAGAGGTCTACCCAATCGCCCTGCTGATAAAAGCTAATGACCGCATCCTCGGGCAGATCTTCGATCAGCTCCACTTTGTACGGTTCCTGTTTTTCCTTGAAGAAAGCAATAGCGTCATCGCGCGATTTCGTAAAGCGCGTGATGTCCGGATTTTCCTTCACGATTTTTTTCATTTCCGCTTCGATTTTCGGCAGATCTTCATCGGTAAGCACTGTATCGCCAAAATCGATATCGTAGTAGAATCCTTCTCTAATAGCGGGTCCGATGGCTAAACGTGCCTCGGGGTAAAGGCGCTGCACGGCTTGTGCCATCAAATGCGAAGTGGAATGACGGAAGGCCAGACGGCCATATTCGTCATCAAAGGTGCAAATGGCTATTTTATCGCCGTCGTGCAAAACGGTGCGCAGATCTGCACCCTCTCCGTTAATCTCTGCTGCCAGTGCATTGCGGGCCAAGCCCTGGCTGATGGCCTTGGCGGCATCTAATGCGTTTGCACCCTCCTGTAATTCCAGGGCGCTGCCGTCCTTCGTGTAAACTTTCATTCGTTCCCCCTTCCACTCGCGTCGCGCATGATATCAACTGCTTCCGCAAGCGTCATTGTCGTTTGTTCTCCACTTTCCATATTCTTCAAACTGATCTTCTTCTCCTTGCGTTCGGATTCGCCGAGAATGATCGTAAAACGTACGCCTTCGGCATCGGCATAGGAGAATTTCTTTTTCATTCTACCCGTTTCGGTATAAAGTTGAACGGTAATGCCTTCTTTTCGTAGCGTATGCACACATTCGAGCGCAAAATCCAGTTCCTCCGCGCTCATGGGAATGATGAGTGCTGTGATATAATCGCCTTTTTTCGGACGAATCAAATCGGCTTGCCGCAATTGATAGAACAGGCGTGTGAGACCGATCGAAATACCGACACCGGGCATTTTCTGTTTTGTAAAGTTGGACGCCAGATCATCATAGCGACCGCCGGAAGCGACGGAACCGATGGATTCGTAACCTTCGATAAAGGTTTCATAGACTACACCGGTGTAATAATCCAAGCCGCGCGTAATGGAAAGATCCAACACGATGGATTCTTTCGGCATGCCAAAGCCCTGCATGGCTTTTATGATAGTCTGCAGATCGGCCCATCCTTGCTTAAATTCTTCGGCGCCGGGAGCATCATCCGGTAAAGACGCCGCATAGGCTTCCAATCGTTCTTCGGCCGGACGATCATCGGTAAGACCGATGAAGCGGAAAATTTCTTCCTGCTGTTTCGGATTGACGCCGTTCATTTCCAACAGATCCGCCACTGCATCAGCGCCAATCTTGGCCAATTTATCGATGGCATGCAAGACTTCCAGTGCATCGCGAATCCCTAACGAGGTAAAGAAGCCGTTCAACATGCCGCGATGGTTAATATGAATGTGTACGCCGGGAATTTCCAACGCCTGAAATACGTCGTATATGACCGCAGGGCACTCGGCATCATTAATCACCGAAAGGTTATCCAGCCCGATGACATCCACATCAGCTTGATAAAACTCACGATAGCGACCTTTTTGGTTCCGCTCGCCACGATAGACTTTTCCAATATGATAGCGACGGAACGGGAACGAGAGCTCGGAAGTGTGCTGTGCCACATAGCGCGCCAGCGGCACGGTCAGATCAAAGCGTAGCGATTGATCGACAGAGTTTTCTCCCTTTTCGATGTGATAAATCTGTTTTGTCGTCTCTCCGCCACCTTTGGCAAAAAGAATTTCGTTTTTTTCGATAGCTGGTGTATCCAGAGGCCAGAATCCGTAACGTTGATAGGTCTTTTCGATGGCCTGCTTGACGTGTTCAAACAGAACCTGCTCTTCCGGCAGTAGTTCCATAAATCCCGGCAGAATACTCGGTTGAATCATCCTTCCTACCTCCTTTAGTTATACTATTCCTATTGTACAACTAAAACGCTTGAAGCGGGGTACGGAAGCAACTCTTCCGGTACAAACGCTTCAATTTCATTGCAAATATCCTCTAAGGCGCGCATCGCTTCCCGCACTTCGTCGCGATAACAAACACTTTGGCGTTTGGCATCATCCATGCCCTCTGCCTTTTTCAACGATTCTTTGAGTGCCGTGCTCGCGACATCCAAGGCATCCATAAGTCGTGCGTTTTCCTTCGCTTTTTTCTCCAACGAGGTGCTCAAGCCGCCGGCGACAGCTTTTTGCAAACGAATCTGATATTCCATAAGCGCCGGATATATTCCCTTTGACGCCATGCGTGCCAATACCTGCCCTTGCAAGTCCACCGAATGGTTGAATCGCTCGATAAGAATTTCGCGGCGTGCCACGAGCTCTTCACGACTCAAAACCCCAAAGCGCTCACACAGGCGCACGGTCTCTTCTCGTGTGATGGCATCAATACTGTCCAAATAGCCGGACACCTGTTCCAGTCCTCGGCGCTTCGACTCCTCCACCCATTCCTTCTTGTAACCGTCGCCGGTAAAGAGGATGCGTTGATGCTGTTCCAACGCGTGATGGCAAATCTGCATCGTGGTGTCATGTAAGGCTTCCGGTGTAGAAGTATCCGACGACTCCAATTGCAGAGCAATCTCTTCCAAGGACTCCGCCATGCCCGCAAAGAGGAAGGTGTTCATGGCCGAGGCATTGAGCGACGAACCGAGCATGCGAAGCTCAAAGCGATTGCCGGTGAAAGATACCGGTGAGGTGCGATTGCGATCCGTCGTTTCAATAGACAGATCCGCCAGCGTGACCACCGGTTCCAAAATTGAGGTGAGTTTCACCTTCGGAATCTTTGTTGTCTTGGCCAGTTCCATAAAAAGATCATGCAGCGTTTCTCCCAAGTTAATGGAAATAATAGCCGGCGGCGCTTCATTGCCACCCAAGCGATGATCATTGCCTTCATCAGAAGCCGCCATGCGCAGCAGCGTCTGATAGCGATCCACCGCCACGATAAAGGCTGTCACAAACAGCAAAAAGCGCAGATCATGCGGCTGTTCATCGCCGGGGTCAAATAAGTTCTCGCCCGTCGATGTGGTCAGGGAAAAATTGCTGTGTTTGCCCGATCCGTTCAGGCCATCAAACGGCTTTTCATGCAGTAAGCACTGGAAGCCATGATGTGTTGCCACATTTTCTAAAATGTCCATCACGACCATGTTTTGATCCACGGTCGTAATGGCATCGCCAAATACAGACGAAAATTCGTATTGTCCCGGCGATACCTCATTGTGCTCGATGGAGGCGTAAATACCCAAATTCCAACAGGCGCGATTCACTTCATTCATGTATTGCTGTACACGCTCATTCATGCCCTGAAAATAGGTATCCTGCAAATGGCCACCCTGCAGCATTTCACTGCCGAAAAGCGCTCTACCGCACAATTTCAGATCCGGGCGATGCGCCGCTTGGGCAGCCTCCACCAGGAAAAATTCCTGCTCCAACCCCAGCGTCGGTTCCACCCAATCCACATCCGTCTTTCCGAGATCATGCAAAACGCGCACGGCTTGGGCGCTTAAGGCGTCCAGTGCCTTAATTAACGGCATCTTCAAATCCAATGTATCGCCACGATAGCTCATGAAGACGCTGGGAATGTAGAGCGTTGTTCCGCGCACAAAGGCATACGAATTCGTATCCCAGAAGGTATAACCTCGTGCTTCAAACGTATCGCGCAACCCCCCGTTCGGGAATGACGAGCCATCTGTCTCCCCCTTCATCAGCGCCTTGCCGGAGAGGCGCGAAAGCGGCATGCCGTTGTGATCCGGTTGAATGAAGGCTTCGTGCTTTTCTGCCGTTCTTCCGTTTAACGGCTGGAACCAGTGACAAAAATGCGTCGCACCCAGTTCCATCGCCCACGTTTTCATCGCATGCGCAATCGCATCGGCGGTCATTTGATCGATGAACTGCTGGTGTTTCATTGCCCCTCTGTACTTCTGATAGACCGGCTTCGGCAGTCTATCCCGCATCACACTGCGATTGAACTGGTATTTCCCAAATGTTTCAAATGGATGCCCCATGCTATACCTCTCTTTCTGAAAAATATAAAATATCATACCAAAAAAGCATATCCTACGCGAGAAGGGACATACAAATAAAAAAGAGATCCGAACGGATCTCTTAGAAAAAGGCGACACCCAGATTTGAACTGGGGGTGAAGGTGTTGCAGACCTCTGCCTTACCACTTGGCTATGTCGCCATAAATTGTCAAACCACGTGAGTAAGATTGTACCATCCACAGTACAATTCTGCAAGAAAAATTATAATCGCAGCGTTTCCGCGCATAAAACGCGGAAACGCTGCGATTTTCTGAAAATGATTGTTCTTATTTCCAGAAGTCGAGTTTTGAATCATCTAAGCCAATATTTTTGGCCAAGAAGACCGGATTCTTGCCTTCTTTTCGTTGTACCTCGTAATCATGCAGCGCAGCGATAGCATGTTTTCCGAGAATCAAAATGGATGGCAGATTGATCAATGCCATCACGCCCATTAAAAGATCGCTCAACGCCCAAGCATATTTTGCTTTCTGCGCCGCACCGAGGAAGATAACCACAACAGCCAAGATGCGATAGACCATCATAAAGTTTTTGCTCGGTTTCTTGCCGGCGATATAGGCAAGGTTATTGTCCACATAGAAAAGATTGCCGATGAGGGTTGTAAAAGCAAAGAGCGCCAACGAGAAGGTGATGAACGGTGCGCCGAAGTTTCCAAGGAACGTGGAAACGGCTTGCTGTACATAGGGAGCGCCATCTAAGGCTTCTGCCGGTTCGATGCCGGAGCTTAAGCACATAAATGCCGTCGCGGAGCAAATCAGAAGCGTATCGATAAAGACGGAAAGCATCTGTACCAAACCCTGTTTCACCGGGTGACTGACGCTGGCAGCAGCTGCTGCATTCGGCGCAGAACCGATACCGGCTTCATTGGAATAGAGACCGCGCTTAATGCCATACATCAGGCTGGAGCCCGCAATGCCGCCAAAAATAGCTTTGAAGTTGAACGCATCCGAGAAAATACGGCCGAAAACGGTGGGTATATAACCGATATTCGTGACGATCATAACAAGCGAAACCACGACAAATATAATGCCCATGATGGGAACCAGAGCCGAGGTAAACTGAATGATGCGTTTGCCGCCGCCGAAGATGCAGTAGGCCGTAATCAGAGCCAATACGCCGCCGATAATCCACGGCGTCAACGCTTTATTATAAAAACCGTAAGCGGAAAAGCTGGTCTGCAGGTTGAAGGCCGCAAGCATATTGAAGCCGACAGCATAGGTTAAGATCAAGGAAATGGCAAAAACAATGCCCAAGGCTCGACTGTGCAGTGCCGATTCAATGTAATAGGAAGGACCACCGTAGCTTCCACCGTCCGGATCGCGGCGTTTATAGATTTGTGCCAGGGTTGATTCGACAAAGGCCGAAGCGCCACCGATAATAGCAACGATCCACATCCAAAAGATGGCACCGTAGCCGCCAAGACACAGCGCACTCGACACGCCGACGATATTGCCGGTACCCACACGCGACGCCGTAGAGACCATGAGGGCTTGGAAGGAGGAGACGGAATTTTTATCGGCCGGTTTTTCAACCACTACGCGAATAGCATCCTTAAAGAGACGCCCCTGCAAAAAGCCCGAGCGAATGGTAAAGTACAGGCCGATGCCCAACAGAAGAATGATCAGTATCGGATAATAGAGCACATCATTAATCTTACCGATGACATCAAAGATTGCTTTTAGCATAATTTTCTCCTAAGTGTTTAATAAATATGCAGATTCAATAATTTCGAGAGTCGTTCCAGCATGCGCACACCAACATAGGAATTGCCATGCTTATCCAGACCCGGGCAAAATACACCGATACCGTAGCCTGAACGACTGCTTGCTACAATACCGCCACCAACACCGCTTTTTGCCGGTATGCCGACTAGTAGAGCAAATTCTCCCGCATAATCATAGGTACCGCAGGTAGCCATCACGGTACGCAGAATGGATGCGTTCTCGACAGAAAGAATCTGCTTACCTTCCGCATCTTTACCGTCATGCGCCAGTACCGCTCCAAGCTTAGCCAAATCCAGTGTGTTCACCAATAAAGAACAGGACTTAAAATAGGCGTTAAGCATATCTTCCACATTGATCTTTGGCGAAATAATGCCATCGTTGAGGAGCATATACGTCAGCGCACGATTGGCAAAGGCGGAACCACTCTCCGATTGGTAGATCGCATGGCTGTAATCCAAATCCGAACGCCCGATCACTTCTCGTGCGCGTTCTCGGATCTTTTCAAACGTATTTTCGTTATATTCCTGTGCCAATAATGAGGTGGCCACGATGGCACCTGCATTGATAAAGGGATTCACAGGAATATTTTTGTGACTCAATTCCAATTCAATAATGCTGTTGAACGGCTTGGAGGATGGCGTGACGCCGATAAATTGCCGCACATAAGAAATATCATAGGTCTCTAACACACAAAGATAAATAATGATCTTAGCAATGCTTTGGGCCGAAAACTTGTAGTGGTCTTCACCCACGGATACTGTTTCAAAATCCGGGTCGATGAGCGTTGCTCCGACCGTGTCCCTGTGTTGTTTAGCAAGCTCCGGAATATAGTCTGCGACTTTTCCCTGATCGGTATAGCCTCTTCCGTAGCGATACGCTTCCTCTAAAGCGCTTTTGATGTCCATATTTTCCTCCTTTCTATTCCCCATCATAGCGCAATCCTTCACTTCTTCCTAAGTATACTCGAAACGTTTTCTGTAGAAAAGAGAAATTATGAGCTATTGCATAATCACTGAAAATCGCCTATAAGGTGATTTTACGTATTTATGCTATTAGAATCCTTTGAACCAAGGGAAACCCTTTCATTGCAAGGTATGATTTTTTAACAAAAAATGCGACGAGAGATCCTCTCTTCGTATATACTTACTTAGCAATACATAGTTTTTCATTGCAACGTTCCTGTTCGGATTGGAGGTTTTCATGAAAGTTTCACAGCGCGTTTCTGCCCTTCCCGTATCACCCACACGTCGCTACCTTGGTCTAGCCAAAGAAGCAGAGGGGAAAGGTAAACACGTCCTGCGTTTGAGTATCGGACAGCCCGACTTACAACCGCCGCGCGAATACTTTGAAGCATTGGCGCAAATTCCGGAAGGTCGCATCCCCTATCCCAACGCTTCCGGTCTGGAAGAACTGCGCGTAGCGCAGCAACGCTATTATGCGCGTCACGGCATCGATTTTGCACCCAATGAAATTTTTGTAACGGATGGAGCCATGGGCGCAATTGAGTTCAGTATTTTGGCTACGTGCGATCCCGGCGATGTCATCTTACTGATTGAGCCGTTCTATTCCAACTATGCCATGATCACCCATCTGACAGGCGTTGACTTCCGAACCGTGACAACGAAAGCAGAAGAAGATTTTGTCATTCCTTCGGAAGAGACCTTTGAAGCGCAGTATTGCGACGGGATGAAAGCTATCTTGCTTTCGAGCCCTTGCAATCCGACGGGAAGAATGTATCGCAGAGACGAACTGGAAACCATCGTGCGTTTTGCAAAAAAACACGACCTCATCATTCTGGCTGATGAAGTGTATCGCGAATTTTACTTCGTCGAACGCCCCTTCGTGTCGTTCTATGAATTTCCGGAAATCCGTCCGCAGCTGGTTCTGTTGGACAGTGCCTCCAAAAAGTATGCTGTCTGCGGCGCCCGCATTGGTACGGCTTCAACGCATAACAAAGCCTTACAACAATCTTTTGCGAAGCTCTGTCAAATGCGCCTCGGGGTCTCTGCCTCAGAGCAGCAAGCGGTGGCAGCACTCGGCAATGTGGATCCGCGCTACCACGAAGGCGTGCGCGAAATCTATCGTACGCGTCGCCAAGTGATGCTGGATGCCTTTTCTAAGATGGAGGGCATCCGTTATTCGCAGCCGGAAGGTGCGTTCTATTCGCTGGTGAAATTGCCGGTGAAAAATGCCGAGGCCTTTGTGCAATGGATGCTCACTGATTTTGATTGCGAAGGCGAGACGGTGCTACTGACGCCGGCTGGCGGCTTTTACAGTTCCTCTGAACACGGGCAGGACGAAATCCGTATCTCTTATTGCGTGGACGAAGAAGAGCTGAAACGCGCCCTGCACATCGTAAACGAGGGCTTAAAAGCCTATCCCGATAAAAAATGATGACGATGCATTGCATCGATGGAAACAGTCTGCTATAATCTTGTCAATTTTGGGCTTAGGAACGCTCGGGGAAACCCGAGCGTTCGTACAGAATGGAGGGATTATGGAACGCAACAACCTTTCGGAAAAAGCGACCACGAAACCGGGCGAAGCTGCGATTTGGGACATTACCACCATGGCTGTCCCCACCCGACTTCTCCTCGGACTGCAACATTTGTTCGCGATGTTCGGAGCAACGATACTCGTCCCCTTGCTGACGGGACTGGACATTTCAACAACATTACTCATGGCCGGACTTGGAACCCTGTTATTCCACTTTATAACGCGGGGAAAAGTACCGGCTTTTTTGGGCTCATCTTTTGCTTTCCTGGGCGGCTACGCCGCGGTTGCTCCCTTTGTAAACGGGCAACCCAATACGGCCATGCTTCCCTATGCCAGCGGCGGTGTCTTTGCGGCGGGCCTTGTGTATGTGGTACTTGCTCTGTTTATCTATAAATTTGGCGTGGAACGCGTTATGCGCTTCTTCCCACCGGTAGTGACGGGACCGATCATCATTTCCATCGGTTTGACCTTGGCGCCTTCCGCCATCGGTAACGCCTCTTCGGACTGGCTGTTGGCGATTGTCGCCATTGCTACGATCATCTTCTTTAACATTTGGGGCAAAGGCATGCTGCGCATTATTCCGCTGATCTTGGCCGTGCTCGTCTCGTATGCCGTCGCGTTGCTATTGCATCGCGTCGATTTCAGCACCATCGTAGCGGCCGCGCCTGTGGCTCTACCTCTGCATCCGGAAAGTTTTATGAAATTCAACGTCTCTGCCATCATCACCATCATGCCCATTTCCTTAGCAACGATGATGGAGCATATCGGTGATATTACTGCCATTGGTGCTACGGTAGGCAAAAACTATATCCGCGAACCCGGCCTGCATCGCACCTTGCTCGGTGACGGTCTGGCCACTTCCTTAGCGGCGGCCTTTGGTGGCCCGGCAAATACCACCTACGGTGAAAACACGGGTGTATTAGCGCTTACGCGAGTCTACGATCCGCGTGTTATGCAGATCACCGCTGTCTTTGCCATTATTCTGTCCTTCTTCCCTGTGGTAAGCGGCTTCATCCGTTCCATTCCGACAGCGATCATCGGCGGCGTTTCCCTCATCCTCTACGGCATGATCTCCGCCATCGGCGTTCGCAACCTGGTCGAAAACCAGGTCGATTTCACCAACAGCCGTAACCTCATCGTTGCTGCCGCCATCTTTGTCTCAGCACTTGGCTTCACCGGCGACCACCCGGGCATCTCCTTCTCCGTCGGAGCTACCACCATTTCCCTTTCCGGTTTGGCCATTGCTGCCATTTTAGGCATCGTGCTCAATGCCGTTTTGCCGGGCAAGGATTATGATTTCACCGTGGAAGAGCCGAAGGATACCGGCGTTAACTTCTCCGGGGTGACAGATCGTGCTTCAAACGAAGACTTATAACAATCATCGATGATCATAAAGAGGTTCGCCGCGCTTCTGCCGCGGCGTTCCTTTTTTTGAATTTGCTGCGTTATTGACGCTTATACCGTAGGTAATTGCAATTTCGCCATGACCAACGGTACGTTCAAGGGTGCTGCTGGCGATTTTATATCGTAGGTAATTGCAATTTCACCATTACCAACGGTACGTTCAAGCGTGCCGCTGGCGATTTTATACCGTGGGTAATCGCAATTTCGCCATTACCAACGGTACGTTTGAGCGTGCTGTTGGTAATTTCATACCGTGGGTAATCGCAATTTCGCCATTACCAACGGTACGTTTGAGCGTGCTGCTGGTAATTTCATACCGTGGGTAATCGCAATTTCGCCATTACCAACGGTACCCGGGACCGCTTTCGCGTTTATCCCATATGAATTCTGTGATTTTAGAGCAAAAGCGACGCCACGAAACCTGCTTTCGCCCCGCGATAAATAAATGGCCAAGTCTCAACGTGTATCACGCTGAAACTTGGCCATTCCGTTCTTTTGGATCAAATTGTTCATAAAATATATGAGGATATCTCATTATTTCTGAAACTGGTATTCTACCCCGTCCACACGGACTTGGGAAGTGGCAGGTTGGTCATCCTGATTTTTAAACCAGGCTTTTGCCCAATATTGCTCCATGGTGAGTTGGATAGGATTGCCACTGATGTGACCGCCTTTTCCGTTCACAAAAGCAAGATAGATGCGTCCGTCTTGATAGCCGATGTGTTCGATACCGTAAGTATTGGTGATCGCTTCCTTCAAGTTGATCACGGGGCGCACATCGGCGCCGATTTTGGCTTCATAGAGCACACCGGTTTTTTCGTCCAGGAACAGGATGCGATCTTTATAGAATGCAGCATGCGCACGCTTAACCTGACGAATTTCGGTTACAATCTCCTCGGAAGAGGCTTCGGAAACATCGGAGGAAATCTCGGAGTTTTGAATTTCAAATTTCTGATGTCCTCTGCCACCAAAGAAACGCATAAACGTTAGGATCAAAATCACGCACAAAACCAACGCCGCAACAAGGTATAAAATGCGATTTTGGGACTCTCCTAAGCGCGCGATCCCGTTTATTGCTCGCTTGTAGACGGGACGACCTTGAAGGGCAGACAGAATACGCTCTTCCGTTTCCGGTGCAAATACATGCGTATCCATGTGTGATACAGCTTCTACCGAATTGATATGGCTCTTCAGCCACAGATGTAATGCTGTGCGGAACGAAGGATTCTCCAGTAGTGAGGCACGGGCTTCATCCGAAAGGCTATTTTGATCCGCAATAAAGGCCAGGGCACGAGTACGGCGCGCATTCACGACATTACGTTTCATCCGCAACAAATGAGAAATTCTGTCATCGGATAAGGCGAAGAGCAGGCTCAGTTGCAGAACAATGCGATCGCGTTCGGGAATGCGGGCAATCTGTTCGCCATACACGCTAACCTCCGCATCACCGATGAGGGAAGGCATCGGAATATGAACGTCATGGCGGGATTCACCATTGTTGCGCAACGCTCGGGACGCCACCAACGCTCGATGTCTGGTCACCAAGACAAGTAAGCCTTTTCGTTCCTCCCGCGAAAGCTCGCTTTCAAAAATGCCACATTCTTGAAAGATGCCCATGACCTCCGCCACAACCTGCTCGGCGCTCTTTTCTTCATGCGTGAACGAGAAGGCAATGTGATAGGCCATGTTTTTATATTGATGATAGAATTTTACGCCATCCTGTTTTTGTCCTTCGTTTTCCGTGGTCATTTAAACCTCCTGTCCGTACTGTAATTCATATAGTACACGGAAAAGGCCGTTTTGCGCAATAAGTTCATCTTTTGTGCCTTGCTCCGCGACGCGCCCGTGATGCATGACAATGATTTCATCGGCATCCGCAATGGTAGAAATGCGATGGGCAACCGCCAACATGGTACGATCTTTCGCCATGCGCAAAATCGCACTTTGAATGAGTTGTTCGGTTTCCGTATCGATGTTTGCCGTGGCTTCATCCAAAATCAAGATCGACGGATCCCCCGCAATCGTACGCGCAAAAGACAGCAATTGCCTCTGGCCGGCTGAAAGCGTTGATCCGCGCTCCGTCACCGGTTCATCGTATTGTTTGGGCAGACGGCTGATAAAGGCATCCGCATTGACCAGTTTAGCAGCCTCTATTGCCCGACGGCGATCCACTTTCGCACGTCCGATGGCGATGTTGCTCAGGATATCCCCTTTAAAGAGGAATACGTCCTGCTGCACCGTGCCGAGCGCCCGACGCAAAGAAACGAGATCATAGTCATTCACATTGACACCATCAATTAGTATTTCGCCGCGATCCACGGTATAAAAACGCGCTAAAAGGCTTAAAATCGTGCTCTTCCCGGCGCCCGTCGCTCCGACAAAAGCCACAAAACTACCGGGCTCTATGGTAAAGGAAACATCTTTCAGTATCCATTGCGCAGGATCCTTGCCTGCCGCAACAGTTGCCTCTTCTTCCTCCGTATATTGTCCGACGTCCTCCGGTTTTTGGTAGCGAAACCAAACATGATTAAATTCGATTTTTCCGATAAATCCCTTCTCCGGCACCGGAATGCCCGAACGGTACTCCTCTTCTGGTTCATCCAATAAGGTAAAAAGGCGCTCCGAAGAGGAAAACGCAGATTGCATAACATTAAAAATTTCCGCCATCTCCTCGATCGGCATAAAGAGCCGCTGCAAATAGTTGATGAAGGCATAAACCACACCAAAGGTCAAAAAACCGCCCATCTGTGCCAAACCGCCAAACCAAAAGAGCAGAGACAATCCAAGCGTTCGAATGATTTCAATGGCCGGTCGGTAGATGGCGTAGTACTGCACTTCTCGATTTGAAGCCTTGTAATACTCCGTATTAGTGGCATCAAACTCTTGATAAATCTGCTTTTCACGGAAAAAGGTCTGAATCACGCTCATCCCTGTGATATTTTCCGATAATTTCGTATTGATCAGCGACCGAATGGCACGCTGTTTATCGTAAACGATGCGAATCTGTTTTTGGAAAATCACCGAAATAATGATTACCGCCGGCGTGAGCAGGAAGATAAAAAAGCCCAGACGCGCATCCAGAGAAAACATCATCACTAAAACGCCCAAAAACAGGACGAGATTGCGGAATAAATTGGTCAGCACGTAGGTATAAAGATCCAGCACGGAATCCGTATCGTTGGCAACACGCGTCACAACACTGCCGATCGCATGATGATCGAAGTAGCGCATGGGCAGGCGCAGGACATGCTCATAGATTTTCTGGCGCATATCGGTCACGATGAGCGTGCCCGTACGCATAGTTAAAAAATCGTAGGCATACATGACCACGAAGTGAAACACGATCGTGCCCAAATAAAGGAGCCCCAGCAATAACGCCTGCGACAAATGCGCATCCTGCACTGCTTGTGGCAGCACGCCGGAAGCAAGCGGTGACAAATGGTCATCGATTAAAACCTGAATAATCTTCGGTCGCAGCAAAACCACAACGGTCGTCATAAACATCGTGATAAAAATCAACACATACCAGCTGAGATACGGTTTCGCAAAAGCGGCAAGACGCAAAAGATGGTGCGTATTCTTTTTCTGCTTTTTCATGCCTCTTCTCCTCTCAAGGCGGCCGCCGTCTGTCCCTGCTCGTCCGCCTCTGCGGTATTTACCTGGCTTTCCAACAGCTGGCGATGATACAGCTCCTGATAGAAGCCGTCTTCCTGCACCAGTGTTTCGTGCGTACCGCGCTGTGTGATCTTACCATCCTCTAAAACAATAATTTCATCGGCATTTTGCACCGTGCTGACGCGCTGACTGATCATGAGAAGTCCCTGGCGATGGCGGCGCAAGCCCGCTAAAAGGTGACTTTCCGTTTCGGTATCTACGGCGGATAAGGCATCGTCAAGCACCAATACCGGTGCCTTCTTGTAATACGCTCGCGCGATGGAAACACGCTGTTTCTGCCCACCGGAGAGCGTAACCCCGCGTTCGCCGACTACCGTCTCATAGCCTTGTTTCATTGCAATAATATCGTCATGCACCTGCGCAAAGCGTGCTGCGTCGTGGACCTCGTCCGTATTCTCTTCTTCCCCGCCAAAGGCGATGTTGCCGCCAATGGTGCGCGAGAACAAAAAACTCTCCTGCGCCACAACGCCGAACGTGCGATACAGCGCCTCAAAAGACATCTGGCGAATATCCGTACCATCCACCAGAATCTCGCCTTCCGTCACATCATAGCGACGCAATAAAAGGTGTAATATCGTTGATTTTCCCACGCCCGTGCGCCCGACCACGGCCAGTGAATGACCGGACTGGAGTTCAAAATTAATGTCGCGCAATACCCAAGGCAAGTCCTCACCATAGCGGAACGAAACATGGCGAAACACAATGTGTCCTTCCGACTTCTGCGGGTCCGCCGGATTTTTCACTTCCTGCACAGTCGGACGCACGCGGAAAATTTCATTCAATCGCGCCATCGAGGAGATTCCACGCTGAAAATTCGAAACGACAAGCCCCATGGCAATCAGCGGCCAAACCATCATATTGAGATACTCTATCGTTGCTACAAAAGAACCGATGGAAAGCATGCCGCGATGAATCTGCAAAGCACCATAAAGAATAAACACCACAAAACTGAGGCCGGAAATGAGCGTCACCGACGGATCAAAAAGCGAATCCACCTTGGTCCATTGAATACATTTTTTGCCATAGTCGTCATTGACTCCGCCAAAAGAAGCGGCTCGATTGTCCTCAATCGCGCACGCTTTGATTACGCGTATGCCTGAAAGATTTTCCTGCGTCTCTGTCGTCAAATCCGAAAAAGCATTTTGTAGCGCCCGACTTCGTGTCTGAATCGGTCCCATCAATTTCGCAATGGTAAACGCTAACAGTGGCAACGAAACAAGCGCCACGACAGCATTCACCAAGCCGATGGTTGTCACCATCATGATCACCGAAAAAGCAGTCATGAAGAGGCTATCCACCAAAATCATCACACCGCCGCCCATGGACTGCGCCACCATCATCACATCATTAGTGGCATGCGCCATGAGATCGCCCGTTGAGTTACGATTGAAAAATGTCTGATCTAGCTGCATATATTTTTTAAAAAGCTTATCGCGCAACCAATACTCCAACCGTCTGCCATTGCCGAAAATTTCCACGCGCCAAAAATAACGACCAACGGCCATGAAAATACCCAAGCCCGCTATCCACGCCACTAATTCGATCAAAAGCTTCTCGGTCAGTACCCCGGTCGAGGCCAAGTCCGCAAAGCGACGTACGATTTGCGGCTGATATAAGCTGGCCGCATCCACTAAAATCAGCATCAAAATACCGAAAACATAACGCAAGCGATTTTCCTTCAAAAATGGAAGTATCGTTTTAAATTCTCGCATGATGCCTCCTTCCCACAAAAAAAGATTACTCGTCGGGAAATAAAAGGTATAATACGCTTCGTATCCCAACCGATTGCCCCGTGCCACGGGCGAATCGAAAAAAGTCTGTTCTCCTACACTCCGAGAGAAGAAACAAATGGGTCTCTCCTCATTATAATGGAAATTAGGGGCAACTATGGAAATTAGCGTGAAAAAACGAAAAACACCGAGAAAAGGAGAACGCATGGAACAAAAAACACACGCTTCCGCAGATAAAGATTATTTGGACGTGTTGCAGGACGTGCGCGATCACGGTCTCTATCCCCTGCATATGCCGGGGCATAAACGCCATACCCGTTTTGGGACAGCTCTCCCCTTCGGTCTGGATGTCACAGAAATTGACGGCACCTGGGATCTGCATCACCCGGATGCTTTGTTAAAGGAACGACTGGATGCCGTCGCCCGCTTTGTCGGCGCTTCATGTACTTTTTATACCGTACAAGGCTCTACCGGCGGTAACCTGGCCGGTATGTATACGCTTTGTCCGCCGGGTAGCGATGTTCTGCTCTCCCGAGCCAGTCATCAGAGTCTTTACCATGGTGTGGAGCTGTTGCAGTTAAACCCGATCTACCTGATGCCGGATTTGCGTGTGCCGGGCATCCCGGGTCCCGTCCGTCCCGCACAGGTGGAAGCCGCTTTGAAAAAAAATCCGACCATAAAGACTGTGCTGATAACCTCACCAACCTTTGAAGGACAACGCTGTGACATCCGTTCCATTGCTGCGATTTGCCATGCTTACGGAGCTTCTTTATTGGTGGACCAGGCCCACGGCGCACATCTGCGTTATCTGACGGGTATCGGGCCAAACTATTCGGATGCGGTAGCAGACGGTGCCGACATTGTCATAGAAAGCTTGCACAAAACCTTGCCGGCTCTTACGCCGGCGGCTCTCGTGCATGCCTCCTCCCGCGTGGATCAAACAGAACTGGCACGCGCCCTCTCCATCTTTGAAACCAGCTCTCCGTCTCATATCTTGCTGGCTTCCATCGATCACTGCATGTGCCTTCTGGAAAGAGAGGGCGTATCACTGCATCAAAAGATGTGGCAAGCCTGGCAGAGTGCGGCGTTACCGTTACGGAACTTAAAGGCATTGGAATGGATGCAGTTTAGCGATAAGAGCTCCTTACCATCGGATCCCTTCCGGGTTGTCATTTCCACGGCACGTGCCTCTCTTTCCGGTCCTGAGCTGGCGAATTTGCTGCGTCAACGCGGCTTTGAAGTGGAAATGGCGCATGCCGAACACGTGCTGTTTATTCTGACGATCGGCGATGATCCCGCTATTTTCCCGTCCTTGGCACAAGCATTATCGGATATTGATAAGACCCTTACGGTGTGCCCTGCTAAACGGCCGGTGGCTTCCCTGCCGCCTCTGCCCGAAAAAGTCCTGAGCATCGCCGATGCGCGACGCTCCCATAAAATCATGCAGCCGCTCTCTCAAACTGCCGGCGGTATTGCCGCCGAATCGCTATGGACCTATCCACCCGGAATTCCATTACTTGTTCCCGGAGAACGCATTCGCCAAGAAACCCTGGAAGCCTTGGAAGGGATGGCCTCTCGTCATGTTAAATTACGCACGGAACGCGAACCCGGCGGCGGAACCTATGAGGAACTTTCACTCTGTGTTCTGGAAGAGGAACCGTCAACAAAGTAATTCGCTGTATTTCCCGTTTTCGTACGAAGGTTGACGCGTTAAGCGTTGGCACGTAAAATAGATAGAGACCCGAAAGGGCACAAACGACCGAAAGGCCAAAATCCTGAGGAGGACATTATGAAACATATTATCAGTCTGCAAACCCGTGATTTGAAGAAGAGCGCCCTGGACGGCGGCTGTGGCGAATGCCAAACTTCCTGCCAATCGGCTTGCAAAACCTCTTGCGGTATTGCAAACCAAGACTGTGCCAAAACGTTGCGCTAATTCGCGTTCTTAGAAATTGTTCCGATGATTCATTATTTTCAATCGCAAGGCCATAAAATCGCGCTGGATGTCTATTCCGGCGCGGTTCATATTTTAGATGATATTTCCTACAGCGTTCTGCAGAAATTGGATACTCTCCAACGCAACGGTTCCTTTCTCCCGCAAAACGGTCTCGATGACGCCACAAGAAAGCAGGTATCGGCACAGCTCCATGCGGAAGGCGCCGTTTTTTCCGATGCGGAAATCAGCGATGCACTAGATGATTTCGCCGCTTTGATTGAAGATGAGCGTCTTTTCACGGAAGATCCTTTCGGTCATTTGGCCCTCAACCTCCGCGATCGCAAAACCTATGTCAAAGCGCTTTGCCTCAACGTTGCCCATACCTGTAACCTGGATTGTGATTATTGCTTTGCCAGCCAGGGCAAGTATCACGGAGAGCGCGCGCTCATGACCAACGATGTCGCCCGCCGTGCTATCGATTTCGTCATTGAGGCTTCCGGCCCGCATCGTAGTATCGATGTGGACTTTTTTGGCGGCGAACCCATGCTCAATTGGGAGTTGGTCAAGGATACCGTCGCTTACGCGCGTTCATTGGAAGCCGCCTCCGGTAAGAAATTTCGCTTCACGTTTACCACCAACGGCATGCTTCTTAGTGATGATGTCACCACATTCCTGAATCGTGAAATGCACAATGTCGTTCTCTCTCTCGACGGACGAAAGGAAGTACACGATCGCCTGCGTCATACCATCGATGGTCGAGGCAGCTACGATCGCATCGTGCCTCGTTTTCGCTCCTTTGTCTCCCGTCGTGGCGATCAGGAATATTACATGCGCGGCACTTTCACGAAGAACAATGTCGACTTTTATCAGGACATTCTGCATATGGCCAACATGGGCTTCTATCGCCTCTCCATGGAGCCGGTTATCGGCGATCCATCCGAGCCCTACATGCTCGGTCCCGACGACGTGGAATCCTTAAACCGTGAATACGACAAATTAGCGGCCGAAATGATTCGTCGCAATCGCTTAGCAACAAAAGCACTGGCCGCCGGCGGCTCAATTGATGATCTTCCCCCGAAGGATCACCCGTTCATTTTCTATCACTTTATGATGAATTTGGAGGGCGGCCCTTGTATTCATAAGCGCATCTCCGGCTGTGGCAGCGGCGTCGAATATTTAGCCGTCACGCCCAAAGGGGAACTCTATCCCTGCCATCAATTCGTTGGTGAAGACGACTACATCGTTGGCAATGTCTGGGACGGTATCACGAAACAGGAAATCACTGCTGATTTCAAAGAATGCAACTGCTATTCCCATCCGGAGTGCGCGAATTGCTGGGCAAAGCTCTACTGCTCCGGCGGCTGTGCTGCCAACGCTCTACACGCCTCCGGCTCTCTCACCGGTACTGTGCCCTTCAGCTGCGCTCTATTCCGCAAACGCATGGAATGCGCCCTCGCCATCCAAGTGGATGCCTGTGTGCAGCAGAGCGAAATGGAAAGCCATGCGACAAGCCCAACGGAGTGTGAAGCAACGAAGGCATAGCGAAGTCAATGTGAGAAAGTGACGGCTTCGGTATGTGGATGTGACCCGTGAACATAATTACATTGTGTGTAAATAGGTAGCCCGGCTTCGCCGGGCATCCATATTTTCAATATGACGAAAAAAGGCGATCTTTAGATCGCCTTTCTTCGTACTTTCGCCTTGCCCCCGTAAATCGGTGGCTCCGTTTACGGCAGCTTTTTACACTATTGCCTTTTCGCCCCTGACAGCTTGCCATTTTTTTCGCCAGCGCCTAAAATGAATAGGTAAGGTTGCGCGATACGTATCATAATTTTTTGGAAGAAAGGAGTTCAACATGGGACCTGTGAACCATTCGGACAATGCAGAAACACCACCGACTGAGCCTCGAAGTTTTATGAGCGAACGCCTTTCGTCAGAAAAGCTATTTTATTTCGGTGTACTTCGTTAGTATTCAGACGCGATCGTTGCGGCATTTTTGCAATTTGTATAGCCATGATTGATAACGTTGCATGCAACTCACGCTTTGTGCTACCCGATCGTTGCTACATAGGGTAAGCGAGTTCCGTATCGTCTGCTTGCTTTCGTTGTATCGCTTTTCGCCCTTTCCTCTCTCGGAAGGACTTGGCGTTCATGCTCTTTTCATCAGGCCGTTGAAGCTGTCAAAGAAATGAGGTTATTTCATCCGACGAATCGAAAGGTCGGTTGAAGCCCACTATGGTTTCAACGAATATTGGTGTCTGCATTCCCGTGCGTACCATGACGGAGGTGCAAGATGGAAAACAAAACTTTTTTAGAAACACTTAACGAACTCATTGATAAAAAAGATGTAATGGGGGTGCGTGAGCACCTGAAGGATATGCACGCAGCCGACATTGCACCCATTCTGGAACAGGAGCCGGCGGAAGAGGCGGCTATATTCTTTCGCTTCCTGACCAAGGACAAGGCAGCGCATGTTTTCTCGTATCTGAGTGTGCCGCGCGCTTTGGATTTGGTTTCGCTTTTTACAACTTCGCAAACGGCGGCTATTTTTGACGGGTTGTACGTGGATGACGCGGTTGATTTGTTGGAAGAAATGCCAGCGAATGTCGTCCGAGCCGTCTTACAGACATCCACACCGCAGAAACGCGAACAGTTGAATCGCTTTTTGAAATACAAGGATCAATCGGCGGGCAGCGTCATGGGCGCTGAATTTATTCAAATCTTTCCGTTCATGACCGTACGTGAAGCCATCGAAGAAATTCGACATGAAAAACGGCTGCTCGACTCTTTTTCGGAAGTCTATGTTACCAGTAAGGATTTAAAATTGATCGGCGTCCTTTCCGTACGAGAATTGCTTTCGGCGGAGGATTCGCAAAATATTGTAGATGTTATGCATGATCACGTGATCTCCGTGAGTACGGATACGGATCAGGAAGATGCGTTGGATGTCATTCAACGCTACGACTTCAGTGCATTGCCGGTAACGGATTCGGAACAACGCATTGTTGGGATTATCACGGCAGATGATGCGTTGGATATTTCCGAACAAGCCGCAAGCGAAGACTTCCAGATCATGGCGGCGATCAGTCCGAATGATAAGGAATACTTTGATACCAGTGTATGGGATATGGCTAAGAGCCGCCTGCCCTGGTTGTTCTTCTTAATGCTGTCGGGCATGTTGAACGGTGTGATTCTGGGATCCTTCAAGCACGCTTTTTTGGCGATGCCAATTTTGGTAACCTTCATACCGATGTTGACCGATACCGGCGGCAATACGGGTTCCCAAAGCTCAACGTTGATCATTCGCGGTCTGGCCACCGGTGATATCAATATTTCCGATGCGCCAAAGGTTCTCTGGAAAGAATTCCGCGTAGCCATCTGTGTCGGGTTTGTCTTGGGATTTTTCTCTTTCCTGCGCGTGGCAATGGCACCCCCCTTCGATCCCGTGGTGGGTATCGTCGTAGGACTGGCCGTCATGGTGATCGTACTGTTTTCTAAATTGCTGGGCGGCATTCTGCCGCTGGCTGCTGAGAAGCTGGGACTGGATCCGGCTTTAATGGCGGCACCGCTCATTACGACCATTATCGATGCCAGCGGCCTCATTGTGTTCTTCCTGCTGGCCAAGGCCATTCTTCAGTTATAACAAGCAGATTTTTGCGTACGAAAACGGAGCGCTTTAGCTTTCATAGGACGGATCCGACAAAAAGCGGCCCTCCGCATCCTCTTATGGATGCGGAGGGCCGCTTTTCTTTTTTCACACAACGATCAATGCTCTTCATCCAAATCTTTGGGGCCAAAAGAATAAGGCAATAATTCTTTAAGTGTAAATTCCCCAACGTTGCCACCGGCATCGGCCAAAAACACCGGCATATCCGGCGCACAAAATTCGGTCAACACTTGACGGCAGACGCCGCATGGCGTGGTAAAGGCTTCGGTTAATGCCTGCATGCCTTCGTGACGTCCCACCACAGCAATGGCGGAAAACCTATGGGCGCCTTCAGAAACCGCTTTATAAAGCGCCGTACGTTCGGCACAGGTGCCCGGCGTAAAGGCTGCATTTTCAATATTGCAGCCCGACCAAATTTTTCCATCGGTATCCAATAACGCCGCCCCGACTTGAAAATGAGAATATGGTGCATAGGCATATGCCAATGCCGCTTCTGCCGCATCCACAAGAGTCGCTTGCGGGCAATTTTCTCTAGTCCATTCTTTCATGATTCTCCCCTGCTTCATCTTATGCGTCAGGCGTTTCCAACATTACGCCATCCCGACTGATCACGGCATACACCGGCGTATGGCGCTTTTTGACCACAGAATCCGAATATCCATAAGCACTTTGGGCAAGACGTACGGCCTCTTCCCCCTTCGCACGATCGTTCGCAAAGACGGTAAAGAGTGAATCACCCTTCTTAACGGTATCGCCCACCTTTTTATGAATGAGAAGACCAACCGCAAAATCAATGGCATCGTCGGTTTTGCGACGACCGGCTCCAAGAAGCAGAGAGCTTTTGCCGATTTCTTCTGCATCGATGGATGCCACCATGCCATCTTTTGGCGCGGTGCCCTCCAAGCGTAACTGCGCTTCCTCAAACTTCTGCGGCTCTTCCACATAAGAGACATCGCCGCCTTGATTGCGCACCATGGCTTTGAATTTTTCAAAAGCAGCGCCGGAAGCAATGGCTTCTTCCACCATCTTACGCGCTTGTTCCTGTGTGTCTGCCTTTTCGCCTGCCACGAGCATTGCCGAAGCAAGCGCCAAGCACTCTGCCATGAAATCTGCCGGGCCATTACCATGCAAGGCATCAATCGCCTCGCGAACTTCCAGCGAATTGCCCACGGCACTGCCCAAAGGCTGCGTCATATCTGTCACTAAGGCGATGGTCTTTTTACCGTTATCATTCCCAATGCCCACCATAACTTCGGCCAGATGAATGGCTTCCTCCGGGGTTTTCATGAACGCGCCGGAACCATACTTCACATCCAATACGATGGCATCCGATCCATCGGCCAATTTTTTGGACATAATGGAGGCCGCAATCAGGGGTACGGAATCTACCGTTCCGGTCACGTCACGCAAGCCATATAAGACCTTGTCCACTGGCGCAATATCGGCGCTTTGTCCGATGATGGCAATTCCATCCTGCGCGACACATTGCTCGAATTCTTCTTCCGTCAGCTCCGTTCGAAAACCGGGAATGCTCTCAAGCTTATCGATGGTGCCACCGGTAAAGCCCAGGCCGCGACCGGAAAGTTTAGCAATGGGTAAACCGCAAGCCGCAACAATCGGAGCGATCACCAGCGACGTTTTGTCGCCGACGCCGCCGGAAGAATGCTTATCTACGATGGGATGACGTAAATTGGGAAAGCTTAAGCGATCCCCCGACATCGCCATTTCACGCGTTAATACGGCCACTTCCTGCGCATTCATGCCGGAAAAATAGATTGCCATGAGCAAAGCGGAAATTTGATATTTGGGGATTGTCTCATCCTTCACGCCGCGAACAAAAAATTGAATCTCTTCCTCGCTCAGCACCCCGCCGTTTCGTTTTTTAAGAATAATATCTACGATATTCATCGAGTCCTCCCTTCGGATCAATGTATGGATTGTGACTGCAATGTAATGACAACCAATTCCTGCGGATTAAACAGGCGAAACGGAAACAGGCTGCCGCCCATACCCGCTGATACCACCATTGCACTTTTTCCTTGGCGATAAATGCCTTTACTGTAGGCGGGAAATAAACGTCGCTCCGGGGAAAATAAACCACCGATAAAGGGCAAGCGCACGACGCCGCCATGCACGTGACCCGCGAGCGTCAGTTCCGCCCCCCACTTCGCATAAGCCGCAAAAGGCAAGGGATTATGGGCCAAAAGAATGGTATACTCATTTTTCTTTTTGCCCAACCATTGTTCCACATCCGGTGCCGTGCGGTTTTCATAGCAGGATAACGGCTCCATGAGACCCGCCAACTGAATCGTTGCTTCGCGATGCATCAGGCTGACGGAACGATTTTCAAGACGAATGACGCCGGCAGCGTCCAAGGCTTTGTAAAAATCCGCCGCATCGTCGCGATGCGCATCACGGTAGAGTTCATGGTTGCCGCGAATAAAATATGTGGGATACTTTGCTGCAATGGGCTTCAAAGCCTCTACCACGGCATGGGTATCATTGCTGCGACGCGAAATGGTGTCCCCCGTAATCACAACAATATTCGGCGCCGCGGCATCCACGGCTTTCTGTAACGCCTCGCCTTTATTACCGAACACATTGTTGTGCAAATCGGAAATTTGCGCGATGCGATAGCGATTAAAGGCATTGGGCAAATAGGGACTGGATATCGTATATTCTGTGGTATGAAATGTCATATTGCTCCGATAAAAAGAAAACAGAAAGCCACACAGAGCCACTAAAGTTGCTATAAACAGGAGCAAACGCAGCCATGCGTACGAGCGCTTTCTGCTCTTTCTCTTTTTCTTTTGGGATAACGAAGGCATGCCCTCTCCGTTTCTTTGTACCGATAAACGGTTGGTGTATCGCTGCCTATGCTGCATAGGAACGCCATCTCAATTCTTAGTGATGAAGCTGATCCAGATATTTTCCGGCAGCAATGGCTGCAGTAGCGCCATCCGAAAGCGCACCGACAATCTGACGAACGCCTTTCGCACGCACATCCCCCGCGGCATATACACCTTCGAGATTGGTTAGCGTATCCTCCCCGGCTTCAATATAGCCTGCCTCGTTCACGCGAATCTGATCCGCAAACAGTTTGGTATTGGGCACCATGCCGATGTAGATAAACAGGCCAAAATCGCCTTCCACGGTTTTCTCTTCACCGGTCACATTGTTGCGCATCACAAACGACGTAAGCATCGTATCACCACCTAAAGCGATGACATCCGTATGCAACACAACCTTAATTTTGCCGGATTCCTTCGCGCGCTGCTGCAAGAGCTTCGTTGCTCGCGGGGTTTCACCACGATAGAGAATCGTCACGTGATCTGAGAGCGTCGCCAAATACAAGCTTTCATCAAAAGCGGCATCGCCGCCGCCCACGACATAGATCGGCAGACCGGCAAAAAACGGCCCGTCACAGGTGGCGCAGTAGCCCAAGCCTCGGCCGGAGTATTGTTCTTCGTTCTCCAAGCCCAATTTTCGGGGATTGGCACCGGTGGCCAAAATTACAGCATCCGCCTCTAAAACTTCCTCATCCAGCGTAATGCGCTTTGGCGATTCCGCAAGATCCACTGCCGTCACTTCCGCGCTACGAAATACAGCACCGAAGTGTTCTGCCTGCTCCTTCATACGCTCCGCCAAGACCGACGGATCATTATCGCCGCCGGGCATATTTTCAATCACGGCGGTCACCATCATCTGTCCCCCGATGGTTTCTTTTTCCAGCACCAAGACCGATTTTTTACTGCGTGCCGCATAAAGTGCCGCAGACAAACCCGCCGGGCCGCCCCCGATGATCACAATATCATAGTGTGTTAATGTATCCTTTGTTGTCATTACCAACGTCCTTCTTCTTTCAAACGCCACACGGCTTCTGCCGCCCCATAAGCATCAAAAGGTCCCGTGACCATATCGGCTGCTTCTTTGACTTCCGACAAAGCATTGCCCATGGCCACACCCACCCCGGCATGAGAAATCATACCGCAATCGTTCAAATAATCGCCCATGGCGCAAATTTCTTCCTGCTGAATGCCACAGTGATCGGCCACTACCTTAAGGCCATGCCACTTATCCACGTCTTGGGCCATAGCCTCCACCAGACCTTTTCCGGACATCGTTACTGCAACAGTACCGATGGCTCGGATTTCCCGCATCAACGCATTTTGCAGATCGAGATCGTCACCGGCAGAATATTGAATTTTCAACATTTGATCGGCGCCTTTTTCCAAATCGTTGTGTTTTTGGATATGAATATTGCACTGCATACGCATGCCGTACGTTGTGTCTGCCGCCAACAAATGCTCATATTTCTCCGGATAAAAGTAGGGAGAAAACAGCGTATCCTGCGAATAAAAGTGAAAATAAACGTGATGACGTAGACCGATTTGAATGAGTTTAACGGCGGTCTGCGGATCCAGTTTGTGTTCCGAAAGCACATGCCCGTTTGGTGTAGCGGTCACCGAACCGTTGGAGCCAACGCAATAGGCAGTGATCCCCGCCTGCGCAGCTAAAAATTGGGGCGAGCGCAAGACACGTCCCGTTACGAAAGCGATGGTTTTGCCTTCCGCCTGCAAAGCACGGAGCGCTTCTCGATTTTTTTCGCGAATGCTTCCATGAACCAAAAGCGTTTGATCCAAATCAAAAGCAAAGAGCTTCAACATAATATCTCCTAGAGAACGAAACTCGGCTCAGCGCGAGAGCGTCTGAATCACTTCGTCCATTTCTTTTAATTTTTGTTCGATTTCGTTGCGATCGCCCGATTCTGCCGAAGTGATCATGCAATGCGTCAGGTGCTCCGAAAGCACGTCTCGGTTAATGCTGCGCAATGCCTGGGAGGCCGCCATTAATTGCGTGGACACATCAATGCAATAGCGATCCTCTTCCACCATATGAATCAGCCCTTCCACCTGCCCTCGGACAATCTTCAGTCGGCGCAAAATGGCATCTTGATTTGCGTGCATCTTATACCTCGATCGAAGTGACCGTATAACCCGCATCTGTTACGGCCTTCTTCAGTGTATCATCGCTCACAGAGCCCGTGATTTCCACATCAGCTTTTGCATTCTCCAGATCCACCGTCGCTCGTACGCCGTCTAACGCATTAAGGGCATCGCTCACGTGCTTTTGGCAATGCACGCAGCTCATGCCTTCAATATGCAAAACTTTTTTCATGCTTTCCTCACTTTCCTTTTCGTTATGCATCTCTTCTACATGTTGTCCTGCCGAGTGCCCCTTCAAGGCGTCGCCAAGTTTCGTTTCAATGTTATTGTACCCGATCGTCGCCGGAAGGGAACGAATTGCAATCCGCTCTGGATTTTTTTCCGCGGCGGTATACTTTTCTTCATGGATGACACGGAAGCGGCGCAAGGTGAGCGCATTGGTCATAACGAATACCGAAGAAAGACTCATGGCGGCCGCCGCAATCATGGGGTTCAAGGTGATGCCGAAAGCCGGATAAAATACGCCTGCTGCCAGCGGAATGCAGATGACATTATAGAAGAAGGCCCAGAACAGGTTTTCTTGAATCTTCTTTTTGGTTTTTGCCGACAGATCCACCGCCGATACCACATCCTGCAAATCGGAACGCACGAGCACCATATCTGCCGAATCCACGGCAACATCCGTACCCGCACCGATGGCAATGCCGACATTGGCACGTACGAGCGCCGGTGCATCGTTAATGCCATCGCCAACCATGCCCACCTTAACCTTGCCATCTTCCTGCCATTCGCGCACATAGCGCTCTTTGTCTTGCGGCAGAATGCCTGCCACATAGCGATCGATGCCCAAATCGTTTGCGATGGCACGCGCCGTTTTTTCATTATCCCCCGTCAGCATCACCGGTGTGATACCGCGTTCTTGTAAAGCGTGTAATGCCTTGCGACTGGTGTTTTTAATCACATCAGCAGCCGCAAGGATAGCTATGACCACGCCATCCGCCGCAAAGTAGATGGGCGTTTTCCCCTGTTCGGCCAGGCTTTCTGCTTCGTTTTGAAGCGCATCAATAGCAATGCCTTCTTCATTCATAAAGCGTCGATTGCCTACGGCTAAAGTATAGGTCTTTTCTTCCTTGGTTACCTGTCCTTTCACGCCGCGACCCGGCACAGCTTCAAAATCCTCTACAGCAAGCAGGGGGATGTCTTTTTGCTTGGCCGCTTGGACAATGGCTTCCGCGAGCGGTTGCTCGGAATCTTTTTCCAAAGAGCCGGCCAGTTGCAGAATCGTTTCGGTATCCCAATCCTCGGCCACTAAAATGTCGGTAACATGCGGATGCCCCTCCGTGATTGTGCCGGTTTTATCCAGGGCCAAAATCTTCGCTTCATGCAGAATTTCCAAGGCTTCCGCTGACTTAATGAGTAAGCCGTTTTCAGCGGCTTTACCTGTGGCCACCATCACCACTACCGGCGTGGCTAGACCCAGCGCACAGGGGCAGGAAATAACCAGCACGCAAATGGCCAAGCGAAGCGCAAAGGTGAAGGGTTGCCCCACCAGCAACCATACGGCTAATGTCAAGATCGATATTCCGATCACGACGGGAACGAAAATGCCCGCAATTTTATCCGCCAGCGCCTGCATTGGCGCTTTTGTAGCTTGCGCCTCTTCCACGAGTTCGATGATCTTTGCCAACGTGGTTTCTTCGCCCACTGCCGTCGCACGGAAGCGGAATGCCCCCACTTTGTTCATCGTCGCGCCTGTCACCTTATCGCCGACACCCTTTTCTACCGGAATGCTTTCCCCGGTGATGGCGGATTCATCCACGCTACTGCGTCCTTCAACAACTACGCCATCCAGAGCGATGCGTTCGCCGGGACGTACGGAAAGGATGTCGCCCTTTTCTACCTCTTCGATACCGACGATCGTCTCCACGCCGTTATGCACAACGCGCGCTGTCTTCGGCTGTAAATCCATCAGTGCGCGCAGCGAGCCCGTCGTTTTCAGTTTACTTTTTACTTCCCAATACTTGCCCAGCGTGATCAGCGTCAGAATCGTGCCGGCACCTTCAAAATACAGATCATGGCGATACTGCATGACGCGTTTTGCATCGCCAAAGCCCATGCCGTAGCTGATCTGAAACAAAGCAAATACGCCATATATGAGTCCTGCCGCGGCACCTACCGCAATAAGCGAATCCATATTCGGCTGTCGCTTCCATAAGCTACGAAAGCCGTGAGTAAAATAAATGCGATTGGCAAAAGCAATGGGCAATACCAACAAGAACTGAAGGAGGGCAAAGCTTGCGCTGCCTTCCATGCCGGATATTGCCTTTGGCAGGGGCAAAGCGATCATCGGCCCCATCGCTACATACAATAACGCCAGCAAAAACGGTACCGAAATGCGTAAGCGCTGACGCATATCCTCAGCCTGTTTTGCAAAAGGACTTTGTTCCGGCTGCGCCGACGACTTTCCTGCCGTGCGTTCACTCTTCTTCGGCTTCAAATGGGCATCATAGCCGGCATCCTGTACCGCCTTTTCAATCTGACGCGCACTCATCTTCTGTCTGTCATAAGCCACATCCATCGCATTCGTCATCAGGCTGACGCGTACCTCTTCAACGCCATCCAACTTAGCAACGGCTCGTGTCACTGCATTTTCGCACGCCGCACAAGTCATCCCCTCTACGTCATAGCGTTCTTTGACAAGTCCTTCTGCCGAAGCACTTTCATGTGTCACTTCATGTTTTGTGTTTTCTTTCATACTGCTCCCTCTTCCCGTTCACAGTCGATAGCATACCATAACAAGAAAGTATCGCTCCGACGGATTCGATACCTACGTTATCTTTTCTTCCTAAGAAGATACCCCCTGGGGGTATATGTAAACATGAGAAATATCCATTTTTGAAAATTTTTGCGTCATCGTGTGAAACAATCGAACCAGGGTACTTATTGACCGGAAGGCAATACCTTCCGTCAACCATCGATTCCACATCGAAAAAACGATCGTAAATCGATCCTGAAAGGAGTCCTTCTTTATGTATGATCCGTACCCGTTTCCCCAGGACATGAACAGCGCTCTGCAAGAAGACCCGGAATTTCTCAAAGTCTTTCTTGCCTTTTTTGCGTCCTTCTACCTGATGTTCGCTCTGGTTGCTCTTACTCTTGGCATCGTCGCAGTGATTTCCCAGTGGAAACTCTACAAAAAAGCAGGCCAAGCTGGTTGGAAATGTATCATTCCTTTTTATAACGAATGGATACGTATTAAGATTGCTCTGGGCCGCACTTCTATAGGTTGGTTTATTCTGTCCCTCATCCCGTTCCTAAGTCTTATCGAATATTGGTATGTAGGCTTTTATTTCGGGAAGCGATTCTCAGGCAAAGACAGCATGGCGTTCTGCTATATGTCCGTTCCATTTGTTGTCGGCATACTGATGGCCTTCAGTAATCGCTACCAATACATTGCCAATCGCGATGCAACGGACAGTGGTCGTGGAGGCATCGATGGAGATTTCCCGCTTTGGGCTGAAGAGGGCGTGATGGTACCCCCGCAGACCTTTGCGCGCTACGACTCTCGCTTCAGCGATCGCAACAGCACCTATCGCCATCCTGACGAGAACCCGAACGAGGCTAACCCGAATGCTTACGATCCGAACGGACCGCAGGATCCGAGTCAATTCTGAGAAGACGGTAATGAAAAATAAATCCGGCTGTGAAAATGTCAGCTTGCAGCCGACGAATGAATAGGAAGAAGGCGACCCGTTGGGTCGCCTTCTTTGTGTTATAGGAAATGAGACTGCCTCGGCCGAACGTACCGTGGGTTTTGGCGTTTTTGCAATTACCCACGGTAGAAAATCGCCATTAGACCACTTCCGCCTACCGTGGGTTTTGGCGTTTTTGCCATTACCCACGGTATGAAATGGGACTGCACTTGGCTAAATGCACCGTGGGTTTTGGCGTTTTTCCAATTACCCACGGTAGAAAATCGCCATTAGACCACTTCCGCCTACCGTAGGTTTTGGCGTTTTGGCCATTACCCACGGTATGAAATAGAGCTGCAGTTGACTGAACGTACCGTGGGTTTTAGCGTTTTTGCAATTACCCACGGTAGAAAATCGCTATTAGCCCCCTTGCGCCTACCGTAGGTTTTAGCGTTTTTGCAATTACCCACGGTACGAAATGGGGCTTAGCTCGGGTAAGCCTACCGTGGGTTTTGGCGTTTTTGCCATTACCCACGGTATAAAATGTGTCGCTCGCTTTTATCAGCTACGAAAAGATCGCATTCACTTTCTCCAAATCCTCCTCCGGGCAAAGCACAAGAATTTCATCGCCTCCCTTAAGGGAAGTGGCGCCATTGGGGGTAAAGGTGCTGCCTTCGCGCTCGATCGAGGCAATCAGCACAGAATCCGGCAAATCCCAATCAGAAAGAGTTTTTCCCAAGTAGGGTGCTTCATTTGGAATCAGATAGTACTGCATGGTCATATTTTCTTTTTTGCTGTCGGAATGCGAAGCTTTAGGGTCGCCAAAGCTCATCGCAAAGAGCGATTCGTAGATCGGTTCGGTACGACAGACTTTGGCAACTAAAAATGCGATGATGGCGCATGCGCTCATGGGAAGCATGATGTTGATGGAGCCACTCATCTCCATGACCAGCATGATGGACATGAGCGGCGCCTGCACCACGGCGGTGAGGACGCCGACCATGCCAAGATAGAGGAAATTCATGTAGTATTCCGATGCAATCCATCCGCTGCCGAGGGAGAAAAAGAGAGCACCGGTCATAGCACCTACTGCCAAAACGGGCAGGAAAATGCCGCCCTGTGCGCCGCTGCCGTAGCTTACCCAGACAAAAAGCAGGCGCAAGAGCAGGAAGACAAAAATCGGTGCCAGGGAAAAGGCGCCTTTCGCCAAATCCTCGATGAGGGCATGGCCGCCTCCCAGAAGCAATGGTTCTTGGCGTCCTACGAAGAATAGAACTGCCATGATCAAGAAGATGACGAGATAACGAGGAATCGGTAGCTTCGGCAATGCGCGGTTGGCAAATAAAAGGCCGCGATTGAAAACCACTCCCACCAACCCCGAGAGCACACCCATGGCTACAATAAAGCCGAGTGCCGTAACGGGCAAGGTGGCATGAATGCCGAAAGCAAAAGCGCTTTGCACGCCAAGGACAGAAAAGCTGAAGTAATTAGCCATGAGGCAGGCTGCAAGGCACGGAATCAAAAAGAGGTGTGAAAGGCTCTTGTGAATTTCCTCCATCGCAAACAGAGCGCCGGAAAGCGGAGCATTAAAGGCCGCTGCCAAACCGGCAGCTGCGCCAGCCGTAACAAGGTAGCGTTCCTCCATCTCGGACACGTCAAGAAGGCGCGATGCTTTTTTTGCCAACATGCCACCAAGCTGTATCGACGGGCCTTCGCGTCCCAGCGTCAGACCACCGGCATTGCCTAAAATACCGCCTATAAATTTAGAAACAATGGTCGGCTCGACGGCCATATCAATTTTCCCCAACAGTTCTGCGCGGATCTGCGGAATGCCGCTGCCACCACTGTACGGCGCCCACAAAAGCAGGCGATGCATGCAAAAAGCAAAGAACAAAAGGGCAAGCAGAATCCCGACACTCTGCCAAAAGGTAGCACTTAATAACACGCTCGTCCGTAGGCTGTCCACTTTTGTCAAGAACAGTCGATAACACACCGCAATAATCCCGGATGCCAGCCCCACCAATAAACCGAAAAGCGCCAGTCGCCACTCCAGACGTTTTTTTCGATACAGCTTTTTATCATGGATTTCAGTCATCTGCCGTTTTCCTCTCCATTTTCCTCAACAGTTTTCGCCAAGCCGCTTCCTTCGGCGGATAAAGCCAGAATCGGTGTGTGCAAAGCATAGGCCCATTCCGCAAAACGGTGATGTGCTGTAAACAGTAAAATTTGCTTCTGTTTCTCCGCGGCATAGGCCTGCAAAAAATCAAACGCGTGCTTCGCGCGTTCGTCATCATAAAAGGCAAAGGCATCGTCCAAAAACAAAGGCAAATTTTCATCGCCGCTGATCAATTCCGCAACAGCCATACGCAGAGCAAAATACACCTGGTCAATCGTGCCCGTGGAAAGCAGACGCCAATCGGCAAGATCGCCGGCTTCCGACGATTCCATTGCAACGGCAAAATCCGTTGCCACGCGCACAGCGCCTGCTCGCCCGCGCAGCGCCTGTAAAATTTCCGACGTGCGGGCATTAAGCTGCGGACCGAAATTATGATGTGCTTTCTCCGTGGCCTGTTGTACTGCCTCGGCTGCGATTTCCAGGGAACGATACACGCCACGCATCCGCTCTGCCTGCTCCGCTTCACGCTTCAGATCACGATCCACCGCATCAGCCAGACGCACGCCTTTCCATTGCTCTCTAAGACGCGCTTCCTCTTCAGCAATAGCAAGACGCTTCGCCTCCTGCTCTTGCCGCATATGAAGTTCCTGCTCCCGCAAATCATCCAAGTGCGCCTTCATGGCACTTTCCGACGCTACCCCGTCAAGTCCCGCTTCGCGGCATTGTTCCTCCAACGCCTCGAGCGAATCATCCTTCCAACGTGCAAAGTCGCTTTGCCACTGCGACTCAATTTGCTTCAGTGATCCCTCCAATTGCTCGCGACGCGTCTGGCGATGGGATTCCTCTTCCTGCAACGCCTGTCGTGCTTTTTGCCAGGCGGCTTCATCTTCCTGCCATTGGCGAAGTACGTCGCTTTCCTGTTCAAGTTTCCGCTTTAACCGTTCGGCTTTTGCCTGAAATTGTTCCGCCGAAGCTTCCTCTTTTCGGCGCATCAATTCATCTCTTTGCTGTGTGCGACGTGCCTCAGATCCCCGACGTTGCTCAGCCATTACGTTCTCTTCATGGCGATGCTTGCGCCATCCCCAGCCGAGAGCCAAACCCCCGATTACCGTAAGACACAAACCGAACGCCCATCCGGAGGGCCAAAAGAGTGGCAACAACAGCGCACACAATAAGCCGCACACCAAAAGTGCCAAGCCGGCCCATACAAGCGTTGCGCGCACCTTTGGCTTTTCCTCCTGCTCCCGCGCCTCCTCTTCCAGATGCTTTAGTTGCAAATCTAGGAATTGCCGCTGCTCTTCAGCATGTGTCTCTTCCTGTTCTAAGGTAATGCGTTCCCGCTCTAACGTTTCATGTGCGGCATCCCATCGCTCTTTTTCTTGCTTTAAGACCGCTTCTTGTGACTCAAGCGCTTGTTTCTTAGCAATGGTCTCCGCAGGGAGCTGTTGCAGCGGCTGCACCTCGGAGCGTAAGACTTCTTCCCGCGCTCGCAAATCACGAGCACGCCATAAATCACGCGCGTCCCATTGCTCCTCGGCGGCTTTCAACGCCTCCACCTGCTTTTCGTAAGCTGTACGCATCCGCATAAACGACTCTTTTGCGGAGTCCAGCGCATGTTGCCGCATCTTTTTCTCTTCTTCTTTGCGCAGAGCCTCCGCTTTTTCTGCCTGCAAGCGGGCAATCGAAGCTTCCCGATCGCGCAGGGCGCCACCTTGTCCGTTTCCTTTTATAAAATAACGTTCCGCCTTCACGAGACGATCGAGCACTTCCTTTTCCGAAGTGGATTCATCGCCGGTACTGCGCAGATTCAACAGCCGCGCCATTAGCTGGTCTCCGTTTTTCGCCTTAATAGCGGGAATTACCGTACCGGACGCTCCGACATAGACACTGCGGCGAAACGCATCTTCATTCAGATGAAAAAAACGCTCCCCCGGTGTTTCCTTACTGCCAAGTGCGATCTCTTCGCCGGACCCATCCTTGACCAATTGAATTTTATCCTTGGAATTGGACTTACCGAAATGACGTGACAAACGGAAGACGCCCTCCGGTGTCTCAAAGCGCAAAACGCCCGACGGTGTCTCCATTGCGCCGTCTAAGTAGCGCTTGCGGATGTTCTCACGCGGATCCTTGCCCCCGACCGATGAACCGTAAAACATGAGCTGTAAAAAATCCATCAATGTGGTTTTACCAGCTTCGTTATTGCCATAAATTACCGTAAAACCGGCAGAAAGTTCCTGCGAAAATGCCGTAAATTTTCCGAAATGGGAGAGTTCAATGGATAAGATCCGCAAAATTCCAGTCCTTTCCGTTAAAGGCCTCCAAGCCGAAGCGGAGCGCTCTTTCCAACGTTTCGCGTTCTTCCGGCGCTGCTTTCTTCCATCGAGCATAAAGCTCTGCCGCGAAATAGCCTTTGAGGCTTTCTTCCTGCTTTAACTGTTCCCAATCCAACGCAGGCACGCGCAGGTCACGAATTTCAAGCCAATACAGCTTTTCCCGCAGCGTTTCCTGCAACAAGGCCCAGTCCACCGGCTCCTCTTCGTCCACAGTGCCCGTCAAAAGCAAGCGGGCCGCAATGGCCGAATCGTCAAAGCCTTCCGTATGTGCCTCCTGCAGTGCCGCCATCAGCCGCTCCTCTGCCTCCCGCTGGGAAGAGAGGTGCGATCCGTCCACCTCCCGGCGAACAAAAAGACGCGTCGAAAGCGCCAGAAAATGCAAATCACAGTGCATCGGCTCAACTGTGCCCAGATAAACCCCTTTCACACCCGTTTCATCAAAACCGGTTCCATCCGGACAGCCGCTGTAAGCCACGGTGGTGTGACCCACCATCTGCAATGGCGATCGCTTATGTACATGTCCCAACGCCACATAGGTAAAGAAGTCAGGCGGCAGCGCTTCCGGCAGTATCGGATGATAGGGGCTTTCAGGCTGATTCCAATCGCCGTGCACCACCAAAAGACGCGTATACCCCGGCGTCTTTTTTCGCTCTTCTTCCCAAGGCAACGTCAATAGCGATCGTTGCTGATACGTGCCGCTAAATCCGGCGCCGTAGATGACCAGTTCTTTTTCCGGATCGGTCAGTGCTTCACAAGCACCGCGAAAAATATGAACATTCTCCGGCCATGACGAAGCATAGGGGCTGTCAGGCGCCATATAGTCGTGATTACCCGGTGTAATTAAAACCTTCAGAGGAGCTGCCTCAGCGATGCGTTCCCGAATGGCCTGAATCTGCTGTTCCGTAATTTCCGAGCTTTCCAGAAAATCGCCCGCCAGCAAAAGATAATCCACGTTCTCGCTTGCACAGATTTCCAGCATATGAAAAAAGCTGCGCAAAATCTCGTTGCGACGTGCTGTTGCCTTATCGCCCAGACCGGGCAGGCGCGCGCCTAAATGCAGATCTGCCGCGTGCATGATTTTAATGCGATGCATGTATTCCCTTTCTGTTTTTCTTGTCCAACGCACCGTATAGCATACGGCGCTCCGAAATGCGTTGCACATAAAAGCGCCCCCTGCTGGGCAACGCATAGAATTTGCGTTACCATGTTCATCGGAGGCAACCATGGCAAAAAATCACATTGTACTTATTGAACCGGAAATTCCGTATAATACCGGAAATATCGCGCGCACTTGTGTCGTAACCGGCACAGCGCTTCATCTTGTTCGCCCTTTCGGCTTTCGTCTGACCAGCCAGCAGATCGCACGCGCTGGCATGGATTACTGGGACAAAGTCGACCTGACCATCTGGGACAGCTGGCAAGAATTTGTAGAGCATGCCGATGCGCTGGAAAAAGAGGGTACCGAAGTGCTCTATATTGAAACGCGCACCCCTCGCTCATTAGGAGATCTGAAGGCAATGGATTCCGTCATGATGGTGTTCGGCAGCGAATCCAAGGGGCTTCCGCATGCCATGATGGATCGCAATCAGGAGCGATGCATGCGCATCCCCATGCTGCCCGGGTCGCGCTCTTTAAATTTATCCAACTCCGCTGCCATCGTGCTCTATGAAGTGCTGCGGCAACAAGACTATCCCGGCCTTACCCGTTAACGGAAAAGCCGACTTTGCCCTGCCACGCTCGCGTCGTGCCAGGGCTTTACTTGTATTGTAAACCAATTGTTTTTAACTTCCAAACGCCGGAAAGGCCGGTCATGAACGCTAGCGCTTACGAGATGCTTTTTCCTCATCGGAGGATGCGATCGTGGCGCCGATAAAATCGGGGCGGACGGCGCGCACTTTCCAACCCTTTGGAACATCTTCATTTAATGCAGCTTCCACGCGAGATTCGGCTTCTGCCGATGAGACACAAAGCAGGGTCGAGCCGGCGCCGCTGATCACAAGCCCCGCCGCACCGGCGGCAACGGCTTTCTTTTCCCATGCTTCAAATTGCACAATCTGCGAACGACGATAAGGTTCATGCAGACGATCTTTTAAACCGATCTGCAACAGCTTAGCGTCCCCTGTTCGCAGGCCCTCCAATAAAAAGCCAAAAGAAGAGAGATTAAAAACGGCATCCTTTCGAGAAACGGTCTCCGGCAAGCCTGCCCGCGATTTTTCGGTGCTGGACGCAAAATCCGGAATCAACACGTGAAACCGGAGATGCTCTGACAGCGGGCAAGAACACGCTTTAACTCTGCCATCGATAAAACGCGAAATCTGTAGGCCGCCATATAACGCCGGCGCCACATTGTCCGGATGGCCCTCCACTTCCGTCGCCACGCGCAAAATGGAGGCATCCGTAAAACGACCGCCACGCATAGGCGGCGTCAAACGGCGTGCCATAAAGCGTGCCGCTTCCGCTCCTGCTACAATGCAGGCGGCAGAAGACCCCAGCCCCCGTGTGGAGGGAATATCCGAAGCAATATATACACTGATTTTCGGCAATGCAATGCCAAGCATCTCCGCATAACGCCAATAGGCGTCCAACACGAGATTACGTCCGTAGTGATGTCCTGCCGCTGCGGCATTCGAAAAGACCGGCGCTTGGGCGGGATTATCATCCGATTGACGCAGATGAAACATATAGTTGGCATAGAGATTCCAGGCAATCCCGGCACAGTCAAAGCCGGAGCCTAAATTAGCACTGGTGGCGGGCACCCGAATAGTAAACGGCATCTCACACTCCTTTCGCAAAACCGATCACGGCATCGCGCATCGCTTCGCGGGTCAAGCGCTGTGGCGCATGTCCTTTTTCACGCGCTAAAACACGTAACGGTTCCGGTACAGGCACTTTCGAAAGTGCAGCCAGTTCCTCCCATTGCTGCGCAAGAGACGCAGGTACCGGACGATGCAAAGAACGCAACACGGTATCTGCAAATTTAAAGGGGCTCGCCGTGGAAAGCACAAGTTGATAGGCACGCGCTTCGTCCTTATCGCTTTGTGCGTCAGAAAGCATCTTCTGCACATGTAACGCCACCGCCGTGTGCGGATCGACCACTTGATGCGCCGTACGATAGAGTGTTGCGATGGTTTCCTGTACGGCGTCTTCGTCCGCATACCCCCATCGCATATCTTTGTCTGACAGGGCAAAGGAGAAATGACCTTCGCTGGCCAATTTCTGCATCTCTACGCGCACGATCTCGGCATCCTTGCTTTCGTGGTAGAGGAAGCGTTCCAAATTGCTGGAAACGAGAATATCCATCGAAGGGCTCGTCGTGCGCACCAGTTCCCGTCGCGCATCATACGTACCGCTTTGGCCGAAGTCCGTTAGCACATGGTTAGAATTGGAAGCAACGGTGAGAATGCGCAGCGGCAGGCCCATGCGTTTTGCATAATAACCCGCCAAGACGTCGCCGAAATTGCCCGTAGGCACCGTCACATCCAACGGGGAGCCCTCTGCTATAGCTCCTGCCAGCACCAGCGACTCATACGCCGTGAAATAGTAGACAATCTGCGGCACCAGACGTCCGATATTGATGGAATTAGCCGAGGAAAGGCGCACCCCCTGCTTTTTCAGTGAGGACGCCATGGCTCTATCGGTAAAGAAAGCTTTAACCGCGCGCTGACAATCATCAAAATTGCCTTCCACCGCATAGGCAAAGACGTTATCTTCTTTCTGCGTACACATTTGCTTTTCCTGCGCCCGGCTGACCCCGTCCGCCGGATAAAACACAAGAACACCAAAGCCGTCCACGCCGGCAAAGCCTTCCATGGCCGCTTTCCCGGTATCGCCGGAGGTCGCCGTCAGAATTAACAGACGGTCCGTATCCCCTGTCACCTCTTGGGCGGCACGCATCAAATGCGGCAGAGCCGATAGCGCAATGTCTTTGAATGCCAAAGTCGGACCGTGCCACAATTCAAGCAGGGCAAGCGACTGATCTACAGGACGCACGGGACAAATTTGTTTCGTACGAAATCGCTTATCATATGCCGTTTTCACCACATTCGCAATGCGTTCTTCCCCCAGAGAAGGAAAATAGAGACGAAAAATGCGCTGTGCTACTTCTTCAAACCGTAGGCCTCGCCAAGCGCGAAAATCTACCGTCGGAATTTCTTCCGGCACAAAAAGACCGCCATCGGGCGCAAGCCCCTGTAATAAAGCCTCCGCATCCGTTGCCCTCAGAGACGCATCACGCGTCGAATGGTACATTAAGACCATCGTATCACCACCATTCCGTTTGCCGCCAAGGCTTCCGCTCGACGATCGGTTAAGAGGACGCGTACCGTACCGGGACCGAAAGCATTGCTGACAGCATGGGCAGCTTCCTCTTCGGTAAAGGGAATCGCTCCCTGTAAAGAGCGTACATAATAAATAGAGGTAGCATTTTCTACAACAATCGGCAAGGCCGTCAATCGCTTTATTGGTTTGTCGAATGGAATGCTCAGAACATCCGTCCATACGGCATTGGCCGTGGCATCACCGCCGCCGCCCGGCCCTGTGAAGCGCAGCGTGCCGATATGACTGCCCGTGCATTCCACGCAGTTATCTACGCCACCGGTTCGCGCAAAGAACGAGTCGGCATCCACCGCCTCCGGCATCACGCGCAGTTGCACGCTTTCAGACAATGCCGACTCGCGCGAAAATGTCGCAAGGAGTTTGATCACGCGATGTTTGGCGGCGCAAGCCTTGACGTCTTCCGCGGTAATCGCCTGCATCCCGATGCGCGCCACCTCTTTTGTCGTCACACCGGTTTGTAGCAGGAGTGTGGCCAGAATCGCCAACTTACGCTGCGCATCAATGCCCGCTAAATCATTGGTGGGATCTTCTTCCAACACGCCGAGTTGTCGCGCTTCCTGCATGGCTTCTTCCACTGATTTTCCCTGTGTCATGGCGTCCAGCACATAATTGGAACTGCCATTTACAATGCCTCTGAGGGAAAGCATTGTGTTGACCGCCGTTTGCTTCTGTAATGCCTCCAACAGTGGAATTCCTCCCGCTACCGATGCTTCAAAACGTAACCGTCCGTGACCCGTTTCGGCCGCCTCATAAAGCGTTGCCATGGCATCTGCGAGTGCCGCCTTATTGGCTGTCACGACGCGTTTACCTGCCAGAAGTGCCTGACGCAAATAGGCCGTGGAGCGCGTCGGATCGCTGGAGACTTCCACGACGGTGTCCACCTCGCTTTGGGCAATGAGTGCCTTAGGCTCAATCGTATAAAGCGCTGCCGGCGCTTCAAAGGCACGCGGACGAATATGACGCACGGCAATGCCCGAAAAGGCAATGGGTTCACCGACGGCTTTTTCCAGAGCTTCACGGCGTTCGGTATAGAGACGATAAAACGCCTGTCCGACTGTACCATAGCCGATGAGTGCGATCTGCATACTTCCCCCTATTCGTTTCGTTGTAACCAAGCTTCTGCAATTTGCACCGAATTCGTTGCTGCGCCCTTGCGGATATTATCTGCCACGCACCACAGGTGGATTGTATTATTCTGCGACACATCGCGATGGATGCGTCCCACAAATATTTCATCTCGATCCTTGCAATCCATCGGCGTCGGATAGACCAAGTGCGCGGGATCATCCTTAACAATAATGCCGTCAGTGGCTTCCAATGCCTGACGCACCTCCGCCACAGAAAAATCTTTTTCCAGCTCCGCATCAATGGCTACAGCGTGTCCGAAATCCACCGGAACGCGCACGCATGTTGCGGTCACTGGCAGTTGCGGCAAGTCTAGGATTTTTCGGGTTTCCTGTATCATTTTCCATTCTTCTTTAGTGTATCCATCGTAATCGCCGTTAAGAAACACATCAATGCGCGGAATCACATTCTTCGGCAGTGGTACGTCAAACGTCGTTGTCGTGCCGTTTTCCAGGTCATGGAGTCCCTTCATGCCCGCACCGGCTGCCGCCTGATACGTAGCATAAACGACACGCTTTAACCCATAAAGGTCGCGTAAAACCTTTAGCACTGCCATGCACTGAATGGTGGAACAGTTGGGGTTAGCGATGATGCCATGATAGCCATCTAAAACATCGGCATTCACTTCCGGTACCACCAGAGGAATACCCGGTGTCTGTCGCCACTGGGAACTGTTGTCGATAACCGTAACGCCCTTCTCCGCTGCAATGGGTGCAAAGCGTTCACTCGTGGAGGCACCTGCCGAAAACAGTGCCAGATCAATCGATTGGTCAAAGGAATGCTCTGTGAGTTCCTCTACCGTCCACGTCTTGCCCTGAAACTTCAGTTCTTTTCCTGCCGATTTTTTGGTTGCCATCGGAAAGAGCCGATTGACCGGAAAATTGCGTTCCTCCAGCACTTTTCGCATCATCGTGCCAACCAGACCTGTTGCGCCGACAACGGCAACGTTATAGCGTTTCATGCTTCCTCCTTAAAGAATTCCCGATATAGGGCCTGTACTGCGGGTTTAAAGTTCTCTTTCCTCACGCCCAGGATAATATTCAATTCACTGGCTCCTTGCAAAATCATGCGCACGGAGATACCTGCTGTGCCGAGAGCGGTAAAAAGACGCGCTGCGACGCCGGCACGTTTGGCCATCCCCTCGCCAACGACGGCAAGAAGAGCAATGTCCTCCTGTACCTGGATCGCATCCGGCTCGCAGAAAATAGAAATTTCTTCCAAGATCTTTTTCTGTCGGCTCCGAAACGGATCTTCGCGAACAATGACGGATACCGTATCAATGGACGAAGGCATGTGTTCCACCGCGCATCCGTTGGCTTCAAACACGGACACCAGGCGACGCAAAAAACCGGAGTCGCCCGCGGCATGGCGTTTAGACACATGGACCAACATAAAGCCGTTTTTACCCGATATGCCCGTCACCACATGGCGGTGTTCGTCTTTAGACGGGACAATACGTGTCCCCTCCTCTTGCGGTGCATTGGTATTTTTAATATGGATGGGAACCCCCGCACGACGAGCCGGATACACGGCATCCTCATGCAGCACCTGGGCGCCCATATAGCTTAATTCATGCAATTCTTCATACGTAATCACTTCGATGGGGCACGGATCCTTGACAATACGCGGATCTGCGGCCAAAAAGCCCGACACATCTGTCCAGTTCTCGTACACCGGTGCTTTCAAAGCTGCCGCTAGAATGGATCCCGTAATATCGGAACCGCCACGTGAGAAGGTAACAATCTTTCCGGCTTCATCGGCACCGTAAAAACCCGGCACAACATAGCAGCCCTCTTGCAGACGTTCTGCTGCCAGTTTCTGGCTAAGCGCCAAGTCCAAATCGCCTGCCTCGGTGAAACGCACAATTTCCGCAGCATCCACAAATTCAAAATCCAGTGCCGCCGCTAGGAGTCGCGCGCAAAGATATTCGCCGCGGCTCGCACAATAATCCACTTCGGCGCCGTCAAAAATGGCCTGTTTAACAGTATCCAAATCGTCTTCAATCGGATAAGCGAGTCCCAAGCCGTTACGAATGTTTAAATATCGTTCCGCAATAGAAGAAAAAACTTCATTACCTCCCATATCAATGGAGGCGAGCTGGTGTGTCAAATAGAGCATATCGGTCACTTTGTGGCCGCCCGGTGTTCGCTTCCCCGGTGCCGAAACCACGATCACACGGCGTTTTGGATCCGCTTTTATAATATCGATGACTTTTTGACACTGATGGGCATCCGCCAAAGACGATCCGCCAAACTTTGCAACCTTCATGCACCCTCCCCTTTCGCCTTCCATGGCGATTTCCTTGTTCCTTCAGTCTAACGATTCTGATGGGCAGCGTCAATGGAAGTTCATTCATTCCTTGTGATTTTTATTCTCCTTCAGTCTCAAAAAAATAAGATATCGGTTTCCCTTTGTCTCGAATTTGCGCTATGATACCTAAGAAGATTCCACCGTAGTTCAGGCTATCTCGGTGATATCGATCCTATGAAAATGAATGGAAAACGCATGGAAAAGATCAATTATCAAATAATTTTAGACGAAACGCTGCGCGAGGTCGAAAAACGCGAAACACCTCCACGGCTTTTGTTGCATAGTTGCTGTGGCCCCTGTAGTACGTACGTGTTGGAATACCTCAGCGCCTATTTTGAAATCACAGTGTATTACTACAATCCCAATATCTATCCGCCCGAAGAGTATCGTTTTCGTGAAGCTGAACAGGAACATCTGATTGGTGTTCTGCCCGCCCGCTATCCGATTCATTTTCAAGCAGCGCCCTATGACCCGGAGACTTATTTTCAAGCAGTTCAGGGCATGGAAGATTTACCGGAAAAGGGATCGCGTTGCACCGTCTGCTTTCGGCTACGTCTCGAACAAGCCGCACGCTTTGCGAAATCACACGGTTTTGACTACTTTACGACTACGCTCTCCCTCTCCCCGCACAAAAATTCTCAACTTCTCAACACCATCGGCGGCGAATTGGCTGAAGAATTCGGTGTCCCCTATCTCTTTTCAGACTTTAAAAAGAAAAACGGCTTCAAGCGCTCTACCGAACTCACCGCCACATTCGGCATGTATCGCCAGGACTATTGCGGGTGTCTCTTTTCCTACCGCGCACGGCGGGAAGGAATCACGTAAAAAGGAGCAGCAACAACGAGAGGCGTTTCCGGTCCGTCATCTACGGTGCCGAAAGCCTCTAAGAAAAGCGCGCCTTCCTCTACCTTTCCCTCAAAATGAAAAGACAAGTCCGACGAACGAGAAGAATCGTCTCGTTCCGTAACCGCAAGAACCCGATCATTCAAGGATAACTGCCATCGCTTAACCTGATACACCGAATCTGCGAAAACAGGTAAGTTAGCTGCTACGGACTGCACGTCCAGACAAATCTGATCTCCGGCAAAAAGGCTATCCCCCGGTTGAATCGGTTTTCCCTCAGCGGTGACTTTTAACGATACGCCGGGACCAAGCGAACAGAGGATATGTCCTTTTTGCAATGCCTCTTTAATATTTTTTGCGCTGACGTTCCCTTCCAAGCCGAGAAAATTAATCGCGGGACGACATTTGGAGGCACTTTTCCTGTGCCAATCCCTGCCGGCTGTGGCAAAAAGGTGTTCACCAGCGCACACTTTTTCCTTCCAGAGCGCATAAGAACGCGAGCTGAAGGGACTGAGTTCTGGGAATTCGCCATTCCATATTTCGATGGCATCGACATTCTCCCAATTGTGCACATCAAATTCCCAATGACATCCTGTACAAATCGGATTCCCCGGATCAAAGGGGTGCGCAATGCCAACCAGTCCGCCTTTTGCTTTCACCTCCGCTATCTTGGTGTCAATGTTATAAAGATCGGCATCACGCCAATCCACAATTTCCTCTATGCCGAAAACGAGCATGTGACCATAATACGTGGTCCACTCCATCGACCGCAGCATGGGAAAGTCTATATTCTCTTCGATATAAGCATCACACCCGCTACAGGTATTATGGTCGGTAAGAGCCATTCCCTGATACCCGGCTTCCCGGGCCGCTTCCGCTAAGGTTAACGGGGTGAACGTTCCGTCACTGTGGTTCGTATGACAGTGCAGTAAAATCGGCGTACCATACATTTTATGCTCCTTTCTCGGTCTTGACACAAAGGTGAACTGCTATCTTCGGAGAAATGGCAGCATGGACATGAATCATCACCTCAAACGGGCCCGAAACGGAGGAAACGGGCGAAAATCCTGCCGAAGAATGTTCGCCAATTTTAATACACTGCGAGGCATCCTTAGTGTGGTGACACCCAATATAGCCCTCTTTTTCGGAAGAACAGGAGATGGTCAATAAATTCAATAAAGGCATAAATGGGGCAACTCCTATTTCTTTAACTCTCTCGGGCGAAAAGAATTTCGGCAGGGCCTCTTGAAGCGCGCGTTTTGCCACCAATTCTTCTACTTTTTGTGGTGCATAGGAAAAACAAATAGTAAGTGCCTTTGTTCCCTCCGGTACGAAGAAACGGTACACGAGGTTGGTTTGATTATCATTCGGCGTAATGCATGGAAATACGTCCAAGAGCATGCTGTTCTCCTTAACTAAATAGGCCCATCCCCCCCCTATAAAAGGAAGAGATGGGCGATTTATTACCATTAATGTGTGGTTTGTTTAGCCGTCTGTAAACCGTTCTGATTAGCTCTCTCCCATGCCGGTCGCTTAAAATTCACCCAGACGTATACCAATGTGGCCAGAGCGGAAAAGAGAAAGATGAGTACCGAAAACGCAGCTGCTGCTTCGTAATCACCCTCGTTAAATCGACGGAAAAGGCTAATGCCCAGCATCTGCGGGAAGTTTCCGCCCATTAAGTATGGTGTTGTAAAGGAGGAAACGTTGCTCATGAACACAAAGGTTAGCGCGATGAGCAGGTCCCGATTCGTGATGGGCCAAACCATGTCTTTCATAATGGTCGGTAAGCTTGCCCCCACATCCTGAGCCGCTTCAATGTGCGGATCTTTTATTTTCGCCATGCCGGCTCCGAGCAACATCATGACAAAGGGAATATTAAACCATAGGTTCATCAAAATAATTCCTTTCATGTCATACATCAAGCCCAATGTGACATTCGAACCCATGGCCAGAGAAACACGGTTAATGAGTCCCGAATCACGAATGATGGTAATCATTCCGTTCACTGCCACTAAGCCCGGAATAAAGCGCGGAAGCATGTATAAATTGTTCATCCATGCAGCAATTTTTCCCTTGGAAAAGCGTAGATAAAGAGCCAACAGATAGCCAAGGATTGCACAGATCAGCACCGTGACAGTCACGATCAGAAGCGTATAAAAAATATTTTCCTGCTGAATAGGATCGGACAGAATAGCTTGGTAATGAGCCAGCGTAAATTGTCCATCCGGTCCTGAAAAACTGCGAACCATATTGAGGAGAATCGGATAAAAAATGACTCCCACAATCAGGATGGCAGCGGGCAAGATAAAGATATAGGGCAATAGCCGGTCAAACCCGTTCTTCTTCATGCAACCCCCTATTTAGACAGGACAGAAATCTCTCGTGTCCAACGATCATTTAACGCCTTGCTTAAGTCGGAGCCGATGTTGCTGGCACGAAACTCCTTGATTTGCAAACCCTTGATTGCTTCCAAAAGCTTCGGATCCAGTTTTGCAAAATCAATCACCGGAATCGCCGCCATACTATCCAAGGCGATATTCTGTGCCTGCGCACTAATCATGTAGTTAAGAAACGCATGGGCTCCTTCCTGATTTTGAGACATCGATGGGATGCCCAACACAACCACATTTCCGGTAAATGCCGGATCGATCTGCGCCATTTGAATGGAAGCCGGAACGGTTCCCTTTTTCTTTCCCGACAGAAGCATGTCTGCCCACATAGGCGTCATATCAATTTCTCCACTGGACAGAAGGTCCAGAGCGCCTTGATTCTTGTTCGGATAGACAACTTTTCCGGACGATTGATAAAGGGAACTGTGCAGGTCTTTGAGCAACGCGAAACCCTTATCCCATTGTTTTGCCATTTCCGAGTCGGTGGAATTTAATGCTTCTTTATCAAGGAAATTGTATACACTTGTCACCACAAACGAACCGCCAGCGCCGCCGGAGTCGGGTGTATTGTAGGCAAAACGTCCCGGATTCGCCTTAATCCAATCGTATAATTCCTTGGCCGTTTTCGGCGGGTTTGCCACTTTTTCACTGTTATAAGCCAGCACGACTGTAGTTCCGCGATACGGAATGAATTTGTCCGTATTCGTGGGCGCTTCAAATTGCAATTCCGATTTGTTTGTCAATTGCTTGTCGTCCAAGGGGACAAATAGGTCTTTCCCACCCTCCTTCAGGTAGTTATTAATTTCCTCACCACCCATTTCTACGACATCAAAGTCCGTGTTAGCTTTTCCGGCTTTTTTTGCCGCAAGAATTTTATCCATCAAGCTTTGTGCACCCGTGCCGGATGTGATAAATTCCAATTTTGCCTCGTACTTGTCCTGGGCAGCATTAAAGGTCTTGATCTGTTCATCAAATTGCACACGAACATTGTCTGAACCGCTTGCCCAAACGGTCACCGTCTTTTTCCCTTCCGTACCGGCAGCTTTTTCTCCACTTTTGTTTTGACCGCCACATGCTGTTACCGTAAACAGCAATACGAACAAAAACAGGGGCATCAAAACGCTTCTCCACTTTGATTTGGTGCTTTTCATTGCATCCTCCTTAATAGTATTCATTTCTTTTGTCTTACTGCTCTATCGATACCGGCGCGAAAATTCCAGGCTTAGGAAACGAATGAGACGTCATCGTCGTCGGGATTTTTTCTTCTTGGGATAAGTGCCCGTTCTCTTCATACGCGAGCGCCTCTGGGCCATCTTCTTTGAACACCAGATGCCGCCGAAATCCCAGCTTAACCCGCTGGCCGGGACGAAGCATCTGTCCTTCCATTCGAGGGGAATTCGAGGTCATTTCTCGATCCCCTACCTGCACCTTTATTTCATAGGAACGTCCTAACACGACGACAGAAACAACCGTTCCCATCCATTTTGCCTCTTCCCGGTCCGTCGGCGTAAGAAGCAAATCTTCCGGACGTATCGCCCATTCTTCGCCATTTTCCTGTCCAATGAAGTTCATGTCGCCGATAAAGCTTGCAACGAAGCGATTGACGGGATGATCATAAATTTCTTCCGGCCTTCCGATTTGGGCGATTTTCCCTTTGTTCATGACAGCGATGCGATCCGAAAGAATCATTGCTTCTTCTTGATCATGGGTGACGAAAATGACGGTCGTATCAATTTTGCGTTGAATGGTTTTGAGCTCATGACGCATTTGCTGCCGAATTTTAGCATCCAAAGCGGAAAACGGCTCGTCCAAGAGTAAAACGGAAGGTTTAAGAAGGATGGATCGAGCAATCGCAACACGCTGTTGTTGCCCTCCCGAAAGCTGATCTGGATATTGCCCAGCAAAGCCATCCATGCGAACCAACTTAAGTCCTCGTTCCACCTCAGAGGTAATCTGTTCTTTCGGCATTTTTCGCAGTTTGAGTCCGAAAGCAAGATTTTCATAAACGGTCATATGCGGCCATAAATTATAGTTCTGAAAAACCATGGACGTCGGGCGTTTTTCGGGCGGTATATCGTTAACACATGTGCCATCAATTTCAATTCTCCCGCCGGTTACCGGGGTAAAACCGCCTATTGTGCGCAAAATTGTGGATTTGCCACATCCGGACGGGCCCAGCATGGTAAATAATTCACCTGTATTCACGGTCATATCGATATGTGCCACGCCATCTCCATTCGGGTACTTCTTTGACATATCAATTAGTTGTAATTTTTCAGCTATCTGCATGCTTCCTCCTATTGAATCGTCAGCTTGGTTCCTGATTTCTTTTGATAACGGCGCAATAGAATCAATATGATGATCGTCGGAACGATCAGCAGCACCGATAGCACTGGGCCGGCCGTCGTCGGATATTCCATGATGATTCCGTAGAGTTGAGAGGTAACGGTTTTAATCTGAGGAAAGCCGATAACGAGGGTCCCTTGATCTTCTTGTAAAGAGCCTAAAAAGGTGAAAAGCGTCGCCACGATGATGCCCGGTAGGGCCATGGGAAGTGTAACCGAAAAGAATGTTCTGAGTGGGCTGGCTCCCGCATCGCGTGCGGCTTCTTCTTGCTGAATGTGCACATCCCGGAACGAAGAGACCGGAAGCATCGTCATATACATGAGCGTATTCAACACGTGGATGAGCACAACGCCAAAAAACGTCCCCATCAGATTAAGTTGGTAAAACAATACGCCGATGGATGTGTATAAACCCATTTTCGGAAACGCATTGGAGAGGAGAAAGGTGAACATGAACAGTCCCCTTCCCTTAAATTCGAAACGCGCCAACGCATAAGAAGCTGGAAGGCAAATTAGCAACGATACAACGGTACTCGTAAGGGCCAACAGCAGCGAGCATCCCATCGACGAAAGCAATACATCTTGCCCGAAAACAAATTGCCACCATTTGATGCCGAATTTTTGTGGAAAAAGAGCAGGTGCTTCATACACGTCAGAGAAAGAAAGCATGATCAAATGCAAGAAAGGCAGAAAAAAGAAAAGAAGAAAAAGGATGAATAAGAGGACGTGCAGAATCCCTCTCTTTCCCACTTGATGGTAAAAACGTTTCATGACTAATTCTCACCTTTCCCGGCCACAGCAACTGCCTTTTTCGTCTCGACATCGAACGTAGCCGTAAGAAGTTTTTCCTTCACCTGTTTCGCCAAGCGGACATTTCGAGTCGTGATACTCTGTATGTTTGCGTCTTTCTCCTTCAGCAATGTGTTTAAAGCCGACTCCCCATCGACCGTCCAAAGAGAGAGCGGATATTGTCGAACGACAAATCGTTCGCGATTTTTGACAAACCAGTGCCATTCCACATTCCATCCGACAAGGCCCTTCGGCTTTTTTCGCCAAAGTTCTTCTGCAGCGTTCCATAGATCACTCTCAACGGCAATGCCGGAAAAGTCCGGACAATACTGTTGAAGGCGTTCCCAATTGAAGTAAACTTGAACATCTCTTTGCCACGGTTTTTCGTGCGCAGAAAAATCCACGGTTCCAGTGTATAGAAGACGATGCTGCATATCGTAATGCACGGCGAGCGAATGAACGGCTTCTTCTAGTCCGGCTTCTTTTAAGTCACAATTGATTTTCTTGTCGGCGTATCGTGAAACAAGATCAAATGCTTCATCCAGCGTTAACAACATATCTTTTTCACCTTCCGATACTGTTGAATTCAACGGATCGTGATGGAGATAGAGAATACCGCGCTTATCGCAGCGAACATCGATTTCAATCGTATCCGCCTGCGAATAAAGAGCGGCAAGAAGATTTTCTCTTGAATTAGGCATTGTGCCATCCATTCCGGCATGTGCTGTAATATCCATGTGCGCTCTCCCTTCTTCACAATCTGTTCGCTATTATAGAAAGGAGATGTAAAAGGCACGTCTTGATTCCTGTAAATTGAAGGTAAACGCTACAACGTTTCCATTAAATTTAAGTAAGAAAATCATATTAAAAGGAGGAGAGCCGTCTTGCGTAATGCAAAGACAACTCTCCTGCAATATAACAAATGAATTTATTGCGTCTCTATTTCGCGCGCCAAATCCCCTTTTCCGTCACGACGACGGGAAGCGGCACATCCCAAGAATCCATGGGCACGCTCTCCGAAAGCAGTTGATGAAAACAGACCAGTGCTGTGTTGCCGGTGTAGTCGGCTAAAAAGCGATCATAAAAGCCGCCGCCGCGCCCCAAGCGTGCCCCCGCAAGCGTTGCACTGAGGCAGGGCACCACGGTAAAATCCACGTCCTGCGGCGATACCGTGGGGGTATCTTCCGCGGGCTCCGGAATGCCGAAGCGGCTTTTCTTCAATGTGTCCAACGAGGTAATCGGATGAAGCGCCATCTTCCCCATCGCAAGAACACGCGGAACTACGAGGGTTTTACCATCCGCAAGAATGGCATCTAACAAGGTCGACGTATTCAACTCCCGTTCCATCGATACAAAGCAAAAAACGGTTTTGGCCTGTTGATATTCCGGCAATTGTCGGATCGCATCACAAATGGTCTTACTGGCTTCTTGCAGATAGGTTTCTTCCAAAGCCTTCCAGCGATTTTTGATTTCCTGACGAAAGGCCTTCTTTTCTTCTTTTGCCCGGGAAGGGGCGGAATGCATATCGTTCATGCGCTTCTCCTTTTCTCCGATGAATGGTGCTTCTCATGTTAAAATGGTAGCACAGATACCCGATAAGGAGGAAGATATGGCACGCAAAAGCTGGAACCAATACTTTATGGAAATGGCACAAACCGTTTCGGAGCGCGGCACCTGTGATCGCGCCTATGTGGGCTGTGTACTAGTCAATGAGGAGCATCGTATCGTCTCAACCGGATACAACGGCTCTGTTGCAGGCAATCCGCACTGTGACGAAATCGGTCACACCATGCGCGACGGCCATTGCATTGCCACCATTCATGCAGAAATGAACGCGCTGCTCTATTGCGCCAAGTCGGGCATTTCGGTCAACGGCTGCACCTGCTATGTCACACATTTCCCGTGTCTCAACTGCACGAAATCCCTGATTCAGGCGGGGATTAAACGTATCTATTATCGCGAAGGCTATCGCATGGACGACTATGCGATCGAACTGTTGGAGCGCAATCACATTCCGTATGAGCAGCTGAACGGCGAAGAAGACTAAGCTTCCAGGCCGTTGTATTGACGAATAGAGTTGTTTCCTAAAATCATAGCAATCCCCATGTTATAACGCCCAAGCGAAAATAACATGGGGTTCAATTTGCGCGATACCCCATGTTAAATGCAAAATCGCGAAATAACATGGGGTTCGATTTGCCGCGGTACCCCATGCTAAAATGCAAATTTGCGAAATAACATGGGGTGCCAGCGCTCTAAAAACGAAGAATTCTCCCATGTTAAAATCGAAATCACGAAATAACATGGGGTGCCGGCGTTCGAAAAATGCTGAAATACCCCATGTTAAATGCAAAAATGCGAAATAACATGGGGTTCAATTTGTCGCGGTACCCCATGCTAAAACGTAAAATCGCGAAATAACATGGGGCGCCGGCACTCTAATAATGAAAAATTACCCCATGTTAAAATCGAAATCGTTAAATAACATGGGTTTCCCAGCGTAATCCGGCAAAAATTCACCCCATGTTAAAATCGAAATTGCAGAATAGCATGGGATTTCATCGGCCGGCACCAGAAGGGCGCCGCAAAATAAAAAAGCGATGCCTAAAAGGACATCGCTTTTTTATAGTACTCTTCCATTCGTGCCGGGGCGCGCGATTCTTTACTGAATTTCAGCTATTGCTTCGATTTCGCACAAGGCACCCTTAGGAATGTCTTTCACGGCAATACAGCTGCGTGCCGGCGTGTTCGTGAAATAGTCGGCGTACACTGCATTAAAGGCGGCGAAATCGTTGATATCGGCTAGGAAGCACAGCGTTTTCACCACATGCGTCATATCCGTTCCCGCCGCTTCCAAAATCGCTTTTACGTTCTCGCAACTCTGTTTTGTTTGCTCTTCGATCGTCTTGGGCATCTCGCCGGTTTCCGGATGGACCGGCAGCTGTCCCGAGGTATACACCAGATTTCCGGTAATTTGCGCCTGCGCATAGGGGCCGATGGCTCCCGGCGCATTTTTGGTATTTACGACCTTCATCACAATCTCCTCTCTGTGCGTGTTCACACGTTCGTGGTCCTCTTCAGCATAACGAGAAGGCTATGGAAAGTAAAGAGCATTCTACTTGCTGTCCGGATGAACGCTTTCTTCCAGACGACTGGTGTCCTCTTGCTGCGATTGGCTGTTTCCCCCTTTGTTGGAATAGTCTTTCCAATAGTCACTGCTCGGATTGACGCGACTCGTCATCGGAATCACCGCGACGGTTTCGCCAAGGCGAGGGGTAATGGCTGCAAAATAGTCTTGGGATTCCTTCTCTCTTTTAGCCGCTTCTTCTTCAAAGAGAGCGGTAATTTTTTGATAACGCTCCTCAATCAGAGCCCGCAGTTTCTTTTCCACCTGACTTCCGGAGGGAAAAAGTCCCACATCCGGCGCACCGGCATAGGAAAGTAGCGTGGTCAGAGAATTTTTCTCCGCAATGGGTCCATTTTGTAAGTGAATTTTGTTATGGGATAAGCAGCCGGTATGAAGCCCCTTGAGCGTATTCAGCAGTGCGGTGTCCAGTTTCTGCCATTTATAGGTAGAATAGGCAAGCTCATGGATGGTTTGCAATTCTCCGGTCAGACTTGCCGCATCATATGCCGAGGCATAGTACCCTTCCGCAGCATCCGCGATCTGTTTAAGTACGAGATTTTGGTTTGCATCAACATTAAAGCCGATGATCCCGAGAACGATGTTGGCGTGCTCTCCCTTCAGCTTATTCGCCATGGCGATCGGATCACCACCACAGGTTTCGATTCCATCGGTGACAATAAAGAGAATATTAAGGTCTTTTTCTTCCTTGAAGGACGAAAGATCTTTCACCCCTTCTTCCATCGATTTCGCAATACAGGTCCATCCGGTCGGACGAATAGGCTGAAGCGACGCATTCATCTTGTCCTTGTCCAGTACATCAATTGGATGGATCAGTTCACAGGCTGCACAGGATTCTTTCTTTCCGCTTTCCTCGTTATTCCCCTTATGGCCGAAAACGCGAAGCCCCACTTTTGCCTTTTCCGGCATTTTGGAAAGCACGTCGCCAATGGACTGCTTCGCAATCTCCATCATGGTTTTTCCATCAATGTTCTTGGCCATGGAGCCAGAGCAATCCAGGACGATTTCGAGATGAACATTGACGTCTTCGTTAATTTTTTTATGGGTGAACGGATCCTCCATATCCTTCTTGAACACCACGTAGGAATAGCGTTCAATCGGCTCAAACACCGGATAATCATAGCCGGCAATATAGAGAAACTGTTGAAAAAGATGCTGTATTTCTTTATCGCTTGCCTCTTCCGTCAGCTTCGGCGCAATCTTTTTGACTTCTTCTTTCACCTGCCGATTCCAGGTTTTAACATTTTCCTGGTAGTGCTCTTCATAGACGCTGGGAAACCTGCAAATTCCACCGGCCGCATCAACAATGGCATCATAGGTATAGTTCACCGCAGGCAAGGGCCCATTGACCCCTTCTTTTCGTTGGTAATCCTCTTCCGATTTTCCTTGTTGTGCGGATACGGTATCCTGCTCGCCTTTGTCAGAGGAAGATTGTGCGGTGTCATCTTTTTTTTCTGTTGTAACGGCCTTCTGCGCATCGTCGCTACGGGATTCCTTCTTATTTGTGCAGCCACTTGCCAGGAGCAAGAGAGCAAACGAGATGCCTAGGATGGGTACAAGCTTTTTTTTCATGATCGTCACCCTTTCTTCCACGTGGAACGTCATTGCTAAACCCTGTCTATTTTTCTATCTATCTCTATACAGAATATTCTATCTTTATAGTCGTCTTTCCATGTTAAATATTTTCCTACTTTGTTTTAATTTTCTGTAAAGTTTCACGTTGAAAATTACTCCATCCGAAAAACAAAAAGCGGCCGCCCATGCGACCGCCTTTTGGATATTCCTGTGGAAACGACTGCTTTAGAATGCCGGAATAACCGCACCCTGATACTTATCATTGATGAACTTCTTCACCGTCTCGGAATTCAATTCTTCCATCAGGATCTTGAACTTCTCTTCCTTCTCTTCCCCTTCGCGTACAACAACGATATTTACATACGGGCTATCCTTATCTTCAATGGCCAGGTTGTCCTTCAGCGGATTTAAGCCTGCGCCCAGAGCAAAGTTGGAATTGATGACGGCCAAATCAGCATCTTTGTAAGCACGTGCCAACGCAGCTGCTTCCATCGGGACGAAGGTCAACTTCTTCGGGTTCTCCGTGATGTTCTTTTCCGTGACGTTGATATTGGACGGATCGTCCAGTTTGATCAGGTTATTCTTAGCCAGCAACAGCAATGCGCGAGCGCCGTTAGAAACATCGTTCGGGATCAACACCTTGCCGCCTTCCGGTACTTCATCCAAGGATTTCAGCTTATCCGAGTACACAGCCATCGGTTCCAGATGCACGGCACCGATATTGGTCAGTTTCAAATTATTTTCCTTTTTGAAGGCATCCAGATACGGTTCATGCTGGAAGAAGTTAGCGTCAATTTCACCACTGGCCAGCGCATGGTTCGGCTGAACATAGTCATCAAAGTTGACAATTTCCAGTTCAACACCGCGCTTGGCCAAATTGTCCTTAATGGCTTCCACGATTTCCGCATGCGGAACGGGGCTGACACCAATTTTCAGTTTCACCGGTTTCTCGGCAGTAGCCGCTTCTGATGCTTTCGACGTTTCGGTTTTTGCCTGTTCCGATCCTGCCTGGCTGTTATCAGCCGGTTTGTTACCGCAGGCCGTGAAAATCAGGGCCAGGGCAAAGACGAGTGCGAGTAAAGATTTTTTCATAATTCCTCCTAGGTTCTGCTTGTTTCTGAGTGACGGTTTACTTCTTATTGATAGAACGGGCAGCGGATGTGCCCACGAGTTGAATAAGTTGTACGATGACGATGATCACAATGACCGCGCCCCATAAAAGATCTTCCTGGCGCCGATAGTAGCCGTAGCGCTGCGCCACGGCGCCCAATCCGCCACCACCCAAGGCACCGGCCATTGCCGTGTACCCGATAAGGTTAATGAGCGTGGTTGTAATGGCTTGAATAAGCGATGGCAATGCTTCGGGCAGCAGCACTTTCCAAATGATCTGTGCATTTGTCGAGCCCATGGCCTTGGCCGCTTCCACAATGCCGGCATCCACCTCGTTAAGGGATGTTTCGACCAAACGAGCGAAAAACGGTGCCGCCGATGCTGCCAGCGAAAAGATCATCGCTGTGGAACCAATGGATGTACCGATGACGGCACGCGTTACGGGGATTAACAGGATCATCAGAATTACGTAAGGAATCGAGCGACATACATTCACGAGCACATCCAGAATGCGATAGCCCGGAATGTTCTCCGACAGACCGCCTTTTTGCGTAAGATAGAGGACAATACCAATTGGCGTGCCGACCAAGATAGCGAACAAACCGCCAAAAAACACCATGTAAAACGTCTCTATCGTTGCTTCAATCAGAATCTCTGTCATCATTTCAGCACCTCCACTTCTACCTGCTCTTGAAAGGCCTGCAGGGCACGTTTTCTTTCTTCTTCCGACCCCGTCAGCTCGACTACGACATAGCCAATTTCTCCCTGGCGGAAAGTATCAATATTCGCGGAAAGGATGGAGATCCCTACCGGAACCTTTTTTAACACTTCCGCAATGAGCGAATCCTGAATCTCCTCATTGCGATAGGTGAGTTTCACAACGTCGCCCGCAAATTCGCGATCCTGCAAGAAACCAAATTCATCGGCATCCTGCAATTTAGAAATAAAGGACTTCGTGACCGGATGCTTCGGGTGGAAGAAAATATCATTGGTTGAGCCTGTCTCGACGATCTCCCCCGCAGCCATGACGGCAATGCGATCACAAATCTCCTTCGCTACTTCCATCTGATGCGTAATCATGATGATGGTAGTTTTATACGTCTGTGCCAGGTCGCGCAACAGTTCCAACACCGATGCCGTATTCTTCGGATCCAGTGCCGACGTACCTTCATCCGAAAGCAAGATCTTCGGCTGCAAGGCCATCGCTCTGGCAATGGCTACCCGTTGCTTCTGTCCACCGGAGAGTTCGGAAGGATACGCATTGCCGCGCTCCGCTAAGCCGATGAAATGCAGCAGCTCTTCCGTCCGCTCCTGAATTTTGGATTTTTCCCATCCCGCAATTTCCAGCGGATATGCAATATTTTTTCGGATGGTCTTTTGGTTAAATAGATTAAAGGACTGGAAAATCATGCCTATTTCCTTGCGCGCCTTTAACAGCTCCTTTTCCTTCAAATTCGTGATGTCTACATCATCGATAATCACCTTGCCGGAGGTTGGCTCTTCCAAACGATTCAGCAAACGTACCAGCGTGGACTTTCCTGCGCCGCTCAAACCGATAATGCCGAAAATTTCGCCTTCCTCCACGGCGAAGGAAACGTCGCGCACAGCGTGCAACACACCATGCTCTGCGGGAAATTCTTTTGTTAAGTGTTCTGCTTTGATCAACTTTTGCTCCTTCCTGCGCCGAACGCATAAAAAAACGTCCTTTGTCACAATGACAAAGGACGAAATAAATTCCGCGGTACCACCTTACTTCGCATCAAATCGATGCGCACCTTCAAGCACTAACATGCTCTAACTCTGTAACGGGAGTGCCCGTACAACCCTATGATCGAATTGTCCCATCCGAGGCCATGTTCCCTTCGATTCCCACTCGCCCTTCTCAGCTACCGGGCTTCTCTGTAGAGTTTCTTTCGAAAGTACTCTTCTCTTCAACTGGTTTCTTATGAAGTTGGTGTTACTATACACGACTCGAAAATGGATGTCAACACTTTTAGGAAAAATTTTTCCCATCGACACTCTGCGTCGGTGTGCTCTTTACGTTAGGATTCGCTTAAAAGCGGGAAAAGCTTCAGATAGTACTCTTCCGCTCTTCTTTCTCCTTCCTCTTCTCGGTATTCGATGATTTTTCCGTCTTTCAAAAAGAGAAACTCTTTCGTTAACTTTTCCATTTCCATCAAATTATGTGAGGATAGTAGAATCGCAGCTCCCTTTCGAGCATGATCCAAAAGTATGCGTCGTGTTTGTACAATGCGGGAAGGATCCAATCCATTGAATGGTTCATCCAAAATCATGAGTTTCGGATTGTTAAGTAAGGCCATCGCAATCAAAAGACTTTGTTTCATGCCAAGCGAATAAGTTTCGACCTTGCGTTTGACAAACGAATGAATGGAAACAAGATCGACGACTTCTTCTACTCGATTTTTGGGCAGCTTTTGCATGGAACGAATGTAGTTTAAGTGGTCGGCACCTGTCAGAAAGGGATAGAGCACGCGATTATCCTTCAAAAACGAACAGGATTTAAATATGCTAATATCTGTGTTGGGGTGCTCTAAAACGGTGATCTTACCGCTTTGGGGGCGAATTAAATTTGCAATCGTACTGAATAAGGTGGATTTTCCTGCCCCATTGGGGCCGATAACGCCATAAATGCCCGCTTCTTTTATCTGCAGATCGAGATCCCTTAACACAGGATGCTTTCCATAGGCTACATTGAGGTGTTGAATGGTTAAATAGGACATAGAACCTCCTTGGCTCAGCGTGTCTTCTGTATGCTTTGTCGCGACACAATGCTTCCTCCCAACAATAAGAAGAAGAGTGTCCACGCGCCTAATACCAGCAGTGCTTGAGAAACAGAAATGATGAATCCCTGATAAAAGAATAGGGAGCCGTCCACAAGGGCGGAAGTCTCCAAGTAACTGAAAGGATTCAAAGCCTTCCAATTGCAGGGCAACACAGCATTGAGAAATAACGATAAGGATGTAATGCCAAGTATTGCCATGAGTAGTGTTTCCTTATTGCGTGTAAAAATCGATACGAAAAGACTCAAGGAAGACAAGAAAGCCATCCAAAAAAGCAAAACCGGTAAACTCAGCATTAAAAATCGGCCTATGGACATCGTGCCTACCTTATCTCCATGAAAAGCAAGTACCGGAAAGCTGAATGATCCCCATCCGCTGACGCATAAAGCAAGAAATGTCGCTAGCAGCAGCAAGCCTATGAAAATTCCGGTTGCCAACAGAAAGTGTGCCGCCGCTTTTCGAATGTGAAAACGCCAACGTTCCAATGGCATTGTATAATTAATAGCTAACGATGAACCGGAACGTTTCTCTACCGTATAACCGGTGAACACCATATTTATTAAAAAAAGGAAAAGAACAATATCCCATTTTTGAACATAAAGAAGATCATACAGCCAAAAGGACACCCCCTCTTCGGGCAGTCGCAAATTCTGCTGTATTTGCCACCGCCCTACAGTATCGGTGTACTCTTCCCGTGGTGAAAACAGAAAAGCAGGCAGCAATATCGGTGCTTCCTGTTGCTCTTGCGCTTGTTCAAAAACCACCTTACTATCCTGCAATGATATCAGACTATTCTGGTGATGTTTATAGGCTTTGTCAAGGAGATATCCTTCGCGTCCTTCTTCGTCCATTTTATGATTCCACGAGTCATAATATCCGGCTCCATCTCCTTTCCGATAGCTCTCCTCACTTTGTTTCGCATTCTTGTATTGTTCAAGATACGTGTCGATCATATATTGATAGGGATTTTCTTGATCCGATTGCTCCGATACTTCATTTTTATCATCGTAACTATCTTCTGCAGCGTTCCACTTTTCGCTTTTCCTTTTTTGCTTCTTGCATTGCTTCCAGATAAATGACGCTCCACCCCTTTCCCTCCTGCATCCCTTGTTTTTGCTCCAGTTTTTCTTCGTGAAGATTTAAAAATAAAATAAACAGATATGCCAGCAAGCCAATAAAATATATCCACGTCCGTTCCGACAACAAAATCTTTTTCCCTTCCATATAATAGACAGAGTGCTTTTTTATGGTGCTTTTGTCCTGTTGTGCAAAACGATTCGAAGTATAAAGACTACGTTTTTCAGTGATTACGGCAAGGGTGAAAAAAGCCACGCCGACACACTCCATAACTAAGTAAGGTCGGAAGCTACTCGCAAAGATCGTAATGTTTTTGTCGTAATCGATATAGCCTGTAAAAGCCTTGAAGGATTGGGAGATATAAATCGGATTCCATTGACTTTTAAGCAACGGGCTCGCACTGCTTCCCACAAACAGCGCCAAGTTAACCAAAAGAAGCACGGCAAGAACAGACTGTGTCTTTAATAAATTACCCAGTAAGAAACAAAAAGTGATTTCCAAAAAAACAAGGGACATAAAAGCAAAACACATTTTTACAAGAAGTGGTCCGCCACAAATCAAGTTAGATGCCGGCAAATTAGTAAAGCGACGAAATGCATCTTCCCATCCCCCCAAGGGAACGCCTAAAAAGCAGAAAAGCAAAGTCAAGCCTAGGAATAAAACAGCCAGATAAAAGAAAATACAGAAGAAAATGGCAACCAGTTTAGACGCCATCTGCCGTACGGACGATGCCGGTTGTGTTTTTAATAAGTACGTTGTTCCCATTTCTCTATCCCTTGATTGAGAAGCATAAAATAATAGGGAAAAGAAAAATATAGCGGGTAACCCAAGGTAAAGAGGCGCATAATAAATTATATTTTGAATGGTCGAATCATATAGGCCGCCCATGTAGAGATATGGAGCAGAGGCCTTCTCTTGATGATCGGCTAAATAGGTAAAAAGCTGAATCTTCCATTGCAAGTTTCTTTGAAACATTGCATTAGAAAACGAAAGTACATTCGGATATTTTTCTACAAATTGAGCATACGACTTGTAAAAGTGGAGTCGATTTTGAATATACGTGTTGACAGTTTTATAATAATTTTCATCTTTGCTAAAGTCTGAGAAAACATAGTATGGCTGCGTCAACTTCTGTGCCTCGTCCTCTAGAGAATAAAGCGTCCGTAAATCGTGAAGAGCATCCTTTTGGTTTATCTTTTCGACTTGTGTCACAAGCTCAGTTCTTTTTTCCAGCAATGGAGCGGTCGGCAAGTATTTCATGTCTATATCAGAGAAGGGCGTCATCGTATCCTGCACTAATAATCCGGAGCCGGTTACTGCTTGATAAAACGTTATCCCTATGCAGAAAATAACAAATAAAAAAATCAATAAAAAATTTCTATTCCTCCAGTATTTCTTGATTTCAAAGCGTATCATTATTTCCTCCGATAGCCATTATAGCCGATAAAGATTTATGTTAAATGCCCTCTCAAGGAAACGTTATAGTTAATACTATAATTTAGCTTTCTAGGTATAAAATCCCTTTGTAAACAGCTTTACAAACTTTTCATGGTAACACTCCTTTGAAAAACCTTGAGAAGGCATCAACATCTATACTTAATTCGTCCTATACCCTGAAGGAATAAAAAATACCATTGGTAACGTTTTTCTAATAATGTTTGTGAAAAAAAACTAAAATCGAAAGGCTTTTTTAGAAATATGCCCTAACATGGGAAACTGCCGAAATTTTGAGACGACGGGGCCACATGTTTTTCCTCCTGTCACTTTTCGCATAATTAATTATATGTTATATGCTACTGCAGCGCATGATACTGTGTTTTTTAGAACAGTGCGCTCCCCACGCTCATGCCCCACGCCGTCGTCACAAGCACCGCAACTAGCATCGCTAAAAAACCGTAGAGCATCATCTGACGCGTATTGGTCCAGCCGCTAGAGCCGGCAATGGCAACACAGGGCATGGCGGGCGGTGTGGCAAAGGCATAGGCGGAAAGCATACCGATGCTGGAAAGAAGCAATGCCGGATGCACCCCGCCGAGTTGTGATACCATCGCTAAGGCAGCGGCACTCACTACGGTGGCCGTTACCATGTTGGAGGAAAGATTGGTTTGCAAGGCGCTCCAGAGAGCAAAGAAGAGAAACAACATGACCGGCGAGAAACTTACCGCAATTGGCGCAACATGAGCGCTCACCCAGGCCATGACGCCCACGGACTTTTGGGTCAGCGCCCAGCCGATAGCGCCCGTTCCCGCGCACATCAAAATGGCCGACCAAGCGACGCCTTCCTTCAATGCTTTACCGAGATGTAGCAGGGGTTCGCCTTTTTCGGTAAAGATGGACAAGAGGACGCAGCCGAGAATGGGTGGAAAAGCCGTCCCTAATTTAGACAGTGCTGTCAGGGCCGTTTTTACTCCACCCTTGGGCAACATTCCGGAGAGGAGACCCGGCGCAATCCAAAGAAAAATCACAAAGAAAAATACCGCAATCACACGCTTCGTGCCCGGTTGTACCGCATTTTCTTTCGCGCTGGAAAGCAGGCGATTTTCAATTTCCATGGCACGCTCCATGTGCATCTCACTAACCGGCGGACGCAATAGAAATCGAAACACCACAACGACGAGAAGCGCAGTCAATAGCCCGACCGGAATCGCCAAGCCGAGATAGGAAAGAGTCGATACGGTCGTTTTCGCAAACGCTTCATAGGCATTGATAGCAATGAGCGGAAACACATGAGCAATGGGTGTCATGCCGGAGGAGATCCCCGTCATAATAACCGTCCCCATCATGAGCATCGCTGCATTTTTATTGCCCTTCTCCAAAGACAGAATGGAACAAATTTCTTCGAGCATGGGCAGGTACAGAAAAAATAAGACGGTAGGCGAAATAAAGGAGCCTAAAAACAAAATGCTCGCAAAGTAGAGTGCCACAAAGTGCCAAGGGCCACGCTGCGCTAAGCGCGAGGTCATGAAGGATACTGCAATGCGCCGCAAAATCCCGGTCTTTGCCAGCGCATCCGTTAATACAAAGGTAAAGATGAGAAAAATAACGGTCGGGCTGCCAAAAGAAGCGGAAAAAATAGCTTTGCCGGTAAGCCCGGGCACCGTCATTAATGCACCGATTAATAAAAGAGAAGGCCAGTCGATGGCGACAAAGAGCCACAGAATGAGCACGCCTAAAAATAAGCCCAAAACTGCCATACCGCCGTCGTTGAGGCCCGGAAACGGCGGTATGAGACGAAAGAATATCATAAAGCACAAAGCGAAACCGATCAGCATCGTCCGCCTGTGGTCTTGTTTTTGATTCATGTTGCACCTCACATTCTATTGGTTCCCTTAGAGGAACCATAACAATGCTATAATAGACGAAATAGGAACGATAAGGAAGGAGTCGCCATGAAAGCCTCAGAGCACGATCCCGCAGAGCTTAACGCATTGCGTCAAAAAATCGATGCGGTGGATTTACAAATTGCTGCGCTTTTTTGTGAGCGAATGCATATTGCTGCGCAAATTGCGAACTGGAAACGAGGCGCAGGTAAATCCATTTATGATCCAGCTCGCGAAAAGGCCATGCTCGAAACCCGTCTTTCGGCTCTTTCCGATCCGTCGCTGCGTCCCTATTATCCGAAAGTCCTAGCTGCTTTAACCGAAGTATCGCGCGCCTATCAGAGCGTTCTACTAGACGCAGCAAAGACAAGTGCGAATGAAACGGCGTCTTCTGTTGCTGAGTCGTACGCTCCTGCCGCAAAAGACGAGAAAGGGATCTCATGATAACCTTTTTGGTAGGCATCGCTCTGCTCCTGTGCGGCGGCTATTTGTATTCTCATTTTACGGAATGCGTCTTTCAGCCTGACGATCGCCACACGCCGGCGCAGCTGCGCGCGGACGGTATTGATTTTACCGCCATGCCGCGCTGGAAAAATGCCATCATCAATCTCTTAAGCATCACCGGCATCGGCGTGATTCTTGGCGCCATTCAAGCTGTGCTCTTCGGTCCGGCTGCCTTCATCTTTATCCCCTTGGGTAATATCTTCGCAGGTGCAGTACATAATTATTTCAGCGGCATGATCGCCATGCGCAACCGCGGCTTTCAAATGCCACGTCTCTTGGAAAAGTACCTGGGGGCAGGTGTCTCCCGCCTCTATCAGATTATACTGCTGTTTACGCTCTTTCTCTCCGGCATTGTGCTTCTCTACACTCCGGGCGACTATATCGCTTCGGTTTTGCCGAAGACATTGCCCATTCCGCAGCCCCTGCTTTTTGCGCTCATCTATGGCGTGCTGTTGCTGTATCTCATCATTACCACACTTTTTCCGATCGATCGCACTATTGGACGCATCTATCCGATGCTGAGCATTGTGCTTTTTGTATCCACCGCTATTCTTTTTATCGGAATCTTGCGTCATGGAAAAGGATACCTTCCGGAGTTTTGGCAAAGCGCTCCTCGGGCAACTGCCTTATTGGAACAGCAGCCCCTTATTCCGGTTCTCTTTATCACGGTGACCGGCGGTATTTTATCCGGTTTGCATGGCACACAGGCCACCCTGCTTTCACGCACAATTCGCAAAGAATCCGAAGGGCGCATGGTTTTCTTCTACACCATGCTCTGGGAAGGTTTGTTAGCGATGTGCTGGGCCGCTGCAGCTATGATCGTTCTGGCACAACATCCGGCTATTACCCGGATCTCTGATCCCCTGCCCATGTTGGCACTCATTGCCAAAGAGTTTATGGGTGATTTCGGACCGCTCTTCGCCTTTCTGGTGTTGGTTATTTTCCCCTTGACCACTGGTGATACTCTATTTCGCGGCATTCGCCTCATCATCGCCGAAAACTTTCACGTTAACCAACGCCGTCCATGGAAGCGCTTTTTGACCACGGCTTGTGTCTTTGTCCCGGCGATTCTGATGCTTTTAATTGCCAAGTTACAGCCAAGCGGTTTCCATCGTCTCTGGCGTTACTACGGTTTTCTCAGTCAACTCCTGGCAGCCTTTGGATTAGCCATGATCAGCGTCTATTTGCATGCGCATTATAAGAATTATTGGATGGCCTTTTTACCGATGTTGGCCTCCAGTTTTGTTGCTTGTTCCTATATTCTGCATGCGCAAAGCGGACTGCATTTGGACGCGTTATTGGGTGCACCGGACAGCTATCGCGCTTCCAATACGGTGGCCGTTTGCCTGAGTGCTGTTCTCGGCCTGCTCGTATGGCACCATGCGGTGCGCAAAGCCCACGATATACGAATCCGTGACGATTTTCATCTCTAAAAGAAAGGAAAAACCATGACAGAACATAAAAACTTGGATACAAAACGCTACTGCATTACCGATAAAGAGGTATCGCTGAAAAAGTTTGATACTGATGACAAACAGGGATTGGACAAAGAAACGGGCAAACGCCTTTTAGCGGAAAATCAGAAGGATATGTTCGTTCTTCAAGAAAAACTCTACGCAGAAAACAAGCAGTCCCTCATCATTGTTTTACAAGCGATGGACGCTGCAGGCAAAGACGGCTGCATCAAGCATGTCATGCGAGGCCTGAATCCGCAAGGCACGCACGTTGTGTCTTTTAAACAGCCCAGCAGTGAAGAATTGGATCGTGACTATCTGTGGCGCATCAACCGCGCTCTGCCCCGTCGTGGCGAAATCGGCATCTTCAATCGCTCTCACTATGAAGAAGTCGTAGTCACTCAGTTGCACAATCTGGTGAAAGACCAGCAGCTTCCCAACGAAGTATTGAATAAGTCTATCTGGAAAGAACGCTACGAACAAATCAACAATTGGGAAAAATACCTGCGGCAGCAGGGTTTCCGCATGGTAAAATTCTTCCTCCATATTTCCAAAGAAGAACAACGCAAGCGCTTATTGGCTCGAATTGATGAGAAAGACAAGAACTGGAAATTCTCTGCCGGCGACATCGCCGAACGTGAGCACTGGGACGACTATCAGGCTCTCTACGAAGAAGCCATTCGCAAAACCAGTCATGACTACTCCCCCTGGTACGTCGTTCCGGCTGACCACAAATGGTTTTCTCGCCTCATCGTTTCTCAAGTCGTCCGCGACACGCTGGAAGACATGGATCCCCAAATCCCCAAGCTTTCTAAAGAGGAAGAAAAGGACTTGGGAAAATGGCGCAACATCCTGGAGGCACAGTCGAAAACGCTTCACGAAGCGCCGAAGAATTAAGCATTACGAATGAAGGCCTTCATTTTACCGTTGGTAATTGCGAAAACGCAAAAACCCACGGTGCTCGGGGCGGCGCAAATTGCCGTTTTCTACCGTTGGTAATTGCAAAAACGCCAAGACCCACGGTACTATCGGCCACGCGCAACCCAATTTCATACCGTTGGTAATTGCGAAAACGCCAAAACCCCCGGTACGATCGACCTCATGCAGACCAATTTCATACCGTTGGTAATTGCGAAAACGCCAAAACCCACGGTACGATCGGCCGCTTGTAGCCCAATTTCATACCGTTGGTAATTGCAAAAACGCAAAAACCCACGGTACTATCAGCCGCCTGTAGTCCAATTTCATACCGTTGGTAATCGCGAAAACGCCAACCTCCCCGGTACGATCGGCCGCTTGTAGCCCAATTTCATACCGTTGGTAATCGCGAAAACGCCAACCCCCCCGGTACGATCGGCCGCTTGTAGCCCAATTTCATACCGTTGGTAATTGCGAAAACGCAAAAACCCACGGTACTCCCTATCGCATGCAATCTCTTTCTATTATCCAAGCGCTTGGATCAACTTGCCCAGCACCTTTTCAAAGCAGGCGCCGTACCAATGCGTTTGATCCTTATGAGTTTCTTCAATGGCGGCAAGCGTAAAGTTTGCAGCAATACGGGCCGCTTCAAGCAGCGTATTGCCGTGTAAAGCAGCGCCAACGAAAGCGGAGGCATAAATATCGCCGGTACCATGACAACCGGGATTTAAGCGAGGATGAGCGTAGTAATCCAGATGGCCATTTTCATATACGGCCACGCCGGTGGTGGAAGCATCGTAACTGACACCGGTAAGCACCACAGCTTTGGCGCCTTGTGCACAGAGCGCACGGCAAAGGGCTTCAATCCATGCCTCGTCATAGCTTTCTCGATAGGGCGTTTCGGTTAAAAGACATGCCTCGGTAATGTTTGGCAACAGCACATCAGCCACGGGCAGCAATGTCTTCATCTCCTGCACAAAGGCGTCGTCAAAACCGACGTACAATTTACCGTTATCGGCCATTGCCGGATCGATATAGACCGGTGCCTGCTCCGTCAGAACACGTTCTTTCAAGGCTTTTACCATGGCAATCTGGCGAGCATTGCCAAGATAGCCGGTGTAGAGCGCATCAAAACGAAAGCCGAGTGTTTCCCATCGCTCCAGAATCTCGGACAAATCATCCGTCAGATCGCGAAATGTAAAGTCGGAAAAGGCGGTATGGTTGGATAAGACAGCAGAGGGCAACACACACGTTTCCACACCACATGCAGATAAGATGGGCAGAGCCACCGTTAAGGAACATTGGCCTACGCAGGACAGATCCTGCATCGTAACAATTCGAGCCATGACATCTCCTTTTACAATTTTCATAGAAAGCTATTCCGATTGCGCTTTGTCTTTTTTCAATAGCAATCACTCATGCACCAATTTACTTCCACCGATGAACTCTCGAAGAATTGACGTGTTCACAACATCCGAGGTATCCGTGAGCGGTAAAAAATACTGTAAAAGCGCTAAAATACGCACGGCTTCCACATGTTCCGGTTCCTCCGGGCCAATACCCTGTAGACGCTGCTCCAAAATGGGTTTTAACGCGGCAATTTCATAGACAAAAGAGGAATTAAACATCACATCAGCCAATTCCGAATAGGGGAAAATATTGCGATTTTCCCCACGGCGTACATCCGGCCACGTGCGAATCGTTTCACGCACATCGCGGCCACGGAACTGCAGGTCTCTGGCCATACGGCGCATGAGACGTAAATCCGTTGTCGGAATGCGATTGTGCGCATCCAGATTGATCTGCGTAATGACGCTCAGGGCGATACGATATTTATAGCGATCCTCGACTTGCGCGCTGAGACGCGGATTTAAGGCATGAATGCCTTCCAAAAGAATGGGCTGTTCCGCTCCCAAGCGTACCATGTCACCGGTAAAGGTGCGATGGCCGGCTACAAAATCAAAGCGGATACGCGGTACCTCTTCCCCACGCAACAATGCCCGCATATCGCTATTAAACGTAGCCAAATCAATGGCTTCCAGGGCCTCAAAATCAGGCTCTCCGTCAACATCAAGCGGAGTTTTGTCCCGATCCACAAAATAATCATCCAAGGAAATGGCCACCGGCCGTTTGCCCAATACGCGCAGCGATGTCATGAGTTTATAGGCAAAACTGGTTTTTCCGGAGGACGAAGGTGCTGCAATCAGAACAATGCGCTTGTTGCGCCGTATAATGTCTTCCGCAATATGCATAACCTTTTGATCTTGTAGGGCCTCATTCATGCGGCAAACATCGCCGATCGTACCGTTTTCAATGCTACGATTAAGCTGGGCGACCGTATAAATGCCCTGTCGTTCGGACCATTTTTCGGCCTCGTTATAGGTATCCGAAAGCAAATAGGTCGGAATGAAATTATTCACGCGTTTTTTATCTTCGCGATCCACCCCCAGCAAGACGATGCCGCGATCAAAAAGCTCCACATCAAACACGGATACATATGCCGTTGACGGCACCATATAACCGAAAAACGAATCCACCGCATTGCCCATCCGATAAATAGCCACGCGATCGCCCTTTTGCTGTGCAAATAAATCGACTTTATCCTGGCGTCCCAACGAACGAAAGAGTTGCTTGGCCTCTTCAAACGTCATGGTTTCTCGCACAATCGGAATATCCTCATCGATAATCTCGCGCATGGCACAACGCAGCGCATCGCGTTGATGCGTATCCAAGGTCACCGGCACGTCGTCTTTTTGAATCACACAGTAAAGGCCGCCGGAAATGGAGTGCTCGATCACTGTGCGCGTATCCGGAAACAGCCGATGCACCGCTTCCAGAAACACAAAAGAGAGACTGCGCATATACACGCGATAGCCGTCCGTGTCCGTGGTATCAATGAGCGTGACCGCCTTGGCTACCTGCGGCACGACATGCGACAATTCAAAGAGTTGATTGCCCACACGCGCCAACACTATTTTCCCCTGCGCCCTCTTTTCCAGCGATTGAGCCAATTGAGCAAAGGTCATGGGGGTGTCCGGCAGACGCTGTGAAGGCACGGCACCCATAGAAGAAATCGTTATAGACAATGTGCGCATAGTAACCTCCCAGTTATTCAAAACGCTTTATTAATACTCTTCTGATACCCATTATGGGGAGACGAAAAAGCCCGCTCTTGTAAGGACAAGGGCGGGCTTTTTTACAAATGGATCTGATGGGATTCGAACCCACGACTTCCACGTTGCGAACGTGACACTCTCCCAGCTGAGTTACAGACCCATGGACTCAATGAAAGAATTCTACTCCTTTTTAGGCCAAATTGCAACCGCCTGTCTCACGGAGGAAGTGTCGTACACTACGTTTATCTTTAGTTGGATTCCGGATTTGGGGACACAAGGTCCGGCACCTCGGCGTCTTCCACCAGCACCAGAGAGCCATCATTTTCAGACGATGCCGGATCACCTGTGCGATAGTGTTCATTCATGGACATCGTAAAGAGCTCTGCCGTGCTTGGCGGAGTGTAGGTCAGAGCATTGGCTCCGGCTTCAATCGTTTCACGAATATACTCTTCGCGGTTTCCACCCGAAGCGATGATGGGTATGCTCGGATATTGCTGACGGATCTTCCTCACAATGGCGGCGGTATGACGCGCGCCGGCCACATTTAAGATGCGGGCGCCGGCATGGATACGACCGGCAATATTCTGATCCATAGAGGTAATGGTCACCACCACCGGAATATCGATGGCCTCGGCCACGGCTTTCAAATTTTCATTGGAAAATGCCGCATTCACAACGACTGCCATTGCTCCCTGACTTTCGACATCCTTCGCCAAATCGAGCGACCGTTGCCCTTGGGTGATGCTACCGCCCACGCCGGCAAAAACCGGAATGTAGGAATTCTTGATGATCGCGTCCGTAATGGATTGTTGCGGCGTGAACGGATAGACCGCAAACACTGCATCGGCATCGCAATTGCGGATGATCGCCAGATCCGTTGAAAACACAAAGGTTTTTATACGGCGTCCAAAGACGAGAATTCCGCTGGATTCACGCATCACCGGGGGCAATTCCAAAATGTTGTGGCGCAACACGCCGCCCACCTGAGGAATAAATTTGTGCTTATTTTCTTTTTTCTCAGCCATACGGATCTCCTTTTTCGGACGAGGCATCGCTATATCTCTGTATTTACAGTGCGGTGCGATAGATCGCTTCTACATCCTCTTTCTTCAACGGTTGGAAACCCTCAATCGTACCGTCGGCGCGGGATACGCTATGCTCAGCCATCTCCGCCAAATGTTCTTCATCGATTCCCACCTCATGAAGGGTCATTGGAATGTGTAAGGAACGAAAGAAATCGGAAAGGGCTTGAATGCCTGCCTCCGCCTGCTCCTCGAGAGAATCCTTATGAATGTCAAAAACTCTTTCCGCAAAGCGTGCCAAACGCGGCATCGTTTGATCATTCATAAAATGACGCAGCCAATGCGGCGTTAATATGGCCAAGCCGACACCATGAGTGATGTCGTAGTACGCCGACAGCTCATGCTCCATGGCATGTACACTCCAAGACTGTGTCTTTCCGGTGCAAAGGAGCCCGTTGATGGCCCAAGAGTTCGCCCACATGAGGTTCGCACGAGCTTCTTCGTTCTCCGGTTCTTCGAGAGCAATGGGACCGTACTTGATGCAAGTCCGTAAAATCGCTTCCGCCATGCTGTCCTGCAGGAAAGCACTATCGTCGACAGAAAAATAATTTTCCATGGTATGGCTCATGATGTCCGCCGTACCCGCTGCCGTATGCCAGGCGTTGACAGAATAGGTAAAGGTCGGATTGAGATACGAAACACGCGGCAGAACCTTATTGCTGGCCCAGCCCAGTTTTTGCTTCGTCTCGGGATTGGAAATCACGGAATCGGGATCCATTTCAGAGCCCGTCGCTGCAACCGTCAGCACAACAGCAATGGGAAGTGCCTCTTTCACGTCGACTTTTCCCAGAACGATATCCCAGGGATCGCCCTCCGTTTTGCTTCCTGCCGCAATCAGCTTCGCACAGTCAATCGTGGAGCCGCCGCCGATCGGAAGAATCACGTCGACGTTTTCCTCTTTTGCCGTGGCAATGCCCCGCTTGGCTTCTTCCAAACGCGGATTAGGAGAAATGCCTGCACACTCGACCGTTTCGACGCCCGCAGCATGCAATGCCTCCACAATCGTGTCAAAGATGCCGAGGCGCTTTACGCTGCCACCACCCGTGACAAGCAGCGCCTTGTTGCCCAAGGCTTTCACGCGCTTGGCAAAGTCTTTCTCCATCGCTTTTCCGAAAAGAATTTCCGTGGGAACATGAAATACAAAGTTATGCATAAACTCTCCCCTCTGTCCTGGTCCATAGCACCTAAGCGAACTACCGCTATTCGTAATTTTACACCTCAGAAACTGTTTTTCTTATACCCCATGCCGATCGTCCTCAACGAGTCAAATTGCGTACCCAGGTTTTTTTTCGATACAAGGGATAGATAAAAAGCATCTTAACCATTTCTTCGGCGCTGACTAGGAAAAAGGTCAGTTCAAAAGGCCAATGGAACACGGCGACGCCCAAGAAAGCAATGGGCACGGCATAGAGCCAAATGGACATCAATTCAAAATGGAACGACCACTTCGTTTCGCCGCCGGCACGTAAAATGCCGACAAAGATCATACTGTTCCAGAAGCGAAACGGCGCGGCCACACCGCGTATTAAAAGCAAATTATGGGATCGCTCGGCAACAACAGGCTCAATGCCGCTGAAAAGCATCATTAATGCATCCGGAAATAGGATGAGGATGGCGGCGGAGATGGCGCTCACAACCGTAACAAATTGCATGAAATAAGTGGCCATCGTTTCTGCACGCTTCAGTTCTCCGGCGCCCAAGCGCTGTCCCAATAGCACTGATGCCGACGAACAAAGAGCATCGATAATGATGAAAAAGATGTTGTTGATGGAGTTTGTGAGCTGTACCGCTGCCACCACTTCCTTTCCTGCCATGGCAAAGGCCACCGCCTGCACCAATTGACCAAAGGACCAAGAAGTTTCGGCCAGCACAATTGGCGTGGCAGCCGGCAGACAGCGCCGAACCTCTTCCCCATGCCAATGGAACAGTTCGAGCGGGCGCACATCCATGAAGCCGGGACGATGGTGCGACACGAGAATGATTAAGATGACGGTCTCTACCACGCGGGAAATCACCGTACCTACGGCAGCACCGACAACGCCCAACTGGGGGGCGCCAAATTTACCAAAGATAAAGATGTAGTTAAAAGCAACATTGGTCGCAAACGAGATAATCGAGACCATTAGCGGTTCTCTGGCACGATTCACGCCGCGCAATACCGTAATGAGTGAAAAGGACACGGCAAAGAACGGGAAGGTAAAGCCCACCGGGCGTAAGTATCGCATGCCCAAATCCTGTACACGGGGATCCTGCACAATCAGCCCCATAATGCGGTCGGGAAAGAAAATAGCGCCAATGGAAAAAAGGATGCTCAGAAAAACAGCCGCCTGCATCGTGATACTCAAATAAATACGTACTTTGCGCTCATCGCGATTACCGAAATGTTGCGCTATAAAAACCGCGCCAGCGCCGCCAATGCCAAAACAAATGATTTGGAAAAAGAATACAAACTGGTTTACCAACCCGACAGCGGCAATCTCTGCACTGCCGAGGGAAGAGATCATGACGGTATCCGTAATATTAATCGACGTCGTGATCAGCAGCTGAAAAGCAATGGGTAACGCCACAGCGAAAACTTCTTTTAAAAAACGGTGATCTTGAAAGAACCAGTTGCGACGGACATTTTCTTGGACATGAGGCGGCATAGTTGCTCCTTTCATTTTCTATGATAGCCTTATTCGTCGAATCTTCCCTTTCATGCTACAGAAGTCGCATCCCAAGGAGTAAAGCCTTAATCGCTGTCATAGCATCACTAGACAAACAGCAAAAGAGGATACTAACAGATAATGAAAAAGGCGTCAAGGCGACACACGCCGCTGTGCTATTGATGGTGTTTGCCTCACAAAAAACGCCCCCTCCATTGATATTCATGGAAAGGGCGGATTCTGCACAGGCGCAACGGCTTCGGGCACACTGTTTTCCGTTGAGGATTAACGTTCTTCCGGCACTTTGCAAAACTTTGGATAGTAACGCAACGTAGCAATGCGACGACGCCAAAATAGCAAGTATCGCGCCAACGAACGATCCTTTTCGTACCAGGTCGGGAAAAAGTATCCTTCGCGCAACATGCGCTCGGCCAGAGGGCGATCCACCGGAGAACAGTACTTGCGTAGCACCTTGGGATCTACATAAAGCCACAGCGCAGAGTCTTCGTGATAATGAACCGGCAGATCCTTTCCTTCGATCAAATCTTCCACCAAATACTGCGTATAATTGCAACCGCCAGACAGCATATAGGACGAGGAACGTCCCTGTCGGATATTAATTTCAAACACCTTAAAGGTGTTATCGCGTTCATCGTATTTTAAATCAAAATTGGCAAAGCCACGATACCCGATATCCTCCAAGAATTTCTGAAAGGTGCGATAAATTTCCGTATTTCCCATGGAGACCAGCGCAGTATAGTTGCCGATGGCTTCGGGCAGGCATTCATCTAACAAGCATTTGCCGAGGCACATCATTTTGACCTTGCCCCGGGTATTGACATAGGCATTTAACACATACATTTTGGACGTATCGCCGGGAATAAAATCCTGGAGAATCAAATCGCCGTGATATGTGCTGGCATAAATTGTCGCCACCGTCTCACGCAATTCCTCTTCGCTCGAAATGCAATACGCCTTTTTCTTTCCCGGAAACTCCGCTTCCAAAAAAGCAATGGAGTCATTAGCTTTCAGCGCCATCGGAAACGCAAAGGGTGTTTCGAAGTGATCTCTGTCTTCGTAATGCAAAATATAGGTCTTTGGATACGGCAAACCGTACTTCTCGCAAACCGCATAAAAATCTTTTTTATTTTCCAGACGCTGCTGCATTTCCGGATCCACGTAGTTAAACCGATAGCGTTTGGCCAGCTCTTTCTTATGTCGCGTTAATAGTGCCGTGTATCCATCGCCGCAGGTAATCAGTACAAGCGGCTCCTGAAAGCGCTGCCCCACTTCTTCTAAAACAGACAAAAAAACCGCATCGTCCTCAAAATTCGGATTGGTTTCCACGTCCAAAATTTTGGAATGACGCGTATAAATTAACGGTCGTATCCCCAAACATAACGAACGCACGCCATACGCTTCGTAAAAAGCGCGTGCCGTGCCGTACGCGTTCAAATCGGTTCCCAGAATCACCGGTTTAAAGTTTAACATCTCCCCTACACTTTCTGATAGCTTCCGTTCCTAAAACCTTCAGCGCATCTACCGCATTTCGTTTTCCAATGGGAATACACGACAATTCCGTGCACGCTAAAATCACACGAGCCGAACGACTATAGCGATCGATCATCTCTAATAAGGCAGGAAAATCACGCCGATTTTCCCTCTTGACCGCATAGATGATGTCCATCACCTTGGCGGCATCGTCTTCCGCAATATCCGTACAGGTAATCCCATAGCGATCGGCATACTGCGCATATACGCCGCTTCTAAGGGTTCCCGCAGTAGCCAAAACTGCCACTTTTTTCTCTCCTTGTGCGGCGCACGTGCGTATGGTCTCTTCGACCATATTTATAATGGGCGTATCCGTAAGCGACGTCAAGGTGTCATAAAAATAATGTGACGTATTGCAAGGAATGGCAATGGCCTTAAGACCCAATGGATTTAACAACGCAAAATCCGATTGCATGGCGCGCAACAGCGCCTCTGTGTTTCCGGAAAGAATGGATGCTGTGCGATCCGGCATGCTAGCATGGCTTAAAAGGATCGTATTGATATGATCCTGATCACTATGAGCCACCGTATGATCGATCAGATATTGATAAAACACATTCGTCGCCAGCGGCCCCATGCCGCCAATGACACCCAGTTCATAGGTCATAAAATATCCTGTCTTTGCATGGCGAGCGTACGCTCCCCGGCGCGTTCTTTCGGCATCACCACATAGCAGACAATCGCCAAGATGATGCTCGGGATAATCCAATAAAAGTTCTGCCAGATACCCGTAATCATGCCGTTTTTACCGCCAAGAATCGGTGTTCCGATTATCAAGCCGATCAAGAAATCAACGGCCGGCAGTGAAGCCCCCAGCACCGCTCCGATATGAATCGAACGCCGATCGAGCGGACCTTGAATGAGGTTTAGCACAATCAGCGCCATAGCAATCGGATAAATAGCAACCAGTATCGGTGCAGAAATGGCGACAATGCGATCCACTCCCAAAACGGAGATAATCGCACTGAAAACAACACACGCTATGCTCCACACGATAGCGGAGACTTTACCTTTCGTCAAGCGTTCCATAAAGTCAGAGAAAGTAGAGGTGAGACCGATGGACGTTGTAAGACAGGCTAAAAAGGTGCCCAATGCAATGAGAACTTTTCCAGCCGTACCCAAAAGGCCGTCTACAGCAAACAATAACAAATCAACACGTCCCAATTCCTTTACGCCCAGAGAGGACATCGTCGCACCAATATACATTAATCCGCCATACACCGCTACCAATCCCAAGGCTGCAAAGATGGAAGATAGTGAGGTATAACGAACGATACGAGCGGGTTCTTTCACACCTCGGCGTTTAAAATCCTTAATGATGACAATGGCGAAGGCCATGGAAGCAAGCGCATCCATCGTTTGATAGCCTTCTAAAAAGCTTCCTGAAAACACATTCACAGCACCCGTCGGCACGAGCGGTCCGAGCGGCTGGAGGATGGATTTGCCAATCAAAATCACTAAAATCGTAACCAGAGCCGGTGTTAACACCATGCCCAAGCCGGAGACTACGCGACTCGGTTTGATGACAAAAAACAAGGTAATGGCAAAAAACACAACCGTTGTCACCCAAGGGGACAGTTGCGGGAAAAAAGCGCCAGAGAGCATTTCGTGACTGGTGGCTGCCGTTCGTGGGATAGCCAGTCCCGGTCCGATGCAAATTAAAATGATGGCGCCGAATGCCGCTGAAAGCACCGGCCCCAAATGCCGTGCGAGGCACTCAATGGTACCGCCAGCGCGAATCGTCGCAATGGCACCCAACAAGACCAAGCCCACCGCAGGAATGAAGAACGCTACAAAAGCTTGCATGACCTGATCGCCCATGTTCTTTCCCAGGCTGGTCGGAAAAATCAAATTGCCTGCTCCAAAAAACATAGCAAACAAGGCGAAAGAAGCCACCAGTAGCCATCGCCGGTTATAATGCCTTTTCTCTTTCATTTCCCACACTCCAAACTTATTTAGGACTTCCCAAATCGCCGATTTCTATGTATCAATGGATATTCTGATGAATATCTTTGAGAAAGTGCCGCCAACAATGTGCTATGCACAAAAAGTCTCAAAGAAGAAGTAGCACGCTTTGTAGGTTCCAAGATAGCGTAAACTTAAAACACTAGCGAGAACAGTACGGCAATAATGCCCATAAAGAAAATGAGGACGAAAAGACCGATCACGCTGAGTCCGAGGCCCGCAACAGCCGGCCATTGCGGTTTCTTTTTCAGTCCCATCACCGATAGTACAATGCCGGCAATCCACAATGCGAAGCTCAGTAAGCCGGAGCGATGAAACAGTAACGATAAAATTGCCGCTCCGAATCCCAACACGCCTTGTGTATTGGCATCGTACAGTTCCTTCCAAAAATCCAGAGAAAAAATATCCCGATGCGCTTCTTCATTTCTGCTGTCGTAACGATTTTCATCACGGAAATGGCGATTCGAATCCGACATGATTTTCCTCCCTTTCGAATGCTCTACTTGTGCACACTCGCACAGACAAAGCGTTTGTTGCCGACCTTCATCGTCGACTTTCGTCTTTTTATTTTATGTTTCTTTGCCGCGAATGTCCATACGGAGAGTTTTTTTTACCGCGTTCGCTTGTTTTAGACGACATATTGCAAATGTTTTTGACGACATATTGCAAAGGCTGGTCTTGCAAATCGCTTGCCTGCGTGCTTTCCACGGATTTCGATAAAAATGGAAACCATAACGGAGAATGTGGTATACTAACTATCGGAAACTGAAAAACACGGAGTGTTCCATCAGTTTTTATTTTATGAGAATGAGAAATCGTTTCCGCAACGACGTCTCATTCCCTAATCAATCCTAATTAATAAGGAGGAAAGTTTTATGAAATCTGTTAAGTTACTGGGCCTACTGTTGGCCGGCGCTTTAGCGCTGACTGCATGTGGTGGTGGAGCAGGAAACGACAAAAAGGATTCGAGTGCGCCTGCTGAGAGCACTGCTACCTCTACGGCTGCCCCGTCGGGCGAAGTGAAAAACAACGAAAAACCGCTGGTATGGTATAACCGTCAGCCGTCCAACAGCACCACTGGTCAGTTGGATAAAGACGCCTTACATTTCAACGACAAAACCTACTATGTCGGTTTTGATGCCAACCAGGGTGGTGAAGCCCAGGGCCAGATGATTGTGGATTACATTAAGAAACATGCTGATAAGCTCGATCGTAACGGCGATGGCACCATCGGTTATGTTTTGGCTATCGGCGATGTCGGTCATAACGACTCCATCGCTCGTACGCGTGGTATTCGTAAAGCGTTAGGTACTGGCGTGGAAAAAGACGGTAAAGTCGATTCCTCCCCGGCCGGCACGAACGTTGACGGCACTGCAAAGACCGTGAAAGATGGCGAGTTGGAACTCAACGGCAAGAAATTTGTCGTTCGTGAGCTGGCTTCCCAGGAAATGAAGAACTCCGCTGGTGCAACGTGGGATGCTGCTACTGCCGGTAACGGTATTTCGACTTGGTCCGCTTCCTTTGGCGACAAGATCGATGTCATCGTTTCGAACAACGACGGCATGGGCATGGCCATGTTCAACGGCTGGGCAAAAGCCAACAAGGTTCCGACCTTTGGTTACGATGCCAACAGTGACGCTGTTGCTGCTATCGCAGACGGTTATGCCGGCACCATCAGCCAGCACGCTGACGTTCAAGCTTACCTGACCTTGCGCGTACTGCGTAACGCATTGGACGGCGTGGATATCAACACCGGTATCAGCAAGCCGGATGAAGCGGGTAACGTTCTGACCGACAAAGACTACAAATACGTCGAAGAGGATCGCTCGTACTATGCTTTGAACTTGGCAGTAACGGAAGATAACTACAAAGACTTCATGGATGCTACCAAGGTCTATGAGCCGGTTTCCAAACAGTTGGATGCTGCTAAATCGCCGGAAAAGACGGTTTGGTTGAACCTCTACAACGCTTCGGATAACTTCCTGAGCTCGACCTATCAGCCGCTGCTGCAGAAATATGACAAGCTTTTGAACCTCAAAGTCGAATACATCGGCGGCGACGGACAGACGGAATCCAACATCACGAACCGTTTAGGTAACCCGAGCCAGTATGATGCTTTTGCCATCAACATGGTGAAGACGGATAACGCTTCTTCCTACACCACGATTTTGAATCAATAATCGTTAAAAATTCCTGTTAAAAGAGGCTATCAGGATTCTCCTGATAGCCTCTTTTCAGAATTGAATTAGAAAGAGAATGCTTATGACAGAAAAGAAAGACGATTTTCTTCTATCCATTCGTGGCATGTCAAAGTCTTTCGGGCGCAACCGTGTTTTGGATCGCATTGATCTGGATGTGAAGCGGGGATCCGTCATGGGACTCATGGGCGAAAACGGAGCCGGTAAGTCCACCATGATGAAGTGTCTGTTTGGCACCTATCAAAAAGATGAGGGTGAAATCTATTTGAATGGGCGCGCGATCGATTTTTCCGGGCCAAAGGAGGCACTGGAAAACGGCATTGCTATGGTGCATCAGGAGTTAAATCAGGCATTGGAACGCACGGTTGTGGATAATTTGTTCTTGGGGCGCTATCCTCGCACTCCCTTTGGGTTTGTGGATGAGGCGCGCATGCGCAAGGAAGCCGCCGATCTTTTTCGAAACTTAGGCATTTCTGTGCCTTTGGACGTACCGATGTCCCAGCTTTCGGTTTCCAAACGACAAATGTGTGAAATTGCAAAAGCCATCTCGTATCACTCCAGCCTCATCGTTCTGGATGAGCCTACTTCCTCCCTGACGGAACCGGAAGTCAAGAAGCTTTTCAACATGATGCGAAAACTGCGTGATAACGGTATTTCTCTGATTTATATCTCCCATAAGATGGATGAAGTTTTTGAGATCTGCGATCAGGTTTCTGTCTTGCGCGACGGCAAGCTCATCGCAACAAAAGACACTGCGGAAACGAATATGAACGAGCTCATTTCGGCCATGGTCGGACGATCGCTTGAAAATCGCTTCCCGCCGGTGGATAATGAACCGGGTGAACCGGTACTGTCCATTCAGCATCTGTCTACAAAGTATGAGCCCTACCTCACCGATATCTCCTTTGATGTGCGCAAAGGCGAAATTTTCGGCCTTTACGGCTTGGTGGGCGCCGGACGCTCAGAACTTTTGGAAACCATCTTCGGCGTACGAACCCGCGCCGCGGGCTCGGTGTTTTATCGTGGAAAGCGCATGAATTTTGAAAACACAAAGGATGCGATGGACCATGGTTTTGCGATGATTACCGAGGAGCGTAAGCTCAATGGCATCTTCGCCAAAGGGGATTTGATTTTCAACACCACCATCGCCAATATGGATCGCTATAAGTCCGGGTTTGCCCTCTCCAACCAAAAGATGCTGAAGGCAACCATGCGTGAGCTAGATACCATGCACACAAAAGCCATGGGGCCGGAGGATATGATTACCAGCCTTTCAGGCGGCAATCAGCAAAAGGTGATCTTCGGCAAATGGCTGGAGCGTCAACCCCATGTCTTTCTCATGGATGAACCGACGCGCGGTATTGATGTCGGTGCGAAATATGAAATCTATGAGCTGATCATTCAAATGGCAAAAGACGGCAAAACCATCATCGTTGTTTCTTCCGAAATGCCTGAGATCCTCGGCATCACGAACCGCATCGGTGTGATGTCTAACGGACGCTTATCGGGAATTGTCAACACAGATGAGACGAATCAGGAAGAGCTCCTCCGTCTGAGTACGAAGTATCTGTAAGTGGAAAAGAGGACTTATGAGCCAGAATAACAAAATGACGCCGGAATCCGGCATCCTGACCCTAGAGCAAGAGGAATTGCTCCTCCAGCCAATTCAGGACCATATGGATGCGCTGCAAAGTCGTATCGATGCTCTTCGTAAGGACGGAAGTGCCAAGGTTACGGATCTGAGCAATAAAATCACATTGATCCGCGAAGACAAAAATTTCGGAAAAGAAGAGCGGAATCATCAAATTGCCATCCTGAATAAAGAACTGGAAAAGGCAAAAGAGGTAGAGTCCGCCAATAAGAGCGAGATAGATAAACTCGTTGCTGAAGGCGAAGTCTACTTGAAAGAACACTTCAACCGTGATTACTACAAGTCGGTAGAAGAGAATTGCAAGCGAGCAAAAGAAGACGCAAAAAAGCAATACGAACGTCAATTGGCGGATCATAAAGCAAAACACGAACAGGATCTTGCTGCGTTGCGAAAAGAAGGCGACGGCGAAGAGCAGAAAAAGGCCCTAAAGGAACTCAACTTCGTGTACCGCAACAAAACCTTTGATGCCAAGATGAGCTACCATGTTGCTCTGCAAGACATTAAGGATCGTCGCCATGAAGCATTTATGCAGCAATACCAGATGATTGATCGGTTACGTGCTTCTCGTTTTACGATGGGACAAACCTATGCGCAAAAATGGGAAAACTACCGTTATCGTTTTAACACCAAGCAATTCTTATTAAAGAACGGTCTATATCTGGTCATTATCCTGATCTTTATCGCCTTGAGTATTATTACGCCGATTATTAAGAACACGGATCTGTTCACCTACACGAACGTCGTGAACATTCTGCAGCAAGCATCGCCACGTATCTTCCTCGGTTTGGGCGTTGCCGGACTGATTCTTTTAACCGGTACCGACCTGTCCATCGGACGTATGGTGGGCATGGGCATGGTGATCTCCACCATTGTCATGCATAAGGGCATCAATACCGGACAGTTCTTTGGAATTGTGTTTGATCTGACTGCCCTCCCCATCTGGGTGCGCATCTTGCTAGCCCTGTTCCTGTGCATTATTTTCTGCACGCTATTCACGGCCATCGCCGGATTCTTCACTGCGCGCTTTAAGATCCATCCGTTTATCACGACCATGAGTAACATGCTCATCATTTTCGGTCTCATCACCTATGCCACTAAGGGCGTTTCCTTTGGTGCCATTGAACCGGAGATTCCGAATATGATGATTCCGAAGATCAACGGCTTCCCCACGATTATTCTCTGGGCAGTTGCTGCGATCATCATCGTATGGTTCATTTGGAACAAAACTACCTTCGGTAAGAACCTTTACGCTGTCGGCGGTAACCCGGAAGCGGCCTCGGTCTCTGGTATATCCGTCTTCTGGGTCACCATGTTCGCCTTCATCATGGCCGGCATCCTCTACGGATTCGGCTCCTGGCTGGAGTGCATGCGCATGGTCGGTTCCGGTTCCGCTGCCTATGGACAAGGTTGGGACATGGACGCCATCGCTGCCTGCGTGGTCGGCGGTGTATCCTTCACCGGTGGTATCGGTAAGATTTCCGGCGTCGTCGTCGGTGTATTGATCTTCACCGCTCTCACCTACTCCCTCACCATCTTGGGCATTGATACCAACCTCCAGTTCGTCTTCGAAGGTATCATCATTATCTCCGCTGTCACGCTGGACTCCCTGAAGTACGTACAGAAGAAGTAAAGAAAGTACAAGTTCCAAGTATGACAAGCCCCTTCGCTTTCGCGCTAGTAATGCCACATACGATCGGATAGCGTTAGCTATGCCAAGTGATGGCGATAGACCTAACGAGTGATGGCGATAGCAAGGTCACCCGCAAAAGGCGGACACGGCTACAGCGAATGGGAACAAATTACAGCGAAAGGCTGTGTCGAACGAAACCAAATTACAGCGAAAGGCTGTGTCGAACGAAACCAAATTACAGCGAAAGGCTGTGTCGAACGAAACCAAATTACAGCGAAAGGCTGTGTCGAACGAATCGTTCGACACAGCCTTTTTTATGTGGCGGGCATCGCCGCAGCGAAGTGTTCTTAAAAGGTTTACTTACGGTTTGTTTAAGGGTTGTGTAAGATTTGCGTACGGTTTCTCTAGGTCTACAGTGCAAAATGCATTTTGCACAAAAAGTACTGTACGAAAACAGCAACATTTACAGTACTTTTTTCAAATGATGCGAAAAGTACTGTAGTTTTTGGAGCAGTTAGACAGTGCTTTCAGGCCATTTATCAAAAAAGCACTGTATTTTTGAGTGGCAAAATACAGTACTTTTCTTATATTCTTATTTTTGTACTGTATTTCCACCCAATTTTGTACAGTACATAATGCAATTTTCAACGAAAGTACTGTATTTTGCCCCGTTTTCATACAGTACAAATTTATATATATCTCAAAAGTACTGTAGAGACGCCTTTTCTATCGTGCCGTTGCGATCGTAACCCAGGTTCGTACCGATGTCATCGTATCCTAAGGTTCATACCGTTGCCATATAGAACGCAGCTGCTAAGCTTCCTTCTCTTCGTATGACTGAAGCCGCAGCGTGGGCATCGCTTCGTACTAATATGGATTACTGATCCTCAATGGCGGATTGCTTCTTGGGCATCAGGAAATTGTGAATCAGTGCCTGCACCGCTTTATAGTCTAAAGGACAGCACTGCGCTTCAAACGTAGTGATGACACGAGCATAACGTGTAACGCCTTGCTTATCGTAAAAATCAATTTTTTGGATTGCTGCTTTCAGATACGTAGGATCATCCATCATGCCAAAGTGTTCCCAATATATCTCCTTACCATTCGACCAATCAAAAAATGTGAAGTCCGGATAAATCGTTTTTTCCCCCACTCTGAGTGGGCATTCATACTTGTAAAAAATTCCTTCATCAAAAAACGTGTCTGCCAGTATTTTTTCCGTTTTGGAACGTACCGTTTCTCCTTGTTTGGTCTCAAAAATTTTGTTCTCCTGAAAATAGTGCGTCGGTTCGTACGTCTTGTTTTTCCATGCTTCATACTGCTGTTGTAGCGTCGGGACAATAGGACACACTAAAGCCTTTCGCGATGGTTTTAATCGTTCATAAATACCGTCCACCTCTTCATCCTCATACACTTGATACAATTTTCTGAACTGTTGAATGCGGCTCTCCAGCAATGCCTCAACTTTCTTATCGTACGATTGTTGGGCCAGCTTTTTTACGAGATTCATTTGCTTTCGCGCCAAATACTTTTTGCTTTGTTTAGTATCGCCATCTTTTTGTAGTCGATGATAGTACTGCGGCGGATCATAGCCATCATTGATCTCTAAGAATCCGGGGATCTTTTTCGACTGTTCTTCACGCACTTTTTTAAGTAATTCTCCGTATTTCCGTAGCATCGTGCCTAGATGTTGCTTAAAATTTGTCATCGCTCCCTCCGATATCATCTGCGATTTGCCTCTGCTGGTCCGTTCTAAAACTCCTTGATCAGCAATCAGCGAACGCTCTATCCATAACTATTATTTCAAATCGCAAATGTCTGTGTGTCCCAACAATGTCCCATTAGATCTCAATATTTCCGTAGCCACTTTAATAAAGTCAAAAAGAGCAACGGCACAAGAATACAGTAAAAGATAGACAGGAAACAAAAGAGAAGGTTAGCGATCGGAATCTCCCATCTTCTGCACATTATAAAAAGCGAAGCGGCGAAGCAAATGGCGGCATTTAAGCCGAAGCCTACAGTGCAAAATGCATTTTGCGCAAAAAGTACTGTATGAAAACGACAACATTTACAGTACTTTTTTCAAATGATAAGAAAAGTACTGTAGTTTTTGGAGCAGTTAGACAGTGCTTACAGGCCATTTATAAAAAAAGTACTGTATTTTTAAGTCGCAAAATACAGTACTTTTCTTATATTCTTATTTTTGTACTGTATTTCCACCCATTTTTGTACAGTACATAATGCAATTTTCAACGAAAGTACTGTATTTTGCCCCGTTTTCATACAGTACAAATTCGTTTATATCTCAAAAGTACTGTAGAGACATACATTCTACTGTACCTTCGCCGAGCTGTTCCTACGCCTTCTTACCCAGACGCGCAACGATCGTGCAGAGCAACGACAACACCGCTGCCGGCAAGAGCCATTCCATACCGACATTGCCGAAAGGAAGGGCTTTCAACGCATCCACGAGTGAGCCCATTCCTCCAAAGAGACTGCCGATGGTTTCCAGCGCACTGACGGCAAAGGCACCGATCACGGCGCCCGTGTAGGTCCAGGGCGAACGGATGTGACGATCAAAGAACGTAAGCACAATCAGAACGATCATGACCGGATAGGCCATCTGCAGGACCGGAACGGCGCTTTTAATAATGCCTTCAACACCCAAGAGCGATACAAAGAAACTGAACAGCGTCGAAATGATAACCACTTTTTGATACGGAAGCTTCCCCTTCGTCAATTGATCAAAATAATTGCCACAGGCAACGGTCAGGCCCACTGATGTCGTCAAGCAAGCCAGAGAGACACCGGCGCCTAAGATCAATGCACCGGGTTTGCCAAACAGGAGTCGCACGGATTCGAGCAAGACGATGGTGCGATCGGTGCCGATAGCAAAGTGACTGGACAGACGAGCGCCCATAAAGCTGAGACCGGCATAGACATAGGCCAACAGGATGAAAGCAACAATACCGGAGCGTAACGCCATACGATTGCGTTCTTTGGTGCTATCATAGCCGCAGGAAATTAAGTGGGTGATGGCAATGCCACTCATAAGAGCTGCGCCGAGAGCATCCATCGTTTGGTAGCCTTCGCGAAAGCCAATTAGAAAGAAATTCTGCGGCTTGCGCACAGCCATTGCGCTGTCCGGATAGAAAAAACTGCCGACAATAAGAATCGTAAGGGCCACAAGTAACGCCGGCGTTAGAATCTTACCGATGCGATCCATCGCACGGGAGGGATTCAATGCAAGCCACAATGTCAAAGCGAAAAAGAGCACGGTCGTTACCCAAACCGGCATATTCGGGAAGATCTGAATCGTTGCTATTTCGTGGGTTGTCGCAGCGGTACGCGGCACGGAGAAGAAGGGCCCGATCGCAAGCATGCAAACGGCAGCAAGAAAAGCAGAAAACTTGGGACTGATGCGTTTTCCAAGATCATCGGCTTGTCCCCCGACACGAATCGTAGCGATTATACCGAGAATAGGCAGGAGCGGATCCGTCACTAAAAAGCCCAGCGTGGATTTCCACCATTCCTGGCCCCCAACAATACCCAGCGTCGGTGGAAAAATCAAATTGCCTGCACCAAAAAATATAGCAAATAGAGCGAAGCCTACGACTAAAACGTCTCTTGTGCTTTTTTTCATCATTATGCCCTCCCGTGCTATCAATATTGGAAGTATTTTACCAAAAGCATACGGCTGTAACAAGCAAGAGGAGAGGAAAGTCTCCGAGGTACACGAATATAAACTATCCGTCACGATCGACATATCGTTAGTCAGCTAAAAAAAACGAAAAAGGGGAGCCGTGGGAGCTCCCCTCTTCCTTATGGAGTGAAGGATGGTCTACGAATGTGGTGGGAGCACATTCGTTTATAACTTGTTTGTTTTGGCTAACACTAGATGGAAGAAAAAGGGAACATCCCTATTCCCTCCCGGTCAACCTATGAATGAAAGGATCAGTGTACAGCGTGGTGCGAGCAACCGCAACATCCGTCACAGGTGCTACCGCCGCATCCGCAACTGGTTTTCCCTTTTCGATGATCTGAAACCATCTTCGCAATAATCAGACAGACAACGGCTAAAAGGCCGAGGCCGACAAGTATTGTGGACAGATGATTGGCAATCCATTGCAGCATAGTCTTTTCCTTTCTGTTTTAATGCTTACCCCCATTGCTACCTGTCAAGCCCACCGCCTGTTCAGTGCAAGTTCTTGCAGCCATCCCGGCAGAAGATCTGCCGGGAAACTGCAAAGAAAGGAGTTATCGTATATCTATAGGTCAGTTTCGGTCCTCACTGTCACATTCCTTTATAGGCATTGGTGGAGTGGAATGATCAGGTGCATGGTGAGTGCAAGACAGGTTTGACCGGACTCATTAACTCAATTATGTTAGTTGTTCTCTGCCGCTTTTACAGGATTGCTGATACCCGCTGACTTCGTGTTCGGCTTCTTGATAAAGAGCATGTAGAGCATTACCAGCAGAACTATCACAGCAGCGATCAAACCAACGATCGATCCGTTGCCTTTGAAGAAGGTGCCAAACTGATAGATCATCAGAGAGATCAGGTAGGCAAATACGCACTGATAGGCGATCGCGAACAGAGTCCACTTGGTGTTGTTCATCTCACGCTTGATCGCGCCCATCGCTGCGAAGCAAGGAGCACAGAGCAAGTTGAAGACGAGGAAGGAGTAGCCGGAGATGCTGGTGAATACACGCCCCATCTCAGTCCAGACCGACCCGCCGCCACCATAAAGGATGCCCATGGTACCAACGATATTTTCCTTCGCAATAAGTCCCGTGACCGAGGCTACAGCTGCTTGCCAATTACCCCAGCCCAGAGGCTTAAAGATCCAAGCGATGGCATTACCGAATGTCGCTAAGATCGACATGGACAGTTCATCTTCTTCCAACATACGGAAGCCCTCATCGGTGAAACCGAAGAACGAGGTGAACCATACTATAATCGTCGCCAGAAGAATGACCGTACCAGCTTTCATGATAAAGGAACGGCCGCGCTCCCACATGGAGCGAAGTACGTTGCCTATCGTCGGGATATGATACTGCGGAAGCTCCATGACAAACGGAGCCGGTTCACCGGCAAAGCCGGCAGTTTTCTTCAGCATCACACCAGAGATAATGATCGCTGCCATACCCACAAAGTAAGCCGAAGTGGATACTATGGAGCTGCCTCCGAAGATCGCACCCGAAACCAGAGCGATGAACGGAATCTTCGCACTACAGGGAATAAACGTCGTCGTTATAATCGCCATGCGGCGGTCACTTTCGTTTTCAATTGTTCGACTGGCCATGATGCCCGGCACGCCACATCCGGAGCCGATCAGCATCGGGATGAAGGATTTACCGGAAAGGCCAAACTTACGGAAGATACGGTCCAGAACGAAGGCGATACGTGCCATGTAACCACAGTCTTCGAGGATGGCCAATAGGAAGAACAGGACCAGCATCTGTGGAACGAAGCCAAGCACCGCGCCGACACCGGCCACAATACCATCCAGGATCAAGCCCTTCAGCCATCCGTCCACATGAATTTTGTTCAGTCCGTTTTCGATTAAGACCGGGACGCCGGGAATCCAAGTGCCGTAATCGGCCGGATCCGGTGCCTCAAATCCGTTCTTTTCCACATAGCTTTGCGCATCTTTGAAGGTCGTCGGAATAATGTTTTCGTCTTCCAGCTCCTTCTCGGTTTTGTTCGGAAGCGCATCAAAGTACACGGTTTTCATCGTTTCTTCCAAGGTCTCTTCATCCGTCGTCTTGACCTGTGCGGTCGGTTCAGCCTTCTGCACCGCCTTCACTTCGGCAAGAGCCTTGTCCGCGTCAAAATCTTCTGCTTCCGGGTCCACATCAACGTAGGCCTTAATGGCTAACATCGCTTCGTCGTATGCGCCTTTCTTTTCTTCAAACTGCGCGGTGCCATTACCGAAGAGATGGAAACCGTCGCCGAAGATATTATCATTCGTAAAGTCGGTAGCGGACTTACCGAGGCCGACCATAGCAATCCAATACACAATGAACATCACCAGCGCAAAAATCGGCAAACCTAAGACACGGTTCGTAACGATTTTATCGATGCGGTCCGAAACGGACAGTTTGCCGGCGCTCTCTTTTTTGTAACAGCCCTTCAACGCATTCTCTATGTAATGATAGCGTTCAAAGGTCATGATACTCTCAGCGTCATCGTCTCTGGCTTCTTCGACCTTGCTCACCTTGCTTTCGATTTCTGCTAATGTACTTTCCGAAAGCGTGATAGCTTCATTGATTTTTTCATCATGTTCAAATAATTTCGTAGCAATCCAGCGACGATGGTTTTCCGGAACACTATCCGGCAGCATTCCCTGAATCTCGCTTAAAACATCTTCCACATCCGTCTGGAAGGGCTTATCCCAATCCGGTGCTACTTTCTTCTCCGCCGCGCGAATAGCCGCTTCTGCCGCTTCCATAACGCCACGGTTCTTTAATGCTGAAATTTGAACAATCTCGCAACCGCCGAGTTTTTGGGATAACTTTTGGATATCCAACTTGTCGCCGGTTTTCTCCACAACATCCATCATGTTGACGGCAATAACCATCGGGATTCCCAGTTCCAACAGTTGTGTAGTCAAGTAGAGGTTGCGCTCTAAGTTAGTGCCGTCGATGATGTTCAGGATCGCATCCGGCGATTCCTCCATCAAATAGCGACGCGCAATTACTTCTTCCATTGTGTACGGGGAAAGTGAATAGATACCCGGCAAGTCAGCGATTTTCACGTCTGCATGATCTTTCAGCTTTCCTTCTTTTTTCTCAACCGTTACGCCGGGCCAGTTACCTACATATTGGCTGGATCCGGTTAATGCATTAAACAGGGTCGTTTTACCGCTGTTCGGGTTGCCTGCTAAAGCAATGCGAATACTCATGATTTTCCTTTCTGCTCAAAAAGCACGTTCTTCCCAAAGTGTTAATGTACTTCGATCATCTCCGCATCTGCTTTGCGGATCGATAATTCATAACTGCGAACCGTAATTTCAATCGGATCGCCGAGCGGCGCTACTTTTCGGATATAGACTTCCGCTCCCTTGGTCAGACCCACGTCCATCATGCGGCGCTTAACAGCACCTTCGCCGTGTAGCTTTACAATTTTGACAGTTTCACCAACCGCAGCATCCCGTAAAGTTTTCACCATCTTTCTCCTTCTCCACTTATCCTTTGATAATTCCTAAAAAACTTTAAGTTAGTTTTAGCTAACTAAGCAATGCACTTCCGCCGAATTTGCGTTCCCACCTTCGTCGCAATATGACCTGTTCCAAAACAGGATCGCCGTTTGGTGAAGCACACGCTTCCCCTCACACGAACATAGTTAGGTTGAGCTAACTCGCCTATACTCTACCGATTTTTTTATCATTCGTCAAGCGTTTTATAAAAAAAAAACTCCCCGCTTCAGCGGGGAGTCCGTATTGCACTACGCGTTATGCGATCCTGTCGCACAACTCAAATGATGAAATACTTCAGGACAAACAGAATCGATAATACATACATTAGCCAAGAGAGCTCCTTGCCCTTGCCGGTCAGCACATGTAACAGCGTGTACGTAATGAAACCAAAAGCGATACCGTCCGAAATGGAATAAGCAAAGCCCATCATCGTAATGCAGGCAAAGCATGGAATCGCCTTTGTCAGATCGCTCCAATCGATGTGTGAAACCTGCTGCATCATCAGGAAGCCGACAATGATCAAGGCCGGCGCCGTTGCAAAGGCAGGAATCGTTAGGAATAACGGTGTCAGGAATAAAGCCACTAAAAATAAGATGCCCGTCACCACGCTGGTCAAGCCCGTGCGGCCGCCTTCAGTAATACCCGCGGAAGATTCCACAAAGGTGGTAATCGTCGAAGTGCCCAAAACAGCGCCGACCGTGGTACCGACGGCATCCGCCAACAGAACACCTTTAATGCCCGGCAGCTTTCCATCCTTATCCAGCATATTCGCCTTAGATGCGCAGCCGATGACAGTTCCCAAGGTGTCAAAGATATCCACAAAGAGGAACGCAAAGCACACCACCACAAAATTCAAGAAATGGTTCGCGATAAAAGAAAAGTCCAGCTTAAAGAAAGTTGGTGCTATAGAAGACGGCATGGATACGAAGGCCGTCGGGATGACAGAATAGTAGCCGGCATCCGGGGCTGGTACGTAGATGCCAAGCAACTGTGCGACAATGCCCAGTACCCAAGTGGCAAGCATACCCCAAAGCATATAGCCTTTAATGCCCTTAATGAGCATCCATGCCGTAATCACCACACCGATCAGGCACAAAAGGATAGCCACGCCTTGCGAAGCATTTGTCTTTGCGCCCTGTGTAAAGGAATACAGCCCGACAAGCGTCGGTCCTTTGACAATCAAGCCGCAGTTTTGTACGCCAATAAAGGTAATGAAAAAGCCGATACCGACTGCCACGGCAGTTTTCAGCTGTACCGGAATCGCATTGAAAATGGCTTCACGGACATTGGTCAGGGACATGAGAATGAAAATCACACCCTCCACAAAAACAGCCGTTAACGCGACTTGCCAAGAATAGCCCATGGCGCCGCAAACGGAGTATGCAAAATAGGCGTTTAAGCCCAAGCCTGCCGACAATGCAAAAGGCTTATTGGAAAATGCTGCCATGCAGAAGCAGGCAATCGCCGAAGCCAGCGCCGTTGCTGTCAGGATCGAGCCGGCGTCCATGCCCGCGGCGCTCAGGATGGTCGGATTCAACGCCAGGATGTAGACCATCGTCATAAAGGTCGTAACACCGGCAATGAGTTCCGTATGCAACGTGGTTCCGTTGTCCTTCATATGGAATAATTTCTCAAACATAACTCCTCCTTCTTTTTCGGTCACGTGCGGTTCATCCGCTCCGGAGGTTACTCAAACGATTAGCGATGCCGTAGTCCGATTCTTCCGGGAATCGGGTAGAGACGCCTTCGCCAAATTCGAAAGCCTATACGGTCGTGACACAAGTTTCATTATAGAGGAAGCGGCAAGAAAAGCAAAGAGAGTGCCCACAGACACTCTCTTCAAACCTATTCTTTAGAGAAAAACATAACGTTTCATGAAATATTAGCGTTTGATGAAATATTCCTCGTACCATGCGAGGAACATATAAACCGTCCAAATCTTACGATGCAGCGGACGCTTTCCCGACAAGTTCTCATCGATCAAATGCTTCAGTTGCTTGACGTCAAAGAACTGCGCCGCTAAATCGCCGGTGAGCATTTCGGTAATACGGTCGCTATATTTGGGCTCCTTCAGCCAATACTTCAGGGGTACGACATAGCCCTTCTTTTTACGTTTTGCCCAGTCTTCCGGCAGATACTGGAGGGCAGCATTTCGGAAGGCGATTTTTACCTTATTACCTTGGATCTTTAAATCGTCCGGAAGCGTGCGCGCAAAATCCAGTAAATCTTCATCCAATAAAGGCGTTACCAATTGCACGCCATGTCCGATATTCATACGATCTGCTTTTAATGCGATATCGTTTCTCACCCATACATGAAAATCCAAGTATTGCTTTTTCTGAATATCCGATTTATCCTGCACTTTTTCAAAATACGGTGCCAATAAATCTTTGACGTGCGGCGCCTGGCGATAGGATAAATGCACGAGACGACGTGCCTCCTCTTCATGGAAGATCTTCGCCTGGCCAATATACCAATCCTCCACCGGCATCCCCTTAATGGCAAAATTCTTGCCCTTGAAGTCCTTCAGAGAGCGCAACATGCGCTTACCGATCGCACGACGCAACGCAAGCGGTAGGATTTTATAAGTATTCATGTATTGCGGTTCCGTGTATTCGAAGTAACCGCCGAAAAATTCATCGGCGCCCTCGCCGGAGAACACAGCTTTTGTGTGGCTGCTCATGAGTTCCGAGAGATAGAACATAGGAATGGCAGAAAGATTCGCAAAGGGTTGATCGCACAAATACACAATCGTTGACAGTTCGGAAAAAGTCTTATCCGAATCCACAATTTGGCTGTAGTGTTCGGCGCCGATGATTTGCGAAAGGGCACGGGCATTATCAATTTCCGAAAACTCTTTGTCGTGGTAGCCCACCGTGAACGTCTCTTTGGGACGCAGACGGCTGGCCAAGTACGAACTGTCCACACCGCCGGAGAGAGACTGGCCGATCATTGAAGGATCGCTGAAATATTTAAGCTTATCGGCAATGGATTTGCCCACCAGCTCGTTAATCCGCGTAGAAGCCTCTTCAAGTGTCATCTCCTGCGGATCAAAATCCACGTCCCAATACTGCTTTTGTTCCAACGTGACGCCCGTTTCTGACGGTGTCACGACGAGATACGTGGCTCCCGGGAAAGAGAACACCCCCTTAAAGAAAGTTTCATCCAGCGTCGGGGATTGGAAAATCAAATACGGCACGAGGGCGTCGCGATTCAGGACTTTCTCAAAGGTCGGAAAAGCCAGGAATGCCTTGGTTTCCGATGCAAAAACAACGCCTCCGTCCTTGGTTTTATAGTAATACACCGGCTGCGTTGCAAAGCGATCGCGCAACACATAGAGTTTCTGAGTGTTCTTATCGTGTACGACAACGATGTAGCCGCCTTTAATCACCGTGGCAAAGCCCATCCCCTCTCGCGCATAAATCGCGGCAATCGCTTCGGCCGGCGACAAGGACAGAGCATTTTCCACGCCCAGCTCTTGCGCATGCTGACGCACTTCATCCACATTGTTCACGAAGCCGGTAAGGAGCACGACGGCTTCATCCGTCTCGGCAAGCTCCTTATGATCAAAGGCATAGTGCAAATCCATGCCCAAATACCCCAGCTCCAAGCCGTTCTTCTTATAGTGTAGCGTATAGTCTTTTCCGCGATACGCCATTGTTTCCATCATTTTGTCTACCGTATTGTCCGGTGTTTGGGTGTGAAAAGTTGCTACAAAACCAGCCATTGCTGTTCCTTCTTTCTTGCTTTTTTCTTTCACGTGCAGAAATATTTTATACGATATTGCCGTTGATTCAATAAAAATCTCGATTTTTGAAAAGAAGAAGGACAATCGTTGACAAGATTTTATCATGATGTTATCTTTAACTAACAGATGGGGCTGTCCTTTCTCCGGCGCCCCCTCATTCGAAAGGAATATGGATATCCTTTCCCTCATTGTTAGCCTAGGCTATCATCTCCCGTCCAGGGGAGAAACAGAAGGAGACTATCTTGCCGCACCAAAAAGAATGGGAACGAGCATTGGTTCACCATTGCGCCGAAACGTTAGCCGGCCTTAAGCCTGCATCTCTGCTATGTCTTCGCTCCGATGCATTGTTGCAAAGTCAGGACGCCGTCGACTACGGAAATGCGCAATTCAATCGTTTCGGGATTCGCTTTTTTGCGCTGGGACGATGCCGTAAGGCAGAACGCATCCTCATCTATCGCGAAGAACGCCTGAACGCTTGGTTACATAAAGGCGATGTTCGAAAGGCGCTGGAAGTCTTTGGTTACGACTACAGCCTTCCGCCTGCGACGGACATCGTTACTGCCGGCTCTGTTCCACAAAACCACTATCCGTTGGTAGGGTCACTCCTGCAACAATTGCTTTGCCGCATGACGCAATGCCCCTCCATCTCGGATGAAATCGGCCTGTTCCTCGGCTATCCCGTCGAGGACGTCATAAGCTACGCCAAGGATCGCGGACGCAACGCCTACGCCATGCGCGGGTACTGGCGCGTCTATCACAATCCCGGCGAAGCTCGTAAGACCTTTGAGGCATTTCATGCCTGTCGGCAATGCTGGCTTGCTGCCCTACAAAATGGCGATGATCTCTTTCGCCTTTTGGATGCGGTTGCCTGCCCTGTGCCGGCTTGATTTAAGACATTTCCATCGCTACCAAACGCAGGAAATGCAGCAATGGCTGTGAAACGAATCGCAGCAGAACAACTTCCCGTTAGGAAGAAAAGGAGTAATCATGACTGTCGGAATTATTTATTGGAGCGGCACCGGTAACACAGAACAGATGGCCGGCGTGCTGGAAGAGGCATTAAAAGCAGAGGGCGTTTCCGTTGAAGTGCATCCTGTCAGCGATGTCACCGTCGACCAAGCACTGCAATTCGACAAGCTGGCGCTGGGCTGCCCCGCCATGGGCGACGAACAGCTGGAAGAAGTCGAGTTTGAGCCATTCTATGAGGATCTGAAGGCTGCCATCGGCGGCGACAAGCCCGTGGTTCTCTTCGGTTCCTACTCCTGGAACGAAGGACAGTGGATGGAAGATTGGACCGATGATGCCCGCAGCGCCGGCCTGAATCTGTTGGATGATGGCGTCGCCTGCTACGAAGCACCTGACGATGAAGAGAAAAAAGAAGCACTGGTGGATCTGGCGAAATTGCTGGCGAAATAATCCTCGGTTCTTCCGAAATATAATAAAGAAGGCGGTCCTTCGGACCGCCTTCTTTATTCGCCGTTATTCGCCGCGAAACGCGGGGCACACAGTGCTTTTTACGATACATCGATTTAACACTGTAGGAAAAATGAGTGAAATACAGTGTTTTTATCGATAATCCTATTTTGTACTGTACAAATCGCGAGGCAAATACAGTACTTTCGCCGAAAACTTTAATTTGTACTGTAAAAAAAGGAAAGAAAATACAGTGCAAATATCGATAATCTCTAAAAGTACTGTATTTCGTCGCTGAAAACTACAGTACTTTTGAACAAAATTTCAATTTGCACTGTAAAAGAGGCCGAAATCCTACAGTACTTTCCGTCGTATTACAAAAAAGCACTGTAAAGTCGAAAATCCGGAAATGGCCTGCCGTGTTTCCAAGAGGATCGCTGCCCTTCATCATTTGAAATAGCACTGCTTTACGATTCAAAGCCGTAGTAGTCTTCCACTTTATGTTGCTGAATGCCTTCTTTGACCTTTTCAAGGACATCGGGACCGCAAATCTCACGAATCAGATGAAATGCTTCATACGCAGCAATGGCCGCGCCGCGGCCGGTAATAATATTACCATCTTGAACCACTAGGGCGTCATCCACATAGCTACCGATATCGGTAAGCTGGAGCGCCGTGCTCGGAAAGCTGGTTACTTTTTTATCGCTGACGACGCCGGCGGCGTTTAAAACGATCGGAGCCGCACAGATAGCCGAGACGATCTTGTTTTCTTTCGTGAAGCGACGGACTAAATTCAGCACGCGCTCGTCGTCGCGCAGATGAACGGAACCCGGCATGCCGCCCGGCAAATAGAGACCCAGATACTCCTCTTCCTTCAGGGCGTCCAAGCACAGATCTGCCATGACAGGAACACCGTGAGAACCGGTCACCAGGCGTTGCCCTGAAATTGAAACCGTGTCCACCGTAAGACCTGCACGACGCAGATAATCCACCGGCGTCAACGCTTCCACTTCTTCAAAGCCTTCCGCCAATAAAACGAGAAACTTTTTCATTGCTGCTCCTTTCGTATTCTTGGGAACATCTTATGCTTTAGAACTCTACTCCTTCTCCCTATCGAAGCAAGCGGCATCGATGGCTTTCGGAATGCCGGCAACAAGTTACCGTACAACCTCTTTCGTAAAATCCTCCAACGCAATGAATTTCAAAAGTCCGTTCTCATAGCGCTGCGCCATCTCGCCTTGCAGCAATGGCAGCACATAGGTACACATCTTCTGCTCCAAGGTATCCCGATCCTGAAACCAGTCTTGGGGAATCTTTTTCTCGCGATTAGCGATCGTTTCCGAAGGTACGGCGTCATACGTCACCGTATAAGGATCAGAGGATTCACGCAACAAGACCGGAATACGGTTGGTGTCATGAAGGTTGGCCAAGACAGCCTTGCGTCCCAGCAAAAACGCCTCTTCGACATCCGTTGCCGAGAGTAACGCAGCCGTACGCTGGGTAATGCTAAGTTCTACGGAACGCGTCTTAATGCCAAGACGGGTATGCACTTCATCTGCCAGATTCGCCGCCACCCCAGAAAGCACCGGATGATGAAAGCCCGCGTCCTGCGAAGCTACCGTTTCGCGCCGTTCGAGAAGACGTTCAGTATCTCGATACCCCTCCGAAATGGCAACTAACACATTGCGATGCGACTTCACCGCAGCCGCAATTTCTTCCATCATGGCATCCAAGGACTGCGGGTGCTCCCCGAGATAGAGAAGATCCACCCTTCGCTCCGTTTGACCACCATTGCAAGCCACTGCACTGGCCGCCAACCACCCGGCATTGCGCCCCATGATTTCTACGATGGTGCAAGACGGTTCAGCATAAATGGCAATATCATTACGAATCGTTATGAGCGTGTTATTGACATATTTGGCAGCCGACGCAAATCCCGGTGAATGATCCATCCCGCAAAGATCATTATCGATGGTCTTCGGCGCACCGCCGATATGCAGATCCGTGATACCGCGCTGGCGCATAGCGATGTTAAGTTTCATCACAGTATCCATGGAGTCATTGCCACCGATATAGATCAAATGCGTGATGGCAAGTGCTCGCAGATTGGCAAAAAGATGGTCATAAAATACGTCATCTGGATCTGCCGGCAACTGAAAACGACAGCTGCGGAGAATGGAAGACGGCCTGCGTTTTAAAGCTTCCGCCACTTCCTTTTCGCAGAACGCTTCCCTATCGATCTCCACGAGTCGATTTTCCATGATCCCCGTTATACCGTTCAAACTGCCATAGATGTGCGTAAAGTGTTGCTCCAGCGCTTCCGTAATAGCCCCCGCCAAGGTAGCGTTGATGACGGCCGTGGGACCGCCGGATTGTGCGATTAAAAGATTCATGCTTTCCTCCCCTGCTTTCTTCTTCCTTAATAGTATCCAATGTGCCACTTTTTTGCAGAAAAAAAAGTAGCAACGGGGCAACCGTTTTACAAAATTCCGCAAGCGGGCTATACTGAGGCTGTCAGAGGAACTGAGGGGAGTGGAGTATGAAAAATTTCGGCTATTACAACGGACAATCGGACCTTATCGAAAACATCAAAATTCCCATGAACGACCGTGTCTGCTGGTTCGGAGACGGCGTCTATGATGCCGGCCCGTGCCATAACTATCATATTTTTGCCTTAAAAGAGCATTTGGAACGCTTCTACGGCAATGCGAAAAAACTGGACATGCAAATCCCCATGGAAAAAGAAGCGCTCGCAAAATTACTGCAGGAATCGGTGAAAAAATTGGATGATGGCGATTCGTTCGTCTACTATCAGGTGACGCGTGGGACAGCCATGCGGCAACACACCTATGAACCGGGACCTGGCAATTTGTGGATCATGATTAAGCCGCAAAAGGTCAACGACGGCACAAAACCCGTATCGCTCGTAACCTGTGAAGACACGCGTTTCTTCCATTGCGACATTAAAACGCTGAATTTGATTCCGACCGTCATGGCGGCACAAAAAGCCAAACGCGCCGGTTGCCATGAAGCCGTGTTCTATCGTCCGGGCGGCCGCATTACGGAATGTGCGCACAGCAATGTCCATATTCTTAAGGACGGCACTTTGATCACAGCGCCGACAGATCATCTGATTTTGCCGGGCATCGCTCGTCGCCATTTATTAAATGCCTGTGATCGACTGGGCGTGCGCTACCTGGAAAAGCCCTATTACCTCGAAGATTTCTTTGCCGCGGACGAGGTGCTCGTCACGAGTTCCAGCAATTTGTGCCTACGCGCCACCGAATGTGATGGCAAGGCTGTCGGCGGTAAGGACGGCGCACTGTATGAAAAATTGCGCCAAGCGGTCATCGATGAATTTTTAACGGAAACCGAAGGTGACGCCACAGAAGCGTAGCCTCTGTTTTTCGGAACGCATGCCCGGGAGCATCCCTGCCCCGGGCATTTTTACGAGGGGGATACATGTTTGATGTTTTAATTATCGGTGGCGGCATTGTGGGATGTGCCATCGGACGGTGTTTGTCGCAGTATGCGGTAAAACTTGGGCTTTTGGAAAAGAATGTTGAAGTCTGCCAAGGTACGACAAAAGCTAATTCTGCCATTGTCCACGGCGGCTTTGACTGTGTGCCCGGTACACTGAAAGCCAAACTCAATGTGCGTGGCAATGCCATGATGGCACAGCTTAGTCAAGAACTGGGCTTCGCCTACCATGAGGTGGGATCACTCGTGCTTGCCTTTGACGCAGAAGATATCGCCGAATTGAATATTTTAATGGAGCGCGGTTTGAAAAACGGTGTTGCCGATCTTCAGCTGATCGATCCGCCGGCCATTCATGCATTGGAACCGCGCGTATCACGAGAGGTGAAAAAAGCCCTCTACTGCCCGCATTCTGGCGTGCTGGATCCCTTTAATTTCACCTACGGGATGTTGGAAAATGCCATGGAAAACGGCTTGGAACTGTTTACGGAAACGGAAGTCACCGGGCTTGAAAAGGTATCCGAAGGTATATGCGTGCACACCACCCAAGGCGATTTTACGACGCGCACTCTGATTAACGCTGCCGGATTGGGGGCAGAAGCCATTGCTGCCATGGCAAAGGAACACGACTTCAAATTAACCCCCACCAAAGGGGTCTATCGCCTGTTGGACAAAACCAATGGAGAGGAAATTCACACCGTCCTTTTCCAGACGCCTACCAAACGTGGCAAGGGTGTCTTGGTGGCTCCGACCTATGACGGCAGCACCCTGGTCGGTCCCACTGCCACCATAGCAGACAATGCGGACGACACATCTGTCGATGCCGCCTCCTTAACCATGGTGGACCGTCTCGGGCGCAAGTCTGTGCCGGATTTAAAACTGCAACAAACCATTCGTGTCTTTACCGGCGTGCGTGCCAAGCCGGATACCGGTGATTTCATGATTTATCCTTCCCGCACCGTACCGGGACTGGTACACGTCGGCGGGATTGAATCCCCGGGGCTGGTCTCCTCGCCTGCCATTGCGGAATACGTCTTGGATCTCCTCTTACATCACGGTTTTGCGTATGCGAAAAAAACACATTTTCAGCCGAAACGCCACCCCTTCGTGCGTTTACGCGATGTATCCTTGGAAGAGAAAAAAGCGATGATTCAAAAAAATCCACGCTATGGCAATATCGTTTGTCGCTGTGAAACCATCTCCGAAGGCGAAATTGTAGATGCCATTCATCGCTTAGGCGGTGCCCGGACGGTGGACGGTGTGAAGAGACGGGTGCGTGCCGGCATGGGCCGCTGTCAAGGCGGATTCTGCCTGCCGCGCGTCTTAGCCATCCTCGCCCGCGAATGTCATGTTGATCCTTCAACGATACGCAAAGAATATCGCGGATCCGAACTCATCACAAAGCACTTAAAAGAACAGGAGTCGCCGCATGCAACACTATGATTTGGTCATTATCGGCGGCGGACCAGCTGGTTTGGCTGCTGCGATCGAAGCTCATAAGCAGGGCATTACGAACAGCATCATTATAGAGCGCGATCGCGAACTTGGTGGCATTTTAAACCAATGCATCCACAGCGGATTCGGCTTGCAGGAATTTAAGGAAGAACTCACCGGGCCGGAATATGCTCGTCGCTTCATCGATGATGTGAAGGCGTTAGGCATCCCCTATTTGCTCAACACCATGGTGGTGGAACTCAATGAAAAAAAACAGATCCTGGCCATGAATCAAGAGGGCGTGTTGGAAATACAGGCGCGCGCCGTCATTTTAGCCATGGGTTGCCGAGAACGAAGCGCCGGTGCGGTGGCCATGGGCGGAACACGTCCCGCCGGCATTCTGACCGCAGGAACCGCACAGCGGCTAATCAATATGGAAGGTCTGATGGTAGGCAAAGAGATCGTGATCTACGGCTCGGGCGACATCGGTCTCATCATGGCACGTCGCTTAACGCTTGAAGGCGCACACGTAGCCTGCGTTGTGGAAATCGAACCGCATTCAAGCGGTCTCGCGCGCAATGTGGCCCAATGCCTTGACGATTATGACATTCCCTTATTACTCCAACACAATATCCATGCCGTGCACGGTCATGACCGCGTAACAGGCGTTACCCTCTGTCAGGTTGACGAGCATCGCCAAGAAATTCCCGGTACAGAACAGGACATTCCTTGCGATACCCTGCTCCTCTCCATTGGTCTTATTCCGGAAAATGAACTGTCAGGCCAAGCACACATTCCACTTCATCCGAAAACGCGCGGCCCTCTGGTTACCTCGCATTTGGAAACAACGCAGGAAGGCATTTTTGCCTGCGGCAATGTCTTGCATGTACATGACATCGTGGACTATGTCACCCGCGAAAGCCGTGAAGCCGGAAGAAATGCCGCTCACTATCTGCTCGACGGTGCCTTTGCCCACACAACCCTTGAAACCAAAGCCGGCGATGGCATCGCCTATGTACTGCCCTCCACCATTGATACAGAAGATACGACGGGTGCCTCTTTATCGTTTCGTCCCACGAAAAAATTTACGCAAGCGGAACTTGTGCTTTCCTCCGGCGATACCGTCCTTGCTCGTTTCCCCAGACGCGTCCTTGTACCATCCCAGATGGGCAATCTCCCGGTAAAGCCATCGCTCTTGGCCATGGCGGAGGGGACGCTGACGCTAAGCGTTTGTGAAAAGGAGGTAAAGGCATGAATACACCGCGAGAAATGCTCTGCATTGTTTGTCCTGTGGGTTGTACTCTGAAGGTCACAAAAAGTGGCGATTCCCTTCATGTGGAAGGCAATGCCTGTCCGCGCGGCGCACGCTATGCCACGCAGGAATGCATCGCTCCGGAAAGAAACATTGCTTCGACGATTCGTGTGCGCCATGGCATTCGCCCCGTCGTATCGGTCAAAACAGATGCTGCCATTCCAAAAGATAAAATCTTTGAGGCCATGGCTTGCATCAATCACACCGTCGTCGACGCACCGGTGGCCGCCGGACAAGTGCTGATTCCAAACCTTTTCGGCTCGGATGTGAATATCGTAGCCACCCACGATTTGGAACGAAAGGAGATTGCATGCAAGAAAGAATGATTTCGGTAAAAAGTTCTGCCGGTTTACCACTGTCGGCCATGCTTTGTACCCACGACGGTGCGACAGAAAATCACGGACTCGTGCAAATTTTGCATGGTATGCAGGAGCATAAGGAACGCTACTTGCCCTTTGCCCGCTTTCTCTGCGACAACGGCTATGATGTCCTCCTGCATGACCATCTCGGCCACGGCAAAAGCGTCAGTGCCAAACATCCGCTGGGCGATATGGTAACCATGGAGAATGTGCTGGAAGACATTGACCGCGTTCGGCATGCCGTGCCGGAAGCGCCGCGTACCATCTGCTTTGGGCACAGCATGGGCTCCTTTTTAGCTCGCCTCTATGCCGCACAACGGCCGGTGGATCTTCTCATTGCCTGCGGCACGGGACAAACGCCTACGCTAATGGCGCGCGTTGTGCAAGCCATTCTCTTCTTCTGCCCCAAACACGTGCCGCTCGCAAGCATACAAAAACTCGTCATGGGCGGCTTTCAAAAACGGGGCGAAGGCCCCTTGGACTGGCTGTCGGTCAACGAAGAAAATCAGAAGCGCTATGCAGCCGATCCGCTGTGCGGACAGCCCTTCACGCGTGAAGGATACCATGCGCTCATGGATATCGTCTGTGCCTTAAATCGCGAGGAAACCTACGAAGCCTGCACCGCCAAAAGGATTTTGCTCATTGCCGGGGAAAAAGATCCCGTCGGTGCCTACACAAAAGGCGTAGAGCAAGCCGCCCGCCGTTATCGTGCGACCGGAAAAAATGTCACTATGCATTTTTATCCGAACATGGCACACGAAATTTTAAATGAAAACGGAGCGGACGAGGTCATGCAGGATATATTGGATTTTATGAAAACATAGCATTGCTCATAAAAAGAAATGAGACTGCTTTTACAGTGCGGCCTCGTCTAAAATGTGAAAGGCTTCCGAAGCCTTTTGCGGTAACAAATTGGCATATTGAATGAGAAACAAATGGGAGTCGCGCTGCTTGCCCGTTAAATCGTAGGACGAAACAGGCACCATGCGCACTCCCTTTTTGTGCAATTTTTCTTGTAAGGCCCGATCCGACAGCGATGTGTGTACCTGCAATAAAAAATGTAAACCCGATTCATTTTCGAGTATTTCGCTATGCTGTGACAGCGGGCTGGCTGCAAAAGCCTCTAAAATCTGCTGCCGCCGGCGGCGATAAAAGAGACGCATGCGATTGATGTGTTTCTCAAAATAGCCGCGACGAATAAATGCGGCGAGCGTGTATTGCTCAAAGTTCGATACCGTGCAAGCATAAAAGGATAATTCTTCATAGAATTGCTGCGCCAGATCCGGCGGTAAAACCATATAGCTGATACGAATGGTGGGCGTGAGCGATTTGGAGAAGGTATTCATATAAATGACCTTGCCGTGCGATGCCATGCTGAAGAGCGTCGGTAACGGCTTTCCACTGGGGCGAAATTCGCTGTCATAATCATCTTCGACAATCAAGCGACCCGGCTTTTCGGCTGCCCAAGCCAACATTTCGTACCGTCTTTCTGCCGGCATCGTACGTCCCGTTGGAAAATGATGGTTCGGGCTCAGTTGCACCACATCCGCTCGGGTGCGACGCACATCGCGCATGGATATCCCCTGTGCATCCATCGCTGCAAAACGACACGTGCAACCGAAGCGTCGATAAATCAGAACCGGTTTCCTATACCCCGGATTTTCAACACAGTAAATTTTTTCTTTTCCCAACAATTGCACTAACAAGCCATATAAATATTCCGTTCCTGCACCGACGATGATCTGATCGGGATCAACCGGCATCGCGCAAAACGACGCCAGATGCTCAGCAATGGCCTCGCGCAATTCACGTACGCCACCCGTTTGCGATGCCGTCATCAACGCCTCTTTCCGATGGGATAGCGCCTCACGCAATAATTTTGCCCACACCGAAAACGGAAAATGCGACGGATCCATACGCGCATCCGAGAGGTCAATGCCCGAAAAAGGGATCGTTTCCGGCAATGCAATGGGCTGCATCCGCTTTTTGTCCGGTTTCAGTGCCTGCGTGATGACCAGATCCGCCACATAAAAGCCCTGACGCGGCTTTGCGATGACATAACCCTCGCTCATGAGCTGCTCGTAAGCATTTTGCACCGTAATCGTGCTCACCCCGAGATTGCCCGCAAACGTCCGTTTGGACGGCAATTTTTGCCCCGACGCCAATCTACCACGCAGAATGTCTCGTTTGAGTGCGCGATACAGCTGCTCGTAAAGTGGATCGCTGTTTTCTTTTAAGACGTAGGTTAACATAGTCCTCCCTTAGCGGCTCGGCGCGACGGCGTGGCGCATTGCTACGGCGCATCGTCATCGTTTCGACGCTGTGGCGCGGAGCTTCGGCGCATCGCCATCGTTTCGACGTCTCAGCGCGTTGCCATCGTCTTGACGCTTCAGCGCATTGCCATCTGGTATATAAAAATATATCAATTTGATCATTTATGTATATCCAGATCAATTGTAAACTGGGGAATAAGAAAGCACAAGGAGGGTGAAATGGAAAAAACACAATATGAGCTCAATAAGGGTTTGGCACAAATGCTCAAGGGCGGCGTCATCATGGACGTTACGACGCCCGAACAAGCGAAAATTGCTGAAGAAGCCGGCGCTTGTGCCGTCATGGCACTCGAACGCATTCCTGCGGACATTCGCGCCGCCGGCGGGGTGTCCCGTATGAGCGATCCGAAAATGATCCGCGGCATTCAGGAAGCTGTCAGCATCCCGGTCATGGCTAAATGTCGTATCGGTCACTTTGTAGAAGCACAGATTCTCGAAGCCATCGAAATCGACTTTATCGATGAATCCGAAGTGCTCTCGCCGGCAGATGATGTCTATCACATTGATAAAACTAAATTTAAAGCCCCCTTTGTGTGCGGTGCCCGCGATCTTGGCGAAGCACTCCGCCGCATCAATGAAGGCGCAGCGATGATTCGTACGAAGGGCGAACCGGGTACCGGCGATGTTGTCCAGGCCGTCCGTCACCTGCGTAAAGTCAACGGCCAGATTCATCAGCTCACCGCCCTGCGCGAAGATGAGCTCTACGAAGCAGCCAAAGAGATGCGCGTCCCCTACGATCTGGTAAAATTTGTGCATGACAATGGCAAACTGCCCGTCGTAAACTTTGCCGCAGGCGGCGTTGCCACTCCGGCCGATGCTGCGCTCATGATGCAGCTTGGTGCCGAAGGCGTATTCGTCGGCTCTGGTATCTTCAAATCCGGCAATCCGTCCAAACGCGCCAATGCCATTGTTAAGGCCGTTACCAATTACAAAGACGCCAAGATGATTGCCGAACTCTCCGAGGATTTGGGCGAGGCCATGGTCGGCATCAATGCCAATGAAATCAAAGTCATCATGGAGGAAAGAGGCCAATAATGAAAATTGGTGTATTAAGTCTCCAAGGCGCCTTCCTCGAACATGAGAAAATGTTGCAACGCCTGGGCATCGACACCGTAGAAGTGCGCCAGCGTAAGGATCTGGATGCTATCGATGGCATTGTCCTTCCCGGCGGCGAAAGCACGGTACAGGGCCAATTGCTGCGTGAACTCGATATGCTCGAGCCCTTGCGTCAAAAAATCCAAGCCGGGCTTCCGGTCCTTGCCACCTGTGCCGGCCTCATTCTTCTGGCCGAACACATTGCCGATGACCCCACCACCCATCTGGCGACGCTTCCCATCACCGTGAAGCGCAACGCCTACGGCCGACAGCTCTCCAGCTTTTCGACCGCTGCGGATGTTGGTCGTTTAAAGGATTTTCCGCTCGTCTTCATTCGCGCTCCTTATATTGCGGATGTGAACAAAGGCGCAGAGGATGAGACAAGTACCGACGCTGTGCAGGTGCTCGTTCGTGTCGATGGCAAAATCGTCGGTGTGCGTACGGCCAATCAAATCGGTCTGGCCTTCCATCCCGAATTAACTGACGACACCCGCCTGCATGAGGCTTTTGTAGCGATGGTGAAAAGCAAGAATTAGTAACGTAAAAAAACCAACGAAAGGCGGCCCGACGGGCCGCCTTCTGCTTTTAACCGTTTTTCTAGTCGATTGCACAATACCGCAGATGCTCACGGACAAGCGTTTCAACCTCTTCGATATCCAGAGGTAGGGCTTCCGTCTCCGCAGACACAATCAAATTTTTACCAACGATAAAGTTGTGTTTCTGGTAATAGCGAATTTTTTGATGTGCTCGATTCTGATAGTCCGGATTCCCCATCATACCCAGATGCTCCCAATATAGCTCTTCGTCATGTATCGCATCAAAGAAGGTAAAATCCGGATGAAAGATAAGCGCGCCAACTTGTAATGGACATTCATATTTATAAACAATGTGATTGTCATAAAATAAATCTGCCAAAATTTTTTCGCTCTTTGAACGTACGGTTTCTCCGTTTTTTGTACGATAAAAGGTGGCACCCTGCGCAAAATTTAACGGCGTATAGGGTTTTGCTAACCAGTCTTCCAGCTTTTCCCGTTTTGTACGCGTTATGTGTTGTACCAAAGGCTGCTTCGATACATCCATCATTTCGTAAGTCGCATCAATTTCTTCATCACTAAAATCACGACATAATGGAAGTAATTGCCGTAAACGCTTGCATATCAACCTGCTGATTCGTTGATCATACGATTGCTGTGCCAATCTCCTCGCTAAATCAAATTGCGACTTATCCAAGTATCTTCGCACCCTTCGATTCGTCTCCTTGTCATACCAGCAATGGTAATATTCCGGCGGATTACGCCGATGATCAATTTCCAAATGGCCTTTAATTTTTGGCGACGGTTTCAGTTTTCGCCACAAGTCTTCATACTTTTCTAATAGATTTTGAAAGATTGTTAGTGTTTCCACAGATTCTTCAACCATGCGCCCTCCCTGCGTGTTGCATCATAAACGCTACAAGACTGATTCCTCTCTACTCTTCTATTATTCCAAAGATCGAGAAAGCGCGAATTCCATTTTTTGGTCATCACATTCCGTTTTATTGCATCGCTATAGAGAACTGCCACATCGGATGCTGTCATATCGGGCGGTGCGCCGTATTTGTAACAAGGCGTGTCGTGGCTGTCTCATGGAGTGTCGTGGCTGGCGTAGAGAGTTTCGTAGCTGGCGCAGCGGCTTTGAAGCGCTTATAGCGACGATACCGCAAGATGTTTTGCAACTCGAATACGTTATCGGTGCCGTTTTGAAGCGCTTTACCCCATGTTATTTTTGATTTTCGCGTTTAACATGGGGGCGCAGCTGGCCTTGCCCATGTTATTTGCAGAATTCGCATTTAACATGGGGCGCGATGAATGAATTTTTTGGCTTTTACCCCATGTTATTTTCAAAATCAGTTTTTAACATGGGGCGCGATGCGTACATTTTTTTGCAATTACCCCATGTTATTTTGAAGTTTCGGGTTTTAACATGGGGTGACGCCGTTGGCTTTACCCCATGTTATTTCAAGAATCGCCTTTTAACATGGGGCTTTTCGACGATTTTGTAAATTTTTAACCCCATGTCATTTGCAGAATCGCATTTTAACATGGGGTATTTCAGCGATTTTCGAGTTTCAGCACCCCATGTTATTTTCAAAATTCGCATTTTAACATGGGATAAACCGTCGATACAGAGCATTTTCGCCGTCTTTTCAAAAAGGAGCTGCCTCGGCGGCTATTGATACGATAAGGTGCGCCGCTTATGTGACGCAGTTTGTAAACCGCCTTCGGCGATAAAAAAAAAGAAGGCGGCCCGATGGGCTGCCCTCTGCTTTTATCAACTGTCGGCCTGCGGCCGACAGTTGATGTTTACGAATCGGCCCGACGGGCCGCCTTCTGCTTAATCTTGTTTGCGAATCAAGATGGCTTTCGGGGTGATAGAGTTTTGGCGATGCTCGCTCTCTTTGCTGAAGATAAAGCGGTTCTGGGCTTCGAATAGATTCTCGGAGATGGAGCCGCCGGTAATGTAGGTGGCTTTCCCGTTTTGGACGAGCTTGGCCAGGCGATATTCGCCGCCGAAGTCGCCTTCGACCGGCGAGCTGATGAAAGAGGAGAAGACAACAATTTCGAGATAGTCCTCTTTCAGAAAATCGTCGTAGGAAGTGTCGGAACCCTCAACCACAAAGGGGGTCGGGCAGCCGATGTTCTTTTCTCCCATGTAAGAACTGATTTGCTGGGTGGTGCGGAAATTTTCTACTACGGAATCGCTATAAAGCGAATAGGGGTGCAAAATTACGCCATCGCGGTCAAGCGGCGCTTTAGAAACGGCATGAGACAGATTGGGCTCCATGCGAATGTTGAGGGACTGGAGGGCATCGGGCGCATTAAAGCACTCGCCGCGTTTCGCACGTGAATAGCGATTGTAGACGGCTTCATCGGTGGCCTGGGTGATATAGCATTGGAGAAGCTCCTCGACTGCCGCACCGCGCAGAATGATATTAATATTGTCGAGCTTGGGCGCTTTTACAGCGATGCCGCGCGCCTCGGTGTTGCGAAGCTGCTCTTGCACAATGGAGCGGATCTGGTCGATGTCCAAAATGCCAAAGGTGTAGTCGTTGAAGATTTCGACGCTCTCCTCATTGCCCTGGCAATCCGTTACCAGCTCGAACATAAAGCGATTCGAAGGAAAGGTCACGTCCGTGCCGGTAGAGGTGACAAGCCGAATGGTGCCGTCCACTGCAAAGATCTCTACAGAGTTCACTTTGGATTTAGTGCCGTAGTCGGTAAAAATGGCTTCATGCAGCGCATCGTATTGGGATTTCAGGATAGCGATGTTGGAGATCTCTTCCGGCTTTTCGACATCCTGTGACGCGTTCGTTGCTAAAGGATACCAGCGGTTTTTGACAAAACGAGCGGAGCGAATCACCTGATCCAAGCGGGCTTCAATCTCAGCAGGAGAATCACCTGCCGAGATGAGCGCTTCTGCATTACCCTTATAGCGCTCGCCATCTTCTTCAAAGTCCACATAAACAGTCACATGATATTCGTTGGTTTCACAGAGACGGTTTTGATCCAGCTTGTCTTTCACGAAAAATAATTCTTCGGATTTGGTCTTCTCCTGCTTGAGAATCCACCCGGCAATGTCTTTCTGTTTGAGAATTTGAATAATTGTATCGATCATAACCGCTCCTAACTTAACATGCCTTTTGCTTTAATATAAGCGCCACCGGTGGAGGTCTTCACCCATTCCTTCCATCCCTTGCCGCAATAGCCCGTACCGCTCATTTCGACTTCGGGAGAGATCATAGAAATGGATTCCAGAAGGTCCGGTACATAACCGGTTAAATAAACAGGCGAACAGATCTTGCCGGTGAAGGCGCCGTCCTTAATTTCACGTGCTTTGGCCGCCACGCACTGAATGCCCCAGTTCTTCGGATCCTCCATGCCTGATTCAAGCCCCTCGAGAAGATAACCGTGCTTGATGGAGGCTATCATGTCCTCCAGAGAATCGGTGCCGCCTTCGAAGAACGTGTTGGTCATGCGGGTGTAGGCCTTGCGCTTGTAGCTCTCGCGTTTTCCGTTGCCCGTGGGTTCAACGCCCAGCTGAATGGCCGAAAGCGCATCACACATACCGTTTTTGAAGATGCCGTTACGGATAATCACGGTATCGCTGCCGAGATTTCCTTCATCGTCAAAGGCATAGCTCGAAACCTCATCAATAGCGGTAGCGCCATCATGCATGACAAGCCTATCCGAAGCCACGCGTTTATTGAGGTATTCCTCTCCCTTCGCCCGATGTTTGACGAACATATCCATCTCTGTGCCATGGCCGAAAGCTTCATGCGCAATGAGGCCCGTGAAGTCCGGATCACAGAGAATATCGTATTCGCCCGGCACCATGCGTTCGGCAGAAAGCAGTTCTACTGCACGATCACAGACGCCAGGTACTTCTTTGACCAAGGTGTCCAACAGCTCCGAGCCGCCCAAGAGCGATATGCCCTTGTACTCAGTCTTTGTCTTCTCATCCTTCTCCGCCATCGCTATGGCAACGCCGTTCGCATAGCAATAGGATTGATAGAGATCGCGATGCACGGAAAGGAACATTTTATTAATTTGCGTTACTGAGAGGAACAGACGTAAGAATTTCACTTCCTCGTGGCGATCGATAGCACCATCATGCGCTTGTTTAAGCGCCGAAAGGATTTTCCCCGCATCGTCGTTTTTCGGCAAATTCTTAACCTCTCCCAAGGAATACACCGTGGCCGGTTCATCCTTCGGCGCATGCGCATAAGGGAGATAGCCTTTGCTCAAAAAGCGCTTGCGATCCTCCAGTGCAATTTCACGCACACGCGCCACAACTTTATTCACGTCCACATCATTAAAAGAATATTCGCTGACACCGGTATCCTGGAACACGCGCAACACAAAGCCACGCTCCTGGTCCGAGCAGGGGCCGATGGATGACTTTGTTGTGGTCACCAAATAATTCGCGCCGTCCACATCCGTTCCTAAAATGGATACATAGGAAAATTCCTTGGACAAGCGTGCGATAATCTCTTTACAGTTCTCTTTCTGCCCGAGCAGATATTGAGACGGATTTAATTTCATAGTGCCTCCTCACCGTTCTTGCTTTGGTTTTATCATGATTTTACGACAGAATGGATTTTAATACTACCGTGCCACTGCTGCCGATAAGGGCCTGTAAGGCTCCCAACAATTCATTGCGATTCTCCTCCGGCAATTGCATGAGCCCCTTAAACACCGTTTGCGCGCTTTGTAGGGCATCCGCCGCAATTTCATGGAAATCTTCAGACCCTGTGCTTTCCAGCAGCGTAAAGACCGTATCAATGATGGAGGCCCGACTTTCCTCATCCACTTTTTCCAGCCAATTCCCCATGGCGGATTGCACGAAGCGACTGAATTGGCTGAGTTCTGCAGTGACAAAATGGCTATCCTCCACCTGCCAGGAAAACAAATCATGCTGCACAATGCCTTTCGCATTGCTTTTGACAACATGATGTTCTCCTTCGTTAAAAAACAATTGTCCGATCACAGATGATTCGGGCACGATGGTCAGAATCTTTTCGCGAATGTTCTGATAACCCTCCGAAAAAATCAAGTCTTCATGTAGACCGGGACCATCGTTGTTATAAACCGTTTGAATGCGCGACTGCAGCGCCGCATCGCAACAGGTTGCCGCCATCATGGCAAAATAGCCGCCCTTGGAATGGCCACCCACCAAAAGATCGCCTTCAAGTTCTTTTCCCAAATGCTCAAGATAGCGCACCGCAGCATGCGCGCCCGCTGTCTGCTCATGCGTGCTTAACAGCAGACTTTCCTTCCAGCCCACAAGCGTTGTATCCGTACCGCGATAGGCTACAAAGTGCAAATGCGGCGTCAGATGAAATACCATCGCCGCAAACTGCATATTCGTCTCGGCGTCCACATCGTTCACATAGTGCGAAACTTTTATATCGCGAAAACGAACGCCTTCTTTCATTGGCAACAACAGTAAAGGTGCGAGCTGCCAAAACACGCCTTCTTTACGAATCTGCTCCGCACTGTGCTCTGCAAAATAGCGATCTGTCACGTCTCCGATGGATACCATTGTTTCCGTATCGTGAAACACCCCGCCGAAGTCCATGTATGCAAGTTCCGACAAGAGACCGTTATCCAGTTCATTAAAAGGCAAATCGGTAAAAGGCACATCCTTATGTTCCGCTATATAGTCCTCAATATTCATGCTTTCCCTCTTCTTCGTCGCTTTCTTTTGCATCGATGCATCGGATCTTTTGCGCCACTGCTTCTGCCAGACTCTGATGCGCTTCCGGGGTCAGATGTAAAGAATCCCATGTGCTTGCCGTCGCAACGTTTGCGACATTTAAATAATAGCATTTTTGGGCTTCCGCTATCTTTTGAAATGCAGGCGCAAACGCCTTGGATCGCGTAATTGCGCTTTCATCAAAAGCAAAACGAAAGGGCGACTCCGAAATAGCCGGTCCGATTTCCGGTGGTGACAACAATAAAATTTTGGGCACAAATCCCTGCTTCTCAGCCGTAAAGGTTTGGATCGTATCGACTAAAATACTCGCTCCCTTTGCAATGTCATCCGCCGAGGCATGAAAACACGTCTTTAAATCATTGCTACCCAGCATCATGACCACCCAGTCTAAAGGCTTGTGCGAATTAAGACAGGGCTTCAGGTAATCCAAGCCATTCTTCCAGCCTTCCAACGGATCATCATAGATCGTGGTACGTCCGTTACAGCCCTCGCTGATCACCTGATAGTTTTCCCCCAACAACTTTTGCAATACACCTGTCCAACGAATGGCACGCGGATAACGCAAACCATTTGTTGGATCATACCCAAAGGTATTGGAATCGCCATAACACATAACGGTTTTCATCTTGCTCTCCTATTGAGATCACCCCTAAAAGCCCATCTGCTTTTCCACCCAAAGGACAAAAGAATGCGGGAAAAGCTTCGTCGCCAGATGAATGGCCTTAGCGATGGGACTTGACACCGAAACATCCTTGCCTTGGGAGGAGCGGCGCAGTGCAGTTTTGACCACGGCTTCAGCCGTTTCAACACCGATTTTTTTAATGCGTGCGCAAGCCCTCGGGGAACCCGCGTGATCAAAAAACTCCGTTTCCACCGGGTTGGGACACACCGCCGTCACAGTGATGTGGCGTGATTTTAACTCGCGATGCAGCGCGCGCGTAAAGGACAAAACATAGGCTTTGGATGCGGCATAAACAGCAAAATTCGGTTGCGGCGAAAAAGCCGCCACCGACGCCAGCTGCAAAATGCGCCCGCCCGTTTCCATATTGGGCAAACACAGCGCCGTCATGGCCGTTAAGGCATCCACATTTAACGCAAGCATCGTCTGATTGGTAGCAACGCCCAGTTCTTCCACCGTACCAATCTTGCCGCAGCCCGCCGCATTGACAAGCGTATGAATTACCACGTTCTCTTCCGCCAACGCCTTTTTTAGCGTTTCCGAAAATGCCGAATCGGTCAGATCTCCATCCAACAGTCGGCACGGCGTATTTAACGTTTTTGCAAGTGCTTCCAACCGTTCACGGCGGCGTGCAATGAGCCAGATTTCATCACACTCGTGCAAGGGATCGAGTTCCTTCGCAAATTCACGTCCAATACCGGAAGAAGCACCGGTGATGATATCGATGATTTTCATACATGCTCCTTTTTATGCCGACCGCCACCCGTCCAGAGGCGATAATACGTCCCTTTCTTGGCCAGCAATGCCTCGTGCGTGCCTTCCTCTTCAATACCTTCCTTGCCCAGCACGACAATGCGATCCGCATTCTGAATGGTCGTTAAGCGATGCGCAATCGTAAGCGTGGTGCGGCCTTCCGAAAGGGCCTCCAAGCTGCGCTCGATGAGAATTTCGCTTTCATTATCTAAAGCACTGGTGGCCTCATCCAACAGGAGAATCGGTGGATTTTTCAAGAACACACGCGCAATGGCAATGCGCTGCTTCTGCCCACCGGAAAGCTTAATTCCGCGCTCACCCACATAGGTCTCGTAGCCATTGGTCAATGCACGGATAAAGCCGTCTGCTCCGGCTAGCTTTGCTGCCTCGTGAATCTCTTCCAAGCTGGCACCGGGACGCCCGTAAGCAATATTTTCCGCCACCGTGCCGGAGAAGAGATAGACATCCTGCTGCACAATGCCGATATGCCGACGCAGGCTTTCCTGCTTCAAATCCTTGACATCCTGTCCGTCGATGCGCACACTACCCGCCGTCGTATCATAGAAGCGTGGAATGAGTGAAGAGAGCGTGGTTTTCCCGCCGCCGCTCTCCCCGACCAGCGCCAGATTTTCACCCGGATGAATGGTAAGGCACAGATCGTGCAACACGCGATTGTGATCATCCGGATACGCGAATGACACATGATCAAAGACGATCTCGCCGCCGTGAATTTCCAATTCCTTCGCATCCGGCGCATCCGTAATATCCGTCGGCGTATCCATGAGTTCAAAGAAACGTTCAATGCCCGTAATGCCCATAGAAAATTGTTCGGCAAATTCCACAATACGGCGAATGGTGGCAATTAACGTCGTCACATACAAAACATATGCCACCAGATCCGCCGGTCGGATGGCGCCGTTCACCAAAAACAGGCCGCCCGCAGCGATGGTCACCGTATACATCAATCCGTCGAAAAGGCGCGTAGACATATTGAAATTCGCCATCGCCCGATAGCGTTCCTTTTTAATGTCCTTCATGCGTTCATTGCCGTCTGCCAACTTTTCAAGCTCAATATCTTCCGACGTAAACGCTTTGACGACACGTTGGCCCAATAGCGAATCTTCGATGCGTGCATTGAGATTGCCCAACTCGATGCGTTGCTTTTTGGTCGCATTGCGGAAACGATGATTGAGGCGAATGGATAAGAACAGCATCAGCGGCAAACAAGCAAAGACCAGTATCGTCAAGGGCAATGAGGAAAACGACAAAATAATGAATGAGACGACGATTTTGATCGCCGCAATGAAAAACTCCTCCGGACAGTGATGCGCAAATTCCGTCACATCAAAGAGATCGGAGGTAATGCGGCCCATAATGTGTCCGATTTTCGTATTCGAAAAATAGGCATCGCTCAGCGTTTCAAGCTTTCGAAACGCATCCATGCGCATATCCGTTTCAATGTATACGCCCATAATATGCCCGCGCGAACACATGTAATAATATGCCGCTGCATCGATGAGGCGCAGCACAATATAAAGACCTGCCACTTTTCCGATCCAGCCGATGGTAAGTGCCGCCGGCTGATACATGGCGGTATTGGTCAAATGAAACATAATACGCGGCAACACAATATCGCACAAGGTCGTTAACGCGGCGCAAAACAAATCAAACGCCAGCATTTTTTTATAGCGTAATAAATACGGCAGAAAACGATGCAGCAGATCTTTCGTTTTGTACGTCTTCGTGACCGTTTGTGACATAGTTCCTCCTATTCTTCTTTTAGCGCAGGAACGCTGTAGAGCCGTTTCTGTGTCTCGGTAAGAATCGTGGCCATGGGCTCACGACGCATCGCACAGAGCGCCGCATAAGATTGCGAAAGCGCCTCTTTCCACGTAGAGAGTAAGGCCTCCGCGTCGAAGGGCTCTGTGCCCTCTCCCTCTTGTTGTGACGGCAGATCCGTCTCCAACAGCAATCGCTCGGCGGGAATCTGTTTCACATACGCACGGCCGCGCTTTGTCGTAAGCATTTCCGGATGCACGGAAAGAAAGCCCCCGAGGCGCATCAGACGCGACAATGTATCGCTTGTACCACGGAAGCGATGCAAGATGGGCACAGCGCAAGTTCCTCCGAGAGTTTTCTCCCAAAGATCCAGCACGCGTGACTCAGCACGAACCGCATGGATCGAAACCACCGGCTGAAGCGTCGGCTCCTCTTCCATGCGTTCTTTAATACGGTTCAAAATGTGACAAAAAACGGATTCCTGCAGTCCTGCCTCCGCCTGTTCCAGCGGGCGCGGACTATAATCCAACCCGATTTCCCCGTAAAAACGCGTCGTTTCGGCGGCACGATCAAAAAGGGCGCATTCGCTTTCCGCCTGTTGCGGCGAACGAATGTACCACGGATGAAAGCCAAGAGATAATAATGGCCTGCTCTTATCGTCTGCACCGTCAGCGCCATACTCGCTTTGCAGCGCGTCATAGGTGGAAGGCAGCACGGTTTGTGCCACCACCGCCATGCGTTCGCGATGCAATCCTTCAAGCACCACCTTTCTCGTGTCGGGCGTTAAAAAATCCGGATGGGCATGCGTATCCAATAAAAACGGGCGTTGTCGTACCGGCGTCACCTGAAACGGTTCGAGTCCCGCCAAACGACGAATCACTTTCCCCGCGAGCATTTGACCCATCACAGGCGGCATATAGCTCATGGAACCGAGCGTATCCGCCTTCTTTGTACTCACTTTGCGCTCCAAGATAAGCGGAGGCTCTTCCGAATACAAGACCTCGAGTTTTTTTATCCCCCGCCGACGACATTCGCGTCGCATGACTTTCGACAGCGGGCATTGCGATGTTTTTTCCACGGTGGAAAAACGCAGATACGAGGGATCCAGCTTGTTGGCAGCCCCCATCGCAGAAAGCAGCGGGATCTTCTCCTGTGCACACCATGCAGCAATGCCCAATTTCTGCGACACCGTATCAATGCAGTCCACGACATAGTCCGGTCGCGGAAACGAAGACAACACCTCGTTCAAATTGTCCGGCGTTAAAAACACATCTCGCGTTTCTACCCGACAATCCGGATCAATATCCGCAATCATCGCTTGCATTACCTCCACTTTGGATTTTCCCACTGTGGAGACAAACGCCAGCGCTTGGCGATTGATATTGCTCTCTTCGACCGTATCACCATCTAAAAGAAGGAGGGTGCCAACCCCTCCTCTTGCTAACGCTTCCGCACAGCTGGATCCCACGCCACCGAGCCCGAGTACGAAAACTCGTGCCTCTGCTAAACGCGCCAGTCCCTCTTTTCCGAGTAACAGCGCAAGCCGTGCAAATCGCTGCGGAATGTTCTTTTCCGACATATATGCCTCCGATCCGTCTTACAACGAATCTATCGCTTACTGCTGATAAAATTGGCAAAGGCCAAAAGAATGACAGCGCCCAAAATCGAGGGAATGAGCGCCATGCCCGACAGCGATGGTCCCCATGTACCAAAAAGTCCCTGGCCCAGTGCCGAGCCCAGCAGGCCTACCACAATATTCACGAGACAACCTGCTTTTCTTTCACGGTGCATGAAAAAGCCCGCAATGCCACCGATAATCGCACCAACTATTAAACTTCCAATCATAATTTTCCCCTATTCTACCACCACGCCGCGCACATCCGAAACATCCTCTACGAAGAGAATGCCATTGCCCGGACTCTCAAAATCATGTGCCTCTTCTAGCGCTGCAATCACGCGATCGGCCATTGCCGTCGGAACCAGAATTACAATCCATTCTTTTTCCGGTTCAATGGCTATGCCAAAGAGTTTTTCCGTATACGCTGCGCCCGTACCGCGACCATGCAGAATCGTCCCGCCGCGCGCACCGGCAGCGCGAGTAATATCCATTATATCATCGGCCATGCCCAAATTGACAACTATGGTTAATTTTTTAAACATCGCGTTGTCCTCCCCTTTTGATTTTCCTTCTTCCTGCGCTGCGGGACACTTCCCCATTGTTGAAACCTGTGCCATATAGGCGATGCCGTGGTTCGGCTTATGCAGATGCAGCTGATCCGTAAGTGTGTCCAATAACGCCTCGGCTGCGGTATTTTCCATCAGTATATTTACGATCGCGCGATCTTGAGCTGATGTATTTTTCCGCATCTTGGCTTGGTACAGAACGCCCAATAGCTCAATCGCCACCAGCGTCCATCGCCATACCGGCAAATAGATCCGAGACGAAAAATGACAACACCACCGCCAGCGCAAAGCCCGGCAACAGATACATCCAGAGAGAAATTCCCGGTACCAAAATGCGCAACGCGGATAAGAATATCGCCAACCCTACCGCAACGGATAAAAACATGCATACGAGCACGCGCTTGACCGAGCCACCCGTTACTTCTTCCACCTGATGCGTCAGCACATGCACGGCCGGCTCAGCCAATACGGTCGTCACGCCCAGCAAAAAGGCCACCAATAAAGCAGGGATCATGGAGTCCGCTTTCGCCAGCTGCGTGCCCAGTTCCGTGCCGACGTGCATGAAACCGCCATTGACACCCAGCAGGAAAATCACGAGGCCCGCAAAGGTCAGCCCCACACCTCGTAAAGACGCGACTATTTTATTTTTTTTATGACGCAACGGGCTGATCTGCAGCACCAGATACGTCACTAAAATGGGCAAGAGAGACAGCGCTGATTCTTGCGCCAAAACGCCAAGGCGTGACAAATACACTTCATGCAACGGCATATTTTCCGCCATACTCTGCGGCAAAGTGCCCTGTAACGGATTCTGCCCAAACAGCAAGCCCACAATGAGCACGCCCAAAATAGCGCCTGTCGACGAAATACCGATGACACCAAAGCTATCCGCCTCACCTACTTTACTATCTTTTTTCATCGCTGAAATACCGTAGGCCAAAGACAACATGAACGGTACGGTAATGGCTCCCGTCGTAGCCCCCGACGCATCAAAAGCAATCGCCATAAAATCAAAATTCGAAAACAGTGACAACACGAAAATCGTACCATAGGCGGCGGCAAACACATGCCGAACCCTTACGTTATGCAAGATGCGCAGCATTCCGACGGTCATCATCACGCCGATACCTACCGATACTGCCGTCACCATGATCCAGTTATTAAACGCGCCGCCCGTTATTGATTTACCTGCTTTGCTAAAATATGCAAATCCGGCTCCGCAAAAGAAATGAAAAAGCCCAGTATCAAACTGGCCGTAATTAAAATCGGATACGAATTGCTGCGCGTAATGACACGCCCTGCAAAGTTACCGATAGGCTCCAGCCCCTGATCAATGCCAAATAAAAAGATGGTCAGTCCCGCCACCACCAATAGCGAACCGATCAAAAAGGCATACAATGCCGTCGGATCCAACGGTGCCACCGTTAAATGCAACACCAACACAATGGCCACAATCGGCAACACCGACATCAATACTTCCTTGCACTTCTCCTACAGGATACTCAAGTCACCACCTCGTCTGCTAGCCTTCCAGGCCCTCTTGCTGACGTTTTCGTCTTTCATGTGCCGTCTTGCTGAACCAAATGCTTATAATCGTCAATAATACAATACCCAAAAGAAATGTACTATCCTCTGACAACACCACCATCGATAGCAGCGTATTCGTCAACCCATGTGTCAACGCACACGCCCACACCGATTCGGTCAGATCATATATCGCGCCCAGCCAATAACTCAGCAACACGCTCAACACCATAAAAGGAAAAAAAGCCGTCCCCTGATGCGAATTGCCTTTCAGAAACCACAGAGGCACATGCCACAACGCCCAGAGCAATCCGACAACCAGTGGCAATAGCAGCCAAGGCACTTTTTCGCGCCACGCCGGTTGTAGCGATCCTCGCCATCCGAGTTCCTCATTGCCTCCCATTAATGCCGTCGTCAGCAAGAACAGCGTCAACACCGATCCCACCGGATTTCCTGGAAACAGCAACTGCCGCGGTTTCACCGCCGTCCCTACGAACAATAAAATCTCCGCCAGCATGAAAAGCCCCCACCACAGAAGCCCCTCTTTGCGGAAATGCAGCAAAAAATTACCCACTCCTTTTTTCGTTCGTCTTTGTTTCGAACACAAGAAGGCCGCGATCGTAGGTCCGAAGCCCCCGAGTAAAAAAAGAATCATTGCAATAGGATTCGCCGGCTCCAATACCCCTAGGTTCAGCAGTACTGCTTCTATCCACCAACAACCCCACGTCATTACAAACGTCCAAAGCAAATAGGATTTCGCACCCATTTGCGGCTCTTCCCTCTCGGATCGATACTTATCCTCTGTCATTCCATCGCGCCTCCATGCTCACTTCAGAAATACTCAACGCTACATTTATTTTCCCATGAGGTTCTGAAATAAGCAAGTTGCGAGGCAGCAGATGTTAGCCATTCATGACTTTCAGTTCCTTCACCATGTCAATCTTGCGCAGACGGAATCGCTCGAAGAGTTGAACCAGCAGAAAGAGCGCAAAGCCAATAAGGAATAGGATGGCGTAGCGGGCGGGCGAAACATACACGTGGAGAGTAACGCCCAATTTGGTAAGAGCTGATTTGACACAAAATGTGAACAGTCGGTCAAAAAGTGGCAGCGTGACGATATAGAAGATGGGCATAGCAAACAGCAGAGAATGCAAATAGATCCTGGCGATTTCGTCGTCGTGATAGCCAAAGACCTTGAGGTAAGTGATGTTTCGCCGTGATTTATCAAGCACCTGGCGACTCACCGTGGTGACAAGGACAAAGTAGAACACGAGGGCCAAAATGAGAACGGAGACAAAGACACCGCTGAAGCCTTCGATAAAATGTTCCATATAATTGTTGATCTTCTCACGATCCATGCGAGTCAGCACATTTTCCGGATCGAAGGATAGCGTGCGGTCGCTGAGATAGGTATTAAAAAAATTATCCGGTTGTTTTAAGAAGCGATTGAGATTTTTCATAGGCATGAAGAGGCGCTGCTCGCTGACATCATCAAAAACGTCCTTGACGTTGAAAAGCGTATAATGCGCATCGCTTCGCGTCTTAATGGCAATCGCATCCCCCGCGGCAATATGATATTTATCTGCCATGCCGCGCGAAATAATGATTTCGTTCTCTTTCAGTGCATCCAACCGATCTGCGTGATAGCGAGACCCTTTGTCCAGCGCATAGGTCATAATGGCCTTTTTTGCGAAGGCATGTGCACCGGTCGCCGTATCCTTTTTTGTTTTTTCCTCATCGATACGATAGTCAAGCTCCGTCAGTAACGCCTTTTGTTCGTTGTCATAGGCGGGAACCGGCTGTTTTACGATATACGTATAGTTGTAGAGAATTTGGCTCTTGACGCGTTCTCCATATTCACTAAACATTGTGCGGGCTTCCACGCCGTATAAGAGCAGCATATTACCGATGAATAGCCCAAAAAAGAGAGCCAGCACATTAGCGCGATGCTCCCAGAGGACGCGCAGGCGAAATGCCAAAAGGAAGGGAACATGACGAAGGCTGCGGTGGGAGCCCTTGCTTCGTTTGCTGATGTCGCTGCGTAAAAAACGCAATGGCGAAAGGCGCAGATAATAGAGCAAAATAAAAACATTGAGAATTGTCACAATGCAAAGCGGTACCAGGGTCGTGAGGCAGAAGGAATGCAGGGTCAGAAGGGGTTTAAATTTGGGCAAGGCATAGGATTCATAATAAAGATCGGCATAGAGCTTATAACCGCCTGCATAGGCAATAAGATTGCCGAATACCGCTGCCAATAGGGTCATCGTAAAAGGCAACAAGGTGTAATGCACCAAGAGACTTTTACGCGAATAACCGGAGGCCAGAAGCGTACCCATCACAGGCGCTTCTTCATGGACCAGACCACGCGTTTGCGTCGTAGTCATGAAGGCCAGGGCCAGGAACATAAAGACCATAATCAGACGCATCATCGGTACATCGCCACCCATATCATCAATGAAAAAGCGGATTGCCGGATTATCGTAGCGATTCATCGCAGAGAGGATGGTTCCTTCGTGTGCAGCGCGCGTCAGAGCATCTTGAAAAAGATCACGCGCTTCTTCCTCCGTATGCGTATCATGCAGGCGATAGCTGTAGAGATAGTTGGTTTTGGTGCCACGGATGGCATCAAAACCGGCATCTGTGACAAAGCCCAGCCCAAAATACTTCGCATCCATCACCAAATCCGTCGGATTTTTCAAGACGGTGGAATAATCCGGCGTAGATACAAAGCCGACCAGTGTCCAATCACGATCTCCCACGCGCAGACGATCCCCTATTTTATAGCCGTTCACCAAGGCGAGATTGGCATTGACCGCCATCTCGTCGTTTTTTTCCGGTAGCCGACCTTCACTGATCATGGCAAGGTTAATCGCACGACGATTCTTAAAAATACGCAGCATATTCGAATCGTTATGCGTATCGTCGCCAAAATTCTGCTCTTTATAGAAATTTTCATACAGCGACAACGCATCCGCCTCCGCCGCTTTTTTGCTTGTATCGGAGAGCGGCTCCATCATCAGGATTTGACCGTCTTCCACCTTCCCTTCTTCCAACTGCTGATAGTAAAGGGGCTCGATCGAGTTCTGCGCGATAAAAAAGGCTGAGAGAAACGTCGTAGAAAACAGAAACATCAGAAAGAGTGGCAAATAGGTGCCAGGCTTATGCCAAAGCAAGCGAAAAATGCGCTTATGCAGAGGATTTCTCATCACCAAGTTACCTCCTCTGCGGAAATTTTATGTTCGTTGCCACGCACATTCTTCAATCTGCCGTCGTGCAGTTCCACGACGGTATCACACATTTTTGCAATCTGCTGATTGTGGCTGGCTAAAAGCACACTGATGCCGTATTCCTGATTCAGATATTCAATGAGTTCGAGCACGCTTTTCGCACTTTCATAATCCAGCGCGCCCGTCGGTTCGTCACAGAGAAGAAGTGCCGGACGCTTGATCATCGCGCGAGCAATGGAGGTGCGCTGTGCCTGTCCGCCGGAAAGTTCATTTGGGAATTTTCCAAGTTGATCGGCAATACCCAAGTGTTCGCTCACCTCGTCCACATTTAAAGGTTCATCGGACAAATACGCCCCTACCTCGATATTCTCACGCACAGTAAGATTGCTTACCAAATTGTAAAACTGAAACACAAAACCGATATTCTTGCGACGATAATTCTCCAAGGCGCGCTTATTTTTTCCATTGAGCGTAAAATGATCCACCGTTACCGTTCCTTCGTCGATGGTTTCAATCCCGCCCAAAATGTTCAAAAGCGTCGATTTTCCGCTGCCAGACGGTCCCAGGATACACGTAATGCTGCCTTGTGGGAGGGACAAGTCAATGCCCTTCAAAACAGCTTGCCGGTTTTCTCCGCGCCCATAATATTTTTTGAGACTTTGAATTTGAATCATAAGAATTTCCTCACCCTATTTTCCAGCCGATGGCTTCCTCACGGGAAGCCACAAAACGACGATAGATGCCCTCATCAGTACAAATGCCACGCAATCTTCTGTTAGCTAATATTAACATTTTCGGCAATACCGTGGCAATAGAGCATGCGTTATAATGGATACGTAAAAAAAAACACATAAGGAGCGTGCTATGAAATTACAAAACAAAGTCGTATTGGTCACCGGATCCACCTCCGGCATCGGGAAACATTGTGCCCTTCTGTTCGCAAAAGAAGGCGCCAAGGTCGTGATTAACGGCCGCAATAAAGAGCGCGGCACTGCCGTGCTCGAGGAAATTCAAGCCCATGGTGGCGAAGCCATCTTCGTCCCCGGTGATGTGATGAAAGAAGAAGATCTGCAGCATCTGGTGGATGAAACCATTCAAACGTATGGCAAACTGGACGTTCTCGTCAATAACGCCGGCATCTTTAAACTGCTCCCTCTCGAGGAAATGAGTGAAGAGGACTTTAACCGTATCATCGATACGAATCTTAAGTCCGTCTTCCTGCTCACAAAGAAAGCCATGCCCCACATTCTAAAGAGTCATGGCAATATCCTGAACATCAGCTCTGTTGCGGGTCTCAAGCCCTCCATCGGCGGCTACGCCTACAACACCTCCAAAGCTGCGCTCAATATGCTGACGCAAGTTCTGGCCAAAAACTATGCCGCCCAAGGCATCCGCGTCAACGGCATCTGCCCCGGCATCATCGAAACCCCGATTCTGCCCGTCAGTGACAAAGAATCGCTGGAAAAACTTGCCCAAGTGGTACCGATGAAAAAGAACGGTGAGCCGGACGACATCGCGTATGCGGCACTGTTCCTCATTTCCGATGAGGCCAAATATATTACAGCCGTCAATCTTCCCGTTGATGGCGGCTTCCCTCGCATCTGACGCAAAGGAGAAAGGGGGATCCATGGTCAATTTTGGGCCATCGCTACGCACCTACGCCTCACAGCGAGAGGTCGTTTACGCCCGCCGCGGCATGGTTTGCACCACCCAGCCCCTGGCATCACAGGCGGGCCTTGCCATGTTAAAAAAGGGCGGCAATGCCATGGGCCGCGGCCAAATCATTTGGCGCAAACAAAACGGCGTTCTCGTCGGTGGCACTGAAAAACGCGCCGACGGTGCCATTGCCTGCTGGTAGGCAGGGATGGCACCATCGGCGCGTTTCTATCGGACTCAGCCGCGCTGCAAAATCTCGAGCGTGCTGCTCATGGAGAGCTGCTCCACGGACTTGCCCTTCACGCGACCGATGACCACATCGCCAGATCCTCGAATGACCACCTCGGAATCATCAACGACAAGACCGCGGGCATCCACATCGCCGCTGCCTCTAAGAGAACAGCGAAACTCGGATACTTCACCTTGGTCCACTTTAAAGTCGCCGGAGCCGCTTAAATCCACGTGCAGGACACCATAAATTTGATGAATGCAGGCGTCGGCGGAGCCGGCCATACGAATCAAGGCACCGGAACACGTTTCGACGTCCACATCGCCGGAACCGGCCATATTCAGTTCGAGATTTTCTACTCTTGCTAAATTGACATCGGAAGAACCTGCGGTTCGAATCGAAGCCCTCTGAAAAGAAACCGAAGCATCCACATCGCTCGAACCTGCGGTGCGCAGGCGCAATTCCTCCAAAGTATCGCTCGGGCAATCGATCGTAATGGTGTTGTTGTCCTTTCCAAAAATTGGATTATTGAAAATGCGCAGGGAATGCGCATTTTCTTTTGGATCTAACGTCAGGCGCAAGCAATGATTTTCTTGTGTGGCTTGGATCGAGCGAAGAAAGGATTGACTGCCTTCCGCACGCCAGGAAAATTGCGAAGCTGTCGTCTTACGAATCTGCACTTTGCAGCTGCCATGCAACTCCAGATTTAAGCGCGAAATTTCTTCCGCATTGCCCAAATTCGATGCTTCTTTTGCTTCCTTTGCCGCCTCTCGGCGAATCTCCTCAAGAAACACAATCTCGATCCGACTGCGGTCGTGATTCACCACGACATTTTCCGACAAATCCGCTTCCGAGCCGTTCTCAAAATACAAATGTTCCCCATCGCGATGCGAAAGTGGTACATTGCTATAACAAGCGCGATTGCGAAAACTGGCCACAAAAGTTAAATCGTGGTAGGTTTCCGGAAACGCCGATGCCGATTCCGCAGACGAGGTGGCATTTCCGTCGTGTTCGTCTTGCTCGTCGTGCGTCGCCTCTCCGGCGTGGTCTGCCGCCTTGGCGGCTCCGCCATCGCCATAGGAAGGCGCATCGTCGAACTCCACCGATGCCAACCCGAAAAGCTGATCCATACTCAGGTGCAAAATGTTACCAATTTCCGGCAGCAGCGAAATATCCGGGCTGCCCATCCCATTTTCCCATTTCGAAACCGCTTGCGGCGATATCCCGAGCTGCCCCGCCAATTCCGTCTGCGTCATGCCCAATGTTTTCCGTCTTTCTTGAATGATTTGTCCGATTTGTGCATTTTGAAACATAGTTGCCTCCTTTGCTCCCTTTCTGTCCTCATCGTAGCGGTCGGATGATTCCACTTCCACATACGGATGGTTGAAAAAGGGCTTTTCCCCGGCAACGCTTTGTTGTACAACTCTCCGTTGTATATTATTAAGCTCTCAGAGCCCGACTTTTTCCTTTAATAAAGCAACAAATTGCTTTTCATCTGCTGCTTCGCCGGCGTTAGACCATGTGGCGGCGCACTGTTCAAACTGCAAAAGATGGTTACGTACTTTTGCTGAAGACTCTTTCTTGGCTAGAGAGAGAACAAAAGCAGTACGGGTTTTGCGCATGGCGTAAGGCCGGTGAGGTTTCCGCCATCTGTCCCCCCCTTACCGTCACATCGTATCTTTTACTGCCACAGCCACCATCTTCGCTTTCGCACGCACTTCGCCCTTTACTTCCATTTCCATACGCACAATGGCTTTTCTTTCGCCAAGTTCTTCCAGATACGAGCGAATCGTAATCTCTTGCTCCATGGGTACCGGTTTCTTAAAATCCACTTCCAAATGTGCGGTAATAAAACGTCCGATCACCGTTTCCGGCGTGAGCGTCAGCCCCTTCTTATGATGTGCAAACCACGCTGCCGACGCCGTCCCATGGCAATCGAAGACCATTGCTATCATACCGCCGAAAAGATTCGCCGGCACCCCGCCCGTATACTGCGCATCCGGCGTAAAATGACATACACACATTTCCCCATCATCGCTCGGATACGAATGCAGATGCATACCCATCTTATTTTTCGGTCCGCATCCCCAGCAATGTTGGAAACGCTCCCCGTAGCAATCCTGAATGGCAATGGATGTATGGTTGTTTTCTGTCATGATAAGCTCCTTTTTGATTGTATTCGGTCGCAACCGACCACGTTCTATTCTGCCACATTAAATTTGCATGGCCGTTTCATACGCTTGCCACACTGCCGTTTGAATATTACCGACGCTGTTGCAATCGCCAATCCAATAGGTATTGGTGCGTGTCCCCTTCGCGATGAGCGGTTTTGGCACGTAGCCGACAGCGGAGATAGCCGAATCGCAGGGCAGTTCATGGCTCTCGCCCGACTGATCCTTGTATACGATGCAACCGTCCTTCACCTCGGTTAAGGCTGCATTGAGATACACCGGTACGTTCTTCCAAGCAAACCATTCGCGCAAATACGACGAATTGGCTAAACACACGCCCGGAGTGGCGATCAGGTCTTCCTTCATTTCAATAATAAAGGGTTTCTTCCCCTCCAACGCCAATTCATACGCAATTTCACAGCCCGTCAGACTGCCGCCGATAACGGCCACCGTTTCGCCAACTTGTTTACCCATTAAAAATTCCGTGGCTTCCACCGTCTTCTCAAAGCCCGGTACTTTTTTCAGCATAATGGGCGTTGCTCCCGTAGCAATGATCACAGGATCGTCTCCAAAGCTTTCATCGGCGCTTATCGTATCTTTTAATTGTACGGTAATGTCAAGTCGCTTCATTTCGCCGCGATACCAATCTAAGAGATCGCGCATGGGCTTTTTATACGACTCGGCACCGCCCGGAATCACCACGCCGCCCAGAGCATCGCTCTTTTCATGAATCACCGGCTCATGACCTCGCAGCTTCAACACGCGCGCTGCCTCCATGCCGCCCACGCCGCCACCAATGATATGCACCGTTTTTTTCTGTGTCGTTTTTTCAATATGGTGTTTATCCCATTGCATGGTTTCCGCATTGACTGCACAGCGCGCCAAATGCAGCGAATCCTCCATCTCCTGCATATTCGGCGTACCTTCCCATTTGCTCATATTAAAGCACGCATTGTGGCAAAGGATGCACGGGCGAATTTCATCGCGACGTCCTTCTTTGAGCTTCGTCACCCATTCCTGATCCGCCAAAAAAGCACGCGCAAAGCCCACACCATCCAGCGTTCCCTCTGCCACCTCCTTGGCCCCCTGCTCGGGCGTCATGCGGCCTGCGCACACCACAGGAATATCCACCGCCTTTTTGATCTCCTTGACTTCAGCCAAATTGCAATTCTCCGGCATATAAATCGGCGGATGGCACCAATACCACGCATCATAGGTCCCATTGTCGCAGTTAAGCATATCATAGCCCGCTTCCTGCAGATAGCGCGCCGCCCATCGCGACTCGTCCATATCCCGTCCGACTTCCGTATAAGCCTCTCCCGGCAATGCTCCCTGTCGAAATCCTTTTGTCTTCGATTCCACCGAATACCGCAGCGATACCGGAAAATCTTCTCCGCACACTCTTTTGATTTCTTTGACAATCTCCACTGCAAAGCGATAGCGATTCTCCGCACATCCTCCGTAGGCATCGCTTCTCTTGTTCACATACTTCAGCGTAAACTGATCCAGCAAATATCCTTCATGAACGGCATGTACCTCCACGCCATCCACGCCGGCCTCCTGCAACAATTTCGCCGACTTTCCGAACGCCTCCACCATTTCATGAATCTCATCCTCACGCATGGCTCGCGATGGCACCTTGTCCGACCAGCGATTTGGCGCTTCCGACGCCGACGCCGTAATTCGATCCAGATTCAACACCGGCTTTGCGAAAAAGCGCAACATCGGATTCGTATACAGCTTCTCCATCATCGGCGAAATCGTAAACGACCGCCCGAATCCCGCCGTCAGCTGTACAAACAACTTGGCCCCCGTCTTATGGAAATCCACCAGCCACTTAGCCAAATCTCGATACATCTTTTTATTCTTATACAGCCACTGCCCAAACATCGGATTCAGCACCGGCTGGCATCCCGGCAGAACCAATCCCACATTATTCTCCGCCACCGTTTGAATAAAATGCGCCCCCATTTCATCAAAATGATTCTTCTCCATCCATCCCAACAAATTCGTTCCCCCCATCGATGTCATCACGATGCGGTTCTTAATCGTCACCTTCCCAATCTGCCACTGTGTAAACAGCGCTGACAAATCCTCTCCCTCGACCGAATTTTTTTGCATCGATGCGAGAGTTTTCGGATCAGGCTCCGTAGCTTGCGGTATTTCAGGGGCTGGTTTGGCCGTGGAGTGGGGTTCCGGCGTTGGTGTTGCGGGTTGGGCTTCCGACGCGGGTTTCTGCGTAGCAAGGCGAGCTGCCGTTGTGGGTGCTGCTGCAGGTTGCGCTGCCGGCGCGGCTGCGCGAGCTTCTTTTAATAATTCCGATACAGTTTTCATAATGCCTCCTATGCCGCTTTGAAAACGACTCCTGACGTTTTCAAAGCGTCCTCCTTCACTACTTCCAATCGATAAGGCCAAAATATGTGCTTATCAATAGGAAAGCTTTTCACTCCTAATTTACCCTGTTGAGAAAAAAACTTGCGATAATACGGAATATCTCGCGATGTGGCAAGGCAAAAATTCTCTTTTTAGCCGAGCTTTCTGATTAATACGGCAGGCGGCTCATCGAACCGCCTTCACTTGTGTCAAACTGCGCCGCGTGAGCGGTGCTCCTTCCGAACAATGCGGTGCAACAGCGTGTGGCGGCTAGGCATTTTTCCATATACGGTTTTTACCTAGCCGAAAACTGCACGCGATCGGCGTGTAGCGGCTAGGTATTTTTCGATATACGGTTTTTACCTAGTCGAAAACTGCACGCGATCGCCGTGTGGCGGCTAGGCATTTTTCCATATACGGTTTTTACCTAGTCGAAACACGCCTTGCAACGCCGTGCGGCGACTAGGTATTTTTCCATATACAGTTTTTACCTAGCCGAAAATCACAGTCGATCGCCGTGTGGCAGCTAGGTATTTTTCCATATACGGTTTTTACCTAGCCGAATAACGCTTTGTAACGCCGTGCGGCGGCTAGGTATTTTCCCATATACGGTTTTTACCTAGTCGAATAATGCACACCGGCGCCACAAGCCCATTAATGAAGCCCGGCTCCGCCGGGCCTTTATAAATGAAATTAAGGAAGGCGGCCCATTGGGCCGCCCTCCACTTGTATCAAACCGCGCCGCGCGAGCGGCGCTCCTTATTTTCTAATCGCCGCCGGAGGCGGATCTTTCTGCGTCACTCGGACGACTTTCGCGCTTACGTTAAAAACACAAGGAAAACAAGATTATTGCTGCGAACTCTTTAATTTGTCGGTATCCCAATCTTCTATGATGTCGCCGGTTTTCGCGTGAACATATTGCACATGGACGCGCGTGACTTTATCGCCGGAAAAGATGCCATAAAAAGCGCCTTGCATTGAAAATTGCATCGTCAGCATGGATTCTTCGAGGTTGAGTTCCGTTGCATTCAAATAGACTTTGTAGTCCGTAAAGGTCGGATTGGATTCAATTTTTACAATGCGATGCCCTTTAGAATTAGCGATGATATTATTGCTATTTTCTTTAAATTGCTCTTGAAAACTTTGGAGGATCGCCTGATGCTTTTGCTTGGACATATAGAAGGTTTCACTGCCATCGGCATTTCGCTCGATTTTGAATACGCCATCCTCTTGTTCGGCATCCAGGGATGCGTCTTTCTGTACCAATTCTTTGGGAATCGTAATTTTTACATCAAACCAACCTTTTTCCACCTTCGTTTTACCAATGGCATTGATATCGCTGGCTTCATTTTCGATTTCCGAAGCGGCAGCATCGCTGTTCGATGGCGATTTCGAAGACGAGGATTCAAGTGCTTCCGACGATACATTGTCCATTTCTGAAGAAGAAACCGCATCACTGCTTTTTGTGGAAGTCTTGGGCGTCCCACTGCAACCCTGCAAAATAAGGGTCAAACCAATCGCTACGATATATAAGGAAATTTTTTTCATATGGCTCCCTCTATCTTTCATACTGAAACGCCGATGTTTTGAAGCAAAATATACCCAATCACAATCAGGCTTTGGTCATCTTCATCACGCATTCCACTTCCGTCGTATTCGGGAACATATCGACAATGCTTCCCTTTTGCAGCACCCAGCCGCATTCACGGAAAATGCCGAGATCGCGTGCCAAGGTGGCGGGGTTGCAGGAAACGTAGACAAATTCGTCGGGGGCTGCGGCCAAAATGGATTGGCAGACAAGAGGATCTAAACCTTTGCGTGGCGGGTCGACCAGGACGGACACGCCGCTGCCACGATAGCGATGCGTCAATTCCTCGATGACATCTTCGGCTTTGGCGGCAAAGAACGTGGCGTTGCTGATGCCGTTGATGCTGGCATTTTGTCGGGCATTGGCAACGGCGGCTTCTACCACCTCAACACCGACAACGTGTTTGGCTTGACGGGCCATTAGAAGCGATGTGGTTCCGGTGCCGCAGTAAAGGTCCAAGACGGTGCGTTTCGCCAAGTCGGTAAAGCAGGAAAGCGCCGTATCATAGAGGACTTGCGTCAGATAGCGATTCACTTGAAAGAAGGACGCCGGCGAGACAGAAAAAGAGAGGCCATGCAGATGCGTGTCAAGGGTGGTCTGTTCTGTGGCGTAATGAATCGGCTCGCGCAGGCGAACATCGCCGGGACGGCGATTCTCCGATTGACAAAGTACCGTAAAAGCCAAGGGATGAAGGGCGTCAAACATAGCGGTTCGTTGGTGTGCCGTGATTGGGTCAGTCACCAGGGCAGCCAAAATTTCCTCTTTTTCATTGGCGCGCAAAATGACCATGCGCACGGGTGAAAACAATGATGCCCACGCCGTTGAGGAAAGCGCCAAGCGATTCCATCGCCGGATGGTCTCTTCAATGGCAGGCGCTGCAAAAATATAGGAGGAAAGGGGTGCAACGTCATGAGTGCCGCGCATGGTATCGCCAAGAAGACCGCGGGACGTTAGGCGGAGATTGACTTTATTGCGATAATGAAATTCCTCATCGGCGATCCATGATAAGCAGGGCAGCTCCGTTTCTGAAAAACCACCCAAACGGATCAAGGCATTGCGCACCAATTGCTGCTTCCAACGGGCCTGACATTCCGGCTGCCAATGAAGTAAAGGAAAGCCATTGGCTTCGATGGTGTCGAAGGAGGATTCGGAAGCGCCTCTGCGCTCTGGTGATGGTGACAGAAGCTTCACGGCCTGCGCTTCCAGTACGGATTTTTTTCGCTTGACAAGGCGACAATGCACGACATCGCCTGGAAGCACGTCCGGGACAAACACGGTCATGCGTACCAAGGCATGATCCCCAAGGGGAATGGTGGAACCGTCGCGTTCAAAAAAGACATCGGTGGCGGACAGATGCCCGACGCCACTGCCCTGCCCGGTAAAATCATCGATGGTGAGAGAAAACTCCAGAGGAGGCACCGCAGCCGGCGATGCCGCCCCTCCGTTTTCCATATCCGCCCGACGCAGCGGTCTCTTTGTGGTCCCCTGCTTACTCCGCATCGCTTAAAAACGCGGTCAAAGTACGAATCATCGCATCGTGATCCGCCACGCCCGTTAATTCGCGCACAGAGTGCATACCGAGTACGGGGTTACCCACATCGGCATTGAGAATGGTCGTCCATTGCTCGTCCATGGAACCGATGGTCGCGCCGCCGCGCTTATCGGAATGGTTGTGGAACGTTTGGAAAGTGACACCCGCCTTCTCTGCATAGAGACGCACGCGCGCCCCGCCTTCGCCATCGGTAATATAACTCTTGGATGCGGCATATTTTAAGACCGGGCCGTGATTGATGCGCGGCTGGTTGGTCGGATCCGCAACATCCGAGAAATTCGGATGCACCGCATGGGCCATATCGCAGGAAATGGTGAAGCTCTTTGCTGTAGCAATGTCAAAGTCTTCGGCATCGCCGCCCAGGCCGCGCACGAGGCGTGCCAATACATTTCTAAGCGTTGCCGAATCCGCGCCTTTGCGGGTCATGGAGCCGATTTCTTCATGATCATGCAGCGCAATCACCTGATGATAAGCGCCGGTTTCGGCTTCTGAAAGAGCCGTCACTGCGGCATGACACATGGCCAAGTTGTCCAAGCGACCGATGGAAATGAATTCTTCCTGTTCGCCCAGCAACACGCCTTTTTGAATATCGTAGAGGAAAAGATCGTAATCTAAGATCTCCTCGCGTGCTACACCGACTTCCTTCGCCACCACTTCTAGAAAATCGCCATGTTCGCCCTCTTCCTCCGTGCACCACAGCGGTTCCATCATACTCTGTGGCTTGATTTCTCCCTTCGCATTCACTTCGCGATCCATGTGAATGGCCAGACTCGGCAGAATCAAAAGCGGCCGTTCGATACGAATTTTCCTAACGGTAAAGCCGCCATTGCCATCCTTCACCAGCAAACGTCCGGCGATGGAAAGCGGTCGATCCAGCCATGAGCGCATAATAAGACCGCCATACGGCTCCACATTGAGCACGCCATAGCCTGCGCGATGGCGATTCACGTTTTGTTTGAGCTGAAAGCCCGGTGAATCATTGTGTGCGCCAATGATATGAAAACCAGCATCTGCTTTATCCGCCGTGCGAAATGCCAGAATCGTGGCATCGGAAATTTCGACATAGTAGCCCGTATGCGGTTTCAGTTCCCAGCGCATTGCCGGATCCAAGGCGGTAAATCCCGCCTTTTCGAGAATGGCTTTCTCTTGCTCCGTCGCCTGATACGCCGTCGGTGCTTGATCAATGAAGCGAATTAACGCTTTGGCTCTCTCCCGTGCTTTTTGTGTGATTTCCACGCTTTCCTCCTTTGGGACGGCTCCCCCGTCCTTTTCTTTGCGCCTGTCTGACGCATTGCGCCCGCCGGCCTGCTACGTCGCTAAATGCCTTGCATCATGTGTGTGATGAAAACACGCACACCGATAAACAGCAATATGAGACCGCCCACAATGCCTGACGGTTTTTGATACCGTTGCCCGAAATAATGCCCGATATATACGCCCGCAAATGAAAATATACCGGTGCACATCGCAATGAGCGGCAATGCAATCCATAGATTCACCTTTATCATAGCAAAGGTGACACCGACCGCAAAGGCATCGATACTTGTTGCAATCGCTAAGGGCAGCATTGCTGACACAGAATAATCCCCTGTTGGACACGATTCCGGATTTAACGCCTCCCGAATCATCTGAATCCCCAGAAATCCCAAAATAAGAAGAATAACCCAATGATCCAACGCCTGCATGGATTGTGCAATCAAGGAGCCCAATAAAAATCCCAGCAATGGCATCAATCCCTGAAATCCGCCGAAATACGCCCCCACAATCACCCCGTGACGCACCTTCAACTCCTGCACCGCCAATCCTTTACAAATTGCCACGGAGAAGGCGTCCAGTGATACCCCGACCGCCAACAACAATAACTCCAAAATAGACATAACTTCCCCTTCACTTCTCGTTCGTATGCAATTAACTATTGTACCCCAAGCTCCCGTGATGTACCTTGCAGCAATGTAAAATATGGCGATGGTTAATGGCGATGCTTTTGTTGTCGGGCGGTGGTGAGGGAGCGGCGATGGAGCGGAACGGCGGCATGGGCAGGTGGTGGAGCTGTGGGACGGCGGTAGCGGAGCGGCGGTACGGCGATATCGGAGCGGCAGCGTCGATGGAGCGGTGGTGTGCGGTTGTATGCGGCATTCCTTCCGACTAGGTAAAATTCTATATACGCAAAAACCCTAGTCGTGCCTTTCGACCTTTCATTTCTTTCTGGCTAGGTAAAACTCGTATATCAAAAAATACCTAGTCGCCAAATAACCCCATTTTGCGTTTTCATGCTAGGTAAAACTCGTATATCGAAAAATACCTAGTCGCCAAACTGTCTGCCTTTGCTTTTCTCGACTAGGTATAAACCGTATATCGAAATATACCTAGTCAAAACGCGGCGGCGCACTCGTTTTCTCAGCTAGGTAAAACTCGTATATTGCAAAAACCCTAGTCAAGACAGTACCCCCTACTGCTTTTCGCGACTAGGTAAAAGTCAAAATGCGTAAAAAACCTAGCCAAGACTACTGCGCCGCCTCTTCGAATACATCGGTTCATGCCTCCCCCTCCTTTGCGTTACTTTTTTTTATCAATTTTTATAAATTTTTCTAAAATTTCATCATTTAACTTAAAATTTCCTAGATTTCTTGCTCATTTTTAAGAATTTTTTGATAAACTGTCTGTGAATTGGTAAAATTCTTACGATTTTATCAATGAAGTGACAAGGAGGTACCACATGCTTAAAACAAAATATATCGTACAGTATCAAGGTCAGGAAGTGGACACGGAAGCGTTGGTGAAACAAGCAAAGGTCTATTGGAAACAAGCTGGTCACAAGCTACAGGAAATGGAAACCCTGGACATTTATGTAAAGCCGGAAGAAAATGCTGCATATTACAGCATTAATAAAGATGAACAAAAAGGACGCATCGATTTTTAGGTCCTAAATTGATCCGGCATGCCGGATCAATTTTTTTATGTCTGACGACCGTCGGCCGTACGGCAAACTGCGGGATCCGCACAATGAACTGTGAACGCTGCGCGACAGGCTGAGAGCCTCACGGCGTTAACAGGAACCCGTCCATCGCTAAAGGAGTTGGCGGAAAACTATTAAAGAAGGAAGTACTATGTCGGTAACGAATCGCCGGAATGGCGTAGAAAATTTACGCCAACAAGGTGTGAATGAAACATTGTTGGAACAAGTAGCGTCGTGGGTGAAGGCGCATCCCATGAAGGAAATCGGAGTGGATACGCCATCGCCCTTTTTCTATTATGGAAAGAAAGTGTGGGCGGAAGCGATTTCGGCGCTGTTGGCGGGAGAAAATCTGCTGCTCGTCGGGGCAAAGTCCACGGGAAAAAATGTGTTGGCGGAGAATTTGGCGGATCTTTTTGAACGGCCGCGGCGCAATATCAGCTTCCATATCAATTCGGATGCATCGACCTTATTAGGAACGGACACGTTTCGTGACGGCTCGGTCCAGTTTCGACCAGGCCCGGTCTATGATGTTGCAACGCAAGGTGGCTTTGGTATTCTCGATGAAATCAATATGGCGCGTAACGATGCTGTCGCTGTCTTGCATGCGACGCTGGATTTTCGTCGCTTGATCGATTTGCCGGGCATTCGCCCCATTCGTTTACAACCGGAAACGCGGTTCATTGCTACGATGAACGAAGGGTATCTGGGGACCCGCGAGCTGAATGAAGCGCTCATGTCGCGCTTTATGGTGATTCAGATGCCGGTATTATCGACAGAAGCGTTGGAATGGCTACTGCACAAGCATTTTCCGCTTTTGAAAGAAGCGTATGTGAAGGCCTTTGCCGGCCTTTTCGGCGATTTGCATCGCAAGAGTATCAATGCCGAAATTTCAACTAAAGCCGTGGATTTACGAGGCTTATTTGCGGCGCTGCGTCTGATGCAACGGGGACTTGCGCCAGCTTTGGCTCTCGATATGGGGCTCACGAATAAAACCGCGGATCCCTACGAACAGGAACTTGTCCGTGATGTACTGCGTTTGCGCATAGCAGAATCGCTTGAAGCAGCGGACCTTTTTACTCCGAATAGCGATGGAGTGATGCCGTCATGAAAAATCCCGCGACGCTGCGCGCCGAGCGAGCTTTACAGCAAGAATCCGACGCTGTCGAAAAGGACGTGCGCAGGCGGGTATGGGAGGATCGTGCAAAGAACGTGCAATGGACCACGTCAGCGGATTACCGTTGGCTGCCTGCCCCTATTTTGCCGCATGAGGAAAGGTCTGCCGCGACGTCAAGGACGCTTGCAGAGTCTGCCTCAAAAATGGTAGTGCCTGCCAAAACGCACCTAGCGATGTTTCGCTATGCGAACGCTCTTAGCGGCATCATGCATATGCTCTACGATGACGAACGCATCGCCCAATTTATGGCCGCTCATGCGCAACAGTTGCCAAAGGCTCTGTTGGAGGCGCTCTTAGCTCTGCCCATGCAGGCGCACGCCCGACGTGTGTTGGCCGAAGGTCGCCCGGCCATGGCCATGCAAAATCATCGCTATCTGCTAAGGCAGCTTGCTCAATGGAACTTTTCCGCTCCACGCACGCTTGTCGAGCAATTGCAAAAAGCCCATTTCGAGCGCGCACTCGGCGATGTCCCCAAAGCCTCTCCGGCGATTCTTTCGCTACTCGATGCGTTGGAAGCATTGGAAAATGCGGATACTAACGCTCTATTGGGCGGCATGAACGCGATTCTTGGCGATTATTTTCATCTGGCTGTCTTTCGCGATGCGCAAAAAACGGAAGCAACAAACGCACCTCGGACTGTTTCTCCCGAAAAATCGCAAAAGGAGCCTTCCCTCCTCTCGGAAGAAGCGGTTCTCGAGGAAATGCTCGTCGGCGCTGCGGAATTCACATCGCTGGCACAATTGGAGGAGCACAAGGGAAAACAACGCGCCAAGAAGCCACTGTTTCCCAAACGCATTGCTAAGTCAGAACAGGCACGCCGCGCTTTTATTGAACGCCATTTCGGCCGTCCCCTACTCACGCCCGAGGAGGCATGGCAATTACGCATGAAAACAGCAACGGGAGTGCATCAAAACAGCATTCCCTTTCTCACGAGCGGTCTGTCGTTTGCGCAAATGTCCTCATTTCGAAAGGAGCAACGCGAGAAGGTTGCCGAGCAGAACCGCGCCTATCTTGAAGCGCATCGCCACACCGTCCGTCGTGCCGAACGCGTTCTGCGTCGCCGGTTGGAACAGGTGCTGCATGCTGAAGAAGAGGACAGCACTGCCTTTCAAGAACATGGAAAGCTTGTTGGCGGACGGGTTTGGCGCGTGTTTGCACTCCGGGACAATCGCGTGTTTCTCCACGATGCCCACGACGCCCCACGTCGCCTCATTGTGGATGTGCTTCTGGATGCCTCCGCTTCCCAGGAACCACGCCATGCTTCCGTTGCTACGCAGGGCTTTCTTCTGGCGGAAACGCTTGAATCCGTCGGTATTCCGTTCCGCGCCACCACGTTCCAAAGCCAGCAAGGCTTCACCATTCTCACGCGCCTGCATGACTACACGGATCATAACCGAGCCGATGCCCTTCTGCGCTATTTCCCCGACGGTGCCAATCGCGATGGCTATGCCCTTCGTCTCATTGGTGAAACCCTACAAAAGAAGCCGGGCTGCCGCAATGTTCTGATTGTCCTCTCCGACGGCAAACCCTATGACCAGCGCATTGCTCTAAACAATGAATCCTTTCAACAGTTTCAGCAATACGAAGAAGATTTTGCGATCCTGGATACCGCCCGCGAAGTCGAGCGACTCCGTCGCCAAGGCATTGCTGTCTTCGGCCTTTTTACCGGCGAAGAAAAAGATCTCCGCGCTGCGCAGCGCATCTACGGCACCGGCTTTGCCTACATCCGCACACCCGAGCGCTTTGCCGCCATTGTGGCGCAGGTGTTGGAAGAAGAATTGGAACGAGGCTAAGAACGGCAAAGAAACGCCTGCCTCTCCCTTTCATACAAAAACTCTCTGTGTCGCACGACACAGAGAGTTTTCATTATTATTTCATTCAACGGTTTTCACCGTTGCCGACTTTCGCTTAGGCCTCCGTCTTCCAGAGTCCGTGTTTGTTGCAATGTTCATAAACGGTTACCGGGCCGTCTTCGACCAGGAATTCAGCCTTCGGTTCCTGACCCGGCTTAAGAGCTACGCTCTGGAGTTTATTGCCTTGCTCAACGGCGATCATATCAATGTAGTGGTCTTCTTCCATCGGATGGATGGTGGAGCCGACAACTACTTTAAGCGTATCGCCTTCGCGTGTAGCAACGGGTACGTGTTTTTCTTTGGCCGCATCCGTTGTGTTGGCCTTGAGCTCGGTGGTTTGTTCACCGCAGCATACCGGGATGCAGCCGCCAACTTGGTTTGCTTTTACGAGCAATGTACCACAATGTTTACAAAAATAGAATTTCATAGTTCCTCCTGTTTTGTTCTCAGACGAACTCGCATGAGACCGTCCTTCACTCCCTCTTGTTGAGCGATACTATCGCTGACAAGTGATAATCATCCTTCATTTGCATTAGTACCCAAAATCAGCCTTGTCACACGCTGATGAAATCGATATAATAAAGGCGAAAGTTTGTTCGACTTTCTTCGTTTTGCGCAGATAAGCGCTATCCATGCTGGTAGCAAAGGAGATCCTATGAATCCGACGGTAAAAAAAAGACGGCTGGCCATGCTGCAATATATTTCCGCCTATTGGGAGAAAAACCACATTGCCCCCACCGTTCGTGAATTGCAAGGGGCATTGGACATTCGCTCCACTTCAACGGTCTCCACAGATCTGCATGCCCTGATGGATGCTGGAAAAATCATCATGACCGAAGGCTCATATCGCTCTATCCGCCCCATAGCAGACATTGAAGAAGTAGAGGATACCACGGATTCTCCGTATCGCAGTGATGTCTTTGACATTCCTCTCTACGGTGCTGTGGCGGCAGGTTCCCCCATTTATGCTGAAGATGTGACGGAGGAATCCATACCGCTGCCATCTTCCTTTTTTCCCAACGACGGTGCCGACTATTTTGTGCTGGAAATTCATGGTGAATCCATGATTGAAGCTGGCATTTACGATGGCGATCACATCATCGTGCGTCGCCAGGATACCGCCCGCAACGGACAACAGGTTGTGGCATTGCTGGACGATTCCGCCACCGTCAAGACCTTCTTCCGGCGCCCCGATCACATCGAATTGCGCCCGGAAAACGCCGCGATGGATCCCATCATTGTTAAAGATTGCCGCATTTTAGGTATCGTGTGTGGTTTATATCGATTGTATTAAGGCAAACAACGCGATAAGAAACGCCTTTAAGACCAATAAAAAGAGCCTTTTTCGCTACGAAAAAGGCTCTTTTTTTTCTTATTGTTCTCGGCTTTTCACCCAAGCCGATGCGCCGTCCAACAGATAGAGCGAACCCGCCGCTACAAAAAGGCCATTCGGATGCACGCGGTATGCGCGCTCCATGGCATCGCGCATCTCTTTCACCACTTCCCAGTCATCGGTATCCTGTACGTGCACGCGATAGACTGCTGCAAAGGCATCGAAGAATTCCTGCTGCTCAGCCTCGGAAAGCTTGCCGTCATGCATGCCAAAGAGTAAGATGAGTTCCTTTCCCTTAGCCGGTGAAAGCTCCAACAAGTCCTTCAAGTTCTTCATTAATACCTGCGCTGCCTGATGGTTGTGCGCGCCATCGATAAACACAATAGGATATGCGGAAATCATCTCCATCCGTCCCGGCAAGTATGCCTCTTGCACTGCCTCGCGCATGGCCTGCTGCACCGCCTGTTGCTTTCCCTCTTGCAGCGACATTCCTTCGCGCAGTGAAAAGCCGATTTTTTCCAAAAAAGTCGGCTGCAGAAACTCCTCCATCGCCACTAAAGCGGTACCAAAATTCTGAAGCTGGTGCTCACCGATCAGGCGTGCCTCGTAATCGCCGGAGAGTAGGCCGCGAGAGAAGTGAAAGTGCAGCTTGGGACGATCGCCTGCTTCCCATTTTAGCGATGCATTCGTCACGTCGTTAGGATCATAGAATACCAGCGATGCTCCTTTGGCAGCGGCGGTTTCACGCAGTACAACAGCAGCCTCCGGTCGCTGATTGGCAGAGACGCTCAGCGATCCTTCCTGAATAACACCGGCTTTGGCCTCGGCAATGTCAGCAATGGTATTGCCCAGTCTGTCGCGATGGTCGAAGTCAATCGTGGTGAACACATTCATCACGGTGGGCACAATATTCGTGCAATCATCGCGCCCACCGATCCCCGCTTCCATCACAATCACCGGCACATTAGCCTCACGATAGGCCAGCATAGCTTCGACCAAGCTCCGTGCAAAATACGGAATATACGGCAAATGGCAATCCCGCCCCTTCTTTTCCATGGCTTCTTGTATCTTCACCGATGTTTCATGCGCAATCGGCTGCGACTGCACCATGATACGTTCCTCGTAATGATGCACATGTGGCGATATAAAATGCCCCACTTTTTCCACACCCATTTTTTCAAGCGCCAGCGCAATCGTGCGTCCTGTCGATCCCTTGCCGTTCGTACCTACCAAATGCAACACGATGCGATCTTTTTCCGGATGATCAAACGCCTCAAGCCAGCAATTCACGTCTTTTTGCAGTGTATTCCAGTCCTTTTCCGGACGCATTTCTGTTCCCTTTCTTCACTGTTCGTTTCCCTGAGCCGTTTCAACTCTGTCGCCACGCACTTCGGCCATTACGGCCTTCTATTTCTCTAGCGCCTCCAGCCCTGCCGCCATGCGCAATACGCTTTCCCAATGCGGTGGAAAGTCTAGGATGCGTGGCGCGAGATGCGGGTGCTCCGCAAAAGTCTTTTGAAACAGAGCGATGATCTCGTTGCTGCTTTTCTCTCCCATCACATGCATCAGACCCAACAGCATCGCAAAAAAGCGAAATGGGTCCGGGCGATACGCCGGTGCCAACTGCTCCAGTGTGCGTTGATCTTCTTTTAAAATCGCACAGCCATCGCGAAAGCGACGATTGGACAGTCGCCCGTGATGAGCGCAAGTGTTGCGCAATGTCGTAAAGCATTTGAAATACGAGTTTAGCACCAGCTCAGAACGCACCCCGTAAAACGCTGCCACTTTTTTCTGCTCCGGGCGACGCATATTGTTCACTACTTTTGTCAGCGTACCCAGCGTGATCACTTCTACCGCCACGTACACCGGCACATGCTGCATTTTATCCCCCTTCGACTGAAAATGACGCACAAACGGTTCATTGGCACGCGTCAACTCGTTTTCCAAATCATTGATGAAATTTTTATGATACTCCGCATTTTTGAAACGTCCCGGATCCAAATAGCCATATTCCCCAAATGCTTCATTGAGCACCGTTGCAACCACATGTCGCAACTGTACTTCATAATCTGCCAAATAATCAAATAAAAAATTTTTAATCATGCGATCCCCGAGATACGCATCCACCAGCATTTCAAATGTGGTTCCCTCTCGGTACGTACCATCCAACTTACGCCAGGGCAACCCGAAGTTCTCCAGATGAAAAGGACTGATGTGCTGAAAAACTGCATTGGCATAATCCAGATCCCCAATCACCAGCTTGTCCTTTGTTACCATCTTATAGATTTTTGCTTCAAAACGAAAACCTTGTTTCTGCGTAGCCATAATCCCACCTTTGCCGGTGCTCAACGACGTTTTGGCGATGCGCGTGCTGCCATGGCAATGGTTAAGATGCCGTGATGAGGCACCGCTAGGGCGATGCGCGCCGTCGGCCGTCGTAGTGAATGAAAAAGGCCCGCCGTTTTGCACTTCAGTGAGAGGTGTGGCGGGATCTGATGCTTATAGTATAGCACATTTTCCGGAATTCTGCAGGGAAATTGAGAAAAGGGCATTCGACCGTGCCTTTTCGCTTTTTTATCAAAAGGCACGGTCGCACACCTCCTCTTCACGCACATTTCGCCCGTGCCTTTTCCCGTTTTTTGTAAAAGGCACGGTTGCACACCTCCGCTTCACGCACATTTTGACCGTGCCTTTGCGCTTTTTTATCAAAAGGCACGGTCGTCCACCACTGCTTCACGCACATTTCGACCGTGCCTTTGCACGTTTTTTGCAAAAGGCACGGTCACGCACCTCCACTTCACGCACATTTCGACCGTGCCTTTGCACGTTTTTTGCAAAAGGCACGGTCGCACACCTCCGCTTCACGCACATTTCGACCGTGCCTTTGCACGTTTTTTGCAAAAGGCACGGTCACGCACCTCCACTTCACGCACATTTCGACCGTGCCTTTGCGCTTTTTTATCAAAAGGCACGGTCGCACACCTCCACTTCACGCACATTTCGACCGTGCCTTTGCACGTTTTTTGCAAAAGGCACGGTCGTCCACCCTCTTCTTGCCACCTTCCGAGCCTTGCGCCAAAGCTTTTGCTCCAAGAATGACAAAAAGTGGAGAGGCCGCGCAGTACTGCGTTGCCTCTCCACTTGGTTCCTATCCGGGCGTCGTCTGACGTTGTTCCTGTTTTTCGAAACGGCTTAGTGTTCTGCCTTCTTCTTAGCAGCAATGGTCAAGGCTGCACCGGCAATCAGCAGAGCAACCGGAGCCATGAACATCACATCGCCGGTCTTCGGTGCCTTTTTGTCGGCTTTCTTGGTAGCAATTTTGGCTGGTTTCGTAGACGGCTTGTCTGCCGGTTTGGTCGTCGGCTTGTCCGTCGGCTGCGTGCCGGGCTTATCCGTGGACGGTTTGTTACTCGGCGTGGGTTCACTCGCCTTGGCTTCGGCCACACGACCGTCGGTCAGATAGGTGAAGGTGCCTTTGCCGTCTTTGGTCAATTGCGTCATGTAGTCCTGAACGATCTGGGCTAAAGAGCCGTGGGTGGCCAGCAAGTTCTTGCCCTTGAACATTTCATAACCATCGCCACCAACTGCCATGAAGTCATTTGTGGCCAGTTTGTAGGTCTTGGCGGGATCAATGGCTGTTTTACCGATCTGAATATTGGTAGCAACATTCTTGTTGTCCTTCTTGGCAATTTTGAAGGTCAAGCCGGCGACATGCGGGAATTTGCCGGCAGGATTCGGGTATTCGGAAATGCCGTAATTCAGGGCATCGATGATGTCCTGACCGGTCACTTCGATGACGGTCATGGCATTGCCAAACGGCAGAACGTTAAAGACATCGCCGACTTTGACCGTGCCGGCATTGATGGAAGCGCGGATACCGCCTCCATTGGTGATGACAGCATCGGCGCCGGAGGCCTTGAGCATCGCATCGGTAATCAAATCGCCCATGCCCGTTTCACCGGCACGTACGTGATTGCGTTCGCCATCCAAGGTCTTGGCAAGGGTGCCGACAACCTGTCCCAATACTTTTTCGTTGTCTTTATCAAAAGCAGCAATGGTTTCCGCTACCTTTGTGTCGTCTTTATAAGACTGTGCCGCTGCGTAATTCATGAGCTCTGCCTTAGATTGCGGTGTGCCATCCTTACCGAACACGACGTGTACAATACCGACGTTCTTCAAGTGTTCGCCGGTGGAAGCGCCAAGGGTTCCGTTTTCAAAAGGATGACCGCTCACCCATTCCGTATGGCTGTGGCCGTCAATGAGAAGGTCCAGATTCTTCAGCTGCGGAACCACTTTCAGCGTGTTCACCTTGGATTCCGCATCGCTGCCGAGATGGCTGAGCAGGATCGTGTAATCGGCGCCGCGCTTGAGCAGCTTATCGATCTCCGCCTGCGCAATTTTCACGGTTTCTTCAACGGTATCGGTAAATTTAAGTCCCTTCGTATTCAAGGGATTGGCTTTATACTTGGTTTCCGGCGTGGCTAAGCCGAACACGCCAACCTTGATGCCGTCCACATCAATGACTTCACCGGCACGGAATAACAGATTGCCGTTCTCATCAAAAATGTTGGATGCGAACCAGGGATACTTGGCAAGTTTTGAATTTTTCTTGGCCTGTTCCAGGCTGAAGTCAAATTCATGGTTGCCGGGTACCATCGCCTGCACGCCGATTTTATTGGCCAGGTTAATGATGGCTTCGCCCTTCGACAGGGTGACAAAGTTTGTGCCCTGCGTTAAGTCGCCGGCGTCCACAACCAATACCGGGCCTTCGGCCTTTTTAGCAGCAATAATGCCGGCATATTTGGCGTAACCGATGTTGCCGGTTTTTCCGTCTTTACTGGAAGCCGCCACATGACCGTGTACATCGTTGGTATGCAAGATTGTCAACGATTTTCCGGCCACGCTCTCTTTGGAAAGGACCGCTTCTTTCTTGTCTTGCTTCGGCTGTACGGTCTCTTCCGTATTTTCTGCCTTTGTCTCCGCTTCAGACTTTTCTTCCGCTATAACTTCTTTTTCTTCCGTTTCTGTCTGCGGATGTTCGACCAAATCTTCCACAAACGACTGTCCTTCATCGCCGGATTGGGCGAAAGCAGTATTCGGCATCAGCATGGCTGCAGATAACAGCAATGCAAGAGCGATGCCCCATTTTTTGGTTCGCATACTCCCTCCTTTAGTGAAATTCTTTTCGGAATACCTGTCCATGGCGGACTCTCAACAATACTTACACGATTAGAGTAGCCCAATTGTGTTTGTTCGATATAAAGATCAAGTAAATAGGAAATTTTCTCTTCACATTGCGCACAAATGGCTCGCGTACTATTAAGGAGCATCAAACGAGGTGCTATGGCTTCCTTTGAAGCCAAGGGAGAAGGAGTTACTATGAAACACACATCGTCTTTTTATCAAAAAGTATTTGCGGGCGCTTTGGCACTGTGCGTGGGATTTGTCGCTTTATCGGGATCCGTTTCTGCCGATAATCTGAAGCAGCCGGTCTATTCCTATGGGCAAAGTTTAACAAAAGAGCAAAAAGAAGAAACCGCACATTTGCTGAAGGTATCCGACAAGGCGTTGGAGATGCAGGTGAATATTAAAGAAATGAACGCCCTCCTGCACGACCATTATCAATACTATCAAGTGTATTCTTCGGTATATCTGGAGCCTGCGAAGGATAAAAGCGGGGTGAATGTGGATATCGTCACCCCGGATACCATTACAGCCATCACACCGACAGAATATGCGAATGCGGCCATTACGGCCGGTGCCACGAATATGAATATTCGCGTTGCTTCCGTCAAAGCGGTGGATGGCTCAGGCGCTCTGGCCGGTGTCTATAAGGCCTTTAGCGGCACTACCGGCAATTTACCGGAAGAAAACATCAAGGTAGCGCAGGAAGAATTGGTCATTACGTCCAAGATCAATGAACAAAACAAAGGCAAAGACGGCTTTTCCGACGAGCTGTTTAACGCCGCCTTAGCCGAAATCAAAGCACAAATTGCCAAAACAAAACAGGATAACGGCGGTTCCATTTCCGTCGGCGATATTACGACCATTGTCAATTCCGTTGTGAACAATTACAATCTGGACGGTGTATTGACCAAAGACAATCTGCAATCCCTCCAAGGCTTGATGGAAAAATTTTCCAAGATCGAGCTGTCTGAAGAGCAAAAGGCCAATTTACAAAAGCTTGGCGAAAGATTGCTCAAAGAGGGTGATACCTTAATGAAAAAAGTGCAAAACGGTTGGGCAAATCTCTCCCCCAGCACCAAATCCGAATTGGGCGGTTTCTTCGGGAATCTCTTCCAAGGCATTGTTGATTTCTTCCAAGGATTATTCAGCAATAAATAAGGTATTCTCCTGCCGGCCGACGCTTATCCACCTCATGCGCACCGGCAACGAGTGAGACAAATAAGAAAGGCGGCCCGTTGGGCCGCCTTCTTCTATCTATTGCGCAGCGCAAACAGCGCTTTTTATTTGTTCAAAGATGTGTACTCTGTCCGATCCTTAAATTCCTGTTGTTTGCCATCGTTCCAGTTCCGAATGGGGCGATAATAGCCTGTAATGCGACTGTAGACTTCCGCTTCTTTGCCGCAATGCGGGCAGACGTACTGTTCACCGGACAGATAGCCGTGATCCGGGCAGACGGAATAGGTCGGTGAAATAGTGTAGTAAGGCAGATGGAAATTCTGGGCGATGGCGCGAACCAAAGCCATAGCACTCTTCCAATCCGGCAATTTTTCACCAAGGAAGGTGTGGAAGACGGTGCCCGAGGTGTAGAGGGTTTGCAATTCATCCTGGGCCTTCAACGCATCAAATACATCTTCCGTAGCGCCAACGGGCAGGTGCGATGAGTTCGTATAGTACGGCGCACCGTGATCGTTCGCAGTTTTGATATCCGGGAAATCTTCTTTATCGTGTTTGGCAAAACGATAGGTCGTGGATTCCGCCGGCGTTGCTTCCAAATTGTAGAGATCGCCATATTGTTCCTGATAATCACTTAAACGCTCGCGCATATGCAGGAGGACCTCCTTCGCAAAGCGCATCGTTTTGGGATCGCGCATATCGCCACCCAACCAGGTTGCATTCAGTCCTACTTCATTCATGCCGATCAGGCCGATGGTGGAGAAGTGGTTTTCAAAAGTGCCCAGATAGCGTTTCGTATAAGGATAAAGGCCTGCCTCCAACAGCTTCGTGATGACATTGCGTTTCAGCTTCAGGGAGCGAGCTGCCACGTCCATCAGAGCATCCAAGCGATGGTAGAAATCCGCTTCGTCTTTGGCCAGATAAGCAATGCGCGGCAAATTAATAGTCACGACACCAACGGAGCCCGTGGATTCGCCGGAGCCGAAGAAACCGCCGGCTTTCTTACGCAATTCGCGCAGATCCAAGCGCAGACGGCAACACATACTGCGCACATCGGAGGGATCCATATCCGAATTGACATAATTAGAGAAATACGGTGTGCCGTATTTCGCGGTCATTTCAAACAGCAGCTTATTGTTTTCCGTGGCCGACCAATCAAAGTCGCGGGTAATGGAATAGGTCGGAATCGGATATTGGAAGCCGCGGCCATTGGCGTCGCCCTCGAGCATCACTTCCAAGAACGCACGGTTCACGAGATCTGCCTCGGCTTGGCAATCACCATAGGTGAAGTCCATCATCTTACCGCCGACGACGGCAGGCATGTCCTTAAGATCGGCCGGTATGCGCCAATCCAGGGTAATGTTGGAAAACGGAGCCTGCGTCCCCCAACGACTTGGCGTATTCACGCCGTACACAAAGGACTGCACGCATTGCTTGACTTCTTCGAGATCCAAATGATCGACCTTTACAAAGGGCGCCAGATACGTATCAAAGGAAGAGAAGGCTTGTGCGCCCGCCCATTCGTTCTGCATGATGCCCAGGAAATTGACCATCTGGTTGCAGAGCGTGGATAAATGCTTGGCGGGTGAAGAAGTGATCTTTCCCGGTACGCCGCCGAGACCTTCATCGATGAGCTGTTTCAGGCTCCAACCTGCGCAGTAGCCGGTCAACATGGACAGATCATGAATGTGAATGGCCGCTGATTTATGCGCTTCTGCGATCTCTTTATCGTAGACTTCCGAGAGCCAGTAATTGGCAGTGATCGCGCCGGAGTTGGATAAAATCAGTCCACCGACGGAATAGGTCACCGTCGAGTTTTCCTTCACGCGCCAGTCATTGATCTTCAGATAATCGTCTACCAGCTTTTTATAGTCCAATAAAGTATCGTTTACGCGACGCAATTTTTCGTGCTGCTTGCGATAGAGTATGTAGGCTTTAGCTACTTCGGCGTAGCCGCAGTCGGAAAGGACTCGTTCTACGCTATCCTGAATGGCTTCGACTTCCAAAACATCATCATTGGCGTGCTTGCCGGCATCTGCGGTGGCGCGCAGGGCTAAGAGCTCCAATACATCGTCCGAAACGGGCGTTTGTGTGGAAACAAAGGCTTTGCGCATGGCGTCTTGGATCTTTTGAATGCGATAGTCCACATAGGACCCGTCGCGTTTCTTAACCGTAATCATGTCCCTCTCCCTTTTCTCATATTGCTCCGGTACTCGTCGTTCCGGCGGCTTTCGGGTCACTTCTTATGTCGTTTTGCGCTGGGGACCCGACCTTGTTTCAGCGGAAAAAACCAGGGCGTCGTTTTCCTTCGCCCCTGTTTATATTGTTACTTATATGCTATCACGATCTTTCTCTTTATACAATATATGGGGGCGAAAAGATTTTTTCGCCCCCATATATTGCTGATTAAAAGACTCTGCTTTCTTCCCGCGCTACCGTCATTTCAGCGCTTGTCCCTTTGCAACAGCCGTTTTCCCAAGACAGATCCTTGCTATTCTTGCGATTTTACTTCCGAAGAAATACCGATGCTCATAGGGTCATGCATACTCGCGTTGAACTCTTCCGTTTCCAAATCCTGATCCATCATCCATACCGTCCCGGTATCCGATTCCAGTGAAAAAATGGCTTCCGGCTTTTCACACTCACGGTAATAAGAATTTTTCATCTTCTTTCCCTGCCAGGAAACCTCGCCTGTATCGCTTTTTAGTATGGCCTGTACCCGTTTGACGCCGAAGGTTGTCACCCCGATCGGAGCAGTGTTCGTATGCGCCTCAATGGTGCCGGAAGGCTTAATGTGCAGCTGAATTGCGCCCACATTGGATTGTAAATAGGAGGAGGAGAGATTACTTTCTGAAACCCTGAGGCCGCCGGTCTGGCTTTCGGCATTCAAGTTACCTATCGTACAACCATCGGCTTCTAATTCCCCTACCGACGACGTAAACTTCACCTGTTCTGCTTGCACCTTGTTGAGCTGCGTATTGCCTATCTCCTGCTGCACCACAATATGTTTCAGCTTTGCGTCTTTCGGCAAGAAGAGAATGATCTTTTGATTTTTCCACTCGTTATCAAGGATATTGCTCAAATTGAGTTGCACACCGCCCTTGCCTTTCGGCGCATGGATACTGAGTTTGCCGTTTTCCTGTTGAATGTCCAGTCGCATCGACGGATCCTTGTACGCCGGATATTCGATTGCGGCATAGGTGCCGCCCTGTCGAATTTCAAAATTTTGCAACGTCAGTTTCACGGTCACGTCCGTGACGGTTTCCAGGCGTCTTGTCTTTTTCTCTCCGCGAAATGCTGAGTTACCGATATTGAAGTCGCGCAGTCCCAAAGCCCAAGAGGCGCCAACCAGGATTACACCACATAATAAAATGCCCAAGCACCATTTTCCCAGTTTACTCATGTTGTGCTCCTCTCTTATTCTTCTGTCGTAACAAAAGCTTTCGAATGCCGCGAATCATGTTGCGCATCACAAGGATCATGATCAGCACGACAGCTACGCCCAGCAATACGATGCCCAACAGATACAGCGCACGCGGCATGCTGAATGCCTTTGGCATTTCCGTCGCCAATTCCTTTATCGCTCCCAGGGCAAGCCCTGCGCCGGCTCTCACCCCTGCGATCAGAAGTGAGCCGATGACCAAGATAGCGCTTAAAAATACGAGTAAAAGAGCGATGGCTATCGGCAAACCAATGGGCAATGCCAAGATCGCCAGTACGACCGTAAACAAGAGCGATACCTTTTTCTTCTGCGACTGGTTGGTTTCCGCTTTTTCATTTTCTTCCATGCGCTGCAATTGATCATCGCGCAAAATCTCGAAACTCGCCTGACGCGGATCCGGCATATCCTCCGGTACGCTATCTTCCTCTTCCACCCCGCGATCTTCAAAGATTTCCAGATAGTAAGCCAAGGCGTCATCGCGATCTTGCTGCGTCAACCGTCCCAGTCGACTCTCGAGCGCGTCCAAATATTCCTTTCTAGTCATCTTCATCCTCCTCACCCGCTTCTACCAGCAGATCCTCCAACGCTGTTTTAAAGGCTTCCCAATCCTCCTGATAGATCGTCAAGCGATCTCTTCCCGCTTCCGTAATACGGTAATATTTTCGATTTCTCCCCTGATGCTGCCGATCGTAGGTGTCCAACAACCCATCCTTCTGCAATCGACGCAATACCGGATAAATCGTTGACTCTGAAATTGGCATTACACGCTTCATCTTCTGCGTAAAACTGTACCCGTAGCGATCTTTATTGCGCAGAAGGCTCAGCACACAAAGATCTAAAATTGAAGTTTGCAATGAAAACGCCACCGCTTCTCCTTCCTCTTCTATATTGTTTACTCACCTATATTATATTCTTTATAGTATTAAATGCAATAGGATATAAAGAAGGCGGCCAAAAAGGCCGCCTTCTTTCATTTATCCACCGTTGGCCGAAAGGCCAACTCCCTTGTTTCATCCGCGAATTTCCACGTGGGTGATGGTTTGCCGCAGGATGGCGGCGTAGGCTTCGAGGGCTTCTTTCGCAGGAGTGCCCAAGGTTTGATCAGGTACGAATTCGGTGACTTTAAAAGGTTGGAGGGCAAAGAAAGGCGCTCCTGCCAGCCAGTCGGCGATGACCATGAAGGAATGGCAATCGTGAAAGGCATTGGTGACGGTGGTACGGAATTCCGTAAGGGACGGATTCGCCAGCAAGAGGCTGACGGAGCGACGAATGCGGGAGAGATCCACGGGAACGCCGACGGTTTCCGCATAGCGATCCGGCTCATTTTTTATGTCCATCGCTATGCGATCCACGAGATGCTCATCTAAGAATTGTTGCAGAATATCGGGATGCAGGCCGTTGGTGTCCACTTTGATTAAATAGCCCATGGAGCGAACACGGCGAATGACATCGGGCAAATCGCGGCGCAAGAGGGGTTCTCCACCGGTGAAGCAGACGCCCTCCAAAAAGCCGCGCCGTTCTTCGAGGAATTGATAGAGTTCCTCTTCTTCAAGCAGGGCTGGCAGAGAGGCATCCCATATCTCCGCATTGTGGCAATAGGGACAGCGCATATCACAGCCGCCGAGAAAAACGGTGGCGGCTGTGTGCCCGGGAAAGTCCAGCAAGGAGCACTTTTGCAGTCCGTGAATTTTCATCGTTATCTCCTTTAACGACGTCTCGAACGGCGTCCGTCGGATTCAGGGGTTCGCCCGGCACGACGATCGCCGGGACGGCCGTCGGCAATCCATTGGCGATATTTCTCAATTTCTGTGTGAAGCGTGTGAAATACATAGGTAAGAATGCCGATATCGTCGGTAAAGCCGAGGCCGACAATAAAATCCGGGATGACATCCATGGGATTTACCAGATAGAGTAATGCGCCTACGATGAGCACAGCATTGCGCTTTCCCAGATAGTGATAATGGCGCGTGACGGTATCTTTGACCATGTTTAGGAGTAGCAAGGCTTCTGCGCGCACGCTCTCGAGGCTTTCCTCGTTGCGTAACACGTTCACAGCTTTGCGTAATAAGTCTTGCATTTTTTCGCGATGCAGGAGCAGATTGGCTGCTTTCGGCAATTGCGAAAAAAAAAAGTGAAATTTTCCCATGGTTCCTCTTTTCCACTACGGCATTTCAACGCGTCAGAGTCGAAACAGACATAGAGCGATGTAGGAATCGCTCCCCTCCCCGAGATGTGTGAGTTCCACGAAGCGCGGGGCACGGGTCCAGTGATTGTTGACGCGCAGAAAAATCCGGTATTCATTTCCCTTTTCCCAATATTCATACCCGAAAAAAGTGACGGAATGATTGTGATAGCGATTATGGGTGAAACTGATGATGCCGGGACGCAGCGCACGCAATTCGTCGATAAGGAGCGTTTCAAGGGCATCGCGACGCAGAAAGAAAAACACATTGCGAGCACGGGCCGGATAATTACAATTCTTCCACACTTGATTTGCCAACGGCGCAATTTGCCAGGGAAAGGTGCCGATGGCGGGATGAAACATCCATTTGGCTCGTGCTTTCGCACGAATCCAAGAAAAAAGTTCTTGTGGATCGGCGGGCAAACCGGTCACCCCTTGGCGACGAAAATACGTAAAGACAGACGTCAAAGCGGTGAGTGAGCAATGATTCGTTTCCTTAAAATCGCGCATCAAAAGAAGCGGCATATCCGAAAGCGTTAATCGCTCCCGACACTGCCAGCCATCGCCATCCTGCGCCAACCAGGCGGCAGGATCCGTGATTTCTTGTTCAAAATGACGCATGATCGCTCCTTACTCGCGAGCCTTGACAGAAAAAGCCCGCCCACCGAAGTGAGCGGGCATGATCCTATTCAAAATGGAACAGGTTTAAGCCGGTTTCATCATCATGGATACGATCCACGGTGCCATCCAGCACATGAATGAACATTTCACAGGTGGCAAAAATCACCGCTTCATTCAGATGGCCACCAAAAGCATGGCCTTCTTTATCCGCACACGTTAAATGGAGGTGCGCATAATATTCCCCATCCATGGTCGTGATATTGCCGTAGAGCGCAGTGATCTCGGCCGGGAAGGTGAAGTGGTTTTTATAGTACTTCTTTTCACTCACATCATAGCAACCCACCGTAAAATCATCGATGGCGCCCAACGCACGTACTTCAGCCAGCTTAATGTTCTCTTTTTCAGCAATGTTTTTCAATTGCGTCAGAATCTCTTCGCCGCGTTCCATGCGGCAAACAAGCGTATCTCCAAAACGACGATATTCCATAACTCCTCCTTCTTGCATGCCTCTTCTTCCATTATACACAAAGCGGCAAAACCAACGAAAAAGGATAAGCGATAGCATCGCGTACTGTGGCGTAAAAAACGCCCGGCTCTAATGCGCTTTGCTCTGTTCTCGGCGCAAAATGATGGTCAAGAGGAAAGTTGTCACCGCAACACCCACGAGTAGAAGGAGGTTGCGATTTATCAAAGCGTAATCGATTTTTGCCGCACTGACATGGCTCAGATGATCAATGGTATTCATCAGCCAATAGGAGGGGAAAATGCGCGATGCTTTTACGACGAAATCCGGAAGCAGAAAACTCGGCACAAAAACACCTGTCGAAAAGGCCACCAGTAAAGAATAGGCCGTGCTGAAGAAGGAGGCTGCATTTTCCGATCGAAAAATCTGCATGATAAACAGGATCAATCCGTTGATGGCAAAAGCGTGCACGGCGGAAGTGAGAATTCCAACTTGTGCCTGTCTGGTTTCGAGCACATCAAAGCCCACAACTGCAAGGCTGATGAGCATGAAGATCGCCCAGAGGAAAAACATAAACACAAAGGAGGAAAGCGTAATTTGTCTCGTCCGCGTTGCCTCGTCATAGCCGCTGATCAACTCACGAGCCTTTATTTTCGGATCCTCGGTACGGGCAATGGTCATGCCCACACATGTAAAACCGGCGCTTAAGAGGACGTAAAGAATAACGCCAAGCATTCCCAAAAAGAGTTCAATTTGCGCACTGTTTTCGTGGCCATTTACGGCGATTTGTCCCTCCAGTTTCGTATCCATGATTTTTATCATGTACGACTCTAGAAGATCACTTCGCTCACTTCCCTGCACGGAAGAAGGAATATGACTGTCAAAGAGGCGATAACTCGTTGCATAAAGAGCAATCTGGCGATCCAATACCTGTACCGGCGTATCATTTTTGCTGACGAAGGTCTGTACGTTGAGCCGGCTTCCCGTCTCGGGTAAACGGAAGGTTTCAGGAATCACCAGAACATAGTCCACCTTATCCCGAAAAATGGAAGCGTTCCAAGCTTTTTCATCCGTTCCGGCGTCCACGATCTCGTTTGTTTTCTTCAAATACGCTTCAAGGTTCTTGGCGAACGCATCCTGACTGTGGTTAATCAGGGCCAAACGCGGCTTTTTTTCCTCTACAAAAGTAGCTTCCTCTGTCTGATTCCTCGCCATGAGCAAAAAGAGTCCCAAAAAAATGCCGAAGGTAATCAGCAAAAAACCTTTATTGTGACGCGCGATTTTGAGAAACAGTTTATAGGCTCTCATAGCGATCCCTCCTTAATGCGATGATGGTGATGCCAAGGAAAATAACGAGAGTGATGGCCAAGTGCGCCATCGCCGTATGATAAATCTCCCCCACTCCCTGTGTATAGAGACCATACAAACCGTCGTTCACCATATTAACCGGATTGAGTGCATCCAATAACGGGGCAGCAGCCTGCACAATCGTCCGTACGCCGGAAACCATCATGCCCGACAAAAAGCCTAAGAAAAGGGGCAATAGGATACCAATAGCCTGGCGAACACCTTTTGCTTCCGGCAACAGGGCAGCCACCACAACACCGATCACGATGCCACAACATTGCCCCAAAAAAAGCAGAAGCAAAAGAGCCCAAATATTCGTCTTCGTCGCCACTTCTACACCAAGAAGGCGAAGCAGCAGGTAGAGAACCAGGGTAAAGCCGATATAAATGACCAGATAGGCGCCAAAATGAAGCACAAAGCTTTTCCGACGCTCCAATGGGGATATCTGCTCTCGCAAGCCAAGTGGGCTTTGGTTCGCATGCAAGTTATCCAGAAGATGATTGCCCATGGAAAACGCATAAAAGGTAATGTAGGCAATGCAGGCGAACTGAAAGCTGAGCATTTGGTCGACGCCGCCTTTACGCAGATCCGGATTCACTTCCAGCGCTTCTACTTTTTGTTCTTGCGCTACCGCCGGCACCGATGTTGGAGCTTTTGTCACAGCAGATTTTGCAATTTCCTCCATATTGGTTTTGGTTTGGTACGAGCGCAATACCTGCTGTACAACCATCAGCACATAGGAACGCGCCATGCGCGTTTCATATTTTCCGGCTTTGGCATCCAGTACGATGGCGTCGATGGCGCCGGCATTCATCGCGGCTCGCGCTTCTTTGAGTGTGGAGAAGTTGCCATACACGAGTGGAAGTTTAGCATTTTTTTCTGGCGTCTCCTCTGTCCACTTTTGATTTTTCCAAACGCCTTTCTTGGCCTCAAGATCCGCCATAAAATCCGGGAAATCCGCCTCTTGTCCTTGAATCAACCCGATACGACTGACCGGCAAAGAGAGGTCTTCCTTTGTGGTCGGACGAAAGACCATGCTGAAAATGAGTAAGAGCACAATCGGCAAGGAAAAACCCCAAATCAGCGCTTCCCGCTGGCGGATGATCTGTTTCAGGTGATAAGCGAAAAGTTTACGCATGATCACGCAGCTCCTTTCCGGTGATTTCCAGAAAAACATCATTTAAGGTGGGTCGATCGGTTTCAATGGACAATAGAGAAATACCTTTTTCTTCGAATCGATGGATGAGATCAATGGCGCTCATGGCAGACGTGCGTAGCTGCAGTTGCAGATATTTCCCATCATAAGAAGGAGACCCAAACGCGGGCTCTTGCCTAATCCAGGCCAGTTGAGCGTCGGAAAGTTCTGCAACCCCCACTTTTACCGTCTCCCTCAGCGACGTTTGCGCCAGAATTTCACGGCTGGTTCCTTCCACTAACGACTTCCCGTGATCCAAAATGACCAAGCGATCGCACAGCAGTTCAATTTCTTCCATGTAGTGTGATGTATAGATGACCGTGGCACCCTCATCCCGCAGCTTACGAATGCCTTCCAAAATGCGGTTTCGGGATTGCGGATCCACCGCAACGGTCGGTTCATCCAAGATCAGAAGCCGCGGCTTATGCGCGATGCCGCAGGCTAAATTGAGACGTCGCAATAATCCGCCGGAAAGTTTGGATGGATGAAAATGACGAAAATCCTCCAGTTCTACAAAGTGAATGGCCTCTTCTACCAATGCTTTGCGTTTCTTTTCGTCCTGCACATAGAGACTGCAGAAATAATCAATATTTTCCTGGACAGTCAGTTCTTCATAGACCGCCACATTCTGTGGTACCAACCCGATCTGTTTTTTGACGGATGCATTTGTCGAGGACATCGGTGTGCCAAAAATTTCAATCTCACCATGGTCAAATTTGAGCAAGGCTAAAATGCAGTTAATCAAGGTCGTCTTACCGGATCCATTCGGACCCAACAAGCCAAATATCTCGCCTTTATCTACGGTCAAGCTGAGATGGTCAATGGCTACCAGTTCTTTGTAACGCTTGACCAAATCGTTGACCTTTACCACATGTTCCATACTGCCTCCTTATTCTTGGACTATTGACGACGTTTTTCGGATGGTTGTCGCTTGCATGATGTTGTTTTTTCTTTTCTTATTATCAGTGTAAACAGCACCATTCCGGAAAACGAGAGCCTTCTGTCATAATCGGATATGACAAATGTCATCTCGCTTCTGTTTTATGCTCCGCCCTGCCTTTGCTATAATAGATATATTGGAAAAGCGGCAAGTTTCAGCCAAAGGAGGCAATCGTGAAGCGATTTTATTTGTGGGGTGGCGTCGTTCTTCTCTCCGTTCTTGCCACCTTCTTTTTGTCCGCGTTGCCTCTATCCGTGGATGCATATCTTCATATTCTGTTTATTCTTAGCGGCAATGCTCTATTTTATCTGTTGTCGCTTTTGGCACCGGAAAAAGTATCCGAAAAGCACAGAAGGTTTCTTTTTCTTCTATTTGCATCCTTGCTGACTTTGTTCAGCGGATCGCGTCCCTATCTGGTAGCCTTTCTTCCGGGACTCTTTTTTCTTCTTCCGGATTCGTCCCCTATTCGTTTAACGGGTATCCTGCTTTTTCTTATCGTTTTTCTTTGCTGTGGCAACTCGCCGTACACGCTGTTACTCAGCGTTCTCGCCTTTTATGCGAATTATGTGGCCGGTACATATCGCAAAGACAGCCATCGCTTGGAAAAAACCTTGTATTCGCTGGATGAAGAGACGCAGAAATCCAATGTGCTCAACCGTCGTTATCTCGCTCTGGAAGAATCGCAGTCTCTTCTGCAGGATAATGCCATCCTTCAGGAACGACAGCGCATTGCGCGGGATATCCATGACCACGTCGGGCATGAACTGACGTCTGCCATTCTCCAGTTAAAAGCGTTGGAATTTCGCATCGCAGATCCATCCCTGCTTGTTCCCGTCCGTCAATTACTGGAGGAGAGTATGACGGAAATCCGTAACAGCGTACACAATCTACATGATCAATCGTTGAATTTAGCCGAAGAAGTGCAGCTCCTATTGGATCGCTATACCTACTGTCCGGTCTATAAAGAAATCCATCTGCAAACCGAACCGCCTGGTGCGGTCCATTTTACGCTTCTGGCCGCCATTAAGGAGGCATTAAAAAACACTGCCACCCATTCCAATGCGACAAAAGCGGAAATTCTTTTAAGCGAGACGCCAACGTTCTATCGGTTATTGCTTGTGGATAACGGTACGACAGCTGTCAAACATCCTGAAGCCGGCAATGGGCTTGGCCTGCTTTCCCTACAACAGCGCGTAGACGCCTTGAACGGTTCCATGAACATCTCCGTAGAAAACGGCTTTCGTCTGTTTATCACATTGCCAAAGGAGGAAGTATGAATTTAGTCATCGTAGATGATGATCCCATTGTCGTCGAAAGTCTTCGTCTCATCATTGAAGGCGGTTCAAAAAGCTATCCCGAGGCCATTACAGTGGTCGGAACGGGAAACAGCGGTGAGGAAGCCATTACACTGTATGCAAAATATCATCCGGATATTCTCCTTTTGGATATTCGCATGGAGGGCATGAACGGTCTGGATGCCGCGCGCGAAATTCTCCGCCGGGATGCTCATGCGCCGATCCTCTTTCTTACAACGTTCCTTGATGAAGACTACATTGCGGAAGCGCTTCGCCTCGGTGCACGCGGCTATTTGCGAAAGTCCGGCGTAGAGTCCCTTCTTCCCTCTCTCTACGCCGTGCAAAACGGGCATCACGTCTATGGCGATGAAATTGTAGAAAAATTACCGCACCTGCTTCAACGTCCTCACCAAGCCGCCAACGATCCGTTTGCTGCGCTAAAGGAGGACGAATGGAATATCGTGCGTTTGGTCTCCGAAGGAAAAAGCAATAAAGAAATTGCGGATGTCCTTCACTTCTCGGAAGGAACCATCCGCAATTATCTCAGTATAATTATGGAAAAATGTCAGGTGCAAGGGAGAACGCAACTGGCCATTGCCTTTTACAAAGCCGGCCATATTCATTAGCCCTCATTTTTGACTCATTAATTAGCCGCACACTACGTCTTCGCCACGAAGCACGCTTTACCAAGCGATACATTCTCGTCGATGACGCTAAGCTTAGTCGATCACAATGTCCTCAAAGAGATCGGGCAACAGCTCCCGGAACTTCGGCAACAGAAGACGAACGATCTCACGAATCTGCGGATGCGCCGCTTTGGATCCACGCAAACGCAGGAAATGACGCCATTCCCGCATGTTCATCGTTACGACGATTTCCGTTTTTAAGCTGTTTGGCAAAATGCTTCGCGCTTCTTCCGGTGTCGCTCCGGCTTCGATAAGGGCAAAATAGCCTTTTTCGATGGAAGCCATTTGTTCCTTCCAAAGGGTGTAGCAGGTGTCACCCTCATCCCAGAACAACGGTTTAATGAAAGTGAGCTCGTTGCCGAACTTATCTTTCGTGTAGTTGCAGTAGCGCGTACTTTCCTGGCTGTAGCTGGCGATGCGATGACGAACAATTTCATGTGTAACACCACGGTCGCAGATGATTTTCACGCTCAACTTTTCGTGTTCGATCACGCTCTCATGTCCGCTTTGCACCAAACGGCGCAGAAACGGTCCCGCCGTATTTTCTTTGATATTGGCTTCACTCTTGTAGCACACGCGCCCTGCCGCTTCCATATTGCGCAGCATTTGACGGGGATCCGGATTTCCCAGAATTTCTACCGATGGGGAAATAATCTGCATCGTTTTCTCCTTCTCGCTGTTTTAACAATCACTTCCGATTACAGTTCACGACAGGAGAGAACGTGCACATCGCCTTTTGCTCTCTCTTGGGCCACACAGGAAGCGGTGAGCATCGCGATCATGCGACCGTCCAAGGCTGATTTTGCAGCGGCTGGCGCTTTTTTGACAGACTTTTTCGGCGCCTCTTCACCGCCCGGAATGTACTTCAACAAGCTGATAATGGCCGTAAGCAAAATCAGGATGAGAAACACAATGAGCATGGAAAACATGCTGACAAAAAGGGCATCACTTAAACCAAATGGATTCATAATACGTCCTTCCTTTATATTTGCGCAAAATGGTGGCGAATGGGTGCCCCTTTGCGCATAGCATTAAACCGACATATTCACCGATCCTAGCCGATGAAGCATCTAATTGTTTTAACTCGTTTTACTATTTTATCCTATTTCCCTTGGGGAAGAAACATCTCGAAGCATTCTGCGCCGCTACCGGAGGACAAATGGGCTGCCACTGCCATAACGGCCACTTTTTCCAGTGTAACGGATTCGGCGTTCGATGCCGTCGCAGCCTGTGTTGCTGCAACAGCCACAGCCGCTTTTTCCTGTTTGGCTTTCTCCTCCGCTTCTGCTTTGGCTTTGGCTGCCTCTTCTTCCGCTTTCCATGCGCCCGTCAGGAAGGATTCCACCTGTTGCGGGAACAGAATATAGGCGACGACTTCTTCTTCACTGGCTTCACGCCCAAGCGCTTTTTCCAGTTTTTTCTTCTCGTCTTCATAAATGAAAGGCAGATCATCCGGGTCCGTCGGTTTCTTCGGCGCAACGCCTTTCAAAATCTTAGCGACCACCTCCGGATTTTTCTCCGCCGGCGAACGACCATAAAAGCCTTGCACATAATCTTTAATTTCCTTCGGCACCATTTTATACGGTTCGCCAAAAAGAACGTTCATGACCGCCTGCGTACCGACCATCTGTGACAGTGGTGTCACCAGCGGCGGATAACCCATATCCTTACGAACATTGGGTACTTCCTGCAACACTTCATTGAAGCGATGCCCCTGTTTTTGTCCTTCCAATTGGCTGAGCAAGTTCGACAGCATGCCGCCCGGAACCTGATACGTCAAAATCTTGGGATTGGGAACCAGCGAACGCGCACGCAAGTCGCCGGAAGCAATGTATTTGGAGGCCAAGCGGTCAGCAATTTCATACACTTCGCTCAGCGCTTCACGGTCGATGTTGACCTCGCGATCCGCAAGCTTGGCGACCTCGAGGAGCGTTTCATCGGCAAGATGCGACGTTCCGCCGGAGAAGGGAGAAATGCAGCCGTCCACGATGTCTACGCCCGCTTTCATCGCTTGCAGCATAACAAGCGGTGTGGCATTTCCCGTTGTGTGGGTGTGCAGATCAATGGGCACATCCAGTGCGTCTTTTAGCGCGGAAACCAATTCATATGCATTTTGCGGCGTGCAAATGCCGGCCATATCTTTGATGCAAATGGAATCGGCACCCATATCGACATATTCTTTCGCCAGTTTTACATAATATTCGTTGTTATGCACCGGGCTGACGGTATACGCAATGGCGCCTTGCAAATGACCATTGTGTTTTTTTACAAACTTAAAAGCGTTTTTCAGGTTGTTGGTATCATTAAGCGCATCAAAACAGCGGATGACATCAATGCCGTTTTCTAAGGTAAGACGAATGAAGCGCTCCAGTGTATCGTTGTCATAATGGCGATACCCAACCACGTTTTGTCCGCGCAATAACATGGAAAGCTTTGTGTGTTTCGCAGCGCGGCGAATTTCGCGCAGATTTTCCCACGCACTCTGATGCAAAAAGCGAAACGCTGAATCGAACGTAGCGCCGCCCCAGACTTCCAAGGAATGGAAGCCGACTTTATCCAGTGCCTCCACCAATGTGATAATATCTTCGCGCTGCATACGGGTTGCTAACAGGGATTGATTCCCGTCACGAACCGTTACATCTTGAATAAAAACTTCGCTCATGTTCTTTCCTCTCTATGGTAACGAAAACGGTAAACTCCTTTTCCTATTATAGTAGAAAATCGACGGGATGGGAAAGAAAAGGAAAATGTTTGTCAAAATTGCCATGCCGGTTTGACGCAGTAGCTAGTCTCTTTCTTTTTTCTACACGGGTAGTATGATAGTCACGACGAACCGTTAACAACATGCTCAAAACAACGTATAGCGCGTTGTCTGAAAGCAAGGCATAGAAAGAGGAAGCGATGCGAGCAGAACGAATTTACTCCTTATTGAAGAATTTTATGGCCTTACCCACCGTCACAGGAACCGCCGATGAGAATCTGGCGTTACCTTTCTATCAAAACTTTTTTGAACAATGTCCTTATTTCCGCGAGCGACCGGATCACTGGGGCACATGGCTTTGTCCGGAGGATCGCTTTCATCGCAAAGTGATGTGGGGCCTCGTACGTGGCAAAAGTCCGCGCACCGTGGTGTTGATTCACCATATGGACGTCGTGGATGTCACGCAATATGATCGTTACCAGAAGCTGGCGTATCTTCCCGACGGCATCAAGCCAATCTTGCAAAACGGCAGCTTGCCGGTGTCGGATGACGTCAAACGCGATCTTGATGGCGAGGATTGGATCTTCGGGCGCGGTGCATGCGATATGAAAGCAGGTGCGGCCATCGAAATGACGTTACTCGAAGAGTACGCCGCGCAGGAAGACGTGCCGGGCAGTCTTCTCCTATTGGCCGTTCCGGATGAAGAAACAGGCTCCGCCGGCATGCGCGCGGCGGCATCGCTATTTGAAGCACTGGAGAAAAAATTCGGCTTGCAATTTACCCTCATGGTGGATACGGAGCCGCACGGACGCACGCAGGAAAACGCCTATGTCATTCATGACGGAAGCATCGGTAAAATGATGCCCGTCGTCTTAGCTCGTGGCAAGAGCGTGCACCTCGGCAATGTCTATGACGGCTTAAATCCCATTCATCTGATGAGTGCCTTGGCGCGCGAAACCGAGCTGTGGCCGGAAATGGTCGAGAGACGCGGCAATACCACGACGCCGGGCGCGACTTGGCTTTCTCTGCGCGACCGACGCACGGCCTATAACGTCTCCTTGCCGGCAACGGCCGGCGGTTGCTTAAATGTCTTAACCCTTACCCATACGCCGAAAGACGTGCTGCATGCGCTTTGTCGCTCCGCTGCCGTTGCAGGCGCCAAAGTCATAGCATCCATGAAGGAGCGCTATGCCTTCTATCGCATCCAAACGCCGGAAGCCCCCGCCGATCCCTTCCCCGCCCAGGTACAAGTGCTCACCTTCGGCGCTCTGAAGCAGGCCGTGCTTTCCCACGATCCTGAGGCAATAAGTATAGAAGCTCCCATCCTGAAGCGAGTGCAAGCCGGCGCCTGCGATCTGCGCGAAGGAGCGCTGGAGTTGATGGAGGCCTATCTGGCACGCTGGGAAAGCACTGATCCTTGCTTCGTTATCGGCCTGGCCGCCCCCTACTATCCTCCTGTCAATAACAGCGAGCTGTCCACGCAATCCATGACCAACCGCATGGTGTCACATCTTAGCGAAACACTGCAGTCCTTCGGGCTCGAACTGCAAGTCGACAATTATTTCAAAGGCATCTGCGATCTCTCCTATGCCATGTTTACCGCTGATGCTTCGACCATTGATTTCGTCGCTAAGAATCTCGTCTTTTGGGGCGAAGCCTATGAAATCCCACTCGCGCTCATTCAGCGATATTCGATGCCCGTTTTCAATATCGGCCCCTGGGGCAAGGACCTGCACAACCTCGGCGAACGCGTGAATCGCAAGGATCTGATCGAGCATACCCCGGCGCTGATTCAACGCGTCATTGAGGACGCGTGGAATGAAGCGTAGAAAGCGTGGCTTCAGCCGGTACGCAGAGTGGAGCGCTACCCCATGTTATTCGTGAAAATGCGTTTTAACATGGGGTGCATTATCGGAGCCCCATGTTATTTTTAGAATAGGCAAATTAACATGGGGCGATTTTTCTGCTTTTTCGTGCCAATACCCCATGTTATTCGCGAAAATGCGTTTTAACATGGGGTTATCCGGCGACTTTTTGGCGCATTTACCCCATGTTATTTTGATGATTCGCTATTTAACATGGGTTTGCTAAACGCGAGATACCCCATGTTATTTTCATAATCTTCTTTTAACATGGGGCTTAACGGCAATTTTTGTGATTTTTTACCCCATGTTATTTTGCTGATTCGCCATTTAACATGGGGCTCAGCGGCGACTTTAGCGATTTTTTACCCCATGTTATTTTTACGATTCGCTTTTAACATGGGGTAACGTTGCCGAAAGCGCCCCATGTTATTTCCAACATCCGGTTTTGACATGGGTTGCGCCATAGAAGCAATGCCATTTTTACCATCATTTCAAAAAAAAGGAAGGCGGCCATTAGGTCGCCTTCCTTTTTTTGCGTTCGCTTTTCGCCGTTACTTCAATTTTCCTAAGAAATTGCGGATCATTTGCTGGAACCGTGCTGCAGCTTTTTTCCCCTCTTCGATCACTTCTTCTTCGCTGAGCTTCTTCGTACCAACACCGGCAGCCTGGTTGGTAGCTAAGGAGACGCCGACCAGGCGCACGCCCATGTGATGGGCCGCTGTGGCTTCGATGACGGTGGACATGCCGGCCATGTCGGCGCCGAGGACGGAAGCCATGTGAATTTCGGCCGGGGTTTCATAAGCGGGACCTGTGAATTGAACGTAAACGCCGTCGTGTAAGACGCAGCCGGCTTCTTTGCCGGCTTCATGCATTTTTTCACGCAGCTGAGGATCATAGACGGCGGTCATGTCCGGGAAACGGGTGCCCCATTCGGAGACATTGGGTCCGAGTAAAGGCGAAGGCACGAAGGAAGAGATGTGATCTTTCAGAAGGCAAAACTCGCCAACTTTGTAAGTCGGATTGATGGCGCCGGCAGCATTGGTTAAGAGCAGGGTATCAATGCCCAGCGATGCCATCAGACGAATGGGAAGAACACAGTCGGAGACGGGATAGCCTTCATAGAGATGAACACGCCCCTGCATCATCACGACGGGCAGACCTTCAAAACGGCCAAAGACAAAACGCCCGACATGGCCGGGTGCGGTAGAGATTGGAAAGCCGTCAATCTCGGCATAGGGAACATAAACAGCATCTTCGACGACATCGGCTAAATCACCCAATCCGGAGCCAAGGACGATTCCCACTTTTGGTTTCTCCGGGCAGACCTTCTTTACTTGTGCCAGGCAGTGCTGAACTTTTTCATACGGTGTCATTTTTCTTCCTTTCATGTTCTTTCCATCGCAGAAAAACATATTTTTCTCATCGTTTTTCGCTAAAATAACGTATCATAGTAAGTAAGCCTATCTTTTACCCATACGTTTGAAAAGGAGCTTCTATGAAACGAGTGGCTACTACTATTTTACATCATCGCTTGGCGGTTATCTTGTTGTTTGCCATGCTATCGATTTTATCGGCTTTTGCAGCAACACGCGTTACGGTGAATTATGACATGGCGGACTATTTGCCGGCTAATGCACCGTCATCACAGGCGTTGGAGACGTTGCGAAAAGAATTTAATTTTTCTATGCCCAATGCACGCGTTTCTTATCCGGTTTCTTCTGTAAGGGATGCGCTGCAGATGAAAGAAAGGCTGGCTGGTTATGCACACGTGGATCAGGTCATCTGGCTGGATGATGTGACGGATATTCATACGCCATTGGAGCAGATGGATACGAAAACCGTGAATGCCTATTGGAAAGACGGACGGGCGCTTTTCCAAGTTTCTGCCGATACGGCCTATGCGCGGCAAACCGTGGATTTTTTCCGTTCTTTGCATAGCGATACCTGGGTTTCGGGACAGATCATGGAACTGGCCAGCGCCCAGCATGCTGTCAATTCGGAAATTGGCTCGATTACGATGTTTGCGGTACCAATCGTCTTCATCATCTTATTGATCAGCACTTCCTCTTGGTTACAACCTTTCCTCTTTTTGCTCACCATCGGTGTGAGCGTATTGCTCAACATGGGATCCAACTTGGCCTTGGGCAGCGTATCCTTTATTACACAAGCCGTGTCCGGCACGTTGCAATTGGCCGTATCCATGGACTACGCCATCTTTTTGCTGCATCGCTATAATTTGAATCGTGAACAAGGCATGGTGAATGAAGAAGCCATGGCACAAGCGATGGTGCAATCGTCCATAGCGATTGCTTCCTCAGCTGCCACGACATTTTTCGGTTTTCTGGCGCTACTGTTCATGCAGTTTCGCATCGGTGCGGATTTGGGCATTGTCATGGCGAAGGGGATCGCCTTCTCTTTCCTGACCGTATTGATCTTTCTTCCGGCACTGATTCTGGTGTTACAAAAGCCGCTTGATCGGCTGGCACACCGATCATTGTTACCGAATTTCGAAGGCGTTGGTACCTTCGTATGTCGCCATCGCCATATCTTTGTGGCGATTGTGGCTGTTTTGATTATTCCGGCGTTTTTGGCGTCGCAGAGCAATTCCTTTGTCTATGGCATGGGCTCGTTCCCAAAGAACAGTGCTGCTGAACACGATCTGCACGCCATCGATGCACATTTTGGAGAACAACAGCAAATTTCTCTATTGGTGCCGCGCGGTGATCTGCAAAAAGAGCAACAGCTGGACAAGGCACTGAAGGCGTTGCCACATACGGATTCGGTGATTTCGTATGTATCCATGGCCGATCCGGCCATCCCGCAGGAGGTGGTCTCCGGCAAAGGGCTGGATCAGATCCTCTCTCCTTCCTACAGTCATTTCATCATCACAGAAAATATGCCGCGTGAGGGCGATGCTGCCTTTGGCGTGGTCAAACAAATACACACCATCACGGAGAACCTCTATGGAAAAGGGTACTTTATGACCGGGTATCCCGTTGTGACGGATGATATGCGAGCGACGGTACAATCGGACAATATCATTGTCAACGGTCTGGCTGTTCTCACCATCGCGCTGACCATTGCCCTAGCGTTCCGCTCCTTCACCTTACCAATTCTGCTCGTTTTAACCATCGAAGTAGCCATCTGGCTGAATCTGTCCGTGCCCTATCTGACGGGCTCGTCATTAAGTTACATCGGTTATCTCATCATTTCCACGGTCCAGCTTGGCTCAACTGTGGACTATGCCATTCTTTATACAGAACGCTACTGTGATCATCGCCAACGCTTAAGCAAACCCGACACATTGCGCATTGTCGCCAAGGAAACCATCCCTTCATTACTGCCACCGGCCCTGATTTTGACTTTTTCCGGCCTCGTCCTCTACCTGACATCGTCTTTGACCATCGTCAGTGAATTGGGCGAAGTCCTGGCACGTGGCGCTATACTTTCGTTAACCATGGTCATCTTCGTTTTGCCCGGTCTTTTGTATCTTTTCGATCGGGGGATTGAATGCACGTCCTTCGGCCGTCATTTCTATCATGCAGCTCCTACAAAGCCTTCAAAGGAGGAATTATGAAACAAGTAAAGAATCAACCAAAACGCATCACCAGCCTTCTTTTGGCGGCGGCCTTAGTGGTCATGCCGATGCAGACGGCAGTTTGTGCGGCTCCCTCGGCGCCGATTCGCGTTGCGGATACGTCGAGCACCTCTGGCACACCTTCCACAACCAATGAAAAAACAGCTGAATCCTTGAACGCTCAAAAAACAGCCGGTGCAACAAAATCCGAAGTCGTCTATGCTTCGCTACAGAATGATGGCAATGTCAAAGGCGTTTATATCGTGAATCGCTTTGATCCTTCCTCCGAACCCGTCAAGGATTATGGTGATTATGCATCCATCCGTGAGATTTCGACACAGGGTCGTATGGAAAGTTTTTCCGACGGGCACTATGCCATTTCTACCGGCGATGCACCTTTCTTCTATCAGGGACAAACGAAACGTAAAACACTTCCCTGGAAAATTCAGCTGCGCTACACGCTGGACGGGCAGCCGATTGATGCGCAGCAATTGGCCGGAAAATCCGGTACCTTTGGATTGGAAATTACCGTAAAGCCAACGGACGCCACAGCAAAGGATTCCTATGCACAACAGATGATGTTGCAAACGTCCGTGACACTGCCTGGCGATGTGGCCGAAAATGTACAAACGAAAGACGGTACCCTTGTGCAGGCAGGCAGCAACCATCGCATTGATTTCATCGGGCTGCCGGGAAAAGAAGCCAAAATCTTTCATTTGACCGCAACGGTCAAAGATTTTCACCTGCCGGCAATTACCTTTGCCGGGGTTCCTTTCTCCATGGACATCAGTTCCATGGCATTGCCGGACTTCAGTCAAGATCCGGACCTCAAAAAATTGCAAGACGGTACAAAGGCATTAAATGATGCGACAAAGCGTTTAGCAGCAGGATTGTCTGCAGCGGATAAGGGGTTTAGCGCTTTGGATTACGGTCTGGGCCGCTTGACAGGTGGTTTTTCTACCTTGCAAAACGCCGGCAGTCGTCTGACCGGTGGTGCCGATCGTTTTGCGGCCGGCTTGGAAACGCTACAAAAAAACAGCGCTCCTTTAGTGGCTGGCATTCGTCAGGCCAATACGAGCACAAAAGATATCGAAGACGCCATGCAACAGGTCAATGAGGGCTGGAAAGGCTATACTCAAGGCGTTTCTGCCTATGTTGACGGCGCGCAAAAGAGCCTGGAAGCGGCGGCGCCGTTCGCATCAGGGGCTCAGCAGCTTCTTGATGGTGCGACCAAGACGCGTGACGGACTTTCTGCTCTCAGCGAGGAGGGTGGCAAGCTAGTCGGCTATTCGGCGCAGATTCAAGAGGCATTAACGCAGATGAAGCGTAGCCTTTCTTCTTTGCCAAATGACAGTAGCTCCAAAACAGCTTCTGCCTCCGCCCTGCCCTCGCCGCAGGAATTGGCTCAATCCGAAGCACGCATAAAAGAGGCGTCGCGCAGTCTGCAACAGGCAAAGGGCGCCACAGATGCCGTTTATGATGCCTTTGAAAAACAGATACAAGCCATCGAAAATCAACCCTCCCCATCGCTTGAAGAAGTCGTGACGGCGGCCGGACTCTCCGCGGATGCACCGAAAAATCCGGATGTTCAAAAGTTGCTGGCTTACCAACAAAAGACCGCTGCCGCGCAAAAGCAAGCGTTGCTCTCGTCCCTGCATCGTCTCACCGATACAGGCGAGGCGCCGCTTAAAGCCTTGAAACAAGGCATGTCGCAAGCCGCCGGCCAGGCGGAGCAGATGGAAGAAGCCCTGAGCGAAGGACTTTCACAGATTAAAAAAATGACCGAAGCCATGCAACACCTCGGTTCCGGCTCCTCCGCCTTATCCGATGGCGTCGAAAAATTAGAACAGCAATATCAGACTTTCCATCAAGGCTTGCGTCGCTATGTAGACGGTGTCGGAGACATTTCCGTACACTTTGGCGGCAACGGCTCAAAAACGAAAGATATCGTCGCCGATGAGGCAAAGGTTCTGCCGCCATCTGTTCCAACCACTTTCTACGCCGGTATGAAGGCTCTCGCCGGCGGCCTCGCCGAATGGCAGCAAGGCGTCAAGCCCTTGGTACAGGGTGGCAAAGCCCTGCAGTCACCGGAAACCACGCAGGCACTGCTGGAGGGACAGGAAAAAGTTCGTAACGGCATTGGGCAATACACGGCAGGCTTCGGCCGTCTTGCTGGTGGCATGCAGCAATATACCGACGGCGTCAGCGCCTTGGCGAACAACAGCAGTGCGTTGGTAGATGGGCTGGCTTCCTATGTGGGCGGTGTCAATCGTGCGGCCAACGGCATGACCGAGTGGCAGAGCGGATTCCATCAATTTGGTTCCGGCGTATCGCAAGCTTCCGACGGAGCCAAACGTCTATCCGATGGCACGGGAGACTTTGCCGACCAAACGTCCGATATGGACGCACGCATTCGTGAAAAAATCGATGCGCTCATGGGCGAGACGAAAAAGGATGTTAAGGACCAAACCTCTTTTGCCGATGCACGTAACGGTAAGATTTCGCAGGTACAGTTTGTGCTCATGACCGAAGAAATTAAAAAGCCGCAGGAGGCCAAAGAAAAGGCTCCTGTCAAAAAAAATATCAGTCTTTGGGATCGCATCGTAAACTTATTTACGCCCAAAAAAGATAGTGAAGAATAGAGCACTATAAAAAGGCGAGCCCCTCTCGGGCCTCGCCTTTTTTAGTGTTTTTCTGTCTTACGCTTCCATCCATTGCGCAGTTATACCGACGGCAAGCATCGCTGCGGTTTCCGCGCGGAGAATGCGCGGCCCCAAATTGGCAAAATGCACACCGGCCGCTTCCATGGCAACAAATTCCTGTGGGCTGAACCCGCCTTCAGGCCCCACCAATAACAGAATCGATCCTTTAGGCGCCACGTTTTCCAGCACTCTCTCAAGCGTTGGCGCTTTTTCTTCGCTTCGTTCTGCGAGCACAATCTTTTCCACATCGGGCATGGCCAGGATTTCCGCCAAGGATAGCGATTCCTCCAGCGTCGGAATGTGGTGCCGTTCGCATTGCTCCGCTGCTTCTTGCAAAATTCGCTCCCAGCGCACCCGACGGTTGCCCGTTGGCGCTACCTCATTGACACGCTCCGTCTCCATGGGCAAAATCGCATTCACGCCAAGCTCTGTCGCTTTCTGCAGTGCCCACTCCCATTTTTCTCGTTTGATACGAGCCAACGCCAGCAACAAAGGATGCGGTAACTCCCGCTTTTCTTCCAACGCCTCATCGCAATGCGCCGTCACATGCTTTTTTGTGACTTCCAGAGTGGCCAAAAACGGTATGCCGTTCGGGTCAACAAGGCGCACCGTTTCGCCCCCGCGCACACGCAGCACGCGTAGAAGCTGGTGCTCTGTCTCTTCCGGAAACGAGATGATCGAATCCGTTGCCAAAGGTTCCCGCACAAAAAACTGTTGCATGGTATCTCCGTTATTTCATTTGGGACTTGTAATAGTGTTTCAGGCACTCAAAGGTTTCTTTAGAGATCGCATGCTCCACCTTGCAAGCATCGTCTTCTGCCGTCGCCGGAGAAACACCGATATGCAAAAACCAATCTTTCAATGTCTGATGCCGTTCATCGATATCCACGCCGATATCGCGTCCCTTCTTCGTAAGAATGAGAGACCCGTCCTCCAGCATCTCCACCTTGCCTTCCTGCTCCAGCTTTTTCATGGCGTTGCTGACAGAAGCACGGCTCAGATCCAGATGATTGGCCACATCGATAGACCGCACCGTCCCCAATTCCCGTTCCAATACCACAATCGCTTCCAAATAATTTTCTTCGGAATCATGGATATTATGCATATCTTCCTCCTTTATCGGTTCCGAAGTCGGCGTTCTCCGCGGCTTCGATACTCGTTTTTTTCTTTTACGTCTATGATGAATACCCGAAAAGTTAGCTTTGTACCACCGTTAGTTTTATTATGCCAAATCCTATGCTTTTCTCCAACCCCTTATTTTGTTATCACTCTTTATAAATGAGTGCTAAAAATCCTTGACTTTAAGGTCAGAGATGGTATAATAGAGTCGAGGTGAGAAACAGGGCCTCGGAAAACATAAAAGGAAAATCAAAAAATGAGGAACTTCTCCCCCATGGGAGGAAAGGAGATATTATGAAACTCGTACCGTATAGAAGAACACTTGCACCAAGCTTTGCTGTCATGAATGATATGATCGATGATTTTTTCAAGAGCGGCATGGATAACGCCGTTTATGATTCGTTCAAAGTAGACGTTGAAAAAGAGGAAGATAAGTACATTGTAACGGCGGATCTGCCGGGTGTGGCCAAGGAAAATTTGGACGTGGATGTAGAAGAAGGCGTTTTAACCATTGCGGTGCATCAGGAAGAAGAGTCGGAAGAAAAAGATAAGGAAAAGAATTATCTGCATCGCGAACGTCGCATCACGAACAGCTCGCGTCGTATCCGCCTCGGTGATATCGATGAAGACGCCATTAAAGCTAACTTGGAAAACGGCGTATTGCGCATTGAACTACCGTTTGCTCCGGAAGTTACCAAGAAAAAATCCATCGATATTCAATGAGTGGATGACATCACAGGTAAGTACAATAAAAAGCGAGGAACCTAAAGGTTCCTCGCTTTTTTGCATTTCATCCATCGAAAATTGGGGTGTACGACGATCCGAAGATCGTACTCTTTTTTAGTGCAGACGCTTCTTGAGTGGTGCCCAGGCCAATGCCAAGACCACAACACAGATCAGAAAGTCAACGCCCAAGAAAGAAGCATTGTATTCTACGCTATAGACAAAACCGGAGCTCAGATTGGAGAGCGTGAAAGCCTGACCAAGGCTTGCGCCGGCTTTCGTAAAGTCAATCGTAGAATAAAAGATGCAGCCAGAGAGCACATGCATCGCCAGACGTAATACGACGGCAAGGATCATTGTCGGCAGATGGGAGAAAAAGGAGGCATCCGGGGTGGTGCGATGGAGTCCTGCGAAGCCCAACATCATATAAGCAATGGGATAATCAAGCATGACTTGCAGCGGATGAACGCTGTAACCGCCCAAGATAAAGTCTAGGATGCCGTAGACGAAGCCGACGACAAGCCCCGGTGCCAAGCCCCAACGAATGGCAAAGAGAAACAGCGGCGCCATGGAAGCCAGAGTAATGCTGCCGCCCAAGGGCATTTCAAAAAGTTTAATGAACGATAAAATTTTTGCTAAGGCCAACAATACGCCGGCCTCTGCCACCATACGCGTTGTAAAAGAACGGGGCGTTTTGGTACTTTGCAAATTGTAAGACATAATTCCTCCCAGGTTCATCCGGCAAGGCCGGATCATTGCCGTTCAATATCTGAGAAAAAGAAAAGCGCCGCAAAGCGGCGCTGATGAATTCCAACAGAATTCAAAGACTTCCCTCCGCTATCATTACATAGATCAGGTGTAGGGTTGGATCAACCTCTCAGCCGCAACAAAAGTGCAGCACCCCCAGTCGATATTGAATTGTCTTTATTCTATCCAACTTACGGCGATTTCGCAAATAGAGAACCGGCAAGATCGCTGGCTCATGGGTTCAATTCTTACCGGATTTAGCCATTTGCAGACGCAAATCACCGTCTTCCAACCAGTGCCACTTCATCATCAAGCGATACGCCAGATACGATACGATCGCCGGCGCAAGGAAATGCATGATGGCAATTTGAAGCAACACTTGCGGCGAATTGCCCATGACTTCGAGCATGGCAAATTGACCAACGAGGCCACTGGTGCCCATGCCGGCGCCGGATGCATTAGAGGTCATGCCCAACACGGCGGTAGAAACCGGACCTAGAATCGCAGAAGAAACAATGGCCGGAAGCCAAACGGTTGGCTTTTTAATGATATTGGGCATCTGCAGCATGGAGGTGCCGATGCCCTGTGCCAAGCTGCCGCCAAAACCGTTGTCGCGGAAGGAAATCACAGCAAAGCCGATCATATTGCAGCAGCAACCGACGGTGGCAGCGCCGGCGGCAAGACCGGAAAGGCCGAGAGAAATGGAGAGGGCAGCGCTGGAAATGGGCAGAGTCAGGATAATACCCATGAGCACGCTTAAAGCAATGCCCATCGGAATCGGTTGCAGTTCCGTCGCGGCATTGATCAGAGCGCCCAGGCCATTCATCAGGTTAGCAATGTGTGGGGCCAGAAAATGACCGACAAGACCGCCGAAAATAATGGTGACAAAGGGCACCAGCACAATATCTACCGGGGTTTTGCCGGCTACGCGACGCCCTACCTCTACGCCGGCCAGAGCGGCCACAAATGCGCCCACCGGCTCACCGATAGCAATCGTAGCTGCTCCCGTAGCGCTGATCACAACACTACCGGCGCCGAGCGCACCAAGCGCCACCGCCGAAAGCACGACCAGTGCCGGCGCTTCCAAAACCGCTGCCACACCGACGCCGATGGCGGGTCCCATCAATTTTTGAGCGACCGATCCCATGGTGACCAACAGAGGCAGATGCGCAAGCATCCCGATTTGTTTAATAATCAGCCCGATCAGCAAAGAAGAAAATAATCCCCATGCCATACCGTTGAGTACTTTAGTCCAATAGTCGCGAATTGGATGTTCCTTTGCTTTCAATTTTTCCTTCCTTTCAAGAGCCGAGGCCCTTATGACTTCCCTTCAGCTTAAAGCCTAATCGGCTCCAAGTTGCCTCCCCTATCGTTCCACAGGGACTCCTACAAGCACATCGCCCTCACGCCGTAAAATTTGCACCGCGTAAATGCGATTGGGCAACACTGCAACAGCTTTGGCTTCCGAGACATCTGTTGCCGTTTTCGCGTGATCCTGAGAAAGAAGCGCCACGCGTTGGTAGTTGCCGGAATAGCCACAATAACGACCGGCCGTGTCCGGCTTTTCTTCCGTCAGTACTTCCAAGGTGTGCCCGATCATGCGATCCATAAAGGCATAGCGCAATCGCTCTTCTTGCTCTCCCAAACGGGCAGCCCGTTCCTTTTTCACTGCCGGATCCACCTGTCCGGTGAAAAGTGCTGCCGGAGTTCCCTGCCGCTTGGAATACGGGAAAATATGCATGCGCGAAAAACCGATGCGCTCGGTAAAGGTCATGGTTTCCAAAAATTCTTTTTCGCCTTCCTCCGGAAAGCCTACGATCACATCGGTCGTAATGCCTGCCAGTGGGAAAACATCGCGAATTTCGGCAATTTTCTGCGCATATACCGCTGTCGTATAGTGGCGATTCATTTTTTCCAGTATGGTATCCGAGCCGCTTTGCAGCGATAAATGGAAATGCGGACATAACTTGCCCGTAGCCTTCAAGCGTTGCAGCTTTTCCGGGGTCACCCAACGCGGTTCAATGCTGGAAAGACGGATGCGATCGATACCCGGAATCGCCGCTACGGCTTCAATCACATCGCAAAGATCCTGACGTGGCGCGCCCGGTGCGCGATGGGCATCTTTGCCGTAGCTGGCCACATGAATGCCCGTTAGAACAATTTCACGAAAGCCTTTCTTGGCTAAGCCATCCGCTTCTTTCACAATGGATGCCAATGGGCGCGAAGCAATGTGCCCGCGCGCATACGGAATGATGCAATACGAACAAAACATATCGCAGCCTTCCTGGATCTTAATCGTAGCTCGAGTTAAAAACTGTTCCGTCTCAATCTGCAGCGTATCAAAAGCAGACTCTTGATTCAGGTCTTCGACCGCAATCTGCTGTTTTCCGGTTTCTTTGACTGCTTCCACCAGAGCTGGCAAACGGCGGCGCCCCTTCGTGCCGAGAACAATGTCCACGCCTTCCATGGCCTCGAGCACTTCCGGCGCCACTTGCGCATAACAACCGACCACAGCAACGATGGCGTTTGGGTTTTCGCGCTTCATTTTACGAATCTGCTGGCGACTCTTGGCGTCTGAGGCATGGGTTACGGTGCAGGTATTAATCACATAAACGTCGGCCGATTCCTGCTCTGCTGCCAAATCATAACCGGCATGCAAAAACAGTTCTTCCATGGCTTCTGTTTCATATTGATTCACTTTACATCCCAGAGTATGAAACTTAACGCGCGGCATGAACATTCCAATCTGCTTCCACGGCGGACCATTCGCCCATGCGGCGGCAGGACGTCACACGAAAACCTTCCTGCGTAAGGGCGTTTTTCACCGCGTCTTCTTTTGTCGTCAGTATGCCGGAAAGAATCAGATGGGCCCGCTCTGCCAAACAGGTGTGTACGTCCGGCAACAGGCGCAAGACGAGCTCCGCCAATAAGTTGGAGACCACCACATCAAAGGTTCCCTCCACCCCTTGCATGAGATTACTCGGACGAATATCCAAGGAAACGTGATTGGCTTCGGCGTTCTTATGCGCAGCCTGCAATGCATCTTCATCAATATCGGTAGCCTGTACCGTTGCCATGCCTTGTTGCTTCATATAGATGGCCAAAATACCGGACCCTGTGCCCAAATCCAATCCGCGTTTTCCCTTCAACGCCATGTGCTCCAAGCCTTCAAGGCAGAGCACGGTCGTTTCATGTGAGCCGGTACCGAACGCCATCCCGGGATCAATAAAAATGGGCGTGCGCGACGGATCGACGGGTTCCATCCAGGAGGGAACAATTTCAATGGTTTCGCCCACGGGAAGCGGATGGTAGCTCTTTTTCCATTCCACATCCCAATGGCCATTATCGATGGAGGCTTCGTCGAGCACACGAATCTCGCCGCCATACTGTTCATAGCACTGGCGTTCCAGGCTCTCCATAGCTTTTCGGCCTTCCGCATCCGCCGAGAAGAACACAAATTCCAGAATTTCATCATCGGCGTTCAAGCTCTTAACGGCATCGCCCGCCTGCAGGCGCAAATCTTCCAGCAACTCTTCGCGATCGGCCAATTGCCAATCCGGATGATTGGCTTCATATTGAGAGATGGTCTCAGGGTCCATCAATTGCGTACCGATGGTACCGCTTTCCGCCAGCATGGCTTCCACGGTGTCCTCCAGTTCAGGAGGGTAGGCAAGCGTCACTTGTAAAAAATTGGTTTCCATCAGTCAAACAGATCCTTTACTTTCTCCCAGAAATTCTTCTCTTTTTCTTCCACTTCATCGCCCATGGTCTTCGCATAGGCGCGCAAAGCATCGGCTTGCTCCTCGTTCAAATGCGTCGGTGTTTGAATATCAATGATGAAATGCAAGTCGCCGGGTCGACCGGTACGTACATCGCGAACGCCCTTCCCCTTTAGGGTGAAACGAGTGCCGGTCTGCGTCCCCGCAGGAATACGGAATGCTTCCTTCCCCTCCATTGTGGGCACTTCCACTTCATCGCCGAGCGTCGCTTGGACGAAAGAGAGCGGCATTTCAAAGTAGAGATCATTGCCATGGCGTTCATAAAGCTCGGACGCCTCTACGCGTACGACAATGTACACATCGCCGGAGGAACCGCCATTCGCACCGCTATGTCCCTGACCGCGCATGGGCAAGATATTGCCATCGGCAATGCCCGCCGGAATTTTTACCGACAGTTTCACACTCTCCGTTTCACGGCCATTACCATGACAATGCGGACATTTCTCATCAATCACCTCTCCGCGTCCGCCGCAGTTGGGACACGTCGTCTGCTGTACAATGCGGCCAAACGGCGAATGCACCTCGCGATTGATCACGCCGGCGCCATGGCAGGTCGGACAGGTTTTCTTGGCAGTGCCATCCTTGGCACCGGTTCCGTGGCAATGTGCGCACTCATGCTCCCGCCGAATGGTGACGGTTTTTTCGACACCAAAATACGCTTCCTTAAATGTCAGGCGCACTTCTTTACGGATGTCCGCACCGCGACGGGCGCGATTCGGATTCTGACGCGCTCCGGCACGACCGAACAGGTCGCCGAATAAGTCTCCGAAAATATCATCCATGTCAAAGCCAAAACCGCCACCTGCGCCGCCCGCACCGTTTTCAAACGCAGCTGCGCCATAGGTGTCGTAAAGACGGCGCTTCTCGTCATCTTGTAGAATGCCGTAGGCTTCACTTAAATCATTAAATTTTTTTGCTGCCTCTGCATCGCCCGGATTCAAATCAGGATGATACTGCTTTGCCTTCTGGCGATAGGATTTTTTAATGTCGCTCAGGGTGGCATTGCGGCTCACGCCAAGCACTTCATAGGGATCTTGCAAAGTCGGCTCCTTTCCTACACTTAAAGACACATTTTAAACGAAACTGAACATAAAGAAAAGGGCACCGAGGCGCCCTTTTCTTTATTTCCTTGAAAATCTGTTTACTTTTCTTCTTTATTATCGTCGTCCACGACTTCGTAATCCGCATCTACGACATCATCGCCCTGCGCCTGGCCGGCACCCGCCTGTGCCTCAGCACCCGGCTGCGCGCCTGCTTGGGCACCGGTTTGTGCATAGAGCTTCTGTGACAGCGTATTGAGCTCGCCCGTCAATGCTTCCGTGCGCTTTTTAATTTCGTCCGGATCATTTCCGCCAACGACATCCTTCAAGGCAGTAATCTTGTCTTCCACCTGTTTCTTCTCGTCTGCCGAAACTTTATCGCCCAATTCCTTCAGCGTATTCTCCGTCTGGTAAATCAGGGATTCGGCCTGATTCTTGACTTCGATCAGCTCTTTCTTTTTCTTATCCTCTTCGGCGAACTGTTCCGCTTCTTTCACGCGGCGATCAATCTCTTCATCCGACAGATGAGTCGACGAAGTAATCGTAATCTTCTGTTCCTTGCCCGTGCCCAGATCCTTGGCGCTGACGTTAACAATGCCGTTCGCATCGATATCAAAGGTAACTTCGATTTGTGGGATACCGCGACGTGCTGCCGGAATACCGGAGAGCTGGAAGCGGCCCAACGTTGTATTGTCCGCAGCCATCTCACGTTCGCCTTGCAGGACATGGATATCCACAGAAGTCTGATTGTCGGCAGCCGTCGTAAAGGTCTGGCTCTTCTTCGTCGGAATGGTGGTGTTACGCGGAATGAGTACCGTGGTAACTCCGCCCAGTGTCTCCAAGCCCAAGGACAGCGGCGTAACATCCAGCAGCAGGAGGTCTTTGACTTCACCGGTCAACACACCGCCCTGAATCGCAGCACCCAAGGCCACGCATTCATCCGGATTAATATCCTTCTGCGGATCCTTACCGGTCAATTTCTTCACCAGGTCCTGGACCATCGGGACACGAGTGGAACCGCCTACCAGCAATACCTTGTTGAGGTCCGACGCCGAAAGGCCGGCATCTTTCAATGCATTGTTGACCGGCTCTTCAGTCTTTTTCACCAGCGGAGCAATCAATTCTTCAAATTTCGCACGGGTGACGTCCATGTTGAGATGCACCGGCTGACCGTTGACCGCCGTAATGAACGGCAGGTTGATGGTCGAAGTCATTGCGCTCGAAAGTTCCTTCTTGGCTTTCTCCGCCGCATCCTTCAGACGTTGATCGCTGGTCGGATCCAAACGCAAATCCACGCCGTTTTGTTTCTTAAAATCTTCCGCAATGTAGTCCATTAACGCATTATCAAAGTCATCGCCGCCCAAGCGGTTGTTGCCGCGGGTCGAGAGCACTTCAAAAACGCCGTCGCCGACTTCAAGGATGGATACATCAAACGTACCACCGCCCAAGTCGAAGACCATGATCTTGGAAGAATCTTCATCCTTATCCACACCGTAGGCCAAAGCAGCTGCCGTCGGTTCATTGATGATACGTTTAACATCCAGGCCGGCAATTTTTCCGGCGTCTTTTGTGGCCTGACGCTGTGCATCCGTAAAGTAAGCCGGAACGGTGATAACCGCTTCCGAAACGTTCTGTCCCAGATAGCTCTCCGCATCCGCTTTTAATTTCTGCAAGATCATAGCGGAAATTTCCTGCGGTGTATAGGCTTTTCCGTCAATCGTCACCTTGCGGTCGGTTCCCATGTCACGTTTAATGGACGAAATCGTCCGATCCGGGTTCATAATGGCCTGACGTTTCGCCGTTTCACCCACGAGACGTTCGCCATCCTTTGTAAAGGCCACCACTGACGGTGTAGTACGGTTACCTTCCGCATTCGGAATGATCGTAGCCTGACCACCTTCCATAATAGCGACAGCCGAGTTTGTTGTTCCTAAGTCAATGCCAATAATTTTAGCCATTTTATGCCTCCTATGTTCCTTCGACCTTATTTTGCTACCTTTACCATAGCGGGCCGAATCAGTTTGCCGTTGAGTTTGTATCCTTTTTGCAGGGTCTCAATGACGTGTCCCTCTTCTACCGTATCGCTCTCCTCCGTGAGGATGGCGTGATGCAGATTGGGATCGAACGCTTCGCCGTCCGCTTCCACTGCTTCCACTCCATTTTTGGTTAAAATCTCACGCAGTTGCGCATGAATCATTTCCATGCCTTCGAAAAAAGTGTCATGTTCTTTTTCGGTGGCCAACGCACGCTCAAAGTTATCTACGACATCAAGCAGTTGTAAAATCAACCGCTCATTCGCATAGCGCACGGTGTTGATCTGTTCCTGTTCGCTGCGTCTGCGGAAGTTCTGAAAATCCGCTTGCAAACGCATATAGCGTACGGACAGTGTCTCATCCGAGTCCTTACTCTCCGAGGAACTCTCGTCTTTTATATTTTCTTGCTTTTCGTTTTCTACTGTTTCTTGCGACTCTCGCTGTGTTTCGTCCTTTTTCTCCGCTTGGGAAGCATTCACCGAGTCGGTAGCGCCGTTCGTATCGGCGACGCTTTCCTTCTCCTGCGCTTCCTCTGCCGCATTGACGGCATCTCGAAGCAGATCATTGACTTCGGGAGTCTTATTCTTGTCTTTCACGTTTCCTCCTTTCGGCGGATTCTCCGCACTCATCGATCAGCCTCGATTCGTGATCGAATCAAGGTATTTTCCCATGCGCCGTACATGACCGATGACATTGCGGTAATGCAAACGCATCGGACCGATGACGCCGAGCACGCCGTATACATCGCCGTGTACTTGGAAAGGCGTGGCCACCAAGGCCGCTTTTTGTAGCAACTTCATCTCGTTTTCCGAGCCGATGCGCACATAAACCTCTTCCTGCGGAGAAATCTGATTCAGAAGTCCGACAAATTCGGGACTGGCCCTGAGGTCATCCAGAAATTCCAGCGCATCCGGCAGATCACCATCCTCCACAAAGCGCAACCACTTGGCCATGCCTTGAAAAAGCACCTTCTCTCCATGGCTGGCTTTTAAGCGATCCAGCAACGTCGGCACCAGTTCGCTCATCAGGTTACCGTGCACATAGGCGCCGCTGAAATAATCCGACTGCAGGAAATCCGATACATCCTGTAAGCGATGCCCTTCAAAGAGTTCCTGGAAAATTTCTCCCAGGCGTTCCAATCTTTCCTTGCTGTAATCCGCGTCCAAGTGAATCAATTCCGTATCAACGAATTTCGTATTGAACACGGTCACGGTGAGCAATTCGTGCGACGAAAGCGGCAGAAAACGAATCTTATCAATGACGTCATCTGTCCGCCCCGGTAGCAATGCGAACGCCACGCTGTCCGTTAAATCGGACAATATGGTGAGCGCCTGCTCCAGCAAGTTTTCCGGATCATAAGACTGTTTCAACAGGCTCTGACTGCCCAGCGCCGATACCGGCTCCGGTTCATGCCCACGACGCAACAGCTCGTTAACGTACCAGCGATATGCCTTTTCCACAGGAATGCGCCCCGAGGAAGTGTGCGCCTTTTCCAAAAAGCCCATATGCTCCAGATCGCTCATCTCATTGCGGATTGTCGCCGCCGAAACATCCATGCGATAATCACGCCGCAATGTGCGCGAACCGATGGGAAGTCCTTCCTTAATGTACGACTGCAAAATGGCGCCTAGAATGAAAATCTTTCGTTCGTCCATGTCGCCTCCTTCCGCTATGTTCTCTTCCTTATGCGGTGACGAGGCAACGCAATGATGCGCTGCCGTACTCGAGAAGGAAGTGTTTTTCTCTGTTAGCACTCCCGTTCCCTGAGTGCTAACATAATGATACAGAAAGCCGCACCGTTTGTCAACCGGCGCGGCTAAAAATTAATAGAAAATATATGCGCCCTCGGGTGGTCGCTTCTTATTGATTCACCTCCACATATTTCGAGGCCATCAGTAATGATATAAAGAGGACTTTAGGCAAAAAGACGCCTTTGATTAAATTTGTTAATTCTCTTCATGCTCCAACAACATATCCGACAGAACATCGTTTTGAATAAAAAACCCCTTTTCCGTGAACGCCAGATGCGACGGTGTTAAGGTCATAAGATCATTTGCACAGGCTTGTCGGATGGTATGCGGCGCGAAAGCCGTAACATCACTTCCGTTACGAGTAAGGAAGGCGGCACGGTCCATTCCGACTATTTTACGGAGCCCCATCATGATCTGCTCAAAGAGATCGTCCTCACGGGTACGGGCAATGAGGGCGCGCGGCGATCTGCCGGCGGTAATGCCGTCGACATAGGCATGAATGCCATCTGTATTGCGATAGCGCTCCCCCAGAAAGTAGGAGGCCGCACCCACGCCAAAGCCGAGATAATCTTTCGCACTCCAATACTTCAAATTGTGGTGCGAGGCATAGCCGGGCTTGGCAAAATTTGAGATTTCATAGCGATCATAGCCTTGTTCCTGCAAGCCCTGCACGACGTATGTCAACCACTTCACGAGCGTTTCGTCGTCGGGAAGGGCAAGGCGCCCCTTTTGAACCAGATAATGAAAATAGGTTTTTTCTTCCAAAATGAGCGAATACCAGGAAACATGTTCCGGATGCCATCGCTCAAGAGCGGAAAGATCGTGCTGAATATCTTCCGTTGTTTGCCCGGGCAGCCCCAAGATTAAATCTAAATTCAAATTTTTAAGGCCGGCATCACGTAAGAGTGCAATATCCTCTTCTACCTGCTCTTTCGTATGCGTACGCCCGATCCGCACAAGCAAGGGATCCGAAAAGGACTGGACGCCGAGGGAAACACGATTTACACCGGCTTTCAACAGATCTTGGATGTCTTTCGAGGAAAAAGTGCCGGGGTTGGCTTCCACGGTAATTTCGGGCGACGGGGAGAAACAAAAGCGCTCGCGCAGAGTATCCAAAATCTCTCGCAACGAGGCGACAGGCAGCAGCGTGGGTGTGCCGCCGCCAATATAGACGGAATCCACACAAAAAGACGTAGCACTGAAAGCTTCCGCCATTGCTCTCTCCTGTTGCGAGGACGGAAACGGAAAGCAACGAATTTCTTTTTTCAGGGCTTCTACATAGGGGGCATGGAAACGCTCCGCATGCGGAAAGGTCAAAAAATCACAGTAATAGCAACGCTCCAGGCAAAAAGGAATATGGATATACAAGCCGAGGGAGCGCTCTGCAGACGCAGGCGCCCCCTCGCAGGTGTGATCAGTTTTCATCGTCATATTTTAATACATTGAGGAATGCACTCTGCGGAATGCTGACATTGCCAACCTGACTCATCCGCTTCTTGCCCTCCTTCTGTTTCTCCAGCAACTTCTTCTTACGGGAAATATCGCCACCGTAGCACTTGGATAACACGTCCTTGCGCAAGGCCGATACAGTTTCACGCGCAATGATCTTGGCTCCGATGGCCGCCTGAATGGGCACGGCAAACTGATGGCGCGGGATTTCCTTTTTCATCCGCTCGCAAATCACACGACCGCGTTCATAGGCTTTATCGCGATGCACGATGAGGGAAAGCGCATCGACCATTTGGCCATTAACAAGAATGTCCAGCTTCACCAGATCCGACTTTTGATAGCCGGCCAATTCGTAATCCAAACTGGCGTAGCCGCGCGTCTTGGACTTTAACGCATCGAAGAAATCATAGATCACTTCGTTTAACGGCATCTCATAATGCATGGAGACACGTCTTTCATCCATATACTCCATGTTCTTGTACACGCCGCGGCGATCCTGGCACAATTCCATAATGGTACCGATGTATTCCTTAGGCGTCATAATATCGGCACGAACCATCGGCTCTTCCACTTCTCGGATATCCGTGGGATCCGGAAAATCCGTTGGGTTTTGAATACTCAATTCCGAACCGTCATTGCAGGTAATATGGTAAATGACGCTGGGCGCTGTGGCTAAAATATCCAGATTAAATTCGCGAGCCAGACGCTCTTCAATGACTTCCATGTGCAGCATGCCAAGGAAACCGCAGCGAAAACCGAAGCCAAGCGCTACAGAATTTTCTTTTTCAAACACTAAGGCCGCGTCGTTTACCTGGAGCTTTTCCAAAGCATCCCGCACGCTGTTCACATCTTCATTCGTACTCGGATAGATGCCGGCATAGACCATCGGAATGACCTTTTTATAACCCGGTAGCGGTGTGGCTGCGGGATTTTCTGCATCGGTAATCGTATCGCCCACTTCGGCATCGCCAACCGTTTTAATGGAGCAGACGACATAGCCGACATCGCCGGTGGAGAGTTCATCCGTTTTGATATGGCCACGAGCATCGTAGCCGACTTCGTCGACTTCGTATTCCTTCCCTGTCGCCATGAGGCGGATATGCATGCCGGGTACGATTTTGCCGTCTTTGATGCGCACAAACATCACTACGCCCAAATAGGGATCGTAGTAGGAATCAAAAATTAACGCCTTCAGCGGCGCTTTCGGGTCGCCGGAAGGAGCCGGTATGTTTTGGACAATATCTTCCAGAACCGCCTTGATATTGGTGCCATCTTTGGCGGAAATCAGCGGTACGTTTTCAGTGTCAAAACCCAGCACATTTTCGATCTCTTCCTTTGCCATCGGAATGTTGGCGCTGGGCAGATCGATTTTATTGATCACCGGTAAGATTTCCAGATCCTCTTCCATGGCTAGATATGTGTTGGCAAGGGTTTGTGCCTCCACGCCCTGCGAAGCATCCACAATCAGGACGGTGCCTTCACAAGCCGCTAAGGAGCGAGACACTTCATAGTTAAAGTCCACATGGCCCGGCGTATCGATGAGATTTAAGGTGTAGACGATGCCGTCATCGGCCTCATAGAAGAGGCGTACGGCTTTTAATTTTATAGTGATGCCGCGTTCGCGTTCCAAATCCATGGAGTCAAGCAGCTGTTCCTTCATCTCGCGTAAGGTTACCGCACCGGTTGTTTCAATCAGGCGATCCGCCAAGGTGGACTTTCCATGATCGATATGCGCGATAATGCAAAAATTTCTGATGTTTTCCTGAATATCACCCATAGATCCTCCTAAAATCCGCCAAATGCATCGAAGGGAAAATAGCGAAATACAGCTCGCCCCACGATGGACTTCACTGAAATGGTGCCGAAGTAGCGACTATCCCGACTGGCACCTTCCTGTCGATTATCGCCAAGCACGAAAAGTTGATCTTTTCCGACCAGCCACGAGGCATTCTTAGCAGCATGCGTAAAGCTGGTATTGATATAGGATTCCTCGAGACGTTTGCCATTGATATACACCATGCCGTCTTCAATTTGCACGTACTCGTCCGGCAGAGCCACAACGCGCTTAATGTAATCCCGGTTTTCATCGGGTGCGTGAAATACGACAATGTCGCCGCGATGCAATCCTTCCGCCGTGATCCCCTGTTTAAAAACAAAAAGACGATCGCCGCTGTGAAGGGTGTCTTCCATGGAAGATCCCTCCACGACGGTGCTCGCAACAATAAAATGTGTAATCAGAAAGGCGATCAGAATCGCCGCGACAATAATGCGCAAGGCTTCTGTCGCTTTAAATTCTTTTGCGGCATGCTCTTTGGGTGCATGGCCGGGAATCGGTTGTTTCATTCCTTCCCCTTACGATTAATACATGGACATGAATTTCGTAATGGGCCAGATCCGGAAACGAGAGACAGCCTTAATGTGTTCCGCAGGAATCGGTCCGAACAAACGGCTGTCATTGCTGGCGCCGCTCGCGCGATTATCTCCCATCACGAAGTACTCATTGTTACCCAGTTTCCATTTGGTGTTGGCATACGAGGCCGTGTCTTCGGAAGTATAGTATTCCTTCATCCACTTGCCATTGATATACACTTTACCGTCTTTGATCTCGACCGTTTCACCCGGTAGACCGATCAGACGCTTCACATAATATTCATCCAAATCCGGCGAATCAATAATTAAAATATCGCCGCGATGATATTTTTTGAAATACGTCGGAATCTTGCTCACCAAAAGGAAATCCCCGTTATTGAGCGTCGGCTCCATGGATGTGCCGCTCACTGTGGTGGCACCGCCAATGAAGAAACGAATGATGATCGCCAATACAATCGCAATGGCAACGGGCAAAATCCAGTTGTAAAAAAAGCCGCGGAGTCCCTTGTTTTTACGTTCCTCTTCGGCATCTTCATCGCTATATGCCGGTTTTTGTACGGAGGAGGTTTCCTTCTTTTCTTCGTTCGTGAGCCGACGATTGGATTCTTTTGACGCACGATGAATCGGCAGCGCCTCCGCATCCCATGTCGTCTCGTTGCTCTTCACTTTCGGAAAAACACGCGTCTCCGACAATTCTTCTTCCGTCGTCAACGTCGGCAATACTTTGGTTAGATCTTCCGTATCTTCCGAAGGGGGCTCCGGCTCCCCTTCGTCATCCCTAATAAAGTCGGAATACGAGCCCGTCGGAATGGGCGCTTCCTCCTGCATAGCTTCAAAGGAAAGCTCATTGCGCAACGTACGTTCGTCCCGTTCCAGCTTCTGCCGCGTTTGATCCGATACATGATCTTTAATATAGCGACGAATCCGGCGAATATCCTCTGCAGCAACGGGAGCTTCTTCCTCCGCAGTAACAGGGGCTTCTTCCTCCGCAACCACGGGGGCTTCTTCCTCCATATCCGCTTTTATTGCCGTTTCCGCCTCGGCTTTCTCTGTGACAGAAACGGATGCACGGCTTTCTTCCTCATTCTCTCTATTCTGCGCCGATCTCATTTCCTCAGCAGAGAGAGCAACGGTCTGATCGTCCTGTTCCTCCTCTGTTCCCATAAAAATGGAATCCAACGACAGAGGGCGTTTGTTGTTCGTTTCTTTCGTCATTGCATACTGCCTCTCTAGATTAGTTTCATATATTTAAGTATAGCACAGCAAGCCTTGGAAAATGAGCATAAAAAAAGAGCAATTTTCAAAGAAAACTGCTCTTATATACGATCCGCTATTATTCTGCGGAAGCGACGTTCAGGCGTTTCTGCAAACGGCTGACAGCACGGCTGGCAGCGTTCTTGGAGCATGCGCTCTGCAAAGACGCTCTCTTCAGCTTGCGATCAATCACCTTCAGCAGTTCCTGTGCTTCCTGAGGTGAGTTCGCCTCTAATGCTGCATCAAACTTCTTAATATAAGTTTTGATCTCGGAACGTTTGCTACGATTGCGCAGACGATTGCGCTGTGCCACGTCAATTCTCTTTTTTGCCGATTTAATATTGGCCAATTCGCTCACCTCCTTCGGTGTTAGAGATTATTTTTTACGATACCAAGCGAGTATACCATACTCTTCGTATGCTTGCAATTCTTTTTCAGGAATTCGAAGCAATTGTCGCATCAAATTTTCGTTTTTCTGTGCTATTTGGCGATGCGCAGCACAAAGCGCTCCAATTCCTCCGTCAGATGAAACGGGCCAGTTTTCATGCGTCGCTCCATGGAGAATAAGGCATCATGCAACGCAAGCAATTCTTTTTCATCGTAGTGTCGCACCCCTTGTTGCAGCTTACTAAATTCAAAAGATGACAGTTTGAGTCGCAAGCGGGCATCGCCGGGAGACGTGTTGTGGTTCTGGGCGCGTTTTACGCCAATCATATTGCGTACCTGACGCACGAGCATATAAAACAAACGGTATGGATCATCGCCAAGACTTTCATAGCCGCGCACCAGACGCAGCGCTTCCGAGGCATTGCGCGCATTCATAGCGTCCATCAGGGCAAATATATTGCGCTCGGCAGGCGAAATCATGACGTCTTCGACATCGGCCAGATACAGGCGCATGTCACGAGCCAGACCGGCAACAGAGGCCACGAGATTTTCGACATCATAGAGCGTTTTACCGGCAGAGCGATTCATATATTCGCTTGATTGCATGAGTAATGGCACCACGCCCTGTTGGATAGCAATGCCACGGGTTTGGAACTGCTTTGTGATAAAACGGTTGAGTTCGGACGCCGAGAGCGGCGCCAAATCCACGCGTTCGAGCTCCGTTTCCATGCTCTTCAACAATTTACCGCGAAAAGGCTTCTCTCCGTCAAAGCCCAAGACGAGTAACACATGGGGTGCCGGATGCGCAACACAATCCGCCAGTGCTTCTAAAAACGGCTCAAATTTGCTCACTTCTTCTTTTTGCAAAGGCACATTTTCGAGCACCACCACACGACGTTCCTGCTGCAGAGGGTAGGTTTCTAATACAGAAATGAGTGCTTCCGGTGTTAAGGAACGCGCTTGGAGATGTTCATAGTTAAAAGAAAGCAGCTTTCCGCCCAGCACGTCTTTCTGTAAGACCTGCTTCATTCCGTCCCAAAGATAGGGCTCCTGAATGGTACAAAGCAAATAATGTCCAGGATCCCCGCGATCCACGCGGCGAATCCAGTCCACGTAATTCATAGTAGCCCCCCCTACCTATTGGTTCTTCACATCCTGCCACATTTGATCGTACACGGAAACGAAGTCGCCGATGTATTCGAACACTTCGTAATTTTTATACACCGACGGATCCGGATAGGCCACCGGTGAGTGCTGGATTTCTTCCGGCAACAGCGCACGCCCCTTTTCGCTCGGCAAGGAATAGCCCACCCATGCCGCGTTTTTCGCCATGATGTCCGGACGCAACATGAAATTGATGAATTTTTCGGCATTTTCCTTGTTGCGGCATCCTTTCGGAATGGCAAAGAGGTCAAACCACAGATTGCCGCCCTCCGGCGGGGCCACATAATCCAGATTCGGATTTTCCTGCATCGCCGCAAAGGCATCGCCGGAATACATCACGGCCAGCGCATTTTCTCCGTTGATCATCAGATCGCGAATCTCGTCTATCAGATAGGCGTAGACGAGCGGATATTGGCGGATGAGATCGGCGCGGGCCGCTTCCAAATCACTACGTTTCGTGGAATTTGACGACACTCCGGCACGCACCAGGGAAATCATAAAGGAATCCCGCGAAGAATCCAGCATGATGATTTGGCGTGCGTATTTGGGATTCCAGAGGATATCCCACGATGTGACCGGATCCGACACCAGTTTTTTGTTATATAAAATCCCCACCGTGCCCCAGAAATACGGTGCTGAATACTTCTGCTCCGGGTCAAAGGCCTTATGCATAAATTGCGGATCAATGTTTGCCATGTTCGGAATGTTTTTATAATTCATCGGCAAAAGCATATCTTCCTGCACCATGCGCTGGAGCATGTATTCCGACGGTACGATCACATCGTAAGTGGCGCCTCCGTTTTTGAGTTTGACGTACAAGTCCTCATTCGTGGCAAAGTTAGAGTAAACCACATGAATGCCCGTTTCCTGCTCAAAACGCGTCAGTATCTCCGGATCGATGTATTCGCCCCAGTTATAGACATTTACTTCCTGCTGCGCCGATCGGCTGGAACCGGCATCGCATCCGGTCAGAACGCCCGCTACAAAAAGCAGCATGAAAAACAACTTCCCGAGCTTCATACGTCCTCCTTTCCGTGCAAGGTACGCCAATTCATGACCAGCAATAAGATAAACATGGCGACAAACATGAGCGTAGACAGGGCGTTGACTTCCGGATTGATACCGCGGCGCGCCATGGAATAGACCATCGTCGAAACCGTCTCCACCCCGTTACCGGCATTGAAGAATGTGATGACAAAATCATCGATGGACATCGTAAAGCCCATAAGGGCGCCGGAAAGAATCCCGCTTTTTAAAAACGGCAAAATCACATAGCGCAACGTCTGCCACGGTGTTGCTCCCAAATCCATAGCCGCTTCGGCAAGCTCCGGCGGCATTTGCTGCAGACGCGGCATAATGGAAAGGACGATGTAGGGAATCTCAAAAGCAATGTGCGAGAGCAAAATCGTGCCATAGCCCGGCGTAAGCTGGAAAAAGCCGTAGAGCGCCATGAAACCGATGGCGGTCACGATATCCGGGTTCAGGACGATAACCTGATTGATGAGCTGCATTTCCGTGCGGTGCCGCCGACTGAAATAATGCACGCCCAAGACGCCGAGAGTCGCCACAACGGTGCCGATGAGTGTAGCCAAGATGGCAACGCTTACCGTGTTTTTCAGCGCATTCAAAATAGCCTCGTTTTCCATCAGGGATGCATACCAATGCAACGAAAAGCCTTCCCATGCGCCTCGTGTTTGTCCTTCATTGAACGAGAACACGATCAGCACGAGAATCGGTGCATATAAAAAGGCATAGATGAGAAAAAGAAACAGGCGGCGTAATCCCTTAGACATCAGCTACCTCCTCTTCCATTTCCACTTCCGCGCCCGGATCCTGCGCCGTCGGCATACTGCCCTGCGCATGCGTTTCCTTCTCGCGCCCGAACAGTAGCGATACGATTAAAAACACCATCAATATCATGGCCATGGCTGAACCGTATTGCCAGTTGCCCGTAACCGTGAATTGCTGTTGTATGACATTGCCAATGAGATTGATCTTATTGCCACCAAGTAGGGACGTAATCTCAAAGGTGGCGATGGCGGGAATGAAAACCATGGATATGCCCGACGCGATGCCCGGTAAGGACAAGGGCAGCGTGACATTCAAAAAGGTCTGTGTTTTATTGGCGCCCAGATCCGCTGCGGCTTCCCAGAGGCTGTGGTCCATCTTCTCAAGCGACGTAAAAATCGGCAGAATCATGAAGGGCAAAAAGTTATAAACCATGCCCAAAATGACAGCCGTTTCGGTGTACAGTAGATCCATGGGTTGCAGGCCCAGACTTGTCAAAAAGGTATTTAAGATGCCTTTGCGCGAGAGAATCGTAATCCAGGCATAGGTACGCAGCAAAAAGTTCATCCACATGGGAATTACCACCAGCATCAACAGCAAAGGACGCAGGCGCGGACTGCTCTTAGCCATGAAGTATGCCATGGGATAGCCCAGCAAAAAGCACACCAATGTCGACAGAAACGCAATGCGCACCGATTTTAGCAATGTCTCTGTGGCATGGCCGGCAAAAAATTTCTCAAAATTGTCCAAGGTCAGCTGCCCCTCCGCGGAGGTTAAGCCGTAATAGAAAATCATGCCCAGCGGCACGAGCACAAAAACAAGTGCCCATAGCAGATAGGGCGTACTGAGCGAGCGATATCGTTTCATGCCATCGCTCCTTTTGTCGTGGATTTATGCATGACCTGAATGAGATCCGGCGCAATCGTAATGCCGACCAAAGCACCCACTTCCATGGATTTAGTGCTCTGGCTCTTATAGATTTCGCCTTGCACATCAATCTCCATTTCATAGTGCACACCGCGAAACAGACAGCTTTCCACCTTTCCGACGAGCATGCCCTGCTCCGGCGCAACGAGTTCCAAATCCTCCGGGCGCAACACTATATCCACAGGTTCTTCCGGTGCAAAGCCCTTATCCACGCATACGAAGCGATGCCCGGAGAAGCTCACGTCATAATCGGCGTGCATCACGCCTTCCACAATGTTGGAGTCGCCAATGAAATCCGCCACAAAGCGATTCTGCGGCTCATCGTAGATATCTTTCGGATCGCCCATTTGTTGAATCACACCTTCATTCATCACGACAATGCGATCCGACATCGTGAGCGCTTCTTCCTGGTCATGGGTCACAAAAATAAAGGTAATGCCCAGCTCTTGCTGCATACGTTTCAGCTCCAGCTGCATTTCCTTACGCAATTTCATATCCAACGCACCCAGCGGTTCATCTAACAGCAGCACTTCCGGTTCGTTCACAAGTGCCCTGGCGATGGCAATTCTCTGCTTCTGTCCGCCCGAGAGCTGATCCACGCGCCGTTTGCCGTAGCCGGCCAAATTCACCAGCTTAAGCATCCGTTCCACGCGCTTCTTGATCTCCTCTTTGTTGACACCCTTCATGCGCAAGCCGAAGCCAACATTCTCTTCCACATTCATGTGCGGAAAGAGGGCATATTGCTGAAACACCGTGTTAATCGGTCTAAGATGGGGTGGAATCTTCGTAATGTCCTTCCCCTCAAACAGAACCTGTCCGCTGTCCGGCTCTTCAAATCCCCCAATAATGCGTAAAATTGTGGTTTTTCCACACCCCGAAGGACCCAAAAGGGTCAAAAACTCTTCCTCTTCAATCGTGAGGTCCAAATTTTTCAGGACCGTCATGTCGTCAAAAGATTTACAGATTTGTTTGAGTTCAATTTGCTTCAATGCCTTTCCTTTCTCGGAACAATCCGTTCGGATGCGTCATCGCCACGGATAGCGATCGGCTCTATTCTATATGAGATTCCGGCTTTTGGAAACATGCTTTAACAACTCGTTCTCTTTCGAGAAAACCTTTCCCATTCGTCGTACTCGAGTATAATAATATTACAGGGTCTTAAGACGCACTGTCGAACTTAAGAGGAGGTAATTATGGAAAACAAAAAATGGAAGACGAAAGACGTTTGCCTTTTTGTCCTCTACTCACTGTTCGGAATTTTCATGTTCTTTGTTCCGATTCAAATCGGAAAGAACAACACTATCCCCATTGACCACATTGTGAATGCGATTAAAGGCATTCCGAATTATGGCATTATTTTTGGGACTTTTATGGTGCTTGCCGGTCTTGCTTATGCGATTAAAAACAAGGAATGGCAGGGCGATCTTGTTCGCAAGGTATTCTTTGCCCTTAAATTGGTTGCCTTGGTATTTTTGGTGATGCAACTGACCGGTTGGGGCCCCGCCGCAATTCATGCGAAAGGTATGCTTCCGATGATTTTTAACGCTATCTTGGTATCGGTCACCACCATCGTTCCTATCGGTTCCATATTTTTGGCATTCCTTGTCAGCTTCGGTCTGATGGAGTTTATTGGCGTATTCATGGAGCCCGTCATGCGTCCGGTCTTTAAAACACCGGGTCGCAGTGCGGTGGATGCTGTTGCCTCTTTCGTGGGAAGCTATTCCTTGGCGCTGCTGATTACAAACCGTGTCTATCGTGAAGATGCGTATACGCAAAAAGAAGCCGCCATCATTGCTACCGGCTTTTCGACCGTCTCCGCGACGTTTATGATTATCGTTGCCAAAACGCTGAATTTAATGGACCACTGGCTGTTCTACTTCTGGGCTACACTCATTATTACCTTTATCGTGACCGCTATTACCGTTCGGATCTACCCGTTGAATAAAAAGAAAGATATTTATTTCTCCGGCAAACCCATGATTCAGGAGCCGAAGAAAAAAGTGACGTTCCAAGCGGCTATGGATGCCGGTATGGAAGCTTTCCACAAAGCTCCGTCGCTGGCGGAAGTCATTAAAAGCAACTTTATCGATGGCTTCAAGATGGCATTAAATATTGCACCGTCCCTTTTGGGTGTCGGTATGACCGGGCTTCTCATTGCTACGTATACGCCGGTCTTTGACATCATCGGATATATTTTCTATCCCTTCACCGCTTTATTACAAATTCCGGAAGCACAAGTTACCGCGAAGGCATTGTCCTTAAGTATTGCAGAAATGCTTCTGCCGGCGCCGCTTGTTGCCGGTGAGGGCGTGGCTATCGTCACACGCATGCTCGTGGCTATCGTCAGTGTTTCGGAGATTTTGTTCTTCTCCGCTTCGATCCCTTGCATGATGGGCACCGATATTCCCATTAAATTCACAGATTATCTCGTGATCTGGGTGGAACGTGTTATTTTAAGTATTATTTTAGCCGGCGCTCTGCTGCTGATCGTGTTCTAAAGATTTTTGCTGGTTCTTCGGATTCTTCCCTTGTTACCATCATCGTGTGAGAATTCGGTATTGACCCTGCCGCTGTGTCACAGTCCTCTGTGACACAGCTTTTCTTTTTAAAAGCTGGGTATAAGCCTGTTGTAGGAATGAATGAACCAGATAAGGAGAACATCATGACAAGAACCGGATTCAAAATGGGCGATACTGCACTGACCCTGCTCGGCGAAGAGCGTAAAGTCGGCGATATCGCGCCGGATTTCACCCTGGCAAAACAAGATTTAAGCCCTCTGACACTGGCCGATCTCGGCAAAAAAGTAAAATTGATTGTGGCCGTTCCCTCCATCGATACCTCGGTTTGCGAACTCGAAACCATTCGCTTCAACGAAGAAGCCGGCAAGTTTGGTGACAAAGCGGTCGTATTGACCGTCTCGGTTGATCTGCCCTTTGCCCAGGCACGTTTCTGCGCTGCTAAGGGCATCGATAACGCCATCGTCGCCTCGGATTATCAGCAGCGTTCCTTCGGCAAAGCGTACGGCGTACTGATAGACGGTCTGATGCTGCTCAACCGTTCGGTCTTTGTCCTGGATGAAGACAATACGATCACCTATGTCGAATACGTCAAGCAGAACACCGAACATCCCGACTATGACGCAGCCCTGGAGGCGGCAAAGAAGTTAATAAAGTAATCGTTTCGTAATACGACGCAGATGACAAGTCTTTTTGCGATTTCGTTTTTTAACCCATAATTAAGAAGGCGACCCAACGGGTCGCCTTCTTTTTCTATACAATGCGCCAAACTGCGATGCTTTTTATTTTTTCTGCCCATTTCCATTTTTTTGTGCTTTTTTCTTTTTAATCGCTTCCCATAGTATGTCTACCATGCCTGCGGTCATCGCTGCCATCATGGCTGTTCTTGCCGGTTTCTCCGGAAGGTGCCATTCTCGAAATAGAAGTGAGAGAACCGGGTGAAAAAAGAAAAGGCAAAAAACAACACCCAAAAGAATGACAACATACAGAGGCTTATCTTTGTGCATGCGAAACAAATAAGAAACACAAAAATAAACCGCAAAAAGCTCAACAGCCATCTCAAAAATCGCAAGCGCTTTCATGTAACTCATAGAAAACTCTCTTTCCTCTATTCCCGCACTCTCCCCTTGTCGTCAATCATCTCCAGCGTATCCATGGCTTCTTCGACGAGGGCATCGATATCCAACTTTTCTTCATCGTGTGCAATTTGTCCAAGGGTCGGACGCGTATTGGGATGATCGGGGGCAAAAAGGGAACAGCAATCATCGAAGGGTTCGATGGAAATATCGTAGGTGCCAAGATCGCGAGCAATCGAAATGATTTGCGTCTTGTCCATTGCAATCAGAGGACGGAGGATCGGACGGAACGCGGCGTTATTGACCACATGGATGCCCTGGATGGTTTGAGAGGCAACCTGACCGAGACTTTCGCCGGTGATCATGGCGTCGTAGCCGAAGCGCTCGCTCAAGCGATCGGCAATGCGCATCATCATGCGACGGCTGAGGACGGTGGTGTTTTTCTTATTGCAGTTTCGAGCAATGGCGGTGTAGATTTTCACCAAATTGATGCGATAGAGGCGCATCGGACCAACGGAGCGTTCGAGTTGTTCCATCAGGCGGGTTGCTTTTTCCTGGGCTCTTTCGCTGGTGAAAGGATAGGAATGAAAATGTACGGCGCCGAGCGCTAAGCCGCGGCGCGCCATTTCATAGCCGGCAACTGGCGAATCAATGCCGCCGGAAAGCAGCAGTAGACCGCGACCGCCGGAACCTGCGGGAAGACCGCCCTGCCCCGAATAGCGATCGACGGAAACAAAGGCGTCGTCGCGAATTTCCACCGATAACACCAACTCCGGGTGATGCACGTCGACGGATAGCGTCGAGAAATCAGAGAGCATCCAATCACCTACCTGGCGCGCCATTTCCGGGGATGTCAACGGAAAGGCTTTATTGCTGCGCTTGACTTTGGCTTTAAACGTGAGGGGATCTACGCTGTTTTTATTGCTGTGAGCATCCAATTTTCGCTGCACCAAAAAGTGACATGCGTTGCGTATGGCATCTGCTTCGCAGGGAACACGCAGGCTGGGCGTGACATACAGTAATCCAAAGACGCGGCGACAGGCGGCGATAGTACGTTCCACATCTGCCTCGTCGACAACGTAAAAAAGTTTCCCAAATTGTTCTAATTCTTCCTTGACGGGAATACCCTTCAATGCGTGATGCAGGTGTCGTTTGACCGCAGCAATGAAACTACCGCGATTTTTTCCTTTTAAGATGAGTTCTCCGTATGAAACGGAAACCACCCATTCCATGGTCGGTGTTGTCATGCGTTTCCTCCTGTGATACTGCGAATTTGAGCGATGGATGTTTCGAGGCGGTCAAAGAAGGGATCGACCTCTTCTTCTCGATTTTCTCGGCTAAAGGACAGGCGCAATGCCCCGTCCAGGTAGTCCTCCGGCAAATGAATGGCCTGCAAAATGCGACTGACTTTTCCCTTACTGCAGGCAGAACCGGAGGAAAGATACATTTCTTCCATCTCCATAAAGTGCATCAACACTTCTGCTTTGATGCCGGTAAAAGCGATATTCAGGATATACGGGCTGCCTGAAGCGGGACTGTTGATGCGCGAGCCGGTGATGACTTTCGCACGGGCAAGCGCCTTTTCGTGCAGTTTTACAATCGCCGGATCAAACGAAGTGCCACGACGCTTCTCCATGGCTAAAAAGGCTTGGACAAAGCCCAAAATATAGGGCACATTCTCTGTGCCGGCGCGCCGTCCGTATTCCTGTGGGCCACCCGTAATGAGGGGCGATACCGTCACGCCCGGGCGCACATAGAGCATGCCGATGCCCTTAGGCGCGTGTATTTTATGGCCGCTGGCCACATAAAAATCACAGCCGATTTTAGACAGATTCACGGGGAGTTTGCCCAGCGCCTGTGTGCCGTCGACTAAAAAGAGAGCACGGGATTTCTGATGCAGCATGGTTGCAATCTCCGCCACCGGAAAAATAGTACCCAGCTCATTATTGACATGCATGACGGCGACTAGAAGTGTATGCGCATCCACACATTTTTCAACATCCGCAACCGTGACTTGTCCCGTCGCATCCACGGGGATTTCCCGCACCTCAATACCATACGACGCAAGTATCTGTGCGGTTTGATAAACCGCCGCATGTTCCACGGCGCTGATGACGATATTCGGAGCATCCGTCGGGCTACCCGTTTGCGCACGCATCTTCTGTGAAAGAAGCGCCTGCGTAGCCACGCCGCGCAAGACAGTATTTAAACTTTCCGAAGCACCAGAAGTAAAAATAAGGCTCTTCAGCGGGATGCCGAGTTTTTCCGCCATACGTCCTCGGGCCTCTTCCAGCACTTTCTCCGCTTGGAAGCCCACGCGATGGAGCGATGAGGGGTTCCCCCATTGCTCCCGAAATGCTTTTTCAATCGTCTCTGCTACATCCGCTGCAACCGGCGTTGTGGCGGCATTATCAAAATAAATCATAAAATCCTTTCAACGCACTGGCGCGTTTGGCTATACTGATGCCAAGGGCGGACTGTGTCCGCCGTTACGAGGAAGATCCCTCACAGGCTCTTTTCCTCTATTCTAGCGAAGGAGTGCTTATGCTTCAAACTGTATCCCACAAAGAAACCCATCCATTGCTTGGCGTCTCGGACGTTGTATTGGATATTGAAACCACCGGATTACGTCGCCAAACGGACAGCGTCTTTCTGATCGGTATCCAAGATCATGAGGCGTTAACGCAATGGCTTGCGCCTACGACGCAGGATGAAGGCGCCTTACTTGAAGCTGCCTTTTCCCGTCTGCGCGATAAAACCGTCATTACCTATAACGGCGATCTCTTTGATTTGCCGTTCTTAAAGGAGCGTGCTGCCCATTGGCAACTGCCGTTCCCCGAATGCCTCTCCGAGGATTGGTATGCCTTTTTCCGAAAAATGCGCCTCTTTTATCGCTTTGCTAATTTAAAGCTTAAAACCTTGGAGCAGTGCGCCGGCGTAACGCGCGAAGATGTATTATCCGGTGCCGAAGTGGCAAAACTGGCGCAATCGCTGGAGGACCCTGCGGCCTGTGACGCAGTCCTTAAACACAATGCGGACGATGTGCGCGGAACGACAGCACTTTTACCATTCTTTCAAGCCCAAAAAGGCCGGCTGCGCCCACCTGCCCCTTTCGACGCGCTCTTGGAGTCCTTTATGATCAAAGGCGATCGTGCCACCGCTATTTATTACAGCAAAAAGCAAGCACAACCGGTTTGGGATCTGGAAAATAGCTTTGGAAAGCTCTCTTGGGAAGAGCATCGCCTCACGATGACGCTTCCCGTGCATCGCATACCCGATCCCGGCAATCCGGATGCCCTTCGGTTCTGCGCCGTGCATCCGAACTATGCTCCGGATGTGGCAAATCCTCCCCTTCCGAAGCCCTTTATTACGCTTTCCTCGCCGGAGGGGGCTTTTGCCGAGAATTTGCACGCCATGCTCCTCGGCCTGTCGGCACCATTACGCCAATAAAAATAGACATAGAAAAATCCTACACCGTACGGTGTAGGATTTCTGTATGGGCCTGAATGGACTTGAACCAGCGACCTCACGCTTATCAGGCGTGCGCTCTAACCACCTGAGCTACAGGCCCATGACAGGGGCAAGAGGACTCGAACCCCCGGCATTCGGTTTTGGAGACCGACGTTCTACCACTGAACTATGCCCCTATACCGCTCAAGAGGTGCCTCTCAACCGCGTATCAATTGAGTTGACTTGTAGAGTATACCAAAGATTAATACGTCATGCAAGACTTCTTTACGAAAATTTAACGGTTGCTGTCCAAGTTTTCCAATTCCTCGGCTACATCGCCGATGGTATGCAAATTCGTCAGCACGTCGTCATCAATCTCAATATCAAATTCATCCTCAATATTCATCACCATCTCAACCAGATCCAATGAATCCGCATCCAGATCGTTGATGATATCCGTATCGGCATTGAGTTTTTCCTTGGGCACTTCCAAATTCTTGGAAATAAGATCAATGACGGTTTCCAAATAATCCATGGTTCCTCCTTCGAACACAGTGATGATAACACCCGTATTTTACGAAGTTCCCAAGGCGCTGTCAAGGTGAAGCCTATAACCTTACAGATAGCGACGAATTCCCATCACAAACGATTCTTTTCGAGTGCGTCGCAAAATACTCCCGCACTGCACTTTACCGTGATGGCGAAAGGAGACGCGACACGGCGGTTTTATGGTGACAGCAACGCGTTTTTCTTCCGCCCCATCGATGAAAACCAAGCCTCCCCGAATGGCTTCTTGTGCCGCTGCCCGCCCGATATGAAATACTGTGGAGACAAATCGATCCAGCCGAAGCGAGCTTAACACCACCTCTTCCTCGGCAAACTTGGGAGTGGCTTCCTCCGGCAGTGATGGAAGGATCGCCGTGTGGACCACATGCCTGCCGATGGCAAAGCAGTGCGTCAGAAAAAAATCCGCCATAGCGCGCTTAATGACCACATACGCCTTCTTGTCAGTCGGAAAAATATCGCCTACCACCCGTCTCTCAATGCCAAGCCCCATTAAGGCGCCCAAAATATCCGGATGGCGCAACGTCACCGCACCATCCGGCACAATTTCCAGCACGGCAAGTTGTGCATCGCCATTGCCAAAATGCACACAACAGCGTTCCCCGTCCTCCGGTACCACGCGCGGCGAGGCATAGCTTAATTGGGATTGGATGTTTCGAAACGTCGCCAGTTCCTCCGGCATTAAGAAATCCGTTTCTGTATCGCTGCCTGTCTCCGCATATTGTGCGGCCAGATCGTAGAAGCGATCCTCACTTTCCATAGCGTTCCCTTCGTCTCGTTCGTTACTCGAGCGGTTCAATATAGAAGCGCCCTTCCAACTCCTCCGAATCCGCAATATTCATAAACACGGTCTGGTCCGTCTGTTTCAGATAGCGACGAATGGCGGGCATATCCGTTTTGCTCACGACCATATAGATCAGATAACGCGGTTCCTGGCTGTAATTGCCAATGCCTTCAAACACCGTCACGCCGTGATTCGTAAGTTCTCGTAAATCGCGGGCAATCGGCTCGCGCTCATTCGCAATAATAAATAGCGTCTTTCTTTGATAGCGTGAATGCAGTTGATTCACGATCATGGTGGAGCCGAATTGATACACCATGGAATACATCGCCGGCTTCGCCCCAAACAGCACACCGGAAATAATCAGAATGCACACATTGAACAGGAAGATATAGTTCCAGGTAGCGATGTTGTACTTGGTTGAAGCAATCATCGCTACAAAATCCGTACCACCGCCACTGGCATTGGCATTCAGAGCCAGCGCTGCGGAAACACCATTAAATACTGCCGCAAAGATCATATTCAACACAAGATCATCCACCAAGTGAAATTTAGGCAGCATGTCGACAAAAAGCGAAAAAGCTACTATGTACACGATCGAAAAGGCAAAAAACTTTCTTCCCACGATGAAAAATGCCAATAACGCCGGCAGGACGTTGAGAGACATATTGAGCACGAAGAAGGAAATATCGATATGAAAGAAGGTGGTCAAAATATTCTGCAATAGCAATGAAACGCCACCGAATCCTGCGGGCAGCATGCCGGAAGGATGCAGAAATACATTGACGCCAATCGCACATAATAGCGCCGATAGTATCACCTTGCAGAGTCGCCATCCGTCTTTCTGGATGGTTTCGCGATATGGGCCAAACATTTGAAATAACGCTCGCGCAGTAAACTTCTCATGCGGTTTTCTTTTTTGCATTTTCTCGTTATCGTTCATCCGCATCCTTCTCCTTTCCGACGGCATGCTGTGCTTGTTGTGGCACGCCATGATCTTTTTCGGCTTCTTTCCGGTTCTTTACAGCAATGCGCTTGTAATGATAAATTTGCCAGTGCAAACCCTTGTATTCTCCGCTTTCGCCTTTATCCACCAGTTGAAATTCTTCCGAGGCATCAAAATCAGGAATCCAGGTATCTGCCTCAGGGAAAGTGGCATCCACACGGGTCAAAATCGCTTCGTCAATCAAATCCCACAGACTTTTTACCAATCCGCCGCCGCCCACATGGAACACTTTTCTCGTTCCGTGCGGATTTTCCTCCGCCAACAACGCCTCTAATGCCTCCCGATCATGCACCACACGCAAGTTTTCGCTCTCCTCACGTTCCTGACGTGTCATCACCACATTAAGCCTGCCCGGCAATGGCTTACCGCCAGGCAAAGATTCCAACGTCTTTCTCCCCATCACCACGATATGGCCCATCGTCGTGTTCTTAAAATGATGCAAATCATCGGGGATATGAAAGAGCATATCGCCCTTATTACCAATGGCAAATCGATTGTCGCATGCGATTAATAAAATCAAATCGTCCTCATTTCTATCGTCCGCCTGCCCCATCTTTATCGGCTTAATCTTTCTATGATTATCATACCCTCTTGTTAAAAATCTATGAAGATTCGGAACACGCATTACGACGGCTTTTCGAAATTATGCATTTTACCGCCGTAATCGGGAGGCAGCTTTTACGGCGGCTTTCCGCGCTTTTCCCATTTGCCCCCGTAATTTGGACCGCACAGCAGATTAAGCCGGCAGGTCTGATGCGAATACCGCTCGTGAAGGCCAGCCTGCAAAGCCTGGACAGCTTAACGCCGTCTGGTGAGCTATCCGAGTACGAAAAAAACTCCGCCGAAGCGGAGCTTTTCCTTATGCCCAGAGCAGGAATTGAACCAGCGACACAAGGATTTTCAGTCCTTTGCTCTACCGACTGAGCTATCTGGGCAAATATCTGTTGTATTTTACCACGTGCTCTGCCGAGGGGCAAGCAACGCGAATGGATATCAATTTGGGCCATCAGGGACTCGAACCCGGGACGAACCGGTTATGAGCCGGCTGCTCTAACCAACTGAGCTAATGGCCCTAACATCGGAGAAGGAGGGATTCGAACCCTCGCACCGCTCATCACGGTCTACTCCCTTAGCAGGGGAGCCCCTTGAGCCACTTGGGTACTTCTCCGAATGGCGGAGAGAGAGGGATTCGAACCCCCGTGAGCTTGCGCCCTAACGGTTTTCAAGACCGCCCCGTTATGACCGCTTCGGTATCTCTCCAAGGCTGACCCATCGGGGATTCGAACCCCGGACACCCTGATTAAAAGTCAGGTGCTCTACCGGCTGAGCTAATGGATCATACTGGGGTAGCAGGACTCGAACCTGCGAAATGCTAGAGTCAGAGTCTAGTGCCTTACCGACTTGGCTATACCCCATCATTGAGACTGTTTACTTGTCAACTGGGGTAGCAGGATTCGAACCTACGAAATGCCAGAGTCAAAGTCTGGTGCCTTACCGCTTGGCTATACCCCATCAACGCGCCCACGAGGATTCGAACCTCGGACACACGGCTTAGAAGGCCGTTGCTCTATCCGACTGAGCTATGGGCGCATAGGAAGATGAAAGACCATCGGTCGATTCATTCCTTTGCCCATTGTCTTTTGCTGATGGAGACTTACGCCTTACATCATCAAAAGCTGGTGAAAGGACTTGAACCCTCAACCTACTGATTACAAGTCAGTTGCTCTACCGATTGAGCTACACCAGCATTTCATCTGCACCCGCAAATGAAAACGACCCGGATGGGCTTCGAACCCACGACCTCCAGCGTGACAGGCTGGCATTCTAACCATCTGAACTACCGGGCCAAAATTGAATTGAAAATGGGCGCTACAGGGCTCGAACCTGTGACCCCCTGCTTGTAAGGCAGATGCTCTCCCGACTGAGCTAAGCGCCCATTAATTGACCCTACCCGGATTCGAACCGGGGATACCGCCGTGAAAGGGCGATGTCTTAACCGCTTGACCATAGGGCCTCAATTAAAGTTACTCAAACAGTATAGCAATGTGATGCCGGGTTGTCAAAATTTTTTTATGTCTTTTTTACGCGTTCTTTTTTTAGAACATCGGGTGACATTATCAAAACTAGATATTTATGCGTATTATTTCCTGCTTATTCTACTGTTTTCATCAAATTATGAAATTATTGTTCTCTACATAACGCCTTGATATAATGAACGGGAATAACGCGCGAGTAAATACATATTGAAATGTAAATTATACCACCGAATACATTACGGGGAGGTAAGCTATGCGAGAGTTGATTTCAAACGCCGAAAACAGGCGTTTATTTCTATTGGAATACTTTATTTATGGAAGTCCGTGTGTCGCTGTAGAAGATCTCAAAAAAACCTTAAACATGTCGGACAGCACCTTAATTGCCGATATTGAGAAAATGAAAGCCATGTATCCGGATCTCTCGCTCAGTATTTCCGACGGCAAGATTCGGGCCTATTTTGCACCCACTTTTCAAGCGCCGTCAATCTATGTTCCGATTACACAGAATAAGTTGATCTTTCGATTGGTAACACGCATCTTTTTCGAAGAGAATCTGTCGCTGACGACACTGGCCGTGCAGGAACACGCTTCGGTTTCTTCAGCCTATCGTGTGGTGCATGACTTTAATGCTATTGCCGAAAAGCAATATCAGGTACATATTGAGAACAACCCATGCCACATGGTAGGCACCGAAAACGCCATTCGTGCCTTCTATCGCGATTTCTTTTTGGAGGTCTATACGGGGGAAAATCAGCCGTTTTCCGTGGATATCTTGCATGCCTGTCGAGAATTTATCAAAGACTTCTCCCCTTTCCTGCAGGAACTGACACATCTGTGTCCACGCATGACGCTAGGATTTATGATTGCAACCGCCGTCACTCGCATCCTGCAAGGGCATCGCATCAAAGATCTGAAGCCATCGCAAGATTTTAGAAAACTGTATGCAGAATTCTCTAACAAGCCGGATTTTGAAGCGATTCAGAATCACTATGAGCGCTGCTTGGGAATTAAAATCACAGAGGAAAGTTTAGTTGATATTTTCTATCCTACGCTCAATGAGGGGTATCGCCTGCAAAATCATCCGAGCAAAGAGACCAAGGCGGATCAGATCATCAAACAGATGCTCAATGACTTAGCGCAAGAGAATGATATTCCTCTAACAAGGACAACAGAGCTTGCCAACAGCATCAGCAACGGTCTCTTCTTGGCAAATTATGGCTGTTTTCATCCGGTAATCATTTTTAATGGGGCTGCCATTTTATGCATGAGTGCCTGGCATAATCATAAAGTTTTTGCACAAAGCGCCCTGCGCCATCTCCAAGACTTACAAGAGAAAATTAACAAAACGAGCAGCCAGGCTAGCTCCATTTATCTGTTTTATATCCTGCTTGGGTCATGGCCTGATCTGTTACGCAATCTGCGTCTTAAATATAAAAAACTGCATGTTAAGATCGAAAGTCACTTAGGACCGGCGCATGAACATTTCGTAAAGGAGACACTACTGCGCTTCTTCAACAGCTTTGCCGATTTTGAATTGTATACCGATGCTTTGGAAGAAGCGGGAGCGCCCAAAACGATTGATTTGCTCATCACAAATTTTTCACACCCGAACCTCAGCGGAGATAAGATTGAATATACCTTCCATATCCGTGATAACTTTCTCAGCAGTGAAGCCTTGTTTGAAATCGGCGATATGATTCGCAATATCTACAACGAACGCAATGGGCTCGTTTTAGATATACAAACCTTTATGCGCCTCTTTCATCGCTTTGAAGGCATGGGAAAAGACTTGCCCTTTGCTGAATCAGAAGAGTAAAACAACAAATGCAGCTACTGTTGTACCAAGGCAAAAGCAAATAAAAAAAGAGTCGGCACGCCGACTCTTTTTTCTTGTTGTCCTCTCGAGGCGAATCCGTTTCCTTTCCCTCTCGATTTTTCAATCGAAAGGATAGGAATCGATCCAGGCAATTTCCTCATCGGTAAGCGAAGTCTCGGACTGCTCCGTCAGGACTTCCGGCGGGCCGTCAGGACGTACGGCCATAGTGTGCTCATACTGACAAGATTTTTTGCCGTCTGCCGTACGCGCCGTCCAGCCGTTATCATCCATTTTCACATGCCAAGTCCCTGCGTTAATCATCGGTTCCACTGTCAGCACCATATTGGGTTGCAGACGAATGCCGCGATGTTTGGTCACGTAATGCAGTACCTGTGGATCTTCATGCATCTCTTTACCGATACCATGACCAATAAAGTCACGCACCACCGAAAATCCCTGCGCTTCCACAAAGGGCTGAATGGCCTGACCAATGGCTACCAGGCGATTGCCGGCACGTACCGCATCAACGCCGCGATACAACGCTTCCTTGGTCACGTCCATCAGTTTTTGGTCTTCCGCCGACATTTGGCCAATGCCGTAGCTCCAGCAAGAATCAGCTAAATGATCGTGATAGCGTACAACGTTATCGATGGAAAGAATATCGCCATCTTCTAATCGGCGCTCATCCGGAAATCCGTGGCACACGGCGTCGTTAACGCTCATGCAAAGGGCATAGGGAAAACCTTCATACCCTTTTTGCTCTGGTGTGGCGTCTTTATAGTGCATGAATGCCTCCGCAAAAGCATCCACGTCCAATGCTCGAAGGCCCGGTCGCAAAATGCGCTTCAAGGCCAAATGCGTTTTGCAGAGAATAACCCCTGCTTCTTTCATTCCTCGAATCTGTTCTTCTGTTTTAATCGTAATCATGTGACTTCCTATCGTTTGCGTTGATTCATGGACACCAGGCCAATGGATACGCCCAATGCCTCATCAATCTTTTCCATAGTTTCTTCATCAAAAGCCCCCAGCTTTTGCTGCAGGCGTTTTTTATCAATGGTGCGCAACTGCTCCAACAGAACAACCGAGTTTTTCGGCAAATCCGTCCGATCCGATACGCGGACATGTGTCGGCATGCGGTTTTTGTTGGTTTGTGAGGTGATGGCGGCAACGATCAGCGTCGGACTATATTTGTTCCCGATGTTGTTCTGCAGTACCACCACCGGGCGTATGCCTCCCTGTTCGGAACCCACCACGGGGTCAAGATCGGCAAAAAAGAGATCCCCTCGCATCACTTTCTGCATGCTCTTCCCCTTTCTCTCCTTCGGCTCGCAAAGCCTCAAACCATCGAAACGCATTCGGAATATGCGCCACAATATCTGACGCAATCATGCTTTCTTCTCCCTTGTCCGCTGCAGCAAACTCCCCCGCTATGCCATGAAAGTCACAGGCTAAACGCGCGGCAGTCATCGTCGGATATCCATAGCCTAAAAAGGCAGCCATCATGCCGGTTAACACATCACCGGCGCCTGCCGTAGCCATGCCCGGCGTCCCCGACGGATTATGATGTAGACTATTGCCGTCGGTAATGACGGTATGGTCCCCTTTTAGCACCACATAAGAAGCATAATCCTTGGCAAAACGAGACGCAACCGTATCACGCGCTTCCTGTACCTGCTTGACCGAAAGGCCGATCAAGCGACTCATCTCCATTTCATGCGGAGTTAAGACAACCGCTTGCGAAGCCGTTCGTAATGCTGCCTTTTGTTTCGCAATAGCATTTAACGCATCGGCATCCAGAACGAACGGTGTCTTTTGTTCCTGCAAGAGAGTGGCAATCAAATTGCTGGCGTCCGGGAAACGACCCATACCCGGACCGATGGCCACACTGGTGCAATCGTTGATAGCAGCAAGGATGTCCGGCAAGCTCGCTTGCGTAAAATGCCCGGTTCCTTCATCCGAGACGCCCTTTACAATGCCTTCAAGCATCTTGTTTTGCACAATCGGCACTAAACTTTCGGGTACGACCACATACACCAGCCCCGCTCCGCTACGCAACGCCGCATAGGCAGCCAGACAAATCGAGCCTGCCATGCCGCGTGAACCGCCTACCAGAGCCACTTTGCCGTATTGCGTTTTATACCCGCGGTGATCCCTTCGCAGCAAGGAAAGCGCCAATTCCTGATGATAGATTAGATCTTTTGCTTGCACAAAAGGTGCCGGTAGCATTTGTACCTTGTTTTTATTCTCCAAAACGCACACGGCTACGGCCACGCCTGCATCATGGGTGATGGAAAGCATTGCCGTTTTGTTTTCCTTCGCTAACATGTCGCCAAAAACGCCTTTCGCCTGTAGTGCCGGACGCCCGTTATTCGCATGCATTACCTCCACATCGCTAAAAAGATGCGGATACATGCCGACGCCAAGCGCTTTTGCAAAGGCCTCCTTAGCCGCATAAATCCCCGCGGCAGCGGCGATTGGATGCGGGCTATGTTCAATATAGCACCGTTCCGCTTCCGTGAAAATGCTATGTTGAAAGTGCGGCTTAGCGTACGTTTTTTCCATACGCGCAATTTGTACAACATCGACGCCAATCATGCCTGCGCTTCCTTCCTTTGCAGTAAGGCATGACGCGACGCTTCGGCGCGCTGACGAATGTCTTCCACATCCACGTTCGGAAAGGCACCGTCTTGCATCAGAATATGCCCATCCACCATCGTTAAACGGACATCCGCAGAAGACGTGGCGTAGACCAGTGCCGCTTCCACATCCTCCGGTCGCGGGGTATGACGCACATTATTAAAATCAACCAGAATGAGATCCGCTTTTTTGCCCACTTCAATACTTCCTAGGGCATCCTCCTGGCCGATGGCATGCGCCCCGCCTCTGGTAGCCATGTAGAGCATTTGATGCGCCGATGCTGCTGTCGGATCCAGCGTATGCCCCTTTTGCAGCAGAGAGCCGACCATCATATCGCGGAACAGATCCTGTGTGTTATTTGAACTGGCGCCGTCCGTGCCGATCGCCAAAGGAATGCCTCGCTCGACAAGTTCCATGAACGGCATGAAGCCGCTGGCTAATTTCATGTTGCTCACGGGATTGTAGACGCAGGTGGCTCCACTTTCGGCAATGAGGTCGCGATCCCGCGCATCCAGCCATACGGCATGCGCCAAAATCGTCGTCGGACCTAATAGCCCCGCTTCGTGCAGTAATGTCGTGGGCGATACGCCGTAGCGTGCACGGCACGCTTCATCCTCCTGTCTGGTTTCCGCAACATGGATGTGAAAGCCAACGCCCAAGGCATCGCCCAACGCTTTGACCTTTCGTAATGTATCCGGAGAACAGGTATAGACCGCATGCGGGGCTAATAATACACGAATGCGATCCTCCGCACCATGATGGTACGCCATGAGGCGCTTCACTTCGGCCGGTCGTTCTTCTTGGACACTGTTGTCTGTAAAACCAGGACAAAGTACCGCTCGCATCCCGATTTCTTCCACCGCCTTGGCGATGGCATCTTCTTCCATATACATATCCACAAAGGTTGTGGTGCCGCTGCGCAGCATCTCCAGCATACTGAGCTTTGCCCCTGCAACCATGTCCTCGGGTTGCATGCGATCTTCCAGCGGCCAGATATAGTCTTCCAGCCACGATTTTAACGCCACATCATTTCCGAAATTGCGAAACAAGCTCATGGAAATATGCGTGTGCGCATTAATCAAGCCAGGCATCAGAACATCTTCCCTACAATCAATGACGCGATCGACGGCAGCCTCTTCCGTTGCGTTTTGCAAAATCTCGGTAATGATTCCGTCCGTCACGTCCACTTGCGCATGATGAAGAATATCGCCTGCATGATTCATGGTTAAAACGGTAGCATTTTGAAATCGTGTTTTCATGCTTATTCCTTTTGGTTCAAATCCTTTTCGGAGCCGGCCTCAGCCGAATTCTCCGATTCTTTTGGTGCTTCTTCCCTTTCTTCCTCCGTTGTCATTTTCTTACGACGCAAGGGATAAAAACGGCGGAAGTGGGACAATACGGCTTCCGGATCCTCTACGCTTTCTGTACGTAGCGTAACCGCCACATTGCGTTTGAGGGAAGCCGTGCCTGCCGCTGTAAAATCCTGCGGCAAGAGACGATACGCCGTGGCATGCTCAAGATAACCGCTTGTCATCGCATCAATGAGCGCTTCTTGTTCTTCGATCGAAATCCCTTCCTCACGAAACGCCTCACGCACCGAATCAATCACGCGGAAATATAAGTAATCCACGAACGTGCGATAGAGATAGCGCGGCTTCATATGCGTATTCAGGTCAAGAAGAATATGTACGAGCAGATTCCACAGAATGTCCTCATTGGCAACGGTCTCCAGGCGTTTGCCGAAATCTTGGGTCATAGGATCATGATAATGCACCGGAGGATCAAAAACGATCTTTTCACCGAAAAGTTCTAACACACGTTGGCCGCTGAACGCATCGTTCATAATACGCAAAAACTCTGTGGCATACTGTTCGCGTGATTCATACTCTACACGAGCGAACAAAAAATCCGTGATGAGATCAATGGCCAAGCGAAAATCAAAGCTCACCCCGTATTGTTCGCGAAGCGGCAATAAATACGCATCCTGTACCAGTCGTCCGATCATAATCTTCAACTGATCCCTGGCTTGAAACTGTTGGGGCGAGTCCAGCGTGCGGAGCTGATCATAGAGCATTTCCATCTGACGATCAATGATCACAAGATCGCCCATGATGGAATCCATGATGTCATGCACAAATTTTTCCGTCAGCACATAGTTGTAGTTTTTGTATAAAATTTTATGATCGATTTCATTCCAAAATACATTGACAATGCTTTTAATCTGTAACTCAAAGTTTAAGACACGTTCGCCCAAAAAATGCCCGTCGATGCGATAGGAACGATAGCCGTTTTTCTGACTCTTGGGTTGCGGCTCGTCCAAGCGCAATTCAATGCGCGGGTCGCGATCGCATTGGTAGAAACCGTCCGAACGCTTTTTCGGAAACAATTTGAACAATTCCCGATAGATTTTTTCTTCATCGCTGATAAAACGGCATTCGATACGGCTACCGATCAGATCGGAAATATGGGCAAAAAGGCCTTCTGCCGAGACCATATGTAATAAATTTTGCCGAATAATCTTTTCCTTTAAACTGTCGTCTGCTTTAACGCGTGAGGTGTAATTCACAAAGCAATCCTTGTGTTCAAAGCTTTGTTCAAAAAACGAATCCAATGCGTGCTGCGCTTCTTCAATCTCAAAACGCAATTCATGTTTCAAAGCAATGGCATCATCAATATAGCTGAATAGAGGTATTTTCACTGCTTTCTCCTTCGTTTACAAGGATAGATTCCAACTCGTAATCACGGATCAGGGCTAACGCGGCTTCCAGAAGACGTGCGGTTATGCCCCATATGCAATGGCCTTTCCATCGATAGAGGAGCGTGCGATAGCTGCCCGTTTTCCAGGTATAGGGCCGATTCACATCCCCCAACGGAAAGGCGGGGTCCTGCTCCAAATGCAATGGGTGCTCATAGACTTCGGGCTTTAGGGCATAAAGATCCGATACCGGCACCCACAACAGGGATGCGACTTCCGCTGTACTGAATCGCCCGTCAAAATCATGCAAAATCCCCAAGAACGAATCCAAGCGCTTCTGTGTCGGCGTAATAAAGATTTCCCCCGGTCCGATCACTTCCAATTGTGTGCGGTCCACCAGCAGTTCTTCACAGGTCTCACGCACTGCGGCTTCCAAGAATGTTTCCCCATTCTCCACAGCGCCGCCTGGAAAGCAAATTTCTCCCGGCTGTGCATGGAGATGATGCGCGCGCTTCTCCAAAATAAGGCAGGGGCCCTTAGGCGTATTGACCCACGGCATGAATACGGCATAATCTCGCCAGTATTGCTCTCCGATCAGATTCGCAGCACGATGCCGAAACGCCTCCGCCCGTTTCTTTTGCGGAAGAGCGCGTATCGCCTCCGTTGCCGTGTCTTTTCCCATCGTATAAGTATGCGGGGTATCCGACCACATCACTGCGCTTCCTCCGGCGTATCCACATCAATACGAAAGCCAACCGCCTTCAGTGCTAAGAGCAGAGCGTCACGGCTTTTGGTGCGCGTTTCCAAATACGGCACCACCTGCTCCGTGAAGGAAGGCAACGTTCGCTCAGGATGGCGTAAATCCACATATTGTCGCATGGCTGCATCGTAACTTTCAAGATCGGCTAACAGTACCTCGTCCGTCGGATAGATGTTTTCGAAAAATCGTGCTGCCTTCGGCAAGCGCGGTTTGAGCGTCGGCTTTTCCGCGGGTTTGCCGAACAAAATCGCCAGCGCCGGAAAAACTAGTCGAGGCAAACGCAACGCTTCCGCGATGCGCGCGGGATCATTTAAAATGCTGCCGATAAATACCCCACCCAGCCCGGCGGATTCCACGGCATTCATTACATTTTGCGCCATCAAAACAGCATCGGAAAAGCCCTGAAAGAAGGTTCCCATGCCAAGTGATGCCCCTTTTTGTGTTTTTTGTCGATAGATTGCGGCATTGCGATGGCCATCTACCAGGAAAACCCACAATTCCGGGGCTTCGGCCACATAATCCTGTCCGGTAACCGCGGCAAAAGTCTGACGAATCTCCGTGTCCGTAACGCGCACAACGCTTGCCATCTGCATGCCCATGGACGTAGCCGTCCGATCGGCTACCTCCCGTATCTGTTTCAACAATGCCAAATCCACGGCTTCATTTGTGAATCGACGAATCGAGCGATGCTCCCATTGCTGTGCAATCGTAGCGGTTTCAGCTGTCTTTGCCATATCCCTGCCTTCGTCATTCGCATTGATGTGTTGTCCGATCATAAGCACTCCTCTGGTTCCTATAGGATATCTTCCCTCATGGTTATACCCGCTCTTCCGTTTGGATAACGTTTTCTTTCCTTCCGAAAAAAATCGCGCCGCAGCGCGATATCTTTTATAACATCTTTGGCAGCCGTACTGCCGGATCAGGCGATAAGTCCAACTGAAAACCACTCTCATCCTTATTTTGCTGCAAAATCAAATCATCCACATCCGCAAAGGAGGCATCATTTTTCTTTTTCATGAACGTCCCCACCGAACGAATGATGGTTTTTGCTGCACGCAGCATGTTGGGATCCGTAATGGCAACGGATTCCATGCTCAAATTGCCCTTGTCTAGGTCCAGTACACGGATCACGGGCTCGTCCAAAATATCGCTGAACTGTAAAAATGCCCAGTTCTTATCCACATGAAAGTGATCGCGGTGTTTATGACCATTGATATAAATGGCAGTGCCCTTCTTCAACGCCAAAACGTCATTCAAAGACATATGCGTAAGATAGCGCCCCTCACTGTCGGTCATGCGCACATTATTGCAAGGATGATGGGCAAATACCACCACCGGTTTATCCTCCGCACTGAGCAACTGGTCGCAAATCCAACGCGACTGTTCAATGCCCATATAGGATGAGTTCTTGCGAAACGCGGCGACACGCGCCGTATCTAAGTACAGCAGACGCACCTCTTCCAAATCATCGGCGCGATACAGGGACGGCAAGCCGCTGATCTGACGAAAATTTTCTTTCCCACCGAAAAGAATATCATGGTTCCCGATGACCGGCTCAAAGCGTTGATCCTCGCGTTTGGTTTCGCGAATGATCGAAAAGATTTCACGCAACTGACGTTTTGTGCCGAAATGCGTAAAATCGCCTAAACACACATAACGATCTGCCTCAATCGAAAAGAAGGTCTGAAAAAATTTTGTATAAAAGCTCTTATTTAATTTTCTCTTGGCTGCGCCGTGCAACAGCATCGAAGTATAATGCACGTCGCCGATACAAGCAATTCTCATAGCTTTCCTTTCCGGCGATCCGAAAGAGCACTTCGTGGCTCTTTTCTCGATCCCGTACTACTATATCATGCAATTATGAAGCGTGCATGAACGCCATAAAAAAACGTAGAAGACGATTTGAAACGATGAAAAAGGCATCGCTAGCGTAACGGCAATAAGGTTACTGCCAAAGCAATGATGGCACTGATGCCCGGCCAAAGAAAATGCCGTTTCCAAGCGCTTTTCTCGCGATCCATGAGACGGGCACAGAGAGAGAAAAGCCCCACGGCAAGCCAGGCCAGCGTGGTATCCGAGAAAAATCCGGGCACAGTAAAGGACACCGCCTCCACCACGAAAAGATGAAACACGGTCATAGCAAGCATGGTTAGGCCACTGAGAAAGTACACAGAGAGCGTCAGCACTGCCAGGGACAGGCAATAGCAGACAAACGGATCCTTCAGCATGGTGCACGCCAAAAGATCCGTAAGCAGCCATCCGAGTGCCCAAAGCACCGCTCGGCCTAATTCCGAAGCGCGCATGAGGCCACCCCGCTATTGATTCGTCTGCAGAAGTACATCAATATCATGCCGCCCTTCCGTGCGTGCCTCGGAAATCAAATCTTTGATCTTCAACAGGCGCGTGATCGTGGCACGATCTTCCTCTTCGAGTTTCATCCGAATGTACGTGATGGTCTCTTCCAGGTCGGGAATCGTACGATACTCCAACGCATTGACACGACGCCTTGTTGACTCAATCTCCTTTGCCATCAACTGACAGCTTTTCTCTAATTTGGCCAGCTGTAACAGACGATCCATAACTGCATTTAATTTTTGTAAAGCCACATCCAGTTCTACCGATGTTTGCGCGAAGCCGTAGGGAAACACATTGGCTTCTTCCTCCTCCTCGCGTCCTGTGCGTCGAAACGTGTAATCCGGAATACGCACGCTCATCACGTTGTCCACTTTCACCTCCACGCCGATACGCTGCTTGGAACTAAGCAGCGCATTTTCCAGCATGGGATCGGACATGACGGCACTGGCCATCGAAAAAGCATGAAAGGCTTCCTGTAATTCCTGTTCCACCTGCTCCCGTAGCGAACGATTCTCCTTTGCCAAAGCGATGAAGCGGCGCATGAGCTCGTCCTGCTTATCTTTGAGCAATTTGTGGCCGCGCTTTGCGGTGGTGAGGCGCCCCTTCAGGTCCGTCATCACCATACGCGTCGGATTGACATTCAGACGGGTCATGCTTCAGCCTCCTTGCCCAAGTGAGCGTCGAGCATGTCGTCTTTAATACGCTTCAATTCTTCGCGCGGTAACATGCGCAACAGTTTCCAGCCGAGGTCCAGTGTTTCTTCAATCGTGCGATTGGTTTGGAACCCCTGGTTCACATACTCCGCATCAAAGGCATCCGAGAAATGAGCAAATGCAATATCCGCATCCGACAATGCCGCTTCACCCAGAATCGTCGATAATTCCTTGGCGTTGCGTCCGCGCGCGACGGCCGCATAGATTTGGTTCATCGTGGCCGCATGGTCTGCTCGCGTCTTTCCTTCACCAATCCCCTTGTCTTTCAAACGCGACAGCGACGGGAGGATATCGATGGGCGGATTGATGCCGCGATTATACAGCGATCGATTCAGAATGATCTGGCCTTCGGTAATATAGCCGGTCAGATCCGGAATCGGATGGGTGATATCGTCCTCCGGCATAGAGAGGATGGGCAGCTGCGTGATGGAGCCTTCGCGGCCTTTGATACGACCTGCGCGTTCATAGAGCTGGGAAAGGTCCGTATAAAGATAACCCGGGAAACCACGGCGTCCAGGCACTTCCTTACGGGCTGCCGACACTTCACGCAGAGCTTCCGCATAGTTGGTCATATCGGTCAGGATGACCAAGACGTGCATATTCTGCTCGAAAGCAAGATACTCTGCCGCTGTTAAGGCAATACGCGGTGTTGAGATACGTTCGATCGTCGGATCGTCTGCCAGATTCATAAATAATACGGCTCGGTTAATCGCCCCGGTTTTCCGAAAGTCTTTAATGAAGAACTGCGCTTCCTCAAAGGTGATGCCCATGGCGGCAAAGACAACCGCAAATTTTTCATTGGTGCCGCGCACCGTCGCCTGACGGGCAATCTGTGCCGCCAGTTGATTGTGCGGCAAACCGTTGCCGGAGAAAATCGGCAGCTTCTGACCACGGACCAGCGTGTTTAAGCCATCAATGGCGGATACGCCGGTTTGAATAAATTCGGAAGGATACAGACGCGAGTACGGGTTAATGGCGGAGCCGTTGATATCCAGCCGTTTCTCTGGCAGCAGTTGCGGTCCGTCATCAATGGGCTCGCCCATGCCGTTAAAGATACGACCAATCATATCTTTCGACACACCGATCTCCTGCGGATGCCCCAAAAAGCGCGCCGAGGTATCCCGCATATTGATACCGGATGATCCCTCAAACAGCTGCACCAAAGTGGCCCTTTTGCTCACTTCAAGCACCTTGCCGCGGCGAAGCGTTCCATCCTGCATCTGTACTTCTACCAGTTCTTCATATTTCACGCCCTCGACGCCGGAGACCAGCATGATGGGGCCGGAAATTTCCTGGATGGTTTTATAATCCTTAATCATTGGTGACCTCCTGCTCCTGTATCAACGCCTGAAAGTCCTTTACCAGCTCTTCGCAAATGGCGTCGATCTCCTCCAGTTTATCCTCGGGAATCTGGCGCATACGCACAATGCGCTGACGAATCGGCATGGCTTCTATTTCACGCAGATACACGCCGTGCTCCAATGCCTCTGCCGCTTTGTCGTGGAATGCCAAAATGACATCCAGCATTGCATACTGTTTTTTCGCCGAGCAATAGGTATCAATATCATCAAACGCGTTTTGTTGTAGAAAATCTTCGCGCAAAGACTTTGCCGTAAAGAGTTTCAGCTGATCTTGCGCTGACAGCGCATCCTGGCCGACCAAACGGACAATTTCCTGCAAGCTTTGCTCTTCCGTTAAAAGCGCAATGGCCTGCTGACGATTCTTAGCAAAATCGGGGTGAATCTCTCGACTGAAGTATTCATCCATCTTAGCCTGGTAGAGCGAATAGCTCTTCAGCCAGTTAATTGCCGGAAAGTGACGGGCATAGGAAAGATCATAATCCAATCCCCAGAACACCTTGACGATGCGCATCGTGGATTGAGTGACCGGTTCGGAAAGATCGCCGCCCGGGGGCGACACAGCACCGATGGCCGTCAATGAGCCTTCGCGATCCTCAGCGCCCAGGCACTTTACGATGCCCGTGCGTTCATAGAAGCTGGCAATACGCGAGGCCAAGTACGCCGGATAGCCTTCATCGCCGGGCATTTCTTCCAAACGGCCGGACATTTCGCGCAAGGCTTCTGCCCAGCGGGACGTCGAATCCGCCATCAATGCGACGGAATAGCCCATGTCGCGATAGTATTCGGCAATGGTCATGCCGGTATAAATGGACGCTTCACGGGCGGCCACCGGCATATTGGAGGTATTGGCAATCAAAATGACTTTCTGCATCAAACTTTTCCCGGTATTCGGATCAATAATTTCCGGAAACTCATTCAATACGTCGGTCATTTCGTTTCCACGTTCACCGCAGCCGACATACACGATCACATCCGCATTGGCCCACTTGGCGAGCTGATGTTGAATGACGGTTTTGCCGGAGCCGAAGGGACCCGGGATAGCAGCGGTACCGCCTTTCGCAACGGGGAAAAACATGTCGATGACACGTTGGCCCGTAATGAGCGGAACTTCGGGGTCCATTTTTTGCTTCACCGGGCGCGCCGAACGCACCGGCCAGCGATGCGACAGGTGCAGTTCCTGTGTTTCTCCGTTTTCATCTTCCAGCGTGCCGATGGTTTCTTTAACGGTATAGGCGCCGGAGGAGATCGCCGTAATCTTGCCCTTCATCTGCGGCGGCACCATGATTTTATGCTGTACCACTTCCGTTTCCTGCACCGTGCCCAACACATCGCCGCCGCTTACGACATCACCGACGGCAGCTGTGGCAGTAAAATCCCATTTCTTTTCATGCGAAATGGCCGGTGCCGAAACGCCACGTTCCAAAAAATCACCGGCAATCTCTGCTAAATCGTCCAGCGGTCGCTGAATGCCATCGTAAATTTGCCCCACCAGACCCGGACCTAATTCGACGGACAGGGGGGATCCCAAAGACGTGACGGGCTCACCTGGCCCGATCCCCGTGGTCTCCTCATAGACCTGAATAAAGGCGACATCGCGTTTCATTTCAATGATTTCGCCGATCAATCCTTTTTCTGATACTTCCACAACATCCTGAATGTTGGCGTCTTCCATACCGCCAGCTTCTACCAGCGGTCCGGAGACCTTAATGATCGTTCCCTCTTTCAATGTGCCCTCCGATCTAAAAGATATTCATACCGACGGCCTTCTCGACATTGGCGGAAATCTCTGCCATACCAATGCCTTGAGAGCCGCGACTATTTGGAATCATGATAATGGCGGGCACGGCCGCCGTCTGGTATCGCTCGACGGTCTCTGACGCGCGCTTTGCCAGTTCCTCCGTCATAAAAATTACCGCATAGTCCTGCCGAGCCAGGTGTTCAATGGTGTTGCGAATCTCATGATCCTCTTCCGGCGTGAATACGTCCACGCCCAGCGCTTGAAAGGCCAAAACGGATCCGCGATCACCGATCACCGCTACCTTATGCATGACTGCTCCTCTCTAGCTGCATGGCGGATGCCGCACAGCGCACGTGAGAAGTGATTTCTTCCGGGGATAGGCCGATGCGTTTGCCGCCCAAAATAATATTTAAATCCTGTATTTCTGTTCGCACCTTTACAATATAGGCGAACAGGAGCGCTTCGCCGGATTCTCGGCGACCGCCTTCTTCCGCCAACTGCAATGCCACACGATCGCGCGCTTTTTCCAAAGCATTGATGTCGCCATCGTGTCCGAATTGCTCCCAGGCCTGGGTCGTCACCGTCGAAGCCCCACCACGATGCAGCATGGCCAACAAGTTTTCCATGGAGACCCCACTTAAGCTATCTTTGCCATCGTCCTGCGCCGGACTGGCCAGTCGCGATGACAATAGATCCGATAGAGAGATGCTGCCGCCGGGCAAAAACACTTCGGTCAAAAAATGACGCGGCTGATTCTGCCATCGAGCCCTAAAGAAGGAGAGTAGATTCGTGAAATCCGTTATTTCTCGCGCATAGGCTTTGAAAAATTCGCTGCCGGTTTTCGCACTCAGCTCGTGCATATCTTCAAAATAGGCGCGATCCAGAATGCTATCCACCTTCTGCGCATCTTCGGTCTCGTCCCATATCTTTGCGGCATGAACCGCAGCTTCTTCAGCGCGTGAAGCTTTCCCAAAGGTTTTTTTGGCTAAAATTTGTTTTTTCACGTTGGGCAAAAACAAACTGCCAAACGGAAAAAACAGGGCCGAAAAGCGATCCGGATCCGTCGACGCTTTGACCAATATTTTTAAATTATGATAGTCGTAGCGCAAAAACAGCAGCCGCTTGAGCGCTGGCTCTTTGACCAAGTCCAATACGGCATCCGCCTGCTTTTGCAACTCACGCTTCAATACCTCCGAGAGCGTAAAGTTCGCATCATCTTCTGGAAACAACGCACCGAAACGCGTTTCTTTTAAAATTTCCAGTGCCGCTTCATAATTTTCGGCATCGATCATGCGTTCCCATTGTCCCGGTTTAATAAATTCTTTTTCCCACATGTGTATGCGCATTGAAGCAAAGGCCTGATTTTCCATCATTCCTCCCCTTCCATCATCGCTTGAAGGACCTCCTGTTCCAAAGATTGACGCAAATAATGCATAATCTCCGGAAAATCAAAGTTCTCTCGCATACCGTTCTTGCGGATGCGAAAACCACTCACAAGGTCCGACGCATATTCGACCGGCACAGAAGCATCCGATAACGCGGGAAAGCCTTCCGGCAGCTCCACTACGCCACCTTCTTCCAGCGGATTCTCCCGGAGGTATTCCTCCAGAATCGCCTTGACCTTAGCCGGATCCGGGTGTCGTAATTTTTCTTCTGCTTCTTCAAACACACGGCGCACTAAATCCTGTTTTGCCGCTAAACACGCATTGCGTTCCTTGCGTTCCGTTTCGGCCAACACGCGATCCTGAATGGCTCCTTTTTGCCGTTTCGCATGCTCAATGATTGCATTCGCCTTTTTCTGCGCTTCTTCGAGCGCCTGTTGGCGTTCTTCGTTTAATTTCTTTTGGGCATCCGCATGAATTGCCTCCGCCTGCTGTTTGGCATCCTTTCGAATCTGTTCGGTGATCTGTTCCAATTGGGCCATAACTTCCCCCTTTCTGTCACGGAGAAATTACGCCTGTAAAACCAAAATCAAGGAGATGATAAAGGAAAGAATGGCGTACGTTTCGACCATAACTGCGTAAACAATGCCTTTCGTGAATTGCTCTTCATTTTTCGCCAGAATTTCAATACCGGCATAGGCCACATTGCCCTGTGCAATAGCGGAAAAATAACCGACAAAGCCAACCGGCATGCATGCAAAGAGCAGGTGCAGTCCCTTGGCTAATTCCATGTCCGAGGATAAGCCTAAGAGCACCACCAGACCGATAACGAAGCCATAAAGCCCCTGCGTACCCGGTAGCAGCTGCAACACCATGGACTTACCGAATTTTTCCGGCTCATCAATAACTACCGCTGCTGCCGCCTCCCCGACATGTCCAACGCCCTTTGCCGACCCGGCGCCCGAAAAAATTACCGCAATAGCAATGCCCAAAAAACTAAAAATCATTCCGCCGTGCTGTAAGAAAAACTCCGTCATTTTCTCCTCCTTCATTCCCCTCTGGGATGTCCTTGTTCAACGTCCGCACATTCGTGCTTATCTTATGATTTCTTCTGTGTGGAGAGATCCACATATTTCGGTTCCGGTTGCAGACCGCGGAAGGGTTTCCCGCCGCCTTCAAAAAACTTTCCGAAAAACTCCACATAGATCAAACGCATCGCATGAACATATGAGGAGAGGGAACTTAAAAATAAATTAAACAAATGCGCGCCCACAATAATAACCGCTGCCAATACATAGCCGGGAACACCCAAACTTGTCAGCATGCCGCCGATCATGTTCATCGCATAGCCGATATAGGCGCCAGCCAGCATAATCGCCGTCAAGCGCGTATAACTGACAAGATCGCCGATGTATCCCGTAGCACCGTAGAGATTATAAAGGCCCCAGGTGAAACGACCGATGCCCTTTTCTTCTCTTGCCGAGAACAAAAAGATCAGAACCGCTCCCACGATGGCCATCACAAAGCCGATGGTCTTCAATAGGTCCGGTCCCTTAAAGAGCATCACCAGGGCTACCATGACCAGCCCTACCAAGATCAGCATCCAGGAGATCACATCATAGACAACGTCCATCGGATGTCCTTCCCGAATTTGTTGCCATCCCTTAAGCCCCAAGCCGACCAAAATATGGATAAAGCCCAGTGCCACTGATACGACGATCATGGTCATAAAGTCCTTTGTCGGATCGATGATCAACGCTTTCATTGGGATGAGTCCTCCGAAAATGGAGCCGAAGCACAGGCCGACAAGCATCGTAGGCACACTCAGCACCTGGAAGAAACGCAGCGATGTTTCCGTCGCTTCCTTCCAGTGAAAAAAGCGTAGCGCCAACGTGGTTCCCAAAAAGAGCAGAGCGCCATAGCCGAAATCGCCCAGCATGATACTGAAAAACAAAATATACCAGGGCGCGATGAGTCCCGTGGGATCCATTTCTTTATACAGCGGCAAGGAATAGGTTTTGACGATCGATTCAAATGGCTTAGCGATGGCATTGTTCTTCAACAAAATCGGCACATTCGGATCCTCGGGATCCGCCGCCTCTATCTCCAATGCATAGCGCGATGTCGGCATATCCCCTTCCACCGTTTGACGAAAGTCGTCCGCTCGATCGGTCGGCACATAGCCCTCCAAGAACGTTAAATACTGCGAATAGAGCATTTGATCCTGCGCATCCAACAGAGCCAGGCGACGAGCATCTTCTTCATACGCAATTTCCAGCGTCTTCAGCGATGACTCACAAAGTCGTTTTAAATGTACTTTGCCGTCTGCTATGGCTTTTTCTTGCTCACGCGTGTCCTTGTCCAGCTCCTCTATTTGTTGGGCAATCGTTCCCTCCCCTTCTAAAGAAAAGGGTTGAAAATTCACATCGCGCAACCAATTCGCCAGTTCTTTATCCCTGCCGTCGGTCAATAAAAACACATAATACACGCGGGCATCGCCATTCAAGAATTCCAGATACGTTCCTTGCGCTTCTTTCGCAATAAATTGTCTGGTTTCATCTGCCCAGCGCTGCGGGATCGTACCGATCATCGCTTTGACGCTTTGCATGGCATTGATGTCGTCTCGCGTAATATCCAACTTCTTCCAGTGTGAAAGCTCCGCCTTCTTTTCGGCGTTGCTTTTTATTTTCTCGCCGGCCCGACGCATTGCCTCATTTTCCACTTGCACGGCTTCCAGCGCCGCATCAACATCTTTTTTTCCGACAGAAACGGCTTTTTCTTCCTTGACATCGGCCTTCGGCAAGGCATTGCCCAATTTATCCGTCAGATGTTCGGGTGGCGGCAATGTCGCACGCAACGTATCGATGGCTTCTTCCAGGCGCACACGACGCGCCTGCAAAGTGGATCGTTCCGGCAATATCGGCGCTTCTTGCAGAAGTTCTTTATCAGGCTCTGTCTGTTCTATGACGTGCACGTCACCAAAGGTTTGCAAGCGTTCCAGCAGCGCATCCTTTTCGGAGGCAAAGATCGCCAGCTTAAATTTTGACATCTTAACGATGGCCATAATGCAACACCTCTTCTACGATGCGATCTGACATTGCCTGAATGTGCTTGGCATCGGTCGAGCGAATTTTTTCCACTTCGGCCTCTGCCGCTTGTGATCGCTCTTGCATGGAATCTCTGGCCTGCTTTTCATACGCTTCCAACAAGTCCGCGGCTTCTTGTTCCGCTTTTTCCAGAACTTCTGCCGCTTCTTTGCGGTAGTCTTCCCTGCCTCGGGAGAGTTTTTCTCCGGCTTGTTTCTTTGCTTCTAGGAGAATAGTTTCCGCTTCCTTTTCAGCAGCCAGCACTTCCTGAATTGCCTCTTTTGCCATACGCCCTCCTTCCTTTTCCACCATCCGTTCCCGAAAACCAGGTCTTTAGCCTCTCCGCCTCCACCATCAGGCGCTGTGTTGAAACAGAAGAACAGAACTATAGTCAATTTATTGTATACCCTTTTTAATCCACTTGCGCAACTCGTCAGATTTTCGTTTTTCTATCTGTGATTATCTTCGATTATCTTCCATTTCCTAGTCATTAAAAAATGATATTTTCTTTTGCACGGGGTAAAATAAAGATATATGAGCTAGCGCACACTAACAGAAAGGGAAACTTATGAGCAAAGTACTGGATTTTCAAACGCCCGTTTCGCAATTAATAGAAAAATATCCCGCATTGAAAGAGGTATTGATCTCTCTCGGCTTTACGCAACTCAAAAATCCGCTCATGTTGAAAACGGCCGGAAAATTTATGACCCTGGAGAAAGGAATCGCCTTTATGAAGCTGGACCCACAACGCATTCAAGCTGGTCTTGAAAATGCCGGTTTTACGATCGTGAAAGGAGAAGAAGATCTCGAGCGACGAGAAAGAGTAAATACGATTAAAGAATACTTGCAGCGCGTGAATGACGGCGAATCGCTCGAGAAGGTACAGGCAGATTTCAATGAAAAATTTGCTAACGTCGACAGCGGTGAAATCATGCAAGCCGAGCAGGAAATTCTCGAATCCGGAACGCCGATTGAAGAGGTGCAAAAGCTCTGTGATATTCATTCTTCACTTTTTCATGACTGTGTATCGCACGAGGCCGTATCCCTTTCCTCTTATGAAATTGCCGATCATCCGCTGCATATTCTTCATTTGGAAAACATCGCCATCCAAAAACTCTTGCATCAAGCGTATAAAAGTCTGGCTAACGGCCAAAGCCAAGCCATCGATACGAAGGCGCTCAAAAAAATTGCCAGCCATTATCACAAAAAAGGCGATCTCATCTATCCGCTTCTCAAGAACAAATACCATATCTCCGGCCCCTCCGATGTCATGTGGGGCGTGGATATCGAAATTCGTACCGTCTTCTCCAGCCTAGACCAAGCAAAAAAGCGCGAGGAGAGCTGGAATCAAGCGATGAAAGAAAATCTCAAACGTGCCAAAGAAATGGTATTCAAAGAAGAAAATATTCTATTTCCCCGTCTTGAGGAATGTTTCTCTACACAAGACTGGAAAGAAATCGCAGAGGATATGAAAAATTATCCGCAGCTTCTCCTGCATGAATCCGATTTTTCCGAGAAAGCGCCTGTCACGGAATCCACCGATGAAGAAGAGATGCAACCATCGATGCCGGATCTGCTACGCTTTACTCTGGGGCAACTTTCTCCCCTACAGGTGGAAGCCTTACTGAATACCCTGCCCATGGAAATTACTTTTGTCGATCATAACGATATCAATCGCTACTATAACGATAACGGGAAGCCCAAAGTTTTCCAGCGACCCAAGAGTTCCCTGAACCGTGAGGTTTACGAGTGCCATCCCGCAAAAGTGCGTCCCATGGTACAAGGCATTATCGAAGACTTTAAACTCGGAAAAAAAGATAACGTTTCTGTTTGGCGCGTCATCGGCGACAAAAACTATTTTATTCAGTATATGGCGGTACGGGATAAAGCCGGTCTCTATTACGGCACATTGGAGTGGATTATGGATATGGACTTTGCCAAGGATCACTTTTCAAAATAGAAGAAAGCGACTCTATGTCCAGGGCAAGAACGGCCAAGACGACGCGACTCGCTCTGCCTATCATGTTGTAGAGTCCATAATAGGTTCTCATGTGTTGCCGGGAGATGTTGTTGTTACAGTATTGCATTTTAGAATAACCAACTCATATTACTATATGAGCGGATTTTTATAAAATTGCAATTTGTGATAATTTAAGAAATTGGTATTTCACTGGCTTATAGGCAATCTGCCTCTTTTCGATTTCTTTCATATTAAGCCTGTTTTGAAACCAATTGGGGACAAATTGAGGACAAAATCGAGCGGAGAAGAGAGGGATTATTCCCCCTCTTCTTCCAACATTTTGCGGCGTTTTTCAACCAATATTTCGATTTCTTGTAGATCTTCTTCGGTCGCATGACTGCGGATAAAAAGTCTTGCCGTTCTTCTATAACCATCTATACGTGTTTTCTCTCTGTTACGCTTACGGTATACCTCCGTCGCCCGCTTTTGCGCATCACTTATTTTTTCCATAGTATCCTCTCCAAACAATAATAAGGGTGGCAATCGATGTTATAAGAGAGCAAATGCTCACAATCAACTGTAATTCTTTCATATTTCCTCCTTTATGGGTATACTTACAATACGCTCCGAGAGGGGGGCGAGGGGATTATTCCCCTCGTTTTTGTTCTTTGATCGTCACTATCATCGTTATTACGTTTGCTACCGTACCGATGATTGTGGCGATCATTCCAATGCTTTTTTGTTATCCGCCGAATTGATCTTATACCCTCTTGGCTTATCGATATTTAGAGGGTATGCATTTTTAATAATTCCGCCTTGAGCTTTTTTGTTTCTTCTTTATCACCCGTGTCAATAAGCAGAACTTCTTCTCGGTCTGCAATTAGATTTTTCAATTCTTCTAAATCTTCTTGCGTGACGTACTTCCGTATAAACGTCTTTGCTGTGCTCTTATAGCGCATATATCTCGCTCTTTCGGGATTCTTTTTCTCCCATGCGCGGCTCGCCTTCGTTTGTGCTTTACTTGCCATTATATGACCCCCTTCATGTGTAAAATGATAAGCAGAACAACAACTCCTAAGCCAATTGTGCCAATGATTCTCTCTTTTCTTGTCGTCTTCCGGCAGTCTATTTTGATTGTCATAGTGTCTTTGCTATAATGGTCTCGAGAAGGAAGGGCTTAACGCCCTTCGATCTCGATTTTGATGGTGAGCTTGATGAGTAAAAGTTTGATTTCGATGGTCACTTCTTTTACCGCCAAGCTCTTTTTCTTTACCATCACCACTCGGCAAACTTGCGATTGATGATTTCATTCACCTGCTCATCGGTGTACTTTCCGTCGGCTTCTTTCTTTTTCCCGTTCGCTTTCGTCGTCTCTTGTTGCTCGTCTTTCAGCGTCGGTTCTTCCTGTTTTTCCACTTGTTTTGTTTCCTCAGCCATTTCTGCCTCCTTGTTTCTCAAAGTTATAGTCACCTTCCCGACTCCCCACAGTTTTACGTCATAAGGCTTGGACGTGGAATTCCTCCCAATAAAAAAGCAGTGGGCGTTTGCCTACTGCTTAATGGCTCTGGACATCTCTATATCTTTTCTGTATAATTAAATCGTAAAAGATCCTTTCCACCTTCCGCATATGTGGAGGGCTGAGTAAGGATCTTTATTTTTCTCTTTGTACGATCTTAATTATTTCCATATCACTAACTACAATTATCTCTTCAACCCAGCTCCTTCTTTTCGACTCAAAAACAGAACCAATTTGTCTGTATATCTCCTCTGTCATTAAAGCGGTCTTGCTTATATCCAAGACAAATCTATGGGCTTGTCTTTCTTGCGCCTTGATCGCTCCATCGATAACATTCTTGCTCGTACCCTGAATTTCTTTCAAGTCATATTTTTCACCGCCAATGATGTAATCCGGAGTTTTTATGCCTTGAGGATATAATACTCTGGGCACCAAGTACACATCTTGCTTGAGAAATTCTGATAACATTTTACCCACTTCTTTTTCGTGTTCAGAATGGTCTTGAATTACTGTTTTTCCATCAACTCTAAAAGAATCTTCTCCAACCTGTATGGCATCTAACTCTTGTACAACATTTTCATCCTCCACATACGCCGCAACCGAACACCGGCAGAACGGATGCAGCGGTGGGAGATTTGCGCCGATTTCACTTCTATCGATATCGAATACTTCCCCATCCAGAGCAGAGCATACAGGGCAGGTTCGATCGTCCATTTCCGTTATCCAGATATACTTTTTAAACCCGCCCTTCTCAAAAGAGTTGAACTGAATTTCACTCATCACACGTGCCGATTCAGTAATGGCAAGACGTCTCGCAGCAAAAAGCGCTCGGCCTGCCTTCTCTCCCATTTCAGCGGATACAAGGTCGGTGAAAAGGCGCGCCCATCTGTCCGGATGTTCGCCTTGCAAGATGGAGCGCTCTAACCCAACCTGAAGCCGTGCGACGAGCTCATTTTTATTTGCCCAGATACGAGAGGAAAAGGGTGCGCCGTGAAAATCGCCACTGATAACCTCCGCCGCACCACGAACCAAACTCTTTCTCGTCGTCTCGCTAAGACTGAGGATCCCCGCTTGACGTTCCACCTCATCCATCGCCTCTTTTTGCAGGCGCTTTCTTAGCATTGCGTCTTCCTTGTCATAGAGCTTTAGACCGTCCAGCTCAATTTGGCGCTTCATGAGTTCCAGCCGGCTGGTGCGCACAATCACCCCCGCCTCTATCTCATAAGAGCTCTGCGGCATAATTGAGCTTTTCGTTTTGATCCGTAGAAGATTTTGCCACATCGTTGAACTCAGATAATACTTGCGTTACGGATTTATGCTCTCGAGAAGCTTTTGCTTGTGCCTTTGTAAGATACGAAAGCGCTTTTGACCCATCGACCCCGGCCTGTTCAAATTGGCTCATGGTGACAACGGACTCTTCAAAGCTTAAACCAAGATCTTGTAAAATAGGAGCGCCTCTTGTTACGCTATCTAAGAGTTTTTCCGTCTGCACACCGGTATCTTGTCCGGCCTTCGTCACGACGTCCAGCACATTCGATAGGTCGCCCCCAGAAAGGCCAAACTGATCCATGGCGGCTTTTGCAGATTGCGTCGCTTGCGTTACATCGCTTCCGTTGATCTCAGAGTACTGTAAAAGTTTTCTGGTCGCGCTATCGAGTGCTTCATCTTGTAATCCGAACTGCGTATTAAGCTCGCCGATAGCATCACCGACCGCTTTTGAATCCGCCGGCATGGACGTGTAGACGTCCTGAAAAACCTTCCCCATCTTATCCGCGGCTTCACCGGTAGCACCGGTTTTCGCGATGATGGTGTCCTGGCCTTCATCCAGTTTTTCCCAGGCGTCCATAATGGATCCTATGGCGTCTAACGCAGCGTCCTTAAGCTTTCCAAAAAGATTGATCGCTGCATCAAGACCGGCAATCTTTACTGGAGCGTTTTCTATTTCGCCAATGGATTTTCCCACATTTTCCGCAGATTCGCCCATTTTTTCAATCTTAGCGCCAGAGTCGATGGCCTCTTTTTGCAGCTTTTCAAAAGATACACCGTCATCGAGACGGTCTATATTCTCTTTCAGTTTTTCGCTATCTCCGCCAGTTCCCAACAGTGCATCGCCAAGTTTCTGCAGGGCATCTTCCATCTGCTTAGAAGAGCCTTCGCCCTTCTTAAACGCTTCAACCGTATCTTCGCCAAGGATATCTGCAAAGTCGTCAATCTTCGTTCCGGAGGCTTCAAAAATGGTGGAGAGATTCTTTGTCGCTTGTTCCAGCCTTTTTTGCTCACTTTGCGAAGAGGACAGCCGCTTCTCATAGCTGGATAGTTGCCCTTCTGTCGCAATAATTTCACGTTGGAACGCTTCATACTGATCAACCGAGATTTTCCCTTGGTTCAGCTGCTGCTTCATCTGCCCATCTGCGTCTTGAAGGATCTTTAATTTTTCCTTCGTCGCATTAATGGCTTCCGCAAGATTTCTCTGCTGCTGCTCAACGAGTTTTATGTTTCCTGGGTTAAATTTTAAGCTCTTTTCAATTTCACGAAGAGCTTTCACCGAGTCACGCGCTGCATTCTCCGAGGAAGAAAGGGCTTTATTTAGTTTTGTCGTATCGCCATCTAACTCAATGGTGATTCCTTTGATTTTTCCGCTTGCCATACTTCCTCCCAACTAAAAAAGCACCCTGTAATCAGGATGCTTTCGATCTCTTTTCTATTTACGTATCAAAACAGATCTAAAAATGTTCGCTTCAAATTTCCCCTTAGACGCTTCTTTTTTGCTTTCACGCGCCTCTTTCTTGCTTTCATCTCTGCCCAGTAAAGCCTATCTGCAATTGCGCCTGCTTTAGCGCTGGCATAAACATACTCTGTTAGCGTTCTCGGGGTCGGTATTGTGCGGCGTTGTTCTTCCAACCCAATCGTATTCCAATCTGGATATGGGTCCTCTTTGTATTGATTGTATAGCGCCCATTCGTAGTAAGCCTTCTTAAAGGCTTCCCACCTCACCTTGAAAGGTGCTTTTGCAACGATTCTATTTTCTTTCATCATGATGCACCTCTCTTTCTTTCGTTTACTATATACCCGCATTCCATCAAAACGTATCAAAATCGAATTGCCCTGCTTTACGAACTGTTTGTTCGCCAGGCGTGCCATCCGGCAGCACGGTTTCGTTGTATTCCAGACAGTAATCCACGATTTGCCCCGGATTCATAAGATCGAAAGCAGAGATAGAAAGCCCTCGTAGTTGCGCTCCAACAAGCATTGTTTCAAGCGTTACTTCACGAGTGCCATCTTTTTTTTTGATGGATTTTTCACTTCTTTTGCTGTCTTAAAGGCTGAGATAATCAGTTCTTGTAGGTCCGCAAAGACCACAAAGACCGGGAACGAATCAAATCTATCTAGCCACGTAAGGAGATCCGGAACGGAAGGGTCCGCTGTTCGTGCCAAGACCCAAAAACGAGAATTATAATAAAAATAAAAACCGTTAGAATCAAGTGATTCCAACGGTTTCAAGGCTATCCACCCTCAGGGACTCGAACCCTGGACACCCTGATTAAGAGTCAGGTGCTCTACCAACTGAGCTAAGGGTAGTTACTGCACGCAACGGTGTTGCATGCACAGAAAGCTGTCTACCGGGATTGAACCGGTGACCTCAGCCTTACCATGGCTGCGCTCTACCTGCTGAGCTAAGACAGCGTCTTAAGACTCATTTGCGTAACACAGATATTTTAGTCAATCAGAGCAAGCTTGTCAACACCCCCCCTTCGATTTGTCTTCAGTTATAATAAGATCCAATTGATGTAAAAATAAGAAGAAAAAATATAGAGAGATATTCTGTACTAGAAAAGCGTCAATCATTATAGAAAAAACGGAGCAGTGTCTTCCACATACTTTAGAAACAAGACTTGATGCCGTTAAAACCTTTCACTCCGGATTTTCAGTGAAATTTGTCGTTCGTCGTTATAAGATCTCAAAAGCCCCCCCCCTAATGCGTCGGATCCACAAATTTGCAACCATTGTCCACCTGAATGGTATAAATGGAAAACCCCATTCTTTCTTCTAAATCGTCTAAAAATTTTGTCGTCTCATAGGTCGACTTCTCATCAACGATTTGTAGAACACGCTTTCGACTGAATTCATCAATGGCGGTTATCTAATAGTACCGGAATCCATAGCTAGGAAAGCGGATGCATTCTTTCGGAACCTATTTGATGTCGATTTGCACTTTATTTCCCGGAAGCTTTACATCCCCCCCCTTTGATTTGTCATACCTCTGTGAGGGATCTACGGTTAAAGAGCAGCAATAATATGACGGTTAAAAAGAAGCCATTTGCCGTGATGAAGGTGTCTCCCCGTAACGCCATGGTTAAAGGGAAAGGTGCGAGCTTTTCTACTTGCCCATCATCTGCACGATGATGCCTTCTCATCTTTTTTTATACGCTCAAAATGTACTTCGCCCATTCCATGATGGCTTCATTCGAGCGAATCGTAATGGCTTTCCGAAAAAGAAGAAAGCCTTGTACATCTTCTTCTTGGAGAAAACGAATCGTTTTTTTACTGCCGAAATAGAACCGATCGCGCAGAATACAGTAATCCTCGAGACTCTCGGCAAGAAACGCAATCGCCCGAAAATGACCTTCTGCATCCGATTTTTCTATTCTCTTCATAGTTTTCTTGATCCAAGAAACAAGAAAGCGCTTTTCTTCGGGATCATGCATGGAATGAGACTGTACATAGTTTCGAACCTTTGACTGAACCGCCTGCCCTATGCCGGTGTCATAAACCAACTTTGCCTCATATAGCGGAAGAAAGGTTTCAATATTCTCCTGCTCCATCTCGTGTTCAGTATAAAGAAAGCAATCCAGCGGCACGCCATCAACAACCGTATCATCATGCATTTTATTCTTGCTTTTTACGATTAAAAGGCAATCGAAATCACTGTATGGATCATACGTTCCGTCTGCATAGGATCCATAGACCGCTATGGTGAGCGGATCATAATTTTCTTTCAAATAGGCGATGATTTTTTGTTGATGAGCCATATGTTTCTCCATTGTTAATCCAAAGGACAATCGACTGGTCCGAAGAGCAATCAGCCTATCGGCCGAAGTTCACACCAAGTTTCGCATACACGTGCCACTAAAATTCCCTACGTGCATAAATTCGATACGAAATGCCGAAAGAAAGCGCATTGCATAGCAAGGTCGCCAAAAAGAGGCCCCCACTGATCCACGCGATGGGAATCGAATGTAGGCGCTCGGATAACGCAAAGGGGCGGATCTTCGGGCCTGCCCAGGAAAAGAAAGCGAAGAGCAGAAAATAGAGGATCACAAACACAATGCGCGCCTTGTCCTCATCAAAGCGATACATAAGAGGCAACTGAATCGCGGTAATAATCGTAATCAGAAAAAGGAGTATCGATACGATCAGATGCCATGGCAGCGAAAACATCTGCTCCGGAGCAAAGAACGCGAGAACTATCGATACAAGGGCACCAATGCCGGCAATGATCCAGACGAATGCATAACGGCTGAATACGACTATTTTTCGAGAAATCGGCGTAGGAACCAAATACGCGTCCATTTTGTTGAGACGATCGTTTCCGAAGAGCATGCCGATGAGAATCATGGGAAGCAGTACAAATACCATGGGAAACGCCAACAGTTTCTTCTCGATGAACGAATAGCCGCCGATGATGGCCACAAGAAAGGACACGAGAAGCAGCCCTCTTTTTACCGTGAGAAAATCTTTATACAGCAATGCCTTCATGACCGCGCCCCCTTAATCCAGTACACCATAATGTCCTCAATGCTTGCCTTTTCCACATCGAGATCCTTTGGTACCATTTGTCGCTTGACCAATACATCCGCACCAAAGGCATGGACACGCTTGCCGACAATAGCAGCCGGATCCAAACCCGCTAATTGATCTAAGCTGACGGTTGCCACACCGTAACGCTGTTCCAGTTCATCCTTTGCTTCCATAAATAATAGTTTTCCCTCGTGAATGAATGCAATATAATCGGCCACTTTTTCAATGTCGGAAAGAATATGCGACGAAATGAGCACCGTATGGTCTTCCTGTTGCATGAAGTCCAACAAGAGGTCCAGAACATCATCCCGAATCACCGGATCCAAACCGCTCGTTGCTTCATCCAGGAGAAGCAGTTTTGCTCCGTGGGAAAGAGCAAGCGCCATGCCAAGCTGCATCCGCATACCGCGCGAGTATTGCCGAATGGTACGATTCTCTGGCAGATGAAACCGCTTAACCAGCGCATAAAAGGTGTCTTTCTGCCACGCTTCTCCATAGAGACCGCGATGAAATACTTCGGCATTTTTTACTGTCATTTCACCTGGAAGATAGAGATCATCAAATACACAGCCAATCTGCTGTTTTTCTTCTTTCTGCATTTGCGCCGTTTCCCGGCCCAAAAGATGAATCTTTCCGGCATCCGAACGAATCATTCCCAGCAGCAGCTTGATCGTCGTGCTCTTTCCCGCCCCGTTTTCGCCGATATAACCGACAATGCATCCCCTCGGAACCGAAAACGTCATCGGCCCAAAATGAAATCCTTCAAATTTCTTTTCCACGTCCTGAAGGCAAATCGCTTCCGTCATGGTCTTCCTCCACTAATCGCAACAATTCATGGACTTCCTCTCGGGAAACATTCGCAAGATCCGCATAGTGCAATGCTTCCGCAAAACAGGCTTCCATTTTTCGCAACAGTTTTTCCTTCATCAACGCCCGATTTTGCGCCGCGACAAAGCTGCCCTTGCCCTGAACGGAATGCAGAAACCCTTCCCGTTCCAGCTCATCATAGGCACGCTTGGTCGTAATGACGCTTACGCGAAGCTCCTTCGCCAAAAAGCGAATAGAAGGAAGCTGCGCATCTTCCTCCAGCTCTCCGCTGATGATGGCGTCTTTAAGTTGCTTTTTAATCTGCAAGTAAATCGGTTCATTGCTTGCATTCTTAATCTGAATATTCACTTTTTCCTCCTACAACGTTGTATGTTTATATTGTATATGTACAGTTAATAACTGTCAAGGATGTAGTGCAAAATGTGCGCGAAGGGGCGGCAAACCACCGGTGCCTTGCGCAAACAAAGCCATATTGGGTATAACCATGTCGACAGAAAGAGAAGGTGCACCATGGAGATACGGAAAGAAGAAAAAGACCATCGTTTTGTTCTTTACGATGGAGAAAAAGAAATTGGCTATTTGTCTTACGATGTCGAAGAAAATGGCGATTGGATTGCGGAGCATACCGTTGTAGACGAAGCATATGGGGGCCGAGGATTGGCGAGAAAACTTGTTGAAGCACTCATTGATGAGGCGCAACAACAGAAAATTCATGTTCGTCCCGTTTGTTCCTATGTAAAAAAGGTCTTTGCGGCAGACCCGGAACGTGTAAAAATAATTTGGAAAAATAACGTGTGAAAACACAATGAAAAAAGCCAGGTAAAAGCGGTTTGAAAAAAGAGGAGAAAAAGATGGAACCAGTGGTCGAAAAATTAAAACGCTATGCGGCGTTGGATACCCAATCGGATGCAGATTCGGAAAGCTGCCCCAGCACGGAAGGACAATGGGCGCTGGCGAGAATGCTGAAACAGGAAATGGAAGACATGGGACTTGTGGACGTCACGCTCGATGAAAACGGATATCTTTTCGGCACGCTGCCGTCTACCTTGCCGGAAGAACAGGCGAAAAAGTTGCCGGTGCTCGGCTTTCTTTCCCACATGGATACGGCGCCCGATTTTAAGGGCGGCGCGAAGAATACGCGTATCGTAAAGGTGGACGGATCACCGATTGAACTGGGGCACGGACGCAGCCTGACCGAGAAGAATTTTCCGCAGCTGCCATCGCTCGTTGGCGAAGAGTTGCTGGTGACGGATGGCTCGACGTTGTTGGGAGCGGATGATAAAGCGGGCATTTCGGAAATTCTGTGTGCAATGGAGTATTTGCTGGAGCATCCGGAGATTCCGCATGGAAAGATTCGAATCGGCTTTACACCGGATGAGGAAATCGGACGAGGGCCGCATCGCTTCGATGTAAAGGCGTTCGGAGCGGATATGGCCTATACCGTGGATGGCGGCGAATTAGGTGAGTTCAGCTATGAGACTTTTAATGCCGCTTCCGCCAAGGTGGTGATTGATGGTGAAAGCATTCATCCGGGTTCGGCGAAGGATATCATGATTAATGCATTACTGGTGGGCATGGAAATGAATGCCATGTTGCCGGTGCAGATGCGTCCGGAATACACGGAGAATCGTGAAGGTTTCTTTTTGCTGGAATCGATGGAGGGCAATTTAGCGCATGCGGAAATGGAATACATCATCCGCGATCACGATAAGGTAAAATTTGAAGCCAAAAAAGCGATGCTACAAAAGATTGCGGACTTTCTCAATGAAAAGTACGGAAAGCGTATATCGCTAACTATCGAAGATTCTTATTACAATATGCTGGAAGTCATTGAGAAATATCCCGTACTCATTGATACGGCGATTGCCGCCATGAAAGCCGTCGGTGTTCCGGTGCACGTGGAACCGACGCGCGGGGGCACGGACGGTTCGCAGCTGTCTTTTATGGGACTGCCGACGCCGAACCTCTTTGTAGGCGGTATGAATTTCCACGGTCCCTATGAGGTGGCCGTAATCGGATGGATGGAAAAAGCCGTCCGGGTCATCGTGGAGATTATTAAGCGCTTTGGCGAACAGTGAGTCTACTTCAAGATAAGCGAATGATTTGATCGTATTGGTCCAGGGCCGCCTCGCTTTCCTCATGGAAAAGCAAAATCTTTGTTTCCGGCAGACGCAGGATATTCGCACGAAGAGAGGCTGCCTTTTCCAGATCCAAATGCAGGAAGGGTTCGTCAAAAATTAAAATTTCGGGAGAATCGATTAGCGCACGGAGCAATCCGATGCGCTTTTTTTCTGTCTCGGTGAGAGTGATTTCGGAAAGATTTTTCTTTAAATCGGACGCCGAAAAGCCGAAACGCTCATACCATTGCTTCCATTCGTCCGGAGCAAGGGAGCGCCCCAATAAAATGTTCTCTTCAATGGTGTCGGGCAATAAATACGGTTCCGAAGGAATATAGCGCACCTTTTGTAAAAAGGTAGACTGGCGATACTCGCGCACATCATGACCGTCGAAGGTCACTAAGCCGGATCGGGGTTTAATGGCGCCAATCATCGCCTGCATCAATGTACTTTTACCGGAGCCCGACGGACCAATAATGGCCACGGCATTGCCGCGGCGAATGTTGCGGTTAAAGCGCCGAAAAAGTGGCTCCTCGCCTTCCTTCTCGCGGTCAATCGTCAGATCACGGAACGAAATCGTCTGCGTGCCACCGGTATAATCTTCTTTGTGTAAGGAAGAGCGATGCAAAAAGTTTTCAATTTTTTCCAGCAGCGGCGCTGCCTGATGCTGTTTATGGTATGCCGTTTCAACCTGGCGCAACAGCCGAAACACGCGATGGAAGAGCCAAATGGTATAGATCATGCCGCCTGGTGTCAGCTGTCCCCGCGCCGCAGCATAAGCGCAAAGAAAGAGACCGACCAATTGAGCAAGAACAAGAAGCATGCGCAGCACCATTTCCAAAAGATCAGAACCCAAAGCATTGGATAACTTGGCTTTCTCTTGCTTTTCTGCCTCCTGTTTTACGCGCTCATAAAAATGCTGATGCAAGCCTAGCATTTTAAAGCTGTCCAGACCGGCAAATAAATGGGTGAAATTATCGGTGTCTTCTGCGCCTGCCAATTTATGTGCCTGCAAGCGTGACAGCGCATACACGAATAAAGCGGTCAGCGCCGTCACACAGAGCAGACCGAAGGCCAATGGCAAACGGAATATTGCCAAAAACAGGAAAATCAAAGCAATGCCGCCTTCCGCAATTCTCTGATCCAGGCGCGGCTGCCAAACATTCTCTTGTAAAGCGTCCATTTCCGAAGTCAGCAGATACCGATAAAAAGCATCTGTTTCCTCGTGTTGCTCCGAAATTTCCAGCATACTCATGACCAATAAAATATTTTCTTTCATACCGATGACGAGGCGCGACAGAAAATGGCGGCGTGCTCGCAATTCCGTAAGTCCAAACACAAAACCGCCCAGCAGCAAAAGCAACAATCGCTGCGCAGTTTCCCACAGAACCGCCTGATTGCCGGCAACCAGATCGTCCACCAGCATACCGATGGTATGGGCTGCCAATATTTCCAAAAGAAGTAAAAGCAAACCGCATCCGCTGGTAATCCAATAGAACAGTCGATTCTTATCCCATATTTTTTGCATGTTACGCCTTTCCCCGCTCAACAAGTTTTTTCTGCGCTGCCGCCTTACGTCGTTTCCTCTTCTTCCATAAATGAGAGAAGTCGTAAAAATACGAGAGCGTCACGAACTCCGTCGGTCACCAGATGATTGCGATAAAAAAATTGATTCAGTTGATCTCGATCCACGCCGCGTCCCTTCCACGCCAGATAGGCCAGTTGCTGTACCTGACGATATTGAGCAAGCGTCATGTCCTGTTTTGTCGAAAGATCTTCAAACGTGGCTAACAATTGAAGGCTTAAATCATCCGGATCTGTTAAAAGACCCGGTTGTTCGTGCAGCATACCGAGTAGGGTCGTAAATAGCCATTCCGTCGCCGTTTCTACCCCTTCACGAGAGCCCAGCAACGGACGCCACAGAGGATCCGAACCATGAAACGCCTTCATAGACAACACCATATCCTCTAAGCGCACCTTTTGCTCGTAACAACACGCCAATAAGAGCGTTGGATACAGCAGAGTTGCAAAAAATCGCGGTATCTTACTTATATTTTGCAGCGCTTTTTCCAGCGGTCCGATGATAATGTGCAACTCTTGTGCCGACGAAATGCCGGAAAAATCCAAGGTGGCAAAACTGCGTTGCAAGAGTTCCAATCCTTGTAGGACGGAATAAAAATGAACACGCCCTTTGGCATCTTCCGCCTGCATGAGCGCTGAGCCATAGCCGCGTTCTCTGCCAAATGGCAACAAAGCGGCTGTTAAAAAATAGCGCGAAAAGCGCAGCGGACGGGATCCCATGCGACGATGCATAAATGCCAGCTGGTGTAACGCTTCTGACGAAAGCGGCGGGACGCAGGCATCCCCAAGCACCGTGGAAACACGCGATCCGTCCACCAAGACCAAATCCCAGACATCCCCGAGCACATGATATTTTTTGGTGTTATTCAGATAACTGCGCACCACACTGCGACTTTCTCGCACAGCCAGATAAAAAACAAGTCCCTCCGCATCCCGAGAGTGACGAAAATCCAAAACGGTGAGATCCCGTAACAGCTTAAAAAGCCCTACAACCACCAAGTAGTGGGCATCCGGCGTTTGACAAGCCATGCCGCGGGCATGAACGGCCAAACGAATTTCGACCGGATCGTGCAGAGGCACCTGAAAGGGCTGCCCCTGCAAAATGGGATCTGCCGTTAAAAGCGTCTTCATACGATTAATCCGCTGTCTTGTCGTTATCCGCCGCAACCGCTGTCAAGCGGCCGCGATACACCTCCGCCATGAGAACCGTCGCTGCGCAGGAAGCATTCAAACTGTCAATAGGACCGGTCATGGGAATGGACACCAGCACATCGCACTTTTTACGTGTCAGTTCTGCCAAACCCTTGCCCTCATTGCCGATGACTAAGCACACGCCACCGGAAAAATTTGTTTTCCAAAGCGTCTGTTTCGCCTCTCCGGCCGCGCCATAGACCCAAATATTTTCTTTCTTCAGCGTATCGATCGTTTGGTTCACATTGTTAATTTTGGCAATTTTTACATAGCTCGTGGCGCCGGACGACACCTTTTGCACCACCGACGTCACCGTTGCAGCGCGCCGTTTCGGCAGCAATACGCCATCCGCACCAAAGCAAGCGGCGCTGCGGATGATGGCGCCCACATTATGCGGATCCGTCAATTCATCCAAGAGCACCACAAAAGGAGCATGGCCTGCCGCCTTGGCAGAAGCTAAAATATCCTCCACACTGCTATAGGCAAAATCCGTGGCAAGCAAAGCCACGCCCTGGTGATTGCCACCTTCCGTCATACGGTCCAATTTTGCCTGATCCACTTCAATCACGGGCAGTTTAGCATCGTGTGCCATTCCAACGATGCGATGCACCACGCCTTGCAATTTGCCCTTTTGGACATAGAGTTTTTTCGCTTCTTTTCCGCTTTTTAGTTGTTCCAACACCGCATTGCGGCCAAAAATATAGTCCGTCATCTCAGCTCCTACTCTCTGCTCCAGGTCACGCCCGTGCGTGTATCCTTCAATTGAATGCCCTGCGCTGCCAATTCATCGCGAATGGTATCCGCTTTGGCAAAGTCCTTGGCCTTGCGCGCGGCTTCGCGTTCCGCAATGAGAGCTTCAATCTTTTCATCCAAATTATCCCGGTTGCTGTGATCCGCAATGCCGAGCACGTCCAACAGACTCGTTAGACGCTCATACACCGCCTGCACAGCTTCCTTCGCACTGTCCTCGTTTAAGGTGGCATTCGTCAATCGGACGATTTCATAGATGGCCGTTAACGCATCTGCGGTGTTGAGATCATCGGCTAAGGCATCAGTGAAGGCCGTTTGCTGCTCTTCCGTAAACGCTACAAGTTTCTTTTCCTCTTGCGACATATCGCCGGAGGCATTGTGTGCCAGTAATCTCTCCAGATTGTGCTTGCCGTTCATCAGACGTTCATAACCATTTTTTGTAGCTTCCATCACTTCCCGCGAAAAGTTGATCGGCGAGCGATAGTGCGCTGATAACAGCCACAAACGCACCAAAATCAGATCATAGGAGGCTTCGATATCTTTCAGCATGAAGAAATTGCCCTTGGATTTGGACATCTTTTCGTGCGAGCCGTCCGCAGCTGATACCGTAATCATCTCGTTATGCATCCAATAACGCGCAAAGGGATGGTCCGTTAAGGTCTCCGTCTGTGCAATTTCGTTTTCGTGATGCGGAAATTCGAGATCGCTGCCGCCAGCATGAATATCAATGGTTTCGCCCAAAAGGGATTTGGACATCGTAGAGCATTCAATATGCCATCCCGGTCTGCCCGCCCCCCAAGGGCTCGGCCACGCCGGCTCCGACGCTTCCTTTTGCTTTTTCCACAGGGCAAAATCCAGCGGGTTACGTTTGGCTTCATTCACGCGAATGCGCGCTCCCGCTTGCAGGTCGTCGATTTTTTTACCGGACAATTTTCCGTAATCCTTGGCCTTCGACACATCAAAGTACACGGCATCTGCCGCATCATAGGCCGCTCCCTTATCGATGAGTCCCTGTACAAACGTGATAATGGGTTCAATCATTTCCGTCGCTCGCGGGTGAATGGTTTCCGATTCCAAAAGATTCAGCGATGCCGCATTCTTTTCAAACGCAGCAATGTACTTTGCGGTGATGTCCGTAAACGGAACGCCTTCGTCATTGGCACGGTTGATGATCTTATCATCGATATCGGTAAAATTGACGACATACTGCACATCATAGCCCTGCCAGCGCAGAAAACGGTGCAGCGTATCGAACACGACCAACGGACGGGCATTTCCGATATGGATGAAGTCATACACGGTCGGGCCGCACACATACATGCGGACCTTCCCCTCCTCCAATGGCAAAAAATCTTCTTTACGACGCGTTAATGTATTATAAATTTTCATGCTTTATCCTTTCCCGAAAGCGCCTTTCGTCCCGAAGGCGTCTTTCGGTTATTTTGCAAATTTTTTGGCGACTTCCAAGCGACGCAGCACTTCGTCCCTTCCTAAAATGAGCAGCGTTTTACCAAAATCGGGTCCCGACGTCGAGCCGACCACTGCCGCACGGATAGGAAACCACAGCGCCTTTCCCTTAATACCTTTTTCTTTTTGAATTTCTTTTACTACACCGTTCGTAAACTCCGGCGTCAGAGCGTCTTGTGCTTTCACTTTTTCTGCCAAACAGGTGGCAAGCTCCTGTGCCTCCGATGTGGCAAGGGCTTCCTTCGCCTCGTCGTCATAGACGACATCCTTGGCATCTACAAAAAGATGGCGCATGATATCCGGTACTTCCGCAAAATATTCGATGCGGTTCTGATAGAGTTCCGCCGCCAAGCGCAGGCGTTCTTCATCTGTGGAGGCATCCACAAGTCCGGCTTGTTCAAGGAATGGTCGCATTGCTTCCACAACCTTTTCGACCGATAATTTTTTAATGTATTCCCCGTTCATCCAATTGAGCTTTTTAATATCAAAAATACCACCCGTTGAGGATATGCGGTCAAAGTCAAATGCCTTGATAAGTTCCTCGCGCGAGAGAATTTCTTCATTCCCCTTCGGCGACCAGCCTAAGAGGGCGATATAGTTGATCAAGGCCTCCGGTAAATAGCCCTTTTCAATGTATTGCTCAACGGCAGCATCACCATTGCGCTTGGACAGCTTCTTATGATCTTCACCGAGAACTGTCGGCAGATGCACATACATCGGTTGCTCCCAGCCGAAGTTTTGGTACAGGAGCACATGCTTCGGTGTGGAAGAAATCCACTCCTCCCCGCGGACAATGTGCGTCACGCCCATCAAATGGTCATCCACAACGACGGCAAAATGATAGGTCGGATAGCCATCCGATTTGATCAGTACCTGATCATCCAGTTCATCTGTATTGAAAGTAATGTCGCCTTTAATGGCGTCATGGAACGTCACATTGGTATCACGAGGCAGCTTCATGCGGATCACGTATTCTTCTCCCGCCTCCAAATGGCGCTTCACCTCTTCCGGGGATAAGTTACGGCAATGCCCGTCATAGCGCGGCGTTTCACCGCGGGATTTCATTGCATCGCGCACCTCATCCAAGCGTTCCTTGGTGCAGAAACAGTAATATGCCTGTCCCTGATGAATGAGTTGCTCCGCATAGTGACGATAGAGCCCCTGCTCATGGCGATGGGATTGAATGTAGGGTCCGTTTTCCCCTTTTTCGGTGATGGATGCACCGCCGAGTACCGGGCCTTCATCGTTTTCAAGGCCTGCCCATTGCAAAACGCGCAGCAAGTTTTCAAGCGCATCCGGCACATAACGTGTTCGGTCGGTATCTTCAATACGCAAAATGAAGTGCCCTCCGTGATGACGTGCATAAAGATAATTGAAAAGCGCCGTGCGCAGTCCTCCAATATGCAGATAGCCCGTGGGGCTAGGTGCAAAACGTAATTTTACCTGAGTCATGAAGTCCTCCTGGTTTTCATCGTCTGGCGATGCTTCCTTTAGGGATTTTCCATCCCCTTCACATTCCTTACAAATAAACTTTTTATGCTGAAAATAGCCCTTAAGATTGCAGTTTCTCGGGCTACGCTGTTCCTTATGGACGAATCCTTTGGATTAGTCTGAACCGGAAAGGATTGTTATGATCATTGGAATTATGCTCCTTGGCATTGGCGTGTGCATCGTGCTAGCACAGCTATTCGGCTGGGATTTCATGAATTTGCTCTTTACCTATTGGCCGTGTCTGCTCATTATTTACGGTGGCATTCGCCTTTTTACCAGAAAACATTCCCAAAACTTCTCCAGTTTTTTGATTGCCTTGGGCGCACTGGTACAGGCGTCAAAACTCAACTGGATTCGCGGCAGCCTGATCTGGATCCTAATCGGCATTGTCTTGATTCTCATAGGGCTGCGTATGATTGTGGAACGCTATCAGAAGAGAAAAGAATGGTCCGCTTCCATTTCAGGCGACGCCGATAATCACGGCGCGCAGTACTTTGAAGAGCGTGATATGATCAATGACCGTTTCCTCTTTGACAAAACCGTGCGTGTGTATCGCTCGGATTCCTTCTCTGGCGGCGATATTGACGTTCTGTTTTCTACCGTCACGATCAATCTCAAAAACGTGCTGCCACTTGATAAAGAAGTCCGTATCAGTTGCGGTATTCAATTTGGCGAACTCACCCTTGAGGTGCCTGCGGATTGGCACGTGATTGTAAACGGCAAACACTACTATTCCTCTGAAGAGGCCCGCCAAACCATTGACGCGGCAACAACGTTGCTTGTTGATAGCGAAACCATTGCCGGCACACTAAAAATCATCTGAGTCAGCGATTATCCGCAACGACGTTCATCAACAATTGATTAGGGCTGTATTCCTTCAAGAGAACATCCTCGTTGGGAAGCTTCACCTCTAGGGGAAGAACACGCAACCCATTCTCTACGCCCCTTAAATCGGCGCTCACCAGAAAATCCGACGCATGAAGGCCATCCAGCACCATCTTATAGCCTTCCAATTTCAACTGAATCTCTTTCACATCTCCCGCCGGTTGCGCTTTACGCGCACCGGCGTTTTTCGATTGTATGGCATCTACACTGATCTTCATCACACGTTCTTCAAGAACATCCAGCGTGATCTGCGCCTTGTAGGTCAGCTTATCATTGACCGGCGTAACGCCTTCCGGATAACTGAGCGTCACCGGGTACAGGCCGTCTTTGGTGATGGTTTTCATATCCAGCGGCTGTGTTTTAATCACCGTCACTTTATCGATGTCGGCCGCTTTGCCCATCACGAGTACCGTGTTTGGCGTCACGCTCGATTGACTGATCCGTATCTTTTCCGCGTTATCTTTGGACGGTGCCCATTGCAGCTGAACGGGTACTTCTTTTTGCTTGGCAATGCTTGCCGCCACATTAACGGAGGAAAGTGAAAGCTCCACCCCCTCCACGACATTCCCGCTTTCATCCACGGGATGCACCTGCAGATTGGCCGAGGTGTCGGCCGTCAATCCACTCAGGTTCAGCGTCACAAGGATGTTTGCCACTTTCTCAACATAGGAACGCGGCCCCGTCACCTGTACGGTCTGCGGCGTTGCTGCCACGCCACGCAAGACAAAGTTATCTGCCAGCGATCCGCTCTCACGCACCACCACATTGCGGCTCTTGGTCACAACTCTTTCCACATGCACTTGTACTTGGCTGCTGGACATTTCATTGATAAACACATTGGCGGGTGCATTGTAATGAATAGGAACGGACTGCACGCCTTCTTTCAGCGACCCGACATCCACCGTAGCTATGACATAATTGCGGTCCAAACTCCCCAAATCATTACGCTTGCCCATGATGCGCATGGATACCTGTCGGATTTCCATTTCTGTGATTTTCAGTCCCTTTTCTTCCAACACATCCTGATTGATCGCACGAATTGGAATATCGGACAGTGTTGTGGACTGCGTCGGGTTAACTCCCGCCGTAATGTAGCTCCACATTAAAATCCCGATGATGAGCGAGGTCACTTTCCACTGCCAATTATGCTTGAGGAGTTTCATGGTGTCCTCCTTCCTGCTCGTTACGCACGTGTCTGTCACTCTTTCGTTTCGACTTTTCATCCGTTGCAATGTCGTCGTTTTCTTCCAAGCGATTCTCACCACTCTCGTTGGCGTCAGTGTCCTCTGCCGCATTCGCTTCGGTTGAGGCATTGTTGCTTTCCGAATCCGCTTGCCCATTCTCATTTTTTGAGCGCGTAAAAAAGGCTACCAAACGATTAATACCGGTCCGATGCGATTCTTCCAGCTCATCTTCATAAAAGGCTGTCAGACTTTCACGCAACGTCGTCTCATCCATGTGACGCGATATCACGCCGTTGGAACAGATGGAAATAGTGCCTGTCTCTTCGGAAACTACTACAATCAACGCATCCGAGCGTTCGGATATGCCCAATGCCGCACGATGCCGTGTGCCCAGATCCTTATCCAGATTGCGATTCTGCGTTAACGGCAAAAACGCACCTGCTGCCAAGACACGGTCGCCGCGAATCACTACAGCCCCGTCGTGCAACGGTGTATTCGGTATGAAAATATTAATCAATAATTCAGCCGTCACCAAGGCATCTACCTCCGTGCCGGATTCCGCAATCTCCTTAAGGCCGGTACTGCCCTCCAGTACAATCAAAGCACCAATCTTCTGTCGCGAAAGGGAGGTTGCCGCACGCACAATTTCCTCTACGCGTCCGGCACTTTCGGTTTGATTGTTTCCGCTGTTGACCAGACTACTGAGCCAGCCCTGCGACCGCCCCAAGCGTTCAAATGCACGACGAATCTCCGGTTGAAACACAACGATGGCTAAAATAAAACCGGCTGTCATAATATTCGACAGCAACCAATTGACCGTATAGAGTTTTAAACCGTCGCTGAGCTGGGCAAAAACCAATATAACAATGAATCCCTTGATCAGTTGCTCCGCACGGGTTTCACGAACCAAAAGAATCAAATAATACACGATGACAGCAATCACTAGAATGTCGATTAGATCCGTGACGGAAAAGGTCACGAGAAGTTCGCGCAGATTTCGAAAATAGTTCATGATCCCTCCTCTCTCGTCCTTTATTCTAACACATGCCCCGCCTGCAAACACGGCCGCCGGTCTTTTCCCTGCGGAAACATAAAAAGAAAGCTGCGCCGTTTTACGGCAGCAGCCTTCTCTTTCTCTTGTTATTCTTTTCCAAAAACGATCCGAACGCTGATTAAAGACGCGTAATGCCCTGCTCCAGATACTCCAGCAAAGTTTCCAGGGCTTCTTCTTCATCCGGCCCGTCGGTACGGAGAATGAATTTCGCGCCCTTACCGGCGCCCATGCTGAGTACACTCATAATGGACTTACCGTTATACACTTTGTGATCACGCTCCAAATACACATCCGAAACAAACTTCTTTGCTGTCTGAATAAAGTTGGCAGCCGGGCGTCCCATTAGCCCGATTTCGCTATCCAATATTATTTTTTTCTCGACCATGGGTTCTCCCCGCCTTCATCGTACGTTCTTCATCGGACTCCTGTTCTAGTAAGCGATGAACTTAGAAGCGGCACAGCCGCAAATCGGACAATTTTCTTCGTTGGACAAAGCTACAAAACCGCATATCGGGCACAGATAGACCGAATCTTCGACTGCCAGGTCCTTACCCTGTTCTACGGCATCTTTTGCTACGCCGAACATCTTGGCATGTACCTTTTCCGCCTCTACCGCAAAGTGCATCGCACGTACTGCCGCTTTTTCTTCTTGCATTTCAGCAATAGCGATATACGCAGGATACATCTCGGTAAATTCAAATGTTTCACCATCAATAGCGCCTTGCAAATTCTCTACGGTTTTTCCGATGCCAAAGCCGCCGCGGCTTGAAACATCAAAGTCCCCGCCGACGTCTTTTAACGCCTTATAATGCAGGCCTGCATGAATCTGCTCTGCATGAGCCGTCGCATCAAACAAACGCTTCACATTGGGGAAGCCCTCTTTTTCGGCCACCTCACCCCAAATATTGTAACGATTGCGTGCCATCGATTCGCCGCCAAATGCGGAACGTAAATTTGCTTGTGTCATATGATGCATAACCATACCTCCTCTTTGGATCTTCCGATCCTTCTCCATTTGGAAGATTTTCGTCCGCCGTTGCGATACGAGTATGCAAAAGTCAACACGTTTTCCGTGTAAAACGCTTCCGCATTCTTTCGCATCGTACCAGCAGGATAGGTTTTCCACGTAATCCCACATTACGTATTACGGAAACTACTATTATAGTACGAGAAAAATCTGGAAAAGTAAAGGGAAAGTGCAATCGTTTCCCTTCTCCTCTTCCGATCGATTTTCCTCGTTCCTACCGATAAAAAAGGAGAGCCGATGGCTCTCCTTTCCCGGATTGCCCTTCATCGACGGTCTCCGCCATGAGAGGTATCCCGTCTTTTATCATAAATTAGCGCTTGCTCAGATAATGATCGATCTGATAGAGCGCGCCCCAGTTCGAGCCGGCACGCTCCAGCTGCGTAATCAGAGTGTTGAAAGTATCTTCTTCTTCCACTTGTTCATCCACATACCACTGCAGCATAGATTCTGCCGGCTTATAGTCTTCTTTTCTGGCCAAATCGACCAACTTATAGATGTTTTCCGTCACTTGCTTCTCATGCGCTAACGCTTTCTTGAACACATCCAACAAACTGTCAAATTTGCCATCGCCAGGATCCAACGGACGATATTTGACGGCATAACCGACCTCCTGCAGAAATCCGATCATTTTCTCGGCATGTTCGATCTCTTCCTTGGCCTGTAGATCCATAAAGTGCTTCATGCCTGCCATGTCCTGATCTGCCATATAGGATGACATGGTAAGATAGACATACGCGGATTCCAATTCAAAGTTAGCTTGTTCATTGATCGCATCTAAAATTTTCATCTGTTTCCTCCTAATTAACTATTATTTGCGACCTTATCCGATCGCCTTATTTTATGTGTACCCTACCTTGTAATTCGTTAACAGTTTAAAACAAAAGGAAGTCCGCTTACGTAATGCCTTTCCTCCCTGTCGAAATTCTCCTGAGAATACTCTGCCATGCCTTCCTGAAGCCCCGTTCCAAATCTGATAAAATAATGTATCCGAAGCGATACATTTCGGAGAAAAATTTTGGCGGAGGTAATATGCGTCGGAAACATCTCAAAAAATCGCCGTTGGAAAAACGGCTTCATGATAGTCAGCGTCGCCACGATCGTAAGCAGGTGATAAAACGCAATCAAAAGCGCAAGCGTCGTCGCCATTGCTTGTTGTTCATCGTGCTCTTGCTACTGTTGGCAGCTGCCGGATATGGCATTTGGACCTTCGTGCGCCGTGAATTTTTGGCTGCACAGCTGGACGCCATTCCGGAAATACGTGAACGTGCCAATCACGCTGTTTTAGGCGATGTGCTGCCTTCAGATACGGAGGGGCGTGCCCTGTCACGCGCAGAAAAAACAGCCGATGCCAAACAATTACAGCAATTGCTGCAATATATGCCGAAGCACCGTCAAGTACAGGATAGTACCGCTGTGGAATCCTCGCTGGAAGCGATGGTGAAAAAAGCCGGTGATACCCATTCGGATATGGAGTTTTTCGATGTGTTGCAACAAATGGTACAGATTGCGGCGCCTTCCTCACATATGGCCGACAGCAATACCTATGAACGCCTGGCTCGAAATTTGGGAAGTGGCTTTTATGCCACCGATTCTCCCTATGCCAAAGCCGTAGGATCGGAGCGGGTGAAGGATCGCTATGAAAAGCTGCGAACGGAAGTTACGCAAAGACAACCGGCAGAAACGAAGCCAAGCACTTCAAGTGCCGAGACATCGCTAGCCTACACGCTACCCAAAATGAGTGTCGATGCCGCAACAGACACAGCCATTCTTTCCGGCTTTACCTTTGAAGACGGCGCCTATCGCCAGCAAAAGGCCGCTCTGAAAAAGTTGCTGCAAGAAGCCTGCAGCCATAAAAAGATTCTGTTTGATTTGCGCCATACGGACGGCTTTTCTGTGGAATATTGGACGGAGGGGCTTTTGCCCTATCTGATCACGTCCACTTATGGCGTGCAGACCCGTCTCTTTTTCCCGGATGGGTTTGACGATTATGTCGATTATCTATCTGTCAAAGAGCGTATGGAGAGCTTTGATCTGGAGGATGCCCGCCAAAAAACGGAGGGGCTGAAGAGTGCCGAGGCGCAAAAGGCGGTACAGGGCATGGCTTACGCGAAGACACTCATCGTCAGCGCTAAGGGAGCGTCGGAAACGCTGGCGCCGGCAAAACTCGCCTTACTGGTGGATCAAACCACAGGCGGCGCCGCAGAAACCTTCGCGGACTTTTGTCGCCGCCTTGAAAATGTACGTGTCTTCGGCAGTAAAACCGCCGGCACGGCATGGAAGCTGCCGGCTTTTCCTGTTGCGTTGACGCATTCCGGTTATATTGCGCTGTTGGATGCCTCCATTGCTCTGGTACCGGACGGTGATGCGTTGCAGTCCTCTGCAGGGGTCACGCCGGACACGCGCCTTACTTCTGATGATCCCATTGCTGAGGTTCTTCGCAAATTTCAATAATTTCCCATAAAAAATCCGCCGCCCTGTTGGGCGGCGGTTGTGGTTTCCCACGCATAATAACAGATAAATTACTCCGGGATTCGTGTAAAAATCATTTTGCCGGCTGAGGTTTGCAGCACCGATGTAACGATGGTATCCACGGTTTGTCCAATCGCATCGCGTCCGTTTTCCACGACGATCATGGTGCCATCTTCCAAATAGCCCAGCCCCTGTTCCGGCTCCTTACCATGCTTAATAACGCTTACCGTCATGTGTTCACCGGGAATCACAATCGGCTTTAACGCATTCGCCAAATCATTCACATTTAACACAGGAATATTTTGTACCGTGGCTACTTTATTCAAGTTGAAGTCATTCGTTACCAAACGGCCATCGTATTGCTGTGTGAGCACCAATAACTTGGAATCCACTTCCTTGGGTTTTGAAATCTCACGATTGTCAATGATAATCTCCTGTGCGGAATGGGTTTGCATTTCGTGGATGTGATCCAGGCCTTTTCGCCCCCGTTCTCGCCGCAACGGATCCGACGAATCCGAGATGTGCTGTAATTCTTCAAGCACATAGTGCGAAACAACAATCGTTCCTTCCAAAAAGCCGGCACGCATAACCTCAAAAATACGTCCATCAATGATCACTGACGTATCCAAGATCTTCGGGCACGCGATAGGAGGCTCAAACTCCTCTTCGTCGCCTTCCAGTTCCGTTGTTTTGGCTAAAAATTTCTTTTTCTTCTTGATTTCCGCGCGTTTTTCCCGATCTGCCTCGGAGCGCGTCAAGGCGTTGCGTAGCTGTTGCACAACACTCATGATGTCTTCGTGGTACATCATCTCCAAACGAATGCCCAATAGGCCCATCACTGCATAAATCATCACAGCAATGATCACGCCGATGGCATTTCCCACTTGGCTGATGCTCAACTGCAGAACCGGTGTGCTGATAATACTGGCAATGATAAGCCCCACGATCAAACCGATGGTGCGAAACAGGACCTCACTGAGAGATACTTCGCGAATCTGCTTAGTCACCGACTCTACAAAGTTCCTCATAAAGAACGCGAAGCGATCTGCCATAGCGAAAAGCAAGCCGAATCCGATGCCTGCCCCAACGATATAGCACATTATGCGCTCTATTTTGCCCAGTCCGCCGATCAAGTCTGATGTGATGAGCATATGTGCCAGCACAGCCCCTAGCGCGGCGCCGATTAAGCCCAATACGGCCCGCATAAATTGTTTCAAAGGCTACTCCTCTTCTCCGCCTTCCGGCGCTTCATTTTCATCCAGAGTAATGGCTTCATCAATCATATCTCTGGCTTCCTCTACCGATAACGAGCCGACAATAATCAGCTCCGAAATCAGCATCTTCTTCGTCTTGCCCAACATCTTTTTTTCCGAAGTGGAAAGCCCCTTTTCCATATCTCGAATCTGCAGATTACGCACGATATCCGCCATTTCAAAAGGATCTCCGGTCTTCAGATTTTCCAAATTCTCACGGTAACGTTGGCTCCAATTATCCGACATTTTGGTCGAATCTTGGCGTAAAATCTCCATCACTTTTAGTCCGTCTTCCCGGCTCATCACCGGACGGATGCCGATTTTTTCCATCTGATCTACGGGAATGGAAATACGAATGTTGGCGATAGGCATTTGCAGAATAAAAAATTCCCTTTCCATGCCCAACAACTCTTTCGTTTCCTTATCGACGATGGTTCCGGCACCCTGCATCGGGTATACGACACGATCTCCGATCTTATACATGGCTACACCCCCTTATCACAATTATAACTGAAAACAAGGCGAAAAGGGACACCATAAGAGAAAAATTTATTATAATATCGAAGTCTATAGAACTTGTCAAGTGGTTTTCCTGCCGTAAGGACAGGAATTGACGCGCTCGACGTCAGCCTCGCATTTCATGGCGCGAGGGTTTAATGGCACGGATGACGTCGGCTAGTGTTTTCGCACAGCAAATCTGCAGTTTAATCTCCTTCTTAAGACGTTGTGCGAGTGTGCGATGTTCCTCTGCCACGAAAGCACGTTGAAAGCCCAAGCGATCCAATTCACGCAAGCGTCGTTCCATTTCCGTGGCTCGTTTTAATTCTCCCGTTAATCCCACTTCTGCGCAAAATGCGTCCTTACCGTCCAAAGGAAAATCCTCCGTGGCTGAAGCAATCGCAGCAAGTATGGCTAAATCGCAGATTTTTTCGCGTATTAACAGGCCTCCCGTCGCCTTAAGCACCACGCTCATTTCCTGCAGACGATAACCTGCGCGCTGAGAAAGAATGGACACTAACGTATTCAAATCATCGCGCCGCAAGGAATCCCCAATGCGTGTCGGATAGGCTTCATGCGACGGTGAAACCAAGGCTTCGATTTCAATAGGAATGAGGCGCGATCCCTCTTTCTGCAAGGCCACTGCCGAGCCGGCAATCGGCTTGTCTCGCCGTGTCAAAAACAGATCATAGGGATTGGTAACATCTGTCAGCCCTTCCGCGCCCATTTGAAACAGCCCCACTTCATCCGTATAGCCGAAGCGATTCTTTGTGGAGCGCAACAGACGCAGTGCATCCGAATATCCGCTTTCCAGATAGAGCACGGTATCCACCTGATGCTCCAGGGTTCGCAAGCCCGCCATGGTCTCGTCCTTCGTGACATGGCCTACGACAAAGGCTGCCATGGGATGTTCTCCCTGCTTACAGGTTTCCACAATGGCTGCCGTGCATTGGACGGTCTGCGTTGGCGTGCCGGAACGTTGGGGATATTCCGCCAAAGCCATCGTCTGAATGCTGTCCACGATGAAAATGGCCGGTTGGAGCCTTCGACACTCTTCCAGCACGGCATCCATCGAATTCGTTGACAGGATGAAGATGTCCTCTTCCCCCTTTTGCGCCGGCTGTAGAATACGTTCCGCCCGCATGCGAATCTGCGAGGCGCTCTCCTCTCCCGACGCATAGAGAATGCGGACGCTACGCGCCGCCAGCTTTCCCGCCAACTGTAAGAGCAGTGTGGATTTTCCTGCCCCCGGCTTAGCCGTGAGCATGGTCACCGCATCCGGCACCAAGCCACCTCCGAGCACGCGATTCAGCTCTGGAATACCCGTGTCCGTACGATCTGCCCGAGACAAAGGCACCTCCGGCAACGGCATTGCCTTCTCTGTTACCGTATGCAGCATCTGCTTGCTTGCCGCACTCTTTGCCGTATCGACTTGTATTTCCTCCATCGTACCCCAGGAATCACAGGACGGACATTTGCCCGTCCACCCTGTCGCGATGAAGCCGCACGCACTGCATTGATAGCGAGTTTTTATTGCCATGACACCTCCGACGTTTCCACTTCTGCCTTTGCTTCTACTTTAGCAGGTATTGTGTCTCGCAGTGTCCCATCTTTCGAAGGTGATACGACAATGGCGTTTTTCTCTAAGTGCAGCACATAGTATCCGCCCTTTTGGAGTTCGCCGGAGAGCATTTTCTCCGCCAGCGTGTCTTCAATCTTCGTGCGGATGGAGCGTTCCAACGGACGCGCTCCGAATTCCGGCTGATACGAAATCTGTGTCAAGTGACGCAAGACCGGATCCGTATAGGAGATGTGATAGCCCAGGCTTTCCACGCGTTCCATCAATGCATCCATCAACAGTGCCGAAATATGCAGAATGCTCTTTTCGCTCAAGCGATGGAACACAATAATGTCATCAATGCGATTCAAAAACTCCGGGCGGAAGGTGTGCTTTAATTCTTCATGCACCACGTCCTTCATGCGCTCATACTCGTCCCTCTCCACGCTTTCTTCGATGCCGAATCCAAAGCGCTTCTCTGTGGCTATCTGTGAGGCCCCCACGTTGGAGGTCATGATGATCACGGTATTGCGGAAATCCACCAGTCGTCCCTCACTGTCGGTTAAACGGCCATCATCCAAGATTTGCAAAAGCAAATTAAATACATCCGGATGCGCCTTCTCAATTTCATCAAAGAGCAGCACAGAGTAGGGCTTCTTGCGTACCATTTCTGTCAGCTGGCCGCCTTCTTCGTAGCCCACATAACCCGGCGCCGCACCAACCAACCGTGAAACGGAATACTTCTCCATATATTCCGACATATCAATGCGTATCATATTCTCTTCCGAGCCGAAAAGTTGTGCGGCAATTTCCTTGGCAAGGTATGTTTTCCCAACGCCTGTCGGCCCTACGAAAATAAAGGAACCGATGGGGCGATTGGCCGCTTTCAAACCGACACGGGCGCGTTTCAAAGCGGATGAAACCGTCTCGACCGCGTGGTCTTGCCCGATGACTTTTTCCTTTAAGTGTTCATCCAAATGCAAGTATTTATCGGCTTCGCGTTCCGTCATGCGCGTAACCGGCACGCCGGCCCATTGCGAAACAATCGTCGCTATTTGATCAAAGCCGATGATCGGCCATTGCTCTTCGGAATCACTTTTCCTTTTCTGATAGGCTTCGAACTCTTCTTCCATTTTGGCCAAAACGTCCCGTAAGCGCGCCGCTTCTTCAAAATTCTGCGTCAACGCTGCCTTTTGTTTTTCCTCTTCCAAACGGTCATGTTCGCGGCGATAGTCCAGTTCTTTTTCCGGAATGTGAAAGGCGTCCACATGCACGCGCGCCAACGCTTCATCGATAACATCAATGGCCTTATCCGGTAAGAAGCGGTCCGTCAGATAGCGATCCGTTAATTCGGTTGCGGCATCAATGGCTTCATCGGAAATGTGCACACGATGAAATTCTTCATAGCGCGGACGCAAACCGCGAATAATTTCTTTGGACTCCTCGCGGCTTGGTTCTTCCACCGCCACCGGTTGGAAACGACGCTCCAAGGCCGCATCTTTTTCAATGCGTTTGTGATATTCATCGATAGTCGTTGCCCCAATAATCTGCAACGCTCCCTTCGAGAGTGCCGGTTTTAAAATATTTGACGCATCCAGCGATCCCTCCGAGCTACCCGCACCGATAATCGTATGCAGTTCATCGATAAATACGATCGCATCTTTTCTCTCCATCAGTTCATCGATGGTATCGGAGAGGCGCTGCTCAAAATCGCCGCGATATTTCGTCCCGGCAACGAGCGTTGCCATATCAATGGAATAGACCACCTTATCGCGCATAATGTCCGGAATATTTCCGGAAACGATGCGCTGTGCCAAGCCTTCCGCAATGGCGGTCTTCCCGACGCCCGGCTCGCCAATTAAAACCGGATTATTCTTGGTGCGACGCGAAAGAATCTGAATCACACGATTGATTTCGCGATCGCGGCCTATGACCGGGTCAATTTTTCCCTCTTTCGCCTCATCATTGAGATTGGTGCCGTATCGGCTCAAATTGGAATCCGTGTCTTCATTCTGGTTTTCGCGCATGGCGCCCACCAAATTCTGATAGATCGCACGTTTATCCACATCGGCAATGGTCAGCATAACCGAAGCCAGACCCGATTTATCGTTGAGAATGGCCAGAAGGACGTATTCCGCAAAGAGTTCCTTCTCGTTATTTTGATCCGCAATCTGTCTTGCCTGCAAAAGCAAGCGCCGTACGGCAGCACTCGTCTGCATGGTCGGATTTTCATTCGTTCCCGGCTCATTGTTGCTCAACACAATCTTTCGAAGCGTGCTGTAGTTCGTCCCGGCGCGCAGTAACGCCTGGGTCTCCACGCCGCCGGTCTTCAGCATCGCCAGCAAGACATGTTCGGTATCAATTTCTCCATGGCGGAAAGAATAGCTCTCTGCCGCCGCGACTTGTAATAATTGTTGGACGGAGGTCCTTTTAAACTCCATAAGGATCCTTCCTTTCTTCGTTCAATCGCAGTAGTGCATCGCCGATATCATTGAGTTCGTCCCGATAGGCGGCGCATTTTTCGTAGTCTTCTTCCTGTAAAGCCATTTGCATCTTCTGCACCAGCGCATTGCGGCGATTGCGCAGCTGTTTTCTTTGTTTCGCGAACGCTAAATCACGCGCACTGGTCGCGGTTTTCTCTTCCTTGGTTTCTATAGTTTCCTTGCCATCCATTGGCATGAACAACTGCCGGAAGGGATTCAGCTGACTCGTTCCCTCGCCACTATCCTCGTCATTGGCATCTTCGTCGGATTCCTCTGCCGAATCGGCAGCGTCCTCCATGGGAGGCACATTCGGCATATCGGATTGCAGAAACGAGACCTCCATGCCCGGCATGAATCCGCCTTCCTGCGCCTTTTCCAGCATGGAACGAATCTGGTCGGTCAATTCTTTGCCGCCCCATTCTTTCGGAAGTTGGCCCATCATCTCGGCCAATTTTTTCTGGTAGCAAGAGGAGCACATGCGCACCTTTTGCGCTTTTCCATTAATGAAAACGACAATTTCTACATTGGCGTCGTTATCACAAAAATCACACTTCATTTCATCCTCCTCATCGCAGTAAGATGATCAACATATTTTTCAAGATACCGGCGCGCACTTCATTGCGCTCGGCCAAGGGCACGGCAGACAACGCATGGTCGTCCATGGCTAATAACATCATCTGACATTCTCGAGGCGTCAGCCAATTGCGATCCCTGAACGAACGAAGGATATGGCGCGCTTTATCCAGCGTTATTTCATCCTGTACAACTTCTGAAAGAACTTCCGAAACAACATCCTCCGACGATCGCTCCAAGCGAATGATGCGAATATACCCGGAGCCACCGCGTTTGGACTCTGTATAATATCCGTTATAAGGGGTAAAACGGGTCGTTAACACGTAATTGATTTGCGAAGGGGCACAGGCAAAACGTTGCGCCAAGTCATTGCGGCCGATTTCCAGCACGCCTTCCTCCTCTTCCTCCATCAATTGCAGAAGGAATTGTTCAATACGATTGGTTAAACCAGCCATGGTTCCCCTCTCCTTCCTTTTCTCGGTTCTTTGCTATCATACGGCAAAGATATGAATTGAACATGAGGATTAAAAATTCCTCATACTTCCTTTACATCGTTCCGTGGCGATGGACAGGTAGGCTTCCGACGCGTGGAACAACTGTCCCTTTCGCCGTGACAGAGTATTGTGATGCAACGTCATAGAGGCAATGCGTTGGCTGACCTACTTTGACTTTTCATAGTAAAAAGAAAGCCATCGCCTAGGATGGTTGCTCTTACTATACGCTTGCAGCATGAATTTGTCAATGATGGTCAAAAAGGAAGGCGGCCTTAAGGCCGCCTTCCTTTTCGTATTTAACGTCGGCCACCGGGCCAACTTCTTATTCTTCCTTATGCGCTTCTTCGATGACTTTTTCGGCAATTTCATGCGGAACCTGCTCATAGCTCTTGAATTCCGATGTGAAGGAGCCGCGTCCCTGTGTCATACTGCGCAGATCAATGGCGTATTCCTGAACTTCCGCGTAGGGAGCTTCGGCGTTGACGACCTGATTGCCGTCTTCGTCCTGCTCCATACCGAGGATACGGCCGCGACGTTTGTTCATATCGCCCATGACATCGCCGAGATACTCATCGGGAATGGTAATCTTTAACGTCATGACAGGTTCAAGCAGTACCGGATCGGCTGCCTCAACACCTTTCTTGAAAGCGATGGAAGCCGCAATCTTAAAAGCCATTTCGTTGGAGTCAACCGGGTGATAGGAACCGTCATAGAGGGTGGCTTTAAGGCCGGTTACGGGATAGCCCGCCAACGGTCCCTTGGACAGAGATTCTTCCAGGCCTTTCTCAACGGCCGGGAAGTAGTTCTTCGGTACCGAACCGCCAAAGACCTCTTCGGCAAATTCAAAGCCGTCCGGAATGGGCTCAAAGCGAATAAAGACATCGCCAAACTGTCCGGCGCCGCCGGACTGCTTCTTATGGCGACCTTGGACATCGCTCTTGCCGCGGATGGTTTCACGATACGGAATGATCAGCGGGATACGATGCACATTCACGCCATACTTCGTCTTTAATTTATTCATCATTGCTTCGAGCTGAACGTTGCCCTGTCCGCGTAGCAACATCTGATTGGTTTCCTTATTGCGCTCTACCTTGAAGCTCGGATCTTCTTCCTGCAATTTATTGAGCGATGGGGAGAGTTTATCGTCATCGTTTTTGGAATCGGCCTGGATGGCAAAGGTCAGCGTCGGTTCCGGCGTCTTCACGTGCTTGAACGGAATCGCATCCGCATTCGTAGCAATGGTATCGCCAGTGGACAGCTTCTCCAGCTTCGAGAAAGCACCGATATCGCCCGCCATAATTTCATCCGTATCCAGATGCTCTTTGCCGCGTTCATAGAACATGCCGGCGGGTTTTAAAGATTCGCCGGTACGCAGTGAAATAAGAGCGTCTCCCTTCTTCACCGTGCCGCTGACGACTTTCACAATGGAAACCTTACCCACGAACGGGTCAACTACCGTTTTAAAGACCACAGCGCGCAAGGGCTGCGTCGGATCCATGGCTACCGGATCGCCTTCTTCCGGACGGAAACCGGAATGTGCACGCGAGTCATTCGGAGCCGGCATATACTTTACGATGGCATCCATCAAAAGATCCAAGCCGGCGCCCGTTGTCGCACAGCCGGCGATCAAAGGCACTGCTGAGCCGTCCAACATGGCGGCGGTCATTCCTTCCGCAATTTCTTCATGCGTAAAGCTTTCGCCCTCGAAAAATTTATTCATCAAAGTATCATCCGTCATGGCAATGACTTCGACGATTTCATCGTAGGCCGCATCTACCTCCGCTTTACGGATCTCTGGAATTTCTACTTCCGTTTTCTTAAAACCGTCGTAGCGGAACGCTTTTTTGTCGATGATATCGATAATGCCTTCAAAGTCTTCGCCGGCGCCCAAGGTCAGCGTCAGCGGAATGACTTTTTTACCGAATTGCTGGTGCAAGTTCGATACCTGTACGTTAAAATCGACATTCGGTTTATCCATCTTATTCAGGAAAATAATGCGAGGAAGGTGAATTTTTTCGGTGTAATTCCAATAGATTTCAGAACCGACTTCAATGCCAGCCGAGGCATCAATGACCATCAACGCTGCTTCGGCTGCGCGCAACGATACGAGCACTTCGCTTGCGAAATCAAAATACCCGGGCGCATCCAAAAGATTAATCTTATAGTCTTTCCATTCTACCGGCAATACGCTCAGGCCAATAGAAATACGACGAGCCTGTTCCTCCGGATCAAAGTCGGAGACGGTATTCTTATCCTCGATACAGCCCATGCGTTCAGTCGCATGCGTTAAATAGAGAAGCGCCTCAGCAAGAGTGGTCTTGCCGGCGCCGCTGTGGCCGACGAAGGCGAGATTCCGAATCTGCTCTGTATTATACTTTTTCATTCCTTCCTCCTTCTTCCCCTTCCGAGAACAGCTTCTGAAGGGATACCGTTTTCATACTGTACAAATCAATTTAGATGTATTTACGAATTTCTTCCTGTAGTTGTTCCAAGGTGGATACCACGGCGCCATGCTCTTTCACCAAACCCACCACGTATAAATTTACATAGGAAAATTGTGATTCAGCGAGCACTTGCAATGCCTCAAGTTTTTCCGGCACGTCGGCTCCTTGCGTGCGCACATCCGTGTAAAGCGCCAATATGGGGATTTTTTTCGCATAGGCGATGCCGATTTCCGCTGCAACGCCCGGATCGATACTTAGACCGTCCAGCACAGCAATCATCAGATCGCTCTCCAAGACCTTCTCTGTATCCACTTTTGCAATCATAACGCTGTCGGCATATTTTGTTTTATCATTAATGTCCGTTTGTTCCTGCGGAACGTACAAATCAATCGTTTCGGATACTGCTCGTATCGTTTGCGCTGCGTAGGCATTGTAGCGCTGTTCCGCTTCACTGAAGAGCGGAGCGGCATAATACACTTTCATACGGGGTCCCCCTTTTCCAATCGCTTTCCCCCATTATAGCAAAGATTTTTCCTCGGATACAACCTTCTGAATCGCTCGGAGGAAAACTCTTGTCAAAAGTCGATATTGCGATATATGCGTCATTGCATGCTTCCAAACAGAAAGATTATGCTACAATAATACCGTGAATTGTGTGCAGTATTAGCTCAGTTGGATAGAGCGTCCCCCTCCTAAGGGGAAGGCCGAGGGTTCGAATCCTTCATACTGCGATAAAAAAAGCCGACCCGAGGGTCGGCTTTTTACGTGAGACGCTTGACTCTTCTAATTCGATGAGGACACAAGTGTTTGCATTAAAAAAGATTGGACAGGAAACGGACAAAATCGGAAGTAGCCCGTGTTAAGCGCGTCCATAAACCCGCCTTTCTGGTGGGTTTATGGGAAACAATGTCAATGATCTTGATGAGTTTTCCGTCCCGATAGACGGAAATTTCTCCGAATTTTGCTTCGGCCGCAGTGGGGGCTTTGATCGTTTCGTCAATCTTGTAGCGCACATCAAAGTTTTGATTCGTATAGGTGAACACCGAGAAAGATTTGGCCGGATAGAGCACTATCGATTCTTCTTCGGCAGAAGGAATGGCATAGCGTTTGACCGGTTTTGCTGCATCCACGAGAGGAACATGCGAAAAAGTTCCTGCGGCCAGATCCACCAGTTCTTTCGTTGTACGCCAGCGCGCATCGTTGCTCTTTGTCCCCATGACCACGGTGACGGCTTCGAAAGCGCCGCCATCCACGCTGGACTTCAGTGCAAAGGAACCGGTGAAACAATATCCCGCTTCATCCGTAACGCCAGTCTTAAGACCCGTCATCCCGGGAATGGCAACCGTGGCTTCGGTGAGCGTTGATTTTCCTTTGTACTTGCGTTCCGGCTCATCCACGGTTTTGATTTTTGCCCAATCCTGCACTTCCGGAAACTCACGGATCAGTGTGGACGCCAATAAAAACATATCGCGTGCCGTGGATGTATTGTATTTCCCGTTAACGGTAAATCCGCTGGCATTGACAAAATGTGTCTTCTTCATGCCCAGCGCTTGTGCTTCTGCGTTCATGCGCTTGGCAAAATCCACTTCATTGCCTCCAACCACTTGCCCAAGCATCGTGGCCGCATCGTTTCCCGAAACAACCATCATGCCCATCAGCAAACGCTCCACGGTCAACTTTTCACCCACTTGTAAACCGTAATTGGACGAAGATTGTGCATTAAAAGCGGCCGCTTCCGGCGTAACCGTCACCACTTTTTTCGCATCCAGCTTTCCATCCCGAATATCTTTTTTGACGATGTAGCAAGTCATCAGCTTTGTCATCGAGGCAATGCCCAGGGGCTCATCGCTATTCTTTTCAATCAGGATTTTCCCCGTCGTTGGTTCCCCGATGAGCATCGCGCGAATTTCGTTATAATACGTGAACGAGGATTGAAAATGCTTTGACGTATCGCCCTGATAGGGCGATAGAGTTATCGCATTGTCTGCCGAATCAGCAGCGGCGGGTATACTCGGCAGCGTCACAAGTAGCGCCAATACCAGCCACAGGACGCGAATTTTTCCCTTTTTCATCTTGTCTCCTCCCACGTTTTACGCAAATAGCGCATCATATCCACATCCAGTTTTTTCGGATAGGAAAATCCTTCCACTGCATTGAGCTTAAGTCCCGCCTTACGAAACAACATGCAGGCTTGGAATACCGCATCCCAAATGCGTGCACGCTCCGTTTGCGCATAGGAGCGCGCCAAATGGTCGTATTCCACTTCGTTCATATAGGCCTTCAGATTTTCTCCATCGCTGCCCAAATTGATGTGGAAGGAGGAGTCCGATGCTACCGCCGCACGATTAATTGCCAACAGTGCTTCGCGCGCGCGACTGAGTTTCACCTGGGCCACCACCAATTCCTCTTCGGCCAAGGCTATAACGACATCCGTAATATCGCTGAAGAAACGCTGGCACCAGAGCGCATACTCTTTTGGCGTAGGCTTTTTTGTGCGTAGCGTAAGATCATTCGGATTTTCCAGTGTTTGATATTTTTCCTGCGGATCATAAAGAACCGTCGCTAAGCTGTCTTTTTTCAAGAACGCTTCCATCCCCTCTTCCGACACCACGGTAATATTGATGCGCGAGGCATCTTCCAAAAAAATACGATAGCGAGGATAAGGCTCGTTTTCCACACAGCCGATTTGAAGTATTGAGGAAGAAAATTGTTCTCCCCAGTCCATCTCTGTCACCTGCACGTCTTTCGGATTTCCGACCAACACAAAATCATACGGATCCGATTCTTTTTTAACCGCTGCGGGGTTCATGCGACTTCCCGTCATGAAGACCGCCGCAACCGTTGGCGTGACAGATGCCCAGGACAACATAGCATGTTGGATAAATGTCTCCATAGGCTCCTCTTTCTTGATTTCTGTAAGATATTTGATTGTATCTTATCAGAAATCGCTTAAAAAGTAAGCCCTGTTGCGGTTCAGTTGCGATGACGACGCAGGTAGAGGTGCATGACCAGTAAGCCGCCGGAAGAAGCCAATAAAACGACGCTCCAAAGAACCAGACGGATGGAATCGCCGGTGATGGGCGGCGCATCAATGGAATAGCCATCTTCCGACGTTTGGGCAATACGATACGGATCGGCAGAGGCGCTTGACGATTGAGCCATACGGTTTTGCTTCGGCGCAGTCGCAAGCGTTTTTTTCGTGCCTGTCTTGTCATCCAAAGCGCTCAATACCGCTTCGCCGGGAACCGCCACCGTCTTGCTCTCGTCCTTCACGCTGGTTGCGTCTGCCTTAGGGGTGACCTTCTCGTCCAACCACAGTGACACAGTACGCAGCGCATTTTGAAGTGGATTCGGCTTTACCGTCAATGTGTTGGTCTGTTGCGGATTGACCTGAGTGGTAGTGTGTACCTCCACCTTGGTCAAAGCATGCGACGTCTCCTCCGGCGGTTCCTCGGAAGATATGCTCTCTGCAGGCGTTAGCGGTGTGAGCGGTATGTCTTTTGAAGACGTCGTTGTCTGGGAACCGGAATCCGGCGCAACGGAGGCTTCTAAAGAACTTTCAGAAGACGAAAGCGACTCATGAGAAGCTTCGGAGGATACCGATTCGCTCGACGCGGGTTCCGGTTCCAGTTGCACCTCGACCGTCAGCGACGTTTTTTGCAGTGGCAACGCATCGGATACATAGCCCAACCACTGTCCCGATTTTTGCAGATCTGTATTGCTGGAATAGCCAAGCCACTCGGGCGTTCCCGAATAATCCGGGCGATTCACGGCAATGGTATAGTTGCCGTTCTTAGCGCCTTTGGGTACGGTAAAGGTGAGAGCATATCCGTCGTCTTTATGGAGTAACGCGTCACGCTTCATGGGTTCCTTCATCTCCTTGGGCAAAACGACAGCATCGCCCGAAGAGACGGCAAACATCCCCGGCATGGCAAAGCCGACCACAGAGGCAAAGGTATAGGTACCGGGCTTTGTCACCTTCATCGATTGGGATTTTGTCGGCCACATAACGGCAGAACGCAACTCCATCAAGCGCGACTCGGAAAGCGTGTCCGCGACAATATTCCAATCTTTATGCGTGTTATGTGCCGCCTTGTTTTTTTCGCTGAGCGATCCTAAGCTCTCACTTGCGCTTTTAGGAAGGTAGACTTTACGTGAATATACGGTCTGATTCAGGCCTAAATAGATAACTGCCTGATTGTATCGTGTATTCATCCCCGCATAGCGATTGTAAGCCAAGGCGTGCGCGGTCAGCCTCCAGTCATCCTTCGTAACCTCAAATGTTTTTTCCACTTCGGAAAGCACGCCTTTATGGGCACGATATACATCACTGGGGACGTTATCAAATCCGCTGTTCACAATAAAATTCGGAGCGCCGGTACCTTCAATGCAGTAGATGCGATACTCCGGTTTCCAATACGTTTTACTGCCGTTATAATTGTTAATCGATTTCGGCACCGTATAGAGGAAAAACGGCTGCTTCATCTCCGTTTCTTGCTCTATTACTTTGGAAGAGCGCCCCATCTTGCGTAATTTATACACAATATCCAGTTCTTCTTTTGGCTGTATGATGACACAGACAAAGGGTTGGTCTCGAATATCCTGGGCGGCTGCCGACGGACGCAAAACACCCGCCAAAATCATGATGGCAACAACTAGCCACAGAATTCGGAACCTTACATTCGATACGATACGCTTACACATAGAACCTCACTTTCTTTTTCTAACCAGCGAAGCCTTTCTTCGCTACTGCTATTATGCAAGGTTCTTTTTCTCACCGTATCCCAACATTCGGTTATTTGTCGCACAGTGTTTCATATAGACAAAGGCACTCCTAAAAAGGGCTCGCCGTGTCCCAATTCATTCTTTTCCGTTCTATGCATATCGTATTTTGGTCATAAATGTCCCCCGCAGGGCACAAAAAAAAGAAGCGTGATAAACGCTTCTCTCCTTCATGCGGGAAAAGGGACTCGAACCCCCACGTCTAGGACACCAGATCCTAAGTCTGGCGCGTCTGCCAATTCCGCCATTCCCGCAAGACCCGACGAATTTCGGGCACAAAAAAAGGGTGGGTAAAGGGATTCGAACCCTTGGTCTCCAGAGCCACAATCTGGCGCCCTAACCAGCTAGGCCATACCCACCACAGCTTTGATTGTTCTATTATACAGGACGAAAATTTTTCTGTCAATTTTAAAAAGAGCTTACCTGCCGTTTTACCAAAGAGATTACCCCGGTGCTTTCTGCTCTGTCGCTACAGGGCTTGCGCTATAATGATCATAACTACATTCATTTAACAATGACACATACGGCAAAAGGAGGATTCCATGCGATTTGATACGGATTATATTGAAGGATGCCATCCGGCTATTTTGAAGCGATTGGAAGAGACCAATCTGGTGAAGCAGCAAGGCTACGGCTTAGATGAATACTGCGCATCGGCGCGCAAGCGCATTATGGAGGCTTGTCAGGCACCGCATGCCGACATTCACTTTGTGACGGGCGGTACACAAGCCAATGTAACCGTCATTTCGCATTCCTTGCGTCCTTGGGAAGGCGTATTGTGTGCCGTGACCGGGCATATCAACGGTCACGAGACCGGTGCGACAGAAGCGCGCGGCCACAAAGTGCTGCCCCTGCCAGAAAAAGATGCCAAAATCACGGCCGAGCAGGTCGAAGCGTATATGAAAAAGTATCGTGCCATGGACTATCCGGAGCATGAAATTGCGCCGAAAATGATCTATCTCTCCCAGCCGACAGAGCAAGGCACGCTCTATTCCAAGGCGGAGCTTGAGGCATTTCGCCGCGTCTGCGATGCCTATGACCTTCTTCTCTTCATCGATGGGGCACGTCTGGGCTATGCGCTGGCCACCCCAGAAAACGATGTAACTCTGCCCGATTTAGCTCGCTTAACCGATGTGTTTTACATTGGTGGAACGAAGGTCGGTGCGATGTTCGGCGAAGCCATCGTCATCACCAACGACACGATTAAGCCGCAATTCCGCTATTCCATTAAGCAAAATGAGGGCATGCTGGCCAAGGGGCGCTTCCTGGGATTGCAATTTGACACGCTCTTTACCGATCACCTTTACACAACCATCGCTACGCATGCTATTGCTCTGGCCAAGAAAATGCACGATGAAATGACTTCCTATGGAATCTCTTTTTTCTCTTCATCGCCGACCAATCAGATTTTCCCGATTTTTACAAAGGAGCAGGTGGAAGCATTGGAGAAAAAGTACGTATTCGAGCGATGGGCAACGCTCGAGGATGGACGCATTGCGATCCGTTTCTGCACGAGCTGGGCTACCGAAGAAAGCGACGTGGCTACTCTCCTGGCGGATATTAAAGCGCTTGTGAAGTGAGAAAGATCTCACTCCCCCCCATAAGCTAACGAAGCCGTTGAAATCCAATGATTCCAACGGCTTTAAAGTTTCGTGCCATCGGGGATTCGAACCCCGGGCCTCCACTTCCGGAGAGTGGCGCGCTTCCACTGCGCTAATGGCACACACTGTCGTTCTATTTTATAGGATAGCCTGTGGTTTTGCAATGCTGCACCGCAGACCATGTGGCCCTTCCGTCTAATCTGATAAGACATAGATGACACAGGCCTCCTGCCGCAAAAGGCAGCGTTTTGTGACCGCTGCCTAAAAGTTTTCCAGATTCACGCGTTCCACGATGGGTTCTTCGCCCTTGGTGAGCGTCAGAATGGCGCAACTGGCCATGCCGTCGCGAGGTAAACTCGCGGAGCCGGGATTGATGGCGCGAACTTTGCCAAATCGTTCGTCAGCAAACACGTGCGTATGCCCATAGACAACGATATCGCAAAGCTTATCATAGGCATAGTCGGCCAATTGTTGGCGGCCGAAATGTACCCCTTGGCGATGCCCGTGCAGGAGAAGAATGGAAAAGCCTTCTATGAGAACCTGATGTTCCCATGGCGCAGGGGAACCCCAGTCGTTATTGCCGCGAACGCTCAGTACCACGCGGCCGAGCATCTCCTGCATTTCTTCGCCATCCCAGGCATGATCGCCCAAATGAAAGATGCGATCGATCCCCTTCATCTCTTGAGCATAGTGCATGATACGGTATATGTCGCCATGGGTATCTGCCACTAATAAAATACGTTCCGTCATTCTTCGTTATCGTCGCCCTTCGCAAGGACGCCTTCCTCTTCTAATTTCTTTAATAAAGCGCGATAGGCACGGGAGCGATGGGAAATATGATTTTTCTCGACATCGCTCATCTCCGCTAATGTGCGCCCCTCTTCTGCCACGTAGAACAGCGGATCATAGCCGAAGCCGTTTGTGCCGCGCTCGTGTTCCAAGATACGCCCTTCCAAGATGCCTTCCACGGTCTCAGTTTCACCATTACGGCAAAGAGCGATGACAGTGCGGAAGCGGGCACCGCGATTTTGCCAGGGTATGGCCTCCATCTCTTTTTGCAATTTATGGACATTGTCGGCGTAGGTAGCGCCGGGACCGGCATAGCGAGCGGAATAAACACCCGGACGTCCGTCGAGCGCATCCACAAAGAGGCCGGTGTCGTCGGCTAAAATCCAAAGCGCATTGGGGTCTTTTCCCTCTTCGAGCAGCGCGCGGTACAAGCCAACGACCTTTATACGCGCATTTTCTTCGAGCGTGCTTCCCGTTTCATCAATGATCAAATCGCTAAAGCCGACTTCATTTTTTGTTTGTACGACAAAGCGATCCCCCAAGAGCGCACGCAATTCGTGAGCTTTATCAGGATTGCCCGTGGAGATGAGAACGTGAATCGGTTCGGTATGGAATTCGGACATGGATTTTCTCCTTTCTGGCGCTGTTTTTGCCTTTGCCTAAGCTTGCTCATTCGTCGGTTTCAAGCGAGTCAACCAATCCTGCAATGCCTCGCCTTCCAAAATAGGCACGCCCAACTGTTCTGCTTTCGTACGCTTGGAGCCGGCCGCTTCCCCGGCCAGTACCAGATCGGTCTTAGCGGAAACAGAACCCTGGGCACGTCCGCCAGCTGCCGTCACCGCTTTTTCAAGTTCTGCACGCGTCCATCCCTCAATCGTGCCCGTTATGACGATCTTTTGATCCTGCAGCCAAAGCTCATTTTCGTCCGGTTTTCTCGGATACTGAATGGTAATTCCCTGCGCCAGCAAAGCATCTATCGCTTCGGTAATATGCGGGTCATGGAAGAATTCCACGATATTGCCTGCCGTGGTCTCGCCGATATCCGGGATGGTGGTAAGTTCTTCGGCTGAAGCATGACGCAGCGCCTCAAAGTCCTCGAAGTGTGCGGCTAAATCGTGCGCCGTGCGTTCTCCCACCTCGGGAATCCCGAGGGCAAAAAGAAACGCGCCAAAGGTTGGTGTCTTAGAAGCTTCAATCGCAGAGAGAAGATTTTTCGTTTTCTTTTCCTTAAAATTCGGCAACTTTAAAATATCTTCTTCCCGTAAGCGATACAGATCCGCCATCTGCGAAAAGCCGGAATCCAATAATTTCTCGAATGTTTTTTCCGACAGTCCATCAATATCCATTGCATTGCGTGAAGCAAAATGTACCAAACGCGAAATCAACTGCGGCCGACAGGAAAGCGAATTGGGGCAATAAATATGCACGCGATCGTAGACCAGTTCGGCACCACAGGCCGGACAATGTGTCGGTTTTTCAATCGTCTCCGTTTTGCGACCCGGCGTATCCAACGTTTCCAAAATCTCCGGAATCACTTCATTGGAACGGCGAATCTTCACGTCCGCCCCCAAGCGTACACCCTTTCGCAAGATATCGTCATAATTATTCAAGGTCGCACGCGAAACGGTTGCTCCTCCGATTTCCACCGGCTCAAGTATGGCCGTCGGCGTCACCTTCCCGGTTCGTCCGACATTCCACTCCACGTCTTTGAGCGTGGTAATGAGTTCTTCCGGTTCAAACTTAAAGGCAATCGCCCAGCGCGGGAATTTCGCCGTAAAGCCGAGCAATTCGCGGGTACGCAAATCATTGACTTTAATCACCACACCATCGGTAAGAACATCAATTTCATCACGCAACGTTTTGACTTTTGCAATAGCGTCGAGCACTTCTTCCACCGTCTTACAGCGACGCAAGAACGGATGTACTTTAAAACGATTCTCCTTGAGAAACGCAAACATCGCTTCCTCCGTCGCAAAAGGCGCTGTGGCCAACGGATGTGCTGCGGCATCTTCTGCCGTTTCCTCAGAGAGGCGCACATAACCGACCTGATAAAAATAGGCATCCAGATGTCGGGAAGCTGCTACGGAAGGATCCAAGGAGCGTAAAGCGCCGGCAGCGGCATTTCGTTCATTCTTCAGAGGTTCTTCCGCATCTTCATTGTATCGACGCAAGGCCGAACGAGGCATTACGCCCTCACCCTGCACTTCCATAGTGCCTTGAAACGGGATGGAAAGCGGAATGGAGGGAATGGTGCGCACCTGCGCCAGAATTTCCTCTCCGATACGGCCATTGCCACGGGAGGAAGCCATCACCAGCTGCCCCTTATCATAGGTCAGGTTCACGGTGAGACCGTCAAATTTGAGTTCTGCAAAATATTCTGGTTCCGGAAGCGGCTCCTGCGGATGGGTTCGATTATAGGCAGTCACGGCTTCTTTCACGTCCCTCGCCCATTTTTGCACCTCTGCCACGGTTTTTGTTTTTCCGAGCGAAAAAAGCGGTGCCAGATGACGATGCTTGGTAAATTTTTTCAGAATCTCGCCGCCCACACGCTGCGTCGGTGAATCCGGCAGAATGATGCCGGTTTTTTTCTCGAGTGCCAATAGAGAATCATAGCGCACGTCGTAATCCGCATCACTCATCAGCGGTGCGTCTAACGTGTAGTAGTGATAATTCAGCCGATTCAGTTCATCGACCAATGCGCGCATCCGTTTTTCGTCATCCGCTTGCATCGCTGCCTCCTAAAGTTTTTTCATCGGCGCCAAGGTAGCATTCAATCGTTTGATGCCACGACCTTCAAACGCCACCGTTACTTCATCGCCATTTTCCTGCGGCACCACGGCAATCACCGTGCCGTGACCAAACTTCTTATGTTGTACCTTATCCCCAACCCTAAGCGATGTCGACAGTTCGGCATCGCGTTGTTTTTGTTTTTCACGAATCATAGTACGAAATGCCTCACGCTTGCGATCGTATTCGGCGCGTAACCGAGGATCGGCGGCATTGCTACGCGGCGCATAGTTGCGATCATAGACATTGGAACGCGTCAAGACCGACGGCATATCTTCCGTTTCAATGGAACCCTCCAGCTCTTCCAAAAAGGAAGACGGCAGGGCGGCCATGGGAGTACCGAATACGCGACGGCTTTGCGCTTGGGAAAGATAGAGGTGCTTCATCGCACGTGTCATGGCCACATAAAGCAACCGTCTCTCTTCCTCGAGATTGCCTTCTTCCATCGAGCGACGGCTCGGAAACAGGCCTTCCTCAAGTCCGACGACAAATACCACTTCAAATTCGAGACCCTTTGCCGAATGGATGGTCAACAGGTTGACGCCATTTTCCTTGTTTTCCGTCTTATCCAAGTCAGATAACAAGGACAGACTCTGCAAGTAGTTGACGAGTGACGGTTCCTCCTCTTCTTCTTCGTACACGGAAACCGCATCCAAAAAGGAGCCCACGTTCTCTATGCGCGACTGATCCTCAATGGCATGGCTGGATTCGAGCATGTCCCGATAGCCGCTGCGTTCATACACATGCTCGACCCACTGGGTGATCTTCATATCTTCACGCGCACGATTGAGCTCTTGGATCAAATCGCCAAATTGCATCAATTTGTTGCGCTGTGCCACGGTCAGATTGCTGAGGATCTCTTCCTCTTCCACTGCCTGCAACAGAGACATGCCGGCCGAGGCCGCTTCCTCCCGCAGGCGTGCAAGGGTTGTATCGCCGATGCCTCGCTTGGGTTGATTCACGATGCGCGTAAAGGAAACATCGTCCAGCGGATTCAAAATCAGGTTCATATAGGCCACGAGATCTTTGATTTCAGCGCGATCATAGAACTTCAAGCCGCCGATAACGCGATACGGCAGTCCCTCGCGCAAAAATGCTTCTTCAAACGGTCGCGATTGCGCATTTGTACGATACAGCACCGCCATATGCTCTAGCGCCACGCCATTCTTTTCTTCCTGGCGAATCTGCGAAGCAACAAGGGCCGCTTCTTCGTGTTCACTTTGTACCCGACGAAAATGTACCGCCTCACCCTCCCCGTTGGCCGTCCATAAATTTTTATCCTTACGCTCGCGATTGTGCGCAATCAATTGATTGGCGGCATTCAAAATATGCGATGTAGAACGATAATTTTGCTCCAAAAGAATCGTGCGCGCGCCGGGGAAATCCCGTTCAAACGAGAGAATGTTATGAATATCTGCCCCGCGCCAGCCATAGATGGATTGATCGGCATCGCCAACCACACAGATGGAGGCTTGCTTTCCGGTCAATAAACGAATTAATTCATATTGCGGATGGTTCGTATCCTGATATTCATCGACAAAGATGTATTGGAATTTTTCTTGGTAGTGTGCGCGTACCTCGTCCTGTTTCAAAACTTCGATGGCTTTGAGAATGAGGTCATCAAAATCCAGTGCATTATTCTTTTTCTTTGTCTCTTCATAGCGACGATACGCATGGGCGATGATCTTTTCGCGCTCCATTTGTGCACTCTGTAGCACGGCATCTACCGACACACTGCGATTTTTATAATCCGAAATGCGAGCCAGCACTGTCTGTGGACGCATATCGCGCGTTCCCTGCATATCCTTCAGAATTTGTTTGACCAAAGTGCGTTGATCCTGTGTGTCGTAGATGGTGAAATCCGAGCTGTAGCCAAGACAGGCAATATCCCGCCGCAAAAGACGTGCGCACATGGAATGGAAGGTGCCAATCCACATACCCCGCGGCTCCTCACCGAGCGCCTTCTCCACGCGATCTCGCATTTCCGCCGCCGCCTTATTGGTAAAGGTGAACGCCAGAATATGACGGGGATCCGTGCCTTTTTCCTCCACCAAACGCACGATTTTTGTCGTCAGAACCCGTGTCTTCCCAGAGCCGGCGCCTGCCAAAACCAACAGCGCCGGATCGTCCGACAACACCACTTCCTGTTGGGCACGGTTCAGATTCTCGTATTGCATACTCTCTCCTATAATGCGTAGCCCAGAAGGCTTTCCAATTTATCCCAAGAGGCGTTGATGATCAGCTCCTCCGGAAACTCTAGTTCCTGCAGCAGCTGCTCTGCCACATCAAACACGCCTACATGCACCGACATATGGGCATCGCTATCGATAATGATGGGGACTTGATATTTTTTGCACAATTCCAAATACACCCGCTGATTGGCTTCCGCATCCAGGCGGAAGCCGGATCCGTTCAGCGATGAACAATTCACTTCGACCGCCACATGGTGTTCCTTGCAAGCGGGAATGAATTCTTCATAGTCGATCGGATAGCGTCCGTCATCCGGATGCCCGATGATGTTGATCTCCGGATAGCGCTCCAGTGCTTTCAAATATACCGGTGTATAGTCCTTGTGCTTCTTATTGCCAAAATCAAAAGTATTGCCATGCAATGAAGCAATGATATAGTCCGTTTTGCCGATCAGGTCGTCCTCGTACAGTTTGCCGTCAAAATTGTATAAATTCATTTCAATGCCGCGCAAAATGCGTACGCCCTCCAGATAGGCAGGAATCACATCCAGATTCATCCAGTATTCCGGAAATGTCGTATGCTTCATGCCATAACCGTGATCCGAAACGCCCAGAATTTCCAAGCCGTTTTTCTTTGCTTCCCGCGCATTTTCTGTCAACGTCGAATAGGCATGCACACTGGCAAGCGTATGCGTGTGTAAATCCATTAATGCCTGCATTCCATCCTCCTGTTTGTTGCTGTTATTACAAGCCCAAATCCGGGTCTGCTGCAAAATCCAATGACGACGCTCCGCGTTCTTGATATTGATAGTAACCGGCGCAGCCGATCATGGCTGCATTGTCGGTACAAAGAATCGCAGGCGGCACAAAAAATTGCACGCCACGTTTTGTGCATGCCGCTTTAAGCGCCTGCTGCAAAGGCTTGTTCGCTGCCACGCCGCCGGATAAGCAAAAGCGTTTCATCTGGGGCATGGCGTCCATTAAGCGCGACGCTTTTTCCGTCAACACATCCACCACTGCTTGCTGGAACGATGCCGCCATATCTGCCGTCGGCAGGGGCTTACCCATTTGTTCATAGTGGTGGGCTTCATTGATAACCGCCGTCTTTAAGCCGCTGAAACTGAAGGTATAACCATCTTCCTTCGCCATCATGGCACGAGGAAAAGAAAACGCCTGCGGATTGCCCTCTTCTGCTGCTTTTTGGATTTTTGGACCACCCGGATAGCCGAAACCCAACACTCTTGAAATTTTATCAAAGCTTTCGCCAGCGGCATCATCCACTGTGGAACCTACGACTTCATAATGCGCATAGTCTTTTACCACACAGAGATACGTATGGCCGCCGGATACAACCATGCTTAAAAACGGTGGTTCCAGTTCCGGATGCGCCAGATAGTTCGCACATACGTGCCCTTCCATGTGATTGACCCCCACAATGGGAATACCGCGCACATAGGAAATCGCCTTGGCTGCCGAAATGCCCACCAGCAGGGCCCCCACCAATCCGGGGCCGCGTGTCACTGCAATCAAATCCAAGTCCTCAGCTCGAACGCCCGCTTCGCGCAGCCCGGCCTCCAGCAGATGATTGATCACTTCCAAATGCTTGCGTGAGGCGATTTCCGGCACTACGCCGCCAAATACGGCGTGATCTTTAATTTGCGACGAAATGAGTTGGCCAAGCACTTCTCGTCCGTCGCGCAAAACCGCAACACTTGTTTCATCACAGGAAGACTCAATGGCTAAGGTCAGCATGGGCACTCCTTTCCGTTTCTTTCTCTTTCCATAGCGCAAGGCGCATAATCAGCGCATCCGCCATTTCCTCTGCATAATAGTGACGGCGTCTTCCGACGGTACGAAAGCCTGCCTTTTCGTAAAGCGCCATTGCTTTCTGATTGGAGGCATTGACTTCCAAGAAGGCCTCTTCGGAGCCATTGTGTTGCGCTTGTTCCAAAAAGCTGTCCAATAGTGCTTTTCCGATGCCTCGGTGGCGTTTATCCTTCGTCACGGCAATGCGATTCAAACTTGCTTCTCCGGCAACATCCGAAGAAAAATAATAGCCGACCACCTCACCCGCTTCTTCTGCGACCATTGCTGTCGTAAAAGGCTGCCGTTGCTCCGAACGTAGCTGATCGATCGTCCAGGCTTTCCGAAAGGCTTCCCGTTCCAACCGGTGCACCACCGTCAGATCGCCTTCTTGCATCACGCGTATGCACAGCGTCGGAACAGCTTGACTCATGACGGCCTCCCCTCATGCTTGGCACGCAAGCGATCCAGTTCGGCCTGCGATTTTCGAAGATAGTGCGGCGCCAGATCCAGTACATCGTCACTGTCACCGCGTTCCCATCGCTTGGCGGCCAGGCGCATCACCGCCGCAATCGGTGAAAGTGCCGCATCTCCAGTCAGTTTTCTCTGCGCCACGCTCGGAAATGCGGCAGACAATGCCGGATGGCGATCCAAGCCGATGCCTGCCCAGCAAAAAGCCGGTTTATCCTTTTCGATCGGTAAAGCGTTTAACCGCTCCAGTAACGCTTCTTCCGTATATAGACCTTCCTCTATGAGGCATTCCATCGCTTCGCCCTTTTGGCAATAGGCTGCCGCAAAAATGCGGTTGGCGCGGGCATCGATGATGGGCACATAATATTGCGCTTCCTGCTGCGCGCATCCCTCTTCTGCTAAGGCCAATAAGGTGGAAATGCCTATAATAGGGCGATGCGTAAATTGTGCCATGGTCTTGAGCATCGTCACGCCGATGCGCAACCCTGTAAAAGAGCCGGGGCCTATCGCTACGACATAGACATCCGCCTCTGCTGCACGGCATCCGCTTTTTTTACACAGGGCATCCATGACGGACAATAATTCTTCTGCCCGCAGGCGATCCTGTTCCACAATGGCGCAGTGGAGGGGGCGCTCCGTTTCGTAAATTGCCACCCCGGTTGCTTTTGTGGAGGTGTCTGCTCCGATCAGTCTTGCCATACTTCCACCTCTCTTGCTTCCCCGCCCAGCGGCGTTAAGCGCACATGGCGCAGCTCGTGTGGAAGATAGTCTCCCGCCTTATCTGCCCATTCCACAAACGTCACCGCCTCTTCGGGATAAAAATACGTTTCATAATCAATCGCTTCAATGTCCTCCGGCTTTTCCAGCCGGTATAAGTCCAAATGGAAAATATCTCCCTTGGGGGTCGGATAGTGATTGACCAGAGAGAATGTCGGAGAACCGGCAGGTCTATCGGCTCCCAGGTATGCGGCAATCCACGTCACAATCTGTGTTTTTCCTGCACCGAGCGTACCCTCAAGGCTAACAACGTCGCCAAGCTGTAAGGAATCGGCAAAAGTTTCCGCCCATTTCCGCATGGCTTCTTTCGTTTCAATGCGCATCAGTCCTCCCTTCGTCCCGACCATTCGGGCAATAAAAAGAAGGCGCCCCGAAGGGCCACCTCTTCTTCTGTTCTCTTTTATTGTAATGCACTTCCCCCGGAAGGTCTATCGTCCGAGGGAATTTCCTGTCTAGCGATGTGTGCCGCAGGCGTCCCTATGACCGGCGGCAATTTCTTCTGCCCGGGGATCAGGACCAGCTGTGCAGAATGGGAGAAATACGTTTATAGAGAAGGAATGTCACAACACTCTCCAAAAGGGTCTTCACCAAGTTAAACGGGAAAACGGAGAAAAGCATCAGGGTTATATAGTTACTGACCAAGCCGTTTGCCGCACCGATTTGTGTAGCCAATACATCCAAATCCAATTTAATGGCCGCCGCATAAGCGGGGAAAATGAAGAACGTGTTGGATAAAACGGCAATACAGCTCATGGCCAAAGAACCGACAATCAAACCGACGATGGCGCCTTTTTTATTGTGCGAGCGACGATAAATAATAGAAGAGACCAACACAAAGGTCGAACCGACGATGAGGTTGGACAATTCGCCGACACCCACAGTTTCCGAGGTAAATAATTTCAGAATATTTTTGACCAATTGAATTAAAAAGCCGGCAACGGGTCCCATGGCAAAACCGCCAATCAAACCGGGAACATCACCAAAATCCACTTTCATAAAAGCAGGAGCAAAGGGCATGGGGATTTGAAATAATTCCATGAGCAAAAAGCCCAAGGCGCCCAACGCACCAATCTTCACAATACTACGGATACGCGTCACGTCCTTCAGCTGTTGCGTGAAGGTTTTCGGTTCCGCCCATCCTCTAACTTTTTTTGTTGCACTATTATTTGATTCCATATCCATTCCTTTCTATAATTAGGGACTATGTAAGATGTTTCTTGTCCGAAGAAAAGAATGATAGAGGTTTAACAACCTTTTCTATTATAGTCGATTACGCCGCTCTTGTATAGGCGCAGAACACTTTTTTTGTGATAGACTAAAGCAGATTAACGCAAAGGAGTATCCATGGGATCTGTAACCTTTCAATTAATGATCGTCACCATCATCTCCAAAATGACCGGATTGATTCGTGAAGTCAGTTTGGCCAAATTTTTTGGCACTGGTACGATTACCGATATCTACGTTGTTTCGGAAAGCGTCGCTGCCATGGCGTTCAGCTTTCTTTTTCTCTCGATTCAGACAACCTTTATACCAATGTACAACAAGGTTTTGGCGCAGCGCGGTCGCAAGCAGGCGGATCGCTTCACGGCCAATCTTACAAATACCGTTGTCGTGTTAGCGTTAGCCATTGTTGCCATTGGTTTTGTCTTTATGCCGCAAATCATGCATTTCGTTGCGGCGGGCTTTGAAGGAGAAAAATTAGACCAGGCCGTACTCTTTACCCGCATTGTCCTGTTTCGCATTCTCTTCTCAGCCTTAAACGGCGGCTTCATCGGCTACCTCAACAATTACAATAACTTCCTTACCCCCGCCACCACCGGTATCATTATGAACGTCGTTATGATTTTCTTTTCGTATCTGACGGCACGTACCGGCAGCCTCTATCTTCTGGCATTCGGCGGCGTCGTGTCCATGGGCGTACAGTACATTTTCTTCCCCGGGGCACTACGGCGCGTCGGCTATCGCCATCAATTCATTCTGAAGCCCAAAGATCCGGCCATTTTGGAATCTCTGGAAATTGCGGTGCCGGCCATGTTCTCCATCCTAGTCAACGATATTTCCATCATTGTAGACAAGGCCCTGGCAACGACTCTTGTGCCAAACGGCGGTGCTTCCGCCTTAAACTACGCCAATATGATGTTCATGCTCGTGCAGGGCGTCGTCATCGTATCCATAACCACCGCGTGTTATCCGGGGATGAGTCGTGCAGCGCAGAAGAAGGATCTAACCCCCTTTAAGCATGTGATCAATCGCTCCCTGACGCAGGGCATGCTTCTCATCATCCCGGCCACCGTCGGTATGATGCTTTTTGCAGAGCCTCTGGTACGGTTGTTCTACCAACGTGACCAATTCACGGCAGCTTCGACGATGATGACAGCAGGCGCCTTGTTCTGGTATACCCCCGGTCTTATCGGACTCTTATGTTCTCAAGTTTTTGTACGTGCGTTTTACGCTTTAAACGACACTAAAACGCCGCTGATCCTCTCCACCATTCAGGTAGGTGTGGATATCACGTTTAACTTCATCTTGTCGTATTTGTTCGGATTAAACGGTCTGGCCGCTTCCACGATGATCGGCAATGCCGTGGGCGCTATTCTCATGGGCATCGCACTACGCAAAAAATGCGGTAATCTGCAATTCCGGTCGCTTTTGATTTCTACGGCAAAAATCGTAGCCGCTTCAACCGTAATGGCGTTGGTGGCCTATCCGCTCTTTTATGGTATGGGACGGCACATGGAATTGTTGCGCATGGGCGTCACCGTGCTCGTTGCAGCTGCCGTTTATGGCGTATTGATCCTCTTCGCACAAATTCCGGAAGTACGCCGCTTGGTCAATCACATCTACCACAACCACATGCGTCGCAAGCATCGCCAAAACGGGACGCGCGCATAAGAAAGTATGGATATATTTATCGACGTAAAAACGGGAGCCGAAGGCATTGCCTTTGGCTCCCGTTTTTTTATGCTATCGTAATGCGCCCTCGCCGACTGTCTTTCACCACGGCGACGGTTCTTATTTCTCGTCTTGCAGCCCCTTCTGGAATCTCCACGAGCTGGCGCAAGCCTCTTCAATGGAATGCGTTGCTTTCCAATCCAACTTCTTTTCCGCCAGTGACGGATCCGCCACGACGGTAGCAAGGTCTCCCGGACGTCTCGATTGTACTTCATAGGGGACCGTAACGCCGGATGCTTTTTCGAAAGCATGGACCAGCTCCATTACGCTGGTGCCCCGGCCTGTCCCTAAATTAAACGCATGGGCACCGGGTTTCTCCGCCATTTTTTCCAGCGCAGCCACGTGACCGAGGGCCAAGTCCACAACATGGATATAGTCACGCACGCCCGTGCCGTCCGGCGTATCGTAATCATCGCCAAAAATACGAAGTTTTTCCTGCGTGCCATCTGCGACCTGGCAGATGTAAGGCAAAAGGTTATTTGGTGTTCCGACCGGTCGTTCGCCGAGCAAACCGGATTCGTGAGCACCGATGGGATTAAAGTAGCGCAGCAATACTGCACAAAAGCTGTCATCTGCGGTGCACAGATCCTGCAAGATGCGCTCGATCATGACCTTCGTCCAGCCGTAGGGATTGCTTGAGCCGATGATCATATCTTCAGAAAACGGCGGCGTATTCTCTGCCGCATAGACGGTAGCAGAAGAGCTGAAGACCATGGTGTGAACATCATGTGCTTGCATCTGCTCGAGAATCACAAGGGTACTCAGCAAATTATTGCGATAATACATCAGCGGTTTTGCCACCGATTCGCCAACTGCCTTATAGCCGGCAAAATGGATCACACAATCAAAGGCATGGTTGTCGAAGAGCTTCTGCATGGCTTCCGCATCCGTGCAGTCCGCAATCACTACCTCCAGCGGTTTGCCCGTAATCTTTTCGATGCGTCCCTGTACCTCTGCTTCCGCATTATACAAGTTGTCAACGACAACGACGTCGTGACCACGTTGCACTAAGGCAACGACGGTATGAGAGCCGATATAACCCAAGCCTCCTGTGACCAATACTTTCATATTTCCTCCTACTCTTGCTCCTGTTGAGTTGCCCTTCGGAGCGAACACCTGCGCAGACATACCATCTAAGCAGACAAAAGCCCACAGGTAACACCCATGGGCTTAATAACTCTCAATCACTAATGTACACCGTAGAAGACTTCCATTGTCAGCCCTTCATTGCTGATAATGGAGGCATCCTCAACACCCACGTAGTAGAAAATCGTGGGATCGGCACGATAGCCGGTAATGGTTTCGCTACCTTTCGGATAACGCAGTACAAATCCGTATTCTTGTGCGTGTTTTTTCAACCAACGGAACTGCGGCGTGTTTTCAAAATGATTTTCCAAGCGCGGATCCGTATTCGGCGCATAGAACTGCACGCCATAGCCCGTTTGGAAAACGGCATGTCCCGGATCCGGTACATGGCCTGGATTGCCACGCAAGACCAATTCTTTCTTTTCTTCCTCTGCGCTGCGATACGTGGCGGCCACTTCAACTTGCAACCCGTCACGCTGCATGGCTTCAAGCATGACCTTCAGTCCTGCCTGTGCATCCGGATGAAAAACCGTTTCATACGATTCCGGTAAACGATACGTCGCATTGACAATCACATGACCGTCCACCGTCTTGAATAGCGATGCATCACTCACTACGGCCAGGTCATTATTGCGCACATAACCAGTACGCCCTTTGGTCACGACCTTCGTCCAATCGCCCTTCTTGCCGTAGGTTTCAACATAGGTATCCTTAGCAATGGGTGCCACAACATGAGACTTCGTGGAATCCCTTGTAAACAGCGTTGTATCGCGGGAAACCTGCAGATAGGTGTCCAACGTATCCGTATAACCGTCGTGTTGCATTTTTTCTTGACGGGGTTCCGCCTTTTGTTGTTCCATCTCGGCACGCGTCTTGTAATCAATCGATACCGAGGCAGCTTCTTTCGATGAAGTTTTTGATTCCTGTATCAGTTCCAGCGATGTCGCCGATGCAATATGGGTGTCCACGGCGCTGGAGCTGGTCATGAAATGGCGAATAACAAAACTGCCGGCCAGCAGAAGAAATACGCCCGCACATACGCCGAGCATGACATTTCTTTTGTGGCGGCGACGATGAAGCATTTCGCGACGCACTTTGCGCTCTCTGAAGCGTCTTTCAATTTGCCTATCTTTTTTCATCGACATACCTCTATGCTTTCCGTTCGTGAAAACGGTATCCCGTGCAATTTATCTTACACTAGTAGTATTATAACGAACACCGAAAGGATGTTCAAGCCAAAAATGAAAAAAAATGGGACAAAATGAGGCAAAAGCTTCTAATGAATGTGTTCAATTTTTCCTCGAACCCAACATGTTGTACGAGTCGAAAGAGCGGTAAAACGATGGATTACTCATGACGAATGTATGAACTATGTAAGGAAAACATTTTCTCATTCTCATTCCGAATAACTATGCGAAAAGTTTCCGACTCCGGCCGCTTCTTTCGCGCGTTTGCCCCTCTGCGGGCTCGAACGATGCCTTTTTGTCCTACACCGTCCGCGTCAGTACTACAAACGGATATTTTCCGTACAGAGAGGAATACGCTGTTTCCGCCTGTTCCATGGTTTCGTATAACCCGAACATTGTGGGACCGCTTCCGCTCATCAATGCGGCAAGTGCGCCGGTATTTAGTAATTCCTTTTTGATTTCCGCTAACTGCGGAATAGAATCGAAAGTAACGCTCTCCATCTGATTTTTCATGAGGCCGTATGCTTTTAAATTATCGTACTGTAAGAGATCAATCATCTTAGAAATCGGTATGCGTCCGTTGCTTTCGACGCGATCGTACACATAGCGGGAACTAATCGTATCGCCGGTGTTGATCAAGATCACCGGCTTCTGCGAGAACGGGGGCAATTTGGTCAAAACTGTTCCGCGCCCCTGCGCGCGCTGCGTACCGCCGCGAATAAAAAATGCCGTATCGGAATCGATCGTCGCTGCGATCTCCATTAAATCCTCTTCGGTGAGTCCCAGATTCCACAGTCGATTCAGCCCGACCAACGTAGCCGCCGCATCGGCGCTGCCTCCGCCGAGACCCGCCGACAGCGGAATTTCTTTTTTCAATTCGATAATGACGGAGTCATCCTCCACGCGATTGCGAAGTGCACTCCACGCGCGATAGATCAAATTGTTCTCATCCAATTTTAAATTCGGATGATTGCAAAAGAGGACAAATCCTCCTCGTCCATTTTCAATATCCAAGGTGTCATGCAAAGCAATCTCCTGCATTACGCCATCCAAATCATGATAGCCGTCGTCTCGCATGCCGATCACATCCAACGACAAATTAATTTTCGCGTTTGCCTGCAGCTCCAGTTCCATTTTTCGCTCCTCTGCCTAACTTCATTCCTTCGCTCTACGAAGGGGATTTTCCTAAATGCGGTATGCCCCGGCTGCGGGGTGACTTCCTGTTGCGGAGTGCAACCCCCGGCTGCGGGATAGCTCCGTGGCTGCGGGATGTCCCCTCCGGCGCATCTTCCCCGCTGCGGCGCATACGAAGAAAAGGAGCTCAGCGAGCTCCTTTTCCTTACATCGGTTTTAATACACGGTCAGTTTTACAGTGGACGTCAAAACATCCGTGTAAGTGTATGATACTGTACGTTCCATATCAAAAGAATTAGAGATGCGCACCGTGAAAACATCATCAAACGCATTTTCAATGACGCCCTCTTTGGTGACGATGCGCTTTCGCCCCTTATCGGCGCGGACAACCACAGTGCGGCCGATGTTCTGCTCTACCTCACTGCGAATCGCCTGAATCAAATTGTTTTCCTGCAAGATAACACCCACCTTCTGGTTTAAAGTATGGATAGACTCTTAAATTATACACTAAAATAGTGAATTATACAATCTCGGAGTGGGAGACCCGCACGGGAGCCGTATGCTCGGTAGGTTATGCAGAAGAAAAAATGAGCAATCCTCATGCGGCGCAGTTTGAAGCTTCCGATGCTTTTCCTTTACGGGGATAAATGGCAAAATGCCAAATAGCCGCCGTAAAGTTCTTTGTCAATTTACGGGGGTAAAACCGCAAAGTAGAGAATTGACCCGTAATACCGCTTACGCTACACCCCCCCCAACCATCTCGCAACCCCTAGACATCGCTGACTGATCATACAAAAAAGGCGGCCCGTTGGGCCGCCTTCCCTATCACTCAATGTTAAGTTTTATTCCAGGAACGCCTTATACGCGCGATAGGTTTCGTAGGCGTCAACCTTAGAGGCCAGTTCAATCGGGGCATGCATGGAGAGCATGGCTGTGCCGCAGTCGACGACATCGGCGCCGTATTCGGCCAGAATGTAGGCGATAGTGCCGCCGCCGCCGGCGTCCACAGCGCCCAGTTCGGCTGTCTGATAGACCACATCGTGGCTGCGGAAAATCTGACGCACTTCATTCAGGAATTCGGCATGAGCATCGTTGGAACCGCTCTTGCCACCTGAGCCGGTGTACTTTGCGATGGCAACGCCGCAGCCCATATAGGCGGCGTTTTGCTTTTCATACTTTTGCGTGCCGTCAAATTGTGCATCGTAGGCTGCCGTGACATCGGCGGAGAGCACGCGTGAATTGGCCATGGCGCGCTTCATATAGAGTTCGCTGTAGGTATCACGGCTGGCGGCAATCAGTTCCGCGACGGTATCCACAAAGAAATGAGATTTCATGCCGGTATTGCCGATGGAGCCGACCTCTTCCTTATCAACAAAGAGACCGACAGCAGTGCGTTCCGGATGCTCGATTTCCAAGATGGCTTTCAGGTTAGCAAAAGAGCAGATACGGTCGTCGTGACCATGACCGGCAATGAGGGAGCGATCAAAGCCCACTTCGCGAGCAGGGCCGGCGGGAACAGCTTCCAGTTCAGCTACTTGGAAATCTTCCTCCTCGATACCGTATTTATCATGGAGCAATTTCAAAATATTCGTCGTGATGGGATCTTTGTCATCATCGGCTTTGCCTTCGCTGCTGTGACCGATCACGATCTGGAGGCGTTCGCCGGTCAGGTTTTCGGCCGAAGTCTTCTGATTCGGATTGCGAGAAAGATGAATCAGAAGATCATTGATGTAGAAAACCGGATCGGACGGATCTTCACCGATATGAATATCCACGCGCTTGCCCTCTTTCGTGAACATCACGCCATGCAAAGCCAGCGGTAGGGTGACCCAATGGTACTTTTTTACACCGCCGTAATAGTGCGTGCGCAAATACGCTAGGTTTCCCGCTTCATGCAGCGGATTCGCTTTAATATCCAGGCGCGGGCAATCGATGTGCGAGCCCACAATGTCCATCCCTTCCGCGATATCCTTGCCCATGACAAAGAGTGCCGCACTCTTGCCGCGATTTGAGGCAAAAATTTTATCGCCGGCTTTAACACCTTTTTTTAACGCCTCTTCCAAAGGCATGAAGCCTGCCTTCTCGGCGGCTTTCTGAATAAAATCATGCGCCAGACGTTCCGTCTTCGCTTCGGATAAAAATGCCATGTACTCTTTGCAATAGGCTTCCATTTCCTCCCGCTGCTGCGGCGTCAGGACCTCCCAAGCATTGGTTCTCTCGTATTTCATAGTTCTCCTTTCCGGGCGCTCGTATGCATGAGCCTCCCCCGTGATTGGCTGCGACCGGCACAAAATAACTGTGCCCTTAAACGTCTCTTAATCCTACCATATTTCTTGCGTCTCTCGTTTGCTTCTTCGCAAACATTTTGCTACACTGCATGGGTCAATGCGATACGAGGAAGAAGTATTCGTCATCGCTGAAGCCAAGTGTTGCCCTTTCGTCAGCCGATGTTTTGATTGGTTAACTTTTTGGGTATAGAACAGCAGAACATATCGATTCATGACATCGATACTAAGGACAAGCCAAACACAGTCCGCTGTGTTGTGATACAGAGCGCAATAAGGAGGCACTATGAATCTGTTTCAATCGTTAAAAGACACCAAAGAGCCGGAGCAGAAGCCGGTACAGGATAATACATCCGTAGAGAAGGCGAATGCGGAAGAATCCGCTGAAAAAAAAGAGGAAGTGGTCATCACGAAAGAGATGATGCTCTCCGAAGTGATCCAGCGTAAGCCGCGCACGATTCAGACATTGCTATTGATCGGCATGGGCTGCATCGGTTGCCCGAGTTCTCTGATGGAAACCGTGGAACAGGCCGCCTGGGTGCATGGCATTGATCCCGATATGCTGGTCGAAAAGCTGAACAAATGCTAATGATAAACGGCAAATAAAAAGCGGTCAATGGGCAGATATGAAGCCCCTTGGCCGCTTTTTTATTGTTTCTTTAAGATATCTCTATAGGCTGCATTTTTTTCGAACTCTCTTTTCGCGAAGGTGCACAGGGGAAGAATTTTTACATCCTTTTCGCGAGCCTTTTCCACAAGTTTAGCAACAAGCTTTCCCGCTATTCCCTTACCACCATACGTCGCATCTACCAGCGTATGGTCTATGATCCACATGTCTTCCGATGGAGAATAGGTGGATTCTCCGATTTCGGTTTCTCCATCATAGGCTGCTGCCCGGTTCTTATCTTCCTCGTACTGAATTTTGATCATGCTTTTCCTTCCTGCCCCATTAATCGTCTTTTTTTCAGTAAAAAAGGCGGCCATAAGGCCGCCTTCTCTTACTTCTTCAACAATTCGCTGAGCTTCTTCTGATCAAAGCCGATGATTTCTTCACCATCCACAACAATAACCGGAACGCCGCGATAGCCGCGATCTAACATCCACTTGCGTGCCTCAGTGTCTGCCATCACATCCTTTTCGGTATAATCAATGCCGTTTTCCTGCATAAAAGTCTTCGCTGCCTTGCAATGGACGCAGCTCGGCGAAGTATAAATGGTTACATCTGCCATCGTGTCCTCCTTAGAGACTATTAAGATTCTCGGGGCCTGTCGGCTCCGCTGTCTTCCTGTTTCTTATACCCAAATTCTTTATAAATAGCAATAAAATCCGTGATAGAGAGATTTTCAGCGCGTGCTGTGGCGGGAAGACCGCGAGCGATCAGCGCATTGCGCAGCGCTTGCAAAGAAGCACCGGTCGATTTCGAAAGCGCTTTTACCACCATTTTGCGTCGCTGCAAAAAAGCATCGCGTACCAACAAATTGATAGCCGCGCACGCCTGCGGGCTGACGTTATCGGGCCATTGCTTTTTAATATGCACCACCGCCGAATCCACCTTGGGCGGCGGTAAAAATGCCGTACGCGGCACGATGAAAGCGGCTTGTGCCTGACCGTAGAGTGCGATCATAAGCGTCAGCGCCCCATAGACTTTATTGCCGGGAGTTGCCGTCATGCGCTCTGCCACCTCTTTTTGCACTAAGACCGTAACGGTATCAACAGGCAGGGTATCGTCCAGAAAGCGGCGAAGCAGCGGTGTCGTAATATAATACGGAACATTGGCCACGACCTTAACGGGCGTACCAACGGGCGCAATGTGCGATAAAGCGTCGCCTAAGTCAAGTTTCAATGCATCGCCCTCGAGCAGATGAAAGCGCTCGTTTTGTCCGAATGCGGCGCGCAACACCGGAAAAAATGTGCGGTCCAGTTCGACCGATACGACGATGGCTCCCGCTTCCAGCAATGCCTGGGTCAGTGTCCCGATGCCGGGACCCACTTCGAGCACCACGTCCCCCGGCTGTACCTCCGCCGTCTCAATAATTTTATGCACCAGATTCCCATCGATGAGAAAGTTTTGACCCAAGGCCTTCGTGAAGCGCAGGTGATGACGTTCCATCACGGCACGAATGACCGCTGGCGAGTATAAACGTTCGCTCATACTTCCTCCTCTCCACGCTCGGCGTGAACCTGTTGCATGGCCGTTTCAAATTCTTCCCGCGCAATGCCGAAGGCGTTTAGCCGTGACAACAGCTGTTTCGCATTGCCATAGCTTAAACCCAATAAAGATGTGAGGGCGATGCGTCTATCCTTCGCCCCTTCGGCCGCATCCAAGCCGTGCGCCAACAGATCCTGCTTGGAAAAAGTCTCGCATCGTTCCCTAAGGGTCGGACGCGCCTTGGCGAGTGCCCGACGAATGGCCTCCGGTGCAGCATTCTCCACACCGATATCATCGCCACGCAGCGCCTCATTGCGCGGAAGATACGCCTGTTTGGCATCGGGCACAAGATCGGTGACAAGGCGGCGAATGCGTTTCCCCGCATAATCCGGGTCGGTCAGAATAATGATGCCGCAACGCGCGGCAGCTTCCTGAATATCTGCTGCAATGGTCGGATTTAAGCCATTGCCATGGGTCATGATGCATTCGGCTTGCACGGCCGCCTTCACGGCGGCAATATCGTCCTTCCCTTCGACGACAATCACTTCGTGAATCATCATGCTATCACCGGGAAGCGGCGTACGCGAAAAGGCGGCATCGCTATAATTCGGTTGCGATGCCGCTGTCTCTTTTTTTGAGGGACGCTGCACGTCAGACATGCGTGCCTCCTTCTGCGTCAGGCATTTCTTTTAAGGTTGCCGGCAGGTCGAAAAAGTCCAAGGTGTTTTGGAAAACTTGTCGACGGAGTGCTTCTTCGTCATCGCCACGCAGCGATGCCATATAGGCAAGGGTATCGTGCGCATACCAAGGCATATTGGTGCGCCCGCGATGCGGCACCGGTGCCAGATAGGGGCCGTCCGTCTCCAAGAGCAGGCGCTCGCAAGGCACACGGCGCGCCAATTCCTTGGCCATGGCGGCGTTTTTAAACGTTACCATGCCACCCAGAGAGATAAAATAGCCGAATTCAGCCAATTCTTCCCAGGTCTCCCACGTTTCATTATAGGAGTGCAGCAATGCGCGTATGGAAGAACCGAAATTTTTCAAAATGGCCGAATTATCTGCCGCCGCTTCGCGACTGTGAATGACAACCGGCATTTGTAGCGATCGCGCTAATTCCAGCTGTCGTTCAAAGACGGCCCACTGCGTTTTTCGCGGAGAAAGATCATAGTGATAATCCAAGCCGATTTCGCCAATGGCAACCACCTTCTTCTCCTGTGCCAAGACACGCATCCGCGCTTCCCAGGCATCGGTATAGCCTGAGGCTTCATGCGGGTGGGTGCCCACGCAGGCATAGAGGCGTTCATGCGTTTTGGCCAGCGCCACCGCCTTCTCCGAGCTTTTCGCATCGCAACCCGGATCGATAACAGCCGCTACTCCTTCAGACACCAGGCGAGAGATAATCTCTTCACGCGTGTCGTCATAAGCGTCGTCGTCTAAATGGCAATGCGCGTCAATGAGCCATTTCATGCGAGATACGTTCCCTTTTCCACGTCGGCAATCGGCGAAAGCGGCGCAACCATATCTTTGCCCTCTGCGGTTAAAATCATGCCGTTGCTTTCGATACCGCGAATTTTGCGCGGCTTCAGATTGACCACAAAAGCCAGCTTCTTGCCGATGAGATCCTCGGGTTTCCACCACTCACGAATCCCTGAAACGATCGTGCGCACTTCATCACCAAAATCGACAGTTTCTACTAAGAGCGAATCTGCATTGGGATGGTATTCGCAGGCAATGATTTCGCCCACGCGAATCTTCACCTTCTCAAAATCTTCAAAGGCAATAAGCGCCGTCGATGCGGCATCGCTCTTCTCCACCTTCGGATTCTCTTTCTCCTGGTTCTTTTTCATATCCGCTTTTTCCATTTCTTGCTGTTTCTCCTGCTGGCGCGCTATCAGTTCCTCAATGCTGATTCCCAGACGTTTCGCCATCAGCGCATTGTTCGCGTCATAAATTTTCTGCACCTCGTCGTCGATCTTGAGGCGTGGGAAGAGGGCTTCTCCCTTGGATACCTTCGTACCGGCGGGAATCTGATTCACTTCGCCCGCCTGCAGGAAGCCCTTGCCGGCAAATCCCAATTGCTCAAACATTTTCGGCGCGGTTTCCGGCATGAACGGGACTAGCAGGGATGCAATGGTGGTCAGGCTGTCCAGCAAACGATAGAGTACCGTGTTCAAGCGCTCTTTCTTTGTCGGATCCTTAGCCAGCGCCCACGGTTCCGTTTCATCAATGTATTTATTGGTGCGACGGATGAGCGTCCATATGGCTTCCAGTCCGTTTTGGAAATCGTACTGCTCCATGGCCGCTTCCAACGCCTTCGGGGTTTTCTGCTGCAATTGTGTAAGGGCATCATCCGGATCGGCAGGAGCCGTCGGCGCCGGCACTATGCCGTCGTTATATTTTTCCACCATTGCTACACTGCGGGATAAGAGATTGCCGAGGTCGTTTGCCAAATCAGCATTCAGGCGCGTCAGGAATTTGCGCGTCGAGAAATTGCCGTCTGCACCGAAGTTGAATTCGCGCAGGACAAAATACTTCAACGCATCGCGTCCGTAAAGCGCGATGAGCGGTTCCGGATAGATGACATTGCCCTTTGATTTGGACATTTTATCATCATCAAAGAGGATCCAACCGTGGCCGAAGATGGTCTTTGGCAGCGGCATATCCAGCGCCATTAAAACGGCGGGCCAGATGATGGAATGGAAACGCATAATATCGCGTCCGACAAAGTGCACCGAAGCCGGCCAATATTTGTCAAATTTTTCGGGGTCATCGCCAAAACCGATGCCGGTCAAATAGCAAATCAACGCGTCAATCCAGACATAGATCACATGCTCCGTGTCAAACGGCACAGGCACGCCCCATTTCAGACGTTTACGCGTTACCGACAGATCTTCCAATCCGTCCTTAAAGAAGGAGCCGATCATTTCCTTTTGGCGATTGGCGGGTTGCATAAATTCCGGATGATCTTTGTAGTACTGCAGCAAGCGATCCTGATACTCCGAAAGACGGAAGAAGTAGCTTTCCTCTTCACGATGTTCGACCGGACGACCGCAGTTCGGGCATTTGCCGTCAACAAGCTGTGCTTCTGTCCAGAATTCCTCGCACGGTGTGCAGTAATAACCGGAGTAGTTGCCTTTATAAATCGCGCCCTTGTCATAAAGGCGCTGAAAGAGCTTCTGAACATCTTTTTCATGCTGCTCCGAGGAGGAACGTACAAAGGTATCCGGCTCCACATCCAAGGTTTTCCACAGCTCTCGAATGGACTCTACAATGGGATCAATGTAGTCCAACGGTTCCACGTTATTCTTTGCCGCAATGCGGGCCAACTTTTCGCCGTGTTCATCCGAACCGGTCACATAATAGGCATCATAGCCCTGTTCTTGCTTATAGCGTTTGACCGCATCGGCAATGATAGAAGTATACGTATTGCCCAAGTGCAGGTTCGCACTGGGATAATAAATGGGTGCAGTAATATAGAACGGTTTCTTGCCGTTCTCATGGTGTTGACACATAGTGGCTCCTTTCGTCCCAAATCGATGGAATTATTATAGCATAGTCCGTGTTGCAGCCGAGGGGCACCTTTTGGCATTCGTGTTATAATGAAGCGATCAAAATAGGGGTGGTTTTCCTTTTTCGATACCTCCCCATATCGGGCGAAAAAGGGGGGCTTATGGGGCGACGATCTTTGTTCTTTCGAAATGCACTGTTGCAATTCAGCTTTTTTATCAGCTTTTGTGTGCTGACCGTATTTACCGTGCTCTATCTGCAATCCGTCGGATTTTCCACGCTGGATACCGGCATCATCTTCGGTTTGGGAAATCTCTGCGGTGCTTTGTTGCAGTTGGTGACCGGACAACTGGCTGACGCCTCGAAAGTGATTTCCCTACGGATGGTAATTTTCGGACACGCTCTGTTGGCGCTTGTCTTCATGATTCCCGTCGTCTTTTTTCAGGCTACCGGCTTTATCATTCCTGTCGCATTTTTTGTATTTGTGCTTATTTCACAAGCCATCCAAGGTCCTATCAATTCCGTCTCCGTCGCATTTGAACAGGCCGGCTATCCGATTTCTTTCAGCGTGATCCGTGGCATCGGCTCGGCAAGCTATGGCCTGACCTCTCTGGCTGCAGGCTTCTATTTTGAAAGCCGTCCGATCACCGATGTGCCCCTAGTCCTGTTTTGCGGCATGCTTCTCTTTATGCTTTGTATTTTTCTGGTGCCGCCCGTTCCGGCGGGCGTAAATACCCTTCGCGATGCGCGCGTGGAACCCACCGGCCAACCGACCAAGCATTTTTATCGCAAATACCCCTTCTTTGTGCCGCTTTTGATTGGCTTCACCCTGCTATTTGCCGGGCATATGATCATCAATAATTTTTTGGCGCTCTTAGTGGAAAATGTCGGCGGTTCGTCCGGCCAAGTTGGTGTGGCCGTAAGTTGTGCCATCGTTATGGAAACCACTTCTCTCATGCTTTACGGACGTTTTCGACGCATGCTCTCCGATCGTGCCCTTATGGCCATTGCTGCCTGTTTCTTTACGGTCAAAGCTTTTATACTGAGTCAGGCAGCGGATGTCGGGCTGGTCTATGTTTCACAGTTTTTCCAGTTTGCCACCTTCCCCTTCCTCACCGGTGGCATCAGCTATTTTTCCGCTGATGTGGTCGAGGTGCAGGATCTTGTCAAGGGGCAAAACGTCGTGACCATCATTATGGCGCTCGGTGGCGCCATCGGTTCCACGAGCGGCGGCTTCCTGTTAAATTATACGAATGCTGCTACGGCTCTAATGGTCACCGTCGCCATCAGTCTCGTCGGTACGCTCATTGCTCTCTATGGCATTTGGAGCGCCGGTAAAGCTGTTACGAAAAAGAACACCGCCGAAAAGGCGCTCTGACGATTTTTCCCTGCCATGGCAGAAGCCGTTTCGATGGAAAGCATGACAAAGCGGACGGCTTCTCGTATGATAGAAGCAGTTCCCCTTTCGAAAGTCGGCATAGGCCTACCTGTCGAAAGCAGAAAACAATGATAAGGAGACAACGATGATCGAATACAAAAAAGAGTATGACAATGTATTGGATGAATTGAAGGATCGCGGCTATTTTGATAACGCAACGGATGAGGCCGCCCTGCGTGACTTGTTAGGCAAAGGTCCTGTCAAATTTTATATCGGCTTTGATGCGACAGCAGATTCGCTGACAATCGGTCACTTCATTCAGATTATGGTTTTGATGCGCATGCAAGCCTACGGTCATGTGCCCATTGCTCTGTTGGGCGGCGGCACCACGATGATCGGTGATCCTTCGGGCCGTAGCGATATGCGCACGGTCATGACCAATGAAAAAATCAACCACAATGCAGACTGCTTCTACAAGCAGCTCTGCCGCTTCATCGACTTTAATGATGAAAATGCGATTCTGATGAACAACAAAGACTGGCTGCTGAATCTGAACTTTTTAAATTTCATGCGTGATGTGGGAGTCCACTTCAACGTCGGGGAAATGATTAAAAAGGACGCTTATAAAAATCGTCTGGCCGCAGGTGGTCTTACCTTCTTCGAATTCGCCTACATGCTTCTGCAAAGCTATGACTTTCTCGAGCTCTACCGCCGTCTGGACTGCCGCTTGGAATTCGGCGGGTCGGATCAGTGGGCGAATATCATCGGTGGCGTCGATCTGGTGCGAAAAGCGGAAAATGTCGATGTGTATGGCATGACCTTCAAGCTGTTAACCACCGCAGATGGCGTCAAAATGGGCAAATCCATGAAGGGTGCCGTTTGGCTGGATGAGAACAAAACTTCTCCTTACGATCTGTTTCAATACATGCGTAATGTGGATGATCGCGATGTGACCAAGTTCCTGTTACAGCTGACCTTCTTGCCGAAGGAGGAGTGCGTTGAACTCGGCAGTTATCAAGATGCCCGCATCAACGAAGGCAAGGAGCGCTTAGCTTATGAAGTCACCCGTATTATCCACGGCAAAGAAAAAGCGGATCAGGCGCTGGCCGCTTCGAAGGCACTGTTCAGTGCCGGCGAAGATCACGCCAATATGCCGGAAAAAGCCATTTCTTTTGACGGTGACACCATCGGTATCCTGAATCTCTTGACCGAAAGCGGTCTCACTAAATCCAATGGCGAAGCTCGCCGTCTTGTACAGCAGGGTGGTATCACCGTGGACGATGAAAAAATCACGGATATTGCCCTCGAGCTGTCGCGCGCTGCCCTGGCAAAAGGCATTACGGTGAAAAAAGGCAAAAAAATCTATCTGCGTATCGTAACGAAATAAGGTGCCGTGATGAAAAAGCGACTCCCTCTGTCCGTTCTTTCCTTAGTAGCAGCCTTTGCGGCATTAGGCACCGCCCTGATGCCCTATCAGGCTGCGCTGCGCGCCCTCTGCGGCGTCATTGCCATGGCGCTTGGCATTGCTTTCATCGTCCAGTCCTTCTCGGATACGAAACATATCGCACAATCGATGGGACGCCCCTTCGGCATTGCCATGTTTGCCTACTTTCCGCTAGCTGTTGAATTTCTGGCGCCCTACGCGAAAGACTACTTCATCGGCGATGCCGCCGCAAAAATGCTCTTGCTCGGTCTGGCTTTGCAAGGCGTTCTGCTGCTCGTCTCGGTTGTACGTCTCTTTCGTGCGCATAAGGCAGAAAATTTCAGTCCCTTGCTCTATGTACCCTTTGTAGGCATGGCGAGTTTTTCCTGGGCGGCCGATGAAATTGGCTCCGCAGCCACCGGTAAACCGATATTTTTAGTCACCGTCTTCTTCTTTGCGGTGCTGAGTCTCCTGTTGATCGTGTTTTTGCGAAGGGGAACTCGCCGGGATGTCGCTTTGGCGCCCGATTTTCGTTCGCCTGCGCTCGTAACCCAGGCAATGCCACTGCCGCTTCTTCTTCTGGCGTATACAGCTTCCGCAAACACAATGGCGTTGCCTATCTTGGCTGTACTGACACTTGGTACAGCGATGACTTGGGTCATTGCTCTCGTTTTACTGGCACGCATCCTGCGCGCTCCCTATGAAGAGGACTTGGCTCTCATCGCATTTCCGATGACCGTCAGTGCCCTTGCCTTACAACGCGCTCCCTTAGCAATGCAAGCCGCCGGCGGCACTTTGGCTTCCTTTGCTCCGCTCCTGCAACAGGTATCCATCGTACCCGTGCTTGTTGCTGCCGTTATTTGCTACTATGTATTGCTGCGCGTGCTGCTCGCGCTTTTTGCGAAAAGTAAATAAAGAAGCCCGCCGATGGCGGGCAACAATAAAAAAAGCAGAATACCCCACTTGGCTCTGATTTAATGCCGCATCGCTTTCGGACCGAGGCGCACGACCAGCCAGTAGGCGACGGGAATGAAGATCAAGAAGAAAGCGATGGAGACCAAGGCGAAGGGCATCGGGGTCGTAATGTTGGAAAGACGTGTGGCGCCGAAGAAGCAGAAGCCGTAGACTAAACCGTTTAACAGCGTTGGGGCGAAGCTATGGCTTCCTTCTTCGTCATAGGGTTGAAAGACATAGTAGATGAAGAGCGGAAAGATAGTGAAGAAAGCGCCATAGGTCAGTACCAGAAGAAGCGTGGCCATGAGATGCCATGGCGACATGTGCACACGCAATCCGTTTACGGCAAAAAACAGAATCACCAGCAGCGTGGGACGCCGCATGAGCTTCCAAAGGCTGGCCATACGGCACTTAAACATCGTAAGCAAGGCCTCCTGTTCTTTATAAAAGCTGTAGTGAAGCAGGCTCTGATCGCAATTGATATACATTGCTTTGGTGAGGTTTTCATTGCTGCATAAGAGATACATCATAAGCGGAATGATATAAATCAAATCCGTTATCACTTTTACATCGTTTAAAAGGATAAAAGCAAAGGTAGCAATGAAGCCGATAAGTGCGCCGATGATGGTGCGCGTACGAATGGGGCGTTCCAACAGGCGCGCATGGCGCTTGAAAAAGAGATCGTTCAAATAGGCGTAGCCCTTCTTGTCGGATTGATGATGGAGCACCTGCTCGGACAAATAAGCGTCCGGCACATTCTGCCCACCCGATGCGGAAGCATCGTCGCCGCGCGCAGGATCCTCCTTCTCCGCAGAGGATTTTTTGCGAAAGAGGGATGCAAAGATACCGGCATTCGTCTGCTGCAAATCGGAATCGTTGAGTTTCAAATTGTCCTTCGAAACCTCTGACAGACTTTCGATCGAATAGTACATTTCCGTACTGACCTGGATCAGACGCGAATATTCCTTTTGCTGCAGGAAAAAGCGCATGGATTGCCAAGCGGGCACAAGGAGCGCCAGGCTCAATAGCCAGCCGAAAAGACCAATATTCATATGAAAATACGCAAGTATCGCTATGATGGCAATATTGACGAATAGGCGCAGAAATGCGCTTGCCCACTGGCTTGCGGTATTATTTTCTTTTTCTTTTAATTTCTTCTGATAATTGTGGCGCGCAAAGGCCTGGTCTAAGAGATAGACGGCAAGGCTCCAGCCGATGACTTCAAGAACATTCCACGCCGGCCACACCATAGTAAATAGCACGCTCCAGACAATGCAGCGCGAAACAAAATGTTGGGCCGGACGAAACAGGGCCATTACCATCACGCTGCGATGAATGTCCAAATGAAAATAGCGCAACCACTCGTAAAGCGTATTACCATTATCGACCACTTGTGAACTGCCCCAGGTGAGAAACAGATAAACAATCAGAAAAATCCCCGTGCGTATGCAGAGGCGAAAAGGATCCATCCCCGCAGGTGGCGCAAAAATAGCGATATTATCCTGCAAAATGGTGAGCATTAAATAGGAGAGTGCCACACAAATGCAGGACGATAGGAGCACCTTGACCAGATCCATGACGAGAATCACGAGCGGCGTCACCAGACGGCTCAGCTTCTTAAACGGACGTAAAGCATAGGAGTCGCCTAATGCACGGCCCAGGATCGGGATGCGACGCACCATATACACCACGCCGTTCACGAAGGAATACCAATTGATGAGGGAAATCAGTTTGAAATCCTGCCAAGTTCTTTTCAAATTCATTGGGCATCCTCTTCCGTTAACAGACGAATGACCTGCTCTTCGATATCGGGATTCGACAGGTCCTCGTCCACTGAGAGCAATTTACCATTTTTGAGTAATACCACGCTGTCACACAGATCGCGCGCCAGTTGCAGAATATGCGTCGAAAAAAGAATGATGTGTTCGCCGCGAATGGAGCGAATGAGCTCCTTCATCTCGTGCTGAACCACCACATCCAATGATGTCAGCGGCTCATCCATCAGAATCACAGGCGGACGCAAAATCATGAACATCAGCATCTGAATTTTATTTTTCATACCGGTCGAGTAGCTTTGCAAGAGACGGTCGCGATCTTCCACAGCAAAATCAATTTGGTCAAAATATTGATCCAAGTTCACATCCTTATGAATTTTCTCGCGATTCGCTTCGACAAAGAACGCCAGCATTTCGCGCCCGGTTAAAAAATTCGGCAGTGTCGGCTCAGAAAACATAAAAAAGACATCCTCCGCTTCCAGCGGACGCTTATGGCCATCCTGCTCGATCCACACCGAACCGGCATCCTTGCTGCGCTCCCCCGCAATCAGCGTAAACAGGGTTGTCTTACCGGCACCATTTCGACCGAGTAAAGCATAGACCGTCCCCTGTTCAAAGGTGCCGGTCACATCTTGCAACACCTCTTTTTTATCAAATGATTTTTTCAGATTTTCGAGTATGAGTTGCATATTTCCTCCATCACTTCTTTTAGCGACGTTAAACACAGATTTTTTAAGATATAGCGAATTTTGTATTCTTTCGACAGCAGAATAGCGTATTTTGCAGAGCCAAGCAAACGCGTAAGCATGGCTTCGTCTTCTTCCAAGTAACCGCGAATGCGAGAGATAACGTCATCGCCCTCCTCGGCATACAGATAGCGCAGCCGCAAGATAGCCGCACGCAAGTGCTCGCCAAAAAGTCTGCCGCGTCGGCTGTCCCAGAAAATGCGCGGGGACGGGCTCTCCGTAAGCGCACGCAGCAATAGAAAAAGCGTACGCTCCGCGCGACTGCCGAGAAACAGCGTGAGTTCGGCCTCATCCCCTTCCTTTGTCCATTGGACGTGGCACTTGGGCGCATAAACCGTGCGCAGGCGCTTGAAAGCATCTCGCGCAACGGCATCTTTTTCAACGAGTGCAGGCGGAGCATAGAGCACCTCCGGCATCAAACGGCGCAAGGGTGCAGACACATCATCGTAGGATCCTGCAAAAAGTGGCGCCTTCCCCTTTTTTGCACTCTTGACGAAAATTTTCTGTGCTTTTTCATCAACAGAATCCACTGACCACACGCGTGCGGACAAGAGAATATGCGCGCCCGGCACCACCTCCGGGGTTAAGGGCAGGGTACCGATGCGCTCCTTGCCAAACAGCACGGTAAAATCGCGCTCCGTTTGAAACATCGCATAAAAATCATGGCGCGTTGCAATCCGTTCGCCGGCAAGCCCCAAAAACATCTCCGTGCCCTCTTCCGACATCTCCAGGTACTCCTGTTCCAAAAGATAGTGCAGAATTTTCTCTTGGTCTTGACGAGTCAGAAACGAGAACACCGGCCAATCAGAAAGGGCGTAATAGTCCGACAACGGAAGGCCGCTTGTTTCCAATGCCAGCGCCAACACCTGGTGCGCAAAAACATCATAGGGTGCCGCTAACGGCTCCAAGCGTTCCAATTGCCCTGTTTTTACCATTTCCAACGCCGTAACGGCCTGCCAAAACGCATCCTCGCGCGTCGCAAAAAGATGCAACCGCGGCGGTTCCGCTATTTTTTTGCCCGTTTCCGGATCCGTCATCTCCCCACGCCCGCTGCGCCCCAATCGCTGTGCAAGCGATGTGGCCGAAAAAGGAGCATCTACCTGGCACACCGCATCCACCGTTCCAATATCAATACCCAGTTCAAGCGTCGAGGTGGCACAGAGGGCAAAGCGTGAAAAGCCGGATTTTACCCACTCCTCCGCTTCAAGGCGCAGGCCTTTCTCCATGGAAGAATGATGGGCCATCACGCGAATAAAGAGATTCTCGTGCTTCACGCGCTCCTGCAACGCGTGGGCAATTTCTTCCACGCGCCGCCGCGAATTGGGGAAAATCAGCAAGTTTTCCTTTTTCAGCACCGCAAACAGCGCATCGTAGAGCGCTGCCGTATCGGAAGGATCCTCCGGGCGGTCTCCTTGCTGCGCGGGCAAGCATAAATGCAGCTTTGTGATCGGAATGCGCTTCGCATGATCTACGACAATGCGCGTGTCACGGCCGCGCGGGAAAAAGTAGCGCAGGTCGTCATAATTTTCTTCTACCACCGTTGCGCTCATACCCACATAGCGCGGATGTGCTTCGCTTCGCTTTTCCAATCGCTGCAACAAGGAGCGCAATTGCACGCCGCGTTGTCCCGATAGAAAACTATGGCATTCATCCACCAGAACCCACGAAAGGCAAGAAAATAAGCGAGAAACGCGTTCCGGATGCGTGTCCAGCATGGCTTCGAGGGATTCCGGCGTGATAAGGACAATACCTTCCGGATGCGCTACAAGCTTCCGCTTGGCGGAGGTTTTGGCTTCGCCATGCCATGCCGTCACCGGGATATCCAGCGCACGACAGAGCCCCCAAAGTCGCTGAAACTGGTCATTAATTAAGGCCACCAGAGGAGAAATCATCAGAATTTGCACCCCGTTATGCCAGTCTGACGAAGGCACAGAAGAAATGGCGGGTAAAAATGCCGCTTCCGTTTTTCCTGCTGCCGTTGGCGCGGACAGAATAAAGTTATCGTCTGTTTCCGTCGCGACACGGATGGCGGCATGCTGGATCGGGCGCAGAGCTTCCCATCCCTGCTCATAAATATATTTTCGTATGGGTGCGATAAGACGCATAAACGCATCAGCCATGCTTGCTTCCTTCCGACAATACGCTTTGCCTGTTCGCGGTGCCGACGGATTTCTCCAACTCAACGCTCCGCATTACAGAATGGATATTTCGGCGTCGTCCAAATTATCCGGATCCTTTTCCACGCGTCCGAGCGTACCGAAACGCCTTGTTAGCAGTTCTTCGGTCGAAACCTCCGGATTCTGACGCGCTAACTGCAAGAGTTGCAGAAAGTCCTTAATCACCGCTCGCGGCGTTAGAAATTCCGCGGCGCCCGGACGATTGAGCTGTGCCTGCATGTACTGCGCAATCTGTTCTTCCGAATACGCAGCTTTTCCTAAGCCGTAATGGGTGGTAAACACCGTTTGGATTTTTTCCAGCAACGTATAGATTTCTTCCGGCGTCAACGGTTTTAAGAGCTGCACAGTCGCCGTCGTATCCACCAAATCGCTTAAGCCTTCGCGAGCCATGCCAAAACGCCCCTTGAGGGCGCCGTAACTGGCCATGCCACGCCGTTCGTCAAAGATGGTTTTGCGTGTGGCCGCCAAATTGATCCACAGCCCCGGCGCGCGGCCGCCCTTCGTCTCATTGTATAAATTCAAAATGCGCTCGTAGTTTTGTTCACGGGTCATGCTGCGCGGTAATTTATACAGATTCACGCATTCGTCAAAATTCACGACAAGCCCGCTGTAACCCAGGATACGGAAAAATTCACTCCAGTTGAACAGGACATCAGTCCAGTTGTCATCCGTAATGATTTCCCCTACGCCAATCGATCGTTTGGCTTCCGTTTTTGTCGGCATATGGCCGTTCATCCAGCGCAGCGCCTGCGCTTTTTGCAAGGCATCGCCCTTGGCCGCTGCCTCCATATAGGCGGCCACCACCGCTGCCAATTCAAAGCGCAAGCCACCGCTCGAAAAGCGATTGAAACCGTCATACACAAAGGCTGCCGGATCCTTTTTCTTTTGCACGACATTGTCATACCAACGATCCAGCATCGCTCCCAATGCCTCCCCCGGTGCTGCGGCACGCGTTTGAAGGCGCTTCATGATTTCCTGATAGAGGGCAACTCCTTTACCATCCGAAGCGTGGAAACGACGTGTGGGCGTCAAGTCCACGGTGGCGGCAGCCATATTTATCTGCAGCGCAAGCTGTTCAATGGTGTGAAGCATAAAGCTCTTGCCGGACCCGAAGTCACCGACCCAAACGCGAAAATCGGAGTCCCCTTCCGCCACGCGTGCCAGCGTAGCGGCAACTTCCTCGACCTCCGCTTGGCGACCGACAAGCAGGTGCTGAATGCCCATGGTTGGCACAACACCAGCTTCCAAAGCCTGTAAAATTTGTTGTGCTTCGCGACGACGCAAAGGACGTTTGTTCTCATTTTCCTGCATGCTCATCCCTCTTTTCTTGCCACCAAGCGGCATCCGCCGGGTCCATCCACAATCGTTTCTCTTCTTCAAATAGGAGCTGCGCTCCAATTTCATCAAAATAGGCATCGTTGACCGCAGCAATAAGCCCTGCAGCACTTCTGCCCTCCTCTTGCGCGATTTGCTCCACCTCTGCCATCGTAAGGCCTTCCGAAGCGGCTGCCACGCGATCGACCAATCGCTCTTCCGGCGATGCGTCGGCTAAGGCAGCCTCTTCCACGATGCTTTCCGACGCGGTGGGTTTCTCTTTCTCCGTCGTGTTCTCTTTGTCGTTCATTTCTTCGTCTATGGCCGTCGGCGCATTCTCTGCGTGAGCTACAATAGCAGAGCCGTTTTCAACCAGGCGGTCCACTAAGGCCACCGTATCCGCCAACGCTCGTCTCGAATGGCGAATCGCCTGCCGATCCAGATTTAGCGTCCGCACCTTGGGCACGGACCACGCTTTCACTTGGTCTTCTAGTGCCTCGTACCACATTCTGTCTGCCGTCTGTAACGGAGCCTTCATCCAGGCGGCAAGCTCTTGTTTATGGGTGGCATCCACAAGCTGTTCCACTTTTTTAGGCATTTCCGGCTGGGCAGCACGCTTCCATCGCCGTCGTTCCTGTAATAGAATGCGTATCTTTTGCTGCAAAGGGCTTTCTGTTTTTTTGACTTCTGCATGTTGTAAGAATATACATGCCTCATCCTCATCCATCGCATTCAAAACAGAAGCACGGCCGCTGCTTTTTGAAAGCTGATGCAGCCACTTGACGCGCAAGCGTTTGGCTAAGCGGGAAGCTTTCGGCAGTGCCTCGATATCATCGATGGTTATCGGAGAAAGAGGATGCGTTTCCAATACACGGATCACTTTTTCTCGTAAAGCAAGCGGCAGCCGTCTCTCCATTTCTTCCCATGCGGAGGACGTGGAGAGCTTCGGAATCTCGGCCACTTCATTTCGAACGCGCTCTTCCGCTAGGCGCAAAAAGGCTGGCAAAATAGCATAATGAAAGGGATTTCGCGGTTTTTCGCCACGCGCCGCCTGCGCCAGATAACGGCGCATATTACGGTTTTTCCACGGAATTTCGGCATCCTCGGCATGCTTCTCCACAATGTCCAGCATGGCATGATACAGTTCAAGAATGCGCTGTACCAGGGACGGGATTTCCCAGAGGCGCGTCGGATGAGAGAGCGGCTCGCACAGTCGGGCAATCTGTTTAGGGGTATAGCTGATTTTTTCCCGCAATACGCTTTGCGGATCCCACCAGAGGATCTTCCTCCCTTTTTCGTCATACCCGAAATATTGCAGCGTTTCGGGGGTTGCCGGTGGAAGTTTTTCAACAGCCTGTCCCAAAAATGTGGAAAGGGAACGAACCCCATCGCTACCCAGCGTAAAGACAAAATAGGGATCGGTCACAGTGGCCCCCTTGCGCTCGGGATCATAGTGACGTACCACTGCCTGATAGGTCACGCGATAGATTTGCTCTAAAAAATAGCTAGGCAGTCGATCACGGGTTGCGACATTGCCGGTCTCTTCCGTTAATGCCGCATCGCGACGCAATCGCAGAGCATAGGCTTCATCGGCCGTCTTTTCAAACAGGGCGTCCGTTTCTGTGATGATTTGTGTTTCGTGCTCACGCGCCCGAAAACGCCAGGTAGACTGTTTAAGCTGTTCCTTCCAATATCCCTCACGATGCGGATGCGCAAACTGCAAAAAGGAGCGCGGCGTGTCTCGTTGTACCGAAGCAGGAGATTCTCTCTTGTTCTCCGGCGCAGCAATTTCTTGTGGTGGAAGGCGCAGCACCCCGAAGCGCGCGACATCCGTGATTTTGGGATCCTCTTGGGCGCCGCTATCTTTCATGCGACGTTCCGCTTTTTCTTTGAGCTTGGGATCTTGCAATTGCGATAGCACCCAGGACTTAAAATCTTGCGACATCACCCGCCTCCTTTCTTCATCCGTATCCTTTATTGTACCGCATTCCTCATTGCGTTGTGAAAACCAAGCTTTTCCGCAGAATGGCATGTTTTCCCGTTTCTTTTGTGCAAGTTTTAGCAAGTAGATTATAATAAGACAATCAGGACATTAAAGGAGTTGCCGTTGAAGACTATATTAATTCTCTGTGGAGGTCGATCCACGGAGCACGAAATTGCGCTACGCAGCGCCAAATCGGTGATCAATACGTTGGACCGCCAAAAATACCATGTTGAAGTTTGTTATATCGATAAATCCGGACGTTTTATACCCATCGGGCCATTGGAGCATGTCGACAAACCGGAAGATCTCATGCGTGAGACGCAGGTTTCTCGTTTGGAATCCCTGCGGGCATTTTGCGCCTATGCGGAAAAATTGACCGCTGCATCCGAAAAAGTGATCGTCTTCCCTGTGATACACGGGCAAACAGGTGAAGATGGTGAAATCCAAGGCTTTCTGCAAACATTGGGCTTGAGCTATGTCGGCAATCGCCTCACCTCCAGTGCATTGTGTATGGATAAGGGCTTTGCCAATGATGTATTTCAAGCCTGTGGTATTCCGGAGGCAGAGTATCTCGTCTACAATCTGTCCGAATGGAAAGCTGACGGGGAGAACATAGCCCCTCTTTGCGATGCGATTCGCGCACGTTTCGGTTTTCCCTGCTTTGTGAAGCCGGCCAACAACGGTTCTTCGGTCGGGGTGAATCGTGCTACGGAAGAATCGCTGGAAGCAGCCGTTCGCGAAGCGTTTCGTTTTGATCGACGCATTGTGATTGAAGAAGAAATTCAGGGTCATGAGTTGGAAGTTTCCATCTTAGGCAATGCGACGCCCAAGGCATCGCTACCCGGCAGTTACACCTCCACGCATGAAATTTTAGATTACGAAGCCAAATATAACGACACGTCCACAAAAGAAAACGTGCCCCATCCCCTTTCGCCGGAGCAAACGAAAGCGGTACAAGCGATTGCGCTTCGCGCCTATGAAGCAGCGGGCTGTGAAGGCTTTGCGCGCGTGGATCTTTTTCTGGGCAAAAACGACAAGCTCTATATCAATGAAATCAATACTTTTCCGGGCATGACCCCTTCATCCTTGGCACCGAAGCTGTGGACGGCGTTGACGGACATGACGTTTTCCGCCTATTTGGATGAAATCATAAACTACGCGATGGAATCCGAGGCATCACAGGCCACGGTGGAAACTTCTTGGGAGGAAGCATGAAGCATCAGACATTGGGACAAATCGCTAAATACGCTAGGGCGGAGCTGCATCCCGCCATTGAAGAAAGTCGCATCGTACGCGCCGTTTCCATTGATACGCGTACTTTGAACGAGGGAGATGTCTACGTTCCCATCATCGGAGAACGGTTAGACGGCCATCGTTTCATTGATACGGCTTTTGACAAAGGAGCGATTGCTTCGTTCCATGATGCTTCGCATATTCCTTCGCATGATGACAGCCGGACCTATCTTGCCGTGGACGATACGACAGAGGCATTTACCCGTTTAGCGGCGAATTATCGGGCATCGCTTGATCTGCACATGATCGGCATCACCGGCTCCAACGGTAAGACGACGACGAAAGATATTATCCATTCGGTGATGCAGCAGAAATTTCGCACCATCAAAACGACGGGCAATTTGAACAATGCCATCGGCGTGCCACGTACGCTTCTGCAGATTAATGAGGATTCCGAAGCGGCTGTGGTGGAAATGGGCATGAGCGGCTTGGGTGAAATTTCGCACCTGACGCGCCTGGTGCGTCCGCACATTGCGATCATTACCAATGTGGGCGAAGCACATTTGGAGCAGCTCGGGACACGCGAAAACATCGCCAAAGCCAAGCTGGAAATTCTGGAGGGATTGGATGCGGACGGCATCTTCCTTTATAACTACGATAACGAGATTCTGCGCAACGCTGTGGCGCAGCGTTCGATTCCCCAACGTGTCATTTCCTTCGGTACCGATCCCGGTGCCGATGTAACTCTGGTGCTGGAGCGCACAACGCCGGTAAGCACGTCCTTCTCCGTAGATGGCGCCTCCTTTACGGTGGATCTTCTGGGCGCCTACCAAATGTATAACGCCGCCGTGGCGGTCATCGTCGGCCATCTTTATGGCTTGGATGATACCACCATTCAAAAGGGTTTACACATTACCGATCAGACCAAATGGCGTACGGAGCTGGAGCATTTCGAAGGTTTTGATATCCTCGTCGATGTCTATAAATCCAATCCGTCTTCGTTGGAGGAAGCGCTTCATACTGCGGGCCTCCTGCACGGTTACCATAAAAAAATCGCCATCCTTGGCGATATGTTAGAGCTTGGTCCTGACGAATGGGAATTGCATCGTGACGTCGGTCGCAAGATTGATCCCAACGTCTTTGATGATGTGCTCTTCTATGGCAAATTGTCCAAAGCGATGATGGAGGGAGCCATGGAAAATTTTGATCCCTCTCATCTTTTCCATTTTGACGCCAAACCGGATCTGGTGGATAAAGCAAAATACCTTATCTCTCATAATTCGCTGGTGCTGGTGAAAGGCTCCCGCGCCATGCGTCTGGAAGAAGTGGTAGAAAGCCTATCCGGTGTAACGGTATAAAAAAAGGTCGTTGACCAACGGTAAGTGATGTGACCCCCAAAAGTTAGACTTTTTTAGCGTAGCAGCTCACATGGCTGCTACGCTATTTTTATGCAGCCAAGAGTCTAAGCCTGTATTGCACAGGACTTAGCCATCCTAGTTTTTCTTTAATTCTTTGCTCATTATAATACTTTATGTATCGTTCTATTTCTGACTTTAGCTCATCATAGCTATAGTAAGTAACACCGTAATAGATTTCTTGTTTAAGTAAGCCAAAGAAGTTCTCCATAACAGCGTTATCATGACAGTTTCCCTTACGAGACATACTTTGGAAGATTCTTTCCTCCTTGAGACGATAAGAGTATGCTTTCATTTGATAAGCCCAGCCTTGATCCGAATGGAAAGTTCTTCTATATTTGCAATCGGATGTTATGGCAATCGCCTGTTCCAATGCATCCATGACATTTTTGGCGGAAGGATTCTTATCAATTCCATAGCTTATAATTTCACCATTACACATATCCATAAATGGGTCCAGATAAAGCTTATGCATTGTCATGTGACCTTTGGCATTAATCTCATAATACTTAAACTCTGTAGTATCTGTTGTAATCTTCTGATGTGGTATATCTGTATTAAATCGTCTCCTTATGCGATTAGGAGCAACCGTTCCAACTTTACCTTTGTACGAACTATATTTCCGGCTTTTTCGAGTGAAAGAAGTAACCTGTAAAACAAGCTTCTGCATTATACGTTGTACTTTCTTTTTGTTTACACAGTAACCTTGATTTCTTAGTTCTCCAACCACTCGACGATAACCATAATCCTTGTGTGTCTCTCTGATTTTAAGAATCTTCTCTTCGATTTCTTTGTCAGGGTTTTCCCTGTAGACTCTGTTCTGCCAATACATATATGTTGATTTAGGCATGCCTGTATAAGAGAGAAGGTCTTTTAGTTTGAATTCTCCTCGGAGGCTGTTGATGACGAGTGCCGTTGTCTCATTTTTGCCTCGTCCTCTAAACGCAGCCTCCTCAGTTCTTTTAAAAAGGCATTCTCGATTCTTAGCTTAAGCAGTTCATCTTCTAATTCTTTAACATGCTCTGCACTGGTATCAACTATTCTTTCTTCCGCTTCTTGCGCTTTAATCTCTATCTTAGGTTTATCCAATTTTCTCTTTCGACCTTTCTGGCGAGGCTTCAAAGCATCCGGACCGGCAACACGAAAGCGATTAACCCAGTTAGTAATCATACTTGGATTACTTATACCTTCTCGAATCGCCAAGTCTTGATATGAAATCTCACTTGATAGATATAACTCTACAACAGAAATCTTCTTCTCGAAAGAGTATTTTGTTTGTTCACGAGAACGCATTAATCCTTCATCACCGAACGCTTTATATGCATTAATCCATTTGCGTAGCTGTGTGTCAGAACCAAGTCCATACTTTTTAGAAAGATATGTCATTCCACCTTTGCCATCCAAATATTCTAAAACAACTTTTTTCTTGAATTCAAAACTATGTTTTGCCATAAAAAACCGACCTCCCAATCGTTAGATTTTGGTCTAACTTTTGGGGGTCGGTACAAAGCGCCGTTTGCCAACGACCTCTTTTTTTGCTTAGTGACCACTCTCCTGAATGCGTCCATCCTGAATATGCAACAATCTTCCGCAGGAGGAGGCAACGTCTTGATCGTGCGTGACCATTACTATCGTCTTCCCCTGTCGATTAAGCTCTTGCAATAAAGCAATAATTTCGCTGGATGTTGCTGAATCAAGCGCGCCGGTCGGTTCATCCGCAATAATGAGCTCCGGCTGCGTAATTAAAGCACGGGCAATTGCCACGCGTTGCATTTCGCCGCCGGAAAGTTCCGCTACTTTACGCTTTTCAAATCCGGAAATACGGCATAGTTCCAACGCTTTTTTTACGCTTAGCGTATCTTTTTTTCGCTTTTTACTAAAATAGAGGGGAAGCGAGACATTGACTGCCACGGTCTCATTGAGCAATAACGCAAAATTCTGCAAAACGATGCCTACGTGATTGGCACGAAACGCCGCCATTTCCCTTTCTTTGAATCGCGTAAGATCTGTGCCCTTAAACAGAATTGTTCCTTCCGTAGCCTGATCCACCGCACCAATAAGATTAATCAGCGTCGTTTTTCCGGCACCCGATTTTCCCATAATAGCGGTCATTTCGCCTTCATGGATGGTCAAATGGATGCGATCCAGAACGATTTTTTGGTTTCGCTTGCCCGGATTATAGATTTTACTAACCTCAATAAGTTCAATCATGTTCGCGATCCTTTCTCAACACCCAAACCATTGGTAAGCTGCAAAGTACCGATAATAAAACACTCCCACCAATAAGCCCCCACTTTAATGCCGGGCGAATATGGTATACATATTGTCTTCCGGAATGATCCAGAAAATAGAGTCCTTTCATCACAAGGAAAAAGAGTAGTAATGCTGCGGCAAACAGCAGCACAAAACTCAAAAAATAGATACGTTCACAATCCCGTCTGGATGCTCCTACTAGGCGAAATACTTGAAATTGCCGCACACTCTTAAAAAGGTTTAGCACGGTCATACTGAAGATGCCGGATAACAGTAAAAGACCAAGCGTCACGTTCATCGGCATATCATTCTTTAACCGCTCGGACAGGATCTTCTCCGACTGTGTAGCGAGCGTCTTGACGGAGTAAGCAGGAAACTGGTCGTTTAATTCTTCGGCTCGTTCTGCAATCACCTCTTCCGGTGTTTCCGGCGCAAAATAGAAAAGGTGAAAAGCGTTTGAATTCCCTTTCAGATTATCTTGAACGCCTAAAAAATGAAGATCAACGTTGTGCCGATAGGTGAACATGACGGTTAAGTCCAAACCTGTGCCGGAATAAAAAGACGTTCCTCTATTCAATAAGACCGTCTCCGCCAGCGATGCCATCCCTACCACACGTAGTTTTTTATACGCTCCCTTTTTCGGCATAATTTCACTGCCGATGGTTGGGGAAGCGCTTCCTCCGCGCCCGTCATCCAAGAACAAGACTTCGATCGTATCCTCCTCAATGGTTGACTTCGGATAACGTCCTGCTTTCAACGCAGGAAAACAAATCTTTGCGGTGAATGGATCATAAAGGAGCAATTGAGCCGCTTTCCCCTGTTCATCCCATCCACTGTAAAAAATATCCGCTTGCCCGATATAGCCCTCTGTATCCATCAGAGAACGAAATGGAGCGTCGGACATTGCCTCATCCTTGTCCATCGAGGAACTTCGTGCAAAGGCGATGATGCTACGGCGTAACTCCGGATGAGAAGTAACAAAATCCAAGGGGTCCTTTTTTTCGGTATACCGATTGTACGAGGCAAAAATAAGCATAAACGCTAATAGTATCTCGATCAGAAAGAAAAGAACAAACAGTACATTCTGTCGAAATAAACGAAGCGTCAATCGCAAATCACGCAGCATGAATATTCTCCTTCACCGTCGAGAGAGGCATCCTCGCCAAAACAAGTGACGCCAAGCCAAAAGACAGAACGAGGACGACCAACGTTGCCAGCACGAAAAACAGAGCGATGTCGTGCCATGAAAAATATATACTTCTTTTTACCACAAGAGTGTATGCGGCGACCGTCGCCAGAGCGAATCCCATCACGTGGTAAAACACGAGCTCACCGGTGATAAGCAATGCTGACCGGGTGCGAGAAAGCCCTAAAATGCGAAAAATGCTCAGCGTTCGTTTTCTGGTCTGCAAAATATAGTGAAAAACAAAAAGCACATTCAATATCAAAAACAGAAAAACAAGTAATTGATAAAACAACAGCGCATTTTTGTTTTCCTGAAGGATTTTCTCAAAATTCGGAATTTGTATGTCGGTGATCTGCAGTCCCTGGCTTTTCCACGTTTCTGCTGCTTCTTCCATCGCTTTCGCTGTAGGAATGCCCTTCCATGAAACACAGACTTGCACATCGCTAATAGCAAGCTGCACGAACGTTTCCGGCAAAATAAACATGTAGTTTTTTCCATGTTCTTGGTAAAAGTACCTGCCGGTTTCGCCTGCCACTGCTATGGTATGTCCATCAAAACCAAATTCCGCTTTTCCGGTATTCTTCTTATAGCCAAATGGGGCTAACGCCCCCATGGGTTCTTTTTCCAGCAATTGTCTTTCTTTTATGCGAAGGTTCGCTGGTGGCGAAGAAATCATGATTTCTTTGTCCCTGTCTTCCTTCATCATTCGAAAATACGCTACATGGGGGTCACTCTGTATTTTCTGCATATCGCCCTGACGCAAAGCGGAAAGCGTAAACGTCATCTCCTGCTGATACACTTTATCTTCCGATAAGACACCTTGAACATAAAGCGAAATTTCCTGATTACTCGTCACCAGTAAAACAAATGCCGGGACGAAAAAACTCAGCAGTACGAAAAGCGGAATAAATGGAGGATGACTAAAAATAGATAAATATCTCAAAAACGTTTTCATTGTTAATTCGGGAGAGAAGCTTTTCTTCCCTCCCGCCTCCCGTTAAAGCATAAGATGCGTTACTTTACTTCTAAATATAACGATCCATTATTATTCTTCGTCCGTGAGTAGGAACCCGCATCAAAATAATCGACACCGGAAAACTCAACAATAGCATATTCCCCTTCATCATATCCGGTGGTTTTTCCTTTGTTAGCAGTCGCCCAACACTTTGAATAGTAGTACCCATCGCCATAGATCTCTGCCTTTAGAAAAGCGTCATCATTTGGTCTCCAAGTACCGAAATCATATTCCACATACATATTTCCACGACTTAGCCAACCTTTTCGATCTCTCTGCACTCGCGTAGATTGTGAGAAGGCCATTGAGGCACCCTGATCGATAATCAAAACGCCTACAATGATCAGTACTACAAAGACAAACGTTTTTCTCCAGTTTCTCGTAGTTTTCTCCTTTCTTACTCTACACCGTCCAATTATTCATACTGTTGACAGCCACCTAAGGGGATTCTCTTTCCCTCAATCCACAATTACCCCATATTGTGGATATTAATCAATCATTGGTATAGAAAACAAATTCTGATTCCATCGGACAATACTCGCCTCTTGATAACCTGACGACCTAACGGTAATAACACTAAACTATGCCAAATATTCAAGAATCGCGGTAACTATGTCAAGCAAGAATATCTATATTACACCCACGGCGTATAACACGACCCCCATAATCGCAGAAATCAAAACAATACCGATAACGCCCAGGCGTTTGCGGGCGTAGAAAACAAAGCCAATGGCAAAGCCGATGACACCGGCAAGGCTCAAAGAGGACAGGCTCCAGACACCATCCGTAAAAAGCGAGGCCGTAACCATATCCAGGGCCGCAAGGCCGACCAAACTCACAATGGCCGGTTTGAGGCCTTTCAAAATGCGGTCAAGCCACGGCATTTCCTGATGACGAGAAAACAGAAAATAACCCAGAATCATCATCAAAATAAATTGTGGTGTTACATTGCCGAGGGTGGCAATGATGGCGCCGGGAATGCCGGCCACTTTCGTACCAATGAAGGTCGCCGAGTTAATGGCAATGGGGCCCGGGGTCATCTGGGAAAGCGAAACGAGATCCGTCAGGCCTTTTGTCGTAAGCCATCCCTGCTCTTGCACGACATATTGGGCGATCAGCGGCAGGACGGCGTAACCGCCGCCGAAGGCAAAGGCTCCGATTTTTAAAAAGGTAAGATATAGAAGGGCAAGTTTCATCGTATCCTCGTTTCTTCAACAAGACTGAACATAGCCAGGCCAATGGTACCGCAAATCAAAATGATCAAAGCGGCGTTTAAGTGCAAAAAGAAGCCGGAAATGAAGGCGCCTAGCATAATCCCGGCGCCAAAGACAGGATGCTTTTTAAGAGCCACTTTGCCCATGTTCCAGGTTGTAAGAATGAGAACAGCAGAGATTCCGCCACCCATGACGGCAAAGGCTGCGTTGACCCAGGGGTTCGTGCGAAGAGATTGATAGATATAAAAGAGCAGGGTAATCACAATGAGGCACGGCAGGGTTGCGGCAATAAGGGATACCACGGCGCCTAAAGGTCCACGGAGGCGATAGCCGGTGAGAATGGATGTATTGATGGCCATGGGGCCGGGACCGGATTGGGCAAGTGCCGTCAAATCCAGCATCTCTTCCTCTTCAATCAGCGGTTTGTTTTGGACAAATTCGTCGCGAATCACGGGAACAATGGTGTAGCCGCCGCCAAAGGTGAAGAGGTTGATCTTAAAAAAGGTAAGAAAGAGTTCCCCTAGAGAAATGGATGGACCGCTATGCGATGCGCCCTCTCGGGGGGTCTTATTTTTTTGCATGGGTTCGTTTTGCATGGTACCTCCTGATAAAAAGGCCGACTGTGAATACAGTCGGCTTTGTTACGGATCCGTAGTGTCACGATCATTCCAACCGTGCACATCGCTAAAAGGGCAAACGATGCGCCTCCAACAGGGACAGGATGGTTTCCACCCCATCCCGAAATTCAAATTTACGTTGGCGCTGCTGAATGGCTTCACGATGATTCATCAGATCAGTGACAGCTTGAAGAAACTGTGCGGGCGTGGCTTTGCGTTCATCCAATACCTTGGCATAGCCGGCGCGGGCAAATTCGCGCGCATTTTCAACCTGATCGCCACGGCTCCCCTTCCAATACGGAATGAGCAGCATGGGTTTATGGTAGTACAGGAATTCGAAAATGGCATTGGAACCGGCGCGCGAAACAACCACATCGGCCATCGCCAGGGCATCGTTCATGCCGGCTTTGATGTAATCGATTTGGTGATAATCCGGCCGTTCCATGGAGGAATCTCCCTTATTAGCACCAACGCCGTGCAATATTTCAAAGCGCTTCAGAAGTTCGTCCAGATTTTCCCATACGAGGCGATTGATGGCTTCGGCGCCCAGTGAGCCGCCCAGAACGAGCAGGATCGGCTTGTTGGACTGCATACCGAAACGAATGCGACCTTCGCGTACGGAGCCGTCTTTCAGTTGCGGCCGAATGACCGGCCCCAGGTAGAAGGCTTTTTTCGCAGGCACTTGAGCAGCAGTGCTTTCAAACGTGACGAGTATGCGTTTGACAAAAGGTGCGGTAATTTTGTTGGCCAGCCCCGGCGATAAGTCTGATTCGTGACTGATGACCGGCACATGATACGAATGAGCCGCCAGAACCACCGGGACAGAAACAAAACCGCCTTTAGAAAACACGATGTGCGGCTTGATATCCTTCATCAACTTACGCGCTTCGTGCACACCGGAAATCACATGTCCCATGTCGCGCACGTTTGTCGTGATGCTCTTGAGCGAAAGGTCTCGACGCAACTTGCCTGTCGGGATGCCATGATAGGTGACCTGCGGATAATCCGCCAGCAAACTTTTTTCAATGCCCGTTTCCGAGCCGATGTAGTGGATTTCCCACCCTTCTTCCTCGAGGCGAGGAAGAAGCGCCAGATTGACCACGACATGGCCGGCAGTACCGCCACCGGTCAGTACAATGCGTTTGGTCATTATCGTTCCTTATCTGTTCCATCTTTCCTATGGTTGACTGCAGCGTCTTTCCGTACTGCTTTGCCTTCAGTCAATACGATCCTTACCGAAGTACGGACGCAGTGCATCCGGAATCGTGATCGAACCGTCTGCATTCTGGTAGTTTTCTACGACGGCAGCCCATGTACGACCAACGGCCAAGCCGGAGCCGTTAAGCGTGTGGACGTAACGCACGTTGCCTTGCGCATCGCGGAAACGAATATTGGCGCGACGGGCCTGATAATCCTCAAAGTTCGAGCAGGAAGAAATCTCGACGTAGCGCTGATAGCTCGGCATCCAAACTTCAATATCATAGGTTTTTGCCGAGGAGAAGCCGAGGTCCCCACTGGATAGCGTGACTACGCGATACGGAATCTCCAGACGTTTCAAGACTTCTTCGGCGTCGTTGGTCAGCTTCTCCAGTTCATCGTAGGAGCCTTCCGGCTTAACGAATTTAACGAGTTCGACCTTATCAAACTGATGCTGACGAATGATACCGCGGGTATCGCGTCCGGCTGATCCGGCTTCGCGACGGAAGCAGGGCGTAAAAGCGGTCATGTAACGCGGTAAATCTTTTTCATCCAGAATTTCATCGCGATAAATATTGGTGACAGGAACTTCCGCCGTCGGGATGAGGAAAAGATCGTCTTCATTGCAGTGGTACATATCTTCCTCGAATTTCGGCAGCTGGCCCGTACCCGTCATGGAGGCACGGTTCACCAGATACGGCGGTTCAATTTCCAAATAATCCTGATCAATCGTATGCAGATCCAACATGAAGTTATAGATAGAACGCTCCAAACGTGCACCGCGACCGGTCATGATCGTAAAACGGGCACCTGAGAGTTTAGCGCCGCGATCGAAATCGAGCAGATGAAGATCCGTGCCCAGATCCCAGTGCGGCTTCGGTTCAAAATCAAAATCACGCGGACTCGAGAACTTGCGCATCTCCACGTTATCCGAATCATCTTTGCCAAAGGGAACCGATTCATGCGGCACGTTCGGGATGGAGAGCAATTCCATGCGCAATTTTTCTTCAATAGCCCGAATCTTTTCATCCGCGGCACTGATTTCATCCCCCAGCTCACGCATCTGTGCAATGGTGGCAGTCACGTCTTCGCCCGCTTTCTTGCGTTGCGGAATCTCTTTGGAAACCTGATTGCGTTCTGCCTTCTTACTTTCCACTTCCTTCAGCAAAGCGCGACGCTCATCGTCCAGTTTTAATGCCGTGTCCACCGAAAAGGATCCCGAACGTCCTGACAGCCCTTTTTCAACGGCTTCTCGCTCTTCTCGGATACGCTTGATGTCTAACATGAGTCCCTCCTCATTTTTTACCGACAGCTTCCGCTGTCTTTCTGTTCATTATAGCACGGAACCGCCTTTCGGGCGGCTTTGCCTCATCGTCACCGCCAGCTTTCGCCGGGCGACTCGATCCCGAGCACGCGTTCGACTATCGCTTGCGGCAGTCCGGCAGATACCACATGAACCGGACAATCCACATAGGAATTGCTTTCCAATCCTTTTTTCATACATTCCATGGTAATGACCTCGTTGGCTTCGATAAAAGCCCCAAAGGGCCGACCGGTAGTCGCATCCAGTCCTGAAGGCATGTCCACAGAAATCGTATAAATGCGCGATTGATTAATGTTATCGATGACGATGGGCGCGACTCCCTTGAGTTCGCGGTTGAGGCCGGTTCCGAACATGGCATCAATAACGGTGTTATATTGCTTCAACTCCTGCAGCATATCATCCAAATCGCCTAGGGTTTCAATAGCACGAATGGCGTCGGTCATGTGCCCGATGCAGGTTCGATTTATACGCCAAGCCTCTGAAGGATGATCGCTCTTGTCGATCAAATACACCATAACTTTTTTGCCGCGGCCCAGCAAATGTCGCGCCAGCGCCAATCCATCCGCGCCGTTGTTACCCGGCCCGCAAAAAATGGCAAAGGTATGGCGTGTGGAAAGATCAATGCATTGCAATATGCTGCGCGCCGCATTTTCCACCAACAAAGTCTCCGGAATCTCATACTGCTTGGTAGCCATCTGATCCATGCGTCGCATTTCTTCCGCTGTAACGCTGCGCATAGAAACCTCCTCTTTTTTCTGTGTTCCTCACACGATGAAAGCCGGCATTTTGCCCTTCGATACGATGTCACTATGTTCTACATCCGACGGATATCGCTACCAAACAGTGGAAACGCAATGTATTCTCCCGCAATGCGAGAAGCAATGCGTTCACCGTAAATCTCACCCAATTCCTCCAACTGCACATTCGAGGAGAGAATGGTAGGCCGCTGCGCCACAATGCGCGCATTGATGAGTTCAAACAATTCCGAATTCATCTTATCCGTCAAATATTCGGTGCCCAAGTCATCCACGACCAATAAATCGCAGGTATAGGCAAAATCATGGCGTGCCTGTTCCTTTTCCGTGCGTTCGCGCGCATAGGAGAACGAATAGGTTGTTAAAAAATCCAGCAGCTGCGGAGCGGTTTGGTAATATACTTGCGCACCCTGATCCAAAACGCCCTTAACAATGCAGTTCACCAGAAAGGTTTTGCCCGTTCCCGTCGGCCCATAAAAATACAGATTCGGCGAGCGCCGAGAAAAGGTCGGCACATATTCCTTTTCCATACGCTGCTTCAAATCTTCCATATTTTCATAGGGGCTGCAGGGCTCATTGGCCTGCCGATCACGACGAAACAGCGTCAGATTGAAATTTTTGAAGTTTTCCACGCTTAAACGCTCCCGAATAGCGCTCATATCGTAGCGTTCCGCCGCTAATAATGCATTGCGGCAATGACAGGATACGCCGTCCACAAAGCCCGTATCTTCGCAATCGGAGCAAGTAAAGTGCGGTTCAAAAGCATCCGAAGAAACGCCCAACGCATTCCAGGCTTCCTTCTCCTCCGCCAACAACTTATGCATGGCCTCCTGTGCTCTTTCACGTTCGCGTTCGCTCATGCGCATGGCTTGTCCCAACAAGGCACGTCCTTTTTGCAGACGCTCTTCCCGCAGCTTGGCTGGTCCCGGATGCCGGCGATAGAGTTCCTCCACCCGACGATCCCGACGTTGCAGTGCGGCCTGTCGACGCTGTGCTAAAATTTCATGTACATTCGTCATGGCTGCTCCTCCTGCGTCCCTTCGTCGCCACGCAAACTCTTACGACGCGACTCTTCCAGTTTACGAAGGACCCAGTCCTTCTTCTCTTCTCGACTCATACGAGCATCTTTTTTGACATAGGCCGGCTGTTTTCGTTTCCGGCGCACGTTGCGCACTGGTTTCTCCTGCTCTTCTTTCACAAAGTATGCATCCAGTGCCTCTTTCGTCACAATATGCTCGAAACGTGCCCAGTTTTCAATAACGGCCACCACATAGTTCACGGAACGAGAGCCCACTTCTTTACGCTGACAAGCCTGTTTATAGGCGTAAAGAAAATAATCCGACGCAAAATGGTATTGCTCCATCGTCTGCAGAATGAGGCGCAACTCGTTTTCCTTTAATGTCACGTGATAGGGCAAGCCTTCGGATAAAAAGGCTTCCAGTGCATTAAACATCTCCGCCTGCGTCATGTCGCCCAGATCCGTTTCCTTCGGTTGCGGCGGCGTCAGCGGCTTTGCCGGCGGGTCGCTTGCTTTTTCATGCGATGGAGACGGGGCTTCTTGCGCCGGCTCGGCGATACCTGCCCACAATAGCAACATCGAATGAAACAGCAGATGCTCCGGATTGTGCGGATCCGTTTCCACAAGACCTTCGCCTGCCCAATAGCGAATCGCCTCATCAAAAGCCGCATCGCTAAGACCCAATGACTCTTTCAGACCGCTACCTTCCGTATGCAGATCCTGCTTGTTGCAACAGGCTTTCCATCCTGCCAAATACACGCGCAGGGCATCCGCCGGCGCGTGGGCTAAATACGTATCCAAAAAAATATTTTCTAGGGGTGTGGTTCGAAAATCCACCTTCGATAATTCAAAAGAGGCGTCCATTCTTCCCCCTTTCTCGGTCACGGACGACTCGCCATCTTCGATTAAGCGCCGGGATCCTGTTCCCGATTCAAATCCTTGAAACGTGTCAGGAAGTTCTCAAAGTACAAGTCGACTTCGCCCGTCGGACCGTTACGGTGCTTGGCAATGATGACTTTCGTAATATTCGGCCGCTCGGTATCCTTATCGTAATAATCCTCGCGATGCAGAAGCATAACAACGTCCGCATCCTGCTCAATGGCACCCGATTCACGCAAATCGCTCATGAGAGGGCGTCCGCCTTCACGGCTTTCCGCCTTACGGGACAGCTGCGATAGCGCTAACACCGGACAATTCATCTCCTTGGCAAGCCCCTTCAGGCCACGCGAAATCTGTGTGATTTCCTGCTGACGATTTTCATTACGGCGGGATTCATCCGCATTCATCAGCTGCAGGTAGTCGATCATAATCAGATCCAATCCCTGCTCCATTTTGAGGCGACGACATTTCGCGCGCAATTCCTGCACGGATATGGAGGAAGTATCATCAATAAAAATACTTAATTCCTTCAACACATTGACGCCGTTAAATAAAAGCTGCCAATCCTCATCGGATTGAAGATCACCGGTAATGATCTTTTGCAGATCCAGTCCGGACGCCATCGCCAGCAAGCGCTGTGTCAGCTGCATTTTACTCATTTCCAAAGAGAACACCGCCACTTTAAAGGGGCGATTACCATCTTTATCCTGATAGCGCGCCGCATTAAAAGCAATGTTTAAGCCCAGTGCGGTCTTTCCCATAGAAGGGCGTGCTGCAAGCAGCACCAAATCTGAGGGATGCAAGCCTGAAAGCTCGCGATCCAGCCAACGAAAGCCGGTCGGAATGCCGGTAATTTCGCCCTGATTCATGGATAATTCCGAAATGCGTTGGAGCGTTTCCTCCATGGTGTCCGCCAGAGGCGTCAGACCGATACGTGTGCGATCTTGTGAAAGCTGCAGTAACTGCTCCTCGGCGTCTTCCAGCACGATCTTTGAGGGATCTTTTCCGTCGCCGGCATGGGCGGCAACATCCTTCCCGAAACGAATCAGCGCGCGCTGTAGCGCATGATCTTTGACCAAGCGAATATAAGCGTCGAGGTTGGCCGAATAAAACGGTTCCTGCGTAATTTGCTGAATGAACGCAAATCCGCCGATTTCATCCAATTTTTTCTCGCGCTCCAATTCCGCAACCAATGTCTGTAAATCAATCGGTTCATGCCGACGATTGAGTTCCAGCATGGCATCATAGAGAATGCGATGTTTGGGAAAATAGAAGTCGTCGGTTTTTACCTGCTCAATGACGGTATTGATGGTGCGTTCATCAAATAAAATGCTTCCCAGCACCGCTCGTTCCGCATTGGCATTGCCCGGCAATTGTTCCGCTGCCATACTCGACCCTTTCTGTTTCGCCTGTCAGATTTCTTCTACAACCACTTTCAGGCTAGCCGTGGTATCGGCATAGACTCGTACCTCAACCGTATGCGTGCCGACTTCGCGGATGGATTCTTTAAGTTCGATCTTTTTCTTATCCAGTTCCAGACCCGCTTGCGCTTTTACCGCATCGGCAATATCTTGGCCCGTCACCGAGCCGAACAATTTTCCGTTACCGCCACCTTTGGCCTGTACTTTGACTTCGAGGCCTTCAATTTTTACTTTCAGCGCTTCCGCTTCGGCTTTTTGCGCAGCTTCTTCTGCCTGGAGACGCTTTTGTTCCGCCTTCCAGTTTTTCACCGCTGCCGGTGTAGCCTCAACGGCCAGTCCGTTCGCCGCTAAAAAGTTATGAAAATAGCCCGGTTTGCTGTTGACCAGTTCTCCGGCTTTGCCTAAATTTTTGACATCCTTAAGCAGGATTACTTTCATTGCCTTCCTCCTTTAAATACGTTTCTATGGCTTCTTCCAACTGTTTTTGTGCTTCATCCAACGTAGTGTCCATCTGTGTTGCCGCAGCGGTCATGTGTCCGCCGCCGCCGATTTTCTCCATGATGAGTTGTACCGAGATATCCCCCAAACTGCGCGCTGAAATGTGAACGCGCTTCTCCGCCAGCGTCAGCACGAAAGAGGCCTTTATGCCGCGAATGCCCAACAGGTCATCTGCCGCTTGCGAAGCAATGAGTGTCGAGCCCTCTATATCGTGGGGGAAGCGAGCAATCATAATATCCGGTCGCAGATGCTTTGCGCTCACTAAAATTTCGGAGCGATATCGCATCAATTCAAAATCATCTTTAAACAGTTCCTTAATTACGATGGAATCTGCGCCCTTACGCTTCAGATAGGCGGCAGCTTCAAACGTTCGCGTACCCGTCTGATAGAAGAAATTCTTCGTATCCACCGTAATGCCGGCCAAAAGTGCTTCGGCTGCCACTTTCGGCAGGGCGATTTCGCTGTCCTGATAGCTGATGAGTTCCGTCACCATTTCCGAGGTTGAAGAGGCATACGGCTCAATATAGGAAATTTCCGCCCCCTGAATATACCCCGCGCCACGACGGTGGTGATCAATGATGATGACGCGATTCCCGCCATCCAATAACGCCGGCGCAGCCGTGGCATCATGGCGATGATTGTCCAAGACAATGATGAGTGCTTGCGGATCCCTAAGATCCATGGCGCGCTGCGGTGAAATGATGCGTTTCATCATATCCGGTGCTTCTTGTTTCACCTGGTTATAGAGGTTTTCAATGGAAGGCGTCACTTCATCCAAAACGATCCATGCATCGCCGCCCATTTGCTCCGCAAAGGTCAACATGCCCAGGCAGGAGCCCAAGGAATCCATATCTGCATTCTGATGCCCCATAATAAGGACATGAGAGGATTCCTCAATAAATTGTCGTACCGTATTGGACATCACGCGCGCCTTCACTTTCGTAATGCGCTGTGTCGCCTGATTTTTACCGCCGAAATAATCCAACTGTTCGCCGGATTTCATCACCACCTGGTCTCCACCGCGTGCCAACGCAATATCAATGGCCGAGCGTGCTTCGAGCATATTCTCCGCCGGCGACGCCATACCGTAGCCCACACCGATGGATGCCGTCGGCCGAATGGCCTGGACTTCATCGCTCTCCGTTTTCAATTCCTCCAACAGCGGGAAACGATCCTTCTTCATGCGCTCGAAAGCATCCTGCGTCAGCACCATTAAATAACGATCGGTTTCGTATTTAACAAACGAGGCATCGTATTTGGACGCAAAGTCTGAGATCATTCGGTCGATCTGTGCAAACGCGATCGGACGATCCGCTTCGGGCAACGTAGCGCGTACTTCGTCGTAATTATCCAGAAATACCACCGCAAGCACCTGCCGTTCTGCTGTGTAATGCGCACGAATTTCTTCGTCCTCGCTGTTATCAATGCCGTACAGCAGAATGAGAGCACCTTCCTTGGAAGATGTTGTTACGCTGTTATAAAACAGGTAAATGCGTTTGGCGACCTCAACGCGAAAGGGTTCCGCATTTTTTTCCTTCAGCACCTTAATCGGCACATCAGCAAACAGCTGATCATAGCGCTGTCCGAGCAGTGAATCGCGGATGCCGAAAATCTTTTTAAAGTACGAATTGTACCAGAGAAAATTCCCCTCTTCATCCAAGACTGTCATGGGAAACGGCATGCCGAAGACAGCATTTTTCGTCAATTCGTCAAAGTGGTAATCCAAGGTCTCAATCGCAGCAATGGCACGGCCTTCTGCCTCGCGTTCACGCATATAGCTGTGAACGCTCAGAAAGATCGTCCCTACCAGACCGGCAACGCCGGCATAGGGATTCCAGAGGAAAAGCCCCAAGCTCATCAAGAGACTGACAGCACACACTACCAGCACCTCTCCCCATGGGCCTTTTCGATTTGTGCCCCGAAACAGATTCTTACTCATGATCTCCTCCCTGCGGCAACGGAACCGCAACAATGAAAAAGCTCATTATAAGCCCTACTAAGATAAACACTGCTCCAATGAAAAACAGAATCATGCTTGCCACATAGAGCAGAATGCGCAGCACAACCGGAACGCGTACTTTCCTCAGCCGCGCATCAATGCGCGCCAGACCGTGAAAACCATACAAAAGGATGGCTACAGCTAACAAATTGCTGCCCAAAAATTGAAACCGTGAAGACACAGAGGCCAGCACCAGACCGATCGCCGTCATGCCCAGCAGCAACAAACTCATGCGTCGTGTGATGACATAGTTACCCAGTCGAAATGGTGCTACATTCTCTTCCGTATGCGACAGAAGCAAACGAGAGACGAAAGATGTAATCGCTGCCGCAATAAAGCCTTCCAGAAAAATGGCTGAAGGGATCAAATCCATCAATAGCACGCCCATCTGTCGCAGCATCACTTCCAACTGCAGAATTTTCGCGCCATCATCGCCGCTTTCCCGCGCGGTTTTCAGAACCTCCGTTGTTGCCTGCTGTATTATCTCCTGCAAAAACGACAGCGTATTACCGCCTTGCCTTTGATCCAGGAACAACAGAAAGATCCCCAGTGCCGTGAACAGAACTGCCGGCAGAACCAGCTCATGAAAGAGCGATTTCTTGCGCAGCAGTAATAGTCCCACGCCAAAAGCGATGACGACCAGCTGCGCGCCCATCACAAGGCCGGTTTCCACGCCTAACAGGAAGCCCATCGCCACCAGGCTTACTGCAGCCGATAGGACCGCCCAAACGGGGCCCTCCACGACCAGTAACGTCGTGAGCGGGAAATACTGCAAAAAACGTATCATCGGTAAGGAGCGGGACGATACATAACAAATAAAGACACCCAGCGCCGTGGCAATCAAGGCATTCGCCGGCGCTGTCCATTGCTTTGTGTTGAATTTCATAGCTACTTCCTCCGATACCATTCTAACATAGTGTGTCATCGGGCGAGTAAAAGGATGACGGCACCGGTGCGGTAGTAACAGCCATCCCCACGCCAATAGGTTGCCCACCTGCCGCGCCTTCTGCCATTTCCCTTCTTCCAATAAAAAAGATCGCCCGCAGGCGACCTTCTTTATTCATTCTTTTAAAGCACTGGTTTACTTGTCCTCATACGGAATGAGGGCAATGTGACGTGCGCGCTTTACAGCGGTGGTAACATCACGCTGATGCTTGGCGCAGGTGCCCGTAATGCGGCGCGGAAGAATTTTCCCCGCTTCGCTGATGAATTCTTTTACCGCGTCGACATCTTTGTAGTCTAATACGCGTTCTTTGTCTTTGCAGAAGACACAGACCTTTTTGTGGGGTCTGAATTTACGTTGAGCCATTTCGACCTCCCTTACTGAAATTAGAAGGGAATGCGGTCATCATCCACGGGACTGAAGTCAGCACCGAAAAATTCATCATCGCCGCTGTTGCCCTGCTCGGGCGCAGCAGCCTGATCATTTTTCGGGAAGTCGTTCGATTGCGCGGAACGGGCAGGTTGTCCGCCGCCAAAATCGTTGCGATCTTTCCAGTCAATAAATTCCACGGCATTGGCCACGACGTCCGTCGTATAGCGACGGGAGCCGTCTTGCGCCTGGTAGGAGCCCGTCTGCAGACGACCTTCTACGATAACGCGCTTGCCCTTGGCTGAGAAATTATTCACCGTTTCCGCCAGTTTCCCCCAGCACACGCAGTTAATAAAGTCTGCGGTGGGTTGATTCCGCGATTCCATCTCTTGTTTTTTCTCACGCGACAGCTTTTTGTCCACGGCCACCGAAAAGCGTACCATGGCGTTGCCTGTCGAATTGTTGTAGGTTAATTCCGGGTCACGCGTTAAGCGTCCCATAATCGTCACTTGATTCACCGGTTACCTCCTAAAGAAACTAAGCCTCTTTCTTTACAGTAAGGTAGCGAAGGATCTGATCCAAAATGCGGGCGCGACGTTCAACTTCAGCAACAACGGACGGGTCTGCCTCATAATTGAGGACGTAATAATAACCGTCTTTGTTGTAGTTGATCTCGTACGCGAGCTTTCTGGTGCCCCAATCGTCGATTTCCCCGACGGTTCCGTTTTGGTTGATGGCGTCTTTCAGACGATCGAGCACTTGGTTACGCTCGTCTTCTTCCAAACCGGCCTTCAGGATAAGGACCATTTCGTACTGATTCATACTTTCACCTCCCTCTGGTTTGCGCCCCGCTTTTTAACGGAGCAGAGATTACGACCCCGCGATAACGCAAGAAGTCACCTATCTATTATAACGAAACGAGGAGAAAGCGCAAATGAATCACTCCAATTTTATCGCTGCCTTGTTCCTGACGCATGCGGTGCGTCTGTCTTCTTTTTTTGAGCCCGTCCCAAGGGATCTTCCGTTCCTTACGATCGCCACTTTTATTATAAGGGAGCGCTGAGGAAAATTCGAGCTGCGCCCATCACTTGGAACCGGTTGAGACAGAAGGGAACAAAGTGATACATCGCCCTTCTGTTTTGGCGCAGGAAAAAGAGCTTGTCTGTTTCGTCTATAATTTCTCTACCACCGCAAAGCTTGAGACAGCTTCGATACGTTCGCGGCTACCGACCGTCACGACAGAGACGTTCTCCATGGCGGTCTCTAATTTTTCTCCCAAGCGGTGCAAACTCTTCAAATCTGCGGCTAATGCTTCCTGCAGACGCTTGTCATCGATAGCGGGGTCATGTCCGGAAAGATACTGCAGTAACGCACGGCGTCCCTTCTGTTCTTCGGTTAACGGGGCATCCATATGTCCCACCGTACCGATTACAAAATCATCCAGCTCTTTCGGCGAAAGCGCAAGTTCCCTGACCATTTTGCCTAGATTTTGATAGACGCGATACGTTTCCTCCAATTTTGGATCACGATAGGAGGCCATGAGGGCATAACCGGAGCCGGTAAACCGTGCAAACGCACCATAGGCGCCGCCCTTTGCGCGAATTTCGTTATAGAGCAGAGCATTGGTCAGCACATTGGTTAAGACGAGCATAGACCCATCCAATGCGTCCGGTGAACAGAACGGCGCTGCTACGGCATTAAACTGTACATCCGTCGAACCGTAATACGCTTCAGCTTGCTGTTTTGCGGTAAACGGTATCGTTGCAATTGGTTCATCTTTCTGCGGAAAACCGTCCAACGCCTGCAAAGCGGCGGTTAAGAAGCGTTCGCCGGACGCTCCATCGGCGGTGACGTTTATCACACGCCCGGGCGCTACAAAAAGTCGTTTGGCTACGTCTGCCAAATGTGACGCTTCTTCCTCCGTAAAATTCTGCTGCAAATGCTCCAAGAAACGCAGGTACGGCACGCCGGAGAAAAATTGGCGATGATAGGCTGCCGGTTCTGTCATGGCCAAGGCGCGCTCCATGGCAAAGGCGTGCCCGCCGCTTAAGATCGACTGTTTCAAGTTCGTCACACTGATTGCCAGCAGCTCGCGCATACGCGCCAGATCGGTAAAACGTGTTTCGAGCAGTTGCTCACGCAACAACGAAAACGCCATTGCCGTATTCTCTTCGCCCATCACCGCCATATCTACTAAAAGTTTGCGAGATAGTTTCGTGCTTCCTTCGATTCGTTGCATGGACGGACGCATAGTTATGCCGCCGGTGTAGCGCGTTTCCGCCACCTCATATGCTTGATAGCTGCGTTTTTCCGTATCCAATCGCCCCAGAAAGTCTGCTGCCAACGCGGCATACGGAAGGTCTTCCGCCGGGAGGTGTGCCAGATCAAACGCCACAATCAAATAGTGAATACCGGCGGTCGGCAAATCATGAAAAAGCACGGTATCGCTGCCATGCGTCGTCAGGCGAGAAGGAATTTTAGCCAGTTTATGTGGCAAGACCGCGCGAGAGAGCGAAGGAATCGTTGCCTTATCTTCCTCCGTATCCGGTGTATTCTGCCGCGTACGCAGCGCTTCATTTTTTTGAATCAACGCCTGCAAGGCTTCCGGCGATAAGGACGCCTTATAGGCTGCCAATTCTTTCTCCACCTCACGATCGCGGCGCACATTGCGTCCTGGATCCGGCGTATGCACAGAGAGCACGCGATGCGGATTTTGCAACAAGTGTTTACGAAGCCACGTTTCAAAACCTCCTTGTGACAACAGGCGCCGCACGTCCTTCAGTTGTTGCTCGTAGTGGAATACCGGCGTCGGATCTAAGCCATAGATGCCTTCGGCAAGGAAAGTGGAAAGATGCGTAATGGCTTTTGTGGCTTCACCGTTTTTCTCGCGCAAATCAAATTCCATGCGCTGTAACGCACCTTCCAGGATGGCCGGATCCACTCCTTCTTTTGCCATGGTTTCCAAACTTTCCTCCACGATGCGTGCAAACTCCTCCTTTCGCGCGGGATCCACGTGTTTGGCCACAATGCTGAACCCGATCTCACGCACGGGAAATTCCAGGCTGAACACGTCCTCTGCCCCCAGTTCCTCCAACAGGCGACGGCGCAACGGCGAAGATTCCGAATCCGTTAGCACGGGGCCCAACAGGTGCGCAAAATAGCGGGAGCAATCCGTACGCGCTTCATCCACGATCCAGTTCATCGCTAGATAGGACTTGTTTTTCACCGTTTCCTCTTCCGCCACAGCAATGGGATAAACAGCTTCTTTCGGTGCGCAAAAGTGTTTTTGCCGTGCCGGACGCGGTGCCGGTTCTTGCTTGGGAAACGCATCAAAATAGGAGCGCAACAATCCAAAAATTTCCTCCTCATCAATGGCGCCGTACAAAAATACCAGCGCATTCGAGGGATAGTAATAGCGATGATGAAAATCGCAGAAGGCTTCATAGGAAAGGGTCGGAATCTCATACGGATCGCCGCCGTAGTTTTTCGCATAGGGCTGATCCGGAAAAATGGCGCTTAGGGCTTGCAGCCACACCTGCTGATCCGGTGCAGACAGCGCTCCACGCATTTCGTTATAAACAACGCCGTTATAGCGGATTGGCTCCTCTTCTGAAAAGATTTCGCGATGCCACCCTTCCTGCGCAAAAATCAGCGGTTCTTCCAGTACGCGTGGATAAAAAACGCTATCCAGATATAATTCTGTTAAGTTACGAAAATCCGCATCGTTTCGACTGGCCACCGGAAAGACCGTGCAATCCGGGTACGTCATGGCATTCAAAAACGTCTGAAGGCTGGATTTCATAATGTCCCACATGGGTTCTTTTGTACGGAATTTGCGAGATCCGTTGAGAACGCAATGTTCCATGATGTGCATGTTGCCCGTTGCTCCCATGGCATTGGTAGGAAAAGCAATCGCAAACATTTTGTTGGGATCCTCATTTTTTAAATGGTAAACGGATGCGCCGGTCCCGTCATGGCGATAGCGCCGTACCTGAAACGGCTCTTCGGATACAAAATCTTCCTGTAATAGCGTAAATCCCTGCATGACAGCCTCCTTTTTTTCTCCCATTATAGCCCATGCCAATCCGATCGCCCACAAGCAAGGCGGCAGTTTTTTTCGTTTTAGGTTATGATGGACAAAGGAAAAACGCACGTTTTCCGGACTCATGACATCAATCTATGTTGTCCGAAGCGATAGAAAGGAAATATGATGCTGAAACTCATCTCTTGGAATGTTAACGGTCTGCGTGCTCAAGTGCGCAAAGGCTTTCTAGAAAAACTGGAAGCGCTGGATCCGGATATCCTGTGCCTACAAGAAATCAAACTGTCCGAAGGCCAGTTAGCGCTGGATCTGGAACATTACGAAGAATACTATAACTATGCCGAGCGCAAGGGCTATTCCGGCACGGCCATCTTTACAAAGAAAAAGCCGCTTTCCGTCACGTACGGCATCGGTATTCCCGAACACGACCAAGAAGGGCGCGTGATCACGATGGCTTTTGAATCCTTCATTCTGGTGACCTGCTACACGCCAAATTCCAAACGTGGTTTGGAACGACTCGACTATCGTCAAGTGTGGGAGGATGCCTTTCTTGCCTATTTGAAAAAATTGGAAGAGGATAAACCGGTTGTCGTCTGCGGGGATCTGAACGTCGCGCACAACGATATCGATCTGGCAAATCCCGCCTCCAATCATAAGAACGCCGGCTTTACCGATGAGGAACGCGCCAAGTTCAATCAGCTTCTGGATAACGGCTTCATTGATACCTTCCGCTACTTCCATCCGGATGAAACGGAGGCCTACACCTGGTGGTCCAACTTTGCTAATTCACGTGCTCGTAACATCGGTTGGCGCATCGACTATTTCCTAGCTTCCGAAGCCTTAAAGCCACGCCTGATCTCCGCTTCCATTCATGCGGACGTCATGGGTTCCGATCATTGCCCGGTGGAATTGCAACTCGATGCATAATAAAAACAGCCTGTCGATCCGATGACCGACAGGCTGTTTTTATTATGCAGGGTTAACGTGACGACAAGATTCCTTTACCGACCGAATTAACGCCACCCAAAATGGTGACGCTGTCCAGACGGGAGATCTGTTGCTGCACCGCATCTGTTAGATTCGCCTTTGTCGTCAGAAGAATGGATGCGGACCATTGCTGTGCGAGCGGTGCCGCAACCAACGCATCCGAGAATTTTTCACCGCTGACAAGAATACCGCGTTTTGTCTGTGGGAACAGCTTCGCAACGACGGCGGAAAGCTCATAGCGATTTGCTGCGCTAATGCGCTTGACTTTACTGCTCACAAGTTGCCCCAAGGCGTTTTCAGCCGCCGTAGAAACAGAGTTCTTGCCCCCTACCACATACATGGAGAGATACGTCCCATTCTTTTGCAGTTGGCGAGCGACGGACTCCGGCACGGCATTCTTACTGATAAGCGCAATTTGTGCATGATAGCGCTGTGCCAGCGGCGATGCCATCAGCGCATCGGAGAACAGCGTGCCGTTTAAGGCTATGGTGCCGCCCTTTGGATTCGAGAGGGTCTTTGCATTGACTTCATAGCGTTCTTTTCCGTCAATACGCTTTACTTTTGCGACAGGCGCAGCTTGGCGCAATGCACTTTCTACAGCGGAACTGTCCGAGTTCTTCCCGCCCAAAATAATAATCTTTGAAGGAGATAGCGTCTTCAGGCACTTTCTAGTTGCTTCCGGTAATTTTGTACTCGTCGTATACAGAATCGGCATTTTACCTGCCGAAAGATTGGTCGCACTCATGGCGTCGCCAAAGGCGGCGTTATTCACTACCAATACGGTCTCCGCCTTTACGAAATATTTCCTAGCCACCAACGCGGCCACTTCTTCACGATTCGAACCGCTGAGGCGAGAAACTCTTGGCTGCGGCTTTTCATCCTTTTCAGAGGGTTTTGAAATCGATGTATCTGCCTGTACCGTCGCAGCGCCGGACACTTTCGCGTTGCCAACCTGTGCGGTTAAGTTGACTTTTCCTGTTATCGCAAAGGTGACCTTGCTACCATCCACGCGGCAAGCATTGGCTGGCGGACCTGGTCAATGCCGTGGGACACAGGCTTTACGGCGGCTTTTCGCACTTTCCCCTTTTGCCGCCGTAATCAGAAGGAGTCGATCTTACGGCCGCCGTTTATCGCTGCCGGTTATCGTTCGATAAAAATGGTTTTTAAGCTTCCTCGCACATCCAAGAGAAGGCTTGCGCCGTTATCCGCCACGACGTGATGGCTGAGTGAGCGATCGCCGAAGACCCAGCATACACAGGCAGCGATGACATTAAAATGGGATACAATCAAAACTTGGGAATCACAGACCGGTCGGAGGCGAAATCCTTCGATCGGAGGATTGCCCTTGCGTTCTTGTTCGGTCAGCTCGTCCAGGAAATTCCACACGCGATCACAGAGATCGTCAAAGCTTTCGCCTTCGGGAATGCGATAGCCCATGGGATCTGCCAGATAATTGGCATAAACCTCAGGGAATTTCTCTTGACATTCCAGGCGAGTGTGGCCGGTGAAGATGCCGAAATTGCGCTCTCGTACGCGCGGCTCTAAGATCGGGTCGTAAAAGCCCAGTATCTTGGCCGTTTTGAGCGTTCGTGCATAGTCGGAAGCATACACTCGTTCAAAGGGAACGGATTTCAATTTCTTTTTTACGCTGCGAAGTTGTCTAGCCGCTTCCGGAGCAAGCCGTGTTTCCGGTTCACTGTAGGTCATGCTTTTGTTCGATTCGCTTATACCATGCCGTATCACATAAATTCTCATCAGCGATCCATCCTCTTCCAGTTTACATTGGCGCGCCACAAGAAAAAGGCAATTTCCGCTGTCAATGCAAGAAAAGCGACGATCGGAATGCCGCTAAGCGTCGGTCCGGCAGGCCCTTCCGGGCCGTAAAAATAGCTCATCGATCCAATTAGCCCGTAAAAGGTTGATGGCGCCTCGCGATGAATAATTTGTAAGGTATTCGCCTCCCAATAGTAGGGAAACCATGCACTGAGATGCGTCACCAGTATCGCCGTTATCAGCAAACAGAGAAGGATACCGGCCAAGCGAACGGCAAACTTTCCAAACTTTAATCGTCCGTATGCAAAGAGGCGCTCTGTCCACCCCAGTACCCAAAATAAAAGCACAAGTACCAACGTCCAGCGAAGAACAAAGAGCAATACACCGATGGCGGGGCGGCCCATCAGAAACAGAAAAGGAACATTAAATGTCGCAGCATGTTCCGTAAGGCTGGCGATATCTTGGCTAAAAGTATCCATGCCGCTGCCCTCCAGCGGAAAAAAAGCGATCAAAAAGCGTAGTGCAATGAAGGTCAGGCCATACGAAACGATGAAATTCAACCACTTGGCTACCATCATTTTCCAAGGTGCTAAAGGCGTAAGAAATGTCAGTATGCCATCGGCATTGGTCAGTTCTCGCTTTATATTCAAAATAACGTAAACGACCGCTGCCATGCCCAAGCCTATCCCTAAGATAAAAGGCAGGATAATCCCCATCGTCAGATATAGCTTATGCTGAATTATCAGGCGCACGATAAAGTAATACAGTGTCGCTGCCATGAAAAACGTCAAAAAGAACGGAACGCTTCTTTTCCATTCGTAAACGAAGCGCTTTAGCATCTTATACCTCCCAGTCCAGATGATCCTCGGCCAAAATCAGAGAAAAAACCCATTGCAGGGTGGTTAAAAGAAACATCCCGGCTAGCACCGCCACAGACCAGACCGATCTACCTTCTTCCGAGACTTGCAGACCGCTCATCCAAAAATTTTGCATGATATAGGTTGCCGGACGGGTATTGACAAGCGTTCCCTGCAGCACGTCCAGATACCAGGGAAAACGCAGCATTACATTATTTGCCACCCATATCCAAAAACAGCAGAGGCCGATCGTACAAAAGAAAGCAAACACGCGCCCAACGACCGTCGGCACCTTGCCCGCCAAGTGGAATCTTTGTCCGAGGCGATGTAATAACAGCTGTAGTGCCATCACCAAGGTAATGAGAAAGAGCAGTTCGAGAAGAGCTACCGGCAAGTGCAAGAGCAACAGTTGCGGAGAAAAGGCTGTTAATCCCTGGCGCACGGCTTGCAGCGAATGCGTTTGCAAAAATTCACGCAGCAGTTCCAGCAAAACGCTTGAAATCATATAGAGAACGGCACTGAGCAACAAACTGCACACGACGGCAAGGAGCGATTTCCGTTCCGGTTGCGGCAGCAAATGCCCGAACGCATCCTCCATTATGGTAGGTATCGCACGAAATAACTCTCGCAAAAAGCCGGCCACCAGATGAAGCTGTGCCAATAAGGCGCCGACATAGCGTACGAGATCAGCATCCCATTCTTTAACATAACGTGCCAGAACTTGCGATACGACCAGCACAAGAAGTGCGGATAACAGTATGCCCATACGGGCGTTTCGCGTTTCTCGCCGAAGGAGCGAAAAATAGTATTTCATGGTCGCCTCCTATCCGAAAATCGTTCGATACACGGCATCCAGATCGGCGTTTTCTTCCTGGCGAATGGCTTCCGCCGCGCCGTAACGTACGATACTGCCTTCTTTGAGGAAGCAGACCTCGTCAAAGATGCGCTCCAAATCGCGCACCTGATGCGTCGTAATGAGCATGGTGGCCTCATCGCCGAGGGCTTCGATCAGGATATCCAACACTTCATCGCGCACAATGGGATCCACGCCGCCAAGGGGCTCGTCCAACAAATACAAGCGCGCCCGACGACTCATGGCCAGAGAAACGGCCAGACGATCCCGATAGCCCTTCGACATTTTGGAAATTTTCGTATGCTTCGGCAGCGCCAATCGCTCCGCTAACGCATCAAAACGCTCCCGATCAAAATCCATAAAAAAGGTTTCAAAATAGTGGCGCGCCCGCTCGACGGTCATATCATCGCTGAGAAACAGCGTATCCGGCAAATAAGAAACGAGCGCTTTTGTCTCCGTGCCGGGTTCCATGCCATCAATCTCCACGCGACCGCCCGATTTATGCGCAAGGCCTGCTAATATGCGCAGCAAGGTCGTTTTTCCCGAGCCATTCGGGCCCAAGAGTCCCAGCACGTGGCCATTCAACAAGGCTAAATTAATATCCTGCAAGACCGTTTGTCCGGCAATCTTTTTCGAGAGATGGGAAATCAATACGACCGGTTCGCCTTCGCCTTCCGGGAGGCCATCCTCCGGCGCCTCTTCTAACGGCGCCTCTTCCGCCAGTACCTCTTCAGATTGAACCATTTCCGGACTTTCGGCTTGGATCGGCCCGTCCTCCGGTATCGCTTCGTCATCCACCACCGGCAACGGTGCCGTATCCTCAGCAATGTTTTCAGCGGTGTTTTCTGCGGATTCCTCCGTCGGCACGCTAAGCCAATCTGAGGTCGGCGTTTCGACCGTTTCTGCTACCGGTTCTTCCTCAACCGGATCGGGTTCCGCGCCGCGCAATAACTCCGAAACGGGAACAACACGTTTGTCTTCACTCATGCTCTCTTCCCCCTGTCTTCTTTTCTTATGACCGCTATGCTCTTTTTTATGCTTATCCTTGTGCCCCATCATAGCCTCCCGCCATCAAGATCAGCCCGACAATTCGATCATCTGCCAGATGAAATTCGCGGGCACGGCGAAACAGCTCGGTTGCTTCTTGCAAAACCAGGGCTTCTTGTAAACGACGACGCGCTTCCGGATCGGTAGTCAGAACCAAAACACCTTGTTGCTCTTCAAGGACTTGACGTTGTTTTAGCAACAGCAGAGCGCGCTCAATCGTGCTCTTCGTCGTCCGATAACGCTTCATCAAAAGATTGACCTCCGGAAGAGACACCTCCCCGCCGTTATCCTCGCGCAGCAATTCTTCTGCCATTTGTTTTGCTATCCGTTCATACAGTGTCGCGACCATCGGGCCTCCTCTTTCTTATGGGAATATTAGGGATGCAAGCGTTGCTACCTTTTTCCCTCAACAAACGGTATCGTATTGATTACAAAAGGCGCGCATCGGACAAACTTGGCAGAACGAAGCATCGCTCGTATGAGCAGAAAAAGCACCTCTTTCAATGGCTTCTATCGTTTTCGTCACTTCCGCCTGAAAAGCTATTCTTTCCTCGGAGGAAAAAGCAAAACGATCCATGGGTTGCTCACGTTCGCTCTCGGCAGTGTAATAGAGAATCTGGGACTCTTTTATGGATACATCGCTTTTGTCGTCTTTGTCTTCCTGTTTGGTTTCATCGCCATCGCCGATAAGGCAGCGATAAAACCGCAGCTGATCGCGATAGACCGCTTGCCCGGTGGCAGCGGGACGCGCCGTTTTGAAATCCACGAGCATTTTTCCGCCGTCCAGTGCCAAGTCAATGGTGCCTTCCCACAGATAGCCGTCTCGTATAGCGTGCAGATTCCATTCTGCTGCATACAGGCGATGCGGCGGGAACGGCTCTGCCGCACAGAAAGCCGCTACTTCCTCTTGTGCGCGTCGAATGCTGTCCGGTGTTAATAGCGCGCCGGAGCGACGAAATCCTTCCCCCACCCATTGTACCATGGTACGCGTGTCCTCCGGGGATGGAGCATGGACTGTTTTTTTGAGATACGCCACCGTGCGCGCCAGACACGCATGCACCAAAGTGCCGTAATCTGCCGCCTTTGTGCGCGGCGTGGGGAAACCCATCTTGCGCAAGAAAAAATATTGGCGCGGACACTGACGATAGCGGGCAATATCGCTCGTAAAGGCATAGGGTGTTTTTTCCGGCAACACCTTCTTCGTCGGAAAGGTTAAAGCCTCAAGATCCTTGGCTGTGAGTGCCGGATCATCCGCCCCGGTGCGGATGCCCGTTTCGACCAACAGGCGCTCTGCCCTTGTGCGCGCGGTATACATAAGCCGCACCTCGTCCATTGCTGCAGCGGTTTCTTCGGGCAACTCTGAGCCAGACGCCCCCGCTCGCTTTAAGACAGCAACCCCACGTCGGGAAACGTAGGCGCGTCGCTTCGGCGAATGCACCAAAAACACCGCCGCATATTCCAATCCCTTGGATTGATGGATGGTTAAGAGCGGTAAATGCCCTGTCGGCACGTCTTCACTTTCTTCCGGCGATGCAGGCAGTCGTGCCTCCTCAATGGCGGGCAGAATCTCCGTAAATAAGAATGCCGCCTGTGCCACAATATTTTCCTTGGTCCATCGCGTATCTCCCGCCTCGGCCAAGGTCAACATCTCCTCCACGACAGTCATAAAATGCCGCAGTGCTGCTATATGCTCAAGAGCTGGAAGTTTTCCCTGCAACGCCTCTTCTAGGGAGCGATGCAACGGATCCACGCCGAAAAAGCGATAACAAAGTTCCCCAAACGTGACGCTTCCCTCATGCAATGCGCGACGAAATTCCTCCGCCACACGCTCACACGCTGAAAAAGCGGTTTTCGGGATGTCATTAGCATAAGAAACGAAGATGTCCAAATCATGACGCTGCACGGTTCCGTCTTTAAGCGCTTGGGCAAGATAGGGGCGAAACGCCAACGTGATACAGCCCATCAGTCGGCGCACATCGCGATCCGCCAACAGCGTACCGCCGCGCGGCATATGTGTCGGTACGCCCTGTTCCCGCAATGCTTTAGCCAGAACCAGCATGGATGCAGACCGCACGGAAAAGGACAGAACCGCCATGCGCTCATAGGGCACGCCCTTCTCATGCACCGCGCGAATGGATGTGGCCAGACGCTTCGCCCAAAGCTCTACATCGCCACAAAAAAGCTGCTGTAGCGCACTTTCTTCCGACAGTGACGCATCCGCCGGCACTAAATTCTTCTCCAGTCGGTACACGACGTCATCCCTGCCCGCCTTCAACTGCTCCACTTCCTGCCTTAGCCGTTGCTCGGCAACACGTAAAATCACACCATCGCTACGATAATTTTCCTGCAACGAAATGACCGTCGCACCTTCATAGCGATGGGTGAAGTCCAGCAAATTGCGGACGCTGGCGCCCCGAAAGCGATATAAGCTCTGGTCGTCATCGCCAACGACACACAAATTGCCGCTCTTCGCCTGCAATAAACGCAAAATCCGCTCCTGAATGGGATTGGTATCCTGATACTCATCCACCATCAGATAGCGACATTTTTCCTGCTCTTCGGCAAGAACAGCGGCGTCGCTTCCCAGAAGCAATGCCGTGCTAAAAAGCATTTCACTGAAATCTAACCGATTCTGCTCTTGCAAAATTCGGCGATAGCCTTGCAGCATGGCCACCGCCGCCCGTGTCGGTGCATCCTGTCCCCGTAAATCGGCAAAGCCTTCCCGCAGCTGATCCAAAAACGCGCCCAATGCCCGCAAGGCGTGCCCATCCTTGGTCAGCGACAGCCGCAGCGTCTCCACATTTGGAATCGCTTGAAAGACATCCAGATGCGACGCTAACAGCATCCGCCTTCCCATTTCATCCAGTGGTGCCCACCCCGGAGCAAAGCCCACGCGATCCGCATAGCGCTCCAGCAAATCCCCCGCCAATTGGTGGAAATTGCCGACATGAATCTCTCGTGCCGCCTCCTCGCGATGCGCCCCCTGCAAGAGTTGACTCAAGCGCGTCACCAGCTCCCGTGTTGCCTTTCGCGTAAATGTCGTCACCGTAATGCCGGCGGGATTCACCTGTTTTTCCACAATCAAATACGCCACGCGCTGCACGAGAGTCATGGTCTTCCCTGCGCCGGGACCTGCCAAGATTAGCACCGGTCCTTCCGTGGTCTCGATGGCTTTTTTCTGTTGGGCATTCGGTTGAAACATGCGCACCGCCTTTCCTTCCTTTATTCTATCAAATCGACGGATGGCGGCGGGCGGGTTTTCGTGCGTTTTGAAGAAATAAAGCATGTGACGTGGCACTCCTCATGGCGCAGAAAATAGGATAAAGTGTCGTTACAGTTATTGTTCAAGTCCGTGCACAGATGATATACTTCTTCTCAGTGAAACGATGCAACACGGGTTCAATACCGCCGTGGCATCGCTAAAAAATGGAATTTCGTCACGAAGAGTGACATATCCTTTAGAAAGGAATTTAGTATGCAAGAGCCGGAAAATCAACAGCCGTCGTCTGAAACGAAAGCCTCTCACGCGGAAGAGGAGAAGCAACCCATTCATATGCACGCAGCGGAGCGTGCACAGCATCGTCGCCAAAAAAGAGAGCGACGCATGATCGGGTGGATTCTCATCCTATTATTGTTTTGTACCGTAGCGTTTTTCTTGTTAACATCACTTGTGAAACATTTCATGCCCAAAAAAGGGACGGTAACGCCGCCAGCTTCTTCCATGGTGACTACACAGAGTTCTGTGCAAGAGAGCCATGCCAAAGAAGCCGTCTCTAACGACTCCGCACCATCCGAAAGTAAGGTAGTATCGGACAAGAGTGAAGAAAGCATTGCTGAGGCGGGTACGGGTATTTTTGCCGGAACGGCACAGCCGAAAGCCAACACCGGCGACGCTGTCCAAGATGCGAAAGGGAAAGGCAATAACCACAATTCCGCTGCCAATGTGTATGCCTACAACACCACGGATGTGAAAGAAGCCATGTATCATGGCAAAAAGATTTTCGATCATCGCCTGGCGTTTTTGACCTTTGATGATGGTGTGGATTCCAACTCAACGCCATTGCTACTGGATACGTTAAAGGAACTGGGCGTACCGGCTACGTTCTTTATGGTCGGAAAGTCGTTCACGCCTAACCATAAGGCTTTGCTGGAGCGAACCATGGCAGAAGGGCATGCGCTGGCGCTGCATTCGTTCGATCACATCTATGAAAAGCTCTATCCCGGTCGCCATGGCAATGCCAAGGAAATTTTTGGGCAATATAAAAAATGTATGGATGCCCTGCACGAGCTTTTGGGCGACTCGGTCAATCCTAAAGTCTGGCGCTATCCGGGTGGCCATATGTCGTGGAAGGATCTGGACGAAGGGGACAAGTTGTTGGCAAAGGAAGGCGTGCAATGGATTGATTGGAACTGCCTAAATGGCGATGCAGAAGGCAGAAAATCGCCAACTTCCACGAAGGCACAAGTTTCCCGCATTATTGAGTCTTGGGGAGAATATGGTAAGCCACAAGTCATCACCATTCTGATGCATGACACGGGCGCTAAGACGCTGACGCGAAATTCGGTGCCGGCCATTGTGAAAGCACTCCGTGCGGAAGGATTCTCTTTCGGCGTGCTGGAATAGGTAAAGTAATAAAAAAGCGGAAGGCGGCCTGTCAGGCCGCTTTTTTGCTGTCCGCGATATCGCTATCCGATTTAGAAAAGGTTTTTCTATTTTCTCCATGCTTTTTTAACGCTTGAATTCGTTATATAATGAAGTCGAAGGATTAGATCCCGGCAAACGTACATCTTTCGCCATGGGAGAAAGGGGTGCCTTTAATTTTTCGGGCAGGAAAGGAGGAATTTCGTTTTTCCCCGTAGCCTTCGGAACATTTCAGGAGAGAGGAGGATAGTATGGTCAGTTTTATTATTTGTTTCTTGTTACTGGTCGGAGCTTTCTTTACATATGGTAAAGTCACCGAGAACACGTTTGCTCCCGATGATCGTGAAACGCCGGCTATTCGTCTCAACGATGGTGTGGATTACGTCGTTCTGCCGCAATGGAAATTATTCCTCGTTCAATTGTTGAATATCGCAGGGCTAGGCCCGATCTTCGGCGCACTGCAAGGCGCTCTCTGGGGACCCATTGTATTCTTATGGATCACCTTTGGTACGATCTTTGCCGGCGGTGTGCATGACTTTTTCTCCGGCATGATGTCGGCGCGTCATGATGGTGCGTCCATTACAGAAGTCTGCGGTATCTATCTTGGCCCTGTGATGCGTAATATCATGCGTATCTTCAGCGTCGTCCTGCTCGTAATGACCGGCACCGTATTTGCTGTCGGTCCCGCCGGTTTGATCGTTAAATTGTTGCAAGAAGGCGGCATCACCGGGGTGATTGCCAGCACCGAATTCTGGCTTTGGCTCATCTTAGCGTATTATTTCATTGCTACCTTTATGTCTATCGATAAGATTATCGGTCGTATTTACCCGATCTTCGGCATCTGTCTGATTGTAATGGCCATCGGTGTCATCATCGGTATCTATACGAATCCGAATTTCACCATTCCTGAAATTTGGGATCACTTTACCAATATGCATCCGAAGGCAACGCCGGTATGGAGCGTTATGTTCATCACCGTCGCCTGCGGCGCGATTTCCGGTTTCCATTCCACGCAATCGCCGTTGATGGCGCGTTGCATGAAATCCGAACATCAGGGCCGTTTCGTCTTCTACGGCGCCATGGTTACTGAAGGTATCATCGCTCTGATTTGGGCTGCTGCCGGTTGCTCGCTGTACCAGGTTACCGGCGGACTCAGCACGGGTCTGGCTAAAATCCTGACGAACGGTCAATCCGCCGCCATCTATGACGTCTGCATTAAGACCATGGGCAAAGTAGGCGTATCCCTTGCGATGATCGGTGTTATTGTTTGCCCGATCACTTCCGGCGATACTTCCTTCCGTAGCGCTCGTTTAGTCTTGGCCGACTGGTTCAAGATGGATCAGGTCAACATGAAGAATCGTCTGTATCTCTGCGTTCCTCTGCTGGGCGTTGGTGCTATTGTTGCCCATCTGGACTACATCGTCGTTTGGCGTTACTTCAGCTGGACCAACCAGACATTGGCTATGATCGTGTTGTGGACCGCAGCCATGTATCTCTTTAAGCATCAGAAGAATTATTGGCTCTGCGCGGTTCCGGCCACCTTTATGAGTGCCGTTTCCATGACCTATTTCTTCTATGCCAAAGAATGCTTGAATTTAGGTACTGGCATCGCGTATCCTGTCGGTATCGTCCTCGCCGCCTGCTTCTTGGGCTTGTTCCTCTATGCAACTAAGAAGGCAACGCCCGATACACCGAATGTCGCGGCATAATAAAGAGTCAAAAGAGGCGGGGTCGGGTCTGAAACCGACCCCGTTTTTTTAACAAAGGAGGCACTATGCTTTTTGAACCCAAAGCATTAAGCACGACAACGCTCCCTAAAGAGGAGCTTGAAAACGATCTGCGAAACGCGAAACGCTTCGGTCCCTGTGCTATCGGTGATAAGGCCCTCTACTTGGGGCGCTATCTGCGCGATCGCAGTCTCTACGTTCCTGTTTCCTCCGTGCATCGTGCTTTCAAACGCGTAGCCATGAGCCGCGGCGGCTTCAATCGCAAAGGTCTCTTTGCCACACTCCCCTATCTTGTGGTGCTCTTCGACGATGGCAAGGAACGCTCCTGCCTGTTCAAAAAAGAGGAGGATGTGGATCTTTTCCTTCTCGAAATGAAACAGCGCCATCCGGCTATTAAGCGCCACAGTAAAGAAGCGGAAAAGCTATTAAAAGAGAGACGCTATCGCCTCGAAGAAAAGAAACGAAAATTGGAACAGGTGAAAGGCCTGGCCGTCATCCACACATTGGATGAAAGCATTGCATTGCTGGAAAAGACACCGCGCCTCTCGATTGAACTAAGCGCCGCCGCCAAGCAGAAACGCATGCACGATATGAGTAACCCTGCCTATAAATGGGTGGCGCTGGCCATCACCATCATGGGGGTGCTCGCCGCACTCTATGGCGCCTATCAATTCTTGCATGGTGCAAGCTTCAGTATTTTCTTCATGCTCTTCGGCTTCGGGGCCATCTTTCTCTTTTCGGGCGCCCACGTGCTCCCGACTTCCGAGAATAACCGCACCGCCATTCTGCGCCGTTTCGAGAATAGCATCGATGCCATGGAAAAGGCACTCGCCGATACGCCCGACTTCCCGGTTCCCGCGCGCTATGCGCATCCGACCGTTTTGCAATGGATGGAACAGATCATTGCCGATCAGCGTGCTGACACCGCCGCTGAAGCGCTGGAACAGTTGAAAAAGGATCTTAAAGCCTTAAATGCTGACGTGGAAGTTGATCCGGAAGAATTTGAAGATATTATCACCATAAAACCGCTTTTCTTGGTGCATCATTACGAATGAGAAGGGACTAACCCAAAAAACAGGATTTTTACGCAACACGAAGAACAAACGTAAAGATAGTGAGAAAAGCACGGTAGCGAGTAACGCGTAATACCGTGCTTTTTAAATGTAGCAATGAAACACGGTAGGCTTTTTCCCTGGAATACAGTACAAAATTGGCATACTCGTAAAAGTACTGTACTTATTTCGCTCGAAATACAGTACTTTATTAAAATCTAGCAATTTACACTGTAGTTTTCTCTCCCTAATTACAGTGCAAAACTAATATTGCGACAAAAACACTGTATCTTGCCGCATTTTTTTACAGTACAAATCTCGCAAATTCAAAAAAGCACTGTATTTCACCGCATTTTTCTACAGTATAAATCTCGCAAATTCCGAAAAGCACTGTATTTCACCGTTTTTTTCTACAGTACAAATCTCGCAAATTCCGAAAAGCACTGTAGCGCCCCTCCCTTAAGCGGTTGCACTGCTTTTCATGCCCACGCTTGCGTTTGCCTTGCCATTTTTTATAAAACTGTCTACAATAGTCTGACAGTGTTTCTTGGCACCCACTTTAAAAATCAAGATGGTGTCTTTCCGACACCTTTTATGTTGCCACGAACACTCCAATTTCTAAGGAGGTTCTCATGAACAAATCAGTATCGTTAAAGTCTCTTTTTTCTACGAAAACACTAGCAAGACAAGGCGTCATCGCGGCCGTCTATGTGATCTTCACATTGTCGGGATTCGGCGTCAGCTACGGTCCCGTACAATTTCGCTATTCAGAAGTCATGAACTGGCTGGCGTTTCTGGATCCTAAAAATGTGATCGGTTTGACCATCGGCTGTCTGATTTCCAATATCTGGAGCCCGTTTGGCGCCATCGATATGGTGGTTGGCACGCTGGGCACATTGTTGGCGACGGCATGCATGGCCAAAGTATCTTCCAAATGGGTGGCCGGACTGTTCCCATCGCTATTTTCCTTCTTATACAGTGGCGAAGCACTCTTCCTGGGAGAAATTACAACGGATCTTTTCCCAATCGTTACCGGACAAATCATGTTGTCCGAATTCATCATTACCTATATTATCGGCCTGCCGGTGATGTATTTCCTCACGCGTAACAAAGCGGTACACAATACTTTGCTGGATGCAAGCACCCTCCCCACGAAGGAAAGCCTGACAGGAAAAAAGGAATTCCTGTTTTAAGGAATTCCTCTTCAAATCATAATTGGGGATCGGAAAATCATATCTCAGCGGAAGGTGCCCTTTTTGGGGCGATCTTCCCTCTCTAACGAGGCTCTACCACAAAAGTCGGAGCAGTGTAATAGTCACGCAATCCGGAAATGATGTGGGTTTGGCCGATGCGCACATAGCAACCGCTGAACGCTTCGTCAAAGAGAAAACAGCCTAACACATGACCAAAGGGCTCCACCATAAAGGGAGAATCCGCCATCTTCGAGCGATCTTCCCGGGACAGGAGCTCTTTTATTGCGCCCTGAAGCGGATGTGACGTGCCACATTCGGCATCGCTCTTTAACACCAAAAACGGTGTGGGCGATACGTCCACGTAATCCTGATAGATGTACTGATCCAGCGGCAGCGCCTGAATCTGTTCTTTCCATGCCGCATGACTATGATCCCTCCCAACAAGAATGCCTTGGGAAGCATACGAATTGTAAGGCTTTAATATATAGCGATCTTTATTTTGCAACACTTCCTCCACGTCCTGTGACGTGGCAAGTTCCTTCGTAAAGGGCACGTGTTCCTGAATAAAGGCCCATTCCTCCGGCGTTACAATCGCCTTTGTTTGTGGATCGTGCATCATAGAGAAAGTCGTCTTCGCATGCATGACTTGCGAACGGAACGAACCGAAGGACAGAAACGCGCCGTCGCGATACGCTGCTTCAAAATCACGCGCTTCCTCACGAACACCGACAAAATCCGAAGTCACCATACGGCGATAGACGAGATCCACCGGAGCTTCCTTGCCGGTTTCTGCATCGCTGCCCCAGAGCTTACCATCGCGATAATGCATCCGGCGCACATCGCAAACCATGGCTTCCACGCCGGCTGCCGCAAAGCGATCGCGATACACCTGAAACTCTATGCCGGTTCCTTTATCCAATAAATCGACGATGGCGACGGATCGAGCCTCGCGACCCCGAATGCTGCGATAGCGTGCTAAAAATTTTGCCACTAAGCTATCGAACAGTTCAAAGCGAGAAATCTTCCATTGATCACGCATATCTTGAAAAATCAGACTGTCTTCCAGCAAATTCCCCAGCACGCGATCCTCATTCATGGCAGAAGAGCCGTCCGTGTTGAGTTCGCAGAAGCGATATTCCCCATTGCCATTGTAAAAAATATCGTAGCGACCCACGGGTACGGGAATGTCATAGCCCGGATCAAGCAAAATCAGTTCTTCTATGGTCGGGTCAAAATGAAAGCCCCGGCGATAGGCCGGATTTTTAACGTAGGCATCGGTCATTTTACGTCCGATGGAAACCATGGTTTCTATCATCGTGCGAAACACGGCAACATCTGCCGGCGTCAGGAAGAATCCCTGATACGTCATGGGCACAATGGTCCCGTGATAGAGGCGGCGTTCTTCCCGACTGGAAGAAATGCGATGATCGGCATCGCCGGCATAGCGCATGGGATCCGTCAACACCCGATGAATATATTCTTTTGTAAACTCAGGATAAAACATGACGTGCTTCCCATTTCCTCAATGCTTTGGTCCAGCCTTCCTTTGCGACGTTGCGCGCAAGGACACTGCGCGGCGTATCCAGATTCTTCCACAAGATCTCCAGAGGATCCAGCAATTTCCCCTCTTGCACGGACAAGCCTTCGCGTGCCATCGCCAGTAAGCCCAGCCCCCAATTCACAAAATAATCCGAATGATAGTAGCCCTGAATGCCGTTATCGCGACCAGAGTTCTTGCCGCGCTCGACCCAATCCACTTGCATGGGCGTAAACATATCCTGCAAACGGCGCATATTATTCATGTTGTACAAAAGCCCCTTCAGCATTGCTGCAGCGCCAAAAGCCCACGAAGCGGGGACGGAATCCATCATGCGAATTTCCAAAATTTGCTTGGCGCGAATATCCGGAAACACGATGGACATACCGTGTTTCACCAAACATTGGGCTTCCTCTTCTGTTTCTGTTTCGTCGAGGATGTCGGACAGCGTCCGATCCCCCGTCGCCTTGATGGCATCGCCACAGGGAACAAAGATCGGCGGTGCGGAAAGCACCCAATCAGCATAGCTTTCGACGCTGAAATCCGGATCAAAGACTGTCGGCGGAATGCCCGTACGCGCCGGATCCGTATGACGCCATATTTCCTGCCGTGCATTGAATTTTTCAAGCGCTTTGCCTTCTCGCTGCGGGGCTGAATCAAACAAGGTATAAAAAATCGGAGAAAGCGCTGCAAGCACCCGATACTTGCTGACAAAGTCGGCGTCGCTGCCGACATCCACAGAAACCTGAAATGCCGCGCTTTGTCGCATCATCGCTCGCGCCAGGTTGCCTTTTTGACTCATATGCGCATCCATGAGTTCGTAGCGATGCTTCGGCAGCAAAGGAATGGCATCAATGGGAGTAAAGGGGTCAACGCCCACCGTGACCAGCACATAGCCCATCGGATCCAAGATTTCATACAAAGCATCTAACATCTCTTGATAGCGATGGAGCAAAATGCGCAGGGATTCGCTTGGCGCGAGAGAAGTTTCCAGCTGTGCGCCGGGTTCCAGCGTAATGCTGTTTCCCAATTTCTCCAGACCGATCAAATGGCCTTCATCATAGGTGGGCGTCCAGGCCGCATGGCGACGCAAAAACGTCTCCAAAATCCCTTCCACGCCTTTTTCGCCGGGATACATCACGCGCTTCATGCTTTCGCGTTCCATCACAAAATGCTCAATCTCCGGCCCCGCCTGCCATCGGATGCGGTCCGTATAACCGCCTCGTATCACATTGGTGATAAGGCGTCTTTTTTCTTCAACTGTCCATCGCTTTCCCATGGTTACCACCTTTCCGGATTGAATCTTTGCCGCAGTTGCTGTTGCATCGCTGTGCTTCCCATTGCTACAAAGCCTCAACACATACCCCCAAAAGCAAAATAGGGTATAATCGAGGAGAAACGCACGAAAGGACGTGTTATGTCTTCTTTAATTACGATTCAATATCTGTACAACAGCGGATTTACCATCTCTTACAAGGACACCTTCCTCGTTATCGATTACTGGAAGGGCGATCTGGTATTACCAACGGATAAAAAGATCCTTTTTATAGTTACCCATGCGCACGCGGATCACTACAATCCTGCCATTTTCACGATGCCGGGAACCGAAAATGCCCGTTATGTGCTTTCGAACGACGTCGAACGCATCGAAAAAGATGGAAAATGTCTGGTGCTGAGCCGTTCGACGGCACAAACCCGCATTCGAAAGATCGTCTACGATCCCCAGAGAACCCATCGCACCGGTCCCAATGCGGTCTTCCGTTTCGGCGATATCGATTTTCACACCTACGGATCCACGGATCAAGGTATTTCGGTTTTATTTACGTTGCATTCGGTGAATTTCTTCCACGCCGGCGATCTCAACGCTTGGAAGTGGCCCTCTTTCACAGAAGCCGAACAGAAACAGGAAGTACGCGATTATCTGCGCATTCTCGAGGAAGTTAGCTTGAATCCCATCGATATCGGATTTGGCGTGCTGGATCCGCGTCTTGGCGAAAACGCCATGCTCGGCCCTTCCCACTATTTGAAGCGATTGCATCCGCAGATTTTTATTCCGATGCACTTCCGTGACGAGCCTGAAATCAGCAATGCTTTTTACAATCGCTACCAGGACCATACGGAGTCGCGCATCCAAACCATCCAAAAATCCGGCGATAAAATCATCGTACAAGGTTAGAAACGGAGCAACCGATGCTTAAGTATTTATTCGTCGACTTTGACGGGATCCTCACCGATACCGAAACCGAAGTCTTTCACCGGATGCGTTCCTGGATTGCACAGCACACCGGTCACTCCCTCACGCTGGAGGAATACGCCCTGGCTGCCGGTTCTTGGCATGCGCATCTGGTCGACTATATGAAGAACCTGTATGGCGATCACTTTGACAGCGATGCCTTCTATCGCTTCGGGCGTACGCTGGAGGGGGAAGTTCTGGGCGCCTTGCCACTCATGCCCGGCGTACGCCGTCTCTTAGATGACGCCAAGAACCTGGGTATTTGCTGTGGCATCGTCTCCTCCAATCTGGCACGCACCATCCAACCTCGCCTTGATTTTCTGCACATTCGCAGCGATTTTTCCTTTGTTCTGACGGCCGAAGATGTGGAAACCTTGAAGCCTGCCCCGGATCTCTATTTGAAGGCACTGGATGTCTCTCAGGTCTCTCCCAAGGAAGCCCTTGTCATCGAAGATTCCAAGAACGGCATCATCGCCGCAACCGCTGCCGGACTCAAAACCCTGGCTGTTCCCTGCACGGTGACCCGCTCTTACCCCTTTACGCAGGCATGGCTAAAGGTCGATTCATTGGAAGCCATTTCGTTGGCCGAGGTCGCGGAGCGATTCGCGAAAGAATCGGCGTAGACCGAAGCGCGATAGCGATGATTCAAAAGGAAGAAGGCGGCCCATCGGGCCGCCTTCTTCCTTTTATTACTACGCCGCCAAAGGCGGCGCCTTTATGAAGGATTCGCTGCACGCGCTTACTTTGCTAAACGCATGGTGTCGCGAGCGATCATGAGTTCCTCGTTGGTCGGGATGACCCATACCTGAATAGCGGAGTCTTCCGCGGAGATTTTCTTTTCCTTGGGTTTGCGCTGGCCGTTGATGGATTCGTCCAGTTTGACACCCATGATTTCAAGGCCCTTGCAGATAGCCGAACGATCGCCAGCGCCGTTTTCACCGATGCCGCCGGTGAAGGTAATGGCGTCGACATGGCCGAGGTCGGCAGCATAACCGGCGACGGTTTCGCGTACGCGCGCATGGAACATATCCAGTGCCAGCTGAGCACGTTCATTGCCATCCTTCGAGGCATTTTCAAGATCGCGGAAGTCGCTGGAAACACCGGAGATGCCGGCAACGCCGGATTCCTTGTTCATGATCGTATCCACTTCTTTGGCGCTCTTACCGAGCTGATTCTGCAGGAAAGTGACAATGGCGGGATCGATATCGCCACAACGAGTACCCATCGGCACACCGGCAAGTGGGGTCTGTCCCATGGAGGTAATGTAGCTCTTGCCATTTTTGACCGCTGTCACGGAAGAACCGTTGCCGAGGTGGCAGGAGATGATATTCAGTTGATCGACAGGAATGTCCATGAGTTCGGCGGCACGCAGGGTCACAAAGTGATGGCTGGTACCGTGGAATCCATAGCGACGAATGCCGTGATCTTTGTAGAGTTCATACGGCAGAGCATACATGTAATTTTCTGCCGGCATGGATTGATGGAAAGAGGTGTCAAAGACAGCAACATTGGGTTTGCCGGGCAGGGCTTCCTGGGCGGCTTTGATGCCTTGCAAGTTGGCCGGATTGTGCAACGGGCTGAACGGAATGTACTGTTCAATCGCAGCGATGACGGCGTCATCGATAAGGATGGAGTCGGTGAATTTTTCACCACCATGCACCACGCGATGGCCGACTGCGTCGATTTCGTTCATATCGGAAATGACACCATGTTCGGCATCGGTCAACGCTGCAAAAACGAGCTGTACGGCTTTGTTATGATCGGGAATGGCCGTTTCCTGCGCCCATTCTGCATCGCCGACTTCCTGTTCCAGGCGAGAGCCTTCAATACCAATGCGTTCCACCAAGCCCTTGGCCATGACCTCTTCGTTATCCATGTCAAAAAGCTGGTACTTCAGCGACGAGCTGCCGCAGTTGATGACTAAAATTTTCATGTTTGCCTCCTGTCGTTCGCTACCGGATCTCCGGAATTACTTGCTTTGCCAAAGCGGAGAAGGATACACACCTTCTTCCACCAGCTTCTTGAAGCCTGCCATCACGGGTTCCTTATCTTCATGATACGTCACGCCCATCCAGGCATCGTTCGTCTTCAAAACTTCCACCGAAAGAATACCCTTTTGGAGGCCTAAGCCGACCGCAGTGGGCAACAACGCTTCAGATTTTAACGGATTCTTTGCAACATCCTCACGGAAGAAGCGATCCAATTCTTTTTCCATCACCTGCATGAAAGCGGGATGGAATCCCCAGAAATTCATGGAGACGACGTTTTCGCCATCCAAATGCTGCTCTACGCCATTCTCATCGATAAAGCGGGCGCCGCTGCCTTCCTTGAAAATCTTCGTGCGCTCGACAATCTGCACCAGTTTGCCGTCTTCGACTTCACAAACGCCACGAGAAACGGAACCGTGATCGGTTAAGGTGTTTTTAATTTTGAAGCCGACCATGGCGTGATGATCCTCTTTCATCTTATCCGAGGTCATAAACGCATAAATTTGGCGATAGGCTTCTTTGCCATAATAATCGTCGGCGTTGATCACTGCAAAAGGTGCATCGATAACGTCTTTGGCCGCGACGATGGCATGCGTGGTTCCCCAAGGCTTCTCACGTCCTTCAGGAATCGTAAAGCCCTCGGGCACAGCCTGAATATCCTGATAAACGATGTGAATTTCCAAATTCTTCGGCAAATGAGCAGTCAAAATCTCATCAAACGCTTCGCGATTCTCTTTTTTGATCACGAAGACGAAACGCTCAAAGCCTGCTTCCACCGCATCAAAGATGGAATAATCGATGATGATTTCTCCTGTAGGGCCGAGCGGATCAATCTGTTTTAAGCCACCATAGCGAGAGCCCATGCCCGCTGCCAATACCAGTAAAATTGGTTTTTTCTCCATATAGGTCCCCTTTCGACCGGCTGTAACTTTTAATGCAGCCATTTGCCTTTTATGATAGCACAAAATGCTCACCTTCCGCAGTCTAACCGTAGAGAGGAAGACATCGCCATGCCCACGACAAAACGATGCCGTACTATCCTATCGCTCAAGGAAAGCATCGCTAACAGGTTACCATCCGTCGTATCTATGCTAAAATGAGAGCAATGGAAAGGAAGTGCATATGAAACTGACACCCCAAGACAAACGCATCGTTTTAATCGGACTGCGGATCACCGCTTTTGCGATCATCCTGGCCTTTCTTTTTTATAATTTACCGATACTCTGGGAGATGTTTCTGGCCTTGTTGGGCATGATCCGGCCTTTCCTCATCGGTCTGTCCATTGCTTTTATTGTAAACATCCCGATGCGCCGCATCGAAGCGCTGATCTTGCGCCTCCCAGTAAGTCCCAAAGTGGCACGTCCCCTATCCATGCTGCTATCCTTTGCCATTATTATCGCTTTCGTCTTCATCACCTTCGCGATCATTATTCCGAATGTCATCACATCGCTGCAAATCTTTATCCGTGCGATTCCGGATGGTTTGCGAGCAGTGCGCTCGTTCATTCAAAATGCCACTTGGCTGGGATCGCTACGCTACACCATTAACGATGCCATCAGCCAGGTGATCAATAATGTGAACAACCTGACCCTGCAGGAATTCATCAATACCTACTTCAAAGGGGTGGACCTTCAGGCGCTGATTTCGCAATTTGCACAAAACATCTTCACGCAAATTAGCTCCGTCGTGAGTATCTCTGTGTCAGCGTTGGTTTCCTTCATCTTTTCGATTTACGCAATTACAAGCAAGGAACGCCTGAGCCATCAATCGAAGAAATTCATTTACACCTTCTTCAGTGAGAAACAAGCAGATACATTGATGTACGTGTCCTATACGGCCTTCGACAGTTTCTATAACTTCTTTACCGGCCAGTTTCTGGAAGCGGTGCTGCTCGGCGTAATGAACTACGTCGGTATGAATTTGCTCGGCTTGGAATATTCGCTGATGATTTCGCTCATGACCATGATGGGCGCACTTATCCCCTTAGTTGGTGCATTCCTGGCGGGCGTGCTCGGTGCCTTCATGCTCCTGACCATTTCCCCGCTTCACGCCATCACCTACCTGGTCTATCTCACTTGCCTGCAGCAAATGGAGGGCAACATCATCTATCCTCGCGTCGTCGGTCAGCAGACGGGATTGCCCGGCATCTGGGTGCTTTTGGCCGTGCTTGTCGGCGCCGCCAGTTTCGGCATCCTCGGCATGTTCCTCTTCGTGCCGCTGGTCTCCACGTTCTACACGATTTTGATGGATTATATGGATCGCCGCATTGTCGAAAAGAATCTGAACTTAGAAAGAAAATAATGGCAACTTACTAGCGATGCCGGCCTTCGGCCGGGTGTGATACGTACGATTTAATACTGAAAAGGCGGCCCGTCGGGCCGCCTTCCTAAAGATAAAAAGCCGGCCAAAAGGCCGGCTTCTTTATGTTCCAGTATTGCCTGCGGGCAGCCGCCAGCAGAGGCATTAATGGCGTTCGTTCAATAGTTCTAAGAATGCGAGCATCTTCTCGGCTTCGTCTTTGCGCTTGGTTTGCTCCTTGAGCGCTTGCTCCGCCCACCGCTGCGCCATCTTGAAATCCGGGGCTACGCCGCGGCCTTCGATGAGGTCATAGGCTACTTCGATCATGGCATTGACATTGCCGGCATCGGCACGTTTCATGTCCGTCTGCACTTCGAGGCTGGTGGTGAGGGGCGCAAAAAAGGCTTCCACATCTTCGCCAAAGGGAGCGATGGCGTTCTTCATGACATCCAAGGCGTGCTCGTCGGTCCATGTCGAAAAGTCGGCGCTGTTTGCCTCAGAGCCTTCCGCCCTCTCACCTGCTGTACCATCGCCGTCCGTCGTCGCCAGATCGGGGGCGAGCAATTGGTCATTGGCGGTTTGGTAGAGGTGCTGCGTCATCCAAATCATATCTTCCTGGGCAGGTGTCAGATCGTAATGCCGTTCCAGAAAGACGATGGCGCCGTTGCGAGAAGTGTCACGTTCGAAGCCGGTGTAGGGCTGGTGAAAGAGGAGGAAGAACAAGGAATGAAATCCAAGGCCGGATAAATCCGGTCCTTCCTCGCCGGGCAGCAGTTGGAAAGACGGTTTCATGGGATTGTCTTCAAGGATCTGCTTAATCGTATGGCCCGCTTCCTCGAGATCCATCTCGTCTCCCATGGCGCCGCTGAGTGCACGGCTCAAAACCGGGGCCACCGCTAAAACACAGGCGTCATGAATCAATTGTGGAAAGGTGTAGGAAATCAAATCTTTCTCCTTTTACAGTTCTTCTGGGCGATGCCGTAGCCGACATTGTTAAGCCCGACCTTCGTCAGTAAGGTTTACTCCACCGTAACGCTCTTGGCCAAATTACGCGGTTTATCCACGTCAAGGCCGCGCAGAGTAGATTCGTAATAGGCTAACAGCTGCATGGGCAGAACAGACAAGCTGGTGGCCCAGAGCGAATGAATGGCGGGAATGGTGATCACTTCACCTACGTCTTCAAAACCTTCCACGCCTTCCATGATGAGCGTAAACACATCCGCACCGCGTGTCTTCACTTCCAACAGGTTCGAACGCGTTTTTTCCATTAACTCCGGCTGTGTAGCAATGCCTATAACCGGCGTTCCCTCTTCGATAAGGCTGATGGTGCCATGCTTCAACTCGCCGGCGGCATACGCTTCCGAATGCAGATAGGAAACTTCTTTCAGTTTCAAACTGGATTCCAGACATGCCGCATAGTCCACACCACGTCCGACAAAGAACATATTCTTCTTATTCAAGAAATGACGCGCCATCTCTTTGTAGCAGTCTTTTTGCTTCAGGATGTCTTCCATTTTACGCGGCAGCGTCTTCAATTCTCCCAAAAGCTCTTGCAATTTCTCTTCGCTGATTTTCTTGTGATGCAGCGCAAGATCAAGCGCTAACAGATCCATAACCAAAAGCTGACAGCTGTAGGCCTTCGTCGTTGCCACGGCAATTTCCGGACCGGCAACGGTATAGATCACGCGATCCGCCTCTCTGGCGATGGAGGAACCTACCACGTTGACAATGGCCAGTGTCGGGGCCCCGAGCGCTTTGGCTTCACGCAAGGCTGCCAAAGAATCCGCCGTTTCGCCGGATTGGGAAATAATGATCACCAAATCCCGTTCCGACAGGATGGGGCTGCGATAGCGAAATTCGGAAGCGATATCTGTTTCCACGGGAATACGGGCCAGGGATTCGATGGTGTATTTCGCCACACAGCCCACGTGATACGCCGAACCGCAAGCAATAATGTGAATGCGATCAAAGGAATCATAAAACTCCGGCGTCAGATGCGAACCCTGGAAGCGAATCCAGCCGTTGGGCTCCAAGAAGTGGCGCAGGGAGTTCGAGATCACGATTGGCTGCTCATGAATTTCCTTCAGCATAAAGTGGTCATAACCACCTTTTTCCGCAGCAGCCACGTCCCAATCGATATGCTGCATCGATAAAGAAATGGGTTTACCCTCGGCATCAAAGAAGGAAATCCCGTCACGTTTTAAAACGGCAATCTGGTCGTCTTCCATGTAATATACGTCACGGGTGTGCTTCAACATGGGCGTAACATCCGAGCCCAAGAAGCTTGCGCCGTCCTTCACGCCCAATACCATCGGTGAATTTTTACGCATCACCCAAATCTCACCCGGGCGATCATAAAACATAATGGCTAACGCATAAGAGCCGTGAATATGAGACTTGGCAACGATTAAGGTCTGCAGCGGATCCTTCTTTTTCGTATAGTAATAATCAATTAAATTGATGCAAACTTCCGTATCGGTCTCGGAATAGAAGGAGTAACCCTTCTCCGTCAGCTCCTGCTTCAATTCTTTATAATTTTCGATGATGCCGTTGTGAACGCCCACGACGCGGTCATCTTTGGAATAATGCGGATGCGCATTGGTTCGAGTGGATTCACCATGCGTTGCCCAGCGGGTGTGTCCGATGCCTTCCTCCCCCTCCGGTTTTGCTTCCGCAATAAGCTTCTCTAAATTCGACAGGCGTCCCTTCTCCTTCAACACCTCGAAGGCGCCTTTATGATTACGAATGGCAATACCCGCTGAATCGTATCCACGGTACTCCAGTTTTTCCAGACCATCAATTAATATTTCAACTGCGGAGGAATCTCCGACATAACCTACAATGCCACACATACTATCTCCTCTCCGAAGAATTCTTCTCGATTACCGAAATTCTTCATCTTGCATTTTATCATAACTGTCCATAGCTTGGACAATGGACGCACCTTCTTCATTGAGGGTAGTCTGTAATTTTCCATCATCCAGCAATGCCCAGCTCGTATGCACGGCAAGCCATTTGCCATCCTCCGGCAGATGATCCGCCACCACCATCGCCAGAAAGTGGTGACTCTTCCGTTCCGCATAGCGTAGAGCTTTTTCGCGCAACATCGCATCCATGCCCGTACCCGGTTCATCCAGTATAAGGATATCGCCCGGCCACAATACGGTGCGCAATAGTGCCACACGTCGTTTCATACCGCCTGAAAGCTGCATTGCCGGCTTGTCCCCAGCATCACTCAATTCCAGAACCTCCAGTCCTTCAGCGATGGCCTCTTCGGAGATCCCCACAAAACGCAAGTTTTCTCGGACGGTGTGCTGTGGTAGCAGTCGATCTTCCTGAAAAAGAATCGCAAAGCGCAACGCCGTATCGTCGTTTTCATAGCGAAGCTCTTGACGGCGCGAGGTTTCGTTTTCGTACACATTGCCACATGCGCCCTGTTCCAGACCGGAAAGCAAGCGCAGTAGCGTCGTCTTTCCCCGTCCCGATGGTCCCGTCAAGACAATGCGATCCCCGATCGCAATACGTCCGGAGACCCGATTCAATATGGTCTGTTCACCATAGACCACTGACACATCCGTCCATCGCAAAAGTGGCCCCTCGCTCTGTTGCGAGGTTGCCCTTGGCGCCGCCTTTTGCACACCGATCCGACAGACGGCATGCACAGCCTTTTTCCACAAAAACAGCAACACTTTGGTATGAAAGGCGCTCAATAACAAAATCCAGCCCGTCCAAGCGAATAGCAATGGCATTTCCAAGGTCAATTTGGATTGAAAGAGGGCTTCCCCCAAGGTATTTGTCGACAGAGCAATCATCTCGGCAGCCGCCCCGCCTTTCCATGCCAAACCGATGGCGTTATGAAAGGCAGCGGTCAAATATGGAGAGACCGTTGGCAACAACAACCCTCGAAATCGCAACGCAGGCGTCACATGAAAGGTATCTGCCATCTCTTCCAAATCATGGTCTACCGAGAGGCGGCCCACGCGCGCATTTTCAAAGACGGGTGGCAGCACGAGCAAAAATACGATAAAAAATGCCAGATGCGCGGAAGGCATCAGAAAAAGAGCAAATAAAATAAAGGACGCCACCGGCACCGCACGCATCAATAAAACAGGTATGCGGCAAAAGCGATAAAGCAGAGGGTGCGTCGCACTCTGCCAGCCGAGCAGACTGCCGAGAAACGCACCGACCAACAGGCCGCCTAACACATGTACTTGTGAAAAAAAGAGGCGCAGAAGAAAGGACAGGTCCTGCACCGTGGCCATCATCGCTTCCAAAACCGTCCACGGTGCCGGCAAAAACAGGGGATTGGCCACCACCAGCGCGGCCACGCTCCACACGGCCAGCCAGAAAAGCAGTACCAACCCGTTTTTGCCTCTTTCCGTCATCTCCCGCTCCTCGTATTCTCTGCCGCCACGCGGACGGCTCTCCTCCCTGTTATCGGCAGCAATGCGACAAGTTACGCTGCGCTACTGTTCACCGCCCGGCAGATAGTAGAAATCCGCCTGCGGCAGGGCACCGCCCACTGCCTTCGGGTTTTGCTTGAACAGCACTTGCAGATACCCTTCCAGTTTCTCCTGCATTTCCTTGCCCGTCACACACACCAGATTGGCGTGCGGAATCGCCTTCTTCGCTACCGGTGCGGGCACAATACCCAGACGACCGATGATCGCTGCGGCTTTATCGGGATTTGCCTTGACCATCGCCACAGAGGCTTGGGCCGCCTCCAGCAGATGCTGGATTTCCTCCGGATGCGCTGCCACAAATTCCTTGCGCGCTACCAATACACCCATCACCAGCGCTGAAGGCGTCTTTTCCTTCTTCTGCGCAACATCCCAAGCGGCGGTAAGATCCACCGCCCGATGCAAATCCGGCGTCTTAGCTTCCGCCGACGTTACAAATGGCTCCGGCAACAGTGCCACCGCCTTCGGATTTTTCGTCATCGCTGCCAACGCCTCAGCGTGCTCACTCTTCCATTCGATGGTCACATCGCTATCGCTAAGACCATTCGCCTGAAGCAGATAGCGAAGCACATACTCCGGTGTGGCTCCCTTTCCCGAGGCCACAATTGTCTTTCCCTTCAAATCAGCAATGGATTTCACGCTATCGCCACGCTCCACCAGATACAACACACCGAGCGTATTGATATTAATCACCTGTACCTGGCCCTTGGTCCTGGCATACAGAACCGCCGCCAGATTCGACGGCACTGCCGCCACATCGATTTCCTTCTTCACCAGCAATGGCACCACTTCATCCGGCGATCCCGCCACACGATAGTTAAGCTTCTCCGTGCCGGCATCGGCTTTGTCAAACAAATCCGCGAGCCCCATCGATGTCGGCCCCTTCAGCGCAGCCAAGCGCAGCGTTTCGCCTTGAGCCGCTTTCGCACTCGCCTCTTCTTTCGACTGCTCCGTCTGCGTTGCTATCGATGCCGATGCCTTCGAAGCGGCCTCACTGCTATCTTTTGGTGCCTTCCCACCGCAAGCGGTTAAAACTAGCGAAAACACCATCGCCATAAATACACTGCCAAACAGACGTCCGAAACGTCTTTCTTGTTTCATTCTATTGCCTCGTTTCTATGTTCCTACTTTTCTTAATGTTCGCTACTCATTGTAAACCAGTTGTTTTGGGATTGGCAATGAAAAGAAGGCGGCCCAGAAGTCCGGCTCCTTTACAGGTCAAATTCGCAAAATAGAAAACGCCCCGTAAAATAGCCCGTGATGGATATCGTTGCAATTTTCATGGCTGAATGAAAATGATTTCTTTTCAATGGCGCTTGGCTGTGGTACCATAATTTCATAGATAGAGCTCGATGGATTCGTGGCCTATCCAGTGGCATGAAAACGTGTCCGCCTTGAAAATCAGCTAAAAATGGCGATGCGCAAATGCAATTTTCGTGAATTTTTTCACCCACTAGTCTATACTTTAGGAGGATCAATGAGAGTCAAAATTTGTACCGGCACGCGATGCATGTTTTATGGTGCCGATAACATCATGGATAATCTCATGGACTTGAAGGAAAACTTGGCCGAGTATCCGAGCATTCGGGAGGGCGCAGATTTTGAGATTGAATTGTGCTCTTGTGATGGGACGTGTAAGGGATCGGACAAACGCGTAGCACCTGTGGTGACCATTGATAATGAGGTCATGCAAAAGGCAACGAGCCCTCAAGTCATGGAGAAAATCCTTGACGATTTACAGGAGGAAGAATGAAGTATAGTTATGTAGATGTCATCCGGCTCCGCCGTAGAGCTTTTGCGAGCATTGCTCGCATGGCCTACAATGACGAGAGTCTGCACGATCTCTATGAAGAAACCTATCGTGCACTCCCTGGAGAGGTAGCTCATTACCGAGAGAATATCTTTCGCGAACGAGCGGTGTACGGAGAGCGTCTGCGTATGGCACTGGGACTGGATGCCCGTGCGGCAGATGTCACCGGTTCTATTACCGAGGGCATTGAAAAAGTGGATGTGGCAACGCGGGTGCATCATCCCCCGCTGGTTTCGGTGATTAAAATTGCGTGCGAAGCATGCCCCGAACGTCACATTATGATTACCGACAATTGCCGTAAATGCTTGGCACACCCCTGTAAAAATGCATGCCCGAAGAATGCCATCGATTTTGGAAAAGATAAGATGGTGATCGATCAAAAAAAATGCATTAAATGCAAGAAATGCGTAAAAGAATGCCCGTATAATGCCGTGCTGGAAACGGGGCGTCCTTGCGCTGAAGCCTGCGGGGTCAAAGCCATCGGTTCGGATTATTTGGGACGTGCGGATATCGATGCGGACAAATGCGTCAGTTGTGGCGCCTGCATTACCGCCTGCCCATTTGGTGCAATTTCGGATAAATCGCAAATCTATCAAGTCATTAAAGCGATGAAAAAAGATACGCCTGTGTATGGCATCATCGCTCCATCGTTTACGGGACAATTCGGTTCTCTGACAAGCCCCGCCCAAGTGCGTGAAGCCATTCGTCGATTGGGCTTTGCGGATGTTGTGGAGGTTGGTCTGGGTGCGGATCTTACCACCATGAATGAAGCTAAGGAGTTTTTGGAGAGCGTGCCGAATGAACGGCCTTTCATGGGCACAAGCTGCTGCTATTCCTGGAAGCTGATGGTAAAGAAGAATTTCCCGAATTTGGATCCGTTGATTTCAGACAGTTCCACACCAATGGTGTATACAGCGCAACAGATCAAGAAAGCACATCCGGGCTGCAAGGTGGTGTTCATCGGTCCTTGTATCTCCAAAAAACTGGAGGGACTGCAACCGGCCGTACACGACATGGTGGATTTTGTCATCACGTTTGAAGAGCTGATGGGCATGTTGGTGGCTAAGGAAATTGAACCATCATCCATTGAGACCGAAGAAAACTTTGATGATGCCTCCAAAACCGGCCGTGGCTATGCGGTGGCCGGCGGCGTTGCCAAAGCCGTCGTCGCGCGGGCCAAAGAAATTGATGCGGATCGCAACATTACCGTGGAAAGTGCCGAGGGCTTGGCCAATTGTGTCATGCTCATGCGCATGGCAAAAGCCGGGCGCAAAGACGGCATGCTTCTGGAAGGCATGGCCTGTGAAGCAGGCTGCATTGGCGGGCCTGGTGTTATCGTACCACGGCATCGCGCACGCAAAGCCAATGCACAATTTTCCGCTACGTCGTCCTTTGCCTCGCCGTGGGACAATACGAATATTCCCCAAGAAGATAAGCCTGTCTGATCGCAGGCGACAGCATAAAAAAAAGAGAGCCTTTAGGGGCTCTCTTTTTTACTTTACTTTTCCGCTGCAGCCGGCAAAGGATATTTGGCGACATAGTAATCAAATTTCTGACGGAATTTCTCGCTGGATTTGTCAATATGCGATTGATATTCGTGCGCCAGGTATTTCTTCGTCGTGTACTGAATTACACTGATGCCGATATTGGAACAGTGATCTGCAATACGCTCTAAGCTGTTAAACATTTCGATGATGATCGGGCCATTGATGGCGCTGCATTCACCATTTTGCAAACGTTCAATGTGACGGTGGGACAGCGTCTGGTTGATCTCGTCAATGCATTCTTCTAATGGCTCAATTTGAATCGCTTTCTCATAAGAGAGACTTTCCAGCGCAATACAGCTGTTATGCACGATCTCATTTACCGCATCGGTGTAGACCTTTAACTCTCGCTTCGCCAGTAAGGAAAATTTTTGTGGCGACTCGACGCTTTTTAGCACCTGATCGGCAAGATTGATGCCGTAATCACTCACGCGCTCAATATCGTTCAGTGAATACATCAGCACCGTCAGCTTGTTCGCATCGCTATCGGACAACGAAGCCTTCGAGATTTTTACACTGTAATCCTGTAATGCATCCTCATAGCGGTCAACTTGCCGTTCCATCCATTCGATTTTCTCATGGCGTTCCGGTGTATACGCTTCGAACAATAGGGCGGTCTCCTTAAATTCCTGGGCCGTCAGTTTCATCATCTGACACAGAACGGCATAAGCTTGCTGCACGGCAAAGTCCGGGCGATTTAACAGACGCGGTTCCAACAATTTCAGATCCTGCTCCACGGCATCTTCTACCACCGTCGGCTTTTTATCTTTAATAATTTTGGCGGATAATTCCACCAGCCTATCTGAAAACGGATATAACGCCAATGTCGTTGCTACGTTAAAGGTCGTATGAATAATCGCAATATTCACCGCGTTGACGGTATCGTTTAAAAACGTGTAATGGAAAAGCAAATTGCCCAGATAAAAGGCGCACAGGAACAGTCCTGTTCCGAGAACGTTAAAAATCAAGTGAATGATGGCGGCGCGCTTGGCATTCACTTCTGCCCCGATACCCGACAACAACGCGGTAACACAGGTACCAATATTCTGGCCCATGATGACCGGAATGGCTGCACCAAAGGTGATGGCTCCCGTCGACGACAACGCCTGTAAAATACCCGTAAAGGCCGAGGACGATTGAATTAGTGCCGTAATGCCCATGCCCAATAACAATCCCAGCACCGGGTTGGAAAATAAATTCACAATCTTAAAGAAGGCTGCGGATGTCTGCAAAGGCTCCATCGATCGCATCATGGTCTCCATGCCGAACATCAGCACGGAAAAGCCCAAAAGTACGCTGGATTTCGCCTTTTGATTCTCGTTCTTTGCCCGAAATAATATGATGACGCCCACTAAGGCCAATATCGGTGAAAACGAACTGGGCTTCAACATCTGTATCCAAAAGTTTTCGCCTGACAGACCGCTTAAACTTAAAATCCACGCCGTAATCGTTGTACCAACGTTGGCGCCCATGATGATGGAAACCGCCTGCTGCAACTGCAACACGCCCGAGTTTACCAATGCAACCACCATCACCGTCGTCGCCGCCGATGCTTGGATTACCGCCGTCACCCCCGCTCCCAGCAATACACCCTTGATCTTACTGGAAACCAGCCGCTTCAGCAGTCCCTCCATCTTGCCGCCGGAGACCACATTTAACCCATCCCCCATCAGCGACATACCAAAGAGCAGCATGGCAACGCCACCCAACAATCCCAAATAATCGAATACTGTCATAACCGCGGTATCCCCTCACGCTTCGAGTGTTCATTTCCTAACCGATTTTTCGGTACGGCATGCCGTTTTTCAAAACGACGCAGCCATTTTTGACGGCTAAGCCGCTCTTTTATTGTACATGAATTCGACGAAAAGTTCTTATCTTCCTCACATTTTCTTAACAAAAATTTTCCTTTTAGCGATGATAAGGGGGCTGAAAGGAAAGAAATTATTCATGTATTGAAACTATGTCCAAAAAAAGTCGGGGCGTATCCGCCCCGACTGCCTGTTTATTTTCGAAAGTGTCACTAATGAATTCCCACTAAATTCATGAAGAACATGATGTTGGCCGCATTGGTGAAGTTGGAGAACATACCTCCGACTACCGGAACAATGATAAAGGCCAACTTAGAGTAGCGATAGACATCGGTTAAGGCGTTCATGTTGGCCATAGAGGCCGGTACTGCGCCCAGACCAAAACCGATATGTCCAGCCACCATGACCGCAGCATCGTAGTCTTTGCCGAGGGCGCGGAAGGTGATGAAATAGGTGAACAGAATGGTGACAAGGGTACCTGCGACTAAGAGCAAAGTCAGCGGAATCGCCAAGGCTGCCAATTCCCATAAACGCATCGTCATAACCGCCATGGAGACGAACATGGAAAGACAAACGGAACCCAGAATGTCAATCTCCTTCTCCGGCGTTGCTTTGGACGATTTCTTCAAAGCGTCGTAGATAATGCGAACGATGGCACCGCCCACCATGCCCATGACGTGGATGGGGAAATTCAATCCCGGGAATATGAGACTGAAAAGATTCATTAAATAGGCACCAAGGCCAAAGGCAATCAGCGTTAAAGCGCAGCCTAAGGCAAAGCGCTTGCCGTCAAGCGGAATCACTTTACCGGCTTCTTCGAGTGCTTCCGCATCGCATGAAGAAACTCTGCAGCTTTGTATCAAACTTAAATTCCAACATTCCCGTGGAATGCAGAATCAGAGTCAAGATCGCAAAAAGCGTTCCACCTACCACCGCTTCCGGAATGGACCAGTTCACCAGGAACGTGACCTTGGAACGGACAAAACGTCCTCCTTTCTTCAGACAGGCCACTCATTATAGACGCATAGAACGTCTATAGGGAATCCCCCTGTCGACAATTTTTAACCCTTTTTCTTGATAAATCGAAAACATATTTTCTCAACTTTTGACGATTCATTCATCATTTTTCAACCATGAGCAAAAAGCAAAAAAAACGCCCCATGGCTAAAAATTTCTTAGCCATGGGGCAGTTCATTCTTAAAAGGATTCGGTTACCTGCTCCGCGCTTAGGCGGCCACAGGCGTTTCCCCGTTCTTTTTTCTGCCTACGAATTGCAAGGCAATCACAACACCAACCATAGCCACACCGGCGATATCCGTCACAAGCCCCGGGTAAATCAGAAGCAGACCGCCCACGACCGAAAGGATACGCTGCCAAATCGGCATCTTGCTATAGATGAAGCCCGCCAAACCGGCCGATACGCCGAAGAGACCGACAATCGAAGTCAACACGATCAGAATGATCTCCAGCGGTGTAGTCTCAATGAAGAGCAGCGCAGGACTCATGACAAAGATGTACGGTACGATAAATGCCGCAATCGCCAGACGAGTGGCCGTAAAAGCAGTCTTCATCGGGTTCGAACGCGCAATCGCACTGCCGGCGTAAGCTGCCAAAGCAACCGGCGGCGTGATGTCGGCGATAATGCCGAAGTAGAAAACAAACATATTCGCAGCAATCGCATTGACGCCCATACCGGAGACTAGGATCGGAGCGCATGTGGTTGCCATGATGATGTAGTTTGCCGTTGTCGGAACGCCCATGCCCAAAACGATGCAGGTGAGCATCGTCAGCATTAAAGCGATCAACAAATTGCCGTTGGACATGCCGACGATGGCCGAAATCAGAACCTGACCGAGACCCGTCATCGTGACGACACCGGCAATGATACCGGCAACGCCGCAGGCGATGGCCACGGAGATCGTATTCTTCGTACCATTTTCCAACACAGTGATAAAGCCACTCGGCGTCATGCGCGTTTCTTTACGGAACATACTGACGACGATGGCCACCAAGGTAGCAATAACCGCCGAACGAGCCATCGTAAAGCCCGCCATGACCATCCAAACGAGGATGATCAAGGGTAACAGCAAATAGCCCTGTTTCAGCACCAATTTACCGAAATGCGGCAAATCTTCTTTCTTCAAGCCGCGCAGTCCGGTACGTAACGCTTCCAGATGAACGGCGATGAAGATGCCCAAGAAGTACAGGAATGCGGGCAGGATTGCCTTAACAGCAATATCCGCATAAGGCACGCCAACCATCTCTGCCATCAGGAAGGCAGCAGCACCCATGATCGGAGGCATGATCTGTCCACCGGTCGAAGCGGAGGCTTCAACAGCACCCGCGAATTCGGAACGATAACCGGTTTTCTTCATCAGTGGGATCGTAACAGAACCGGTGGTAACTGTATTGGCAACGGACGAGCCGGAAACCATACCGCAGAGAGCGGAAGAAATAACCGCAACCTTTGCCGGACCGCCTTTGGATGCGCCAGCAATGGAGTTAGCCACTTGAATGAAGAAATCGGAAATACCGGTTCCTTCGAGGAACGCCCCGAAGATGATGAACAACACAATGTAAGTGGAGCAAACGCCAATCGGCGTACCGATAACGCCCGTCGTAGTATAGAAGAGGTTATAGATGATCACGCGCAAGGCCTTGCCTTGAGCAAAGGAATAGATGACAAAGAAGCCGGCCACAAAGAGAATCGGCAAGCCGACGACACGGCGGCATGCTTCTGCAAGGATAACAATACCGATGATACCTAGGACAACTTCCAATTGTCCGATACGGGTAGCCTGATCAATGACCGCTTTAAAGTTCATAATGTAATAGAAAAAGCTTCCTGCGCCCAAGAGCATCAGAATCACATCATAGAAGGGCATGTGGTTCACTTTTCCGGCATCCTTTTTGCGTAAAGGATACATCAGGAAGGCAAAGATAATGATGGTACCGAGGAACAAGCAACGGCGGATACGTTCATCCCAGTTGGCAAACAGGTTCAGCCAAATCATTAACAGGGCAAATGCCGCCATCACGTACTTAATAATTTTTCCCGGCGTTCCGGTCCAAATACGGGTATTGGACTCACGGTCGTACTTTTTCATAATTTCTTCCACGTCCGCCATGGTGCCGGTACTGGTATCAACCGATTCCGGTGTTGGGGTGGACGTGTCTTTGAAATCATCAGTCATCGCCGCTTCTCCTTTCTTGTTTCTTTTTGATATAGAGGACAAACGCAAGGAAAGAAGTGGCGGCCTTACCGTTCGCGTCTTCGATCCGTAGCGGATTCTTCTATTTGTTTTCAAACGTAAAAACTACATTCGCATTGCGTCCGCATAGGTCTCGCAAACTGACCTTTTTCTTGCCCATCGTCAGGATATGATCCGAGACAGTTCCCACAATATAGGAAAGATGCGGAATTTCTTTATGAATGTTGGAGACCACAATTTCACCGTTTTTGCCGGTAGAAAGCGTCTCTCCTGCATTCAGTTCGGTTTGCACGCCCGCGCCAAACTCGGCGTAACGTGTCTCCTCCACGTAAATCTTGCCCTGTTCAATTTGGTAAGTATCGCTGTAAGGCTTTTGATTGACCGAATGAATAAAGGTAACGGTAAATTGATCGCCTTCTGAGAGGGGGTAACGGGCGAATACCTCGCCCGTTTTTCCGCTGCGCAGGACCAGCTCAGACTCCTTTGAAGCGCAGCCCCCGATCAGAAGCAAGAGGACGGCCATGAACACGGCCACGGCCGTCACTCGACTAATAATCCCTTGACGTGATGTCATCGGTTATTTCATGACTCCAATCTCTTTGAAGTACTTCGCAGCACCCGGATGGAACGGAACAGAAATGGATTCGGTAGCATACTTCGGATCCAACAATTTGCCCTTCGCATGGGATTCAGCAATGGTGTCTTTGTTCTCGAAAATGCCCTTGGTCAGTTTGTAGACGGCATCTTCCGGTAAATCCTTGCGGCAGATGATGGTTGCTTTTACAGCAACGGTTGACACATCACCCTCCAGGCCCTTATAGGTGTCTTTAGGAATGTTCATTTCCGAATAGAACGGATAGTCTTTCATCAGCTTGTCGGCATGTTCTTTATCAATGCTTACAAGGGAGATGTCGTTGGTCGTTGCTAATTCGGTCACAGCCGTGGTCGGCGCACCGGCAACGATGAAGAATGCATCAATTTTGCCATCTTTCAACGCTTCTGCGGAATCGCCGAAGGAAAGGTTATGTTTCTTAATGTCTTTATTGATATCAATGCCGTAAGCAGCAAGGATCTGCGTTGCGTTGAATTCAACGCCCGAGCCGGCATCACCAACAGAGACGTTCTTGCCCTTCAGATCGGCAACGGATTTTAATCCTTTGGCACCGATGATTTGGCAGGTTTCCGGATACAGAGCAGCAACGGTAGCGAAGCTGTCAAATTTGCCATCTTTCTTAAAGAGGCTTTCGCCCTTCATGGCATAGTCCATAACGTCGTTCTGTACAAAGCCGATCTGGGCTTCATTGTCGTCCAACGAGAAGATGTTTGCCTTGGAGGCACCGGTGGATTGCACGGTTAATTTGATATCAGGAACTTTTTCACTAAAGACGTTCGCAATGACGCCGCCAAAAGCATAATACGTACCGGTGGATCCGCCGGTGGCAAAATTCCAGTTTACTGCTTTCCCGGTAGAAGCTGCCGGCGCCGCCGTTGAAGCGGTTCCGGCCTTTGACTCTTCAGCCGGTTTTTCGCTGCCTTTGCCGCCGCAGGCTGTCAGACCAACGGCCAACGCCAAAGCTAAAAAGATACCAAGTGTTTTTTTCATAAAGCTCTCCTTTCATACTGCCGCCGCCATCAAGTACGCCGGCAGGAGCTGAGGACAAGATCTGCCCTCTTGCTTCTTGCTGCGCAAGAAAATCGTCAACTATGTGTAACAGTTTCCGACGCCTGAGCTGTCACGTCGAATCCCGCCTCCTGCTTTCCGAAACACGCTTACGTGAAGGATAAAAAACGTAAGCCTCACTGGACTATTCAGCCCTCGCTTCAGTTTAGAAAGGTTTTCCCAAAAACGTCTTCTGAACGTCTACTAATTGGAAATGTAACGTTCGTATAAGTAATAACGTTTTCCTCTTGGCCGAAGTAGCAAGGCGTTTGCTACTTCATACCGGGTGCCCGGTTACCCGGGCTTCCCGTCATCCAAACATATTGAGCAGCAGACCGGCGGCAACAGCCGAACCGATAACGCCTGCTACATTCGGTCCCATCGCATGCATCAACAGGAAATTCGAGGGATCTTCTTTCTGTCCCACTTTTTGTACCACACGTGCTGCCATCGGAACAGCCGAAACGCCGGCAGCGCCGATCAACGGGTTAATCTTACCACCCGAAAGCTTGCACATGATTTTACCGAAAATTACACCGCCTGCCGTGCCAATGGCAAAAGCAACCAAGCCCATAGCCAGAATGCCAAGCGTCTGCGCCGTAAGGAAATTCTCCGCACGTGCAGTCGCACCGACCGTCGTGCCCAGAAGAATGGTAACCGTGTACATAATGGTATCCTTCGCAGCCGTGACCAGATGCGGTACGACGCCGACTTCTTTAAACAAGTTTCCGAGCATCAGCATACCAATCAGCGGTCCTGCGGCAGGAACGATAAGCGTAACGACAATCGTTACGATAATCGGAAAGAGAATCTTCTCCCGTTTGCTTACCGGACGCAGCGTCGTCATCTTGATGCGGCGTTCTTCCTTCGTAGTCAACAACTTCATGATGGGCGGCTGAATAACCGGAACTAGCGCCATATAGGAGTACGCGGCAATCGCGATCGCCCCCAGAAGATGAGGCGCCATGCGACTGGTTAAATACAGTGCAGTCGGGCCGTCTGCACCACCGATGATACCGATGGAGCCGGCTTCCTGCTGATTAAAGCCCAGCAGGATTGCGCCCGTGAAGGCGAAGAAGATGCCCAACTGTGCTGCAGCGCCTAATAGAAGGCTCTTGGGGTTTGCAATCAACGGTGAAAAGTCCGTAGACGCGCCAACGCCCAAGAAAATCAGTGGCGGATAAATGCCTAAGTGAACGCCTTCATAGAGGAGGTTCAGCAAGCCGCCCTGATCCATCAGCCCTGCTAATGGCAGGTTGGCAAGCAACATGCCAAAGGAAATCGGAATTAAGAGGTATGGTTCATACCCTTTCGCAATGGCCAGGTATAAAAACAAGCAAGCCACGCCGAGCATAATGATCGATCCGAGATCCAGTGCCATGAAACCGCTGCTTTTAAAAAAGGAAATCAGCATATCAATCATGGCAGACTCCTTTACTTAAGCGAATAAAGCGCCTCACCGGTGTCGACCGTCTGACCTTCGGTGACATAGATCTTACCGATGACGCCATCACGCGGTGCGACAATTTCGTTTTCCATCTTCATAGCTTCCAAGATGATAACCGTATCACCAGCGGCGACTTCATCGCCTTCCGACGCTACGATCTTCCAAATGTTGCCCTGTAAGGGTGCTTCCTGGTCCTCACCCTCACCGGATGCGGCGGCATGGTGTTCTGCCGGTTTTTTCTGTGCCGCAGGAGCAGCGGGAGCTGCTGCCGGCTTAGGAGCTGCGGGAGCAACCGGTGCCACCGGCGCGAAAGCCTGCGGTGCGCGCGTTACGGGGCCGTTTGCGCTGCCGACTTCTTCCAGAGTCACTTCATAGGTTTTTCCCTCTACTGTGACGTGATAAGTTTTTTGCATAGATTTCTCCTTCCGTATGTGCCTCTTTAGCATTATCCAACAAAATCAATAAATCGTCCACTATTTGCGATTGGCTTTCGAATAGGCATATAGTGCAGCGCCCAGCGCTCCGACATATTGCGATAAAGGAGAGGTGGAAACTTCGTGTTCAAGCTGATCCTGCAAGGCTTTTACGACACCGGCGTTTTGTGCGACGCCGCCGGTCATGACAACACGGTCACGAATGCCCACGCGTCGTGCCAAGCCGACCACACGTGCGGTAATGGCATAATGAATGCCGTTAACCACATCTTCTTTCTTTTCTCCGTTTGCCAGCTGACTAATAACTTCCGACTCCGCAAATACGGTGCAAGTCGAGCTGATCGCAATTTTCTTTGTCGATTTAGCCGCTAAAGAAGCCAAGTCGGATACATCGACTTCCAAAATACGCGCCATGACATCCAAAAAGCGTCCGGTTCCGGCGGCGCATTTATCATTCATCTGAAAGTTGACCATGGCACCATGATCAATCTGAATGACTTTCACATCCTGCCCACCGATATCGATGACAGTGCGCACATCCGGAAAGAGATGATTCGCGCCTTTGGCGTGACAGCTTAATTCGCTCATTTGGGCATCCGCACGTTCAAAGGTATTTCTGCCATACCCTGTCGCTAAGACATAATCGATTTCGTCAGCCGAAAGCCCGGCGGATTCCAGTACGCCTTCAAACGCACGATTCGGCCCGGTAGTACCTGTGCCCACAGCCACCTTGAAGGTGCCGACGATCTCGTCGCCATCCTTCAAGATAACCGCTTTACAGGCCGAGGAACCGATATCAATTCCCATAGTATATGTCACGGATTTCCTCACTGTTTCTAATTCTTGACAAAACCTTAGGCCATTTCATCGGCCAAAACATCTGCAAAAGCTTGCAGAGCTGTCTTGGCTTGGCCAAAGTCGCGCATCTGATGATCAATGCCCAAACGAATATGACGAATATTCTGTTTATCAAACTCCTGGCGCAGAGAAGGATATTCCATTTCCTCCGGATCACAGAAGTTCTGCATAAATACGACAATACCCTGTGCCTTACTGTCGCGCACTAAGTCGCAGACGTATTCAGCACGGCGATTTTCTGCCGATGCTTCATCGTAGAGCAATACATCGTAATCCTGATCCGCAAATTGCTGTGCCAGGGCACGCATCGGATCATCATCTTCCGGCACATCGGTGCGGAAGCTGCGGCTCTCATGAGCCACATCATCCATAGCAATGGCAATCTTGTTGTCATCCAAAATTTGCAGCAGATCCGGATTATCGCAGATGATGCCCGACGTAACGATGCGTACACCGTTCCAATCGGAAGCCGGCAATTTCTCCAGCTCGTCATTTAGTGCGGTCAGTTTGTCCGTGTATTCATCTTTCAGCATGAAGTACGAAGCCTTCAAGACAGCGCTGCGGTTGACAGCAGATACCGCTTCCGGATGCTCGCCGGCCAATTTCACAAAGCGACGACGTTCTTCACGGCTGCGATTATAAACCTTAATGGCTTCTTTCAACGCTTCATCGGTAATTTTTTTACCGGCAATCTCTTCCAATTGCTCTTTCACGTTATTGTATTGGGAAATGGTGTATTGGATGCCGTATTCCGGGCGACGGTTTTGCGGATGTGCCAAGAAGATGGTCGGCATTTTCCCCAATTTGTCCATCGCCACACGGATATTCTGGCTCATCGGGCGCAGTGTATCGCACAGCACGGTCATGATCACGCCGTCCAAGTCGTCCAGCGTACCGTCCAACAACATTTCCAGGTCCAGTTGCGCCAGGGAGCAATAGAACGAAGCGCAGTATTCCTTAGCTTCTTTAATGTTCTTATCATTCGTTCCCCACATGCCCATCGGTACCATATCGGCTGCGAAGACCAATTCTTCCGGTGCGTAGTACGGCATAACGCCAATGGCTTTACGACCTTCGGCTTTATATTTCTTCAGCTGTGCTGCCGGGTTGTTAGCAACCTGAGCAAAAGCATCAAATTGTTCCTGCATGCTCATCTTAGTCCTCCTTCATCTTCGCACGACGATCGGCCATAGCTTCTACAAGTCCCTGCACACGTGTTTCATATTGTGCGGCGTTGAAGTTACGCGGATCCGCCTGGTCACCATCGAAGGAGACGCAAGGAATGCCCAGTTCTTCTGTCCAACGGCGCTGCATTTCCGGCATATAACCGGACCAAGGTTTGCAGCTGCGGTTGTAGTGTACCAAGGCGCCGTCAACCTTATTGTCGCGGCAGAGCTTAGCGCGCCATTCCACACCCTCTTCAAGACATACGCTGTTCGGTGCCTTGCAGTAGGCAGCGCACATGCTGTCCAAATCATCATAGACGAAGCCAAATGCCGGCGCATACACAACGGCGGTGACGTTCAGTCCGTCCTTCTTTAACGGCTTAAACAGATCACGCAGAGCCGGCCAGCACGGAATACCCTCAAAGAGGATACGGTACTGTTCTTCAAACGGCGCTGTGGATTTGCCTTCCTGGCGATAACGTTCGAGGTCCACGGCCAGCTGATCAAAAGCGGCCGCTGTCGCCTTCTTGGCACGAGCCGTAACAATATCTGCCATGTGGTTAAACAGATCAAAGCCCGACATCGGAGACGGCACATACTTCTGGAAATCACACACCTTTAACCAAGCCTTAGAAGTACGGTTGGCGTTGGCGCAGACTTCCTCGAATTTCTTCTCATCAAACTTCTTGCCCGAGATCTTCTCCAGCTGTTCGATGGCGTCCATGAACTGTCCCTTAATATAGGCGACATTGTCTTCGGACACGCCGATTTCGTTACGATACGGAATATCGATCATGATCAGCGGAATATTGTGCATACGCGCAATGTTCTCATACCATTTGGTCATGCAGTTGCAAATGTTGTTGCAGCAGAGCACGAAATCCGGTTCCGGCACGCGACGGCTCTCGTTCGTCGTCTCAACGCCGGCCGAGTAGGCTAAGCTGATACGGGCGTAGCCGCAAATATCGTTATCAAAGCCAATGTTCTCGGCTTCCTGGCACATGCGTTCTCCGTCGTGACGCGCCGCAATACCGGCAGCCTGGTTTTCCGGATACACAACGGCCAGATCAAATACTTCGGCCAATTCGCACGGGAACTTCGATGACGACCAGCCTACCGGACGGCCCGCTTTTTTCGCGTCCCACGCCGCCTGATACACATCGGTCACGATGTCCTGAAGCATTTTGACACCGGGTAATACTTCCCTCTTTTTCTTCGGAGCTTCCTGCGTCCCCTCTGCTTTCGGGGCCTCCGTTACGGTTTTATCCTGTAACGTTTCTTTTTGTTCCGTCACAATAATCTCCTTTCCTCCATAAATGTTGCCATTGGTACAAGCCGAGCTCCACACTCGGCGGTACGTTATTTTTGAATGGCATCAAAATCGCGAATGATGCGCGGGGTCATCATTTGATGGACCGGTGCGATCGATTGCGGATTCTGATAATAGCTCTCCGTAAAGGCCTGGATGTAGGAGCGCAGATGAACCATGTTCACCACTTCGTCCACCAGACCCAATTTTGCGCAGTACTGCGGCGTGGACTTTTCTGTGTAATCATTGATCAGCTGGTTCATCTTATCAATGACCGGTTCCAGATCGTTGCCTGCTTTCTGCTCTTTCACCAGACGACGGCTATACATTGCTGCCGCAGCGGTTTCGCCGGTCATAACGTTCATCTCTGTAGCAGCAGTGCCCAGGGAGAAGACGTTCGACGTATGTCCCTGCGGGCCGCCCATGACATAGTGTGCCGCAGCGGTGCCCTTTCGCAGGGTGATTTCCAGCGATGCCATGTGCGTATCCTGGATGGAATAGATCAAAGACTGTCCCAAGCCCAGCAATTCCGCACGTTCGGCCGGATCGCCGACATCAATGCCGGTCGTATCCTGAATCCATACCAGAGGCACACGATCACGAGCGCACAACGTCACGAACTCGTTCATTTTGATCAAGCCCTGGCGATACAGTTTACCGCCGATACCGACGGATCCTTCTTTATACTCGGGATAATTCATCAGAAGGCCCTGGTTATTCGTCACAACGCCAACCAGCAAACCATTAACTTTTGCCAGGCCGCAGATGATTTCCGGACCATAGCTCTTCTTGAATTCCATGAATTCTGAGCCGTCAAACAGACGTCCCAGCACATCGGCCGGTTTGTACTGTTTCTTTTTGTTCAGCGGAACGATCGAATACAGATCTTCCGACGAATACAGCGGTTCCTTCGGATCGTCTACGCGGAAGAACTGCGGGTCGTAGCAGGGCAGGAAGCCCACATATTTGCGGATGCCTGCTAAAACGCCTTGTTCATCGGCATAAACTTCACGGAAGAAGCCCGTCTCGTTGTAGTGAACGCCAACCGTTCCCGGCGGTGTCGAGGTATCGCGCTTGGTCGCTTCGATCAGTTGCTCGGCGCCTTCCATGTCCATGTAGCCCTTCGGGTTCATACCGCCCAAAATACCAGCGCCACCGACGGCCATGTTAGCATCCTGATGTGCAATCAAAATCGTCGGGCTGATGGAGTGATAGCCACCGCCTGCCGGGTTCGTACCGAAGATACCGACAATGACCGGAACGCCTAGCTGGTTCAATTCCGAGTTGCGGTAGAACGGAGCGCCGCCGCCGCGACGGTTACCGTATACCAGTTCCTGCTCGTCCAGCTTAACGCCGGAGCAGTTCAGCACGTATACCAGTGGGATGTGCAGCATTTTTGCTGTATCGGAGGCGCGAATCAAGTTCTCGGACTGTCCCGGTACCCAAGCGCCTGCCAGCTTCTTGTTATCCGAAGCAACAACCACTGTCCAGCGGCCCGAGATGCGGCCCAAGCCCTTGATAATGCCCGTCGATCCGTTTTTGTTGTTCATCGGATTGTACAGGCTGTTCAGCGGAAGGAAAATTCCATCATCCACTAATGACAATACGCGCTCCCAAGCCGTCATCTGGCCGGATTTATGAATACCATCGTCCGATTTTCCGGCATCGGCCGCTTCTTTGACGCGCTTAGCAATGTCTGCTTCAATGTCCTTTAATTCTTTTTCATTCTCCGGATTGGGACGATTCAACGGTCGACCGACCGTCGGCATCGTCTGAAAATAGCCGGGCATGGAATACATATACTCGCTCATCGTTTCTCAAGTTCCCTTCTCTGTTCTCCCGTGCGTCGGGACTATTTGCTTTCCTTTGGTACTTTAATGAAGACCTGACCCGGGTCGATTTCCTCACGGATGATGCGGATGATTTCGGGATCCGGTCCCTCCATCTTCTCTGCGCGGCTGAGGTCAATCTCAAATCCGGTATTTTCCTGAATTTCTTCCGGCGTTGTGTACGGATAGTAGTACGCCAGATACATTCTCTTCGTCTGCTCATCAAACTTCATGATGCCCAGATCCGTTACAACCATCTGCGGGCCGCGATCTTCCGGCAAGCCGGCAGCTGCGCGGGTTCCTGGTCCGGTAACCCAACCCGGGCTCGTCACGTAGTCAATGTGTTCCGTGAAGCGACGCTTCTGATGTTGCATCATCAATACCGTGTTCTGATAGGTAGCAATGCCGTTCGCACCGCCCGAACCGGTAAAGCGTGTTTTCGGATGATTGTAATCGCCGATGGATGTGGAGTTCACGTTGCCATACGGGTCGATTTCGGCGCCGCCGATGAAGGCGATAGCGTTATCGAATCCGTGCAGGTACATATTGGTTTCAAAGCCGACGAAGCGAACGTTCGGCCACTGTACGGCGCAATGCGCCATGAAACGGCAGTCGCCGACGCTGCGCGGTACTTCGACCGGAGCGCAGTCCATCAGACCGCTCTCTACGATCAAATGACAGCTCGGCTGAATCACGCGCTTAGCAAGGGTTCCGCCGATCAGCGGAAGTCCTGTACCGATGGTAACGATCATATCCGGTTTAATGGATTTCGCAATGGCATAGGCCTGCATTTCCTGTTTGGTGTACTTTGTGTAATCTGACATGTCGATTCCCCTCCTGCTTATTTCACGTAGGTCGAGTAACCGAGACCCGGCACAACTTTTAGCTTAGCAAGACGGCTACCGCCGATCTTATCCAGCAACTGCTCATGGTTCTCTAAGCTGTAGATCCATTTTTCGCAGAAGTCCTTGAAGTTCTCCGGCATATGGTCCGGATCATAGGGGATCTTCTTCTTGTCCATTTTGGCCTTTGCATCGTTGTCATCCAGATACTTGGATGCTTTGTCGTATTCCCGAAGCAGATCCGGATCGTCATCGTAGTAGTCATAGCACTGTGACGGCCATGCGCCAAACGGCACATGCACCACCGCATCCACGCAACCAGCAAACACATTCGGCAGTGACGGATCCTTGCGGATCTCTTCATTGCTGACGAGCTCTTCGCACGTCACGATTGTCTTGCGCGCCGCCATAGCAATATCTACATCATGGAATTCATCGCCATAAATGATGGCGGTGCCGTCCGGGCTGGCTTTTTGCACATGAATAATCGCCGTATCCAGCTTCGGTACCGGTACAGCGACGCATTTTTCGCCCGGTTGGAACGGATTGTCCATTTCCACCAGTTTCAGATCATCTACTTTTTCCAATTTCTTTCGTACTTCTTCTGACATGCCCCAGTATTTCGTTAAACCACTGGCCGCCATAAAACGGGTCGGTAAGAACGGAAGGCCCAATGCGGCGGCATGCAACTGCAGCATCAGCACGTCCTGCGAATAATCTTCAAAAAGAATTTCGCCTTTTTCAATGGCCTCGCGGAAGCGACGAGAAACGTTCGTGAATCCGGAGTTTGCCGTATAGCAGTTGATATACGCTTTTACACGGCCTTCGCCAATCAACAGATCCCAGTCTCCGCCGGCAGGACTGGACCAACCGATGAAATCCTTCTGTCCCTGACGAAGAATCTCAAATACTGCAGCATACGGCTTGCGGTTCGTGGTAAAACCACCGAAGCACATGACATCGCCACTCTCGACATACTTAGCGACGGCATCCTTCATGGACATCACTTTGTCCGACATGATTCCCTCCTCATTTCATTTGCAAAGGTTTTTCATTGTAGTAAGCCTTCTCTGTTATTCTACAGAACTTTCAGACTTCCGTCCACCGAAAAGCCAAAATCCGATGACGCATCCCAAATAACAGCATAGATATAGATACCTAAGCGCTTTCAAAGCATAGCAAAAGACGCGCGCCAGGCATCCTCAGACCTCTGCCGAAGTCTTTCAAGCCGATTTCTCCTGTGGCATTGTATGTGTTTTCTCTTTCAGCATACGAAGCATCGTCCAGACCACGCCGATACCTAAAAGAATGTGACCGATGCCTGCCATGCCGGAAAGCATGGCATCCGGAAAGAGGGCAACGCCTTCCGCCGTAATAGAATAGATACCGCGCACCATAAAAGCAACGATCGTCCCGGTTAGACCGATAACGTAGACGGCAAGCGGCCGCACATAGCCCTTTAGTGACTTCTCCTGCTGTAGTAGAACAAAAAGCAACAAGAAAAATAGAAAGCCCAATACCAGAAGGTGGACATGTACAACGCTTAGCGCAGTGTGCGCCGTCCATCCGAAGGCTTTCGTAAATTCGCGGTAAAAGACGCCGCCGGAAAGGCCGAGCACTAAGAACGCGATCGCCTGCTTAAGCAATGCCGAAGGACGAAGCTGCGGAATAAAGTGGCGATAGCCGACACCCACCAGAAGCACATAGGCAACGGTTTTTGGAATCATCAGAAGTCCGAGGAGGGGAACAAAGCGCGCACCGATGACGACGGGGGCATAGAACAGAAAGCTCGCAGCAATCAACAGAGCGGTGTGCTGAAGGCCCGGCTTTTCCTTGGCCTTGGCCGTCCAGATCACAAGCACCAGGCCAAGAAGAGCAAAGGGAACATTGCGGAGAAGTCCAAAAAAGTAATTGCCTACTGTTCCCCATTCATTTTGCGGTAAGAGGACAAGAAGAAGGCGAAGGGCAACCAGAACATATACCGGCCGGCTCTTTCGTTCATCCTTATCGCCGCTTATGCTCTGATAGTAGCGATAAAAGAGAAGATAAAAGATGGTCATCGTGATACTGGTGACAAATTCTCCCCAAGAAAGCAGCGGAATATAGCGGTTGAAGCCATCGGGCGTGAGATTGCTCATCACACGCGGGATCAGATGAAAAGCATCGCCAAGGCCGAGCAGAACAGCCATCAGCCCGAATGTTTTAGCTTCTTTTCCACCTTCCATCAAAAGGCGAAGCCCCATGGCAAGCACAACGCCCAAATAGGCAATATCAAAGAATGGTTCCATCAAATACATCATTGTTTAATCCTCCCTTCAACCAGCAAAGATAACAACGATACTGCGAAAGAAATTCCTTCCGACTCCATTCTTCGGCAAATAAACGCCGAATCAGGTGATGCACCACAGCGCCGAGAAAATCAGCTTTTTCCGGATTCACCCAGGGTTCCATGTCCCGGGTGTAGTCTTTGCTCTCTTCACGGTAACGGTGCCATTCCCGCTCCAGAGCAGCGTTCATGAACAGATAGCGTTGCCGATACAGACCATAATGCTTGGGATCATACAAAAGATCCGCTGCCGCATCGCCAAACGCATCCAACGCCGCAAAAAGATCTCCCCCTTTTTTCTTAATTAAGGTGGCAAAAAGCGCATGCACCTCTGTCAGCTCCTTGTCCAATACGTAGAAGTAGCAATCATTTAACGAGGAGAAATATTGATAGAAACTGCCGCGCGGAAGATGCAGCCGTTCCACAATGCGCTTTATCGTGATCTCCTCCAGCGGATGAGATTCAAATTCATCTACCAAAACACGGTAAATCGCCCGGCGTTTATCTTCCCGCAAACGAAAATAGGTTCCTGTCGGCATAATGCCTCCTTTCGATCATCGACATGGATGAGGTAGCCATCATCCTTGCCGTATATACATACAATGCAACGTGCGATTTGAGCATAAATCCAGCTACAAAAATGACACTGCGTCATTTATGACATAGTGTCATTTTAAGGCGTGAAAATTCCTTTGTCAATCGAAATGAAACACATCAAGCTTAACAAGTTCTACCGGCAAGACATATTGCTGTTCCTTCATGCCGCTCTCGTTAGCGATGCACAAATTGCCGGTAAGCAGAATAGCTACGTGCTGCCGAAGAACAGCATTACTTCTCTTCCCCTTGCATGCGTGAATCCCTTTTGTTAGACTGTAGCGGAACTTGTTAACCTATATTCTTTTTAGGTTGTCAATTTATGCGTGCCATTATTATCGCTAGAAGGAAGGTACTTTATGAACGCTAGACGCATTACCCGCATTGCTATTATGGCTGCCCTGACTTTTGTCGGATCCCTGATCCGCATCCCCATCGGGCCCATCCCTATCACATTCCAGACGATATTCGTCATTCTTACCGCGCTGTTCCTGAACCCGGTGGATGCCGGCCTGGCTATGGCCGTTCACTTCGTATTGATGCTGGCCTTAAAGGGTGGCGCGCTCTTTGTATCGCCCTCTTCCGGTTTTCTCATCAGCTTCATCGTTGCCGCTGTGTTGGGCTCGCTGATTGCCCATCGCACCGCCTTCGGAAAGACCACTTTCGGTTTGCTCGTAGCAACGCTGGTCACCGCAGCTGCCTGCTATCTCATCGGCCTTCCCTATATGGCCTATGTGCTTAACGTCCTCAACGGCAAATCCATGAACCTCATGAAAATTCTCCAGGTCGGTCTCATTCCCTTTATCCCCGGCGATCTGATCAAAGCCGGCATCGCCTTTATCGTTGCTAAAATTGCCCTGCCCCATGTCTATCCCTTGCTACAGGGACCTGAAAAATACGCACACTGATCCGTCTTTTCTACCCAGACGGAAGAATTTGTCTCTCGGCGATGCCGACATCGCCATCCCCGTATGTGCTGTGGCCATGCCACAGAAGAAAGCCGTCCGCTTGGCGTATGCCAAGCGGACGGCTTTCTTTGCGTAATGCCCTCTTACTTCGGGGCTTTCTTCTCCTTTTTGGCTGCTTTTTGCCGTTTTCCTGCACAGGAGTCGCAGGCTTATCGGGCGGCTATTGTCGACGGTGTCGGTGTGTCGTCCTTAGCGATTTGCAGCTTGTCGCTCACCATGCGCACGACCGTGCCTTTTGAAAAAAACAGGCAAAGGCACGGTCGAAACCGGAGCAAATAGGTCATGTCCGACCGTGCCTTTTACAAAAAATCATCAAAGGCACGGTCAAAATAGTAGCCTGCGGGTCGTCCCCGACCGTGCCTTTTGACAAAATTAGCCAAAGGCACGGTCAGAAAATTTTAGTACGGCCGCAAAAAGCGCGCGTTGTCGAAAGAAAGGCGCCTCCGGCGTCCGTAAGGAGTCGTCCTTCGGCCGACGATTTATATAAAAAGGAAGCCCGGCTGCGCCGGGCATCAATAGATATAAGGAAGGGGCTGACCCATAAGGTCAGCTCCAACCGCTAAGAATGGTCTTTTTTATTTCTCCAGTTCATCTGTCAACGACACCAACTCGTCTACGATGGAACCGATGTAGTCGATGGTGTCCTTCAGAGGCTTGTCGGTGGTGATATCGACGCCGGCAATGGCGGCAAGGCCGATGGGGTCAACGGAGTCGCCGGCGGAGAGGAAGGCGCGCCATTGGTCGACGACGCCGGGTTCGCCTTTCATCAGGCGCAGAGCCATCTGGGTACCGATGGTCAGGCCGGCGGAGTAGGTGTAGGAATAGAGGCCCATGTAGTAGTGGGGCTGGCGCATCCAGGTGAGTGCGGAACCGTCCTTGATTTCGACGGCATCGCCCCAGAAGCGGGAGAGAACCTCTCGATAAATGGCGGTAAGAGAGTCTGCATCCACAGAGCCTCCTTGCTCCACTATGCGATAGACTTCGCGCTGATACGCGGCTTCCAGGAGATGGGTTACAAAGTTGTGGTAATAGGTCTGGGAGACCATCTGGGACAACACCCAGCGACGCTGACGTTTGTCATCGCCGGCCTTCTTTAAAAGATAGTTCTCCATGATGAGCTCATTGGTGGTGGAAGGGGATTCTACGGCGTACATGGACATTTCTTTGTTAAGGAAGGGCTGATGCTTGGCTGTGAGAATGTTCTGTCCGGCATGGCCCAACTCATGTGCCAACGTAGCTACTTCATTGATGTGGTAGTTGAAGCTGGAGAGCACATAAGGATGGACACTGTAGACATCCGCGCAGAAGGCGCCGGTGCTCTTGCCGCGATTTTCCGCGTAATCGATCCATCGCTCGTCAAAGGCGCGATCCAGCATGGCCACATAGTCATCGCCAAGAATGGAAAGGCCGTCTTTAATAAAATCGGCGGCTTCGGCATAGGAGATTTCTGAAGAAACGTTGGGATCCAGTTCCAGCTTGAGGTCGTAGGTCGTCATCCTGTCAATGCCGTGGACACGGCCGATGAGGGTGGCGTACTTTTGCATAATGGGTGCCAAGCGCTCCATAATGATGTCGATTTGGCGATCGTAAAGGGCACGAGGCACTTCTTGCTCTGCTAAGAGATAGTCAAAAACCGAGTCGTAACCACGCAGGTCGGCTTCAATTTTCTCCTGTTGCACCCGGGCATTGTAAGCGGAGGCCGTGCCGTTTTTGTGGCGCGCCAGTTCGGCGTAGAAAAGGTCGGCGGCGGTATGACGCACGGTATGGTCTGGGTCGGACTCGTAGCGATTCTCAAAGGCGTTATAGGTCATGGCATAGGTTTTGCCATGGGCTTCAAACGACGGGAAGCATGTATCGGCGTTTTTGATATCGTTATAAATTTGATAGGGGCTGTCGAGTGTCGGTGCCATGGCAGCAAGGGCGGCTTCGGTCTCGGCGGAGAGATAATGGGCTTTGTTTTTTTGAATCTTGCCCAGGAAACGCGCATGGTCAGGGGCCTGTTGGGAGGCCTCTTCCAGAACAGCGTCGTCCAAGTGGGCTAATTCAATGGCAAAGAAAGCCAGCTTTTCATAAATCTTTGCCATGCGGGAACCCGTGCGAGCAGCACGCGCAATATTCTCTTTGTTGCTTGTATCGGCTTCCACCTGTAAATCCGAATAAGCAAAAAGACGCTCCGCAAGCTCCTGTATATCGCTATAGGCCTTAAGGGCAGTGTTAACGGTCTTGGCGTCTTTCAAGTGGCCGGCGTAGGCGTCAACAAAGTCTTTTGCTAAGGTTTCGATACGCGAAAAATCTGTTTCAAACGCTTCTTCGTTTGGATAGATGGGCGTCAGATCCCAGGTTTGTTCCACAGGCACATCGGCACGATTTAATATTTTTTCCATTGCTATATCCTTTCGTTGCATCGGCAAGGGATGGCGTGTGTTCGGCACGCGCTTCTTTGGCTATAATAAAAAGCAGATGATTCTGCCATAGTACGCTGGTGTTATGGTACCCGTTTTTCAAGGAGGAACTATGAAGCAAAATGACAAACGATTCGAAGCCTATGCCCGTCTCGTCGTGGAGGTGGGGTCCAATGTGCAGGCCGGCGTTCCGGTTTGGATTCGGGCGTCCGTGGAGACGGCTCCCTTTGTCCGTCTGGTGACGCGCTATGCTTACGAAAAAGGTGCCTCAGAAGTGCTGGTGGATTGGAGCGATGACACGCTTCGCCGTCTGCGTCTGGAGCACGCGCCCATGGAAGTCCTGGAAACGGTGCCGGATTTTCTCTATGAGCGCCGCGAATACTATTGCAAAAAAGGCACTCACATGATTCACCTGATTTCTGCCGATCCCGAAGCTCTAACCGGTGTCGATCCCGATCGCGTACAGAAGGCATCCATGGCGATGAATCGCAAGTTTCAGCCGTTGCGTCACTACACCATGAACGATGAAATCTCCTGGACCATTGCTGCCATTCCCTCACCGGCATGGGCAATGAAAGTGTATCCGGATGCGGCGGACAGTGACGCTGCCGTGGATCGCCTGTGGGAGCAAATTTTTGAGGTGATGCGTCTAAATTTGCCCGATCCGGTGCAAGCTTGGCAAGAACATTTAAAGCGATTACAGCACCGCGCGGATCTGTTAAATGCCTATCGCTTTCAATCTGTGCATTATACGGCATCAAACGGCACGGACCTCACTGTGCGTCTCCCGGAAGGGCATCTCTGGTTAGCTGCCACTTCTACCGATCAAACGGGTGTCTCCTTTGTGCCGAACATGCCGACCGAAGAAGTCTTCACGATGCCGCATCGGGAAGGCGTGGACGGGACGCTTGTCGCCACGCGTCCGCTAGCGTATAACGGCAGTCTTATCGAAAACTTTACCCTGCACTTTGAAAAGGGCGCGGTGGTATCCTACACCGCTGAAAAAGGGGAGGCTTCCCTTAAAGCGTTGCTCGCTGAGGATGAAAACGCAGTGCGTCTGGGCGAAATCGCGCTCGTGCCCTACGACTCCCCTATTTCCAACGCAAAAACGCTCTTCTATGAGACACTTTTTGATGAAAACGCCTCTTGTCACTTTGCCTTTGGCGCCAGCTATCCGACCACGCTCGAAGGTGGCGATGCCATGAGCGACGAAGACCTGCTAAAACACGGTGCCAACGTTTCGCAAATTCATGAAGATTTCATGGTGGGCACAGCGGATCTTTCCATCGTTGGAACGACACATGACGGCAAAACGCATAACATCTTTAAAGATGGGAATTTCGTTCTTGAATAAGGTATGGCGGGGGCAAAACAGATGCACTTCCCCCCTATAATGAAAAATCCGACGGCCTCGGCGGCCGTCGGATGCTTCATTTCGTGCTTCGTTTGAAAGCAGAACAAAGGAAGACGAAATACGCTATACGTCAGTTGATATGCATGCATTGATTAGATATTTCTAATCCGATAGTAGTATATCATACTTGCGAAGTAGGATTTCAATTTCTTTGTGTTGAAATCGATGATTTTAGCGCTAGGGTAGCGATGGGTGCGCTTCTGTGCCTAGGTTCCGAAGGAGGTTTTATGTTTACCACTTCACTGCAAATCGATGGTAAGCCGGATTATTTTGAACATACCGTGTTGTTGAGCGGATCGCCGCGACGCCGGGCGTTGCTCTCCTTTTTGCATCCGATGCGTGACCATGTCGCTGTCGATGAACCGGCTATAAGGGCGGTATCGCTTGCAAAAACTGAAGGACAACCCATGTTGGAACGCGCCACGGAGGCCGCACGCACGCTGGCAGCGGCCAAAGCCGGCTGCAACAATCCCGATTTTTCTCTCTTAGCCAATACCCTCTACATTGCTGCCGATACCATGGTCGTCATGGGCGAAGAAATTTACAACAAGCCCTGCAATCTTGACGATGCAGAACGGATGCTTCGCTCCTATTTCGGCAAAACGCACACCGTCCTCACGGCGGTATGCCTGCGCACCTTGCACGCCACGATACATTACGAGACCTTTGCGCAAGTGACGTTTTCTCCCTATGTGCCCGCCATGGAGCCGCTCTTGAAAGCCTATCTCTCCCCCGCCCTCCTAGATCGCGCCGGCGCCTACGGATTGCAGGATATGCCGCCGAGCTTTCTTGCGGATCTGCGCGGGGATCCCTATACAGCGATCGGCTTTTCCGTCTCCGCCCTCTGGGAGGTCATTTCTCCCTATTATGTGCCGGGGCGGGTGGTGCTTGGGCGTGACTGTGACAAAGCGGCTTGTCGTCCGGGCGACGCGGACGCGGTCAATGCGGCAAGCATGACCGATACAGAGGATAACGTGTTCCCTTCCATCGCCGTTTTTGAGGGAATCGTACGGGAATTGGCGGAAGAATTGCCGGAATTTCTCTTCCGTGATTTGAACGGTCTGATTCAAATCCAGCCGCAAGTGGAATACCATCCTAAGGCGCGTAACCACGATCTGTTGGTGATGGGGCGCTACGTTCGAGATTCGCTCGGCCGCCATATCGAACTCTACTACGGCTCCTTCCGCGAGCAATTTCCGACGTGCAACCGCGAGCAGTTAAAACCCCATGTACGCGAAACCCTCTTTCATGAATTTGAGCACCATATCGAAGGGCTTGCCGGCAATCACGATCTGGAGATAGAAGACGAAATCTTCTTGCGCAACTACCTGCGCCACAATCGGTAGCAGGTTGGCGGTTTTACGATTTCAGTGCCATTCCTATTATCATCTACAAACCTTTTCTCAAGTTTTTATGTTATAGTATAAGTGCATCTGTCGCGTACAATTATGAAAAGGAGGCATTATGAAATTTGAAGTGATAGACAATCTGTTTACTATCAACCTCAACAGCGTGCTGACGCTCGCGTTAGCCGCCATACTTCTTCTCATCGGGTACTTATTGGTAAGGAAGGTTAACTTTTTAGCGAAATTCTGTATTCCTGCTCCGGTCGTTGGTGGATTTATTTTCATGCTGATTACTTGGGTTGGCCACAGCACAGGAAGCTTTACCTTTGTGTTCGATGATCCCTTCCAAAGCGTATTTATGCTGGCATTTTTCACAACCGTCGGCTTGGGCGCCAGCCTTAAGCTGCTGAAGAGCGGCGGTAAATTGCTGATCATTTACTGGTTGGTATGCGGTGTGGTTTCCATCATCCAGAACAGCATCGGTATGGGCATTTCCGCCGTCACCGGTCTGGAACCGCCGTATGCGTTACTGGCCAGCTCGATCTCGATGATCGGCGGACATGGCGCTGCGCTGTCCTACGGCAATACCTTCGTCGAGATGGGCTATCCCATTGCTAAGACGGTGGGTGCTGCAGCGGCAACGTTCGGTCTGATTTCGGCCGTTATGCTGGGTGGCCCTCTGGGTCGTCTGCTTATCGAACGTCACCACCTGAAGCCGACCAATGAAGACTTCACGACGGCAGCTGCGGATATCAATACGACGGACCAAACACATACGCTGACAAGCTTTGAAATCATTCAAAACGTCGTTGTCATCATCTGCTGCATGGCTGCCGGCTCAATCATTTCGGGTTGGATTGGAAAACTCATTAACATGGACTTCCCGACTTATGTCGGCGCAATGTTCCTGGCCGTCATCGTGCGCAACCTGAACGAGAAGTTTAAATTCTTCCACTTTGATTTTGCGCTGGTTGACGGTATCGGTACGGTGATGCTGAACCTGTTCCTGTCCTTGGCGTTGATGACGCTGAAACTGTGGCAGCTGTCCGATCTGATCGGCGGCGTGTTGCTGGTTGTCATTTGCCAGGTGCTTTTCGTGGGTCTCGCTTCCTACTTCATCATCTTCCGCATCTTGGGTGCGGACTACGATGCTGCAGTAATGTGTGCGGGTCTCTGCGGTCACGGCCTGGGTGCAACGCCTTCTGCCATCGTGAACATGACAGCGGTCAACGATCGCTATGGTTATTCACGTAAAGCGATGATGATTGTGCCGATTGTCGGTGCGTTCTTGGTGGATATTATTTATCAGCCGCAAACCATCGCATTCATTCGTATGTTCGTGCAGAACTTAAAGTAAGGTGCTGTTTTATATCGCACGGATATTTCTCCCGTACCGTTTCATCGGAAGTCACAAGGCAATCCGAGGAATTAAACAGATGTAAAGAGGCTGTGCCAAATGGCACAGCCTCTTATTTTTGCAATTGACGCTGGCATAGCAGCCAGTTTTTTTCCTATTATTCGATGATGCCTAGTTTACGGCCGACCTTTGCGATGATGTCCACAGCGCGTTCGATTTGCTCTTCGGTATGCGCCGCCGTGATCATGCAGCGCACACGCCCGGTTCCCTTCGGAACGGTCGGGAATACGATCGGACTGGTGAAGACGCCGTTTTCAAAGAGTGCTTCGGAGAAAGCGCCCGTCTTGGCTTCGTCGCCAATGATGATCGGAGTGATGGGGGTTTCGCTGTGACCGGTGTTAAAGCCCAGTTTGCCAAGCTTTTCTTTAAACAGGCGCGCATTGTCCCATAGCTTGTTGGTGTATGCATCGCTCTCCATCAGCATCTTAACCGCTTCAATGATAGCAGCGGTGTCCGCCGGGGTATTGCCGGTAGAGAACAGGAGCGGCCGGCTGCGGTTCTTCAGCCAGTCGATGGTGACCTGTTTGCCCGCCACATAGCCGCCGATAACGCCCATGGCTTTGGACAAGGTACCAATGATGAAGTCCACTTTGCCGTGGAGATGGAAGTGATCCACCGTACCGCGGCCGCTGCGACCCAACACGCCCGAAGCATGCGCATCGTCCACGTAGGTCATGCAATCATACTTTTCCGCCAGGGCAACGATGCCCGGCAAATTGGCGATATCGCCGTCCATCGAAAAGACACCATCGGTAATGATCAAAACTTTATTGAACTCCGCACGACGCTCCTTCAGCACGCGCTCGAGATCTTTCATATCGCTATGCTTAAAGACGGTTTTCTTGGCCTTCGAAAGACGGCATCCATCGATAATAGAGGCATGGTTTAATTCATCCGAAATAATCAAGTCGCCTTCGTCAACCGCCGCTTGAATGGTGCCGGCGTTGCAGTTAAAGCCGGACTGGTAGACGATAACGGCTTCCTCTTCCTTGAATTCGGCCAGGAGTTTTTCCAGCTCCTCATGCAGAGACAGGTTTCCGTTAATGGGACGCACCGCACCGGCACCAACCCCGTATTTTTCAATGGCGGCAATGGCGGCCTTCTTCAGACGCGGATGATTAGCAAATCCCAGATAGTTGTTGGAGGAAAGATTGATGACTTTTTTTCCATCAATGACACATTCCGCTTCATTCGGGCCTTCGACCACCTTAAAGGTTTTATAGAGACCGTCTTGTTTCAACCCTTCAATTTTGTCCGCAAGATATTGCATGTCGTGAATGCTCATGATTCTCCTCCCCTATTTCGTAAGACGTTTCTTTAAATTTTCCAACATATCCGTGGTCATGGTGTCCAGATCGTACTTTGCCTTCCAGCCCCATTCTTCTTGGGCAGCACTGTCGTCCAGCTGATCCGGCCAGGAATCGGCAATCGCCTGCAAGGTCGGATTGACCTCATACTCCATGGTGAACGCAGGCATCTGTTTTTGAATGGCCGCCGCAACGTCCTCCGGGGCAAAGCTCATGGAGGCGATATTAAAAGCGTTGCGATGCTTGAGCTTCGAAGGATCCGCCTCCATCAATTCATGCACCGCTCGCAGCGCATCGGGAATATACATCATATCCATCAACGTGCCTTTGGCAATCGGGCAGGTATAATGCGCGTCACGAATGGCTTTATAGTAAATTTCCACGGCATAATCCGTCGTGCCGCCACCCGGCAGAGCCTCATAAGAAATCAGTCCCGGGAAACGAACGCCGCGCGTATCCACGCCGAAACGACGGAAATAATAATCGCACAGAAGTTCGCCGGCGACTTTGGTCACGCCATACATCGTTGTCGGGCGCTGAATCGTATCCTGTGGGGTAACTTTAGGGGTAGTCGGTCCGAATGCGCCAATCGAACTGGGCGTGAAGACGGAGAGATTCTTCTCTCTGGCTACCTCCAGAACCTGAAAAAGGCCTCCCAGGTTAATTTGGTAGGCCAATTGCGGACGCGCTTCCGCAACGGCAGACAAAAGAGCTGCCAGATGCATCACCGTATCCACGTGATAGTTGTCCACGAGTTCCGCCAGACGCTTGCCGTCTATAACATCCAAGAGTTCAAAGGGACCGGCTTCCACCGCCGGGGAATCCTTCTGCACCACATCCGTCAGAATAACATGCTCCGCTCCATACTCGCGCCTGAGATAGGACGATAGTTCTGTCCCAATCTGGCCCAATCCGCCTGTGATTAGAATCGTTTGCATACCTGCTCCTTCGGCTACCTTTCACCGTTACCTCCTCGAAGGCGCAAGATCCCTACGCCCCGGGAGTGTCGATTGCGACGGATTCGGCTTCTTGCTGACGGCGCGGCAGGGAAATGGTAAAGCGTGATCCCGTGCCCAGGGCACTTTCCAGCGTAAGCGTCCCACCGTGCACCTGTACAATATGCTTTACCAAGGAAAGGCCCAAACCGGTTCCCGATCCCTCTGTACGCGTACGACCCGGGTCTACCACATAGAAACGTTCAAAAATGCGTTCCTGGTTTTCCGGCGCAATACCGATGCCATCGTCTTCCACGATTATAAGTATATTGTCCTCGTCTTGCCGTAGCTTTGTCAAGACATATCCGCCCTCCGGCTTTGAATACTTGATCGCATTGCTGAGCAGGTTACGCAATACGTCCGTCATCAGTCGCCGATTGCCGAACAGGCGCACTTCCTGATCTTTTCCTGTGCCCTCCACATCCACATGGAGCTTAACATGATGATCCTGTGCCATCGATCCCAGGGTTTCTATCTCCTGTAACAATGCTTTATGTAAATCAAATTCCTCGCGTTGATCAAAATCCGAATACCCGGTATCAAATTTTGAAAGCTGGATAATTTCATTGATCATATTCAGAAGGCGAATGCCTTCACGATGGATAATGCCGGCAAAACGGCGCGTGTCTTCGGGCCCCACCATGCCGGATTCAATCATTTCCGCATAACCGTTAATGGACGTGAGCGGACTTTTCAACTCATGGCTCACATTGGCGGAAAATTGGCGACGCATATTTTCGTTTTCGCGCACATTTGCCAATTGCTGCAAGAAATGCGTGCGCTCTTTATTCGTCTCCAATAGACTCCCGAGCGCCTCTTCCGCTTCAAGCGTGGGCACCTCATCTGTCACTTTGCCCGAAAGCAAGCCGTTTAAATATTTCACCATCATACGCAACGGGCGCAAGCTTTGCGCATAAATGCGATCTGTAAAGATGGTGGACAAAACAACAGCCACAATGGAAAGCTCAAGCACCACTGGAAACATGATCTTTGCCCATTGTACCGGCGTCTTCTCCGGCAGTTCCGCATGTAACGTCCACAAACAAATCAGGGTGGACACGAGCGCAAAAATCATGCCCGCCAATAAAAAACGGAACCAAATATTACGCTTCATTCCACCCCTCCTGTTAAGCATCCTTGCTCAATTTATAGCCGACATTGCGCACGGTTTTAATGTACTTGCCCGCATCGCCCAGCTTCTGGCGCAGCGAACGAATATGGACATCCACGGTACGCGTTTCGCCGGCATATTCATAACCCCAGATCTCATTCATAATCCGATCACGCGACAAGACCACGTCTAAATTATTCATAAGATAATAGAGCAGCTCGAACTCTTTGTAGGTTAATTGTACCTCATTTCCATTCACCAACGTCTGCCGTTTTTGCGGATCCATCTCGATTTCGTTGTGTACTAAAACCGAGCGCTCTTCGCTATCGCCATAGCGACGCAGCACCGCTTTCACACGACTTAAGAGTTCCATGACCCCGAAGGGTTTCGTGATATAATCATCCGCGCCCATGTCCAACCCGCGCACCTTGTCGTATTCGCTGGTTTTCGCCGTCAGCATGATCACCGGAATTTCCTTGGTTTCCACCCGATTCTTCAGCGTTCCAAGGATGGTGTAACCGTCTTCTCCGTCCAGCATGATATCCAGTAAAAAGAGAATCGGCGGCTCTTCCTTTTCCAGCGCTTCGTACAATCCCTTTGCATCAGCAAAGCCGCGCGCCTTGTACCCGTTGTTATTCAAGGCATAGCTGATCAATTCCCGTATATTTTGATCATCTTCAACTATAAAAACCTGTTTCATGACATTTCCTCTCGAAAGATAGAAAGAACCGCAATAAGCGCAGAGCGGTTGACGAAAAAGCTAATCAAATTTTTCGACCGCACCGGTAATGGAATATACCACGGCTTCCGCAATGTTTTGCGCGTGATCCGCACTGCGCTCCAAGTATTTTGAAATCATCAACAGATCAATGGCCAAATTCGCATCGATGGTTTCTGTGCGAATATCATTGATGACTTCCTCGCGAACTTTGATAAAGAGGGCATCCACTTCATCATCCATCTGGGCTGCTTCGTACGCCAGTTCGCTGTCCCCTTCCACAAACGCACGTACGGCGTTGGAAACCATCGTTTGTGTGATTTCTGACATCTTCGTCAGACTACCTAAGCTCCGCTTTTTATAGCCGAAGTCGAGCATCTGTTTAACCAGAACAGCAATATCCTCCGCCTGATCTCCGATGCGCTCCATATCTGTGTTCATGCGAATGGCGGCCGACACAAAGCGAAAGTCGCGCGCTAACGGCTGCTCTTTCAGCAATAGTAACAACGCTTCGGATTCAATCTCCGAGCAAAAATGATTGATCTCCGGTTCCTGTTGGAGCACAAAATCGATATGCGATGTATCCTTGCTGTTTAAGGCCTCCAGCGCATACGAGAGAGACTGGTTCACCATTTCTCCCATGGACACCAAGTTGGAGTTCAATTCCTCCAGTTTGTTTTCAAAATTATTACGCATACTTTCTCCTCCCACCGACGGGCATCATCCAAAGTGACCCGTAACATAGCGCTCCGTACGTTCATAGCGCGGATTTTCAAAAATTTGCACGGTATCGCCAAACTCTACCAGCTCTCCTAAATAGAAGAAGCCCGTTTCATCGGCAATGCGCGTTGCCTGCTGCATATTATGGGTGACGATGATGATCGTGAACTCTTTTTTCAGATCAAACATAAGGTCTTCGATCTTCGTCGTGGAAATCGGGTCCAATGCCGAGGTCGGTTCATCCATTAGGATGACTTCCGGTTCCACTGCCAGAGTACGCGCAATGCACAAACGCTGTTGTTGTCCGCCGGAAAGTCCCAACGCACTCTTGTGCAGACGATCCTTCATTTCGTCCCAAATGGCCGCTTGCTTGAGGCTGCGTTCCACAATCTCGTCCAGCTGTTTCCGATCACGAATGCCATTAATACGCGGTCCGTAGGCCACGTTTTCATAGACACTCTTCGGAAACGGGTTCGGCTGCTGAAACACCATACCGACACGCTTACGTAACTCCAACGCATCCATATCTTTATAGACGTCCTTGCCATCCATGAGCAGCTTGCCATCCACGCGCGTATCGGGAATCAAATCGTTCATACGGTTGATGGTTTTTAAAAAGGTGGATTTTCCACAACCGGATGGCCCGATGAATGCCGTAATCTGATTGGATTTCACATTCATACTGATCCCCTTGAGCGCCTGAAACTCGCCGTAATAAAAGTCCAGAGCAGACACCTCGAATTTGAAGGGCTGCTTCTGCGTTTCATTCGTATTCATCAACGACTCCTTCACTGATTCTCAACCGTCGAACGCTTACTTCTTTGCGCTTCCGGTTTGCTTTTTGTTGATGTTGCTGACAATTCTGCGCGCAATGACTGAGAACAGCAACACGACAATGACCAAGATAGCGGCCGAAAAGTTAGCAATTTTCGCACTGTTCGGGTCCACAGCTTCCGAGCGCATAACCCAAATATGCAACGCCAGCGTTTCGCCGGTGCGGAGCGGGTTTAACGCGTTTAGCGGAGAGGTCAAGTCCCAGTTTGCCCAGTCGATACGGGTAGACATACCCGACGTATACATTAACGCCGTCGCTTCACCGAAAACACGGCCGGCAGCCAAGATGATACCGGAGCCGATACGCGGCAGCGCCGCCGGCAGCAAGGTGTGCACAATGGCGTACCAATGCGTCGATCCCAACGCCATGCTGCCTTCAACAAAGTTGCGTGGCAACGCGCGAATGGCGTCCTCTGTGGAGGTGGTAATGAGCGGAATACTTAAAATGGATACCGTCAAGGAGCCGGCTAACAGGTTCCAGGTGGCACCAAAAGTGAGCACAAAGGCCAAGTAGCCGAACAAACCGATAACAATGGACGGCAGCGAGGATAAAGATTCGATGCTCATCCGCAAGAATTCGGTGACTTTGCCCTGTTTCGCATATTCTGCCATATAGATACCTGCCGGAATGCCCACCAGGCAGCTGAATAGCAACGAAAGGAACAGCAGATAAATGGTATTAAAGAGCTGGTTTCCGATACCCTTGGATGTGAAGGAGAAAACGCCCGGGAAGTAGCTCATGAGGCCATTTACGATAATATAGCCTGCTAAAAGCAGGATAAAGATCAGGAAGAAGCCGCCGATTGCCGAGAACAGTATCGTCATGAAGCGATCCACATTCTTGGCTTGGGCGATACGCTTTCGCATTCTCTCGTCCATCACACCACCTCCTCATCCAGATCCGCGTCGGCTTTTTCCGCCGCCTTCATCGCACTCATCTGCTGCTCCAGTTTGTTCTTCTGAACATTCGAGAATACATGGATTAGAACAATGAACAGAATAGAGATCACCATTAACAGCAATGCCAGACTCCAAAGTGCCATGTTTGCTTCACTTCCATCGATAGTATTACCCATATCGGAAGCCAAGATGCCGGTGATATTCGCCGTCGGAAACAAAATGCCGTTCGGGAACAGACGCGTACGCCCAATCACCATGGAAACGGCCAATGCTTCGCCGAATGCACGTGCCAGCCCCAAAATAATGCCGGTATAAATACCGGTGCTGGATGCCGGAATGACGATGTTCTTAATGACCTGCCAGCGCGTAGATCCCATGCCATAGGCTGCCTGGCGATAGCTATCCGGCACACCGCGAATGGTATCCGTGATATACGTGGTGATGGTCGGAAAGATCATAACTGTCAATACGATCACCGCCGCTAACACGGAATAGCCGCCTACCGGGGCATGGAAAGTATCACGAATCCAAGGCACCAACACGGTCAAGCCCACCCAGCCATAGACAATGGAGGGAATACCAACGAAGATTTCCACGGCCGGTTGAAAAATGGTTTTGCCCCATTTCGGAGCAATTTCTGTCATAAAAATCGCTGCCCCCAGCGAAAACGGCGTGGCCAATAGAATGGCCAGACCGCAGGTGAGGATGGAGCCGAAGATATACACCGCGGCCCCGATGCTGCCCTTCCCCGGTGAATCAAAGGAGTCCGTAGGATTCCAATTTTCGCTAAAAAGAAAGTCCATCACACCATGCTTGAACTGCGTGAAGGAGGCTGTCCCGCGCACAAGCAGGAATAGAAGAATAGCGATGGTAATGGCTATGATGAGTAACCCCATGAAGGTCACAAATCCGCGTCCCAAGTACTCTCTTCTGAACTTTTCCTCTCCCGGCGTGCGCAGTCTCTTTTCACGTGTCTTCACCAATGACGAAGACGCTGCTTCTTGTTGTTTCGTAGCCATATGCACGTCCAATCTGGTTCTAAAGAATGTCCCGGTTCTACAGGACGTCTCGCTTCAAAAATGTTCCGATTAAGGGGCTCTTCCCTGCCGAAAACACCATCCGTAAAGGAAGAGGCATTGCGAAACTCTCATTTCACAATGCCTCCGCAGTTTCCTATTGTCGGACTCTAACCTTCCGAATGTTCAGACGAACACTCGAAGTTGTGAAGGAGACTTTGCTTTACTTCATCGGGGTATCATGACCCTTCATAGCGTCCGCAGCCAATTTCGAAGATACGCCATAGCCCATCTCTTCGATGTTCTTACCAAACTCTTCGCCCATGAAGTAGTCCAGGAATTCTTTTGCCGGAGTCTGTGCTTCGCCCTTTGTATAGACATGTTCGAAGCCCCATACCGGATATTTACCCGAGTAGGTGTTTTCCAACGTCGGTTCTACGCCGTCCAGTTTAACCGCCTTGACACCTTTGGCCTGGTCGCCGACGAGGTAGGACAGAGCCACATAACCGATGGCGCCTTCGTTCTGCTTTACGCTCTGCAGCAATTCGCCTGAGTTATCTGTTTCCATGGAGCCCTTGGTCTCGTCCGCACCATTCAGAGCGAACTTCGTGAACAGAGCACGCGTACCGGAGGAAGACGGACGAGTGATCAGCATGATCGGCTTATCATCGCCACCGACATCTTTCCAGTTCGTTACCTTGCCGGTGAAGATGTCGATCATCTGCTGCTGTGTTAAATCAGCAACTTTATTCTTTTCATTAACAATCGGCGCCATCGTGATGATGCAAACCTTGTGATCAACTAAGCCTTTTGCCTGATCCGCTTCCAGTTTGTCCTCAGCAAAAACATCCGACATACCCAGCGTAACAGTACCGGCAGCAACGTCTTTCAGGCCCTGGCCCGAACCACCCGCGTTTACGGTAATGGCCACGCCCGTTGCCTTCTGCATGAATGCTTCCGCCGCTTTATCTGCCAACGGCTTCAATGCCGACGAACCTGATGCGCTGATCTGGCCCTTCAGACTCGGATCCACATCGCCACCCTTTGTAGCGGCTTCCGACGAAGCATCTGCTTTGGATTGTTCCGAAGTTGCTGCATTGCTGGATGCTTCGGAAGCCGCGCTGCTCTGGTCTTTTTTGTCATTGCCACCGCAAGCAGCCAGTGTCACGACGAGCGCAAACGCCAACAACGTGCCCAATACTTTCTTCATGGTTGATTTCATTGAATACCACCTTTTCTTTTATCTAAGAATTGTTCGACCCTTCTGTACTCGCACAGCGTTTGCCGAATGATTCGGACACCCGCAGCAATGCCGCGGATTTCTGTCAGAAGGACTACGCAACATGGACATTCCATGGGAAACGCCCCACTCCATACGCTGTGTACATTTCATAGCATAAGAGAGTCAGGTTAAAACAAGGAGCGCCTTTTTGTTAAGGTTATGTAAAATACATGTATACCGCTCCGTGTCTGTATGGAATGGCCTGTTAGCGATGAGGGCGGGATGGGGCGCGATCACGGAGTTCATTTGGGGCGGGGGTGACCATGGTGGCGTTGTCGCGGAGTCCTTTTGGGGGGGAGCGTGGCTGTGCGTGTTTTTTGCATGAGGCGTGGTCGGGGGCTACATTCGGAGGCGGGGGTGACCTCTGCCCCGCGGCTTTGACCGTGCCTTTGACGCTTTTTTGCAAAAGGCACGGTCGGTTGTGCCGTCTGCCTCACGGTTTTGACCGTGCCTTTGACGCTTTTTTGCAAAAGGC